>Ga0265336_10000013_pt1 | contig 252156 bp, 249 predicted proteins | sample 42119metaG_FD_193583 | JGI IMG/M metagenome (GOLD analysis project Ga0265336, IMG submission 193583) | Rhizosphere microbial communities from Carex aquatilis grown in University of Washington, Seatle, WA, United States - 4-21-19 metaG | ecosystem: Host-associated > Plants > Roots >... | reverse complement strand
TCGGCCGGCGCGGGCTGCACGGCGTGCGCCAGTGGCGGCTCGATCGGTCGCGCGGCCGGATCGAGCGCGCCCGGCGGGCCCGGCGGCAACGCGCCCTGCGCCGCCGGCGCTGGGGCCGGTGCGTCCTCGCGCACGCCGGGCACGGGCGCGGAGACCTGCGCCACGCGCGAGTCCGGCGCGCCGCGCCACGGCGCCAGCCACGCGACGACGCCGCCGGCCAGCACCAGCACGGCCACCGCGCCGACGGCCCACCCCGGCAGCACGGGCCGGCGCGCCGCCGCCTCGGTGTCGCCGGGCAGGCCATGCGCGTGCAGGCCCGGCACCACGCCGCGCGAGCGTTCGGCGTCGGCGCGGCGGAGCGCATCGAGGATGTAGGACATGCGCGGGCTACTTTCTCTGGGCGGCGGGCGCCGTCGTCGCCACCGGCGCCGTGCCGGCCAGCCAGGGCTCGACGACGCCACTGGCGCGGTTGATCTGCATCAGCGTCGTCGGACCGGCGACGCCGTCGGGCGCCAGGCCCTGGGCCTGCTGGAAGGCCTCCACGCGGGCGCGCAACGTGTTGTCGAAGACGTGGTCGGGCACCGGCGCCGAGGCGCCCTGGGCTGCGGCAAGCTGCGCGCCCACCGCGTCGACCAGCGCCCCGCGCGAGCCCAGCGCCAGCGGCGCCGAATAGCCGGCCGGCACGCGCCAGAACGTGGTGAAGTCGCCACGCCACGCGGTGCTCAGCAGCGCCAGCGGCACCTGCAGCGGCGCCTTGCCCACCAGCAGCGTCGCGTCGTCGTGGCCCAGGCCCGCGAGCACCACGTAGACCGGCCGATCCTGCGCGTCGCGCAGCGCCAGCACGCTCGGGCGGGCCAGCAGGCGCAGCAGCGCGAGGCCGCCGTGGGCGCGGAAGCAGCGCACGTCCTGCTCGGCGGCGAGCGCGCACGGATCGGCGTCTCCCAGCAGCAGGAGCGTCCACTCGGGGGCCAGGGTGCGCAGCGCGTCGCGCTCGTCGCGCGGCGCTCGGGCGAGCAGCGCCTCGAGGTCGTCGATCGAGCGCAGGCGCGGCGTCACCGCGGCCGCGGACGCGGCGGTCGGCAACGTCGAGGCCACGGCGGCCGGTCGCGGCACGGCCGACGGCGGCGCCGACGCGGCGGCCGCGGCGATCCGCGGCTCGGGCCGGCCGCGCGCGCTCCATTGCACCGCGGCCACCGCGGCCGCCGCGGCCAGCGCGCCCGCACCCAGCGCCAGCGGCCACCAGCGCGCCGGCAGGTTGCGGCTCTGGCCCGGGCGGCCGAACACCTCCAGCGCAGCCTTGTCGACGATCGCGCGATCGACGCGCGCCTTGCCGGTGGCGTAGGCGCCCAGCAGCGCGCGGTCGCACAGCAGGTTGATGCGGCGCGGCACGCCGCGCGTGAGCTGGTGGATGCGCCGCAGCGCGCCGGCGTCGAACGGCAGCGCGCCCTTGAGGCCGGCCACCGCGAGCCGGTGCGCGATGTAGTGGGTCGCCTCCTTCTCGCTCAGGGCGTCGAGGTGGTAGCGCGCGATCACGCGCTGCGCCAGCTGCTCGAGCTCGGGGCGCGCCAGCATGCCGCGCAGCTCGGGCTGGCCGATCAGCACGATCTGCAGCAGCTTGCGCTCGTTCGTCTCGAGGTTGGTCAGCAGGCGCAACTGCTCCAGCACGTCGGACGAGAGGTTCTGCGCCTCGTCGATGATCAGCACGTTGTTCTGGCCGACGGCGTGCGTGCGCAGCAGGTATTCGTTGAGGCCGTCGACGTGCTCCTTGACGCCGGGCGGCGTGCCCGCGGCCGTCAGCGCCGGGAACTTGATGCCGAACTCGTGGCACACGGTGACCAGCAGCTCGAGCGCCGTCAGCTTCGGGTTGAAGATGTAGGCCACGTTGCAGCGCGCCGGGATCTGCTCCAGGAAGCAGCGGCACACGGTGGTCTTGCCGGCGCCGATCTCGCCGGTCAGCAGCACGAAGCCGCCGCCGCCGTGCACGCCGTACAACAGGTGCGCCAGCGCCTCCCGGTGGCGCTCGCTCATGAAGAGGTAGCGCGGGTCGGGGGCGATCGAGAAGGGCTTCTGCTTCAGGCCGAAGAAGGGCTCGTACATCCCGCAAGCATACTTCGGCGCTGCGACACCGGGCCGCGCGCCCGACGTCAGCTTCGTGAAGGAGCGCCGCCGCGCGACCGCGCGCAGGGTGTCAAATCGCCGCTCCGCGACCTGACCTGAAAGACCCCATGGAACTCGATCCGCTCGAACTGGTTGCCGAACCCTCCGGATTCGGCGACGAGACGCCACCGTCCGAACACGTCCGCCGGGCGCGCCTGAACGCCGCGGTGGCGATCACCGTCGCCCTGCTGGCCACCTTCATGGGCATCTGCAAGGTCAAGGACGACAACATCTGCCAGGCGATGCAGCAGGCCCAGGCCGACAAGATCGACCACTGGTCGTACTACCAGGCGCGCAACGTGCGCCAGGAGATCGCCGAATCCGCGGCCACCCAGCTGCGGCTGCAGCAGCCCTCGCAGCCGGCCGCCGCGCAGGCCGGCTACGCGCAGGCCGTCGCGAAATACGAGCAGCTCGCCAGGGAGCAGGCGCAGAAGAAACAGGACGTGATGGCGCAGGCCAACGCCGACCAGGCGAACTACGACGCGCTGAACTACCGCGACGACCAGTTCGACCTGTCCGACGCGCTGCTGGCGATCGCGATCTCGATGCTGGCCGTCTCGTCGCTGACGCAGCTGCTGTGGCTGTACCTCCTGAGCCTGCTGCCCGCCGGCGCCGGCGTGCTGATGGGCGTCGCCGGCCTGGTGGGCCTGCATATCCACCCCGACCGGCTGTCGGCGCTACTGAGCTGACGGCGGCAGCGCCTGGAACCAGTCGGCACGGGCATTGCGCTCGACCACCGAGACCAGCACCGCGTCGGGCCGCAGGCTGCGCACCAGCGCCCCCCATTGGGCCGGCGTCGTCGAGGCGCGGTCGATCTCGATCACCTCGGCGAACGTGGCGGCGACGTAGGGCAGCAACGCCGCGCCGGTCGAGTCCTGCAGCCACAGCAGGCGGCGCCGGTTCAGCGCGTGCGGCGAGACGATGCGCAGCGCGTGCCGCAGCGGCTGCGCGATCCCGAGGCTGCCGGCGCTCACCGCGACGCCCGTGGCGGCGTCGCCCTGCGTGCGGCCGTCGTCCCACGCCCCCGCGAACGTCGCGCGCGCGCCCGTGTCGCGCGCCGGATGCGCGCTGGGCAGGATGTGGCCGAGGTCGCCTTCGGGCAGGTCGATGGCCGCGAAGCCGACATCGCCGTCGTGCAGCCACGCGGGCGTCGCCGACGTGCGCGCGGCGGCCTGCGCGAGCGCCCGGTAGGCTGCCCAGGCGCCGCGCGCGGTCCAGTGCGAGTCGGTGCGCGCGTACAGCGGCGGCCCGTCGAATGCCCGCTCGCGCCGCAGCGCGGGCCGCGAGTCGACCACCACGGCGGGGTCGGCGCGCGCCATCGTCGCGTCCATCGCCGAGCCGCCGGCCGGCCGGTCCCAGTCGGGCAGGCGATCGGGGTAGACCGAGTCCTTGTCGGCGCACACCAGCACCCAGTAGTCGCGCACACCGGCGCCGGCCAGCCACTGGCGCCAGGCGCGCGTGGCGTCGGCGATGCGCTGCGCCGCGTCCAGGTCGGCGGCCGAGGCCGCTTGCCGCTTGACGCTGAGTGCCTGTGCGTACTGGTCGCCCGGGAACAGCCAGCCGTCCTTGCCGACCACCACCTGCCGGGGCCGCGTCGAGACGCCGGCGCGCCGCAGCAGGCCGCCGGCGTCGAGGAGGCCGGGGTCGACGTCGAACGCCGTGCTGGCCGAGGCCGGCAGCGCGCCGCGCCGCCAGGTGCCCAGCAGCGGCACGGCGGCGACGAACGCCAGCGCGCCGAGCAGGAACCCGGCCACGAGGCGGCGTGCGGAGGTCGTGGCCATCAGAACTCGAAGTACAGGAAGGCGCTCTGGCGGCCGGCCAGGATGGCCAGCACCGACACGCCGAAGACCAGCACCGCGACGGCCGTCCCGCGCGCGCCGCGCCCGTGCGCACCGGCGAGCTGCAGCGCGTTGGGCCGGCTCATCATCGCCAGGCCGGCGGCCAGCGCCAGCAGGCACACGCCGCGGGCCACGACGGTGGCGGGCAGCACCGCCAGCAGCGGGTCGGCCAGCGAGCCGGCCCAGGCGAAGTCGGCACTGGGCAGGCTCGCCAGGGGCCAGTGGCGGATCGAGCCGACGTCGACCAGGCCGCGCAGGACGCGCCGCGCATCGGCCCACGAGTGCGCGCGAAAGAAGATCCAGGCCACGTCGACGAACACGAAGGTGACGAGCCAGGCGAGCGGCGCCGGCAGGGCCCCGCCGCGCGCCTTCCAGGCCCGGTGCACCACGATGGCGGCGCCGTGCAGCGCGCCCCAGGCGATGAACATCCAGCTCGCGCCGTGCCACAGGCCGCCCAGCAGGAACGTGGCCATCAGGTTGACGGCAACCGCGGCCGGCCGCCCGCGGTTGCCGCCCAGCGGGATGTAGACGTAGTCGCGCAGGTAGCGGCTGAGCGTGATGTGCCAGCGGCGCCAGAAGTCCTGGATGTCGAGCGCCTTGTAGGGCGAGTCGAAGTTGATCGGCAGCCGGATGTTGAACAGCAGCGCGGCGCCCATCGCCATGTCGCAATAGCCGCTGAAGTCGAGGTAGATCTGCAGCGTGTACGACAGGCTCGAGGTCCACGCGGCCACGAAGTCCAGCGGCGTGCCGGCGTCGAAGCCGGCGTCGGCCCAGGTCGCGAACGAGTCGGCCAGCACCACCTTCTTGAACAGGCCCAGCGAGAACAGGATCAGCCCGCGCAGCACGTTGCGCGCACGCACGGCATGCGTCCAGCGCGAGCCGAACTGGCTCATCATCTCGCGGTGGTGCAGGATCGGGCCGGCGATCAGGTGCGGGAAGAAGGTGACGAACAGCGCGTAGTCGAGCCCGCTGCGATCGCGCACCTGGCCCTGCCAGCTGTCGACGAGCCAGGCGATCTGCGTGAACGTGAAGAAGCTGATGCCCAGCGGCAGGGCCACGTCGGGCATCACGATGGCGGTGCCCCAGAACGCGTTGAGGTTGGCGGCAATGAACGCGGCGTACTTGAACCAGGCCAGCAGCAGCAGGTTGGCGGCGATGCCCGCGACCAGCAGGCGGCGGCCCGCCGGCGTGCGCGCCGAGTCCATCAGCGCGGTGCCGACGCGGAAGTTCAGCCAGATCGAACCGGCCAGCAACGGCACGAAGAACGGATTCCACCAGCCGTAGAAGACGAGGCTGGCCAGCACCAGCCAGGCCTTGGCCGCCACGATCACGCGCCAGCGCATCAGCAGGAAATAGCCTGCGAAGGCGAGCGGCAGGAACGCGAACAGGAACGTCGGCGAGTTGAAGATCATGTCCAGGCCGGCCGGATCGGCCGCCGGACGGCGCCCGGCCAGCGGGCCACGCGCCGTGCGGGCCAGTCTAACCGCAGCCCCTGCCCCGTCAGGGTCACGCCGCGCGATGGCATCATCGATGCCGCCACCGACGCAAGGATTCGCATGAAACTGCTTCGCCACGGCCCGCGCGGCCATGAACGGCCCGGGCTGGTCGACCACCTGGGCGTCGTGCGCGACCTCAGCGCGCAGATCGGCGACGTCACCGCGGCCGACCTCGCGCCGGCGCGCCTGGCCCGGCTGCGCTCGATCGACATCGCCACGCTGCCGGTCGTGCCCGCCGGCGCGCGGCTGGGAGTGCCCTGGCACGGCCTGTCCAAGTTCATCTGCGTCGGGCTCAACTACCGCGACCACGCGGCCGAAGCCGGGATGGCGCTGCCCGCCGAGCCCATCCTGTTCCTGAAGGCGCCCAGCGCGCTGACCGGCCCCGGCGATCCGCTGGTGCTGCCGCAGGGCGCCGCCAAGGGCGACTGGGAGGTGGAGCTGGGCGTCGTGATCGGCACCCGCGCGCGCTGCGTCCCCGAGGCCGACGCGCTGGCGCACGTGGCCGGCTATTGCGTGGTCAACGACGTCTCCGAACGCGCCTTCCAGCTCGAGCGCGGCGGCACCTGGGACAAGGGCAAGGGCTGCGACACCTTCGGCCCGGTCGGCCCGTGGCTGGTCACGGCCGACGAGGTGCCCGACCCGCAGGCGCTCGCGCTGTGGCTCGATGTCGGCGCCGAGCGCATGCAGGACGGCACGACGGCCGACATGGTGTTCGGCGTCGCGCAGCTGGTGAGCTACATCAGCCGCTTCATGACGCTGGAGGCGGGCGACCTGATCGCCACCGGCACGCCGGCGGGCGTCGGCATGGGGCGGGGCCGCTACCTGCGCCCGGGCGACACGCTGCGACTGGGCATCGCCGGCCTGGGCGAGCAGTCGACCACCGTGCATGCGTGGGACGCGGCGCTGCTCGACCGCCAGCACGGCGCGCATTGATAGACTCTCGTCCATGCGACGTTTCCTGCGCCTGCTGACCCTGTGGCTGTTCGCGCTGGCGCTGCCGATCCAGGGCGCGGCGGCGGCTGCCGGCATGGCCGCGCACGCGGGCATGCCGTCGCACGCGGCGGCGCTGGCGGACGGCACGCCGACGGGCGCGACCGCCCTGCCCTGCCACGGCCACGGCCAGGCGGTGGACAAGGCCGGCTGCGGCGCCTGCTGCGGCCCGCTGGTCGCCCAGCACGCGCTGCTGGCCGTCGCACCGGTGGCCGCGCGGGTGACGCCGGCCCCGCGCGGCGCCGTCGACGCCGCGCCACCCTCGTTCGTCACCGGCGGCACCGACCGCCCGCCCCGACCGCGCCTCGCCTGACCCGACGTGACCGCGTCGCGCCCGTGCGCGACGCGCGCCCGCGCCACCGCGCGCGGGCCCGACTCCAGGACGAGGACACCATGACCATCGAACGACCCGTCGCCCGCGCGGCGCTGGCCGCCGCGGCGCTCGCGCTGCTGGCCGGCTGCGCCAGCCCCGCCATCGACGCCAACATCGCCGCGGCCCACGCCGAGGTGACCGCCCGCGGCGGCATCGACTTCGCCTGGCTGGTCACCGACGCCGCCCGCGCCCAGGCGCGCGCCGACGTCGCGCAGGCCCTGCGCCAGGCGCTGTCCGCCGACGACGCCGTGCGCATCGCGCTGTCGCACGACCCGGCGCTGCAGGCGCTGCTGTTCGAGCGCGCCGCGGACTCGGCCGACGCCACGCGCGCGGCACGACTGCCCAACCCGGTATTCGCCTTCGAGCGCCTGGCCGGCGGCGCGCCGCCGGCCATCGAGCTGACGCGCGCGCTGACCGTGCCGTTGCTCGACCTGCTGCTGCTGCCCGCGCGCGCCGCCCGGTCCGATGCCGTGCAGCGGCGCCTGCGCCTGCAGCTGGCGGGCGACGTGCTGCGCGCGGCCGACGGCGCGCGCACCGCCTGGATCGACGCCGTGGCGGCCGGCCAGTCGGCGCGCTATGCCGCCCAGGTGCGCGACGCCGCCGAGGCCGGCGGCGAACTGGCGCGCCGGCTGGAGGCCGCCGGCAACTTCAGCGCGCTGCAGCGCGCCCGCGAGGAGGCCTTCGCGACGGCCGCGTTGGCCGAGCTCGCGCAGGCGCAGCGCAGCGCGCGCCATGCCCGCGAGGCGCTGGTGCGCGCGCTGGGCCTGGACGCGAACGAGGCCGCGGCGCTGGCGCTGCCCGAGCACCTGCCGGCGCTGCCCGCCAGCGTGCCGCCGGCGGACCTCCAGTTCGCCCTGGACGGCCGCCTGGACCTGCGCCTCGCGCGCGCCCGCCTGGACGAGCTCGCCCGCGCGCAAGGCCTGGTCCGCGTGACCGGCACGGTCGATGCGCTGGACCTCGGCGTCGAGCGCCGCACGCGCAGCGGCCAGGCGCCCGAGCACGGGCTGACGCTGTCGCTGCCGCTGCCCGTGTTCGACGGCGGCGACGCGGCCCGCGCAGGCGCCGCCGCGCACTACGACGCGGCGCTCGCCCGCACCGCGGCGCTGGCGGTGGACGCGGCCTCGCGGCTGCGCGTGGCCGCCGCCGACCTGCGCGACAGCCACGCGCTGGCCGCGCAGTTCCGCGACCGCCTGGTGCCGCTGCAGGCGACGATCGTCGGCGAGAACCTGCTGCGCTACAACGGCATGCTGGCGAGCGCGTTCGACCTGCTCGCCGACGCCCGCGAGCAGGCCCGCACCGTGCAGCGGGCGATCGCCGCGCAGCGCGACTTCTGGCTCGCCGACGCCGCCTGGCAGGCCGCGTCGCTGGGCATTCCCGACATCCCGAACGACCCGACGGAAGGCCTCCAATGACCACCCATCGCCGCGGCTTCCTGCTGCGCGCGGCCGGCGCCACGCTGGCCGCCACCGCCGTCTCGCCCGCCGCCCTGGCCGGCCTGCCCGAACTCGCCTCGCACGGCTCGGCCGACACCGCGCCGCCGCTGGCGCCGGCCACGGGCCCGCACTACAACCCGGTCGTGACGCTCAACGGCTGGACGCTGCCCTGGCGCATGAACGACGGCGTCAAGGAGTTCCACCTGGTCGCCGAGCCCGTGGTGCGCGAGATGGCCCCGGGCTTCAGCGCGCACCTGTGGGGCTACAACGGCCAGTCGCCGGGCCCGACCATCGAGGTGGTCGAGGGCGACAGGGTGCGCCTGTTCGTCACCAACCGCCTGCCCGAGCGCACCTCCATGCACTGGCACGGCCAGCGCCTGCCCAACGGCATGGACGGCGTCACCGGCCTCACGCAGCCGGCCATCGAACCCGGCAAGACCTTCGTCTACGAGTTCGTCGCGCGCCGCGCCGGCACCTTCATGTACCACCCGCACGCCGACGAGATGGTGCAGATGGCGATGGGCATGATGGGCTTCTGGGTGACGCATCCGCGCGCCCCGACGCCGGCGATCGCGGCCGTCGACCGCGACTACGTGTTCCTGCTCAACGCGTACGACGTGACGCCGGGGGCCAGCGTGCCGAAGACCGCGACGATGACCGACTTCAACCTGTGGTCGTGGAACAGCCGCATCTTTCCCGGCATCGCGCCGCTGGTCGCGCGCCAGCACGAGCGCGTGCGCATCCGCGTGGGCAACCTGTCGATGACCAACCACCCGATCCACCTGCACGGCCACGAGATGCAGGTGACCGGCACCGACGGCGGCCCGACCCCGCCGGCGGCGCGCTGGCCGGAGGTGACGGTGGACATCGCGGTCGGCCAGATGCGGCAGCTGGAGTTCGTCGCCGACGCCGAGGGCGACTGGTCGCTGCATTGCCACAAGTCCCACCACACGATGAACGCCATGGGCCACGACGTGCCCTCCATGATCGGCGTGGACCAGCGCGACGTGGTCGAGCGCATCCGCGCGCTGGTGCCCGGCTACATGGCGATGGGCGAGAAGGGCATGGCCGACATGGCCGACATGGCGATGATGCCGGCGCCGCCCAACACCGCGCCGATGATGGGCGGGGACGGCCCGTACGGGTCGCTGGAGATGGGCGGCATGTTCAGCGTCGTCAAGGTGCGCCGCGACCAGCCGGCGGGCGACTACCGCGACCCTGGCTGGTTCAAGCCGCCCGCGGGCACCACCGCGCACGAATGGACGGGCGCCCTGCCTGCTGCCGCGTCGCACGCCGCCCACAATCCCTCGAATGACGTCGAGGTCCGCGCGAAGAAGCCGGACAGGGGCGGCATGCCCATGGAACACTGAGCGTTCACGCCAATCCAACAATGACAGGCATCCTGGAGGCCCCCATGCAGACCCCGCTGCGCCTTGCGCTCGCGACCCTCGCCGCCACGCTCAGCCCGCTCGCCTTCGCGCACGCGACGCTCGTCGACTCGTTTCCCGCCAAGGGCCAGACCCTGGCCGCCTCGCCGGCCGACATCCACCTGACGTTCAACGAGCACGTCGAGGCGCGCTGGTGCCGCATCAAGCTGGTCAGCGACGCCGGCAAGAACTTCGACGCCGACCGGCCCGTGGCCGACAAGGCCAACCCGAACGCGATCGTCGCCGCCGTGCCGGTGCTCAAGCCGGGCACCTACCGCGCGCACTGGACCGCCGTGGGCGGCGACGGCCACAAGACGCACGGCGACTTCTCGTTCACCATCGCCAAGTGAGGCGGGGGCCGCGCGCGCATGGATGAGGCCACGCTCGCGATCGGGCGCAGCGCGGCCACCGCGCTGTTCGACATCGGCTTCGCGACGATGGTGGGCGCGCTGGCCACGCTGGCGCTGCTGCGCGACACCACGTCGGACTGGGCCGTGCGCGGCGCGCGGCGAAGCCGCACGCTGTTCGTGCGCGCGAACCTGCTGGCGCTGGCCGCCGGCCTGGCATGGATGTGGCTGCAGGCGATCGCGCTGACCGAGCTGGCGCCCGCCGACGCGTTGCCGGCCATCGGCAGCATCGTCGTCGACACCGGCTTCGGGCGCGCCTGGGCCGTCGCCGCGCTGGCCCTGGCCGCGTGCCTGGCGATCGCGCTGGCCACGCGCTACCGGCCCGCTCCCCTGCGGGCACTGGGCGGCGCGACCACGCTGGCGGCGGTTGCGCACGCCTGCGCCGGACACGCGGGCGCGAACGGCTTCGGCTGGCGGGTGCCGGCCACCACGGTGCACCTGCTGGCCGCCGGCCTGTGGGCGGGCGCGGTGTTCGCGGCGGTGCTGGCGGTGCCGGGCGACGCGTCGAACGCGATCGACGGCGAGCGCTACGCACGGCGGCTGTCCGCGCTGGCCACCGCGGCCCTCGCCGGCGTCGTCGCGACGGGCGCCGCGAGCGCCTGGCACGGGCTGGGCGGCTCGCTGGCGCCGCTGGCGCCCGCATCCGGGTCGACCTGGGGCGCGACGCTGGCCGTCAAGCTGGCGCTGGTGGCGCTGGCGCTGGCGCTCGGCGGCTACAACCGGTTCGCGGCCCTGCCCGCGCTGCCCGGGTCGTGGCGGCGCTTCGTGGCGGTGTTGCGGATCGAGGCCGTCGTGCTGCTGGCGGTGCTGGCGGCGGCCGCGTGGCTGGGCGACGGTGCGCCGCCCGCGGTGTGATCAATCGGCGCCGTCGGCGGCGGGCTGGCCGACCGCGCGCTTGAGCTCGTCGACCGTGTAGCCCTGCTTGAGCAAGGCCTCGCGCAACCAGGGCGGATGCTCGCCCTGGCCATCCCAGGTTTCGCCGCTGACCGGGTGGCGGTAGCGGATCGGCAGCGGGCCCTGCGGCGCCGGCGCAGGCGCCGGCGGCAGCGGACCGCGCAGTTCCTGCGGGCTGATGTTCCAGAATTCGACGAGCTTGCGCACGGTGCGCAGCGCCGCGAGCTTCTCGGGAGGGTAGTCGTCGTCTTCGGGTTTCATCGGCCGGCGGCAGGGATCCCAGGATGGCGGCGAGACGGATCGGCGCGCAGCGCGGCCGTTCGCCGTGGGCCAATGGTAGCGCCCCCGGATGACGGACGCCGCCGGCCAGGGTTCACGCGTTCACGCCGGCTGGGACTCGCGCCACGGCAGCGCCGGCGCGTCGACCTCGCCGAGCACCGCCTTCAGCTCGGCCCCCTGCAGCACCTCGCAGGCGAGCAGTGCGCGGGCCAGTGCGTCCAGGCGCTCGCGCTGCGCCGTCAGCAGGGTGCGGCAGGTGGCCTGCGCCTGCTCGAGCAGCGCGCGCGCCTCCTGGAGCACCGCGGCCTGGATGTCCGGGCCCAGCAGGTCCTTGGGGATGCCGCCGACGCTCAGCAGCCCAAAGGTCTGCGAGAAGCCCAGCGAGCCCACCATCTCGATGGCCAGTTCGGACGCGCGCTTGAGGTCGTCCGAGGCGCCGCTGGAGACGCTGTCGAGCACCAGCAGCTCGGCCTCGCGGCCGCCCAGCATCATCGCCAGCCGGCTCACCAGTTCGTCCTGGCGGTAGAGCGGATCCTCGGTGTCGCGCGTCATGTAGGTGACGCCCAGCGCCTGGCCGCGCGGCTCGATGGTCACGCGCTCGACCAGGCCGGCGCCGGTCCGGTGGCCCACCAGCGCGTGGCCGGCCTCGTGGTACGCCAGGCGCACCCGCGTGCCTTCCGTCAGCAGCGCCTTGACCGGCGAGACGTCGCCCCCCAGCAGCTGCGTCTCGATCGCGCGCAGCACGTGGTCGGCGCCCACGCGGGTGGCGCCGGCCTCGGCGGCGCTGGAGGCGGCCTTGTTGACGATGTTGGCGATGTCGGCCGGCGTCAGGCCCGGCGTCATGCGCGCCAGGGCCGCGGTGTCGGCGGTGCCGTCGGTGGCCACCCGGGCCAGGTAGAGGCCGAACAGCTTCGCCCGCTCGGGCAGCGTGGGCTTGCCCAGGCGCACCAGCATGTCGAAGCGGCCGGGACGGCGCATCGCCTCGTCGATGTTGTTCTCGTGGTTGGTGGCGGCGACGACGACCACGTTGTCCATCGCCTCGAAGCCGTCCATCTCCACCAGCACGCGGTTGATGATGCGGTTCATCTCCGACTCGGCGCCGCCGCCCTCCGAGCCGCGCGAGCGCTTGCCGATGCCGTCCACCTCGTCGATGAACAGCACGCACGGCGCATGCTTGCGCGCCAGCTTGAACAACGCCTTGACCTTGGCCACGCCGGCGCCGTAGTAGGTGGCGGTGAAGTACGAGCCGTCGACGGCGATGAAGTTGGCCTTGCTCTCGCCGGCCAGCGCCTTGGCCAGCAGGGTCTTGCCGGTGCCGGGCGGGCCCACCAGCAGCACGCCGCGCGGCGCCGCGGCGCCCAGGCGCGCGTAGGCCGACGGGTCGGCGAGGAAGGCCTTGACGCGGTGCAGCGCGGCCTTGGCCTCGGCATTGCCGATGGCGTCGTCGAACGTGGTGGCGGGGCGCTCGGACAGCGTCGAGGCCGCGCCGCCCATGCCCGTCTGCAGGCGCATCAGGACGAAGAAGCCGATGCCCATGGTCGCCACGATGATCAGCGGCGAGAGCAGGCTGCCGAGCAGGTCGAGCAGGTGCTGGCTCTTCGTGCGCGGATCGACGTCCACGCCCACCAGCGCGAAGCGCTGCGCGGCGCTGCGTTCGGCGAGCTTGTCGAGCGCGGTGCCGGCGCAGCCCAGCGCGGTGCAGCCGGGCACCGTGACGCTGGCCTTGGCGCCGTCCTTGAGCGTGTAGAGCACGAGGCCCGGGTGGCCGTTGGCCAGCGCGACCGTGGCCACGCGGCCGGCATCGGCTGCCTGGATGAGCTCGGAGACGTTGCGCTGGTTCGCCAGCCAGGCCTCGGGTGCCTTCTCGAACTGCAGCATCTCGGCGCTCTTGCGCGCGTTGGCCTCGCGCGTCGCCTCCTGCGTCAGCAGCAGGAAGCCGGCGACCACCAGCAGCACCGACAGCAGGACGACGGGGACACGGGCATTGGCGCGGGCGCGCCGCAGGAGTTTGCGCAGGGCGGTCATGGGCAGGGGGCCTCGAAGCAGGAGCAGGCCGCGAACAGGGTCGCCGCCTGGCCTCCATTGGAGCGCGGCCGGAGCCGAAGTTCCGGCGGAAAAGCGGCACGCGAACCCGCCAGTAGCCACGCCGGCAGGAATGCACGGGCGCGTACCCGCCGGCCAACACCTGCGTGACGGGTCACCGGCGCAGCGCCTGCGCCGCCGCACCGGGCCGAAAAGTCACACCCGGGCGCGATGGCCCGCGCTACATTGGGTCCAGCCGCTCGCGGAGCGGACTGCGAGATCAGAGGAGAACGACATGGGTTTGCTGGATTCGATCGTCGGACAGGTCACGGGCGCGCTGGAGAACAGCGCCGGCGGGCAGGTCCATCCGGGGCTGATGGACGTGGTCTCCTCGCTGATGACGCAGTCGGGCGGCCTGTCGGGCCTGATCGGCCAGTTCGAGCAACAGGGCCTGGGCCACGTCGTGGCGTCGTGGGTGGGCACCGGGCAGAACCTGGCGATCACCCCGGACCAGGTGCAGGCGGTGCTGGGCGAGCCGCACATCGCCGCGGTCGCGGCCAAGCTGGGTCTGTCGCCCGCGGACGTCACCAACCAGCTGGCGGGCCTGCTGCCGCACGCGATCGACGCGGTCACGCCCGCGGGTGCCGTGCCCTCGGGCAACCTGCTCAACGAGGCGCTGAGCGTGTTCGCGGCCCTGCGCAAGTAGGCCGGTCGGGCCTCAGGCGAACTTCGCCGCCAGGTCCACGCTGTCGCGCCGCCCCAGCGCGTCGAAGTGCAGCGCCAGCCAGCGGCCGGCGCTCGCGCGGCCGAGCTGGTGCAGCGTCTCGAAGAACTTGCCGTTGACGGCCAGGCGCGTCTCGCCGGCCAGGTGCTGCAGCGCGGGCCCGGCCTCGATCAGGTGGAAGCGCGGCTCGGGCGTGCCGGCGCCCCAGGGGCCCGGCAGCCAGCGCTGCCAGGGGCGGCGCCGGCGCTGCGCCCGCTCGCGCACCAGCGCCTGCATCTCGCGCCGGAACGCCGCGGTGAACGCGATCTCGGCGATGCGGGCCTGCAGCTCGCGCGCCGAGTCCGAGGGCTGCGTCGGCGGCCATTCCAGCGCCGACAGCAGCACCAGCAGCGTGTCGGCCGAGCGCCCGCCGCGCAGCAGCGGAAACACCGCTGGATTGGCGCAGTAGCCGCCGTCCCAGTAGGTCTGGCCGTCGATGCGCGGCGCATGGAACACGGTGGGCAGGCAGCCCGAGGCCAGCACCGCGTCCACGCTCAGCTCGGGCGCGGCGAACAGCCGCAGGCGGCCCGAATCCGCATGCGTGGCGGCCACGAACAGCCGGAACGGGCAGTGCCGGCGCAGCGCCTCGAAGTCGACCTGCCCTGCCAGCAGTTCGCGCAGGGGGTTGACGTCCAGCGGATTGAACTGCGCCGGGCTCACGTAATGCGCCCACGCCATCCACAGCTTGACCGCCGGCGCGAGGTGCACACCGCCGTCGAGGTCCTGGCGGGTGACGTCGACCGGCATGGTCTCGGCCAGCGCGGTCCAGAACCGGCGCAGCGCGGCGCGCGCGCCGTCGCGACCACCGGCCATCCACCCCTGGGCCAGCACCACCGCATTCATCGCGCCGGCGCTGGTGCCGCTGACGCCGTCGACAGCGATGCGGCCGTCCTCCAGCAGCTTGTCCAGCACGCCCCAGGTGAAGGCGCCGTGCGCGCCGCCGCCCTGCAGCGCCAGGTTCAACAGGCGCGGCGTGGACATCGGCGGAGGGAGCGGATTCGGTTCATGCGGCCCATCTTCGGCGAGCGCCGCGTGCCCGCCGGTCCGGACGGGTATTGCGCGGCCCGGCCTCGCGGCTTGTGCCTGTTGCGCAACGCGGCAGTGGAAAACCCTGGATGGAAAACCCTGATTTGTACGTCCGATTCTTGCTCTTGTCTTACATTTGATACGATCCGCCCCTCGTTGGTGCAACCAGAACAATGGGAACGACGCTCTCTGTTTCTCACGCACGCCGCGCCCGGCCGCTCGCGCTCGCCGCCGCCCTGGCCGCGGCCGCCGTCCACGCCCAGCCGGGCGGCGCGGCCGGGCCGCAGGTGATGGGATGGGTGCCGGCCTACGGCATCGACGCGTCGCTGAAGGCCCTGGCGGCCACGCCGGCCATCGGCCAGGCGATGACGCGCCTGGGCCTGCAGTTCTGGAATCCGAGCGCCGACGGCCGGCACCTGGTCCTCGCGCCGGTCGACGCCACCGGCAAGCCGGTCACCGCCGCCAACGTGCGCCAGCTCACGCAGTGGGCGCGCAGCCACGGCGTGCAGCCGCTGCTGACCGTGTACAACAACTCGCAGGTGGTCAACCGCTGGGACTGGAAATGGGCGCGGCGCGCCTTCGCCGAGCATCCGGCGCAGTTCACGGCCGCGCTGGTCGCCGCGGTCGACCAGTGGGAACTCGACGGCGTGGACCTCGACCTCGAAGGCGAGGGCGATTTCGGCGCCGACCGCGCCGCCTACGCCGCCTTCGTGCACCAGCTCTCCGCCGCCCTCAGGGCCAAGGGCAAGCTGCTGACCGTCGACAGCTTCCACAGCCCGTGCGACAACGCACCCAACATGCGCTGGTGGGGCGACTGGGTGGGCGACGTCGCCACCATCCACAGCATGGGCTACGAAGACCTCTACGAAGGCAGCAAGGCCACCTTCACGCCCGAGGGCAAGCCGGTGTGCGAGGGCGGCGCGGCGCTGTTTCGCTACAGCTGGCAGCTGGACTACGGCGTCAAGGCCGGCTACCGGCGCGACCAGATCGTGATGGGCATGCCCACCTGGGTCGACGCCTGGGGCTCCGGCGGCTTCGGCCCGGGCCTGGTCGACCACCTGCGCGAGGTGCGCGCGCTCGGCGGCGGCGTCGGGCTGTGGGACATGCAGCTGTCGGCCGCCGGCTGGGCGCGCCCGGCCACCTGGGAGGCGGTGCAGGCGCTGCGCCGCCCCGGCAACGCGTTGGCGCACCACCTGCCGATGAGCGGGCACGGCGCGCAGCAGCGCGGCACGGCGGCCACGACGCTGTTCGTGTCGGAACGCACGGTCGGCGCGGCCACGCGCCTGCGCGCGACCCCGATGTCCACGCGCTGACCCGGCGCGGCCCTTGAACGACGACGGCGGCCCGCGGGCCGCCGTCTTCCTTGGTCAGGGCCGGTTCGGATCAGTGGCGGTCGCCGTCGTGGCCGCGGTCGCCGCGGTCGCCACGGTCGCCGCGGTCGTCACGGTGCCCGTTGTCGTGATCGCGCTCCTGGTCGCGGTCGTGGCCGCGGCCATGGCCGCGCTCGCGATCGTCGTGGTCGAAGCGGTGGTCGTGCGGGTAATGCTGCACGTAGCGGTCGTGCACCCACTGTTCGCGCACGAAGTACACCGGCTGGCCGCAGGCGCCGTAGGCCGCGCAGTGGTGCCGCCAGTCGCGCTGGTGCGCTTCCGGCACGTACAGGTAGATCGGGCGCTGGTGGATCGCCACCGGCGTCGGCGCGATGATCATCGGCTGCGCGTAGACCACGGGCGGCGCCTCGTAGACGACGCCGGCCTGCGGGCCGCCGATGTCGACGCGGCCATAGACCCCCGGCACGTTGATGTTGATGCTGGCACCCACGGACACCTGGGCCTGCGCGGCGCCGCCGGCGAGGACGGCGATCGCGGCGATCGCGAGCTGGAGGGGGATCTTCTTCATGGTCGGTCTTCCTTCTGGTCGGCTCGGGAGGGGAGGAGTGTCTGCCGCACTCGTCGGGGGGCGCTGCGGCGCGAGCTTGCCTCTAGAACGGCCTGCGCACCCGTGTCGTTGACGGCGGAGACGTAATCGAACTTTACAAACGACGCCGTGCCGCACCCGTCGTCCGGGGCGAGTTTCCCCGGGCGGGGCGGGCGGCGGCCGGGGCCCGGCCCGGCCTGCCGGCGCGGGGAGGTGCATTTTTCCGCCATTTGCTGGATAATGCCGGGTTCGACCTCTCACAGCTTTCAGACCGGATCCAATCATGGGCAACAAGATCGTTACCGAAGCCGACCGCAAGGCCACCCCGCGTCCGGCGCTGCCGATCGGCGTCACCGCCACCACCGGCAAGGGCCAGAAGCGCAGCCTCGAGCGCGGCGCCCACACCCGCAGCAAGAAGAACCCGGGCAAGCGCGCTCGCCAGGGCTGAACCCGGTTCGGCCCGTCGCGGCCGAACCGGCGCCGGCGCCGGTTCGCCCCGGGCATCCTCGGCCCCGGGCCGGGATGCGCCTGACGACAGACGCACAAGCTGCGTGACCAGGAGCCTTCGGGCTCCTTTGTTCGTTTCAGCCGACCTTTGTCGCGGTGCAGTTCGCGGCCGCGCCGAGACACCGCCCATGCTCCGAATCACCGAACTGCGCCTGCCGCTCGACCATGCCGAGGACGCCCTGCGTTCGGCGATCGTGGCACGGCTGGGCGTGCGCGATGCGGACCTGGCGTCGTTCACCGTCTTCAAGCGCAGCTACGACGCGCGCAAGAAGACGGCCATCGTGCTGACCTACACCGTCGACTGCGCGCTCGCGGTCGACGAGGCCGCCGTGCTGGCCCGCTTCGCGGGCGACCCGCACGTGCGCGCGACGCCCGACACGAACTACCGCTTCGTCGGCCATGCGGCCGACGGCTTCTTCGAGGGCGCGGGCGCACGCCAGCGCCCGCTCGTCGTCGGCTTCGGCCCGTGCGGGATCTTCGCCGCGCTGATCCTGGCGCAGATGGGCCTGCGCCCGATCGTGCTCGAACGCGGCAAGGAAGTGCGCGAACGCACCAAGGACACCTGGGGCCTGTGGCGCCAGGGCCAGCTCGATCCGGAGTCGAACGTGCAGTTCGGCGAGGGCGGTGCCGGCACGTTCTCCGACGGCAAGCTGTGGAGCCAGATCAGCGACCCGCGCCACCTCACGCGCAAGGTGCTCGCCGAGTTCGTCAAGGCCGGCGCGCCCGAGGAGATCCTGTTCGTCGCCAAGCCGCACATCGGCACCTTCCGCCTGGTGGGCATGGTGGAGAAGATGCGCGCCGACATCGTCGCGCTCGGCGGCGAGATCCGCTTCCAGCAGCGCGTCACCGACCTGCTGCTGGACGGCCGCGGCGACAGCAAGCAGGTGCGCGGGCTGCGCCTGGCCTCCGGCGAGGAACTGCGCAGCGACCACGTGGTGCTGGCGCTGGGCCACAGCGCGCGCGACACCTTCGCGATGCTGCACGAGCGCGGCGTGCGCATGGACGCCAAGCCGTTCTCGATCGGCTACCGCATCGAGCACCCGCAGGGCCTGATCGACCGCGCGCGCTTCGGCCCCAACGCCGGCAACCCGATCCTGGGCGCCGCCGACTACAAGCTGGTGCACCACGCGAGCAACGGCCGCTCGGTCTACAGCTTCTGCATGTGCCCCGGCGGCACCGTGGTGGCGGCCACCTCGGAAGCGGGGCGCGTGGTCACCAACGGCATGAGCCAGTATTCGCGCAACGAGCGCAATGCCAACGCCGGCATCGTCGTGGGCATCGCGCCCGAGGACTATCGCCAGGACGGCCGGTCGGGCGGCGTCGTCAACCCGCTCGACGGCATCGCGTTCCAGCGCTTCTGGGAATCGCGCGCCTACGAGCTCGGCGGCGGCGGCTACCAGGCGCCCGGCGCGCTGGTGGGCGACTTCGTCAAGCGCCAGCGCTCGAGCGCGCTGGGCAGCGTGCAGCCCTCGTACAAGCCGGGCGTGCACCTGACCGACCTCGCCGAGAAGGGCCGTGGCAGCCTGCCCGAGTACGCGCTCGACGCGATCCGCGAGGCGCTGCCCGCGTTCGAGCGCCAGATCAAGGGCTTCTCGCTGCCCGACGCGGTGCTCACCGGCGTCGAGACGCGCACCTCGTCGCCGCTGCGCATCCCGCGCGGCAAGGACTACCAGAGCCTGAACGTGCGCGGCCTGTACCCGGCCGGCGAAGGCGCGGGCTACGCCGGCGGCATCATGTCGGCGGGCGTCGACGGCATCGAGGTGGCCGAGGCCCTCGGCGCCGACCTGCTGGGCCGCTGAGGCCGCTCAGGCGGTCACGTTGAGCGTGATCGTGCCGACCGCGCCGGCCAGGCCGTGCGAGTCGGTCACGGTGATCTTGAGCGTGTAGCTGCCCTTGACCGCCTTGCTCCACTTCAACACGCCCGCAGTGCTCAGCGTCAGGCCGCTGGGGGCGCCCGTCATCTTCCACGTGATCGCGTCGCCGTCGGGATCGCCGGCGGGAATGCCGACGGACAGCGCCGTGCCGGCCTTGATCGTGATCGAGCCCGACGCGACCGCGGGCGCGTGGTTGACCGCGACGACGGCCAGCGTGTACTTGCCGCTGGCCGACGCGCCGGCGCTGGTGGTGGCGGTCGCCGTGAACGCGTAGTTGCCCGCGACGGGCGCGGCCCAGTTGAGGACGCCGGCCGCGCTGACCGTCAGGCCGGCGGGCGCGCCGGCCAGCGCGTAGGTGGTGGTCACGCCGGACGGCGCGGTGATGCCCAGCGACTGCGTGAACGCCGTGCCGGTCCTGGCCGAGAAAGCGCCGCCAGGAACCCCGGGCGCCACCGCCACGGGCGTCGGGGTGGGCGGGGTCGAGGACGTCGAGTCGCTGACCAGCGCGTTGAGCAGCGCGCCCGCGTTGGGCGTGCCCCAGCCGGTGACCGTGTCGAAGCCCCTGGCGGTCGCGCAGCTGGCGCAGCTGCCGTTGCTGCCGTCGACGATGTCGGCGAAGGCCGCCGCGTAGGTGCCGGCCGATGCGGCGATGGTCTTGTAGAGCGTCGCGTGGAAGTCGCCCAGCGGGGTCTTCGCGGCGAGTGCGCGCCGCGCGTTGGCCACGGCCACCAGGCCGGCCCATTGCGGCGCGGCGATGCTGGTGCCGCCGTAGGCGTTCCAGTTCGTGGTGGTCGAGCCCTTGGCGGTGAAGGCCACGTACTGGCCGGTGTTCGGGTTGGCGTTGAACGCGACGTCGGAGACGGTGCGCATCTTCGCCGCGCCCACGCCCGGCACGGCCGTGCCCGACTGCCAGGTCGGCAGCGGCTCGACCGCGCTGATGCCGCCACCGGAGCTGGACCAGGCCGCCTCGTAGCGCGTGCCGCTGCCGTTCCATTGCAGGCTGGTGCCGCCCACGGCCAGCACGCGCGGCGAGACCGCCGGCCAGGAGGCCTGGGTGCCGCTGTCGCCCGCCGCCGCGACATAGGTCATGCCGGTGGCGGCGAACGCGACGTCGGTGGACAGCACCCAGCTGCCTTCGCTGCTGCCGAAGCTCATCGAGACGACGCCCGCGCCCATCTTGTTGGCCAGTGCGACGCCGCCGACCAGGTTGTTGCTGCCGGCATCGGCGGTCTCCACCAGCACGATGCGCGCCAGCGGCGCGATCGCGTGCGCCCATTGCACGTCGAGCGCGATCTCCGAGGCCCAGCCGGCATCGTAGGCGGGCGCCGCGCTGTTGAGCGCGGCCCGGCTGTCCGTGTAGACCACCGAGAACGTGCAGGTGCTCGCACCCGGCTTGGCCAGCGGCAGCGCCGTGGTCGCCGCCAGCGCGACGCTGGTGCAGGCCGGCAGGCCGAACTTGGCCGAGAAGCGGTTGAGGTCGGCGAACGCGTTCGGGTCGTCGTAGGCATCGACGATGTAGAGGGTCTGCCCCGCGCCGAACGCGGCGGCGTCGGCGGCGGACAGCGTGGCGCCGACGGCGGGCAGCGCCGGCAGGCCGTAGGCCGCGCGGATCTGCGCCGGCGTGTAGACCGCCGCGGTGATGGCGGTGGCGGCCGGCTTGCTGCCGCTGGCCGAGGCCACGCTCACCCGGCGCGCGGCGGCCAGGCGCTCGGGCGTCAGGCGCGCGGTCGACAACCCGGCCAGGGCGCCGTCGATCGCGAAGCGGTGCGGCGCCTGGCTGGCGGAGGCGCCGCGGCCGTCAGCGTCGACATCGGCGGGCTCGTCGAGCTGCGCCGCGGCCATGTGGAAGGTGGGCTGCACCTCGACGCCCGCGCTCGCCGCCGGTGCGACGTCCGGCGTGGCCGGCGACGCGTCCGTCTCGCCGCCGCCGCAGGCGCCGAGCGCGGCCAGGGCCAGCAACGGCAGCAGCCGGGCCAGGCGCGGGACGGGCGCGGAGTCGAAGGCGGAGGTGGAGGTGGACGGGCGATGCATGGACACGGGCGGTTCCTGGAGTCTGTGCAGACCCCTTCGACCGGCCGTCGGTGCCGATGAGCGAGCTCGACAGGGAATCGGCGCCGCGCGTCGACTAAGTCACGCCGTCCCGCTCGTCGGGGCGGAAAGCGTCCGGCGCGCGCTACGTGTGCCCGGCCCGAACGGATGCAAGCCAGCGCGGCGCGCGCGGTCAAGGACGCGCCTGCATCCGCCCGGGCCCGGGGCGACGTAACGACCTTGCCAGCACCGCGTTCGATGGCGTGCCCTCCAGCCCGACATCGCTGCGCCACGACAAGGCATCCCCCACAAGCACCAGGAGAAAAGACATGCGACTTCACCGAGCCCCCCTGTTCCGCGCCGCGCCCGTCGTGGCCGCCGCCCTCCTCGCCCTCGCGGGCGGGGCCCAGGCCTCCAGCCATCGCGAGGCGCCGTTCATCTCGACCTCGCCCAAGGTCGACGCGTCGGACTTCTACATGTTCAACAGCTACGAAGCCGGCCGCGCCGGCTTCGTGACGCTGGTGGCCGACTACCAGCCGCTGCAGGACGGCTTCGACGGCCCGAACTACCACGCGATGGATGCCAACGCGCTCTACGAGATCCACATCGACAACGTCGGCGACGCCAAGGAACACCTGACCTTCCAGTTCCGCTTCCAGAACAGCTTCAGCGCGAAGACGGTCAAGGTCGGCACGAGCGACATCGACATCGCGCCGCTGCAGAACGGCCCCGTCAGCGTCGCGCGCGACCCGCACCTGCAGGTCAACGAGACCTACACGCTGACGCTGGTCACCGGCGACCGCCGCAAGGGCACGGCGCAGCCGATCGTCAACGCGACCACCGGCTCGGCCACCTTCGACAAGCCGGCCGACAACATCGGCGAGAAGACCATCGCCGACTACGCGAGCTACGCCGCCGCCCACGTCTTCCCGATCACGATCCCCGGTTGCGCGACCCCCGGCAAGGTGTTCGTCGGCGCGCGCCAGGACCCGTTCGCGGTGAACCTGGGCGTGATCTTCGACATGGTCGACGCGCCCGTGACGGTGCTCACCAACGCCGCCGACTACAACGCGACGCCGCGCGGCTCGCTGTACTACAAGAACGTGACGGCGCTGGAGCTCGAGGTGCCCGCGGCCTGCCTGGGCGCCACCCCGGCCAACCCGGTGATCGGCGGCTGGACGACGGCCTCGCTGCGCCAGACGCGCGTGCTCGACCCGACGCCGAAGTCGGGCTACCAGACCACCGACCGCAACGGCGGCGCGTGGACGCAGGTCTCGCGCCTGGGCATGCCGCTGGTCAACGAACTGGTGATCGGCATGAAGGACAAGGACCTGTTCAACGGGTCGAAGCCGTCCGGCGACGGGCAGTTCCTGAACTACGTCACCAACCCGGCGTACCCGAAGCTGCTCGAGACCTACCTCGGCCTGCCGGGCGTCGCGCCGACGAACGTCCCGCGCAACGACCTCGTCACGACCTTCCTGACCGGCATCACCGGCCTGAACCAGCTGGCCACGGTCACGCCGTCGGAGATGCTGCGCCTGAACACGGCCAAGCCGGCCGTGGCGTTCGACCAGCAGAACCGCCTGGGCTACGTCGGCAACGCGCTGGCCGGCGGCCAGGACTTCGCCGGCTACCCGAACGGCCGCCGCCCGAAGGACGACGTCGTCGACATCACGCTGATCGCCGCGATGGGCGGGCTGTGCGTGGCCAACGGCACGACCGACGCGTTCGGCTTCGGCGCCGCCTGCAACCCGGCCGCCGTGCCGCTGGGCGCGACCACGTTCGCCCTCAACGACACGGTCGACCAGGCCGCCCAGCCGTTCCTGCCGGGCTTCCCGTACCTGAACACGCCGATCCCGGGCACCGGCGCCCGCGCCGAGGCCATTCCCAACCCGACCGCCACCGCCGCCGCCCGCGGCAACGGCGCCAAGTGAGCGAGGCACCCGACATGACGCCCACCTTCTGCCCACCGCCGCAAGGCGGCTCCCTGGCCGGTCGTACCGCCGCGCTCGCGTGCATCGGCGCGCTGTCCAGCCTGCTGCTGGCAGCCTGCGGCGGCAACAGCGACGCCCCGGCGCCGCCGCCGCCGGCGCCGGCGACCCAGGTGCCGGCCTCGGCCGCCGCCAGCGACGCGGCCCTCGAGATGTTCGCGATCGGCCTGCCGACCACCGACACCGCCGAGCCGCTGACGCTGGAGCTGGTGCCAACGCTGCCCAGCAGCGAGACCGAAGACCCGATCGCCACGCCATGAGCGCACGCACGGCCGCTCCGAAGAGCGCTCGCACCACAGCCGCGAGGCGGAGGTTCGTCCGATGACGATCCGCGCCACCGCTTCGGGATTCGCCACGACGGCCGGCGCGGCCGCGCGGCTCGCGCTGGCGGCCGTGCTCGTCGCGGTGGCGCCCTCTTTCGCGGCCGAGCAGTCGGCCGTCCAGGTTCCGGCGCGCGACGACGACATCGTCGAGCACCTGCCCGCGCACGTGGGCGACGCGGCCGAGCGACGCACCGCCCGCGCCGCCGAGCGGGCGCAGCGCACCGCCCTGCAGCAGCATCCCGACGAACTGGGCCTGGCGCTGCAGGCCGCCCACGATGCCCTGGCCCGCGGCCGGCTGCGCGGCGACCCGCGCGAGCTGGGCGTGGCGCAGGCCGCGCTGGCGCCCTGGTGGGCGCGCGCCGATGCGCCGCCCGAGGTGCGCCTGGTGCGTGCCACCGCGCTGCAGAGCCAGCATGAGTTCGCGGCCGCGCTGGCGGAGCTCGACGGCGTGCTTGCGCTGCCGGCGGGCGTGTCGGTGTCCGTGAGGGCGCAGGCCGAGCTGACGCGCGCCGGCGTGCTGCAGGTGCTGGGCCGCCTTCCCGAGGCCGAGGCCGGGTGCCGACGCCTTGCGGGCGCCGACTTCGCCGCGCTGGGCGCCGGCGTGCGCCTGAACGCCCTGGCATGCCTGGCGGAGCTCTCCAGCCTGCAGGGCCACGCCGACACCGCGGCCCTGGCGCTCGCGCGGCTGGCGGGCGCGCCCGACGCCGGCAGCGCCGCCACCGTGGCGGGCGCGCCCGCGCCCGGCTGGCTGAACCTGATGCGCGCCGAGCTCGCGCAGCGGCGCGGCGACCCGGCCGCCGGCGCGCTGTTCGCGGCGGCGCTGCAGGCCAACGCCGACGTCTACACCCAATGCGCCTATGCCGACTGGCTGCTCGACCAGCACCGGCCCGCCGAGGTCGTCGGGCTGCTCAAGGGCAACGAGGCCGCCGACCCGGTGCTGCTGCGCCTGGCGCTGGCCTATCGCCAGCTGCACGGTCGCGACCACCCGCTCACCCGCGCCGCCACCACCCTGCTGGGACAGCGCTACGACGCCGCCCTGCTGCGCGGCGACCGCAGCCACGGCCGCGAGCAGTCGCGCTACGAACTCGACCTGCGCGGCGACCCGCGCGCGGCGCTGGCGCTGGCGCAGTCGAACTGGCGCGTGCAGCACGAGCCGGCCGACGCGCTCGTGCTGGTCCACGCGGCGCACGCCGCGCGCCGCGACGCGGCCGCGGAGCCCGTGTGGCGCTTCCTGCGCGAGACCGGCGGGCGCGACGTACGGCTGGAGGGCGGCGCCGCGCCGCCGCCGTTCCAGCCCGTCGCGGCGGCGGCGCCGCGCGCGGCCGATCCGTCGGTGCCGGCCGTCTCCGGGAGCCTGCAATGAAGCGCCTGCCCACCCTCGCCCTGCTCCTGCTCGCGGCCGTCGCACCCGCGCAGGCGCACAAGGCCAGCGACGCCTATCTCACGCTGCAGGTGGACGGCGCCGTGGTCGACGCCCGCATCGACATCGCGCTGCGCGATCTCGATCGCGACCTGGACCTCGACGTCGACGCCGACGACCGCCTCAGCTGGAAGGAGGTGCGCACCCGCTGGCCGGACATCGCCGCGCTGGCCCGCGCCGACATCCGCCTGAGCGCCGACGGCACGCGCTGCATGCCCGACGGTGCCGACGCGCCGGTGACCGACGCCAACGCGCCCGCGCTGACCGAACACAGCGACGGCCGCTACGCCGTGCTGCGCACCCGCTGGCAATGCGCGGCGCCGGTGCGCCAGCTGAGCGTCGACTACCAGCTGTTCGCCAGGACGGATCCGACGCATCGCGGCATCGCGCGCGTCGGGCGCGCCGGCACCGACGCGAACGCCCCGGCGCTGCAACTGGCGGTGCTGAGCCCGGGCAACGGCGCGCATCGTTTCACGCTGCCGTCGCTGCCTGCCCCCGTGGCGGCGAGTGCCGCCGCGAGCGCGACTGCCCTGCCCGTCGCGCGGGCCGCGGCAGCCGTGCCGGCGCGGCGGGACGCCGACCCGGCCGCGGACGCCGATCCGCCGCCGGCCTCGTTCCCCGGCTTCGTGCGCGAGGGCGTGCATCACATCCTGATCGGCTACGACCACATCCTGTTCCTGCTGTCGTTGCTGTTGCCGGCGGTGTGGATCCGCGGCGCGGTGCCCGATCCGCGCGGCGGGCACGCCCGCATGCGCTGGCGGCCGGCGGAGGACCCGCGGCAGGCGCTCATCGGCGTGCTCAAGGTGGTGACCGCGTTCACGGTGGCGCACTCGATCACGCTGGCGTTGTCGGTGCTCGACATCGTGAACCCGCCGTCGCGCTGGGTCGAGTCCATCATCGCCGCCAGCGTGGTGCTGGCCGCGTTGAACAACCTCTGGCCGGTGGTCAGCGAAGCGCGCTGGAAGCTGACCTTCGTGTTCGGCCTGGTGCACGGCTTCGGCTTCGCGTCCGCGCTCAAGGACGCCGGGCTCGCCCGGGGCGCGCTGGTCGGGCCGCTGGTGGGCTTCAACGTCGGCGTGGAGATCGGCCAGCTGTGCATCGTGGCGGCGGTGCTGCCGCTGGCCTGGTCGCTGCGCCGCACGCAGACCTACCGCGGCGCCTTCGCCGCCGGCTCGCTGGCGATCGCCGGCGTGGCCGGGCTGTGGCTGGTGCAGCGCGCGTTCGACCTGAGCCTGATCGCGGGATAGCACCGGCCGCTAAGATCGCTGCTCGCCCGGCGAACGGCGCCGGCGCGCGACAGGAGACCGCATGTACACGCTGTTCGGATTCAACGGCTCGGGCTCTGCCTCGGTCGAGTGCGCGCTCGAGATGACCGGCGCGCCGTATCGCATCGTCGAGGCGGCTTCGTGGGAGCGCAACGCCGCGCTCGCCGAGCTCGAGCGCGTGAACCCGCTGTGCCAGATCCCCACCCTGCAGTTGCCCGGCGGCGAAGTGCTCAGCGAGAGCGCCGCAATCCTGATGCACCTCGGGTTCGCGTTCCCGGACTCGGGCCTGCTGCCCGCCGAGTCGACCGCGCGCGATCTCGCACTGCGCGGGCTGGTCTACATCGCGGCGAACTGCTACCCGTGCATCACGATCATCGACTACCCCGAGCGCTTCACCAGCGCCACCGACGACGCCGCGCACGCAGCGGTGCGCGCGGGCACGCGCGACCGCCTGCACCACCACTGGAACATCTTCGCCGACCTGCATCCGGTGGCGGACGACCGATTCATCGGCGGCGACCAGCCCGGCGCGCTGGATCTGTTCGCCGCCACGGTGTCGCGCTGGGGCGGCGCCCGCCCGCATGCGAAGGCCGCGCGGCCCGCGTTCTCGGCGCTGCTGGAGCGCATCGATTCGCATCCGGCCGTGGCACGGGTGTTCGGCCGCCACTGGCCCACCGATGCGCAGATGCCCACGGGGGCCTGAGGGACGGACCCGCGCCGCGGGGTCGGCCAGGCCGACAGGGCGGCCGGCGCGCGCGTCAGGCCAGCAGGCCCATTTCCACGCCGGGCGCGAGATTCAGGCGACTGGCGAGCCCGGCGCGCAGTTCGAGCACGGTCCGCGCCTCGGGGCAGCTGGACATGCGCCAGGGCTTCATGCCCGCCACCACCTTGGTGACCACGCCATCGGCGCTCAGGAAAACGACGTCGATCGACTGATCGAAGCCGAAGGTGTTGATGGAGCGGCAACGCTGGACCCAGACGCCGCACGACTTCTTCAGTTCGCGCGCGCCGGCCAGTCCGAGAAAGCGGCTGCCCCATTGACCGGTCGTGCGCACGGGGACGCGATTGCGCGTGCCGGGTACCTTGAGATCGATCGTTTCTGCCATGACGCCAAGATCCTGCTGCTGGTTCGCTTTGTTGTTGCCGACGGGCCTCTCTGCGGAGGCCGGACCCTTCCTGACCAGCCGTAGCTTACCTGCGGAGCGTGCTAAAAATCACGTCGACTGGGGTAAATGCCGACCCCCGAATCACACCGTTACGTGTGCGCAGTGACAAGGTGCATGATTCCTTGACAAACCGCCGTGCACGACCGGATCCGGTGCGTCGGATGCACCAACGAAGGAGGTTTCCGTGGGCCTGCAACTGTTCTTCCACCCGTTCTCGTCCTACTCGCAGAAGGCGCTGATCGCCCTGCACGAGAACGCGACGCCGTTCACCGGCCGCGTTCTGTCGCCGGACGATCCGGCCACCGGTGCGGAGTTCGCGGCGCGCTGGCCGATCGGGCGCTTCCCGATCCTGGTCGAGGGGGAGCGCACGATCGTCGAGGCGACGGCCATCGTCGAGTACCTGGAGGCGACCCGTCCGGGGCTCGCGCGGCTGATCCCGGCCGACGCGCTCGACGCGGTCGACGTCCGGATGATGGACCGCGTGTTCGACAACTACGTCTCCACGCCGCAGCAGCGCCTGGTCTACGACGCCCTGCGCGCGCCCGCGGCACGCGACGCACAGGGGGTCGCCGAGGCCCGCGCGATGCTGGACAAGTCGTATGCGTGGCTGGACGAGCGGATGGCGGGGCGCGAGTGGGCCGCGGCCGGCGGCTTCAGCCTGGCCGACTGCGCGGCCGCACCGGCGCTGTTCTATGCCGACTGGTGCCATCCGATACCGGAACGCTTCGCGAACCTGCGGGCCTACCGGGCGCGCCTGCTGGCGCGGCCGTCGTTCGCCCGGGCGGTGGATGCGGCACGACCGTTCAGGCCGTACTTCCCGCTGGGCGCGCCGGACCGGGACTGATCACCGCGTCAGTCGCGCTGCCAGAACACGCCGTCCTCGGTGATCATGGCGTCCAGCGGCATGTCGTGCGGCTCGGCTTCCAGCCACGGCACATACCCATGGCCGTATCCGATGCCCACCGTGTACGGACGCGGCTTCAGCGCCGCCAGCGTGCGGTCGTAGAAGCCGCCGCCATAGCCCAGGCGCACGCCGTTGTCGCCGAAACCCACGCAGGGCACCAGCAGCAGCTCGGGTTCGAACGAGTCGGTGCCCTTGGGCTTGGGAATGCCGTAGGCATCGTCCTCCATCGGGCAGCCCGGGTACCAGACGTGGAAGTCGAGCTGCTTGGTCTCGCGGTCGATCACCGGCAGGCCGATCAGTCGGTAGGGCTCGCCCTCCGTCCAGCGGAACAGGGCCGGCATGGCGTCGAACTCGCCCTTGATCGGCCAGTAGGCGCCGATGGACGTCTCGGGCCGCGTGACCAGCCAGACGCGCAACACCTCCTGCAGGTGCACCGAGCGCTGGTGGCGGTCGGCCATCGCCAGCCGCTCGGCCTTGAGCTGGCGGCGCAGGGTGGGCTTGTCGCGGGCGGGCTCGAGCGAGAACTTCCAGGGCGGCGTGGTCATGTCCGGATTGTGGGGCGGCCCGGTGCATCCTGCAAATCGACCCTGAAATGCATCGCCGGATTGCGGGGCGCGGCGTGCTGGTCTTGCCGGTCATTGCCGCTGGCGGAACGGATCGGATCGAAGGGGTGGGTACGTGCGTTCGGTGGATGGCCGCTTCCATGGAGATGCAGTACTCGCCTGCAAAGAGAGGTTGGTCTGCAACCACCCCACGGCCGCCATCGGCCGTGCGGCTTTGAGCACCCTGAAACTGACATTCGCCTTGTCGAGCAACGGCCAGCTGAATCCGCCGCCGACTCCCGCTGTTGCGGTCAAGCACGGCCCGGGGACGGCATCGCCGTCAGATGTAGAAGGCAACGGCAATACCGGCAAAACTCGGTGCCGCGCCGATCAGCCATCTGAACCATGGACTCGAAGCGCTTGGCGAAGAAAACATCTTGAGCACGGCGCAATCGCAGAGCGTTGTCATTGGTCAATTGCATTTGCGATCTCCGTTGCTACACTTCCTCGAATGCGTTTCGATCGTGCGAACCGGGTACTGACATCGTGGATTGCCGTCCTGGCAATTCTCGTGATGTCGCTCGCACCCGCGGTCTCGCATGCGTTGGCAGGTGCAGGAACGCCTTTCCAGTCCGAGGTGTGTTCAGCCAACGGCAGCTCGACACTCGTTGCCTTGTCGCGCGAGGCGCGCAAGACGCCCGCAACCGACGATGGCGTTGCGGCGGCACAGTGCCCTTACTGCGTGCTGCACGCGCATGTGGCGTTCCTGCCAAGCGCGACTCCTGCGTTCGCGTTACCCGGGATCGGCGCATCCAGCGTCCTTGGGTCCGATTCCAACGCACCCCAAGCTCGTCCCGTATGGTCGAGCGCCTCTCCGCGCGGCCCACCGCGCCTCTCCTGAAGTCCTGACCGAGGCCGTGGTGCGGCGCGTCTGAACGACGCCTGCTCCCTTCGAGAAGACGACTCCGGACGCCGGGTCCGAAGAGCGGGAGATTCCCTTGCAGAAGAACCGGCGATCCGGACGTGCCCGTCCGGCGTCGTCGCGCGCGCCGACTTGGCGTGCACGCTGGCGCCCCTGACACGGCCAACGCCATGTCGAAAGAGACGGCTGCCCGTCAGGTCGGGCGGCTGGCCTTGCCGTTGGCGATTTCCGCCCGCGCGGCCGACGTCGGCATCGCGAAGCCGAAGCATTCGCCCAGCGCACTCGCGCAGGCAGGCCGTTCGCATGGCGATGGCTTGGCCAGGACCGCAATCGCGCCCACATGAGTCCCAGCAGCGCGCCAGAAGCGCAACTCGAACAACGAGAGAGAACAGCATGAAAAAGGTACTTCGACTCATCACCCTGGCCGCCCTGGTGACGGCCGGCGCCGCCGACGCACAAACCACCGCGACCGACGCCTGGGTGCGTGGCACGGTCGCTCTGCAGACGACCACCGGGTTGTATGTGAAGCTGACTTCGGCGGACGGAGGGCAACTCGTCTCGGTGTCGACGCCGCTGGCTCGCCTGGCGCAAGTCCACGTGATGTCGATGCAGGGCGACATGATGACGATGCGCGAAGTACCTGCGCTGGACCTGCCTGCAGGCAAGACGGTGTCGCTCGACCCGAAGGGGGCGCACATCATGCTCATCGACGTCAAGCACACCCTCACGGCGGGTGAGATCGTGCCGATCACGCTGGTCATCGAGGGCAAGGACAAGAAGCGGGAGACGGTCCTGGTCCACGCCCGGGTCGAGGCGCTTGGATCACCGCACCACGACGGCATGCACACCCACTGAAGCGCCAGGCACGTGCACAGGCCTTCGAATCGATTTCGAGCTGCCGCACCTTCATACGCACGAAGGAGCCGCAGTGCCGGCCGTCGCGCACCCCGCGGCGCTGCAAAGACGAATGAACCATCCTCCTCAAGAGTCGCCATGAACAAGACATCCCTTCTCCTCTCGCTCCTGTCCGCGTTTCCGTTGCTCGCGGCGGCCGCCGATGCCGACGGCACGCAGTCCGTTCTCGTCCTGGGTGCCAAGGCCGTCCCCGAATCACGCGGCCTGGGCAGTGCCGATGCAACGTCGCTGCTGCAGTCCAGCCCCGGCGCCGGCATGTACGCTGCCGGTGGTGTGTCCGGCCTGCCCGTGCTGCGCGGGCTCGCCGATGACCGCATCAAGGTCCGGATCGATGGTGGCGAGTCCACGGCAGCCTGCGGCAACCACATGAACGCGCCGCTGTCCTACATCGATCCCACCCAGGTTCGCTCGACCCAGGTCATGGCGGGCATCACGCCGGTCAGCGCCGGCGGAGACAACATCGCCGGCGTCATCGACGTCACGTCCGTCGAGCCGACCTTCGCGGTCACGGGTGCGCCGTTGCTGACCACGGGCTCGCTGTCCTTGCAGCGCCGAAGCATCGACAAGAGCCTGACAAGATCCATCAGCGCGACGCTGGCCGACCAGAGCCTGAGCGCCACCTACACGGGGGCGACGGTGAGCGGCGACAGCTACCAGGACGGCAACGGCGACAAGGTGCTCGACACCTTGTACAAGAGCACCAACCACTCACTGACACTGGGTGCGCGCGGCGACGCCAGCCTGCTGACGCTCAAGGTGGGCGCGCAGCGCATCCCGTACCAGGGTTTCGCGAACCAGTACATGGACATGACTCGGAACCACGCCCTGCATGCCAACCTGGCCTACGACAGCACCTACGCCTGGGGCACGTTGCACGCGCGGCTCTTCTGGCAGAACACGCAGCATGAGATGGGGTTCATCTCCGCGGAGCGGCCTGGCACCATGCCGATGAACACGCACGGCCGCGATGCCAGCTATTCGCTCGCGGCCGAAGTGCCGCTGGAAGTCGGCACACTGCGGGTTGGCAACGAATTCCACCGCTTCCGCCTGGACGACTGGTGGCCGCCGGTGCCGGACTCGATGATGATGGGGCCGGACACCTACCGGAACATCAACGGCGGCCGGCGCGACCGCCTCGCCCTGTTCGGTGAGTGGGAGGGCAAGCTCGCGCAACGATGGACCTTGCTCGCCGGCGTCCGCGACGAGTCTGTCCATACCGACGCCGGTCTGGTGCAGAGCTACGGCTGCGGAATGATGATGTGCGGAGATGACGATGCGGCTGCAGCGGCATTCAACGCGCAAGGCCGTTCGCGCCGGGACAACAACGTCGATGCAACCTTGCTCGGCCGCTTCGAAGCCGACGCTTCTTCCACCTACGAGCTGGGCCTCGCGCGCAAGGCGCGTTCTCCCAATCTGTACGAGCGCTACTCGTGGGGGAGGGGAACGATGGCGATGGCGATGATCGGCTGGTTCGGCGACGCCAACGGCTACGTCGGCGACATCGGCCTGAAGCCGGAAGTGGCGAGCACGATCAGTGCCACGGTCGACTGGCACGACGATCGCCACGCCTCCTGGTTCTTCAAGCTCACGCCGTTCTACACCGCGGTCCACGACTTCATCGACGTGGACGCGATCAACACCTTCAATCCCGGCATGTCGACGGGTGCCACCCAGGCACTGCTGAAGTTCGCGAACCACGACGCGCACCTGTATGGCGTCAACCTTTCCTGGCAGGCTCGGGCATGGTCGGATGCCGCGTGGGGTGATGCGAACTTCAAGGGCAAGCTGGACTGGACGCGCGGGCGACGCAACGATGGCGGCGACCTGTATCACATCATGCCGCCGAACCTGACGGTGGGCCTCGCGGAGACGTTGAATGCATGGACGGGCCAAGCGGAAATCCAGCTCGTGGCGCGCAAGTCGCATGTCGACGCGCGCCGGTTGGAGCCCGTCACGCCGGGCTATGCCCTCGTGAACCTGTCGACCCAGTACCAGTTCTCCCATGGCGTCTCCGCGCAGGCGGGGATCCGCAACGCCTTCAATCGACAGTACGCCCTGCCGCTGGGCGGGGTCGACCTCGCCGCATTCGAGGCGGCTGGCAGCGGCACGATCGGGCCGTTGCCGGGCCAGGGGCGGTCGTTCGATGTCGGGCTGGCTTGGCAGTTCTGAACGCCAGCGACGGATGCTGATCGTCGTGCCCACCCCGGCGTGGGAAACGCCGCACCGGTCGTTCCCCGGAAATCGGCGCTACCCCCTTAAACTGACGCCCATGAGCGACTCCGGATTCGTCAGCCATTGCCTGGAACTGTTCGCGACGCAGGGACGCACCTCGTCGCGGCGGATGTTCGGCGGCCACGCCCTGTACATCGACGGGCTGTGCATGGCGCTGATCATCCGCGACGTGCTGTACCTGAAGGTGGACGACCCCCACCGCCCCCTGTTCGAGCGTGCCGGCGGCAAGCCCTTCACCTACACGGGCAAGAACGACGAGGTGCACAGCCTGAGCTACTACACGGTGCCCGAGGAGGCGATGGAGTCGCCGGCCGAGATGCTGCCCTGGGCGCGCCGCGCGCTGGCCGCGGCGGTGGCCGCGCGGGCCAAGGCGCCGCCGGCGAAGAAGAAGGCTGCGGGCGCGAAGCCCCCCGCGAAGAAGGTCGTCGCGCGCAAGGCGCCGGCGAAGAAGGCGGCCGCCCGGCCGGCGGCCCGCAAGGCCGCCAAGCCATGAACCTCGGCCGCCAGCGCCCGCTGGTCCTCGACCACCTGCGCAGCTTCGAGGCGGTGGCGCGGCGCGCCGGCTTCGGCGCCGCCGCGGAGGAACTGCACGTCACGCAGTCGGCCGTCAGCCGCCAGATCAAGAGCCTGGAGGAGGAGCTCGGCGCGCCGCTGTTCACGCGCGGCACCCGCCGTGTCGAGCTGACGCAGGCCGGCCAGCTGCTGCTGCGCGCGATCACGCCGGCGCTCGGCCGCATCGACGGCGCGGTGCGCCAGATCCGCCAGCTGCGCGGCCGCGCCCAGGTGAGCCTGTCCACGTTCCCGTCGTTCGCGTCGCTGTGGCTGCTGCCGCGCCTGCCCACCTTCGAGAAGGGCCAGCCGGCCATCGACATCCGCATCTCGGCCACCGACCGGCTGCTGGAGCTCGACGACCCCGACCACGACCTGGTGCTGCGCCAGTGCCGCCCCGAGGACGCGCCGGCCGGGGCGATCCGCATGTTCGGCGAGGTCTGCACGCCGGTGATCGGCGCCAGCCTGGCCGACGCCATCGCGCGCGGCGCCGCGCCGCCGCTGGACGCGCCCGCCGACCTGGCGGCCTGCACCCTGATCGAGATGGATGACGACCGCCCCAGCAGCGACGTGCTGGGCTGGCCCTACTGGCTGCAGCAGCGCGGCCTGGCGCACCTGGAGCCGCGGCGCTGGATCAGCGTCAACTTCACGCACCAGCAGGTGCAGACCGCGCTGGCCGGACAGGGCGTGGCGCTGGCCCGGTTGCCGCTGATCTACGACGCCCTGGAGCGCGGGGACCTGATCGAGCCGTTCGGGCGCGAGGGTCGCATGACCTCGCCGTGGGCCTACTGGCAGATCGACCTGAGCGGCGCCCGGCCCCGGCCCGAGCTGGAGAGCTTCGTCGCCTGGCTGCAGGAGGCCGCGCAGGCCACACGGGCGGCCACCGGCGAGGCGTAGCCGCCCCGCGGCGGCGTCTTCAGGTGAGCAGCGCCAGCGCCATCTCGATCTGCTCGGTCGGGCTGCGCTTGAAGCCCGAGCGGGTGAAGCGCTGCAGGCGGCCGACCGCCAGCGCGGTCAGCGCCGAGGCCCGGCCGTTGGCGTCGACGGTCGGAGTCTGCGAGCCGGCCTGCTCCGCGGCGGCGCGCAGCGACTGGCGCAGCTGCGATTCCACCTTGTCGAAGAACTGGTTCATGCGCGCGGACAGGCGCTCGTTCTCGAACACCAGCGCATCGCCCACCATCACGCGCGCCATGCCCGGGTTCTTCTCGCCGAACTGCAGCAGCACGGAGACGATGCGGCGCGCCTGCAGCGCGGGGTCGGTGTCGCGTTCGGTGATCTGGTTGATCAGCGTGAACACGCTCTGCTCGATGAACTCGATGAGCCCCTCGAACATCTGCGCCTTGCTGGCGAAATGGCGGTACAGCGCGGCCTCGCTGACCGACAGCTTGGCGGCCAGCGCGGCGGTGGTGATGCGGTCGGCGCCCGGCTCTTCCAGCATGGCGGCCAGCGTCTGCAGGATCTGCACGCGGCGCTCGCCCGGCTTCGGGCGCTTGCGCGCCGGCACCGCGGCGTCGGCCTCGGTGGCGGGGCTCGCGTCGGCGGTGGCGTCCTCGTCGTTGACGTCCCGACCTGCTTGCGGTGATTGCATCGTGATCTCGGGCGCCGAGGCGCCGGAACCGGCAACGGCAGAAAAGGCGGTGGGAAAGTCTGGCATCGCTGTCAGCTGCCGAAGTGAGCAGGTCGAACGGACATTTTTGCACACCACTGCCGCGCTGCTGCGTGCAGGTAAACACCAAGCAAAGTTTCCGTGATGCCCGGCACGGACGCTGGCCCGCACCAAGCTGGACAGTGGGCGCCCGCCCAACGTGCGCCGCGCGTCAGCTTCAGGTCAGGCTGCGCAGCGCGCGCACGATGCGCACGCCGCTCGGATGCACCGTCCAGCGCCGCACCCGCGGTCCGGCGTGGGCGCCGCGGCGAGCGAAGCGCTGCATCCAGACCGGCTGCATGCCCACCCGGCGCGCGGCCAGCACGTTGTCGAGCGAATCCTCCACCAGCACGCAGCGCGACGGGTGCACGCCCAGGCGAACCGCCACCTGGCGCAGCATGCGGCGGTCGGGCTTGGGCCGCCAGTGGCCGAACATGCGCATGTCCTCGATGGACAGCACCTCGTCGAACAGCTGCACGATGCCCAGCGCGCCCAGCACCCGCATCGCGTACGCGCGCGGCGCGTTCGTGAGCACGACACGCCGCCCGCGCAGGCGCGCGATGGCGGCCAGGTCGTGGCGGTGACCGGTCACGCGCTGCTCCAGGCCGGGGAAGCGGTGCGTCTCGTGCAGGAAATGCGCGGGGCTGACGTCGTGGTGGCGCACCAGCCCCAGCATGGTCGAGCCGTAGCGGCGCCAGTACTTGTCGCGCAGCGCGTCGGCCTCGGCCGGGCTGACGCCCAGGTTGCCCACGACGTAGTCCTGCATGGTGTCGTTCATCTGCGCGAACACCCAGGCGCCGGCGTCGTGCAGCGTGTTGTCGAGGTCGAACAGCCAGACGCGGCGGGTCATCCGGCGCCTCCGTGCGACATGTCCCGGCCCAGGCCCCAGATGCCTCCCATCAGGAGCGCGGCGCCCAGCCACTGCGCCGGCAGCAGCCGCTCGCCGAGGAAGGCCGCGGCCAGCAGCACCGCCGTCAGCGGCTCGACCAGCGTGGCCACCGTCAGCGCGGTGGGGCTCAGGCGGGCCGCGCCCCAGCTGAAGGCCAGCAGCGCCAGCGCCGCGGTGACCATGCCCAGGTACAGCAGCCACGCCTCGGGCGTCGCCTCGTGCGGCAGCTGCAGCGGCCAGACGAGGCCCGACAGGCCCATCACGGCCGTGGCGGCCAGCGTCAGCGCGGTGGTGGCGGTGCCGGCACCCCACTGGCGCGAGATCGCCGGACTGACCAGCGTGAAACCGGCGTACAGCAGTGCCGAGCCGATCGAGGCGGCCACGCCCGCCACCCAGTCGTCGACGGTCGCCCCCGGCCGGGCGCCGCCCCCGCTGCCGCCGCCGACGATCAGCAGCACGGTGCCGGCCAGCGACGCGCCGAGGATCGCCAGCAGGCCGGCGCTGGCGCGCTGGCGCCCGCGCGCGAGCGCCCAGGCGGTGACGAACACCGGCGGCAGGCACAGCGCGATCAGCGTGGGAATGGCCGCGCCGATATGGGCGATGCCGATGAACCACAGCAGCACGTACGACGCCATCACGGCGCCGGCCAGGAGCAGCGGCCAGCCGTCGCGCAGCAGCCGCCGCCACGGCATCGTGCGCCCGAACACGAGCAGCAGCGAGGCCGCCCCCAGCACGAAGCGCCAGAACGAGATGCTCTGCGGCTGGTAGCCGTGGCGCGCGACCAGCAGGTTGACCACCAGCGAGCCGGTGCCCCAGAGGAAGGCCGCGCCGCATGCGGCGCCGAGCCGCAGCCCCGAGCCGCTCACCGGGCGCGGATCATCGTGCCGTAGGCCTGATCCGTGAGGATTTCCAGCAGCATCGCGTGCGGCACGCGGCCGTCGATGATGTGCACGGCGTTGACGCCCGAGCGCGCGGCGTCGAGCGCCGAGGCGATCTTGGGCAGCATGCCACCCGAGATGGTGCCGTCGGCGAACAGGTCGTCGATCTGGCGGGCGGTGAGGTCGGTCAGCAGCTTGCCCTGCTTGTCGAGCACGCCCGGCGTGTTGGTGAGCAGCACCAGCTTCTCGGCGCCCAGCACCTCGGCCAGCTTGCCGGCGACGACGTCGGCGTTGATGTTGAAGCTGACGTTGCCCTCCCCGAAGCCGATCGGGCTGATGACCGGGATGAACTGGTCGTCCTGCAGCGCCTTGACCACCGCCGGGTCGATCGAGACGATGTCGCCCACCTGGCCGACGTCGTGCTCGATGTCGGGGTTGTCCTTGTCCTTCATCTTCAGCTTGCGCGCGCGGATCATGCCGCCGTCGAAGCCCGTGAGGCCCACGGCCTTGCCGCCGGCCGAGTTGATCAGGCCGACGATGTCCTGCTGCACCTCGCCGCCCAGCACCCACTCGACGACGTCCATCGTCTCCTTGTCGGTGACGCGCATGCCCTGGATGAAGGTGCCCTTCTTGCCGAGCTTGGACAGCGCGGTGTCGATCTGCGGGCCGCCGCCGTGCACGACCACCGGGTTCAGGCCCACCAGCTTGAGCAGCACCACGTCCTCGGCGAAGTCCTGCTGCAACGCCGGCTCGGTCATCGCGTTGCCGCCGTACTTGATGATGATGGTCTTGCCGTGGAACTTGCGGATGTAGGGCAGCGCCTGGGACAGGATCTCGGCCTTGTCGCGCGGCGAGACGTGCGACAGGTCGGCCGGAGCATCGATGGGCGCCTGGTCGGCGGAACTGGGGGGCGTGGGCGTGGTCATGCGGCGATTCTATTGACCTTGCGCGGCTGCGGCGTGTCGCCGGCTGGCCGTTTCAAGTGTTTCGCGCGGCGGGCGCCCGGCTTGCTCCCGTCGCGCGCCGCGGCCGACCCTGTCGTCCGGACGGCCCATCGGCGCGTTGAAGGGATACCAAGGACAATCGACATCATGAAACGCTTCCTCGCCACCGTCGCCCTGCTCGCCCTGTCGGCCGCCGCTGCCGCCCAGGCCCTCGTGGCCGGCGAAGTCAAGAAGATCGACAAACCGGCCGGCCGCATCACGCTCAAGCACGCCGAGATCAAGGCGTACGACATGCCGGCGATGACCGGCGCGTACAAGGTACAGGAGCCGTCCCTGCTCGACAAGGTGCAGGTGGGCGACCGCGTCCAGTTCAGCCTGGATCGCGTCAACAGCGTCTACACGATCACCCGGATCGACGTCCAGAAGTGATCGGCCGGCTTTCGCCGCCGGCGAAGGCTTTGACAGGACAACGCCGCGCGGGCTCGCACCCGACGCGGCGTTGTCGCTTCCGGGCCCGCCGGGTCAGAAGTGGATGCCGCGCATCATCTGCTGCATCGCCACGGCTTCCGCCGACAGCTTGGACTTGCCGCCCTTGTCGCCCGCCGCGGCGGCCGAGTCGGGGAACATGCGGAAGGTGGTGTTGCTGACGATCTGCGCGACGCGCGGCACGAACGCGTGCAGCACTTCGCCGAACACGCCCAGGCGCGTGGCGATGCGCACCGGCTTCTCCACGCAGGCCTGGGCGATCATGTCGGCGGCCTGCTCGGGCGACAGCGTGGGCACGTTGTTGTAGATCTTGGTGGGCGCGATCATCGGCGTGCGCACCAGCGGCATGTTGATGGTGGTGAAGGTGACGCCCAGATCGGCATACTCGCTCGACGCGCAGCGCGTCCACGCATCGAGCGCGGCCTTGCTGGCCACGTAGGCCGAGAAGCGCGGCGCGTTGGTGAGCACGCCGATCGAGCTGATGTTGACGACGTGGCCATGGCGCTTGGCCACCATGCCGGGCAGCAGCCCCATCGTGATGCGCAGGCAGCCGAAGTAGTTCAGCGACATCGTGCGCTCGAAGTCGTGGAAGCGGTCGTAGCTGGCCTCGATGGCGCGGCGGATGGAGCGGCCGGCGTTGTTGATCAGGAAGTCGACGCCGCCATGGTTGACGTTGATCCACTCGATGAAGGCGCCCGTGCCCGCCTCGTCGGCGAGGTCGACCGCGTAGGTCTCGACCTTGGCGTCGTCGCGGCCGGCCTGCTTCGCGTGCGCCAGGATTTCCTTCTTCGCCTCGGCCAGCTTGTCCTCGTCGCGCGCGCAGATCAGCGTGACCGCGCCGGCCTCGGCGAACTTGCAGGCCGCGGCCAGGCCGATGCCCGACGAGCCGCCGGTGACCAGCACCACCTTGCCGGCGACGGTGCCGCGCAGGCTGCGGTCGATCGACAGCGCCGGGTCGAGGTGGCGCTCCCAGTAGTCCCACAGCAGCCACGCGTAGTCCTTGAGCGGCGGGCAGGCGATGCCGCTGCCCTTGAGCGCGGCCAGCGTGTCGCGGTTGTCGAAGCGAGTGGGGTAGTTGACGAAGGTGAGGATGTCCTCGGGCAGGCCGAGATCCTTCATCACCGCGTTGCGCACCCGGCGCACCGGGGCGAGCGCCATCATGCTCTTCTTGACGCCGCGCGGGATGAAGCCCAGCAGCGCCGCGTTGACGAACACGTTCATCTTCGGCGCGTGCGCGGCCTTGGCGAAGATGGCCAGCACGTCGCCCACGCGCAGGCCGTCGGGGTCGACCAGGTGGTAGCACTGGCCGCTGCCTTCGTGTTTCTGGTGGCTGATGTGGTCCAGCGCGGCGACGACGAAGTCGACCGGCACGATGTTGATGCGCCCGCCCTCCAGGCCGATGCCCGGCATCCACGGCGGCAGGATCTGGCGCATGCGCTGGATCAGCTTGAAGAAGTAGTACGGGCCGTCGATCTTGTCCATCTCGCCGGTGCGCGAGTCGCCCACCACCATCGCGGGACGGTAGACGCTCCAGGGCACCTTGCACTCGGTGCGCACGATCTTCTCGGACTCGTGCTTGGTGGCGAAGTACGGGTGGTCGAGGTTCTCGGCCTCGTCGAACATGTCCTCGCGGAACACGCCCTCGTACAGGCCGGCGGCGGCGATCGAGGACACGTGGTTGAAGCGCCTGGCCTCGATCGCCTTGGCGAACTCGACGGCGTTGCGCGTGCCCTCGATGTTGACGGCGACCTGGGTCTCCTCGTCGGCCGACAGGTCGTAGACCGCGGCCAGGTGGTACATCTGGTCGATCTGGCCCTTGAGCGCCTTGACCTGGTCGGCGGCCACGCCCAGCTTGCGGCCGGTGAGGTCGCCGACGACCGGCACGGCGCGGCCCTTGGCGGCGCCCCAGTAGGCGAGCAGGTCGGGCAGCCGGGATTCCGAGCCCGGCCGTATCAGGAAGTACACCGTGGCGCCGCGGCGCGCCAGCAGGGTCTTGACAAGTCGCTTGCCGATGAAGCCGGTGGCCCCGGTCACGAAATACTGCATGTGGTGTCTCCTCTGTGCGGGATGTGCTCTGTCGCGCCGATTGTGGGACATTGCCGAGCAGCGGCGCACACGTGTTTGTCCGATGCAACGGTTCGGGCCGGTCCGCGCCCGCCGTGGATAGAGCGCCCACCCTACGCGATTAGGTTTCGCGCTCCAGGGGCGGCGCCTATATTGGAGTCCAGGCCACGAGTGGTGGTCGTGCAGGTACCCCATTCAAGTCAAAGAAGGAACACGTCATGGTCAAGAAGCTCTCCAAGATCGCCGCCAAGAAGGCCGCCTCCCCCGCTGGCGTGCTCGATAGCCAGCTCGCCAACTCCGTCAAGGAATCGGCGCAGCAGATCTGGCTGGCCGGCATGGGCGCCTTCGCCAAGGCCCAGGCCGAAGGCGGCAAGGTGTTCGACGCGCTCGTCAAGGAAGGCGTCAGCCTGCAGCGCAAGACGCAGGCCGTCGCCGAAGAGAAGCTGGGCGACGTCACCGGCAAGGTGAGCTCGATGGCCTCGGAAGTCACCAGCAAGGCCGGCGCCTCCTGGGACAAGCTCGAGAACATCTTCGAGGAGCGCACCGCCAAGGCCCTCGGCAAGCTGGGCGTGCCCACCGCCAAGGACGTGGCCGAACTGACGCGCCGCGTCGAGGAACTGAGCGCGGCCGTGGCCAGGCTGTCGAAGTCGCCGAAGGCCGCCGCGCCCCAGGCCGCCGCCAAGGCGCCGGCCAGGAAGGCTGCCGCGAAGGCGCCGGCGAAGAAGGCCGCCGCCAAGCGCGCCCCGCGCAAGACCGCCGCCACGGCCGCCTGACCAGCCCCCTTGACCGCGGCCCGGGCGCACGCCCCGCCCGCGGCTCGCCCGCCCCGAAAGGCGCCCGCGTGACACGCAGGCGCCTTTGTCGTTTGCGGGCGGCCGTTGCGGGCACGTGAACTGCCGAACCGCCGTCGAAACACCCCCGGACGCCCAACGAAAGCCCTCGATGACCCCGACCCGCCGCGCTCGCGCGCCCGCCCCCGCCTCCCTGTCCCGCGCCATGCGCCGCAAGGGCGCGCGCGTGGGCCTGGCGCTGGCCGGCGGCGGTCCGCTGGGGGCCATCTGGGAGATCGGCGCGCTGTGCGCGCTGGAGGAGACGCTGGTGGGCATCGACTTCACGCGCATGGACGGCTACGTCGGCATCTCGGCCGGCGGCTTCATCGCCGCGGGCCTGGCCAACGGGATGACGCCGCGCCAGCTGTGCACCGCCTTCATCCAGAACGAGGGCGGCGACGACGACCTGATCCACCCGTCCATCTTCGTGCACCCGGCCTGGCGCGAGTACGGCGAGCGCCTGCGCATGCTGCCGCGGCTGGTGGCGCGCTCGGCCTGGAACGTGGCGCTGGGCCAGGCGTCCAGCGTGGAGGTGATCGAGCAGCTCGGGCGGGCGCTGCCCACCGGCGTGTTCAGCAACGCGCCGATCGAGGCCCACCTGCACGCGGCGTTCTCGGCCCCGGGACGCACCGACGACTTCCGCCAGCTCCGGCGCCCGCTGGTGCTGGTGGCCACCGACCTGGACACCGGCGCCGTCGCCCCGTTCGGCCTGCCCGGCTGGGACGACGTGCCGATCTCGCGCGCGGTCACCGCCAGCGCCGCGCTGCCCGGGCTGTACCCGCCGGTGTGCATCGGCCAGCGCCACTACGTGGACGGGGCGCTGAAGAAGACCCTGCATGCGCGGGTGCTGCTGGACCAGGACATCGACCTGGTGCTGTGCCTGAACCCGCTGGTGCCGTTCGACGCCACCTACGCGCCCACGCACGCGGTGCGCCTGGGCACCGGCGCGATCCCCAACCTCGTCGAGGGCGGCCTGCCGCTGGTGGCCAGCCAGAGCTTCCGCTCGCTGATCCACTCGCGGCTGGAACTGGGCATGGCGGGCTACGGCCTGAGCCACCCCGACGTCGACATCGCCCTGTTCGAGCCCGACCACCGCGACCCCGAGATGTTCGGCGCCAACACCTTCAGCTACTCGGCGCGCCGCCACCTGGCCGAACACGCCTACCAGTCCACCCGCAGCGACCTGCGCAAGCGCCGCCGCGCGCTGCACGCCATGTTCGAGCCGCACGGCATCTGGATCGACGACGCGCTGCTGGACGACCCGAAGCGGCGCCTGGTCACCTCCGCGCCGCGGCTGACGCCGGCGTGGCACGACGTGTCGCCCGACCGGCTGGGGGGCGCGCTGCGGCGCCTGGGCGGGGTGCTGGACGAACTGCAGGCGTCGCTGGCCCCGGCCTGAGTGCGGCGCCCGCTCACGCGGCGCGATGGCTGCGGGAGCGCGGCTCGACGGCGCGAAACGACGCCGGCAGCTCCGCGGGTTGCAGGTGCAGGGAGGCCGTCGCCTGGAAATGCGCCAGCAGGGCCTCGGCCACCACGCGCACGCGCGGCGCCAGGAACTGGCGGTGCGGATAGACCAGCACGAACTCGCGCGCACCCGCCTCGTGCGTGTCGGCCAGCACCAGCTTCAGGCGACCCGCCTGCAGGTCGGGCAGCGCCTGGTACAGCCCGCACTGGGTGATGCCGCCGCCGGCCAGCGCCAGCTCGACCACGCCCTCGCTGTCGTTGGCGACCAGGGCCGCGCGCGGCAGGACGGGCACGCGGCGTCCATTCACGCGGAACAGCCACGGCGCGGGGGCGCCGTCGGCAAAGCGCAACTGGATGCAGCGATGGCGCTCGAGGTCGCCGTGCACGCGTGGTACGCCGGCGCGGGCCAGGTAGGCCGGACTCGCCACGAGCACCAGCGGCAGCTTGCACACGCGGCGGCTCACGTAGTCCGCGTCGGGCAGCGACCCGCCGCGGATGGCGATGTCGACACCGCTCGCGACCATGTCCACCGGCGTGTTGTCGAGTTCGACCTCGATCGTCAGCGCCGGGAAGCGCTCGGCCAGCGCCGGCAGCGCGGGGAGCACCCACATGCGACCGAACGCGACGCCGGTCGACAGCCGCACCACGCCGGCCGGCTTGGCAGCGGCCAGCGAGACCTCGGTGACCGCGTCGTCGAGCAGGCGCAGCGCAGCGCTCGCCTTCTCGATGAAACGCGCCCCTTCGTCGGTGACGCGCGAGGTGCGGGTGCTGCGCTGGACGAGCCGCACCCCCAGTTGCTCCTCCAGCCGCGCGAGGCTCTTGCTGACCGCCGCGGGCGTCAGTCCCAGGCGGCGCGCGGCGCCGGCCAGGCTACCGGCAGCCGATACCTCGATGAGGGCGAGCAGTCCCTGCAATTGCTTCATGCGCCATTCTCAACCGAAAGTCACTACGGCAGCAACCGGCAATGACTTTCCAGACACACACCGCATGCCTAGAGTTCGCTCCATGCCCGCCGCATCGGCGGACGCAACGCCCACAAGGAGTTCCCTCATGAAGATCGGCATCATCGGTTCAGGCATCGTCGCGCAGACCCTCGCGGCAGGATTCATCCGGCACGGCCACGAAGTGACGCTGGGCACGCGAGACGCGGCCAAGCTCGCGGACTACGCCGGCAGGACGCCCGGCGCGCGCGTGGCCACCAGCGCGCAGGCGGCGGCGTTCGGCGACGTGGTCGTGCTCGCGGTCAAGGGCAGCGCCGCGCTCCAGGCGGCTCGCGACGCCGGCGCCGGCCTGGACGGCAAGCCCGTGCTCGACACCACCAACCCGATCGCCGACGCACCGCCGGTCGACGGCGTGCTCGCGTCCTTCACCGGTCCCGGCCAATCGCTGATGGAGCAGTTGCAGCGCGAGTTTCCCAAGGCGCGCTTCGTCAAGGCATTCAACTCGGTCGGCGCCGCGCGCATGATCGACCCGTCGTTCGCGGGCGGTCCGCCCACCATGTTCATCGCCGGCAACGACGCCGACGCCAAGGACGTCGCCAGGCGGCTGCTGGCCGAAGTGGGCTGGGACGCGGCCGACATGGGCAGCGCCGTCGCGGCGCGTGCGATCGAGCCGCTGGCCGTGCTGTGGTGCATCCCGGGATTCCGCGACAACTCGTGGACGCACGCGTTCAAGCTGCTGCGCTGACGGGCGCCGGCGCCCGGCCACGGCCGTCGCCGCCGCGCGCTCAGCCCAGGTAGCGCCGCTCCAGGTGCGCCTTGAAGTGCGCGGGGTTCAGCGTTTCGCCCGAGGCGAGCAGCGCCAGTTCGTCGGTCGTCCAGCGGCTGGCCTGCAGCCAGATGTTCTCGCGCAGCCAGTCGAACACCGGCGCCAGGTCGCCGGCGGCGATCTGCGCGTCGAGGTCGGGGATCTGGCGGCGCATCGTGGCGAACCACTGCGCGGCGTACATCGCGCCCAGCGAGTAGCAGGCGAAGTAGCCGAACAGGCCCTCGGGCCAGTGCACGTCCTGCATCGGGCCGTCGCGGTAGTTGCCGCGCGTGTCGACGCCCAGCAGCTTCATCATGTGCTCGTCCCACAGCGCCGGGATGTCGTCGACCTGGTACTGGCCCTCGATGAGCCCGCGCTCGATCTCGAAGCGCATGATGACGTGGGCCGGGTAGGTGACCTCGTCGGCGTCGACGCGGATGAAGCCCGGCTGCACGCGGGTAAGCAGGCGCTGCAGGTTGTCGGTGGCGAGCGCGGGCTGGTCGCCGAACGCCCCGCGGATCAGCGGCGCGATGTGGGCGACGAAGCCGGGATGGCAGCCCACCTGCATCTCGAACGACAGGCTCTGGCTCTCGTGGATGGCCATCGAGCGCGCTTCCGCCACCGGCTGGCCCAGCAGTTCTCGCGGCAGGTTCTGCTCGTAGCGGCCGTGGCCCGTCTCGTGGACGGTGCCCATCAGGCTCTGCACGAACTCGTCGTCGCGAAAGCGCGTGGTCAGTCGCACGTCCTCGGGCACGCCGCCGGAGAACGGATGCGAGCTGACGTCGAGCCGGCCGCCGTCGAAGTCGAACTGCAGCACGCGCATCACCTGCTCGCACAGCGCGCGCTGGGCGGTGCGGTCGAACGGGCCGACCGGTGTCAGCGTGCGCTCGCCGGCCTGGCGGGCCGCGATCCTTGCGATCAGGCCCGGCAGCCACTGCTTCACCTCGCCGAAGATGCGCTCGACGGTGGCGCCGCGCATGCCCGGCTCGTAGCGGTCGATCAGCGCGTCGTAGGGCGACAGGCCGCTCTGGTCGGCCAGGTGGCGGGCCTCCTCGCGCCCCACTTCCAGCACCGACTTCAGGTTGACGGCGAAGCCGGCCCAGTCGTTGTCCTTGCGCTGGGTGCGCCACGCGTGCTCGCAGCGCGAGGTGGCGAGCGCGCGGCGCTCCACCAGCGCGGCCGGCAGCGCGTTGGCGCGGAACCAGTCGCGTTCGATCTCGCGCAGGTTGGCGCGCTGCGCGTCGCTCAGCGCCTCGTCCCTGGCCCGGGCGAGATGGTTCTTCAGCGCCGGGTCGGTGCGCATGCCGTGCAGCAGCATCGCGACTTCGGCCATGGCCTGGCCGCGCGCCACGTTGCCCTTGGGCGGCATGTTGGCGGCCTGGTCCCAGGCGCAGATGCTTTGCAGGTGGCCGATTCGGTACAGCCGCTGCCAGGTGGCGGCGAGCGCGTCGTACGAGGGCGTGGCGGTCGTTGTCATCTTGTCTCCCTGAAAGGCTGTGGGCGCATTCTCGCCGCCCGCGCGCCCCGGCCCGCCTCCCCATTTGCCCGGAATGCCCCGGCGCGGGCCGTTCACCCGCCGTGCGCCTGGAACCAGGGCTTCACGAAGGGCCACAGCCAGACCAGCGCGGTGGTGTAGAACAGGTAGCGCAGGAACTTGCCGATGGCCATGTAGCCGACGCAGGGCCAGAACGGCAGCCGCAGCCAGCCGGCGATCGCGCACAGCGGATCGCCGACGACCGGCAGCCAGCTCAGCAGGCAGGCCCGCGTGCCGTAGCGCTCGACCAGCGCCCGGGCGCGCCGGCTGGCCGGGCCGGGCGGCTTGCGGTGCGCCAGGCTCTCGTAGGCGCGCTCGGCGCCGTAGCCGGTGGCCCAGCTGATCGCCCCGCCGAGGGTGTTGCCCAGCGTCGCCACGACGATGGCCCACCAGGTCAGCGACGGGTTCATCAGCACCAGCCCGGCCAGCGCCGGCTCGGAGCCGAGCGGCAGCAGGGTGGCCGAGACGAGGGAGACGACGAACAGCGTCAGCAGGCCGTACTGCGGCAGCGACAACCAGGCGATGACCCCGGCGAACCAATGATCCATGGCGCGCATTGTGTCCGAACGTGCTTGTTCGCACGCGCCAGCGGCGTCCGCGCCACGGACGCGGGAGCGCCGCCGGGCTATACTTCTGCCTCGTTTTGCAGCACATCGACCGTGCCCGACCCCGCTCGACAGCAGGCGCGCTGCCCTCCTCCTCCCCGAGACCCCGACCCCCATGCACATTGGCGCGATCGAGCTGCCGAATGCCCTGTTCGTCGCCCCCATGGCCGGGGTGACCGATCGGCCGTTCCGCATGCTGTGCAAGCGCCTGGGCGCGGGCTACGCGGTCAGCGAGATGGTGACCTCGCGCAAGGACCTGTGGCACACGCTCAAGACTTCGCGGCGCGCCAACCACGACGGCGAGACTGCCCCGATCTCGGTGCAGATCGCCGGCACCGACGCCGCGATGATGGCCGACGCCGCCCGCTACAACATCGACCGCGGCGCCCGCATCATCGACATCAACATGGGCTGCCCGGCCAAGAAGGTGTGCAACAAGTGGGCCGGCTCGGCGCTGATGCAGGACGAGCCGCTGGCGCTCGAGATCGTCGAGGCCGTGGTGGCCGCGTGCGCCCCGCACGACGTTCCCGTCACCCTGAAGATGCGCACCGGCTGGTGCGACACCGAGCGCAACGCGCTGCGCATCGCGCGCGCGGCCGAGAGCGCCGGCGTGGCGATGGTCACCGTGCACGGCCGCACCCGCGAACAGGGCTACAAGGGCGTCGCCGAGTACGACACCATCGCCGCCGTCAAGGCCGCGCTGCGCATCCCCGTGGTCGCCAACGGCGACATCGATTCGCCCGCGAAGGCGGCCGCCGTGCTGCGGGCCACCGGCGCCGATGCGCTGATGGTGGGCCGCGCGGCGCAGGGCCGGCCGTGGATCTTCCGCGAGATCGCCCACTTCCTGGCCACCGGCGAGCTGCTGGCGCCGCCGGCCACGCGCGACGTCGCGCGCTGGCTCACCGAGCACCTGCACGACCACTACGGCCTGTACGGCGAGCACCTGGGCGTGCTCACCGCGCGCAAGCACATCGGCTGGGCCGTCCACGCCCTGCCGGGCGGGCCCGAATTCCGCGCCGTGATGAACACGCACGCCGACTGCCGCACGCAGCTGGCCGGCGTCACCGACTACTTCGACCGCCTGGCCGACCGCCACGCGCTGTGGCCCGCCGCCAACGATGCGCTGCTCCGGCAGGAAGCGTGAAGACCTGACCGAAAAGCAGAACAAGCCAAGAGCATGAGCAAGAAACAGATCGAAGCCTGCGTCCGCGAGACGCTGGAGCAGTACTTCAAGGACCTGCACGGGGTCGAGCCGAACTCGATGCACGAGATGTTCCTCAGCACGGTCGAAAAGCCGCTGCTCGACGTCGTGCTGCGCCACGCCGACGGCAACCAGAGCAAGGCCGCCGAGTGGCTGGGCATCAACCGCAACACCCTGCGGCGCAAGCTGCTCGAACACAAGCTCGTCGACCAATAGGGTTCGCCCCCGGCCCGGGCCGCCCGCTTCGGGCGCAAGCTGCGTCCGCCGCCCTTCCCCCTTTTCCATTCCTCCTGACGGCTTCGCGCCGCACCGCACCATGTCCCTCACCGCCCTGCTCTCCGTATCCGACAAGACCGGCATCGTCGACTTCGCCCGCACGCTGCACGAAAGCGGCGTGAAGCTGCTGTCCACCGGCGGCACGGCCAAGCTGCTGGCCGAGAGCGGCCTGCCCGTGACCGAGGTCTCGGAAATCACCGGCTTTCCCGAGATGCTGGACGGCCGCGTGAAGACGCTGCACCCGCGCGTGCACGGCGGCCTGCTGGCGCGCCGCGACGTGCCCGAGCACATGGCCGCGCTGAAGGAACACGGCATCGGCACCATCGACCTGCTCATCATCAACCTGTACCCGTTCGCCAAGGCCACCGCGCGCGCCGACTGCACGCTGGAGGACGCCATCGAGAACATCGACATCGGCGGCCCCGCGATGCTGCGCGCCGCCGCCAAGAACTGGCAGGACGTCGCCGTGGTCATCGACCCGGCCGACTACCCGCAGGTGCTGGCCGAGCTCAGGTCGCCCGCCGGCCTGCAGCGCAAGACCAAGTTCGCGCTCGCGAAGAAGGTGTTCGCCCACACCGCGGCCTACGACGGCATGATCACCAACTACCTCACCGCGCTGGCCCCCGACGCCGAGCTGCACGGCGAGGCCGTGCCCGCGCGCGGCGAATTCCCCGCCACGTTCACGCTGCAGCTCACCAAGGTGCAGGACATGCGCTACGGCGAGAACCCGCACCAGAGCGCGGCGTTCTACCGCGACGCGCAGCCGGTGGCCGGCACGCTGGCCGGCTGGCACCAGCTGCAGGGCAAGGAGCTGTCGTTCAACAACATCGCCGACTCCGACGCGGCGTGGGAATGCGTCAAGACCTTCGACGTGCCGGCCTGCGTCATCGTCAAGCACGCCAACCCGTGCGGCGTGGCCATCGGCGCCAGCGTCGCCGAGGCCTACGCCAAGGCCTTCAAGACCGACCCGACCTCGGCCTTCGGCGGCATCATCGCCTTCAACCGCCCCCTCGACGGCGCCGCCGCCGAAGCCGTGGTGCGCCAGTTCGTCGAGGTGGTGATCGCGCCGGCGGTCTCGCCGGAGGCGCGCGCGATCTTCGCCGCCAAGCAGAACGTGCGCGTGCTGGAGGTGCCGCTGCCCGCGGGCGCCGCGGCCATGAACGTGCTCGACTTCAAGCGCGTGGGTGGCGGCGTGCTGCTGCAGTCCACCGACTCCCGCAACGTGCCGGCGTCCGAGCTGAAGGTGGTCACCAAGGTGCAGCCGACGGCCGAGCAACTGGTCGACCTGATGTTCGCCTGGAAGGTGGCCAAGTTCGTCAAGAGCAACGCCATCGTCTTCTGCGCCGGCGGCATGACCATGGGCGTGGGCGCCGGCCAGATGAGCCGCATCGATTCCGCGCGCATCGCCGGCATCAAGGCCGAGAACGCCGGCCTGTCGCTCAAGGGCACCGCGGTGGCCAGCGACGCGTTCTTCCCGTTCCGCGATGGTCTGGACGTGGTCTGCGACGCCGGCGCCACCTGCGTCATCCAGCCGGGCGGCTCGATGCGCGACGAGGAAGTGATCAACGCCGCCGACGAACGCGGCATCGCCATGGTGCTGACCGGCACCCGCCACTTCAGGCATTGAGCACCACGGGCGCGGCGCCCCGGGCGCCGCGCGCAGCCCGCACGGCGCCAGCCCCTACACTGGCGCCATGACAAGAGCCGATGCAATGGGCTTCGTGCTGGCGGCCGTCGCCCGGCTGATCACCGGCGCGCAGGGCCACTGGAAGGGCGTGCCGCCGAAGGCGGAACAGCGCATCTATTTCGCCAACCACCAGAGCCACCTCGACTGGGTGTTGGTGTGGGCGACGCTGCCGGCCGACCTGCGCGCGCGAACGCGCCCGATCGCCGCGGCCGACTACTGGACGACCACGCCGCTCAAGCACTGGCTCACGCGCGAGGTGTTCCGCGCGGTCTACGTCGACCGCGAGCGCAAGGAGGGCGGTCCCGACCCGCTGGCGCCGCTGATCGAGGCGCTGGAACAGGGCGACTCGCTGGTGATCTTTCCGGAGGGCACGCGCAGCAACAAGGGCATGCCCCAGGACTTCAAGAGCGGCCTGTACCGCCTGGCGCTCCAGTTCCCCGGCGTGCAGCTGATCCCGTGCTGGATCGACAACGTGCAGCGCGTGATGCCCAAGGGCGAAGTGGTGCCGGTGCCCATCCTGTGCACCGTCACCTTCGGGGCGCCGTGCAATTTGCTGCCCGACGAGGCCAAGGCCGACTTCCTCGCGCGCGCCCGTGACGCCGTCATCGCGCTGAAGCCGGGGGGCGCGCCGTGAGCTACCTACAGTCGCTGACGGCCACGCAGCAGGTCGGCCTGCTGTTCCTGATCGTGTTCGGCGGGCTGCTGCTCGTGTCGGCCGGCGCCGTCTTCATCGCGATGCGCGACAAGTCGCCGCAGGACGACCACGGCCTGACCAAGTTCGCCGCCGACCTGCGCGCCACCTGGATCGGCGCGCTGGTGTTCTGGCTCGCCTGGGTGTCGGGCGCACCGGGCGCCACCTTCCTGTTCGCGGTGTTCTCGTTCCTGGCGCTGCGCGAGTTCGTCACGCTGATGCAGACCCGGCGCGCCGACCACCGCAGCCTGATGCTGGCGTTCTTCGTGGTGCTGCCGGTGCAGTACCTGCTGGCCGGCAGCCGCAGCTTCGACCTGTTCACCGTGTTCATCCCGGTCTACGTGTTCCTCGCCATCCCGGTGCTGAGCGCGCTCGGCGGCGACCCGCTGCGCTTCCTCGAGCGCAACGCGAAGATCCAATGGGGCGTGATGGTGTGCGTGTTCGGACTGTCGCACGCCCCGGCGCTCCTGCTGCTGGACTTCCCCCACATGCACGACCGCGGCCCGTTCCTGGTCTTCTTCCTGGTGGCCGCCACCGTGACGGCCCAGGTGCTGGAGACCTTCATCAGCCACCACCTGCGCCGGCGTCCGGTGGCGCGCATGATCGACCGCAGCTTCGGGCTGCGCGCCTGGAGCCTGGCCTGCCTGGGCTCGGCCGTGGTAGGCGGGCTGCTGTTCTGGATCACGCCGTTCAAGCTGCCGCAGGCGATGGTGATGGCGCTGATCGCCGGCGCGGCCGGCACGCTGGGCGAGTTCGTGATGACCGCGCTCAAGCGCGACGCCGGCGTCAACTACTGGGGCAACGCCGGCCAGGTGACCGGCGCCGTGGGCCTGCTGGACCGCGTGGCGCCGCTGTGCTTCGCCGCGCCCGTGTTCTTCCACTCGGTGCGCTGGTACTTCCAGCTCAAGTCATGATCCGCATCCTCGGCATCGACCCCGGCCTGCGCACCACGGGCTTCGGCGTGATCGAGTGCGAGGGCGCGACGCTGCACTACGTGGCCAGCGGCACCATCAGCACGACGAAGCACGCCGTGGGCGACCTGCCCGGGCGCATCAAGGTGCTGTTCGAGGGCGTGCGCGAGGTGGTGCAGCGCTACCAGCCGCAGCAGGCCGCGATGGAGATCGTGTTCGTCAACGTGAACCCGCAGAGCACGCTGCTGCTGGGCCAGGCGCGCGGCGCGGCGATGGCCGCGCTGGTGGCGGCCGACCTGCCGGTGTCCGAGTACACCGCCGTGCAGATGAAGAAGGGCGTCGTCGGCCACGGCCAGGCCAGGAAGGAGCAGGTGCAGGAGATGGTGGCGCGCCTGCTCGCGCTGCCCGGCCTGCCCGGCAAGGACGCCGCCGATGCGCTGGGCCTGGCCATCATGCACGCCCACGCGGGCCGCACGATGGCCGCGCTGGCGGCCGCCACCCCGCTGGCGCGACGCCAGCACGCCCAATTCCGCGGCGGTCGTACATACTGACGCCCAACCACCCCTCCTTCGAGATCCCATGGCCGACGCAACACCCTACTTCGGAATCGCTCCCTTCGTGCTGGGCATGAGCCGCGACGTCGTGCGCGGCGCCGCCGGCAAGCCCGACTCGGTCGAGACCTCGCGCGACGACGAAGGCAACGCGGTCGAGACCTGGTTCTACCAGGGGGGCGAGATCGAACTCGAGTTCGAGGCCGTGCCCGATTCCAAGCTGGAGTCGATCACCGCCTGGTCGGCCGACACCACCGTCAACGGCGTGGCCATCATCGGCTGCGAGGTCGACGACCTGCCGCGCCTGGCCGTCGAGGCCGACATCCGCGACCTCGAGCTCACCGACGACTTCGCGGACTCCGGCAAGTGCTACCAGAGCGAGCAGCACGGGCTGATGTTCTGGGCCGCCAAGGGCAAGGTCGTCAACCTGACGATCTTCCCGCGTTTCGACGACAGCGGCGAAGAGCCGCAGTGGCCGGAGTAGGCGCCCGAACGCGCGTCCCCGACTCTTCGCGAGGCCGGGCCGGCACCGTCAAGCCGCCGCCTCGAACGTCAGCTCGAGCCGCAGCCCCTGCGGATCGCTGAGGAACACCTGGTGCAGCGGAAAGCCGGGGACGGGACGCTCGTCGAAGAGGATGTTGCGGTCGTTCAGGCGCTGGCGCGTCGCCTCCAGGTCGCGGGCCGAGAACGCGATGTGGTCCAGGGGCCCGGTCTCCCGGGCAGGCCGGCTGGCGAGCACGCCGGCCAGGTGGACGATGGCCGCGCCGTCGGCGTAGAGCCAGTGGCCCGGGAAGCTGAAGTCCGGCCGCGGCCCCTCGGCCAGGCCCAGCACGCCGACGTAGAACTCGCGCAGTTCGACGAGTTCCTGCGGCCGACAGCGCAGCGTGAAATGGTTGAGTCGCCCGATGTGCATGATCCCTCCCCGCGCGGGTTCGCCCGCGTGGACGGCCATCATGCGCGCCGGCACGACCCCATGGCAACGGGTCGATCGGGGCGTTCATGCTTGCATTGTTTTCACATGTCAGTTATTCTTGACACGTGAAATCGAAGACTACTGAACAGGACGGCGACCAACTGCTGGCAAGGCTCGCGGCACTGGCCAGTCCGCACCGGCTGCGCATCGTCGCGGCGCTCGCCGCGGGCGGGCGCAACTACGTGAGCCAGCTGGCGCGCGACCTGGGGATCAGTCGGCCGCTGCTGCACCTGCACCTGCAGAAGCTGGAGGAGGCCGGTCTCGTCACGAGCCGGCTCGAGCTGTCGCAGGACGGCAAGGCCCTGAACTTCTTCGAGGTCGCCGATTTCCTGATCGAACTCTCGCCGGCCGCCATCGCCCAGGCGGCCGCCTCCCTGACGAACCCTGCCGACTCCTAGAGGTGCCCATGTCCGAAAGCGTCTACTTCCTCACCATCGCCCTGCCGTTGGCCACGATCCTGGTCGTGTTCGGCATGCGCTATCGCGCCCTCGTCCTGCAGGCCCGCGCCCAGGCGGCCGGCGGCGTCGCGAATGCCGAGGCCGCCACCGCGCTGAAGGCGATCGCCGTGTCGCTGGACGACGTCCGCACGCGCCTGGCCGCCATCGAGAAGATCCTGAAGCAGGTGGAATGATGGTCGCCGCCACCGTGTTCACTCCGCGCGCCGTCCCCACCTGGCGCCTGCACCTGCTGCGTGCCATGTACCTGCTGATCGTGGTCGGCCTGGCCAACCTCGTCTGGCCGCAGTTCTTCCATCGCACCCAGCCGTGGGCGTTCATGGACGGCGTGGAAGCCTGCATGCTGGTGGCGTTCTCGACGCTGGCGCTGTTCGGCCTGCGCTATCCGCTGCAGTTGCTGCCCATCCTGCTGTGGGAGCTGACCTGGAAGACGATCTGGCTGGGCGCCATCGCGTGGCCGCTGTGGACGTCCGGCCACATGGACCCGGCCACGCGCAGCAACGTCTTCCCCTGCTCGCTCGTCGTCCTGGTGGCGCTCGTCATCCCGTGGCGCTACGTGTTCGACCACTACGTCCGCAAGCAGGGCGACCGCTGGCGCGCGGCGCGATGAACGAGCAGCGCAACCAGGCCCGGCGCGCCGGCCTGCTCTACACGATGGTCGCGTTCACCGCGCCGATCGGGCTGATGGTCGTGCCCGGCCGACTGATCGTGGCCGACGACGCCCGCGCCACCGCGGAGCGGGTCGCCGCCAACCTGCCGCTGCTGCACCTGGGCATGGCCAGCGAACTGTTCCACCAGGCCATCGAGGTCTGGCTGGTGCTCATCCTGTACAACCTGCTGCGGCCCGTCTCGGTGCCGCTCGCGCGCCAGATGCTGGCGCTGGGGCTGCTGCCGATCCCCATCATGTTCCTCAACGTCCTCAACGAAGTGGCCGCCGGGCTGCTGGCGACGGGTCCGGCGTGGCTGTCGGCCTTCGACCGGCCGCAGCTCGACGCGCTGGCGCTGCTGTTCCTGCACCTGCATGCCCAGGGCCAGCAGGTGGCGGCCGTGTTCTGGGGCCTGTGGCTGTTCCCGTTCGGCCTCCTGGCGTTGCGCTGCGGCTTCATTCCCAAGGTGTTCGGCTGGCTGGTGATCGCAGCCGGCACCGGCTACGTCGCGGGATCGATCGCCGCCCTCGTCGCGCCGGGGCTGGCCGCCGCCGCGGCGCTGCCCACCCTGCTGCTGGAATTCGGCGAGCCGGCGATGATCCTGTGGCTGTTGCTGGTGGGCGCGCGCAGGCCCCGGCGCCAGGGCGTTGCGGGCGCATGACGCGACGAACGCTGCCTCAGGTCGGCGCGACGGCCGAGGCCGCCGCCTTGCCCGGCGGCGCGCACCCGGCGCGCTGCTCGGCCCAATAGAGCACGTTGCCGATCACGACGACCGAGCCCGAGTCGATCGCGCTGGCCGCCGTCACGCCGAGTCCCGCGGCGATCGTGATGCAGTCCTGCTTGTAGCTGCAGTTGTTGATCGCGCCGACCGGCACCGTCTGCAGTTCCATGTGGTTCGTGACAACGCGGCAGTCCGGGTCGTCGCCGTTCACCGTCCTGGGCACGACGACACAGGCGCAGGCCAACAGGCCGGCGGCCAGCGCGGTGCCGAGGGCGCGCATCAGGACACCGGACCCACCCCGCCGCCCCAACCGCCGCCCAGTGCGCGATAGACCGCGATCCGGTTCTGCAGCAACGCCAGCTTGACCTGCACCAGCGCCTGCTGCGACGCGAACAGCGAGCGCTGGGCGTCGAGCTGGTCGAGCGAGCTCGCCACGCCGTTGGTGAACAGCAGGTTGGCCAGCTTGAAGCGCGCGGCCTCGGCGTCGGTCTGGGCCTGCTGGGCGGCCAGCTGTTCGACCAGCGTCGCCCGGCCGGCCAGCGCGTCGGCGACGTCGCGGAACGCGGTCTGCACCGCCTTCTCGTACTGCGCGGTCGCGATGTCGCGCTGGGCCTCGCTCACGCGCAGGTTGTTGCGGGTGCGGCCGGCGTCGAACAGCGGCAGCGTCACCTGCGGGATGAAGCTCCAGGCCGCATGGTCGAACAGGCCGCCGAGCGAGGTGCTGGCGGTGCCGTAGCTGCCGGTCAGCGAGATGGTGGGGAAGAACGCGGCGCGCGCGGCGCCGATGTTGGCGTTGGCGGCGACCAGCTGCTGCTCGGCCTGGCGCACGTCGGGGCGCTCCAGCAGCACCTCCGAGGGCAGGCCGGCGGGCACGTCGGGCAGCGTCATGTCGTCCCAGGCCGGCGCGTCGGGCAGCGGCGCCGGCAGCGGGCCGCCGACCAGCAGCTCGAGCGCGTTCTGGTCCAGCGCGCGCTGGCGCTGCGCCGACACGAACGCGACGCGTGCGGTCTCGACCAGCGACCGGTTCAGCTGCAGGTCGATGCTGGAGGCCACGCCGTTGTCGAAGCGCAGCTGGACCAGCCGGAGCGAATCGGTGCGCGTGGCCAGCGTCTGGCGGGCGACCTCCAGCAAGGCCTGGTCGCCGGCCAGCGCGTAGTAGGCATTGGCCACCGAGGCGACCAGCGAGATCTGCGCCGCCTTGCGCGCCTCCTCGGTGGCGGCGAGCTGGGCCAGCGCGGCGTCGGTGAGCGAGCGCACGCGGCCCCACAGGTCGAGCTCGTAGCCGGCCACGGCCAGGCCCACGCTGTCCACCGTCTGCAAGCCGGTCTCGCGCGTGTGGGCGCCCTGCAGGTTGATCGTCGGGAACTCGCCGGCGCGGCCCAGGCCCACCTGCGCCCGCGCGACCTCGATGTTGAGCATCGAGACGCGCAGGTCGCGGTTGTTGGCCAGCGCGGCGGAAATCAGGCGGGCCAGGCGCGCATCCTGGAACCAGGCCTGCCACGGTGGCGGCGCGGGCACGGCACCGCCCTGCGCGGCGCCGGGGAAGCTGGCGGCCACCGGTGCGGCCGGGCGCTCGTAGCGCGGTGCCATCGTGCTGCAGGCAGCGAGCGCGCCGGCCAGCGCGGCCAGTGCCACGGCGCGCAGTGCGCCGGAAGGGGCTCGGGAAATCGTCACGAAGTCCTTGCGAAGCTTGTCGTCGTGCATGGCGTTCACTCCTTGAACGAACGCGATTGGGAGTGCGCGAGGTCGAAGTCGTGCTGGCGCCGGCTGCCCTTGAACAGCGAGCGCACCAGCACGAAGAACAGCGGCACGAACACCACGCCCACCAGCGTGGCGGTGGCCATGCCGCCCATCACGCCGGTGCCGATCGCGCGCTGGCTGGCCGAGCCGGCGCCGCTGGAGATCGCCAGTGGCAGCACGCCCAGCATGAAGGCCAGCGAGGTCATGATGATCGGCCGAAAGCGCAGGCGGATGGCCTCCAGCGCCGCCTCGACGACGCCCTTGCCCTGCGCCTGCAGGTCCTTGGCGAACTCGATGATCAGCACCGCGTTCTTCGCCGACAGGCCGATGATGGTGATCAGGCCCACCTTGAAGTAGACGTCGTTGGCGAAGCCGCGCGACCACGCGCCCAGCAGCGCGCCCAGCACGCCCACCGGCACCACCAGCAGCACGGCCACCGGGATGGACCAGCTCTCGTAGAGCGCGGCCAGGCACAGGAAGACGGCCAGCATCGAGAAGCCCAGCAGCAGCGGCGCGGTGGAGCCCGAGAGCTTCTCCTCGCGCGACTGGCCCGTCCACTCGAAGGCGAAGCCCGCGGGCAGCTGCGCGGCCAGCCGCTCCATCTCGGCCATCGCCTCGCCGGTGCTGTGGCCGGGCGACGCGTCGCCGGCGATGCGCATGGCCGGATAGCCGTTGAAGCGCACGCTCTGCACCGCCCCGGTGACCCAGCGCACGTTCGCGAAGGCCGACAGCGGCACCGGCTGGCCGCTGGCGTTGATCACGTTCAGGCGCAGCAGGTCGTCGGGCTGCATGCGCGCCTGCTGGTCGGCCTGCACCACCACGCGCTGCAGGCGGCCGGCGTTGGGGAAGTCGTTGACGTAGGCCGAGCCGAAGCCGGTGGAGATGGCCGCGTTGATCGCGGCGAAACCCACCCCCTGGCTCGCGGCGCGCTCGCGGTCGATGGTCACCTCCAGCTGCGACGCATCCTCCAGGCCGTCGGGGCGGATGCCCGCCAGCAGCGGGTCCTTGGAGGCCAGGCCCAGCAGCTGGTTTCGCGCGCCCAGCAGCGCCTCGTGGCCCAGGCCGCCGCGATCCTGCAGGCGGAAGCTGAAGCCCGAGGCGTTGCCCAGCTCGGGGATGGGCGGCGGGCTCAGCGGGAAGATGGACGCGTCGCGCACGCGCGAGAGCGCGCCGAAGGCGCGCCCGGCGACCGCCTGCGCGGCGTGCGCCGTGCCCTTGCGCTCGTCCCAGTCCTTGAGCGGGACGAACGCCAGGGCGGCGTTCTGGCCCGAACCCGAGTACGAGAAGCCCAGCACGCTGACCATGCTCTGCACCTCGGGCTGCTTGAGCATGTAGCCCTCCACCTGCTTCATCACCTCGAGCGTGCGATTGCGCGTCGCGCCCGGCGGCAGCTGCACGTTGACGATCAGGTAGCCCTGGTCCTCGCCGGGCAGGAACGACGCCGGCAGCTTGACGAAGAACGCGACCACGCCGCCGACGATGACGACGAACAGCATCAGCATCACGCGGCGGCCCATGCGGCCCAGCGCCCGGCCGACCAGGCCCTCGTAGCCGTGCGAGATCCGGTCGAAGCTGCGGTTGAACAGCCCGAACGGGCCGCGCCTGGCATGGTGGTGGCCGGCCTCCACCGGCTTGAGCAGCACGCCGCACAACGCCGGCGTCAGCGACAGCGCCATGAACGCCGAGAAGGAGATCGAGGCCACCATGACCGTCGAGAACTGGCGGTAGATGTTGCCCACCGCGCCGGCGAAGAACGCCAGCGGCACGAAGACCGAGATCAGCACCACCGTGACGCCGACGATCGCGCCCTGGATCTGGCCCATCGCCTTGCGCGTGGCCTCCAGCGGCGGCAGGCCCTCGCTGCTCATGATGCGTTCGACGTTCTCGACGACCACGATCGCGTCGTCGACCACGATGCCGATCACCAGCACCATGCCGAACATCGTCAGCACGTTGATCGAGTAGCCCAGCGCCAGCAGCACGCCGAAGGTGCCCAGCAGCGCCACCGGCACGACGATGGTGGGGATCAGCGTGTAGCGCCAGTCCTGCAGGAACACGAACATCACGACGAAGACGAGCGCGACGGCCTCCAGCAGTGTCTCGACGACCTGGCGGATCGAGATCCTGATGAAGCGCGAGCTGTCGTAGGGGATGCTGTACTTCACGCCTTCGGGGAAGTAGCGCGACAGCTGCGCCATGCGGGTCTTGATGGCATCGGCCGTCGCCAGCGCATTGCCGCTGGGCGACAGCTGCACGCCGATGCCGGTGGACGGCTCGCCGTTCAGCCGCGCCGAGGTGGCGTAGTTCTGCGCCCCCAGCTCCAGGCGCGCGACGTCGCGCAGGCGCACCGAGGAGCCGTCCGGGTTGGCGCGCAGCACGATCGCGCCGAACTGCTCGATGCTGGTGAGCTGGCCCTGCACCACCACCGTGGCGGTGATGCCCTGCGTCAGCACGTTGGGAATGTCGCCGATGCTGCCGGCCGACACCTTTGCGTTCTGCGCGGCGATGGCGGCGTTGACGTCGCTCATCGCCAGCTTGTAGCTCACCAGCTTGGCGGGATCGACCCAGATGCGCATCGCGCGCTCGGTGCCGAACAGCTGCGCCTGGCCGACGCCGGGAATGCGCTGGATCTCGGGCAGCACGTTGCGCGACGCGTAGTCGCCGAGGGCCACCGGGTTGTAGGCCGGGTTGTCCGAGGACAGGATCGTGAACAGCAGGAAGTTCGAGCGCGCCTTGTCCACGCGCACGCCCTGCTGGGTGACGGCCGAGGGCAGGCGCGGCGCCGCGCGCGAGAGGCGATTCTGCACGTCGACCTGCGCCAGGTCGGGGCTGGTGCCCGGCTCGTAGCTGACGGTGATGCTGCCGGTGCCGTTGGACTGGCTGACCGACTCCATGTAGATCATGCCCGGCGAGCCGTTGAGCTCCTGCTCGATGACGCTGATCACGGCCTCGTCCATCGTCCTGGCCGACGCGCCCGGGTAGGTGGCGTTGAGCACGATGGTGGGCGGGGCGACCGGCGGGTACTGCGCGATGGGCAGCTGCGTGATCGCCACGCTGCCGAACACGAGCACGAACAACGCGATGACGATCGCGAAGATGGGACGTTCGATGAAGAACTTGGCCATGGCGGGCGCCCGGTCAGCGGCTCGCGGCCGCAGCGGGCGTGGACGCGGCGGACCCGGCCGCGCTCCAGGCCACCGGCCTGACGCCGGTGCCCGGACGGATCTTCTGGAAGCCGTCGACGATCACCTGCTCGCCCGCCTTCAGGCCGTCGAGGACGATCCAGTTGCCGTTCTCGCTGCCGCCCAGGCGCACGACGCGCACCGAGGGCCTGCCGTCGGCGCCCACCACCATCACGGTGTCGTTGCTGGTGGTGCGCTGCACGGCCTGCTGCGGCAGCAGCACCGCCGCGCCGACCTGCTGCTGCGCGATGCGGCCGCGCACGTACATGCCGGGCATCAGCGCGCCGTCGGGGTTGGGCACCTTGGCGCGCACGTTGACCTGGCCCGAGGTCGGGTCGACGCTCAGGTCGGAGAACAGCAGCCGGCCGGCCTGCGGCAGCTCGCCGCCGTCGTCCAGCGCGATGCGCACGGGAATGGTCAGGCCCAGCGACTTCGCCTTGCCGCTGGCGAACGCCTTGCGCAGCCGGGTGATGTCGCTGGCCGGCTGGGCGAAGTTCACGTAGACCTGGTCGACCTGCTGGATGACGGCCAGCTGCGTCGCCTCGGTGGCCGACACCAGCGCGCCCTCGGTGACCAGCGCCTGGCCGATGCGCCCGCCGATGGGCGCGGTGACGCGGGCGTAGTCGAGGTTGAGCTGCGCCGTCTGCACCGCGGCCCGGGCCGCGGCCACGTCGGCGGACGCCTGCGCGGCGGCCGCGGTGGCGGCGACGAAGTCCTGCTGGCTGATCGCGTTGGCCTCGCGCAGCGGCTTGTAGCGAGCGAGCAGGCCGCTGGCCTGCTGCTCGCCGGCCTGCGCCTTGGCCAGCGCCGCGTGCGCGCTGTCGAGCGCGGCCCGGTAGGGCGCCGGGTCGATCTGGAACAGGACGTCGCCGGCCTTGACGTCGCTGCCTTCGGCGAACAGGCGCTTCTGCACGATGCCGGTCACGCGCGCGCGCACCTGCGCGACGCGGGCCGCCTCCACGCGGCCGGGCAGTTCGGTAGGCACGTCCAGCGCGCGCGGGGCCACGGTGACCACGCCCACTTCCGGCGCCGGCGGCGGGCCCGCGGGGGGCGCCTTGTCGCCGCAGCCCGCGAGCGCGAACAGTGCGGCCAGGACGGCGGCGGTGGCATGGGGCAGGCGCGGCGCGCGGGGAGCCAGGAGATGAGGCATGCAGCTTGTCTCTTCGGTGTTGTTGTCGATCGGCGCAGGTCGCCGGGGTCCCTGGAAACGGCACGCCGACAGGACGCACCGGGCAAGGCGCGGCGCGAAACGTGGACGACGGGTGGGCGCGGCGGGAGGCGAGGACCTGCGTGCAGGGACGGGTGGCCCGGGGCCGCGCGCCAAAATCATAAGCTGGTTTACTTGTCCCGCTCCGTCGCCGGGGAATGCCCGGGCCCGGCCCCCGTTCAGAAGCGCTTGAACAGGCGCAGCGCCACGCGGTAGGCACCGAAGCGCCAGCCGTGCAGCCAGGCCTCCAGCCGGGCGCGCATCGGCGCCTCCACCTGTTCGCTGGCCTCCAGCACCTCGTGCCAACGGCCGGCCTTGCGCAGTTCGACCGCGCGCCGCGGCCCGGGGATGGCGGCCCGGCCTGCCACCCCGATGCGTTCGGCGCAGAGGGCGCGCAGCACGTCCGACAGGGTCGCGAAGCCGATGGTGTGGGCCGGTGCCGCGCCGCCGTCGGCCGTGCGCGGGAAGGTGATCAGCGCGAACGCCCGGCGGTCCACCACCAGGTAGCCCGCGTCCAGCCGCACCGGCGGGTCGACGTGGCGGCGCGCGTCGACCACGTGGGGCAGGTTCACCACGCGCAGGCCGGTGGCCTCCAGGCAGGACTGCAGGCAGCGGCGGACGATCAGGGAGCGCAGGGACATGGACGCCTGGAGGCGGGACGACAAACCAGCATTCTCGCCTGCCCAGCTCGACAGCAGCCGCATGCGCTTGTCACCAGGCCGGCGCCAGCTCCGCGAAGCCCGCCGGCGCCTTGCGTTCGTCGTCGAACGTGACCGTCTCGTACGCGGCGGGATCGGCCAGCAGCGCGCGCAGCAGCAGGTTGTTCAGCGCGTGGCCGCTGCGGTAGGCCGTGTAGCTGGCCAGCAGCGGATGGCCGACCACGAACAGGTCGCCGATCGCATCGAGGATCTTGTGCTTGACGAACTCGTCGTCGTAGCGCAACCCGTCGGCGTTGAGCACCCGAGAGTCGTCGACGACGATCGCGTTGTCCATGCTGCCGCCCATGGTCAGGCCGCGCGAGCGCATCAGGTCGAGATCCTTTGTGAAGCCGAACGTGCGGGCGCGTGCGATGTCGCTCTTGTACTTGCCGCCGCCCATGTCGAAGCTCACCTGCTGGCCGGTGGCGTCCACCGCCGGGTGGTTGAACTCGATCTCGAACGTGAGCTTGAAGCCATGGTACGGCTCGAGGCGCGCCCAGGCGAGCGACGCGCCCTCGCCGCGGCGCACCTCCACCGGCTTGACCACGCGCAGGAAGCGCTTGGGCGCGTCCTGCAGCGCGATGCCCGCGCTCTGCAGCAGGAACACGAAGCTGGCCGACGAGCCGTCGAGGATGGGCACCTCGTCGGCGGTGATGTCGACGATCATGTTGTCGACGCCCAGGCCGGCGCAGGCCGACATCAGGTGCTCGATGGTCTGCACCTTGGGGCCGCCGGGGTCGCCGCCGGGCGAGATCGTCGAGGCCATGCGGGTGTCCGACACGGCGCTCGTGTTGACGGGGATGTCGACCGGCTGCGGCAGGTCGACGCGGCGGAACACGATGCCGGTGTCCGGCGCCGCGGGCCGCAGCGTCATCTCCACCTTCTGGCCGCTGTGCAGGCCCACGCCGACGGCGCGGGTGATGGACTTGAGCGTGCGTTGCTGGAGCATGCCCCGATTGTAGGGACTGCGCCCCGACCCTGCCCCGGCGAGGCCAAACGATACGTGCATCGCGGTGATGCACGAAATCAATGGCCGGCCGGCTCAGGGCGGCCCGAGCAGCACCGTCAACCGCGCCCGGACGCCGTGGGCGGCGCGCAGGTCGCGCGCCAGCGCCAGCCACTCGTTGAAGGCGATGCGGACCGGGTTGTGGCTCAGGAGCGGCTTCGTGAGCCCGTAGCGGATCTCGATGTCCGGGCGCAGCGCCACGAAGCTGCCGAACAGGCGGTCGAACACGATCAGCGAGCCGCCGTAGTTGCAGTCCAGGTACTCGGGGTTGCTGGCGTGGTGCACGCGGTGATGCGTGGGCGTGTTGAGCACCCACTCTAGCGGCCCCAGCTGCGGCAGCCAGTCGGCATGCAGCCAGAACTGCCAGAACAGGCCGGCGGCGAGCAGTCCGAACACGGCCGGCGCCGGAAACCCGAACCAAACCAGCGGCGTGAAGAAGGCGACGCCGCCGCCGAGGCGGCCAGTCCAGCCCAGCCGCACCGCCGAGGCCAGCAGCAGCTGGTTGCTCGAATGGTGGACCGAGTGCGTGGCCCAGAACCAGCGCACGCGGTGCGTGAGGCGATGGTGCCCGTAGTAGGCCAGCTCGACGAGCAGGTACAGGCCCAGCCACGTCGCCGCCGAATCCATGCGGAGTGTCGCCAGCCGGTGGGACCAGGCGAATGCGGGCAGGGGCGCCGCCAGGCCCAGGCCCAGCAGGTCGGCGCCGCGCCGCGCCAGCGCGACGCCCAGTGACGCGGCGACGCCGCGCAGGTCGGTCGGCCGGCGCCAGATGTAGCGGCGCAGCAGCGCCTCCGCCACGACGACAAGCAGCAGGCCCAGCGCCAGCACGCCGAGGGCGCGCGGCAGGTGCGGCGCCGCGGTGAACGGCGCGCCGGCCAGGAGCGGGTGATCGGCCATGTGCGGGCTGCGGGGGGCACTCAGTGGGTCACGACCACGGTGCCGGTGCGGCCTTGCGGGCCGGTCACGGTGGTCGTCGAGCCGCTGGTCGAGCGCTGCGTGCTGCGCGTGGACTCGCTGCCGTTGGCGTGCGTGATCGTGGCCGTGGTGGCGCTGGCGCTGCGGCTGACTGCGCGCACCCGGCTGTTGCCGTTCGGCCCGGTGGTGGTGTCGGTGACCTGGCCGGGGCTGCGTTCCACGGTACGGGTGGCGATCTGGCCGTTCGGGCCGGTGACGGCGGTGTGGCGCGTGCCGGCCTGGGCGACGCCCGTGGCGAGGACGAGCGCGGCGAGGGTGACAAGGGTGCGGGACGTGGTCATGGAACAGGACTCCTGGGTCGAGGTGGGATGGATCGCCTGGTGCAGGCCTTCATTCAACGACCGGCGGTCGGCGCCGCCGGCCACGCACCGCGACGAAATGCGACAGGGCTGAAACATCTCGCGCGCCCGCGAGGCGCGCCTCTACACTTCGCTCGTCCCCACCTTGCCCCGCCGCCGCGCCGCGATGACCTCCAAGCCGCTGATCCTGATCGTCGACGACGACGCCGAGCTCTCGGGCATGGTCGTCGAGCTGCTGCAGCGCGAAGGCTGGGCCACGCACGCGGTGCTGACCGGCGGTGACGGCGAGCGCGACCTGGCGGCACTGCATCCCGAGCTCGTGCTGCTGGACGTGATGCTGCCGGACGCCAACGGCTACGACCTGTGCCGGCGCTGGCGCGCGCTGCAGCCGGCGCTGGGCATCGTGATGCTCACCGCGCGCGGCGATCCGCTCGACCGGGTGCTGGGGCTGGAGATCGGCGCCGACGACTATCTGGCCAAGCCCTTCGAGTCGCGCGAGCTGGTGGCGCGCGTGCGGGCGCTGCTGCGCCGCGCCGCGCCGAGTCGCCGCTGCTGCGCTTCGACGGCCTGGTCATCGACCTGCTGCGGCGCGAGGTGCGCGTGGGCGAGCAGGCGCTCGCGCTGACCAGCGTCGAGTTCAAGTTGCTGGTCGCCCTGGCGCGCGCGCCCGGCACTGCGCTGTCGCGCGAGGCGCTCAGCGACGCGGTGCAGGCCGGCAGCTACCGGCCCCAGGACCGCACCGTGGACGTGCAGGTGGCGCGCCTGCGCCGCAAGCTGCAGGAGGTGCAGCCGGGCGCCGACTGGATCGACACCGTGCGGGGCGAGGGCTACGTCTTCGTGCCGCGCTGAGGGGCGCACCCGCATGGCCGCGCCCACCCTCTTTCGCCGCCTCGTCCTCTGGCAGGCGCTCGGCTCGTTCGCGCTGCTGTTCGTGTTCAGCGGCGTGTTCTACGTCGAGCGCAACCGCACCATCGCCCGGCTGACGGCGCAGCGCTGGGCACCGGCGCTGCGCGCCGCGGCCGGCTGGGGCGAAGGGGTCGCCCAGGCACCGCCGGCGGTTGCCGTGCGCATCAGCGCGCAGCGGCCCGACGACGCGATCCCCTCGAACAGCTGGGCCCCGCGCATCGCCACGCTGCGCTCGACGCTGCGCGAAGGCGGGGTGCCCGCCGGCGAGGTCGTGTTCACGCGCGACGTGCCGCGCGCGGTCACCTGGATCGCGGTCGCCACGCCGGACGGCGCCACGCGCTGGCTGGGCATCCAGGACGAGGTGGTCGAGTCGTACGCCGTGCGGCGGCTGGCCGTCGCGCTGGTGCTGGGCTTCGCGGTAGTCAGCGCGGCGAGTTGGGCGCTGGCGCGCCGCCTCACGCGCCCGCTGGAGGCGCTGCGGCGCCGCATCGAATCGCACGACGCCCGCGACGCCTTGCCGGCCGAGGCGCCCGCCGACGGCACGCCGACCCTCGAGATCTCCGCCATCGAGACCGCATGGCTCGCGCTGGCCGACCGCCTGGCGCACCAGGAGAGCGAGCGGGCGCTGCTGCTGGCCGGGGTGTCGCACGACCTGCGCAGCCCGCTGGCGCGCATCCGCATGGCCGCGGAGCTGCTGCCCGAGACGGACGGCGTCGCCGCGCGCCGCGCCAGCATCGTGCGCAACGTGGACGTGGCCGATCGCCTGATCGCCAGCTTCCTGGACTACGTGCGCGCCAGCGAGCTGCCGCTCGCGTCGACGGTGGACGTCGTGGCGGTCGCGCGGCGCCTGCGCGAGGCCCGCGACGAGCCCGCCGACGTGCTGGCCCTCGAGGCGCCGGCCCGGCTCGACGTCGCGCACACCCACGAGCTGCTGCTGGAACGCCTGCTGGCCAACCTGGTCGACAACGCGATGCGCCACGGCAAGCCGCCGGTGCTGATGCGGCTGGGCATCGACGGCGACCAGGCGGTGCTGGACGTGCAGGACCACGGCCCGGGCATCGCGCCGGCCGCGCAGTCGCGGCTGACGCAGGCCTTCGCGCGCGGCGACGCGAGCCGCGGCACGCCGGGCACCGGCCTGGGCCTGGCGATCGTTCAGCAGATCGTGCGCCGCATGGGCGGCACGCTGGGCTTCGAGCGCGTGGCGGGCCTGCCGTGCGTGCGCGTGCGGCTGCCGCTGCACTGAGACCGGCCCCGCGGACACAGCCTGTTTCAAGGGCATGACAGGCTTGTCGCATATCGCCACGGAACGTCGGTCGCGCCGCGGCCACGCGGGTCGAGACTGCGGTCACGGGGCTGACGGTTCGGCCCCTTCCAACCTGCCCAGGAGCACGGCCATGACCCCGCAATCGACCCCCTCCCTGCCCACACGCTTCGCCGCGCGCCGCGTGTCCATCGCCGCGGCGCTCGCCTGCGGCCTGCTGCTGAGCGCCTGCGGCGGCGGCGACGCCGCGTCCACGCCGGCGACGTCGCTGTCGCAGCCCGACGCCACCGCCGACGCGGCCAACGCCACGTCCAGCGGCAGCGACACCACCACGGCGCTGGACACGGTCATCGACACCACGTCGCTGCTCGCCGCATCCGCCGCGCAGGCGGCCGTCGCGTCGTCGGCGGACCGGATGCAGGCGCTCTCGGCGCCGGCGGAAGCCCGCCCGGACGCCAGCCCGCCCGTCACCAACGTGACCGTGAACTGCGCCGGCGGCGGCACCGCCACGCTGAGCATCACCGGCGGCACCGTGGCCGGCCAGCTCGACGGCCAGCTCGACGCCGGCGAACACTACAGCGTCACCTACGCGCAGTGCACCGGCCAGGCCGGCCATGCGCAGCTCGACGGCCAGGTGGCGATGGACGTGGTCAGCGCCGACCACACGACGTCGCCTTCGTCGGTGGCCGTCGACCTGACCGTCACCCACCTCGCGCTGACGCTGCCGTCCGGCGGCGCGACGCTGGACGGCACGGCCACCGTCTCGCGCAGCGTGGCCACGGCCGGCGGCATCACCACCACCACCTCGCACGCGACGGTGCCCGCCGCGACGCTGGCCACGCGCTACAACGCGCGCAGCGGCACCTTCACGCTGAGCGACCTCGACGCCACGCGCATCGTCACGTCCAGCGCCGGCGTGGTCACCGGGTCGGAGTACAGCGGACACCACACGCTGGCCGGCACGGCCAATGGCCGCACGTTCTCGATGACGGTGGCGACCACGGGCAACGTGCTCTACGACGCCACGGGCGCGCTCGTCTCGGGCGCCTGGACGGTGGTGCGTCCCCGGGCCACGATCGCGACGGCGCTCGCCAACGGCATCGTCGTCATCACCGTGGACGACGGCAACGACGGCACGATCGACCACACGTGGACGTTCCCGGTCGGGCAGCTGGCCGCCGCGGCGGGTTGAACGCCCGCGGGGTCAGAGTCCCAGCATGTCGCGCTCGATGAAGTGGATGCAGCGCTCGACGCGCGTCGCCAGCTCGGTCCTGACCAGCCGCGCGTTGTCGGCGCTGAAGTCGGTGAAGGCCGCGCCGTGGTACTCGGTGCCGTCGGGCATCTGCAGGCAGCCGCCCTCGGCCATCACGGCCCGGGTCTGGCGGTCGATCAGGCGCGCCCGCGCGACGTAGGTGACGAAGTAGTCGGAACGCGGGTGCGGGATGTTGGACACGCCCCAGGACACGGTGGCCACCGTCAGCACGTAGCGCGCGTCGCGCGGCGCCGCGGCGACGATGGCCGCCGCGTCGTCCGTCGCGGCGCGGCCGCGCGCGGGCAGGATCACGGCGCCGCGACGGCCGGCCAGCCGGTCGCCCAGCAGCGTGGCGATGTCCTCGGCCGGATCGCCGATGTGGTTGTCGGCCAGCAGCTTCGCGCCCTGCGCGTTCATGTCCGGGATGCCCAGCGGGCCCAGCGCGACGTCGCGGGTCAGCATCACGCCGAAGGTCGACGGCTCCTGGATCACGATCGCGACGCTCTGGCCCTGCAGCTGGGTGGCGAACGACTCGCTCAACGGGGTCGGTTCGATGGTGGTACAGCCGGCCAGGAAAACGGACAACGCGGCGGCCGCAGCCGCGGCACGAGGAAGGGTCATGGCGGGTTCCGGGGAATGCGTGCCGTCAGACGTTGTCCGACTGCGTCTGCGGGGTCTCGTGGCGGATGCCCTTGAGCTCCTGCTGCACGTCGTTGGTCATGTAGGCGAGGAACGCGATCAGGCCGACATAGAGCAGGCCGTACTCCCAGCGCACGCGCGGCGTGACGTCGTAGAAGCGCTGGTTGGCCGGATGGTCCTTGTTGAAGTTCAGCGCCGTGAACACGTGCGGCGCGGCGAGGATGGCCACCAGCAGCAGGATCATGCTGAAGTGGTACCACAGCAGCACGCCGATGATGGGCACGCCCAGCAGCCAGATGCGCGGCGACAGCACGGCCGTGATGCGGCCGCCGTCCAGCGGCGGCAGCGGGATCATGTTGATCAGGTTGATGAAGAAGCCCGAGTAGGCGACCGCCAGCAGCCAGCTCATGCCCTGGTCGCGCGCGAGGAAGTACGCCCCGATCGCCCCGACGGTGCCCAGCATCGGCCCGGCGAGCGCCACGTAGGCATCGGTCTCGGCGTCGTGAGGGCTGTCCTCCAGCTTCACCCAGGCGAACGCGAACGGGATGAACATCGGCAGGCCCACCCGCAGCCCGCGCTGGCGCGCCGCGACGTAGTGCCCCATCTCGTGGATGAACAGCATCGCCACGATGCCCACGGCGTAGCGCCAGCCGAACACCAGCGCATACACGCCGATGGACAGCAGCATGGTGCCGACGGTGCCGAACAGCTTGCCGAACTTCAGGCCGGCGAACAGCAGGAGAAGAATGCGAGACATCGTGCGCAACAGATCCGCGTCGGCCTCAGGCGCCGTGCGGCGACTGCGGCGGCGCCGGGCCGTCGCCCAGGTCCAGGTCGAGGGCGGGCGCGGGGGCCGGCACGTGGGCCGACGGCGGCTCGGCGATCGTGTTGGCGAAGGCCGCGCCGTCCGCCGCCGCCGGCGGTGCCGACGCGGCCGGCACCGCCTTGGGCGTGCGCTTGAAGAACTTCATCACGCCGCCGCCAAACACCGCCAGGCCGATGATGATCAGCTTGGCGAACTTGGCCAGGAAGGCGAGCGCCAGCGCGATGAAGCCCAGCTTGTGCGCGGCCACGCCCACTACCAGGGCCGCCAGGCCGTACTCGGCCACGTGGTCGGTCTTGGCGTCGAAGTCGGCGTAGTGCTTGCCGGCGTTGTAGTCGAGCGCGGCGAGCTGCTGCTCGGCCACCGGCTTGAGGCCCGGCAGCTCGGCGAGCGACGTGACCATGTTCAGGCTGAAGTAGCCGTCGCGGCCCAGCGCGTAGGTGTTGTAGTTGACGTTGAGCGGCTCGTCGGCCTTGGCGCCGATCTCGCGCGAGGTCATCGCCCAGACCAGGCGCTGCTTGCTGCTGTCGTAGCGCGGCGTTTCGGACCAGCCGACGATCTCCAGGCCCGGCTCGCCGGACTTGGCGCGCTCCTTGTTCTGCTCCTCGGTGCCTTCCTTGAAGCTCTTGAGCATCTCGTCGGCGTCCCAGGTCTTGGCGTCGTCGTCCTTGATGTAGCCGGCCTTGTGGAAGCGCACCGGCATGAACCAGTTCGCCTTCGGGTCGCGCGGCAGCAGCAGGCCCGGCATCTCCGGGTTGCTGCCCGGGTTGCCCCACATGTTGACCAGCCTGTCGGCCTGCGGCTGTGGCACGAACACCTCGCCCGCGGGCACGTGGAGCACCGCCTGGTCGAGCAGCGGCACGTCCACCGGCCCTTTCTTCGCGGCCTGCGCCACGTCGTCCCAGACCTTGCGCTGCTCTTCCTCGCTCGGCACCGCCAGCGCGGCGCCGGCCAGACCCAGCAACACCGTGGCCACGCTCGCGGCCGCCATCATTCCGTGCACCTTGCGCATCGCGCCCTCCCTGTCAGGTCACTGGCCCACGGGCGCGCGTCGGCGGCGTCTGCCCGTGCTCTTGCGGGCGCGCCTCACCTCCGCGCGACGCACGCCCATCCACGATACGCCTCGCCGGGGCGAGGCGGGATTCTTAGTCCGCCTGCTTGCGCAGGAATGCCGGAATCTCGATCTCGTCCATGCCGTGCGAGCTCAGCGCCTCGACCTTGGCCGCGGCGTGCTGGCGATGGCGCCAGACACTGGGCGTGCCCAGGTGGCCGTAGTCGGTGCTCGACGGCATCGCCGGCGCGCCCATGCCGGCCTGGGCGTGCGCGGCGCCCATGGCCGGCGTGTTGCCCATCGTCTGCGGCATCGGCGAGCTCATCATCGGCAGGTTGTCGGTGCCGGTGCGCAGCGCCTGCGTGGTCTGGATCACCGTCAGCGGCGCCTGGGCACGGCGCGACTGCGACAGGCCGGTGGCGATCACCGTGACGCGCAGCTGGTCGCCCAGGCTCTCGTCGTAGGCGGTGCCGAAGATCACGTGCGCTTCCTCCGCGGCGTAGCGGCGGATGGTGTTCATCGCCAGCTTGCTCTCCGACAGCTTGAACGTGGAGCGCGAGGCGGCGATCAGCACCAGCACGCCCTTGGCGCCGGACAGGTCGATGCCCTCGAGCAGCGGGCAGGCCACGGCCGCGTCGGCGGCCTTGGTCGCGCGATCCGGACCGGTGGCGATGGCGGTGCCCATCATCGCCTTGCCAGGCTCGCTCATCACGGTCTTGACGTCCTCGAAGTCGACGTTGACCAGTCCCGGGATGTGGATGATGTCGCTGATGCCGCCGACGGCGTTCTTCAGGACGTCGTTGGCGTAGGCGAACGCCTGGTCCTGCGTGACGTCGTCGCCCAGCACTTCCAGCAGCTTCTCGTTGAGCACGACGATCAGCGAGTCGACGTTGGCCTCGAGCTCGGCGACGCCGGCGTCGGCCGACTTCATGCGGCGGTTGCCCTCGAACTCGAACGGCTTGGTGACCACGCCGACGGTCAGGATGCCCATCTCCTTGGCCACGCGCGCGATCACCGGCGCGGCGCCGGTGCCGGTGCCGCCGCCCATGCCGGCGGTGATGAACAGCATGTTGGCGCCGGCGATCGCGGCCTTGATCTCCTCGACCGCTTCCTCGGCCGCGGCCTTGCCCACCTCGGGTTTGCCGCCCGCGCCCAGGCCCTTGCCGCCCAGCTGGATGATCTGGGTCGCGCCCGAGCGGTTGAGCGCCTGGGCATCCGTGTTCGCGCAGACGAACTCGACGCCTTGAACGCCTTCGTTGAGCATGTGCTCCACGGCGTTGCCGCCGCCGCCGCCCACGCCGATGACCTTGATCTGCGTGCCTTGATCAAACGGTTCAATCATCTCGATCGCCATGATGTTTCCTTCCTAGAAGCTGTTGCAGTTGCCTGTGCCAAAAACCGGTACCCCAAATCCCAAAGAGCCTGCGACTCGATCGCGTCGTGCGCGTCGCGTCTTATGTGGATGACGCCTCTCAAGGAAACGCCGGGCCGTCCCAAGTTTCCTTGCCCCCCGCTGGGGGAGGGCCGGGCGTAGCCCGGACCAGGAGGTCGTCGATCCTTCGTCATCAGAAATTCCCCATGAACCAGTCGCGCGCCTTGCCGAAGAAGGTCTGCATCGAGCCGGCCTGCGCCGCAGCCTTGTGGCCCCGGCTGTGCGCCACGCGGGCTTCCTCGAGCAGGCCCATGACGGTGGCCGAACGCGGGTTGGCGACCATGTCGAACAGCGCGCCCGAGTAGGTCGGCAGGCCCTTGCGGACGGGCTTGAGGAAGATGTCCTCGCCGAGCTCCACCATGCCCGGCATCACCGCGGTGCCGCCGGTGAGAACGATGCCCGAGGACAGCAGCTCCTCGCAGCCCGACTCGCGGATGACCTGGTGCACCAGCGAGAAGATCTCCTCGACGCGCGGCTCGATCACGCCGGCCAGCGCCTGGCGGCTGAGCATGCGCGGCGGGCGGTCTCCCAGGCCCGGCACCTCCACCTGCTCGGTGGCGTCGGCCAGCAGCTGCTTGGCCACGCCGTACTCGACCTTGATCTCCTCGGCGTCCTTGGTGGGCGTGCGCAACGCCATCGCGATGTCGCTGGTGATCAGGTCGCCGGCGATCGGGATCACGGCCGTGTGACGCACCGAGCCGCCGGTGAAGATGGCCACGTCGGTGGTGCCGGCGCCGATGTCCACCAGCGCCACGCCGAGGTCCATCTCGTCCTGGGTCAGCACCGCCTGGCTGGATGCGCTCGGGTTGAGCACCAGCTGGTCCACCTCGAGCCCGCAGCGCCGCACGCACTTGACGATGTTCTCGGCCGCGCTCTGCGCGCCGGTGACGATGTGCACCCGCACCTCGAGCCGGCTGCCGCTCATGCCGATCGGCTCCTTGACCTCGTGGCCGTCGATCACGAACTCCTGCGGCTCGACCAGCAGCACGCGCTGGTCGTTCGGGATATTGATCGCCTTGGCGGTCTCCACCACGCGCGCCATGTCGGTGGGCGTGACCTCGCGGTTGTCGCGCACGATCACCATGCCGGTGGAGTTCTGCCCGCGGATGTGGCTGCCGGTGATGCCGGTGTAGACGCGCGAGATCTTGCAGTCGGCCATCATCTCGGCCTCCTTCAAGGCCTGCTGGATGGACTGCACCGTGGCGTCGATGTTGACGACGACACCGCGCTTGAGGCCGTGCGTCGGCGCGACGCCCAGGCCGGCGAGCCGCAGTTCGCCGCCCGGCAGTATCTCGGCGACGACGGCCATCACCTTCGCGGTGCCGATGTCCAGTCCGACGACGAGATCCTTGTATTCCTTGGCCATTGCTGTCCGTTTCCTGTTACTGCTTGGAGGCTTGCTGGGGTTGCTTCGCGTCGGCGGCGATCGACAGGCCCTTCAACTTCACGGCATAGCCCTCGGCGTGCCGCAGGTCCGCGCTCTCGAGCGGGGCGTGGAACTTGTGCAGCACCTGCGGCAGCGTGCGGATGAAGCGCGTCGTGCGTTCCACCACCTCGTCGGGCGTGCCGCGACCGAGCTCGATGGCGGCGCCGTCGTCCAGGTCCACCTTCCAGCTGCCGCGGCCCGACATGCGCAGCGCGGTCACCTCGGCATCGAGGCCCGCGAACATCGGCTGCAGGCGGCGGTACATGTCCAGCACCTGGGCCGACGAGCCGTCGGGGCCGGCGAACTGGGGCAGGCTGTCGTCCTCGACGTCGCCGACGTTGGCCTCGAAGACCTCGCCGTGGCTGTTGACCATCTTGTCGCTGTTCTCCTCGCCTTCCCACAGCGCGACCGGCTGGTGTTCCTCGAGCGCGACGACCAGCTTGTCGGGCCACACCCGGCGCACGACGGCGCGGCGCACCCAGGGCACCTGCTCGAAGGCGGCGCGGGTGTGGCCGAGATCCATCGTGAAGAAGTTCCCGGCCAGGTGCGGCATCGCATTGGCACGCACGGTGGTCACGCTGTTGCGCTGCAGGTCGCCCTCCAGGCGCACGTCGCTGAACTGGAACTGCGGCCGCCGCGCGACCCAGGCGAAGCCGGCCGCCACCAGTGCCAGCAGCGCCAGCGTGAACACGACGACGGCGATCGCGTTCATCAGGCGCACGTCCACCGGCAGCGCGCCGACGGGCGCGGCGGTGGGGGTGGCGGGTTGGCGCAGCAGCATGGCGGTCTCAGGCGTCGGCGTCGGGTTGTTCGTTCTTCGCGGCCTTGCCGCCCTTGCCTTGCGGGTCGAGCGCCGCAGTGGCGACCAGGTGCGCGCACAGCGCCTCGTACGACAGGCCCACGGCGCGCGCGGCGATCGGCACCAGCGAGTGCGTGGTCATGCCGGGCGAGGTGTTCATCTCGATGAGGAACGCCTTGCGGTCGCTGTGGCGCACGATGAGGTCAGCGCGGCTCCAGCCGCGGCAGCCGAGCGCGCGGTAGGCCGCGACGGCCAGCCGCTGCACTTCCTTTTCCTCGGTCTCGGCCAGGCCGCTCGGGCAGTGGTACTTCACGACGTCGGTGAAGTACTTGTTCTGCAGGTCGTACTTGCCTTCGGGCGCGACGATGCGCACGACCGGCAGCGCCATGATGTCCATGCCCTCGCCCACCAGCGCCACCGTCACCTCGTCGCCGTCGATGAACTCCTCGCACAGGACGTCCGCGTCGTAGCCGGCGGCCAGCTCGACCGCCTCCTTCATCTGCGACCAGCTCCTGACCTTGGTGACGCCCACCGACGAGCCTTCCTGCGGCGGCTTGACGATCAAGGGCAGTCCCAGCTCGTCGGGCACCTTGCCGATGTACTTGTCGACCTGCTCGTCACGGCTCAGGACCCGGCTGCGCGGCGTGGGCAACACCTCGGCGCGCCAGACCCGCTTGGTCATGATCTTGTTCATCGCGATGGCCGACGCCATCAGGCCCGGCCCGGTGTACGGGATGCCCATCAACTCCAGCGCGCCCTGCACGCAACCATCCTCGCCGTGGCGCCCGTGCAGCGCGATGAAGCAGCGCGCGAAGCCCTCGCGCTTGAGATCCTCCATCGGCCGCTCGGCCGGGTCGAACGCGTGCGCGTCGATGCCGCCCGCCTGCAGCGCCGCGAGCACGCCGTTGCCCGACAGCAGCGAAATCGCGCGCTCGGCCGACGTCCCGCCCATCAGCACGGCCACCTTGCCGAGCTTCCGCGCATCCTCGCGGGTCAACGAGATGAAGTTCATTGCGCGCCTCCGTTCATGGTCTGTGCCTTCATGTCCGCCACGCGCTGCGGCACCGCGGCGATGGAGCCCGCGCCCATCGAGATCACCACGTCGCCGTCGCGCGCATGGTCGACGATGGCCGCCGCCAGGTCGCCGACGTCGTCGACGAACACCGGGTCGACCTTGCCGGCGACGCGCAGCGCGCGCGCCAGCGACCGGCCGTCGGCGGCGACGATGGGTGATTCGCCGGCCGAGTACACCTCGGTCAGCAGGATCGAGTCGGCCTGGCCCATCACCTTGACGAAGTCCTCGAAGCAGTCGCGGGTGCGCGTGAAGCGGTGCGGCTGGAACGCCAGCACCAGGCGGCGCTGCGGGAACGCGCCGCGCGCGGCGGCGATCACCGCGGCCATCTCCACCGGGTGGTGGCCGTAGTCGTCGATCAGCGTGAACGTGCCGCCGCCCTTGTCGGCGTCCACCGGCAGCTCGCCGTAGCGCTGGAAGCGGCGGCCGACGCCGGTGAAGCCCTCGAGCGCGCGCGCGATGGCGGCGTCGGGCAGTTCCAGCTCGGTGGCCACCGCGATCGCGGCCAGCGCGTTGCGCACGTTGTGCTCGCCGGGCAGGTTGAGCGTGACCGCGAGGTCGGGCATCTGCACGCCGTTGCGGCGCTGGCAGGTGAACTGCATCTGGCCGCCGGCGAGCGCGCGCACGTCGACCGCGCGCACCTGCACGTCCTCGTTCATGCCGTAGGTGATGACCGGGCGCGAGATCATCGGGATGATGGAGCGCACGCCAGGGTCGTCGCCACAGACGATGGCCGAGCCGTAGAACGGCATGCGGTGCAGGAACTCCACGAACGCGGCCTTCAGGCGCGCGAAGTCGTGGCCGTACGTGTCCATGTGGTCGGCGTCGATGTTGGTGACCACCGCCAGGATGGGCATCAGGTTCAGGAACGACGCATCGGACTCGTCGGCCTCCACCACGATGTACTCGCCCGAGCCCAGGCGCGAGTTCGCGCCGGCGCTGTTCAGGCGCCCGCCGATCACGAAGGTCGGGTCGACGCCGGCCTCGGCCAGCACGCAGGTGACCAGCGACGTGGTCGTCGTCTTGCCGTGCGTCCCGGCGATCGCGATGCCCTTTCTCAGGCGCATCAGCTCGGCCAGCATCACCGCACGCGGCACCACCGGGATGCGCTTGGCGCGCGCCGCGATCACCTCGGGGTTGTCGCCCTTGACCGCGGTGGACGTGACCACCGCCTGCGCGCCGGCGACGTGGGCCGCGTCGTGGCCGACGAAGATGCGGATGCCCAGCTCGGCCAGCCGGCGCGAGGTCGGGCTGTCGGACTGGTCGGAGCCGGAGACGGCGTAGCCGAGGTTGTGCAGGATCTCGGCGATGCCGCTCATCCCGGCCCCGCCCACGCCCACGAAATGGATCTTCTTGACCGCGTGTTTCATGTGAGCACCCCTGGCGCATCGCGCCTCCCCGCCGAGCGGGGGTATGCCATCTTCGGGTGGCCGTTCGATGTCATGCCACGAGCCTTTCCAGTTCGTCTGCCACGCGGGCGGCGGCTTGCGGACGCGCAAGGGCCCGCGCGCGTTCCGCCATCGCGAGCAGGTTCGCGCGCGTGGCCGCGCGCAGCTCGGCGGCCAGGCGTTCGGGCGTGAGTTCGGTCTGCGGCAGGTGGCGCGCGGCGCCGCGCTCGGCCATGTAGTTCGCGTTGTCGCGTTGATGGGAGGTGGTGCTGATGACCAGCGGCACCAGGATAGAGGCGACACCGGCGGCGCACAGCTCGCTGACGGTGATCGCGCCGGCGCGGCAGACGATCAGGTCGCAGTCGGCCAGCCGGCGCGCCATGTCGTCGATGAACGGGATGACTTCCGCCTCGATGCCGCGCGCCTGGTACTCGGCCTGCACGGATTCCCAGTTCTTCTCGCCGGTCTGGTGGGTGACGCGGGGGCGTTCGCCCCTGGACAGCAGCTTGAGCGCCAGCGGCAGCGTCTCGTTGAGCACCTTGGCGCCCAGGCTGCCGCCCACCAGCAGCACCCGCAACGGACCGGCGCGGTGGGCGAAGCGTTCGGCCGGCGGCGCGATCGCCTCGATCTCGGCGCGCACCGGATTGCCGGTGACGATGGCCTTGGGCGTGCTGCGCGCGTCGGCGCCGTCGAAGCCGAACGCGATGCGGTCGCAGGCCTTGAGCAGCGTCTTGTTCGACAGCAGCAGCGCCGCGTCGGCGTTGACCAGCACCAGCGGCTTCTTCAGCCGGCGTGCCACCTTGCCGCCCGGCACGCACACATAGCCGCCCATGCCCAGCACTGCCGACGCGTTGCGGCTGCGCAGGATGTGCCGGCAGGCGCCGAATGCCGCCGCCAGTTGCAGCAGGCCGCGCAAGGTGCCCAGCAGGCCCTTGCCGCGCACGCCTGCGAAGTCGATCGTGTCCAGCGGGATGCCCGAGGGCGGCACGAGGCGGTTCTCCATGCCGGTGCGCGTGCCCAGCCAGCTGACCGTCCAGCCGCGCGCCTGCACCTCGCGCGCAACGGCCAGGCCCGGCATCACGTGGCCGCCGGTGCCCGCGGCCATCACGACGAGGTGGCGCGGCGCGCCGGTGCGCGGGGTCCGCACGAGGAGTTCGGCGCTCATGAGGCAACCTCCGCCCTGCGGGCTGCGGCGCGAGCACACTTCGGAGCGGCCGGGCGTGCGCTCATGTACGCCCCCCTCGCATCAGCGCGCGGCTTTCCATGTCGACCCGCAGCACCAGCGCCAGCGCCACGAGGTTGAGCACCACGCCCGAGCCGCCGTAGCTCAGCAGCGGCAGCGTCAGGCCCTTGGTGGGCAGCACGCCGAGGTTGACGCCGAAGTTGATGAACGACTGCGCGCCCATCCACAGGCCCACGCCCTGGCACATCAGGCCGGCGAACACGCGATCCAGCGCGATCGCCTGGCGGCCGATGATGAACAGGCGGCGGGTCAGCCAGAAGAACGCGGCGACAATGATGAACACGCCGACGAAGCCCAGCTCCTCGCCGATGACGGCCAGCAGGAAGTCGGTGTGCGCCTCGGGCAGGTAGTGCAGCTTCTCGATCGACGAGCCCAGGCCCTGGCCGAAGATCTCGCCGCGGCCGAACGCGATCAGCGAGTGCGTGAGCTGGTAGGCCTTGCCCTGCGCGTAGGTCGGGTTCCACGGGTCGAGGTAGGCGAAGATGCGCTGGCGGCGGAACTCGCTGAACACGATCATCAGCGTGAACGCGCCCAGCAGCACCGCCACGCTCAGCAGGAACATGCGGCCGTTGACGCCGCCCAGGAAGAGCACGCCCAGCGCGATCGCCGCGATCACCATGAACGCGCCCATGTCGGGCTCGGCCAGCAGCAGCACGCCGATCGCGCCGAGGGCGACCGCCATCGGCCACACGGCCTTGATGAAGTTCTCCTTGACGTCCATCTTGCGCACCATGTAGCTGGCCGCGTACATGCACATGCCCAGCTTGGCGAGCTCGCTGGGCTGGAAGTTCAGCAGGCCCAGCGGGATCCAGCGGCGCGCGCCGTTGACGCCCTTGCCGACGTGCGGGATCAGCACCAGGAACAGCAGCAGCATCGAGAGCGCGAAGATCCACGGCGCCCACTTCTCCCACACCGCGATCGGGATCTGCGCGGTGGCGAACGCGCACACCAGGCCGATGGCGATGAACAAGGCCTGGCGGCTCAGGAAGTGCGTGGGCGTGTACAGCGCGAAGCGGGGGCTGTCGGGCAGCGCCACCGAGGCGGAATAGACCATCACCAGGCCGAAGGCCAGCAGCGACGCCGTCACCCAGATCAGCGCCGAGTCGACGCCCATCACGCGCGCCGGGCGGCCCGCGTCCACCCAGTCGCGGATCGGCACGCGCTCGTCGGCCGTGGCCGCGGCGCGGCGGTTGCGGAACCATTCGGCCGGGCGAAAGCCGGGCCATTCGGGCAGGTGCTGCTTCAGCAAGGCGAAGACACTCATGCGAGGACCTCGCCTGCGTCATCCGCGATGCCGCGCACCGTCGCGCAGAACACGTCGGCGCGGTGCTTGTAGTCGCGGAACATGTCCAGGCTGGCGCAGGCCGGGCTCAGCAGCACGGCATCGGTGGACTGCGCCTGCGCGTGGGCCCAGCGGGTGGCCTCCTCCAGCGTGGCGTGGCGCTGGAAGCGCACGCCGGCCGATTGCAGCACCGCCTCGAGGGCGGCGGCGTCCTTGCCGATGGTCGCGGCGGCGCGCGCATGGCGGCGCAACGGCTCGGCCAGCGGCGTGAAGTCCTGGCCCTTGCCGTCGCCGCCCAGGATCACCACCAGCTTCGCCGGCGCGCGATCCTGGCCGAGGCCGTTCAGCGCGGCCACGGTGGCGCCGACGTTGGTGCCCTTGGAGTCGTCGAAGAACTCGACGTTGCCTATCATGCCCACCGGCTCGACGCGGTGCGGCTCGCCGCGGTACTCGCGCAGGCCGTGCAGCATCGGCGCGAGCGGGATGCCCACGGCGCTGGCCAGCGCCAGCGCGGCGAGCGCGTTGGCGGCGTTGTGACGGCCGCGGATGCGCAGCGCGTCGGCCGGCATCAGCCGCTGGACGACCAGGTCCTCCACGTCACCGGCCTTGCGCTTGATCGTCGGGTCGGTCTCCAGCGCGCGCACCAGCCACGCCATGCCGCCCTCGTCGACCAGGCCGAAGTCGCCCGGCTCGCGCGGCGCGTCGAGGCCGAAGCGCACGACGCGGCGCGCCACCAGCTTCGCGCGCTGGCCGCGCGCGGTCGGCTTGACGGTGACCGGCGGCGGGATCATCGCCTCGACGGCGGGGTCGTCGCGGTTGACCACCAGCACGGTGTCGGGCATCGCGGCAGTGCCGAAGATGCGCGCCTTGGCCGCGGCGTAGGCGGCCATCGAGCCGTGCCAGTCCAGGTGGTCCTGCGTCACGTTGAGCACCGTGGCCGCGCTCGGGTTGAAGTCCTGCACCTCGTCGAGCTGGAAGCTCGAGAGTTCGAGCACCCAGACCTGCGGCAGGTGGCTGAAGACCGGGGCGGCCGGCGGCGGCGGGATCAGGACGACGGACGGCGTGTCGTCGTCGGCCAGGCGCGCCTCGACCAGGGCCGCGGTCTCGGCGGCGAGTTCGTCGTCCGCGTGCGCTTCCTCGACGTCGTCGGCCAGTTGTGCCGGCACGTCGCTGCCGTCCAGCGCGGCGAGCTCGCGCAGTTCGTCGGCGTCCTCGGTCTCGACGGGCGCGGCTGCCCCGGCGTCGTCCGCTGGGGCGGGCTCGACGGGCATCTCGAGCGCCGCGTCGGGATTGGCCTTCGCCGCCGCCTTCGCCGCCCGCGCCTCGGCGCGCGCGGCCTTGGTCGCCGCGGCGTCGGCCTTGGCCTGCGCGGCGGCCGCGGCTGCGGCCGCCCTGGCCTCGTCGGCCGCGGCCAGCTCGGCGTCGAGCCGGGCCTTGCTCTCGGCGGCGACGCGCGCGGCCTCCTGGTCGATGGCGTCCTGCGCGGCCTGCGCGGCCGCCGCCTCGGCGTCGATCACGGCCTGCGCCGCCGCGGCTTCCGCGGCCTCGACGTCGGCGATGGCCTGCGCGGCCACCGCCGCGGCCAGCGTGTCCAGCATCGTCGGGCCGATGTTGCCGGCCACGGCCACGCTGCGGCCGGCGCGCTCGACCAGCTGGCCGGTGAGCGAGGTCGTGGTCGTCTTGCCGTTGGTGCCGGTGACGGCGATGATCCTGGGCGCGTAGCCGCGCTCGGCCTTGAGCTGGGCGAGCGCCTGCGAGAACAGGTCCAGCTCGCCGCGCACCGGCACGTTGGCGGCGCGCGCGGCCTGCAGCAGCGGCGCCAGGCGGGCGTCGCCAGGGCTCAGGCCCGGGCTCTTGTAGATGCGGGCGATGCCGTCCAGCGACTCGGCCGCGAGCGGGCCGGACACCAGCGTGCCGCCCGGCACGTCGGCGGCCAGGGCCGCGGCCTGCGGCGGGTGCTCGCGCGAGTCCCACACGCGAACGCGCGCGCCCTGGCCGGCGCACCAGCGCGCCATGGCCAGGCCCGAGGCGCCCAGCCCCAGGATCAGCACGTTCGTGTCGGCAAGATCGCTCATGTCTTTCAACGCAGCTTCAGGCTGGCCAGGCCCACCAGGCACAGCAGCATCGTGATGATCCAGAAGCGGATCACGACCTGCGTCTCGGTCCAGCCGGACTTCTCGAAATGGTGGTGCAGCGGCGCCATCTTCAGGATGCGCCGCCCCTCGCCGTACTTGCGCTTCGTGTACTTGAAGTACCCCACCTGCGCCATCACCGACAGCGCCTCGGCGACGAACACGCCGCCCATGATCCCGAGCACGATCTCCTGGCGCGTGATGACCGCCACGGTGCCCAGCGCGCCGCCCAGCGACAGCGCGCCGACGTCGCCCATGAACACCTGCGCCGGGTGGGCGTTGAACCACAGGAACGCGAGGCCGGCCCCGGCGATCGCCGAGCAGAAGATCAGCAGCTCGCCGGCCCCCGGGATGTAGGGGAACAGCAGGTACTTCGAATACACCGCGTTGCCGACGATGTAGGCGAACAGGCCCAACGCGCCGGCCACCAGCACCACCGGCATGATGGCCAGGCCGTCGAGGCCGTCGGTGAGGTTGACCGCGTTGCTCGCGCCGACGATCACGAAGTAGGTCATCGCGATGAAGCCGAACACGCCCAGCGGGTAGCTGACCGTCTTGAAGAACGGCAGCATCAGGTCGGCCTTGGGCGGCAGGTCGTTGGCGAAGCCGCTCTGCACCCAGCGCAGGAACAGCTCCAGCACCCGCAGGTTGGACGTCTCGGACACGCTGAAGGCCAGGTACAGCGCGGCCACCAGCCCGATCAGCGACTGCCACAGGTACTTCTCGCGCGAAGGCATGCCCTCGGGGTTCTTCTGCACGACCTTGCGCCAGTCGTCCGACCAGCCGATCGCGCCGAAGCCGAAGGTCACCAGCATCACGATCCAGACGAAGCGGTTGCTCCAGTCGCTCCACAGCAGGGTGGCGATGGCGATGCCGATCAGCACCAGCACGCCGCCCATCGTGGGCGTGCCGCGCTTGACCATGTGCGACTGCACGCCGTACTCGCGGATCGGCTGGCCGATCTTCAGCTCGGTCAGGCGGCGGATCACCCACGGCCCGAAGGCCAGGCCGATCAGCAGCGCCGTCATCGCGGCCATCACCGCGCGGAACGTGTGGTACTGGAACACGCGCAGGAAACCGAAGTTCTGCGGGTAGTGTTCCTGCAGCCAGGACGCGAGACTAAGCAGCATCGCCGGCTCCTTCGCGCGGGTCGTCGTGCGCGGCCAGTACCGCGACCGCGCGCTCCATGGCCATGAATCGCGAGCCCTTGACCAGCACCGCGCCGAAGGCCGGTTCGGCGGCCGACGAGTCGCCCAGCGCGGCCAGCAGCGCCGGCGTGTCGGCACAATGGCGCGCGCCGGCGCCGTAGGCCCGGGCGGCGTGCGCGCACAGCTCGCCGGCACACCAGAAGGCGTCGATGCCGCGCGCCTTGGCATAGGCGCCGATCTCCTGGTGGAAGGCCGGACCCTGGTCGCCGACCTCGCCCATGTCGCCCAGCAGCAGCCAGCGCGGGCCCGGCAATCCGGCCAGCACGTCGATGGCGGCGCGCACCGAGTCGGGGTTCGCGTTGTAGGTGTCGTCGACGAGCGGGATCGAGCGGCCGGCGCGGCGCAGCGACTTCAGCTGCGAGCGGCCCTTGACCGCGGTGAAAGCCTCGAGCCCGCGCACCACGTCGGCCAGCGCGATGCCGGCACCCAGCGTCGCCGCCGTGGCGGCGAGCGCGTTGCGCACGTTGTGGCGGCCGGCCACGCGCAGCGCGATGCGCGCCGAGCCTTCCGGCGTGGTCATCTCCACCTGCCATTCGGTGCCGACCCAGCGCGCACGGGCCGAGATCTCGGCGCGCGGCCACGCGCCGTCGGGCGCGTCGGCCAGCGCGAAGCGCAGGCAGCGCCGCGCGCCGGCCTGGGCCTGCCAGATGTCGACGTGCTCGTCGTCGCACGGGAACACCGCCACGCCGTCGGCCGGCAGCGCCTCGAGCGCGGCGCCGTTCTCGCGCGCCACGGCCTCGACCGTGCCCATGAATTCCTGGTGCTCGCGCTGCGCGTTGTTGACCAGCGCGACCGTTGGCCGGGCGATGTGCGCCAGCACGGCGATCTCGCCGGGATGGTTCATGCCCAGCTCGACCACCGCGGCCGCGTGCGACGCCCGCAGCTGCAGCACCGTCAACGGCACGCCGATGTGGTTGTTCAGGTTGCCGGCCGTCGCATGCGCGGCCTCGCCGTGCGCGGCGCGCAGGATGGACGCGATCATCTGCGTGACGGTGGTCTTGCCATTGCTGCCGGTGACCGCGATCACGGGCCCGGCGAAGCGGCGGCGCCAGCCGGCGGCCAGCGCCTGCAGCGCGGCCAGGGAATCGGCCACGGCCAGCCCGTCGAGGCCGGCCTCGGCGACGCCGTGCGTGCCGATCGCCGCCACGGCGCCAGCGGCGCGCGCCTGCGGCAGGAAGTCGTGCGCGTCGAAGCGCTCGCCCTGCAGCGCGACGAACAGGTCGCCCGCGCGCAGCGTGCGGGTGTCGGTGTGGACGCGCTCGAACGCGCGCGCGCCGTCGCCGACGAGTGCCGAGCCCGGCACCATCGAAGCAGCCTGCGCGAGCGTCATCATCGTGCTCATGCCGCGAGTCCCCGCTTCTTCAGGCCGGCCAGCGCCTCCTCGACATCGGAGAACGGCTGGCGCACGCCCAAGACTTCCTGGTAGTCCTCGTGGCCCTTGCCGGCGATCAGCACCACGTCGGCCGCGTCCGCGCCCGCGAGCACCTGCGCGATCGCGGCGCGGCGGTCGACGATCTTGACCACGGGGTTGCCGTCGAACGCGCCATCGGCGACCTGGTCGACGATCTTCTGCGGATCCTCGCTGCGCGGGTTGTCGCTGGTGACCACCACCGCGTCGGCCAGGCGCGCAGCGATCTCGCCCATCAGCGGACGCTTGGTGGCGTCGCGGTCGCCGCCGCAGCCGAACACGCAGTGCAGGCGGCCGCCGCGCGCGGTGGCCAGCGGGCGCAGCGCGGCGATGACCTTCTCGAGCGCGTCGGGCGTGTGCGCGTAGTCGACCACCACCTCGGGCTGGCCGACGGCGTTGGCGGCGACGCGCTGCATGCGGCCCGGCACCGGCGTGACCAGCGCGGCCACGCGCGCGGCGTCGGCCAGCATCACGCCCAGCGCGCGCAGGCCGCCGATGACGGCCAGCAGGTTGCTGACGTTGTAGTCGCCGATCAGCGTGGTGAGCACGGTCTCGCGGCGCGCGCGGCCACCCACGGCCACGTCTTCCGCCAGCGTGAAGGCGAGGCCGCCGTCGCGGTAGCCGATGTCCTCGGCGACCAGGCGGGCGCCCGAGTCGGCCCGCGTGGAGTACGTCCACGAGTCGATCTGGCCGCGGCGCAGCTCGTCGGCCAGCAGCGCGCCGGCGTCGTCGTCGATGTTGATGACCGCGGATTTCAGGCCCACCCAGCCGAACAACAGGCGCTTGGCGGCCCAGTAGTTGTCCATGTTGCCGTGGTAGTCGAGGTGGTCGCGCGTGAAGTTGGTGAACAGCGCGACCTCGATGCGCGTGCCGGCCAGGCGCTGCTCGACGATGCCGATCGAGCTGGCCTCGATCGCGCAGGCGGCGAAGCCGTCGTCGGCCATGCGGCGGAACGCGGCCTGCAGCAGCACCGGGTCGGGCGTGGTCAGGCCCGTGGCCTGGATGGTCCAGTCCTGCTTGGAATCGCCGGCGGCCACCGGCTGCGGCAGCGGCGGCACGCCCACGCCCAGCGTGCCGACGAAGCCGGCGCGCCGGCCCAGCAGGTTCAGCGTCTGCGAGGTCCACCACGCGGTCGAGGTCTTGCCGTTGGTGCCGGTGGTGGCCACCACCTTGAGGGCCTGGCTGGGCTCGTCGAAGAACGCCGCGGCGATCTGGCCGGTGGCGGCCTTCATCGACTTCAGCGTGGCGATGCGCGCGTCCTCGAAACCGAACGCGTCGACTTCCTTCTCCTCGACGAGGCAGGTCGACGCGCCCGCCGCCAGCGCGCTGGCGACGAAGCCGCGGCCGTCGTGGGCGTAGCCCGGCCAGGCGATGAAGGCGTCGCCGGGCTGCACGGCACGGCTGTCCGTGCGCAGCGTGCCGGTGACCCAGGACTTGAGCCAGCGGGCCGCGGCGGCGGGGGACTTCAGGCGCGTGAGCGGCATATCAGCGGCGCCCGGCCGCCCGAAGGCGCTGATGCGCCCCCGCGGGGGGCAGTGAACGGAGTGAGCGTGGGGGCTTCATGTCAGCGGCGCCCGGCCGCCCGAAGGCGCTGATACGCCCCCTCGGGGGGCAGCGAACTCAGAGAGCGTAGGGGCATGGTCATTTCAGTTCTCGGGGGTCTGGACGACGTTGGTCTGCGTGATCTGCGTGCGCACGTCGAGATCGGGGGCGACGCCCAGCAGCGGCAGCGTCTGCGACACCACCTGGCTGAACACCGGCGCGGCGACGTCGCCGCCGTAGTGCAGTCCGGCCGTGGGCTCGTCGATCATCACGGCCACGACGATGCGCGGGTGCGAGATCGGCGCCAGGCCGACGAACCACGGGCGGTACTTGTTCTGCGCGTAACCGTGGCCCTCGGCCTTGTAGGCGGTGCCGGACTTGCCGCCCACGCTGTAGCCCAGCGTACGCGCCTTCGGCGCGGTGCCGCCCGGCGACGCCACCATCTGCAGCATGGTCAGCAGCTCCTTGACCGTCTCGGGCTTGAACACGCGCGGGCCCGGGCCGGGCGCGGGCTGGCGCAGCATCGACACGTTCTCCAGCACGCCGTCGTTGGCGAACACGGTGTAGGCGCGTGCCAGCTGGAACAGCGAGGCCGACAGGCCGTAGCCGTAGGCCATCGTCGCCTGCTCGATCGGGCGCCATGTCTTGTACGGGCGCAGGCGGCCGGTGACGACGCCGGGGAAGTTGATCTGCGGCTTCTGGCCCAGGCCGATGGACGAGAACTTCTCCCACTGCTCCTTGGGCGTGAGCCGCATCGCCAGCCGTGCGGCGCCGATGTTGCTGGACTTCTGGATCACCTGCTGCACGGTCAGGATGCCGTTGGGCTCGGCGTCCTTGGGCGCGAAGCCGCTGATCACCAGCGAGCCCGGCGTGGCGTCGACCAGGCTCAGGGGCGTGACGATGCCCTTCTCGAGCGCGGCGCCGATGATGAACGGCTTCATCGTCGAGCCCGGCTCGAAGACGTCGGTCAGCGCGCGGTTGCGCAACTGCGCGCCCGACAGGTGATGGCGGTCGCCCGGATTGAAGCTCGGGTAGTTGGCCAGTGCCAGCACCTCGCCGGTGAGCGTGTCGATGACGACCACGCTGCCGCCCTTGGCCTTCTGCGCGATCACCTGGTCGCGCACGCGCTGGTAGGCGAAGAACTGGACCTTGGAGTCGATGGCGAGCTCGATGTCCTCGCCGTTGATCGGCCGCTGCGGATCACCGATGTTCTCGACGATGCGGCCCAGGCGGTCCTTGACCACCTCGCGCGAGCCGTCGCGGCCCTGCAGCTGCTGCTGGTAGGCGAGCTCGATGCCCTCCTGGCCCTTGTCCTCGTCGCCGGTGAAGCCCACCACGTGCGCGGCGGCCTCGCCCTCCGGATAGCGGCGGCGGAACTCGCTGACCTGGTGGATGCCCTTCAGGTCCAGCTGCTTGACGGCCGCGCCCACGCCGTCGTCGACCTGGCGCTTGAGCCAGACGAAGTTCGGGTTGCCGTCGAGGCGATCGTTGAGGTCGGCCACCGTCATGCCCAGCGCCTGCGCGAGCTGCTTCTTCTCGCCGGCGTCGGCCTCGACGTCCTTTGGAATCGCCCAGATCGACGGCGTGGGCACGCTGGTGGCCAGCAGCAGCCCATTGCGGTCGACGATGCGGCCGCGGCTGGCCGGCATCTCCAGCGTGTGCGCGTAGCGCGCCTCGCCCTGCTTCAGGTAGAAGTTGGTGGCGATGATCTGGATATAGGCCGCGCGGCCGATCAGCACCAGCGAGCCGATGCCCACCAGCACCACCAGGAAGCGGCTGCGCCACAGCGGCGTCTTCGACGCCAGCAGCGGGCTGTTGGCGTAGGTGACGTTGCTGACCGCGCGGCCGCGCGCGGACTGCGTGCGCTTGTTGGGCTTGTTGGGCCGGTTCATCGCGAGGCTCCCGCATCGGGCACGCTGGCGGGGGCGGCCGGCTGGGTCAGCGGCGCCGTCAGGGGCGCCGCGGCGAGGCCTGCGTCCACCACGTACTGCGTGTTGGCCGGCGTGGCGGCGCGCATGGCGAGCTTGGTGCGCGCGGTCGCCTCGACGCGCAGGTGCGTCGCCTGGCCCTGGCGCTCGGCCTCGAGGCGGCGGCGGTCGGACTCGAGCTGGCGCTCGATGCCGTGCGCGCTCTCGATGTCGGCGAACAGGCGGCGCGACTCGTAGCTGATCTTGACGAGGTAGAGCCCGCTGACGATCAGCACGATCGCGAGCAGGAAGTTCAGCCGCACCATGAAAGAGCCGGTATTCATCCGAGTCGCTCCGCCACCCGCAGGATCGCCGAGCGCGCGCGACCGTTGGTCAGCACCTCGGTCGGGCCCGGCTTGATGCGCCCGAGCGAGGCCAGGCGCAGCGAGCTCGACGGCGGCGCCATCGGCGCGCGGCGGTCGATCTCGTCCTTGCTCTCGCGGGCGATGAAGGTCTTGACGATGCGGTCTTCCAGGGAATGGAAGCTGATCACGCACAGGCGGGCGCCGGGCTGCAGCAGGTCCAGCGAGCTCTTCAGGACCTGTTCGAGCTCCTCAAGCTCGGCATTGACGAAAATCCGAAGAGCCTGAAAGGTGCGCGTGGCGGGGTCCTGGTTCGGCTCGCGGGTCTTGACCGTACGAGCCACGACGGCGGACAGCTCGCGCGTGGTTCGCACGGGAGCGCCGCTCTCGCGGACAGCAACAAGCGCCTTTGCAATCGACACAGCAAACCGTTCTTCCCCGTAGTCACGAATCACCTCTGCAATGTGACGCTCGTCGGCGCGAGCGAGAAAGTCGGCCGCGGTCTCGCCGCGCGTGGTGTCCATGCGCATGTCCAGCGGGCCGTCGAAACGAAAGCTGAAGCCGCGCTCCGGGGTGTCGATCTGCGGCGAGGAGACGCCGAGATCCAGCAGCAGCCCGGTGATCCTGCCGATGCCGCGCTCGGCCAGCGCCGCGGGCAGCTGCGCGAAGCTGGCGTGCACGATCTCGAAGCGCGGGTCGGCGATCGCGTCGGGACCCTGCGTGGCGGCGGCCACGGCGGCCGGATCGCGATCGATGCCGATCACGCGCGCGCCGGGGCCCAGGCGCGACAGCAGCTCGCGTGTGTGCCCGCCGCGGCCGAAGGTGCCGTCGACATAGATCCCGTCCGGGTTCGTCACGAGCGCGTCGATCGCTTCGTGGAGCAGGACGGTGGTATGCAACCCCGAGTTGTCCACGGTGTCAGCGCCGCACGGCCGCCCGAAGGCGATGGCCGCCCCCGCGGGGGGCAGCGAACGAAGAGAGCGTGGGGGTGGTCATCTTCAGAAGATGAGGTTGTCGAGCGCGGCGCCGGCCTGGGCCTGCATCTCGCGCGCTTCTTTCTCGGCGTAGACGGGGGTCGACCAGAGTTCGAAGTGGCTGCCCATGCCCAGCAGCGTCACGTCCTTTTCGAGTCCGGCCCAGGAACGCAGTTCCGGGCGGATCAGCACGCGCGAGGTGGCGTCCCACTCGACGTCGTCCGCGTGTCCGAGGAACACGCGCTTGACGCCCACCTGCGAGAACGGCAGCTGGGCCACCTGGTCGCGGAAGTTTTCCCAGTAGGGGCGCGGAAACACCATCAGGCAACCGTGCGGATGCTTGGTGACGGTGAGGCGGCCGGCACACAATGTCTGGAGGTCGTCGCGATAACGGGCCGGCATGGAGACTCGCCCCTTGCCGTCCAGCGTCAACGCCGAAGGACCTTCAAAAATCAGAGATGCCACAACCCACCACAAAAGTGCACTTTGATGCACTTTAGCGAATCGCCCGGGGTGGGTCAACGCGTCATCTTCGAAAAAAATCAATCAAATCAAGTACTTAGATGACGTTCTGCAAGCGAATGTCGTTCTAAATGAAGGACTTGCACGCGCCACTGAAAGTGAAGTGTTAGCTGACTTCACAAGGCACTGATCGTGGGGGATTTCCCGCATGCGGCTCCTGCCGAGCGAAATCCGGCCGCAACGCGCGCCTGTCGAGTCGACCGGGAAATCCACCAGGAAGGGATCCTGCACTCGCAAAGGCTCATGGGATGAGCCAGCGAGCGGCGCGCTCAGCGGTCGGCCACCAGCCAGCGCGGCAGCATCGTGCGCAACACGCCGTCGCGCAGGAGCACCTGATGGTAGATCGCCGCCAGCGCGTGCGCGCCGGCCAGCCACAGGATGACGTCGCCCAGCCAGCCGTGGATCTCGGCCAGCGTCGATCCCAGTTCGTGCGACGGCGCGATCGGCGCGGCCAGTTGCAGGCCGCCCAGCCAGGCCAGCGGATGGCCCTGCAGCCAGGCGCCGGCGATGGCGGTCATCGGCACGGCGAACAGCAACAGCATCAGCACGCCCTGCATCGCCTTGGCGGCCAGCCCCATCCAGCGGCTGGCGGGCGCCGGGTCGGGGCGCCGGTCGACCAGGCGCCACAGGACGCGGGCGAAGGCGAGCAGGAACACGGTCGAGCCCAGCGTCTCGTGCAGGTGGCGCTCGAAGTCGCGCTCGGGCGCATAGACGCGCAATTCCGGTCCGCCCGGCCCATAGATGAACGCAACCAGCACCAGCACCGCGGTCAGCCAGTGCAGGGCCTGGGCAACCGGGCTGTAGCGCTGGGGCGCGCGCGGGGAATTCAGGGGCGACATGAGGATATCCAGGAGCGGGCGCGATGCCCGATCCGTCGATCGTACCCAGCGGATGCACCAAGACATTGACCGCGTCGTGGCGAAACGGCGAATTCGCGCAAAGAAACGGGGGCGGCTCCCACCGCCCCCCCAAGGACAATCCCGTTCGACGCCGGCAGGCAGGCGAAGCGAGAAAGCAACTTTCTACAGGCGGGCGCTGAATTCGAACTGGACCTTTCGCGGGTCGCTCACCGACGCGGTGACGGGCACGCCGATGGTGGCCGACAGGTTGCTCAGCGACGAGACGTAGCGCTTGTCGAGCAGGTTGTTGACGACCAGGGCCACGCCCCAGCGGTCGCCCGGGGCAGACCAGCCGAGGCGGGTGTCGAGGCGCTCGCGCGCCTGCCCCACCTTGAACGCCGGCGTCGTCAGGCAACTGCCCTGCGCGGCCGAGTCGGCGTTGCAACGCGTGGCGCCGATGTGGCTGCCCTGCAGCGACCAGTCGGCCTTGCCGCCGGCCAGCGCCAGCGTGAAGTCGACGCCCGCGGCCAGCGACAGGCTGGGCGTGCCGTAGGGCTGGCCGGTGAGGTCGTTGGCGCCCGGGGCGATGTTCTTCTGGCCCTTGTACTTCTGGTCGATCCATTCGCCGTTCGCGAACACGCGCACCGGCGCGGCGACCTGCCAGGCCATCTCGGCGTCGAGGCCGGTGGCTTCGACATCGCTGACGGTGATGACGTACTGCGCCACCGGCCCGGAATGGTCGAGCGTGATCGATTGCAGGTTCTTGAACAGGTAGTGGAACAGCGACGCGCTGTAGCTGATGCCGGCGGCGGCCAGGCGGCCCTTGGCGCCCAGCTCGACGCTGGTGATCGTCTCGGGATCGAAGGTGCCGTTGTTGGCCTGCGTGCTGACGGAGTTGAAGCCGCCGGCCTGGTAGCCGCGCGTGACCGAGCCGAACAGCATCGTGTCGGGCGTGAGCTGGTGGTCGATCACCAGGCGCGGACTGAGGTTGTGCCAGGTCTTGCTCTTGTAGACCGGCGCGGCCGCCCATTCCGGATTCGCGAACTCGATGTTGAACTGCTGCAGCCCCTGCGCCAGGCCCGTGAGCTGCGCGGCGGTGGCGCTGTCGAGCGCACCCGCGTCGACCAGTTGCTGGAGCACCGGCGGCAGCGCCGCCAGCTGCGTGTCCAGCCCCGGCGCCGCGCGCAGCGGGTTGTACCAGCTGAACTTCTTGGTGTCCTGCGTGAAGCGCAGGCCGGTGGTGACGTTGGTCTTGTCGTCCAGGTGCCAGATGACGTCGCCCATGAGCGCCTCGGAGTGCGCGGCGAGCGTGTTCTGGATGCCTTCCTTCCAGTCCTGGCCCAGCAGGTCGAAGCCCGGGATGCCGGCCAGCTGGCCGACGCCGGTCAGCGTGGCGAAGGGCGGGTCCGTCAGGCCGGCGCCCTGGGCGTTGAGCACCTGCAGCAGCACCGGGTCGAGCGTGGTGGTGTTGGTGTCGAGACGGTTCGTCTGCGCCGAGTGCTCGGCGGCGAAGCTCGCGCCGACCAGCCAGTCGGCCCGCTTGCTCTTGCCGTTGAGCCGCAGTTCCTGCTCGAAGGTCGTGCTCCTCTCGAAGTTGCCGGTGGCCAGGTAGGTGGCCGGGTTGGCCGTGCCGTCGTTGTCCTCGAGGTTGAGCGAGTTGAAGTGGCGCCAGCCGGTGGTCGACGTCAACAACAGCTTGTTGCCCAGCTCGTGCTCGACGCGCAGGTTCAGGCCGTTGAAGGTGCGCGCTTCCTTGCCACCGACGACGTCGTTGGCGAGCGCCTCCTTGCGCGGGTCGATGTAGGTGACGGAGAAGTCTGCGTTGTAGGCCCCGGCGGCCCAGATCGGCCGCGGGCGCTCGTTCAGGTCCTCGTGCTCCCAGGTGAGCACGACGCTGGTGTCGTCGCTGGGCGACCAGCGCGCGCCCAGGCGCGTGCCCCAGGTGTGCGCCTGCGGGTTCTTCTTGCCGTCGACGGTGTTGGTGGCCCAGCCGTCGCTCTTCTCGCCGACCGCCGAGATGCGCACGCTCAGGTCCTCGCCCAGCGGCTGGTTGAGCACGCCCTCGGCGTGCACCGTGCCGTAGTTGCCGGCGCGCACCAGGCCCGAGGCCGTGCGCTGGCTGTCGGGGTCGTTGGTGACGATGGCGATCGCGCCGCCGGCGCTGTTGCGCCCGAACAGCGTGCCCTGCGGGCCCTTGAGCACCTCGACGCGCTTGATGTCGTTGAAGTTCAGCAGCGCGCCGCCGGTCTTGCCGGTGTAGACGCCGTTGACGTACACGCCCACCGGCGCGTCGGTGCCGATGCCGAAGTCGCCGTTGCCCAGGCCGCGCAGCGCGTAGCCGGGCTGCGTAGGCTGGCTCGCATCGACGGCCAGGCCCGGCACGAAGTCCGCGACCTGCGACAGGTTGACCGCGCCCACCTTGGCGATCTGGTCGGGGCCGATCAGCTGGATCGCGATCGGCACCTTCTGCACCTCCTGCTTGCGGCCCTGGGCCGTCACCAGCACCACCTGGGGCCCGTCGTCCGCGGGTGCGGCCGCGGAGGCGGCGGGCGCGGGCGCGGCGGCCTGCGCGCGGGCGCCCGGGCTCGCGAGCAGGGCCGCCAGGGTGGCGACGGCGAGCGCGACGGCGGTCGGATGGCGTGCGGGAACTCGATGCATGTCAGTCCTTGTGTGAAACGGTGTCCTGGCAATGTCCCGGCATGGCGGCGATCCAGTCGCGGATCAGCTGCACGCCTTCCTGGTGAACGGTGCTGCGGCCCAGCTCGGGCATCATCACGCCGCCCTCGGTGCTGGCGAGCCGGAAGGCGAGGATGGACTCGTCGGGCTTGCCGGGCACGATGTCGAGGATGCGGTCGCCGGTGCCCTTGCCCGCGGCGACCGACGGCTTGCACAGGCCCAGCGACCAGTCGGCCGGACCCGGCGCGTCGAGCCGCAGCGCCGTGTTGCTGGCCGTGGCGCCGCCCTGGTGGCAATGCGCGCAGTTGACGTCGAGGTAGCTGCGCGCGCGCTCGGCGATCGGCTGCTGCACGTCGCGCCAGTCGGCGGCCCGCGGCAGCTCGCCCGCCGGCACGCCGGTGAGGAAGCCGGCGCGCACCCAGCGCGCGATCTGGTTGGCGCTGCCGTCGGTGTAGGCAAGCGTGCGGTTGAGGTTGCGCGCCTTCGGGCCCAGCGGCGTGAACTCGCCGCCCTTCAGGTTGGTGACGTGGCACGAGGCGCACTGGTTCTCGTTGGGCACGACGTAGGTGAACTTCTGCCCGTGGCCCTGCGCGTCGACCAGGTCGAGGGCCTTCTGGTCGCCCGTGCGCTCGAGGACGGCGTCGGTCTGGTCGGCGTTCCACACGTAGGGCAGCGCCGTCCAGCCGTCGGCGCGGCGCACGAGCATGCGCGTCTCGACCAGGCGCACGCGCGAAAGATCCAGGCCCGCTGCGGGCGCGCCCGGTTCGGCGTCATAGGTCTTGAGGACGGCATCGGGGCCTCCGGCACGCGGGTAGTAGAACGTCTTGGCCAGGATGGTGCCGACGGGGAAGTTGACCGCCTTGTCGGCCGTGTACGTGGCCGACATCCCGGCCGGCATCCACACGGTGCGCAGCTTGTGGGCGTAGTCGCTGAACAGCGGCGTGACCAGGTCGTAGGGCAGCACGCCGGCGTTGGGCACGAGGCGGCCGTCGGTCACGTTGAGCACGTGCCACTCGGACAGGCGCTCGGGCTTGCCGTCGGCGATGAAGCTGACGGGCGCGGGCGCACGCGTGCAGCTGGCCAGCGCGGCGAGCAGGCACAGGGCGGGAACGAGAAGATGGCGCAGGCGCATGGGCAGGACGGCTCAGGACTTGGCGGGCGCGGCGACGGCCAGCGTGACCGGGGCCAGCGGCGCCAGCTTGCAGCGCAGCGCGTCGCCGACCAGGCGCGGATCCTTGTACTTGTTCGGCCCGTCGGCGTTCAGGACGCCCGACGCGGTGGCGTCGACGCAAAGGCGCTCCTCGGGCACGTCGGGGCGCTTGGCGTCCACGTAGCCGTCCCACAGCACGTCGGGGAAGTGGCCGTTGAGGCCGAACATCGCGGTCTTGAGCACCTTCAGGTCCATGCCGTCGGGCGAGTCGCCGCCGCCCTTGAAGCGGTTGTCGTGCACGTGGATGCCGCGCGGGTACGGGTCGTAGTTGGGCTGCACGCCCTGGGTGCTGAAGTAGCCGGTGGAGAAGTAGCTGGAGATGATGACGTTGGCGGTGGCATTGCCGGTGACGTCGTTGTCGAAGATCTCGACCAGCGAGTTCGAGTTGACCACCACGCCCGAGCCGGCCGGCACGCTGGCCACCGCGGTGCCCTTGGCGCCGAAGTTGCCCAGGTTGTTGGCATCGACCTTGTTGTGGAACACGCGCGTGCTGTGGCCGGGCTGCGACAGGTTGGGCATGTTGAACACGAGGATGCCGCCGGTGTTGCCGGTGGCCACGTTGTCGTGCACGTCGGCGTCGATGGTGTTCTCGATCTCGATGCCGGCCACGTTCTGCTCGGCGCGGCAGCCGCGCACGATCACGTTCTTCGACTGCCCCACGTAGATGCCGGCGTCGGCGGCGCCGAACGACTGCGAGTTCTCGATCAGCACGTTCCTCGTCTTGACCGGGTACAGGCCGTAGGCGCCGTTGCTGGTCTTGGGGCCGTCGGTCCAGCGCACGCGCACGCCGCGGATCGTGATGTTGTCGCCGCTGTTGATCTTCAGCGCGTCGCCCTTGGTGTCCTCGATCGTCAGGTTCTCGATCGTGAAGTTGCTGGCCTGGGCCAGCAGGCCCTCGGGGCCGGCCACCTGGTCGCGGAACGACAGGATGGTCTGCTCCATGCCGGCGCCGCGCAGCGTGACGCCGTCCACGCGCAGCGACAGGCCGCGGTCGAGGTGGTAATGGCCCGCGGGGATCTCGATGACCGTGCCCGCCTTGGCGTCGAGCAGCCGGCCCTGCAGCTTCTTGCCGAACTCGGCGTCCACCGGCAGGTCGCCGACGCGCACCGACGCGTCGGAGGCCGACCGGTTGCAGCCTGCCAGCGCGGCGAGCGCCGCGAGCGCGGCCGCGCCGAGCAGCATGGCGGGCCGGCGATGGGAAGAGCGGATCGGATGCATGGCGAACCCCTGCTGAAGACGCGGCGCGCACTGGTGCGGGCAACCGCCTGGAAGATAGCAATGGCTATCATTGATGGCGCTGGTGGTTTCCCGTACTGAGAATCGGAATCACCAACACCATAGTCATGGCTACTGTATTGGCCACCCAGGGTCTTGGCTAGACCGTGGATACACTCCCCCCCGATCGACCCCCCACACCAGCCCATGCCGCGCAAATCCACCGTTCCCGCCGACGCGCCACCGGCCGCGGCCGGCGGCGTGGAGCTCGACCGCAAGCGCGCACCGACACAGGTGCGCGCGCTCGAGACCTGCGAGCGCATCCTGGATGCGGCCGCCAACCTGCTGGGCGAGGTCGGCATCGAGCGGCTGTCGACCAACCTGATCTGCGAGCGCGCCGGCCTGTCGCCGCCCGCGCTCTACCGCTACTACCCCAACAAGTATGCGGTCCTGGCCGAGCTCGGCGTGCGCCTGATGGTGCGCCAGAACGACCTGCTCGAGAAGTGGGCCACGCCGGCGACGATGAAGCTGCCGGCGGCGCGTTTCGACGAGCGCATCCGCCAGCTGTTCCTCGAGACGCTGGAAGTCACGCGCCGCGAGATCGCCGGCGAATGGATCACCCGCGCGCTGCGCGCCGTGCCCGCGCTGGCGCCGGTGCGCGTCGGCTCGCACGAGCACGTCACCGGCCTGCTGGTGGCCGCGTTCGCCGTCGCGTACCCGGCGGTGCCGACCGCCCGCGTGCGCCTGGTGTCGCGCCTGGCCATCGAGGTGATGTACTCGGCGCAGGAATTGCTGGTCGACGACGCGACGCTGGACGCGGTGGAAGTGGCCACCGTGATGTCGCAGATGGTGACGGCGCAGGTGGCACAGCTGCGGCGCGCGTCGGCGGCCTGAGCGCCGACCGGCCGCGTCAACGTGCCTTCAGCGCGCTGGAGAGGTCGCCCAGCGCCGCCAGCACGCCTTCGACGAGCTGCTGCGACTTCGCGTCCTTCAGCGCGCCGGCCGCGTCGAACGCATCGCCAGCGCGCCCGAGCGCGAACTGCTGCGGCACGACGATCATCGCGAAGGCGCCTTGCAGGTACTGGCGCAGCAGGTTCATCGAGCGCAGGCCGCCGAGCGGGCCGGGCGAGGCCGACAGCAGCGCGGCCGGCATGTTGGCGGTGGCCGCGAGGCCGGCGCCGCCGGGCGCGGTGGCCGGGATGCGCGACATCCAGTCGAACGCGTTGAGCACCAGCGGCGTCGGGAAGGCGTTGTATTCGGGCGTGACCAGCAGCAGCGCGTCGGCGCCGTGCAGCGCGTCGCGCAGCTGCAGCGCGGAGGGCGGCACGCCGGAGGCGGCCTCGAGGTCGCCGTCGTAGACCGGCAGGGCCAGCGCGCGCAGGTCGAACTCGGTCACCTCGCAGCCGTCGCGGCGCGCGGCCGCCGCGGCCACGCGCGCCAGGCTGCGGTTGAAGGAGCCGGCGCGTTCGCTGCCGGAAAGGATCAACAGGCGGATGGGTTTCATGCGGGGGCTCCCTGCCGCAGCGCGGCTCCGGGAGGGAGCCGTCGCGCGCGGACCTGGCGCACCAGCATACGGGAAGCCGGTGCCCGGATCCGGCGGTCGGGATTGGCGGCGGCCCGCTGCCCTAGTTCGATTCCTTGATCAGCCGGCCATCGGCCTGCTGCACCGGCCGCGCGTTCATCGGATACAGCCGCGAGAAGATCGCGACCTGCTCCACCGAGATCGGCACCGGCTGCTTCATCACCATCCACAGCACGCCCTCGCTGCACGGCGGCGTGGTCAGCGAGCCCATGTAGGTGTAGTAGCGCCGGTCCTCGGGCAGCAGCTGCGAGAGGTCGATGCGCGTGCCGGCATGCACCTCGTCGCCGCGCTCGAGCGGCAGGTTGTTCCACACCGACTGCACGATCGCCTGCGCGCTGCCGCGGTCCAGCAGCACCGCGACGACGGCCAGGCGGCCGTCGACGTCCTTGTGCACCAGGTGGGCCACCATGTCGTACTGGCGGCCGTTGATGCGCTCCTCGGACGGCCGATGGAAATGGAACTGCACCAGCTCGTAGCGCTTGCCCGTGATCGTGATCGAGTTGCCCGGCTCCACGTTGACCTGCACGGTGTGGCCGTTGTCGATCACCGAGAACGCGCTCGGCCGGTAGTCGAACTTGATGGGGTCGAGGTCGACGGCGATGCCGCCGCGGATGTCGATCGGGCTCTGGCGGCTGCCGGTGGCGCACTTGTTGAATTCGGGGCGCAGCTTGCCCCAGGCGTCGGGGCCTTCCGCGCCGGCGTAGTCCCAGTGCGTGGGCAGCAGCGAGTGACCGGCGTTGGCGGCGATGTCGAGGTTCGCGTCGCCGGCCGCGGCCGAGGCGCCGGAGGCAGCCGCCACGGCGCGGCGCGGGCGGTGCGCCGCGGCGACCGCGGCCGCGCTGGGACGCACGGAGGTGATCACGTTCTCGCCCGTCTCGCCCCGGTTGGAGACCTGCATCGCGTACTTGCCGTCGGCCGCCGGCTTGGCGCCGAGCTTGGCGGCGAGCTTCTCGCGCAGGACGTCCATCGGGCTGGCAGCCGGTGCCGAGGCGCCGGCCTTGACCGGCTCGGCCTTGGCCACCTTCGCGCGCTCGGGCTCGGCCGGCTTGTCGGCCACGACCTTGGCGTCGTCGGCCGCCTTGGCGCGCGGCTTGCGGCCGTCGGCCTTCCTGTCGTCGCCCTTGGGGTCGTCCGGCCGCTTGCCGGCCGCCTTCTCCTCGCCTTCCTTCTCGGCGGACGGGTGCGACGAGTTGCCGCGCCATTCGGCGCCGCGGGCCGCACTCGCCCGCGGCTCGATCGGGCTGGCGCCGATGGCCGTGGCCTCCGGCGCGCCGGTACCGCTGCGGTTGACGCTCATCTTGAAGCCGGGCGACGTCGGGCCGAGCTGGGCCACCACCAGGCCGGTCCCGTGCTCGGCCGCCCGCGCGGGTCCGGCCAGCGCCAGCGCCTGGAGGACGGCCGCGGCGACGAGGGAAGAAAGGAATCGAGACGACATGGGAGGGCTCCGCACGGACGGTGTGCCCCCATGAGATCGGCCGCGAGGGCCGAAAGTTGAGCAGCGTTACCTTTGCGGCCCGAGCACGCTGCCGCGCACGAAGAACCATGCCACGATGCCGATGCACGACATCAGCAGCGACGCCAGCGCGAGGCGGACCGTGGAATGCATCACGAGCGGCGAGATCACGCCGGCCACGAACGCGTTGGCCACGCTGCCGATGCAGGCCTGCAGCGACGACGCCATGCCGCGCCGCAGCGGCGCCTGGTCCAGCACCAGCAGGGTGACCACGGGCACCATCAGGGCCCAGCCGAACGAGAACACGCCGATCGGCGGGATCGCCCACCAGGCCTGCGCCGTGAACAGCGCGTTGGCCGCGAGGTTGAGCGCGGCGATCGAGAACATGATCGTGAAGCCGATGCGGATCTGGCGCTGGCGCGGCATGCGCCCGGCCATCTTGCCCGACAGGAAGGCGCCGCACATGATGCCGCCGATGGTGAACATGAACAGCCAGAAGAAGTGCGTGGGCGGCAGGTGCAGCAGGTCGCCCAGGAACACCGGCGCCGACAGGATGTAGAGGAACATGCCGTTGAACGGCACGCCCGAGGCCAGCGCCAGCGCGAGAAAGCGCGGGCTCGAGAACATCTCCCAGTAGCCCTTGAGCAGGTGCGCCGCATGGAAGGGCTGCACCTGGGTGGCGTGCAGCGTCTCGGGCAGCAGGCGCCAGCTGACGGCCCACAGCAGCACGCCGACGAAGGTGAGGAAGACGAATACCGAGTGCCAGCCGAAATGCACCAGCAGCAGGCCGCCGACGATGGGCGCCACGGCGGGCGCGACGCCGAAGTAGATCGTCACCTGCGACATCACCCGCTGCGCCTCGTCGGGCGGGAACATGTCGCGGATGATCGCCCGGCCCACCACCATGCTGGCGCCGGAGCTCATGCCCTGGGCGAGGCGGAACAGCACCAGCTGTCCCACCGACTGCGACAACGCGCAGCCCAGCGACGACAGCGTGAACACCGCGATGCCCCACAGCACCACCGGCCGCCGCCCGAAGCTGTCGGCCAGCGCGCCGTGGAACAGGTTCATCACGGCGAAGCCGAGCAGGTAGGCCGACAGCGTCTGCTGCATCTGCACCGGCGTCGCGCCGAGCGAGCGGGCGATGCCGGAGAACGCCGGGATGTAGGTGTCGATCGAGAACGCGCCCAGCATGCCCAGGCAGGCGAGCAGCGCCGCCAGCGCCGACCGCGGCCGGCGCCAGAGAGTTGCGGCGTCAGGATTCATTGCAGGGGACTGGGCTCGTTGGCGACCGCCCCGGAAGGCGGACCGCGCCGGAATTAATGTGAAGCGAGCCGATAGGCCGGATTCTGTGCGTCGCGCGCGCCCTTGCGAGCGCCCGCGCCGTGACCGCCATTCGTCTGGGCCGGCTGTCGCCAGCACGGCTCGATGCCATCTACCCGCGGACTCCCCGGGCCAGGTCGACGTCCGCCTACTTGATGTTGCTGCACGCAGAGATTGCCCGTTTCACCCGAACTGAATCGGCTCGTCTCTGTTGCTCTGATCCTCGCCTTCGAGCCTTGCGGCCCTCGGCGGGCAGGTGTTACCTGCTGCGCTGCCCTGTGCAGTCCGGACCTTCCTCCAGCACGGCCTTTCGGCGGTTGTGCCAGCGGCGGTCTGGCTCGCTTCACGGGAACGATTGTCCCATGCGCAGGGCAAGTCCCCGCGCGACGCGGGGACGAACGCGCCTGCGCGCACCGGGGTGCGGCGCGCTCAGGCCTGCTTCCACGCGAGCATCTCGCCCGCGCGCAACGGCTTCAGCGACGCGTCGCCGAACGGCACGCTGGCCGGCAGCTCCCAGGTTTCTCGGCGCAGCGTGACGGTGCCGGCGTTGCGCGGCAGCCCGTAGAAGTCGGGGCCGAAGTGGCTGGCGAAGCCTTCGAGCTTGTCGAGGGCGCCGGCGGCGTCGAACGCCTCGGCGTACAGCTCGAGCGCCGACAGCGCGGTGAAGCAGCCGGCCCCGCAGACCGCGGCCTCCTTCATCACCGAGGCGTGCGGCGCGCTGTCGGTGCCGAGGAAGAACTTGGCGTTGCCGGACGTGGCGGCCTGCACCAGCGCCACGCGGTGCAGCTCGCGCTTGAGCACCGGCAGGCAGTAGTAGTGCGGCCGCAGGCCGCCCTGGAAGATCGCGTTGCGGTTGAACAGCAGGTGGTGCGCGGTGATGGTGGCGGCGGTGCGCGCGTCGGCCGCGGCCACGTACTGCGCGGCCTCCTTGGTGGTGATGTGCTCGAACACCACTTTCAGCTCGGGCAGGTCGCGCCGCAGCGGCTCGAACACCTGGTCGATGAAGACGGCCTCGCGGTCGAACAGGTCCACCTCGGGACTGGTGACCTCGCCGTGCACCAGCAGCTTCAGGTCCTCGCGCTGCATCGCCTCCAGCGTGCGGTACGTCTTGCGCAGGTCGGTGACGCCAGCGTCGGAATTGGTGGTGGCGCCGGCCGGGTACAGCTTGACCGCGACGATGCCCGCGTCCTTGGCGCGCCGGATCTCGTCGGGCGGCAGGTTGTCGGTGAGGTACAGCGTCATCAGCGGCTCGAACGTGCTGCCCTCGGGCAGCGCGGCCAGGATGCGCTCGCGATAGGCCACGGCCTGGGCCGTGGTCGTGATCGGCGGACGCAGGTTGGGCATGATGATCGCGCGGCCGAACTGGCGCGCGGTGTAGGGCACCACGGCGGCCATCGCCGCGCCGTCGCGGATGTGCAGGTGCCAGTCGTCGGGCGTGCGGATGGAGAGTTCGTTGAGCGTCGTCATGGGACGATTTTCGCACCGCCGGGCGCGGTCGGGCAGGCACAATCGACGGATGCCCTCACCGATCTTCCGCATTGCGGACCCCGTCGCCGACCGCGCCGCTCTGGTAGACCTCAACATCGCCCACGTGACGTGGGTGTTCGACGAGATCCACAAGCAGTGGGGGCCGACCGCGCTGGACGTGCTGGGGGCCACGCCGTCCGACTACGTGCCCACCACCATCGACAAGGTCTGCGGCGACTCCCCGCCGCACGGATTGTTCTATCTCGTCGAGCAGGACGGCGTCGCGATCGGGATGGGCGGATTGCGCCGCAGCGCGGACGGCATCGCCGAGTTGAAGCGCGTCTACGTGCGCCCGTCGGCACGCGGGCAGCGGCTGGGCGAGACCATCACTCGCCGCCTGGTGCAGGACGCGCGCGACTTCGGCTACGCCCGCGTGCGGCTCGACACACTGCCCTTCATGCACACGGCTCAGGCGTTGTACGCGTCGATGGGCTTCGTCGACTGCGCACCCTATCCGATCGAGATGCCAGAGCCGTTCCGCATGCACGTGCGGTACATGGAACTGGCGCTCTGAAAGGCGCAAGGGCCGCTTCGCGGCCCTTTCGATCAGTGCTGGAGGATCTTGGAGAGGAAGTCCTTGGCGCGCGGGCTGCGCGCGTCCGGATTGCCGAAGAACTCGTCCTTGGCGCAGTCCTCGACGATCCTGCCGGCGTCCATGAAGATCACCTTGTTGCTGACGCGCTTGGCGAAGCCCATCTCGTGCGTCACGCACATCATGGTCATGCCTTCCTGGGCCAGGCCCACCATCACGTCCAGCACCTCGCCCACCATCTCGGGGTCCAGCGCCGAGGTCGGCTCGTCGAACAGCATCACGATCGGGTCCATCGACAGCGCGCGGGCGATCGCCACGCGCTGCTGCTGGCCGCCGGAGAGCTGGCCGGGGAACTTGTCCTTGTGGGCCGACAGGCCGACGCGGTCCAGCATCTTCAGGCCGCGCTTGAGCGACTCGTCCTTGGTGCGGCCCAGCACCTTGATCTGCGCCAGCGTCAGGTTGTCGGTGATCGACAGGTGCGGGAACAGCTCGAAATGCTGGAACACCATGCCCACGCGCGAGCGCAGCTTGGGCAGGTTGGTCTTCGGATCGCTGATGGAGGTGCCGTCGACGACGATGTCGCCCTGCTGGATGGGTTCGAGCGCGTTGACCGTCTTGATCAGCGTCGACTTGCCCGAGCCCGAGGGTCCGCAGACGACGACGACGTCGCCCTTGTTGATCGTCGTGGTGCAGTCGGTCAGCACCTGGAAGTTGCCGTACCACTTGGAGATGTTCTTGATGTCGATCATGGGGACTCTCTCAACGGATGATCTGGATCCGGGCCTGCAGCCGCCGCACGAGCATCGACAGGCTGAAGGACAGGATGAAATAGACGACGGCCGCCAGCAGCACCATCTCGTTGGTGCGGTTGTACATGCCGCCCGCCACCTGGAAGCCCTTGAGCAGGTCGGTGGCGCCGATGGCGTACACCAGCGAGGTGTCCTGGAACAGCACGATGGTCTGGGTCAGCAGCACCGGCAGCATGTTGCGGAAGGCCTGCGGCAGCACCACCAGGCGCATGCACTGCCCGTAGGTCATGCCCACCGCGTAGCCGGCCATCACCTGGCCGCGCGACACCGACTGGATGCCGGCGCGCATGATCTCCGAGTAGTAGGCCGCCTCGAAGATCGTGAACGTGATGACCGCCGAGAGCTCGGGCCGGTGCGCGAGCCCGAAGTCGCCCGCGATCGCCGAGTAGAAGCCCTGCGGGATCAGCAGGAAGAACCACAGGATCACCATCAGCAGCGGGATCGAGCGCAGCGCGTCGACGTAGACCGTGGCGAAGCGGCGCAGCGCGGCGATGGACGATAGCCGCATCAGCGCGACGAAGGTGCCCAGCACGATGCCGCCGGCTGCGGCGACGCCGGTCAGCTGCAGCGAGTACACGAAGCCGGGGATGATGTTCTTGGTGACGACGTCCGAGCTGAGGAACGAGTAGTCGAGATTGAGTGCCATTTACTTCGCTCCCCCGACGGCGCCGGGCAGGCGCGTGTTCTTCTCGACCGTGGCTGCGAGCCTGTTGATCGTGAAGGCCGAGATGAAATAGAGGATCGTCACCCCCAGGTACATCGTGGCGTGCATCGAGGTCTCCTCGCCCGCCTGGGCCGCGAAGTAGTACATCTCGGTCACGCCAATGGCCGCCGCGACCGAGGAGTTCTTGATGATGTTCATCGACTCCGACGTCAGCGTGGGCAGCACCACCCGCAACGCCACCGGCAGCAGCACGAAGCGGTAGGTCTGGGTGAGCGTGAGGCCCATCGCGAGGCCCGCGTAGCGCTGGCCCTTGGGGATGGTGTTGATGCCGCTCTTGACCTGCTGCGCGATGCGCGCCGAGGTGAACAGGCCCAGGCCGATGAAGGCCAGCACGATGGGCGGCACGGCCTTCAGCGGCGTGAAGACCTCGGGAATCACGTTGTACCAGATGAGCAGCTGGACGACGATCGGGATGTTGCGGAACAGCTCCGTCCACGCCTCGCCGATGAACGCGACGGGCTTGCTCGGCAGCGTGCGCATGACGCCGATGACGGTGCCCAGCACCAGCGCGATGGCCAGCGCCACCAGCGCGACCAGCAGCGTCCAGCCCCACGCGTGCAGCAGCCACTGCAGGTAGGTGAGGTCGCCCTTGCCCGCGAAGCAGGTCGCGTAGACCGTGTCGTCGGTGGTGCTCTTGCACATCACCTCCGCGCTTCGCTTGATTGCCGGGATCCAGTCGCTCACCCTCTTCTCCTCGAGTCGTGCCGCTCGCAGGCTGCGGCGGCCTTCATTTGCGACGCGCGCGGCGCCCGTGTGGCGGGCCCGCGCGCGCGAGAAACGTCGATGCGGGCGGCGGGCGGCGCGATCGCGGCGCCGCCAGCCGTCGCCCGGCGCCTACTTCTTGGCCAGGTAGGACTCGGTCGGGTTGCTGTTCGGGTTCTTCCAGGCGGCCTTGGTCGCCTCGGAAGCCGGCAGGCCCACCGTGGTGTTGGTCGGCGGGATCGGCTGCATGAACCACTTGTCGTACAGCTTGGCGATCTCGCCGGACTTGAACATGCCGTCGATGGTCTTGTTGACGGCGGCCAGGAAGGCCGGGTCGTCCTTGCGCACCATGATGGCGATCGGCTCGACCGACAGCACTTCGCCGACGATGCGGTAATCGGCCGGGGTCTTGGCCTTGGAGGCCAGGCCGGCGACGATCTGGCCGTCCATCACGAAGGCATCGGCGCGGCCCGACTCCAGCAGCTGGAAGCTGTCGGCGTGGTCCTTGCCGAACACTTCCTTGAAGTCGACCCCGGTGGCGCGCTCGTGCTTGCGCAGCAGCTGCACCGACGTCGTTCCGGTGGTCGTGGCCACGCTCTTGCCGTTGAGGTCGGCGATGCCCTTGATGCCCGAGTTCACCTTGGTCAGGATGCGCACTTCCTCGACGTAGGCGGTGTGGGCGAAGGCGACGTCCTTGGCACGCGCCTCGTTGTTGGTGGTGGAGCCGCACTCGATGTCGACGGTGCCGTTCTGCACCAGCGGGATGCGGTTGGCCGAAGTCACTTCCTGGTACTTGACCTCGATGTGCTTGCCCAGCTGCTTGCCGATGTCGTCGATCGCGCGCTGGCACAGCTCCACGTGGTAGCCGGCGTACTTGCCTTCGCCCAGCGTGTAGGAGAGCGCGCCCGACGAGCTGCGCACGCCCATGACGACGGAGCCCGTGTCCTTGATCTTCTTCAGCGTGTCGGTGGTCTGCGCCTGCGCCGCGAAGGCGGTGGCAAGCAGGGCGGCGACCAATAGGGACTTCTTCATGTCAGCTCCTGATTATTCGGGGGTACGGGTTGCGGGTTCGCTGGCACGTCGCCAGTCGGGGGGAAAGTCGAAAACCGTGCCCGTGCACGGCCATGGGCAGTCTAGCGATTTATGACACCTGACCGCCGTTCGTGAAAGCACGTACCGGGCCACACCATTCTGGTGCTAGTTGGCGACGGCGTCCGAAGGATATTTCCACGAATCGCGCAGCAGGTAGCTCATGGGCAGGTTCATCGAGACGTTGCGGGGCGGGATGGGCGCCATGAACCAGTGGTCGTAGATCTTCTCGGCCTCGCCGGACCGGATCAGGCGGCGCATCTCCTCGTCGACCACCTTCTTGAAGGCGGCGTCGTCCTTGCTCAGCATGATGGCCAGCGGCTCGATCGTGAGGAACTTGCCCACCACCTTGAACTGCGCCGGGTTGGGCGATTCGGCGATCAGCCCGTACAGCTGCACGTCGTCCATGGCGAAGCCGTCGGCGGTCTTGTTGGCCAGCATCTCCATCGCCTTGGCGTTGTCCGGCACCGCGCGCACGTCGATGCGCAGCAGGCGGTCGCTGTTGGCCTGCGCGATGGCCTTGAACGGCGTGGAGCCGGCGGTCGACACCAGCACGTGGCCCTCGAACTGCGCGAGCTCGGCGATCGGGCTGTCGGCGCGCACCGCGTAGCGCGAGCCGGTGATGTAGTGCGCGATGGTGAACGCGACCTTCTGGCGGCGCTCGGCGTTGTTGGTGGTGGAGCCGCACTCGAGGTCGGCCTTGCCGCTGGCGACGGTGTCGATGCGGGTGGCCGTCGTCACGGGCACGTAGTCGATCGCGATCGCCTTCAGGCCCAGGTGCTTGCGCACCGCCTCGGCGACATCGCGGCACAGGTCCAGCGCGTAGCCCACCGGCTTCCTGCCGGCGTCGTAGTAGGAGAACGGCACCGAGCCCTCGCGATGCGCGAGCACGATGTGGCCGGTGCTGCGGATGCGGTCCAGGACGGGGTGCGGACCGCTGTCGGCCGCCTCGGAGGCGGCGGCGTCGGCCTTGGGCCTGGCCTGCGCCGCGGGGGCCGGGCAGAGGGCGGCGGCGAGCGCCAGGACGAGGGGGACACGCGGTGCGAAGCGGGCCGGGTAGGCGTGTGCTTCAGGGCTTGCGCTGGTGGCGCGGGCTGGCGGGGAAAGATGCATGGTCGCGGACTTTATGCGGCGCCGACGGGCGGCGCCAATGCCTTTTGGAGGGCGCATCATGCATCATTTGCATGACGTCATCAGGGTTATTACCCAGGTCCGCGCGGGGTGAAGCGACGCCCGCGAACCCGCCACGCCGGCGGCGTTCGACGCCGCCTCAGCCTGTCTTGAGGAACTCCCACAGCGCCTGCGCACCGGGCTTGGGGTGGCGCGCCTGCTCGGGGCGCTCGCGGTAGATCCGCACCTCCATCGTCACCTCGTACGCATGGCCGGCGTCGTCCTGCAGCGGCGCGGCCGAGACCAGCCGGCGCGCTCGCAGTTCCTTCTTGACCGAGCTCGACGGCAGGAAGGCGATGCCATGGCCCTCGAGCGCCATCGCCTTCAGGCCCTCGGCCATGTCGGTCTCGTAGACGGTGTCCAGGTTGGCCAGCACCGGGGTGGACTTCAGGATCTGGTCGACCAGGCGCGCCATGTAGGCGCCGGAGGCGTAGCCCAGGAACGGCACGCGCGCGTTGCCGGAGGTGGCCAGCCGGAACAGCGGCTTGCCGTCCGCGCCGCCCTTGGCGTAGGGCGCCAGCGTCTCCTGGCCCAGGCTCAGCATCTCGTACTTGTCGGGGCTCAGCTGCAGCGGCTGCGAGGCGTGGTGGTAGGCCACCAGCAGGTCGCAGCTGCCTTCGGTCAGGCGCATCACGGCGTCGTGCACGTTGAGGGCGATCAGCCGGCTCTTCGTCTCGCCGAAGCGCTTGCGCAGGTCCATCAGCCAGGTCGGGAAGAACGTGAAGGCCAGCGTGTGCGGCACCGCGAACTCGATCATGTCGGCGCCGCCGGCCTGCAGCCCGCGCATCATGTTGCGGGTGGCCTGCAGGCTGCCCAGCACCTCCAGCGCCTGGCCGTGGAAGGTCTCGCCGGCCGGGGTCAGCCGCGTCGGGTAGGACGAGCGGTCGACAAGGTCGAGCCCGGCCCAGGCCTCGAGGGCCTGGATGCGGCGCGAGAAGGCCGGCTGCGTGACGTGGCGCAGTTGCGCGGAGCGCGAGAAGCTGCGCGTCTCGGCCAGGCTGACGAAGTCTTCAAGCCACTTGGTTTCCACGCGGCGAGTGTAGCCCCGCGGCTAGCGCGTGGCGGCCGCCGGCTCGAACGCGGAGTCGCCCAGGGTCGGCGACCCGGGGGCGTCGCTGGCAGCGGCGGTGTCGCCATGCGTCTGCTGCAGGCGCCACATGTGCGCGTAGCGGCCGTCCAGCGCCAGCAGCTCGGGGTGGGTGCCCCGTTCGACGACGCGGCCGTCGGCCATCACCAGGATCTGCGCGGCGTTGACGACGGTCGACAGCCGGTGCGCGATGACCAGCGTGGTGCGGCCCTGCGCGGCCTGCGCGAGCTCGGCCTGGATCGCGCGCTCGTTGGCGGAATCGAGCGCCGAGGTGGCCTCGTCGAAGATCATCAGCGGCGGGTTCTTCAGCAGCGTGCGCGCGATCGCGATGCGCTGCTTCTCGCCGCCGGACAGCTTCAGCCCGCGCTCGCCCACCATCGTGCCGTAGCCCAGCGGCGTGGCGACGATGAAGTCGTGGATGTGGGCCGCGCGCGCCGCGCCCTCGATCTCGGCCTGCGTGGCGCCGGGCCGGCCGTAGGCGATGTTGTAGGCCACGGTGTCGTTGAACAGCACGGTGTCCTGCGGCACGATCCCGATCGCCTTGCGCAGGCTGTGCTGGGTGACCTCGCGCAGGTCCTGGCCGTCGATGCGGATCGCGCCACCGGTGACGTCGTAGAAGCGGTACAGCAGCCGCGCCAGCGTGCTCTTGCCAGCACCGCTGGGGCCGACGACGGCCACCGTCTTGCCGGCCGGGATCTCGAAGCTCACGTCGTGCAGGATGGGCCGCGCCGGGTCGTAGGCGAAGCGCACGTTCTCGAAGCGCACCGCGCCGCCCGTGACCTGCAGCACCGTGGCGTCGGGCGCATCGGCGATCTCGCGATCCTTCTCGAGCAGCGCGAACATGCGCTCGAGGTCGGTCAGGCCCTGCTTGACCTCGCGGTAGAGCACGCCCAGGAAGTTCAGCGGCACGTACAGCTGGATCAGGAGCGCGTTGACCATCACGAAGTCGCCGAGCGTCATCGTGTGCGCGATGACGCCGCCGGTGGCGCGCCACAGCAGCGCCACCAGGCTGCCGGCGATGATCAGCTGCTGGCCGGTGTTGAGCATGGACAGCGTGGCCTGCGACTTCATCTGCGCCGCGCGGTAGGCCTCCAGGCCGGTCTCGTAGCGCGCCGACTCGAACTGCTCGTTGTTGAAGTACTTGACCGTCTCGAAGTTCAGCAGCGCGTCGATGGCGCGCATGTTGGCCCGCGAGTCGAGCTCGTTCATCGCCTTGCGGTACTTGGTGCGCCACTCGGTGACCGAGATCGTGAACACGCCGTACAGCGACAGCGCGCTGAGCGTGATCCACACGTAGCCCATGTCGAACTTGTGGCCCAGCAGCACGAGCACGAACGCGAGCTCCACCAGCGTCGGGACGATGGTGTAGAGCGAGTACGAGACCAGCGTCTGCAGGGCGCGCGTGCCGCGCTCGATGTCGCGCGTCAGGCCGCCGGTCTGGCGCTCGAGATGGAAGCGCAGCGACAGCGCGTTCAGGTGCTCGAAGGTCTCCAGCGCCACGCGCTTGGCGGCGCCGAAGGTGGCGCGCGCGAAGACGATCTCGCGCAGCTCGGTGAACAGCGTCATCGCCAGGCGCAGGCCGGCGTAGGCGAGCAGCAGCCCCAGCGGCACCACCAGCAGCGCGCGCGGATCGGCCACGCCGATGTTGAGCGCATCGACCAGGCGCTTGAGCAGCAGCGGCACGCTGACGCTGGCCACCTTGGCGCCGACCAGGAAGGCCAGCGCGAACGCCATGCGGAAACGGTACTCCCAGAAGTAGGGCATCAGCCGCTTCAGGGTGTGCCAGTCGCTGCGCGGTTCGGTGGCGGACTTGGCGTCGGGGGCGGCGGCGGGCGGTTTCGGGTGCATGGGGGCGACAGGTGGGGGCAACGGGGACGATAACAAGAAACGCGACCCGACCCGGCGAATCCGGCTTCCGACTCCCAACACAGGGTAAACCCCTTCGGCCACAATCCGCGACGAGCACGCTCCCCGAAAGAGAACCCGATGACGCACGCCGAACTGCAAGCCAGCGCCAAGGCGCCCGCCTCGCTGCCCTCCGACAAGGAGCTCGTGATGCGGGTGATGCCGATGCCGGCGGACTCGAACATGAACGGCGACATCTTCGGCGGCTGGATCATGGCCCAGGTCGACGTCGCCGGCTCCGTCCTCCCGGCCCGCATCGCGCGCGGCCGGGTCACCACCGTCGCGGTGAACCAGTTCATCTTCAAGCAGCCGGTGTCCATCGGCGACCTGCTGAGCTTCTACGCCACCGTCGAACGCGTGGGCAACACGTCGATCACGGTGCGCGTGGAGGTCTACGCCGAGCGCAATCCGGCCGACGTGCAGGTGGTCAAGGTGACCGAGGCCAACCTGACCTACGTGGCGATCGACCGCGAGGGCAAGCCGCGCCCGATCCCGCGCTGACCCGCCCCGGCACGCCGACGGCGCCCCGCCGTCAGCCGATCGCCTCGGCCACCTGGCGGCCCCACTGGCGGTAGCCCAGCAGTCCGGGATGGAAGCCGTCGCGCGCCATCCAGCCCTCGGGCGTCGCGTCGTCCTTGCCCGGCAGGCGCGGTGCCTCTGGCAGCGGCAGGTGCAGGCGGCCCGCCTGGCCCTCGAGATGACGCGCCAGCACGGCATCCAGCTGCGCGGCGTCGCGGCCGAGGATCCAGCGCAGCGGCTGCGGCAGCAGCGGGAAGCGGCCCATCGGCGGCAGGCCGCAGTGCCACGAATGCGTCACCTGCGCGCGCGTGACCGCGAGCGCGTGGATCTCGTCGAGCGCCTGCAGGAAGCGTGCGGGCCGCGTCTGGCCGACGACGTCGTTGACGCCCAGCGCCGTGACCAGCAGGTCGGCCGGGGCCAGCGTCGTGCCGGCGAGCGCGCGCGCCGCGTCCTGGGCCTTGTGGCCGCTGGTGGCCACCAGTTGCCAGCCGACGGCCGCGCCGGTGCGCTCGGCCAGCGCCTGCGCCAGCTGGCCGGCGAAGGCCTCGTCCTGGGTGCCCACGCCGACGCCCGCCGCCGACGAATCGCCGACGATCAGCACGCGCAACGCGGGACGCCCGCTGCCGGCCACGCCGTGGCGTTCGCCGGCCGCCTCGGGCAGCTTCAGCGCGGTGGCGCGCACGCGCCGGCCCTGGGCGACGAGCACGGGCAGCAGCGCAAGCTTGAAGGCCAGCGTCGCCGCATCGGACGACCGGGGCCGCGTCATCGCGACTCCGGCAGCCCGCGACGCGAGCGGGGCGCGCGGCACATGGCGCGTGCCCTCAGAACTTGGAGAAGTCCGGCTTGCGCTTCTGGAAGAAGGCCTGGAACGCCTCCATCGCCTCGGGGCTGCGCAGCCGGCGCGCGAAGATGCCGGCCTCGGCCTCGATGGTCTCGCGCACCAGCGCCTGCTGGCCGCGCCGCATCAGCGCCTTGCTCTCGCGCACCGCGCCCGGCGGCAGCGCGTTGAAGCGCTCGGCCATGCGGCGCGCGTGGTTGACCACCTCGGCGGCCGGCAGCACCGCGTTGGCGATGCCCATCTCCACCGCGCGCTCGCCGTTGAAGGGCTCGCCCAGCAGCAGCAGCTCGGTGGCCTTGACGTTGCCCACGCGTTGCGGGATGAGCAGGCTGGAGGCGTACTCGGGCACCAGGCCCAACGTGACGAACGGCATCGCCAGGCGCGCCTCGTCGCTGACGTAGACCAGGTCGCAATGCAGCAGCATCGTCGTGCCGATGCCGATCGCCCCGCCCGTGACGGCCGCCACCACCGGCTTGCCGCACTCGACCAGCGCCTTCATGAACTGGAAGACCGGCGACTCCTCGCCCTGCGGCGGGCGCTGCATGAAGTCCTCGAGGTCGTTGCCCGACGTGAAGATGCCCGGCTGGCCGGTGATCAGCACCGCGCGGATGCCCGCATCGGCGTCGGCGGCGACGATGGCCTCGGCCATCGCGGTGTACATCGCCTGCGTCAGCGCGTTCTTCTTCTCGGGACGCGCGATCTCGATCACGGCGACGCCGTTGGTGTTGACGGTGCGGATGGTCATGATGGCTGGGCCTCTCGGTGTCTTGTCTCGGGATTGTCCGCCAGGGGTGGTGCAGACGTGAGAACGGCGACAGGGCCGACGGACCGCGGGTAGCGTGTCCGGTGACTGCCTGTCGCCGTCGATGAGCGCTCGATCAGAGCCGCTCGAAAATTCCGGCAGCGCCCTGGCCGGTGCCGACGCACATGGTGACCATGCCGTACTTCAGGTTGTTGCGGCGCAGCGCGTGGACCACGGTGGCGGAGCGGATCGCGCCGGTGGCGCCCAGCGGATGGCCCAGCGCGATCGCGCCGCCCATCGGGTTGACCTTGGTGGCGTCCAGGCCGACGGTGTCGATCACGGCCAGCGCCTGGGCGGCGAAGGCCTCGTTCAGTTCGATCCAGTCCAGCTGCGAGATGTTCAGGCCGGCGCTCTTGAGCGCAGCGGGAATCGCCTCGATCGGGCCGATGCCCATGATCTCGGGCGGCACGCCCTTGGACGCGAAGCTGACGAAGCGCGCCAGCGGCGTCAGGCCGAACTGCTTGAGCGCCTTCTCGCTGCACAGGATCAGGCAGCCGGCGCCGTCGCTGGTCTGCGAGCTGTTGCCGGCGGTGACGCTGCCCTTGGCCGCGAACACGGCCTTGAGCTTGGCCAGGCCTTCGAGCGACGTGTCGGGGCGCGGGCCCTCGTCGGTGTCGACCGTGCGGCTGGTGACGGTGATCTCGCCCGTGGCCAGGTCCGGCGTGCGGGTGAACACCTCGACCGGCGTGATCTCGTCCTTGAACTGGCCGGCGGCGATGGCCGCGATCGCCTTCTGGTGCGAGGCCAGCGCGAACGCGTCCTGCGCCTCGCGCGAGACCTTCCACTTCTCGGCGACCTTCTCGGCGGTCAGGCCCATGCCGTAGGCGATGCCGATGTTCTCGTCCTTGTCGAACACGTGCGGGTTGAACGAAGGCTTGTTGCCGCTCATGGGCACCATGCTCATGCTCTCGGCGCCGGCGGCGATCATCACGTCGGCCTCGCCCACGCGGATGCGGTCGGCCGCCATCTGCACGGCCGACAGGCCGGACGCGCAGAAGCGATTGACCGTGATGCCGCCCACGCTGTTGGGCAGGCCGGCCAGCAGCACGCTGGTGCGCGCGAAGTTCAGGCCCTGCTCGCCCTCGGGCATCGCGCAGCCGACGATGGCATCTTCGATGGCCGCCGGGTCGAGCGTGGGCACCTGGGCCAGCGCGGCCTGGATCACGGCCACCAGCAGGTCGTCGGGACGCGTGTTGCGGAACATGCCGCGACCGGACTTGCCGATCGGCGCGCGGGTGGCTGCGACGATGTAGGCGTCGGAAAGTTGCTTGCTCATGTTGAGTCTCGATCCAGTCAGTTGCGGACGGGCTTGCCGGTCTGCAGCATGCCCATGATGCGTTCTTGCGTCTTCGGATGCTCCAGGAGCGCGCAGAAGTGCTTGCGCTCGAGCGCCATCAGGTATTCCTCGGTCACCAGCGTGCCGGCGTCGACTTCGCCGCCGCAGCAGACGTCGGCGATCAGGCCGCCGATGAAGAAGTCGTGCTGGCTGATGAAGCCACCATCGCGCATCGCCACCAGCGAGGCCTTGATCGTGGCGATGCCGGAGCGGCCGGCCACGGGGATCAGGCGCTTGACCGGCGGTCGGTAGCCCGTCTCGTACATCGCCCTGGCCTGGGCCGAGGCCACGTACAGCAGTTCGTCCTTGTGCGGCACGACGATGTCGGAATCGAGCAGGTAGCCGATCTTGCGCGACTCGAGCGCGCTGGTGCCCACCGTGGCCGAGGCCGCGGCGACCACGCCGTCCTTCAGGAAGGCCAGCAGGTCGGTGCCCGGCGCCTTCGCGGCGTTCTCGGCCGCCCGCCGCGCCACGTAGGCCAGGCCGCCGCCGCCCGGGATCAGGCCGACGCCCACTTCCACCAGGCCGATGTAGCTCTCCATCGCGGCGACGCGCGCGGACGAGTAGATGGCCAGCTCGCAGCCGCCGCCCAGCGCGATGCCGCGGATCGCCGAGACGACCGGCACCGTGGAATAGCGCAGGCGCAGCATCATGTCCTGCAGCTTCTTCTCTTCGGGCGCGATGCCCTTGGCGCCCATCTTCATGAAGACGGGCATCAGCGCCTCGAGGTTGGCGCCGGCGGAGAACATCTCGTCCGGCGACCAGATCACCAGGCCCTTGTACTTCGCCTCGGCGATCTCGACGGCCTTGAGCAGGCCTTCGGTGACGGTGGGCGAGATCAGGTGCAGCTTGGCGGTGATGCTGGCGATCAGCACCTCGCCGTCCAGCGTCCACACGCGCACTTCGTCGTTCCTGAACTCCTCGGTGCCCGCCTTCAGCGGGTTGACCGCGCCGGCGCCCAGCACGGTCTCGGGGAACGGCTGGCGCCTGTAGACGTCCAGCGTGGACACCGGCAGGTACCTGCCCTGCGCCGCGCTCCACGAGCCTTCCGGCGTGTGCACGCCGTCACGGCCGTCGAAAACCCAGGCCGGCAGCGCCACCGACGACAGCGTCTTGCCGGCGGCGATGTCTTCCTTGATCCACTCGGCGACCTGCTTCCAGCCGGCGTCCTGCCACAGCTCGAACGGGCCCTGCTTCGAGCCGAAACCCCAGCGCATGGCGAAGTCGATCTCGCGCGCGGAGTCGGCGATGTCGGCCAGGTGCACGGCGGCGTAGTGGAAGCTGTCGCGCAGGATGGCCCACAGGAACTGCGCCTGCGGATTGGTAGATTCGCGCAGCAGCTTCAGGCGCTCGGCCGCGGGCTTCTTCAGGATGCGGTCGACGATGGTGTCGGCCTTGGCGCCGCCGGCCACGTAGGTGCCGCTGGCGGGATCCAGGCGCTGGATCTCCTTGCCGACCTTCTTGTAGAAGCCGGCGCCGGTCTTCTGGCCCAGGGCGCCCTGCTCGATCAGGCGGCCGACGACGGCCGGCGTCGCGTAGCTGGAATAGAACGGATCGTCCTGCAGGTTGTCCTGCAGCGTCTTGATGACGTGGGCCATCGTGTCGAGGCCGACGACGTCCGCGGTGCGGAACGTGCCCGAGCTCGCGCGACCCAGCTTCTTGCCGGTGAGGTCGTCGACGAGGTCGTAGCTGAGGCCGAACTTCTCGGCCTCGATGATGGTGGCCAGCATGCCGGCGATGCCGACGCGGTTGGCGACGAAGTTGGGCGTGTCCTTGGCGCGCACGACGCCCTTGCCCAGCGCCGTGGTGACGAAGCTCTCGAGCTGGTCGAGGATCAGCGGCTGCGTGGTGGGCGTGGGGATCAGCTCCACCAGGCTCATGTAGCGCGGCGGGTTGAAGAAATGGATGCCGCAGAAGCGCGGCTTGATCTCCTCGGGCAGCACTTCCGACAGCTTGGTGATGGACAGGCCGGAGGTGTTGGAGGCGACGATCGCGTGCGGGGCGATGAACGGGGCGACCTTGGTGTACAGGTCCAGCTTCCAGTCCATGCGCTCGGCGATGGCCTCGATGACCAGGTCGCAGTCGCGCAGCAGCTCGAGATCGGTCTCGTAGTTGGCCTGCTGGATCAGCGCGGCGTCGTCGGCCACGCCCAGCGGCGCGGGCTTGAGCTTCTTCAGGCCGTCGACGGCCTTGGTGACGATCCCGTTCCTGGGGCCGGACTTGGCGGGCAGGTCGAACAGCACGACCGGCACCTTGACGTTGACCAGATGGGCGGCGATCTGCGCGCCCATCACGCCGGCGCCGAGCACGGCCACCTTGCGAACTTGGAATCGACTCACTTTGTTTCTCTCCAGGGGTGAACGGGGTCGGCCGGCAGCGATGGACTGCTGCCCGGCCCCGGTGGGAACGCTCTTATTCGGCGCGAATCCAGGTCTGCGTGCGGCCAAACATCGGCGAGCCGATGTAGCCGCGCACTTCCAGCTTCTTGCCGCCGTCGACGGTCTTCAGTCGCACCTTGTAGGTGCTGCCCTTGGCCGGATCGAGGATCAGGCCGCCGGTCCACAGGTTCGGCTCTTCCGGATCCTGCTTGACGTCGTTGATGATGGTCATGCCGACGATCGGCTTGTCCTTGCGGTCGTCGTCGCACTTGGTGCACTTTTCCTCGGCCTTGGCCGGGTCGGTGATGTGCTCGACCTTGCCGCTGAGCACGCCACCGGCGATGACGATGCGCACCGTCGACTTCTCGGTCTTGCCGTCGTCGTCGATGGTCTTCCACAGACCGGCCGGGGTCGAGTCCGCCATCGCGACGAGGCTGGCGGTGGCGAGGACGAATGCGAGTGCTGCTTTTTTCAAGGGTGTCTCCTGGTATGTTGAAACGGCCGGGGCCGCGGACCAATGATCGCTCTGAAATTGGCGATTGGGTGACCCGCGCGCGACTTCGTCGCGTGTGGTTTGTGCTTACGTCGCCGGCGCTCAGAAGAGCGCTTCGTCCATCTCCATCAGCGGCGCGAGGCCGGCGCGGCAGGTGCGGATGAGCCCGGCCGTCTCCGGCAGCAGCTTGGCGAAGTAGAAGCGCGCGGTGGTCAGCTTGGCCTTGTAGAACGGATCGCCGGAATCCTTCTTCTCGAGCGCGACCTTGGCCATGCGGGCGAAGAAGTAGGCGAACACCAGGTGGCCGCAGACGCGCAGGTAGTCCACCGCGGCGGCACCCACTTCGTCGGGGTTCTGGAACGCCTTCATGCCGATCTCGGTGGTCAGCTTGGTCACCTTGTCGCCCAGGTCGGCGAGCGGATTGACGAATTCCTGCATCGCCTCGCTGATGCCCTCTTCCTCGACGAACGCGGCGATCTTCTTGCCGAAGCGCTTGAGCTTGGCGCCATTGTCGCCCAGCACCTTGCGGCCCAGCAGGTCCAGCGACTGGATGGTGTTGGTGCCTTCGTAGATCAGGTTGATGCGCGAGTCGCGCACGTACTGCTCCATGCCCCACTCGTGGATGAAGCCGTGGCCGCCGTACACCTGCATGCAGTGCGAGGTGGCGATCCAGCCGTTGTCGGTCATGAACGCCTTGACGATGGGCGTCAGCAGCGCCACTTCGTCGGCGCATTCCTTGCGGACGTCGGCGTCGGGGTGGTTGAGTTCCTTGTCGATCAGCAGCGCGGTGTGGATGGCCAGCGCGCGACCGCCTTCGGCGTAGGCGCGGGCGGTCATCAGCATCTTGCGCACGTCCGGGTGCACGATGATCGGGTCGGCGGGCTTGTCCGGCGCCTTCGGGCCCGACAGCGCGCGCATCTGCAGGCGATCCTTGGCGTAGACCACGGCGTTCTGGTAGGCCACCTCGGTCAGGCCCAGCGACTGCACGCCCACGCCCAGGCGGGCGGCGTTCATCATCACGAACATCGCGGCGAGGCCCTTGTTGGGCTCGCCCACCATCGTGCCGACGGCGCCTTCGAGCACGATCTGGCAAGTGGCGTTGGCGTGGATGCCCATCTTGTGCTCGAGGCCGGCGCAATAGACCGGGTTGCGCTCGCCCAGCGAGCCGTCGGCGTTGACCTTGAACTTCGGGACCAGGAACAGCGAGATGCCCTTGGAGCCGGCCGGCGCGTCCGGCAGGCGCGCGAGCACCAGGTGCAGGATGTTGGGCACCATGTCGTGCTCGCCGGCCGAGATGAAGATCTTGGCGCCGGTGATCTTGAACGTGCCGTCGGCCTGCGGCTCGGCCTTGGAGCGCAGCAGGCCCAGGTCGGTGCCGCAATGCGGTTCGGTCAGGCACATCGTGCCGGTCCATTCGCCCGAGGTCAGCTTGGGCAGGTACATCGCCTTCTGCTCGGCGGTGCCGTGCGCCTTCAGCGCCTCGTAGGCGCCGTGCGACAGGCCCGGGTACATCGTCCAGGCCTGGTTGCCGCTGTTGAGCATCTCGTAGAAGCACTGGTTGACCGAGACGGGCAAGCCCTGGCCGCCGAACTCGGGGTCGCACGACAGTGCCGCCCAGCCGCCGTCCACGAAGGTCTTGTAGGCCTCCTTGAAGCCCTTGGGCGGGGTGACCTCGTGCGTGGTCTTGTCCAGGTGGCAACCCTCGGAATCGCCGCTGAGGTTGAGCGGGAAGATCACTTCGGAGGCGAACTTGCCGCCTTCCTCGAGCACCGCGTTGATGGTGTCCGCATCGGTGTCCGCATGCTTGGGCAACGCCTTCAGCTCGTCCTCGATGTGCAGGACTTCATGCAGCACGAACTGCATGTCGCGAAGCGGAGGGTTGTATTGGGGCATGTCGGAGCTCCTGGAACGTGTCGGAAGGGAAAGCGAAAGGGGAGACGATCAGCGGCGCGACGGGCGCGCCTCTTTCGACCGGGGCGGGGAGGCGCCCGGCGCGGCGCCGGACGAGGTGCCGGGGGCGGCGGAAATGGAATGGGCCAGCAGGCGTTGGAAGCCCAGGCGCGCGCGCTCGACGCTGCCCGGGTTGCGCAGGAATCGGGCGTCGTGGTGCAGCGCCAGGATCAGGCCGTGGATCTCGAACATCAGCTGCTCGGGCGGCGTCTCGCCGGTGAGGTGGCCTTCGTCGATGGCCAGCTGGATGGAGCGGGTCAGCGCGTCCTGCCAGGTCTGCACCATGGTGGCCAGCGCATCGCGCACCGGGCCCGGCCGGTCGTCGAACTCGACGGCGCCGCTGATGTAGATGCAGCCCGAGTCGATCTCGAACGACACGCGGCGCACCCAGCGCTCGAACATCGCGCGCAGGCGCGGCAGCCCGCGGGGCTCGCGGATGGCCGGAAGAAACACCTCTTCCTCGAACTTGACGTGATAGTCTCGGATCACCGAGATCTGCAGTTCCTCGCGCGAGCCGAAGTGCGCGAACACGCCCGACTTGCTCATGCCCGTGACCTCGGCGAGCAGGCCGATGGACAGGCCCTCGAGACCCTTGTTGGCCGCCAGACCCAGCGCCGCCTCGATGATCGTGGCGCGCGTCTGCAAACCCTTCTGCAAGGGGCGGGGCGGGCGGCGGATGGCGGTGGCGTCGTTCACGGGTGCGGCCGGGGCGAGCCGGCGTTCGTTGGTGCCTGTCGGCTCTTCGTCATCCCGGCGCGCCGGGTGAGCGAGGAAATCGAACGGTCGTGCTATTTTGCATAGGACCGCGCCGAACGCCAATCCCGTCGACCATTTTTTTTAGGGTCGATCTCCTAGAAATGCACTGCTTCGGTCACGAAACCGACACCGAATAGCACGATCGTGCGAATTCCATAGTGGTTAACGCTGAAGTCGGCGAGCCATTCGCGTTTCAGCGTCGCGCCGACGAGTGCGATGGCCGTCCGACAACAGGCTGTTTCCATCATCAGTTGAGGTTTCATCCAGTAGTTGTATGCTTGCCATACAGACAAGGAGCGCCCCGGAAATGGATGTGCTGCAGCTGGACGTGTCGGGAAGGCCACAAGCCTGGATGACGGTCAAGGAGGCCGCCATCCTGTATGCGTGCGACGCCGTCGCCTGGACGCTGGGCGACCCGTGCCACGTGATGCGCGGCGGCACGCAGCGCGCCACCGGCAAGCAGTCCCGCATCGAGGTGCACTCCATCATCGCGGTGCGCGGCACCATCCCCTCGCGCGCCTGGCGCCAGACCCCCGCGCTCACCAACGGCAAGCTGTTCGCGCGCGACCGCCATGTCTGCGCGTACTGCGCCGGCTGCTTCGCGAGCGACGAACTCACGCGCGAGCACATCATCCCGGTGTCGCGCCGCGGGCTCGACACCTGGATGAACTGCATCACGGCCTGCCGCTCGTGCAACGGCCGCAAGGGCAACCGCATGCCCGAGGAGGCCAACATGAGCCTGATGTACCTGCCCTACGTGCCCAGCCTGCACGAGGACATGATCCTGCGCGGGCGCCGCATCCTGGCCGACCAGATGGAGTTCCTGCTGGCCAGCGTGCCGCGCAGCAGCCGGCTGCACGGCTGAGCGGAGCGTTCAGGCCCGCCTCAGGCCACATTTCTTTACGCACGCCTGCCCACGGCGGCAATTGCTTTGCTGCAGAGTGACGGCATCTGTGGCCTGTCAACCTCGACCGCGCGGTCGGCGTTGGCAGGTCATCCCCGGAGAATCGCCATGTTCAAGCAACTCGTCACGGTCGCGGCCGTCGTCGCCCTCGGCTCGCTGGCCGCCTGCCAGACTGCCAACCCCGATGTCGTCAGCCGCTACGACGCCCAGCGCATGTCGTCGGTGCAGGACGCGACGGTGCTGTCGCTGCGGCCGGTGACGCTGGCAGGAAGCCAGAGCGGCGTGGGCACCGTGGGCGGCGCCGTCATCGGCGGCATCGCCGGCTCCAACGTGGGCGGCCCGCGCACCGGCGGCATCGTGGGCATCGTCGGCGCGATCGCCGGCGGCCTGATCGGCAACGCCGTCGAGCGCGACGCCACGCAGCAGCAGGCCGTCGAGATCCTGGTGCAGCTGAAGAACGGCGAGCGCCGCGCGGTGATCCAGGGCCTGGGCAGCGAGACCTTCGCCCCCGGCGACCCGGTCATCATGATCACCACGGGCGGTCGCGTGCGCGTGATGCGCGCACCGCCGGTGACCACCGGCGCCGCGGCGCCCGCGGTCTACGCACCGGCGCCGGCCCCGCAATGAGCGCACGCACGGCCGCTCCGAAGGGCGCTCGCATCGCAGCCGTGAGGCCAAGAGCGGCCCGGTAAGGCGGTGCCGCGCGGCGCCCGGCGGGCGCCTCACGCGGTGAGCCAGTGACGCTTCAAGATGCGGGCTACGGCTCGCATCTTCCTTTGGCATTTCCACGGGGGCGAGGCGACGGGAGACCGACACCGTGGCCCTCAAGATCGTCGTGACGCTGCACGGCATCCGCACGCGCGGACAGTGGCAGAAACAGATCACGCCCTACCTCGCCCGCTACGGGCTCATCCCGTACCACCTCGACTACGGCTTCTTCGGCGTGCTGGCGTTCCTGCTGCCCTGGGCGCGCGCCGGCCGCGTGCAATGGCTGCGCCGCGAGCTGCGCGACCTGATGGACCGCACCGGCGCGCGCCGCGTGAGCGTGATCGCGCACAGCTTCGGCACCTGGCTCGCGCTGGAAGTGCTCGAGGCCGAGAACGGCAACCTGCGCTTCGACCGGGTGGTGCTGACCGGCAGCATCGTGCGGCGCGACTTCCCGTGGGGCGCGATGCTGGCGCGCAGGCGCTGGATCCAGGCGCTGCGCAACGAGCGCGCCACCGGCGACTGGGTGGTGCGCGCGGCCGAGCTGTTCGCGCGCCTGGCCGGGCCGCTCGCGCCGCGCGCGGGGGCCAGCGGGGCGCTCGGCTTCAACACCGCGTGCCCCGGCGTGCACGACCGGCAGGTGGTCGGCGGCCACAGCGAAGTGCTCAACATCGCCAACTACGACAAGTGGGCGCGCTTCATCGCCTTCCCGCACCTGCCCGACGACCACCTGCGCCGAGTGCGCATGCTGGTCCAGCAGATCCGCGCCCTGGCCGCGGCGCACCTGGGCCTGGCGGCGGAGCTGGTGCGGGCCAACATCTTCGTGCCCAGCGCCAGCGCGCTGCGCATGATTCCCGGCGCGTGGGACAACATGACCTGGGCGCCCGAGCACGACATCGAGCTCGCGCTCGACCACGGCAGCACCGGGCGCGCGTTCACCGACGGGACGCCGTTCTCGATCCGCCGCCGCGGTGCCGGCTGGACGGCCGGCGTGCTGCCCGGGCCCGAGCAGGCCAAGCTCAACCCGCGGCTGCAGTGGGTGCTGTCGCTGCCGATCGGCCGCATCGTCGCGCGCGACGACGTCGCCGTGGCGCAGGACGTCGTGGGCGTGCTCAACATCGACGGACTCGACAGCGTTCCCGCGTTGCTGCAGACTGCGGGCGACCAGACGCTGAAGACCCTCGTCTTCACGCTGTGGGCCTCGACGGAGAAGATCCGCCAGTCGCTGGCCCTGGCCAACATGGGAGAACCGCTGCATGACGACTGACCGCCCCGCGCCTCGCGCCGCCGCGCCCTGCTCCGAGGACGTCCAGCGCTTCGTGTTCCGTCCCGCGGCGGCCGCCGGGCTGGTGCGCAACGCGCGCGCGCTGCTGGACGCGGCGCCGCGGGAGCTCGCCGAGTCGTTCGAGCAGGCGGTGCGTGCGGCCGGACTCGCATCCTGAGCGCCGCGCCCTCCCCCGTCACCGCGGCCCAGCTGGCCGACCTGGTGGCGCGTGCCCGCGTCGCGCTGCCGCATGCGCACGCGCCCTATTCCGACTTCCGCGTCGCCGCCGCGGTGCTCGACGAGCAGGGCCGCGTGCACCTGGGCGTCAACGTCGAGAACGCGTCGTACGGCCTGACCAACTGCGCCGAGCGCGTGGCCATCGGCGTCGCCGTGGCCGCCGGGGCGAAGCGCATCCTGGCGGTCGGCGTCACCGCGGCGAAACTGCACCCGATCACGCCCTGCGGGGCCTGCCGCCAGGTGATCCGCGAGTTCGCCGACGCCGATGCGCCGGTGGCCAGCGACGCGCTCGACGGCAGCCTGGTGGTCACCACCGCCGGCGAGCTGCTGCCGGGCGCCTTCCTCAGCCTGGTGCAGGGCGAACAGCGCTGACCGCGGTCGCTGCTCGCGCGCGTCGGCGCCCTGGAACGCCCTAGAGCTTCGCGCCGAGCGCCTTGACCAGCTGGCGTGCCGGCACGGCGCGGCAGCCGCTGACATCCTGGCCCGCCCACAGCGGCGAGAAGTCGCCGCGCCCCGCCTGCTCCGCGGCCGCGCGCAGCGGCGCCAGCGCGTTGACCGCCGACGGGAACGCGGGCGGCAGCGTGCTGATCGGCCCGAGCTCGCGCATCAGGCGGTTGACGATGCCGCGCGCCGGACGTCCGCTGAAGAGGTTGGTCAGCGCCGTGCGACGGCCCGCCTCGGACTGCAGCGCAGCGCGGTGCACCGCGCTGGTGGTGGCCTCGGTGCACAGCAGGAAGGCCGTGCCCAGTTGCACGGCGCTGGCGCCCAGGCGCAAGGCGGCCGCCACGCCGTCGGCGTCGGCAATGCCGCCCGCGGCGATCACCGGCACGCGCACCGCCTGCAGGACGGACGGCAGCAACGCCAGCGTGCGCAGCTGCGCATCGAGCCCGAACGAGGCGGCGGCGTTCAGGAAGGTGCCGCGATGGCCGCCCGCGTCCACGCCCTGCGCGATGATCGCGTCGACCCCGTGCGCGGCCAGCCACTGCGCCTCGGCCACCGTCGTCGCCGAGCTCCACACCTGGGCGCCCGCTCGCCTGACGCGCTCGAGCAGCGGCGCGGGCGGCAGGCCGAAATGGAAGCTCACCACCTCGGGCCGCAGCGCCTCGATGGCGTCGGCCGCCTCCTCGCCGAACGGCAACCGCCCCGGCCCGCTGCCGATGGCCGACTGCGACAGCCCCAGCTCCTCGTAGTACGGCTGCAGCGCCGCGCGCCAGGCGGCCTCGCGCGCCGGATCGGCGGCCGGCTGGGTGTGGCAGAAGAAGTTGAGGTTGACCGGCAGGCCGCCGTCGCGCCGCAACTCGCCCACCGCGTCGCGCAGGGCCTGCGGGGTCATCGCCGCGCCCGGCAGCGAGCCGAGCGCGCCGGCGCCCGACACGGCCGCCGCCAGGGCGGCGCCCTGGAACCCGGCCATCGGAGCCTGGACCAGAGGCAGTTCGAGGCCCAGGCGGGCGGTGAAGGCGCGGGCGGCGGCGGATTCGGGCATGGGCGCATCTTGGCACCGTCCGCGCCGTCGCGGCCTGCGGTCGGGGCATGGTCATTGCCGAAGCAGGGACACCTTCCCCGCCGCACGGCGGCGGGCCAGCCAATCCACCAGGAGTCTCCATGAAACACAACACGCTCACCCTTGTCTCAACGGCCGCGCTGGCGCTGGCCGTCTCCCTCGGCGCCCAGGCGCAGTCGACGGCCAAGCTGTCGGGCCAGGACAAGTCGTTCCTGAAGGACGCCGCCGAAGGCGGCAACGCCGAGGTGTCGGCCAGCCAGCTCGCCGTCGCGCAGGCGGCCAACGCCGACGTGAAGGCCTTCGCGCAGACGATGGTCGACGACCACGGCAAGGTCGGCACCGAGCTCAAGGGCCTGGCCGAGCAGAAGGGCGTGAAGGTGTCCGACACGCCCTCGGCCACGAAGAAACTGGAGATCAAGCTGCTGTCCGAGCGCAAGGGCGCGAGCTTCGACCAGCACTACGCCGAGTCGATCGGCGTGAAGGCGCACCAGGACACGATCAAGCTTTTCCAGAAGGAAATCGACAAGGGCAGCGACCCCGACGTGAAGGCCTGGGCCGCGAAGACGCTCCCGGCGCTGCAGCACCACCTCGAGATGGCGCAGGCCGTCAAGGCCAGGGCCGACGCCGAACCGAAGTCCTGACCGGCGCGCGCCGGGTCCGCGCTCGGGCCCGGCGCTTGCCGATTCGCCGCAACGCCTCTTCACTCGGTTCCCAAAGGACACGGCCATGTACCAGATCGTCGTCGCCACGTTCGACCAGCAGGCCACTGCCCGCGCAGCCATCGCCGCGCTCGCCAACGCCCACTTCGACCCGCGCCGGGTGCACGCCATCGAGACGCGTCCCGTCGGCCTCGACGACGGCCCCGCGCCGGCGCCGGCCGCGGTGGACGACCATGTCGGCCAGCACCTGCGCAACTTCTTCGCGGGCCTGTTCGGGGTGGGCCATGACGTGAGTGCCTACGCCGCGGCGATGCGGCGCGGCGGAGCCGTGGTGCGCATCGACGTCGACGATCCGCCGCAGGCCGCCCGGGCCGAGCAGGCCTTCGCCAAGGCCGGCGCGATCGACATCACCCGCCGCAACGGCCACTAGGCCAGGGCCTGTTCATTGAATGCGTGTCCGCGCGGCGGGGTGGGCGGCGGCTGTCGCGGACGGACCACGGGCGTTTTCGAGCGCAGGCAGCCGGGCCCGCTTCCCGTATGCTCGAGCGGGTGCCCCCGGCTCATCCGGGAGTCGCGTCACTCCCATGAACCAGAAGCAAGAGCAGCTCCAGGCGCAGCGCATGCAGGCCACCCGCATGACGGTGGCCAGCTCGCTGCTGCAGTCCCTGCTGATCGGGCTGTTCGCGGCGGCGGGCACCACCTCCTGGACGGTGGCGTCGGCCTTCGGACTGCTGAGCATGGGAAGCACGGGCTTCTTCCTTCTGGCCGTCCAGCGCGGCTGGAACCTGCGGTTCAGGAATCGCGGGCTGTTGTGGGCGCAGTTGCTGGCCAACTACGCGATCCAGCTCGTGTTCATCGTTGCGGCGCCAAAGCTGTGGATCATCTTCCTGTCGTCCAGCCTGGTGTCGTTCAACTACGCGATGCTGGGCTTCACGCCGCGCCAGTTCCGCTGGACGTGGCTGGGCTTCGGCGCGACCACGGCGCTCGCACTGTGGCTCGGCCGCGAGCGCTTCGCCTATCCCGAACTGTCGGGCATCAACATCGCGTTGCTGTGGCTGTTCTTCTTCCTGGCGGTGCGTCGGCTGTCGCTGCTGGGCATGCAGTTCAGCACCTTGCGCGCGGAACTGTCGCAGCGCAACCGGCAGCTCACGCTGTCGCTGGCACGCATCCAGGAGCTGGCCAGCCATGACGAGCTCACCGGCGCGTTCAACCGGCGCCACTTCATGGGCCTGCTGCAGGACGAGCGCGAGCGCGCGCACCGCGCCCGGCAGCCCTACTCGGTGGCGCTGTTCGACCTCGACCACTTCAAGACGGTCAACGACCGCTTCGGCCACGCGGCCGGCGACTCGGTGCTGCGCGACTTCTGCACGCTGGTGGAGGCCCACATGCGCGTGACGGACCGCTTCGCACGCTGGGGCGGCGAGGAGTTCGTGCTGCTGATGCCAGTGGTCACGCCCGCCGAAAGCGCGGCGCTGGCGGTCGAACGCATCCGCGGCGCGGTGGCTGCGCACGACTGGAGCAGCACCTCGACGCTGCCGGCCGACGTGCGGGTGACGGTGTCCGCGGGCGTGGCCACCAGCCTGCCCGGCGAGTCGGTGCAGGCGCTCATCGCCCGCGCCGACGCGGCGCTGTACCGGGCCAAGGACGCCGGGCGCAACTGCTTCGTGCTGGCGGGCTAGAAGCTCGTCAGGAACAGGCCGGCCACGGCCACCGCCATCACCGCCGTCGCGGCCCAGCCGAAGAAGCGATGGCGCGCGCTCATCGTCAGGTTGCCCATCAGGCGCGGCGACTGGCCGATCCACATCATCACCACCATGATGGGCACCGAGATCACGCCGTTGACGATCGCGCTCCACACCAGCGCCTTGATCGGATCGACCGCCAGGGTGCTCATCAGCGTGCCGATGACCGTGGCCGCGATGATGATCGCGTAGAAGCCGCGCGCCTCGTGGAAGCCGCGCGACAGCCCGGCCTGCCAGCCGAAGGTCTCGCTCACCGCATAGGCCGCCGAGCCGGCCAGCACCGGCACCGCCAGCAGGCCGGTGCCGATGATGCCCAGCGCGAACACCGCGAACGCGAACTCGCCGGCCACCGGGCGCAGCGCCTCGGCCGCCTGCGCCGAGGTCTGGATGGTGGTGATGCCGTGCATGTTGAGCGTGACGGCGGTCGCGATGACGATGCACAGCGCGATCACGTTGGAGAAGATCATGCCGAACGAGGTGTCCTGCTTGATGCGCGACAGGTGCTCCGCGGCGTACTCCGGGTGGTTGCGCAACGCCGCCGCCTCCGGCCGGCGCGCGCTGTCCTCCACCTCCTGCGAGGCCTGCCAGAAGAACAGGTACGGGCTGATGGTGGTGCCCAGCACGGCCACCACCATGGACGCGTAGTCGTTCATCGACGTGCCCGGCGGGATGAAGCGCCACGGCGTCAGCCCCTCCAGCGCCACCTGGCGCCACGGCACCGACACCGACAGGATCACCGCCACGTAGGCGAACAGCGCGAAGGTGAGCCACTTGAGCACGCGCACCGTGCGCTCGTACGAGAACGCCACCTGGCAGACGATGGACAGCAGCCCGAAGGCGATCACGTACGGCGCGGCGTGGCCGCCGGCGAGCAGGCGCACGCCCTCGCCCATCGCGCCGATGTCGGCCGCGATGTTGATGGTGTTGGCCACCACCAGCAGGCCCACCAGCCCCAGCGTGAGCCAGCGCGGGCACATCTTGGCGATGTTGGCGCCCAGGCCCTCGCCGGTCACCCAGCCGATGCGTGCCGACAGCATCTGGATGCCGATCATCAGCGGCGTGGTCAGCAGCAGCGTCCACACCAGGCCGAAGCGGAACTGCGAGCCGACCTGCGAGTAGGTGGCGATGCCGCTCGGGTCGTCGTCGGCGGCGCCGGTGATGAGGCCCGGGCCGAGGCGGCGGGCGAGCACGTTGATCTGGCCGTTGAGGCGGGCGTTCATGTCAGATCTCCCAGTGCAGTCGAAGGGCGTAGAACGCGACGAGCACCGACAGGTTGCCCGCGGTGACGACCAGGGGCTCGCCCCCGAGCTCGAAGGTGTGGCGCAAGAACAGGCGGGCGCGACAGAGCGTCAGGCGGGCGCCGGAGGTCTTGGCCAGCTCGCCGTCGGGGAACGCGGCCAGGCCGACGGGCCCCGACAGCGGCACGCCCTGCGCCACCTCGGGATCGACGTAGGCCTCGGTGTCCGGCCCCAGGCGCAGGCCCAGCGACGCGGTGCCGGTGACGGAGCAGCTGGCGCCGGCGGCGCCCCGCAGGCTGTCGGCGCCCTCGCAGGGCGAATGGAAGGCCGGCTGCACCTGGCGCACCCAGGTGGCCTGGAAGTGGGCGTTCCAGGACTCGGTGTCCTGGGCGCGGGCGGACGCGGGCAGCAGCAGCGCCGCGATCAAGAGCGAGAAGATGAATTGCATGCGGAACTCCTCCGGGCGTCGCGGCGGACGCGGCCGGATGGACGCGCGAGGGCGTCGAGAGGGAGAACCGGAAAGCAGCGCGAGGGCGGGTGGCGCCCCGGTGACGGGCTGGCTTGCCGGGCGTTGGAGAGGGGACGCGCCTTCTCCGCCCGGGGCAAGCCGTCGTCAGCAGGCTTGCGATGTGGACGACGAAGGCACGCAACTAGGATGGGAGTCCATGGTCCTGTGCTTGTCGTGATCGAAGCGCGGATTATCGGCAGCGCCGCGGCGCCGGGTCAAGCGACTTCGACGGGGAACTGAAGCGGCGCTGTCGTCCCCGCGGAGGGCGCCCTGGCACGCCAACTGCCATGCCGCGGAATGAACCCCGCCGCGCCGCCCGCCCGCCCTCCTCGCCGACCCGGGCGCGCGGGCCGCATCGCGCTGGCCGTCGCCGGCGCCCTGGTCGTCTTCTGCTGGGCCTTCGACTGGAACTGGTGCCGACCGCTGATTCGCCACTACGTGATGTCGCATTCGGGCCGCACCATCGCGTTCGACGATCTCCAGGTGCACTGGCGCGGCGGCCTCGACCCGACGATCGAGCTGCGCGGCCTGGAGATCCAGAACGCGCCGTGGGCCGCCTCGCAGGCGCCGTTCATCCGCGCGGGCCGCGTCGCGGCCACGCTGTCGTGGCGCAGCCTGGGCTCCGGCATGACCGTCGTCGACCTGATCGAGCTGGAGGACGCCGATGTCGACATGGAACGCCAGGCCGACGGGCTGCGCAATTGGCGCCTCGGCCACCCCGACGATCGCGGCCCGCCGCATGTGCGCGTGCTCGCCGTCGATGCGCAGCGCAGCCGCCTGCACGTGATCCATCGCGGCATCGGCCTCGAGGCGAGCGTGAGCAGCACGCCGCTGCCGGCGCCGGAGCCGGTCGCCGGCCACCCCGACCTGCCGCTGACCCGGCTGCTGACGTTCCAGGGCCGGTTCCGCGACGACCCGTTCGAGGGCACGGCCCGCGTGTCCGACGTCCTCGCGTTCGGCGGGACGCCGCGCCGGTTCTCGCTGCGCGCGGCGGCCCGTTCCGGAAGCCTGCTGGCCGAGGTTTCGGGGATGTCCGACGACGTGCATGCCCTGGGCGACTTCGATTGCGACGTCAAGCTGTCCGCCACGGGCACCGGCCCCGCACCGCCCCTGCCCGAATCCCTGGCCCGCCTGCGCCCGCTCGTTGCCCAGGGCCACGTCGCCAAGAACGGCGATCGATGGTCGGGCACGCAGGTGCACGTGCGCGCCGGCCGCCAGACCACGCTGGTGGCCGACATCGCCTACACCGGCAATCCCAGGGACGAGACGACGCGCCGCACGCTGCAGGCCACGTTGCGCGACGCCGTGATCGACGTCGACGACCTGTCGCTGCTGCGCGGCAAGACCCCGCCCGGCGAGGCCACGCTGCCCGGCCTGCGCACGGACGCCGACCATGCGCTGTCGACGCAGCCGCTGCCGCTGGAACGCCTGCGCGAGCTCGATGCCGACATCGACCTGCGCGCCGCCCGCCTCACCGGCGCCGAACGCGGCCTCGCGCAGACCGTGCGCGGCCACGCCACGCTCACCCGCGGCGTGCTCGAGCTGCGCTCGCTCGATGCCGGCGTCGCCGGCGGCCACGTCACCGGCACGCTGCGCCTGGACGCGTCGCGCTCGCCCGCCGACCTGGCGCTGGACCTGGACGCCCGCGGTCTGCGCATCGAGCAGCTGTCGGCCACGCTGGCCGCCAACGGCGCGCTGACGGGCGCCGTCGATGCCCGCGCCCGCGTGAAGACGCGCGGCGACAGTTCGCGCGCCCTCGTGGCCGCGGCCGACGGCGAGTTGACGCTGGCGCTGGCCCCGGGCGCCAGCGTGTCGAAGCGGCTCGATGCCAAGCTGGGCCTGAACGGCGGTCAATGGCTGCGCACGCTGTTCGACCGCACCGCCCGCGTGCCGGTGCAGTGCGGGGCGGTGACGCTGGCGCTGGCGCGCGGCGCGGCCACCAGCCGCCGCTTCGTGTTCGAGACGGCCGACACCGCGCTGGCCGGCGCCGCCACGTTCGACCTGGCCGGCGAGACGCTGGACGTCACGCTGACCCCGGCCCGCAAGAAGCTCGCGCTGCTGGCGCTGGACCAGTCCATCCACGCCCAGGGCTCGTGGCACGACGTCAAGATCGCGTTGAAGCCGCCGGGCACCGCGGCGCCCGAGCGCTGCGTTCCCTAGCGGGTCACCTCGCGGAAGAATGGGCGATCGCGCCCGCGTCGGCCCGGCGCGGGCGCTCGGCCAGCAGCGGCACCAGCACGGCCACGGTGGCCACGAGCAGCACCAGCAGGCCCAGTGCCCAGGTGAGGCTGGTGGCCTGCGCGAGCCAGCCGATCAGCGGCGGGCCGATCAGCAGGCCGGAATAGCCGAAGCCCGACAGCAGCGCCACCGCGCGCGCCGCCGACGCCTCGCCCGCGGCGCCACCGGCGCGCGCATCGGCGCGCCGACCCGCGGCGGCGAACGCGGTGGGCACGACGGTGGCCAGTCCCAGGCCCAGCAGCACCAGCGCGATCATCGCCGTGTCGACCCGTGCCAGCACCAGCGCACCGGCCAGGGCGGCGGCGCCCAGCGCGGTGAACAGGCGCAGCAGGCGCACGCTGCCGAAGATCTCGAGCAGGCGGTCGCCCACCAGCCGCATCGTCGTCATCGCGCCGGCGAACGCCGCGTAGCCGAGCGCGGCCAGCGACTCGCTGGCCTGGGCGTGGTCCTGCAACCAGACCGCGGTCCAGTCGGCCAGCGCGCCCTCGGTCAGGAAGGCGCAGAAGCAGATCGCGCCCAGCCCCAGCAGCACGCGGTCGACACGCGGGGCATGGCGGCCGAAGCTCATCGACGGCCGCAGGGGCGCGGTGGCCGAGCGCGCCGGCAGCCGCGCACGCACCAGCAGCAGGCCCGCGAACGCCAGCACGGCGGCGAGCGCCGCGGCGACGCCGGCCAGGTGGGGCAGGGGTGCCAGGCCCGCATGCGCAGCCACGCTGCCCACGCCCGCGCCGAGCAGCCCGCCGGCGCTCCACGCGCCGTGCAGCGACGACATGATGGGCCGCGGCACGCGCGCCTGCACGTCCACTGCCAGCACGTTCATCGCCACCTGCATCGTGCCCAGCGCCGCGCCGACCTCCAGCATCACCAGCACCAGCGAGGGGACGATGCCGATCAGGAACGGCATCGGCAGCATCAGCAGCAGCACGACCCCGGCCAGCAGCGCGAGCTGGCGTGCGCCGAGCAGTTGCGCGCCCTTGCCCGCCAGCGGGAACGACAGCAGCACGCCGCACGACATCGCGAACAGCACGCTGCCCAGCGCGCCGTCGCTCAGGCCCAGGCCGGCGCGCAGCGCGGGAATGCGCGAAACCCACGAGGCGAAGGCCGCGCCGTTGACGAAGAACACCAGCGCGACACCCCAGCGGGCGCGGCCGATCGCCGCCGTCGAGAGCTCGGAGGGAAGGGATGCCGCATCGTCCATGGGCGAATCCTAGCGGCAGATTCGCCACAGTCAAGCAATTTCGAGCATATTCGAGCACTCGAATGGAGCGTTCCTCCCTACAATGGAACCGCCCGCGCAGCCCGTCGGCCGCGCCTGGAACCACCGTGACCGCCGACTCGCAATCACCCCGCTTCAACGCCGAACGCCAGCGCCGGATCGAGCAGATGCTGCGCGAGCAGGGGCGCGTGGAAGTGCTCGAACTTGCTCGACTGCTGCAGGTGTCCGAGCACACGGTGCGCCGCGATCTGCTCGCGCTGCAGGGCCAGGGACTGCTGCAACGCACCCATGGCGGCGCCGTGACGCTGGACACCCAGCGCCTGGGCCTGGGCGCCCGCGCCGCGGTGCTGGCCGACGCCAAGGCTGCCGTCGGGCGCGCCGCGGCCGCGCTGGTCGAGCCGGGGCAGACCGTGGTGCTCGACGCCGGCTCGACGCCGCTGGCGATGGCGCGCGCGCTGACCGTGCGGCCGTTGACCGTGATCACCAGCTCGCTGGACGTGGCCGCGCTGTTCGCCGACGACCCGCAGGTGAAGATCGCGCTGACCGGCGGCACCTGGCAGCACGAGCACCGGGCGCTGTGGGGGCCGGCGGCCGTCGCGATGCTGGCCAACTGCCGCGCCGACTGGGCGGTGCCCGGCGCCTGCGCGATCGACGCGCAGCTGGGGGTGAGCGCGCCGGACGAGGTCGACGCCGCGCTCAAGCGCGCGATGATCGCCTGCGCACGCCGCACGCTGGTGCTGGCCGACCACTCCAAGCTGGGCAGCACCGCGCCGTTCCACGTGGCGCCGTGGTCGCAGGTGCACGCGCTGCTGATCGACGTGCCGTGGGCCGAGGGCGCAGCCGCGGGCGTGCCCGTCGTCGTGGCACGGGCCTAGACGAACTTCGGGATCGGCCCGTTCTGCGGCGTGGTGTCGCCGCCGAGATCGAGCATCAGCCGGTCGACGAAGCACCAGCCCCAGCCTTCGGGCGGATCGTAGCCTTCGATGATGGGATGCGCCGTCGCGTGGAAGTGCTTCGTGGCGTGGCGGTTGGGCGAGTCGTCGCAGCAGCCGACGTGGCCGCAGATGCGGCACAGGCGCAGGTGCACCCACTCGTCGCCGGTCTTCAGGCATTCCTCGCAGCCGAGCGCGCTCGGCGTGACGGTGGCGATCAGGTGCAGGTGGGTGCAGTGCTTGCTCATCGGCAGGCCTCCGAAGTCGCGGGCGGCGGACGCGGCCCATTCTGCGCGCGGCACGCACCGGCTGTCACGCCGCGGGCCTGTCACGGGCGATTCACGCAACTGTCTTACGCTGGCGCCGTGCCTCGGGAGCCCCGCATGAAGATCCTCATCGTCACGGACGCCTGGACGCCGCAGATCAACGGCGTCGTGCGCACGCTGCAGATGACAGTGCGCGAGCTGCGCGCCATGGGGCACGCGGTCGAGATCCTGTCGCCCGAGCTGTTCCGCTCGATTCCGTGCCCCGGCTACGCCGAGATCCGCCTGGCGCTGGCCAGCCGGCGCGCCGTGCGCCGGCGCATGCGGGCCATCTTGCCGGACGCGCTGCACATCGCCACGGAAGGGCCGCTCGGCATCCACGCGCGCGCGGTCGCCCGCGAGAACGGCTGGCCGTTCACGACCGCGTACCACACGCGCTTTCCGGAGTACCTGCGGGCCCGGCTGCCGATCCCGCTGTCGGTCAGCTACGCGTTCCTGCGCCGCTTCCACGACGCCGGCACGGCCACGCTCGCCGCGACGCCGACGATCGTCGACGACCTGTTCGCGCACGGCTTCGCCGCGCCGCGCCTGTGGTCGCGCGGCGTCGACACCGCGCTGTTCACGCCGGACGGCCCGCGCGAGCCGCGCGGCCCCGGCCCGGTGTTCCTGCACGTGGGCCGCATCGCGGTCGAGAAGCAGGTCGAGGCCTTCCTCGCGCTCGACCTGCCGGGCGAGAAATGGGTGGTCGGGGACGGCCCCGAGCGCGCCCGGCTGCAGGCGCGCTACCCGCGGGCGCGCTGGTTCGGCGCGCTGCAGGGCGAGCCCCTGGCGCGCGTGTTCCGCAGCGCCGACGTGAAGGTGTTCCCCAGCGTCACCGACACCTTCGGCCTGGTGCTGCTCGAGGCCATGGCCAGCGGCACGCCGGTGGCGGCGTTCCCGGTGGCCGGGCCGATCGACGTGGTCGGCGCCTCCGCGGGCGGCGTGCTCGACGCCGACCTGCGCCGCGCCTGCCTCGCGGCGCTCGCGCTCCCGCGCGAGGGTGCGCGCGCCCATGCGCTGACGTTCAGCTGGACGGCGGCCACGCGCCAGTTCGTCGATGCGTTGCCCGTGATCGTGCAGGCCGCCGCGGCACCGACGCTCCGGCACGCGGCGCCCTGAGGATCAGCGGCCCGCCATCACCTCGGACAGCACCGCCAGCTCCGGCTCGCGCACGCCCGGCTGCGGCAGTGCGTCGTCGGCCGGCTTCACGCGCCGGCCATGGTCGTGCCGCGCCGACCAGTCCAGGATCTCCAGCCGGCCGTCGGCGTGCTCGACCAGGGCCGTCAGGCTCTCCACCCAGTCGCCGTCGTTGCAATAGAGCACGCCGTCGATGTCGCGCATCTCGGCATGGTGGATGTGGCCGCAGACCACGCCGTCGGCGCCGCGCCGCCGCGCCTCGCGCGCCACCGCCAGTTCGAAGTCGCCGATGTAGCTCACCGCGCGCTTGACCTTCTGCTTGAGGTACTTCGACAGGCTCCAGTACGGCAGGCCCAGGCGCGCGCGCAGCGAGTTGAAGTGCTTGTTGAGCTTGAGGATGAACGTGTAGAGGCTGTCGCCGACGTAGGCCAGCCACTTGGCGCACTGGATGACGCCGTCGAACAGGTCGCCGTGGGTGACCCACATGCGCCGGCCGTCGGCGGTTTCGTGCATCCACTCGGTGACCACCTCGATGCCGCCGAACTCGTGGTCGACGTACTTGCGGGCGAACTCGTCGTGGTTGCCCGGCACGAAGATCACTCGCGTGCCCTTGCGCGCCTTGCGCAGCAGCTTCTGGATCACGTCGTTGTGCGCCTGCGGCCAGTACCACGAGCGACGCAGCTGCCAGCCGTCGATGATGTCGCCCACCAGGAACAACAGGTCGCAATCGACCTGCTTGAGGAAGTCCAGCAGCGCATCGGCCTGGCAGCCGGGCGTGCCCAGGTGCAGGTCCGAAATCCATGCCGTGCGCACCCGCATCGACGCGCCGTCGCGCGGCCGGGGGTCTGCGGGCGGCTCGGCGAGGGGGTGGGCATGGCGATCCATGGTTCGTCATCGTGCGCCTGGCGCATGATGGCCGCGCGACAGCGGCGTGACGATTGCGTGACTCGACGCCGATAGTCCGCGTTCCTGGCGCGGCCCTTGCATTGCTGATACAAGACGACGAACTCCGGAGACTCCGCATGAAGCACAAGCCCGTCCTCGAACGCGACGACGTCGCCCGCATCCTCGACCACGCCCGCGCGGAAGCGCAGGCCAACCAGTGGGCCGTGACGATCGCCATCGTCGACGACGGCGGCCACCTGCTGGCGCTGGATCGGCTGGACGGCGCGGCGCCGGTCTCGGCCACCATCGCCACCGAGAAGGCGCGCACCGCCGCCCTGGGACGGCGGCCCTCGGGCGCGTACGAGGAGATGATCAACGGCGGGCGCGCCGCCTTCCTGTCAGCGCCGTTGACCGCGATGCTCGAGGGTGGCGTGCCCATCGTCGTCGACGGCCAGGTGATCGGCGCCGTGGGGGTCTCGGGCGTCAAGTCCAGCCAGGACGCCCAGGTCGCGGGCGCGGGCATCGCGAGCCTGGCGATCACCAGCGCGCCGTCCAACCTCGGCGAACGGCCCTCGTTCCCGGATGCGCGGCGCACCAATGCGGGCTGAACACGCCCGCTGCACCGACATGAGGCGGGTGTAAGCGCCGACCGACACCGGTTCGCGCCGGCAACCGACTGACAAGCCGTCGCCCGACGGCGACCATCAACCCACACCGGCCGCGCATCCTGACTGCCGTGCAACCCTCACCGGCAGGACCCATGCTCATCAAGATCGGCTACGACATCGAACTCAGCATCGCCACGCCCATGGCGCTGATCTACCTGCTGCGCGTGCATCCCTCGCGCCAGGCCGACCTGCAATCCCAGGAGAACTTCCGGGTCTGGCCTGCGGTGGAGATGGACGACTACATCGACTACTTCGGCAACCGCTGCGGGCGCATCAACGTGCCGGCGGGCTTCGACTCGGTGCGCTTCACCAACGAGGCGGTGGTCGCCGACTCGGGGCTGCCCGACCCCGTGTCCTGGGACGCCTGGCAGCACGACCCCTGCGAACTGCCGGTGAGCACGCTGCAGTTCCTGCTCGCCAGCCGTTACTGCGAGGTCGACAGCGAGCTGATGCAGTTCGCCTGGACCCGTTTCGGCCAGGCGCCCATGGGCTGGGGCCGCGTGCAGGCCATCTGCGACTTCGTGCACGACCACCTGCGCTTCGACTACCAGAACGCGCGCGCCACGCGTACCGCGCTCGAGGGCTTCCGCGAGCGCACCGGCGTGTGCCGCGACTTCACGCACCTGGCCATCACGCTGTGCCGCTGCATGAACATCCCGGCGCGCTACTGCACCGGCTACCTCGGCGACATCGGCATCCCCAAGGTGCCCTACCCGATGGACTTCAGCGCCTGGTTCGAGGTGTTCCTGGGCGACCGCTGGCACACCTTCGACGCGCGCCACAACACGCCGCGCATCGGCCGCATCGTGATGGCGCGCGGCCGCGACGCCAGCGACGTGCCGATCACGATGGCCTTCGGCCAGCACACGCTCAAGCGCTTCGAGGTCACCACCGACGAAGTCGTGTTCGCCTGAAACGCCGAGTTCGCGCGCCGCGAAGCCCCCTGGGTGCGCTGCGGTGTGGCCCCGTTCCGGAGACTGCGTGCGTACACTGGGGCCAACCCTTCCCTGATGCCACGCTCGCGCGCGGCCGCCGCACCGTGAGCTCCTCCGACTCGTTCGAATCCGTCCCCGTCCTCACGCAGGCCGTCAACGTCGCGCCCGCCGCCGATGCCACGCAGTCGATGATCCACCTGATCGGCGGCGAGAAGGGCGGCGTCGGCAAGTCCGTGGTCGCGCGCCTGCTGGCCCAGCACTTCATCGACCACAACCTGGCGTTCACCGGCTTCGACACCGACCGCTCGCATGGCGCGCTGATGCGCTTCTACAAGGACTACGCCTCGCCGGTGCTGGTGGACCGCTTCGAGGCACTGGACGCCATCGTCGAGCGCGCCATCGAGCATCCCGGCCAGCGCGTGCTGGTCGACCTGGCCGCGCAGACCCACGACCCGCTGGTGCGCTGGATGGACGAGTCCGGCGTGCTGGAGCTGGCCGCCGAGTCCGGCGTGCAGATCCACTACTGGCACGTGATGGACGCCGGCCGCGACTCCGTCGACCTGCTCGAACGCCTGCTCGACCGCTTCGAGGATCGCCTGCAATACGTGCTGGTGCTCAACCAGCTGCGCGGCGACGATTTCAGCGGCCTCGAGCGCTCGGGCCAGTTCGAACGCGCCAAGGCGCTCGGCGCCCGCGTCGTCCACCTGAAGCACCTGCAGGACGCGGTGCTGCGCAAGATCGACGCGAGCGACAGCAGCTTCTGGGCCGCACGCACGATGGCCAGCAACGAGGGCCCGAAGCTGGGCCTGCTGGAGCGCCAGCGCCTGAAGATGTGGCTGGGGCACGCGGCCGCCGAGATCGCGGCCGTCGGGGTCTGAGTCAGCGGCTGCGGGGCGCCGTCTGCTGGTTTTCTGGCCTTGCGGGGTGCGCTGGGGTGGGCACGGCGAGCCGGCATTGGCGGGGCGAGGTGAAAACATTCGCTTCCATTGAGATTGGAGTGGCGTGTCTCGGCCTATCGAGGGCCTCGACAGCTGGCGCGCCAAGGTCTCGCTGCGAACAAGGACGTCGTGTGCGGCGGTCGCTCTCCGCGTGCCGAAGGCGGCCGGCAATGATGGGATGTTCCGGGTCTCGCTTGCCGCCCCCTGTCATGGCTGCATCGGAGTTCGACACTTCTGGTCATCCGCTTGAGGGGCTTGACCGCATTGGCCAATGTGGCTGTACCAATCGTGCTGCCGGCATGCTTGCTGATAGCCCCAAGGACTCGCAGGTTCAGGCGTGCGCAGCCGCAACCTTCGCAAAGGCCTGCTCGTTCGATGATCCTTGGGGGTGCACCATGTACGCATTTCACCTTGGTAGGGGAATTGGCGTCGCACAGGACAGGGAACTCGCGTTGAAGACGCTCGAGAAGTCTTGCAAGTATGGGGCCGAGGATCCCGCGTGTAGCACCGGCCTGCAGCTCGGAGAGGAGATTCGGGGTAGGCATCGGGCAGGAACGCAGGATCGATAGGAGGCGCCCGCCTACCCAACGGACGAGTTCCACCGTCTAGTTCAATCGCTGGGTAGCTGCTCTTCGCCGATCCGGTTGACCAGACCCGGGGCGGCATCGGGTCGTGAAATTCGCCTGATGCCCGCCATCCGCGAATGGCAGCTTGCGGGCAGGGTAACTGTCTCGTGATCGCACGGCTCCAACACGATTCGCCGCGCCTCAGAGGTACTTCTTGACGAAGGCCCACGCCATGCGCGAGGCGTCGGGTCCGGCCGCGTCGCTGAACGGCTGGCCCGCTGCGCCGCCGCTCCAGGCGTGACCGAGCCGCTCGATTTCGACAAGCGACACGGCATTGAGCCCGCGACGCCGGAAATCGACCACTCGCATGGCATGGCGCCGCCCCCGCTGTACACGGCGCCCTGCGGTTGCCCGCGCAGCGAGCACGCCGCCAGCCCCGGGTGCGAGCGCGCTACCGGCCAATGCCCACGCCAGTACCGCGTGACGCGAGTTCGACGACGCGACAACATGATCGCCCATTCCGTGGATGGCCAGCAGTGGCGGCAGGTTGGCGGCACGGGCAAGTGCCGATGCCACAAGTGCCTGTGCCCCGACACGTTGCCCGCGCATCGCCGCCACCGCGGAGGCGCTCGACTGCGCGACGCCAGGCGGCACGCCTGAATGCATAACGATGGCCCTGAACCGATCGGGGTGTCGCAATGCTACCAACGCGGCCATGCTCGCGCCGGCCGACAAGCCGCAGATGGCCACGCGGGCACGGTCGGCGCGATACAGCGTGCACACCTGGTCGATGGCGGCCAGGATCAGCGCAACCTCGCTTTGCGCCCGGCCCGACCGCGTCTCGAACCAGTTCCAGCAGCCGTGCGCGTTGGCCAGCCGTTCCTGCTCCGGATAGAGCACCAGGAAGCGCTCGCGCGCGGCGATGGCGTTCATCCGCGTGCTCGACGCGAAAGTGTCAGCGCTTTGGCCGCAGCCGTGCAGCATCACCAGCAACGGCAATTGTTCGCCGGCCTGGAGATGCGGCGGGCGATAGAGCCGGTAGCGGCGTGCACCGGCTGGGCCAAGCGCGACGCCGGCGAGCCAGTCGCCCGCGCCGCGCGGCTTGGGCCGCTTCCCGGCCAGTGGGTCGGCGAGCCTGGCCGCGCGTTGTATTCCCGGCTTGACCCGTGCAGGCTTGGCGGGGCGCGGCGCCAGTCTTGCCATCGTCCGCATGCCTCTTGCAACGAGTCGTGCCCAACTGGTCGTACTATTTCTCCTTGCCATCCACATATTGTGCAGCGCAGCAACGACGCTGCCGTGTCAGCGGAGGCCGCGATCGTTGGGCAGGACTCGGCGGCAGCTGCCATCCACATCAGTCTGCTTCGGAACTGCCCAAACGCGCAGATCGCCGATGTGCAGAGGACGGCCATGAACTGGACGCTCACCTGCGCTTCCAGCCCGGCGGCGAGGACTCCGCCCTCGTCGCGGTCACCGGCCGCAGCGATGTCGACGACCGGTGCCGCTCACGCCTGCAGGGCTTCGTCGTCCACCTGGTCAAGCCGGTAGACCCGGATCGTCTCGCGGGACGGCTCGCCGGGCTCGCTCAGGCGGCCGCGTAGGCCGCCATGAAAACGGCGATCGCGCGATCGATTGCCACCTCGACCTGCTTCTTCGTCGGTGCCGGAACCACGCCCAGCAGGCGCTGCTGGACATGCTCGGCCTCCATCAGCCCGCGCAGGTGCATCGTCGCGATCCACGGATCGGCGTCGCGCAGTTGGCCGCGCGCCATCGCGTCGGCCAGGAAGTCGGCGATGAGCGTCCAGCCCATCTTCGGCCCCGCCTCGTAGAACACCCGCCCCGCCTCGGAACGCCCGGCCTCGTGCTGGGCCATCCGCAGCGTGGAGATGACAGCGTCGCTCGTGATCACCACGAGCATGCGGCGCCCGAAGATGCGCAGCGTGGCGGCCACGTCGTCGCCCGGGACCAGGGTGGCGAACAGCTGCGGCAGGTCGCCGGCCGACTGCAGCATCACTGCGGCGAACAGTTGCTCCTTCGACGCGAAGTAGTTGTACAGCGTGGCCTTCGAACCGCCCACGCGGGCGGTGATCTCGCTCATCGAGCAATTCTCGTAGCCGATCTCCTGGAACGCCTGGCGCGCCGTGTCCAGGATCAACTGGCGCCGCTCTTCGGTCTTGCTTCGCATCGGTGTCTCCGTGCTGGATCCGGCGGGCCGTGAACTGCTTCACGAAGCGCCTGCGCATCCGCTATTTCTGAACCAACCAGTTCATTTTCCATTGACTTGCATCGATACGTCAATCTAAACTGGTCCGTACAGTACAGTTAAATCGGATCGACGATGCCCCACCCCCTTCCTCCTTCGCAGCGCGCGCGCACCGGCTATGGCATGACGCTCCTGCAAGGCGCGATTGCGTTGGCCGGCGCCGCCACGCTGACCGCGTGCGCGCCGCTGCCCACCACCAGTTCGTCGGCGCAGATGCACGAGGCCAGGCTCATGCAGGCCTCGGCCGGCCTGGACGCCGGCGCCGCGCTGTGGCCCAGCGATCAATGGTGGACGCGCTACGGCGACGCGCAGTTGAACGCGCTGATCGAGGACGCATTGCGCGGCGCGCCGGACCTGGACGTGGCCAAGGCCCGCCTGGCCGCGGCCGAGGGCCTGGCCGACCAGCAGCACGCCGCGCTGCGGCCGACGCTGGAGGCCACCGGATCGGCGCTCGATACCAAGGGCAGCCTGAACTACCTGTCCCCGGCGTCGGCGGTGCCGCGCGGCTGGCAGGTCTATGGCAACACCGGCCTGCAGGCCAGCGCCGACCTGGACCTGTGGGGCCGCAACCGCGCCGCGTTCGCCGCCGCCACGTCCAGCCTCCAGGCCGCGCGCGCCGACACGGCGCAGGCCCGCGTGGCGCTGACCACCTCGGTGGCCGCCGCCTACATCCGCCTGGACGAGCTCTACGCCACCCGCGACACCGCGCAGGCCGCGCTGGAAGTGCGCGAGCAGAGCAGCGCGCTGTTCGAGAAGCGACGCGAGAACGGCCTCGAGACCCAGGGCAGCGTGCGCCAGATGGACGCGCGCAGCGCCTCGGCGCGTGGCGACCTGCTGGCGATCGACGAGCAGATCGCGCTGCAGCGCAACGAGCTTGCCGCGCTGCTCGGCGCGGGCCCGGACCGCGGCGCGACCATCGCACGACCGGCGCTGAGGGTGCGGGCCGGCCAGGGCCTTCCCGCCGCGCTGCCGGTGAACCTGCTGGGCCGCCGTCCCGACCTGATCGCGGCGCGCCTGCGCGTCGAGGCCACGGCCAGGAAGATCGACGTCGCCCGCGCCAGCTTCTATCCCAACGTGAACCTGAGCGCCGGCATCGGCCTGCAGTCGGTGGGGCTGGAGACCCTCTTCCACGCCAGCTCCGTGTTCGGCAGCTTCGGGCCGGCCATCAGCCTGCCGCTGTTCGACCAGGGCCGCCTGCGCGGCCAGTACACCCAAGCCGAGGCGAGCTACGCCGAGGCCGTGGCGCAGTACAACGCGACGCTGGTGCGCGCGCTGCGCGACGTGGCGGACGCGGCCGCCAGCGAGCGCGCGCTGGGCGGCGAGCTGCAGCAGGCCGAGGCGGCCGTCGCGGCCGCGCGCGACGCGTGGCGCGTGGCGCAGGAGCGCTACCAGGGCGGCCTGGCCAACCACCTGGAGGTGCTGACGGCCCAGGACACGCTGCTGTCCAGCCAGCGCGAGCTGACCCGCCTGCAGGCGCGCAGCCTCTCCCTCGACGTGACGCTCACGCGCGCGCTGGGCGGCGGGTTCGACGGCGCGCTCGCGCCGCTGCCCGCCGCACAAGCCTCCGCCTCTACTCGCGGCTGAACCCGTCTTCCATTCCATATTCATCGAATCCCGCCATGAACCACAACGACCTCCCGCAAGCCGAACCCAGCGCCGTCGACGCGCCCTCCGCCAACCGCAAGCCGATGTTCGCCGCGCTCGCCGGCGTGGTCGTCGTGGTCGCCGCCGGCACGTTCGCATACGAGCACTTCATCGGCTCGCGCTACGTCGGTACCGACAACGCCTACACGTCCGCAGAAGTGGCCGACATCACGCCGGCGATCACCGCGCTGGTCAAGGCCGTCAACGTCACCGACACCCAGACGGTGCGCAAGGGCGACGTGCTGGTGGTGCTCGACGACACCAACATGCGCCTCGCGCTGGCCCAGGCCGAGGCCGAGGTGAGCCGCGCCGAGCGCCGCGTGCAAGCCTACCTGGCCACCAACGAGGGCTTCAGCGCGCAGATCGCCGCGCGCGGCGCCGAATTCGAGCAGGCGCAGGCCCAGTTGGCGAGCGCGCAGTCCGACCTCGAACGCGCGCAGCTGGACCTGTCGCGGCGCCAGGCACTGGCCAAGTCCGGCTCGGTGTCGGGCGAGGAGCTGTCGAACGCGCAGGCCGCGTTCACCGCCGCCAAGGCGCGTCGCGCCGCCGCGGCCGCCGTCGCGCAGCAGGCCCAGGCCAACCGCCTGGCCACCGTCGGCGCGCAGCGCGCCAACGCGGTGCTGATCAACGGCACGACGGTCGACACCAACCCCGAGGTGCTGCTGGCGCGCGCCAAACGCGACCAGGCGCGCGTGGACCTGCAGCGCACGGTGCTACGCGCGGCGGTCGACGGCGTCGTCGCCAAGCGCTCGGTGCAGGTCGGCCAGCAGGTCAGCGCCGGCACCGAGCTGATGGCCGTGGTGCCGTCGCAGCAGATGCACGTCGACGCGAACTTCAAGGAAGGCCAGCTGGCGCGCGTGCGCATCGGCCAGCCGGTGGAGCTCAAGGCCGACCTGTACGGCGGCTCGGTGGTCTATCACGGCGTCGTCCAGGGCCTGGCCGGCGGCACCGGCTCCGCGTTCGCCGCGATCCCCGCTCAGAACGCCACCGGCAACTGGATCAAGGTCGTTCAACGCGTGCCGGTGCGCATTGCGCTGGACCCCAAGGAGCTGGCCGCGAATCCGCTGCAGTTGGGCCTGTCGATGAACGCGAGCATCGACACGCGCGACGAAGAATTTGCCCAGAAGCACGCGCAGGCCACGCGCACCGCTCGCGAACCGTCCTGAGGTCACGACGATGTCCGCAACGCTCTCAATGGACAGCCCGGCCGCGGCGCCCGTGCCGGCGCCGGCATCGATGGCGCCGCTGCAAGGCGGCATGCTGATCGGTGCGGCGCTGCTGCTGGCCGGCGCCAACTTCCTCGCCGTGCTCGACACGTCGATCGCCAACGTCTCGGTGTCGACGATCGCCGGCAACCTGGGCGCCACAAACAGCCAGGCCACCTATGTCATCACCTCCTACGCGGTGGCCGAGGCGATCACCGTCCCGCTCACCGGCTGGCTCGCCGCGCGCTTCGGCGCGGTGCGCGTGTTCGTCATGGCGATGCTGCTGTTCGGCCTGTTCTCGGCCCTGTGCGGCGTGTCGCAATCGCTGGGCATGCTGGTGGTTTGCCGCGTGCTGCAAGGCCTGGCCGGCGGCCCGCTGATGCCGCTGTCGCAGACGCTGCTGCTGCGCATCTTTCCCAAGGACAAGGCGCCCGCGGCGATGGGGCTGTGGGCGATGACGACGCTGGTCGCGCCCGTGCTGGGCCCGATACTCGGCGGCGCGATCTGCGACAACCTGCACTGGTCGTACATCTTCTACATCAACGTGCCGATCGCGGCGCTGTGCGGCGTCATCAGCTGGAAGATGCTCAAGCGCTACGAGTTGCCCTCCATCAAGGACAGCATCGACGGCGTGGGCCTGTCGCTGCTGGTGGTGTGGGTCGCGGCGCTGCAGTTGATGCTCGACGAAGGCAAGGACCTGGACTGGTTCTCCAGCAACGAGATCATCGCGCTGGCGGTGATCGCGGCGATCGGCTTCGCGTCGTTCCTGATCTGGGAGCTGACCGAGCGCAAGCCCATCGTCGACCTGCGCGTGTTCCGCCATCGCGGCTTCTCGGCCAGCGTGCTGACCATCTGCCTGGCCTTCGGCGCGTTCTTCGGGGCAACCGTGCTGACGCCGCTGTGGTTGCAGGGCACGATGGGCTACAGCGCGACGCAGGCCGGCTACCTCACCGCGCTCTCCGGCGTGCTGGCCGTGGTCGCGGCGCCGCTCGCCGCCGGGCTCTCGACCAGGTTCGACGGCCGCCTGCTGGTGTTCATCGGCGTGATCTGGATGGGCCTGGTCACGCTGTACCGCGGCGCCGTGGGCAACCTGGGCATGGACGGCTGGGCCATCGGCCTGCCGCTGCTGCTGATGGGCCCGGGCCTGCCGTTCTTCTTCGTGCCGCTGACGAGCCTGGCGCTGTCCAGCGTCGACGAGCCGGAGACCGCGTCGGCCGCCGGCCTGATGAGCTTTTGCCGCACGATCTCCGGCGCGTTCGCGACCTCGCTGGTCAACACCGAGTGGGAGAACCAGACCCAGGTGATGCGCGCCAACCTGGTGGGCATCACCGACCCGGACGGCAGCATGCTGGCATCGTTGCGCCACATGGGCATGGGCGCGGCGCAGGCCGTCGGCAACCTGCAGCAGATGGTGGCGTCGCAGGCGGTGATGCTGGCCACCAACCGGCTGTTCCTGATCTCCGGCGCGGCGTTCGTGCTGGCCGCCCTGGCGATCTGGCTGGCGCCCAGGCCGGCCCGTGTGGCGGATACGTCCCAGGCCCATTGACCGACTGGTCATTCGATGGCCGCCGCGATTGCAGCGGCTTCCGTGATCTTGCGCTCTTCGAGCGCCCGCGCCTTGTCTTCGCGTGCAGCGATTCGGGCGCCACGCAGCCCGCCGTCCTCCCGGTGCTGCACGTGCTGGAGCGCGAGTTCGCGACAACGCTCCCGCGCGGCCGCCACGCTGAAGCCGCGGAGCGACGGGTCCAACTTCTTCGGAGGCGACGTTGGATCGTAGAAGCCGATCGGCTCGCGGAAGGTGCGGCCGTCGTGGGAATAGCGGCAGTAGAACTGCACCGCCTGGGTCGACAACATGCGCGCCTGGAGGTCGAATGCCATGAGATCTTCAGAAACGACTCGAGACATAAGTCCGACGCCACAGCGAAGGCTTCGCGGCATGCCGTCCCGCCGCCCGCCGTCTTGACCCGACACCGGACGCCCGACCCATCCGGCCGGTGTGCTCAAGGCTGTCCGAACCAGCGCGTGGCCGCCTGCGCGAACTCTGCTTCGTCCGCAGCGGGCCCGCCCGCCCAGCTCACGACGCCGTCCGGGCGCACCAGCACCGCCTTCAGCCGAGGGTCGTCCGTCGTCTTGCCAGCCAGATGAGCGATTCGCCAACCCCAGCGGCTTGTCGCTGCCTCGAGCGATGTCCCGCCATCGAACTCCACCAGCAGCCCGCGCCCGTCTCCCAGATGCCGGTTGACCGTCGTGCCGTCACGCAGCGCGAAGTCCGGCACGCTGCGTCCGACCAGGGAATGGTCTTCGCCCATCGCGTACCGCAAGGACGTGCCCCATACGCGCTGCGCAAAGTAGGTGGCGCCATCCCGGGTCTCGATCAGGTCGCGCAGGATCGCCTCGAGTGCGCGTGAACTCCGGCTCGGTCGCATGATGGCGACTTGTGCGCGGGACCAGTCCAGGATCTGCGCTCCGATGGGATGCCGTTCAGCGGAATACGTGTCGAGCAGCGCCTCCGAGGTTTCGTGCCGCAGGACGGTCGCGAGCTTCCAGCCGAGGTTCATCGCGTCTCCGAGCCCGAGGTTCAGCCCCTGCCCACCCAGCGGCGAATGGAGGTGGCATGCGTCGCCCGCGAGGAGCACCCGGCCCTTGCGATAGGTCGTCGCCTGGAACGCTCGATCCGTCCAGGTTGTCGCCGTGCGAAGCGCCGTCAACGTGACATCGACGCCGGACACGCGACGCAGCACCGACTGGACGTGGTCGAGCGTGATCGCTTGCGTCCGGTGAAAGCCGCCCGCATCGAAATCGACCATCGCGATCGTCCCGGGCCGCTGGTAGGTGTACATGCCCGAGGGCGTGTAGTGCCGGCCCGGGACGAGCCCATCCGGCCCGGCCGGCTCGACGTCGACCGAGTAGCCGGTGAACTCCGGCTCGGTGCCGACGAACTCGAAACCGGCGACCTTGCGCACCGTGCTGCGGCCGCCGTCGCAGCCGACCAGCCACCGCCCACGAACCCGCGTGCTGCCGGCGCGAACGTCCACGCCGTCCGGCCCCTCGGTGAAGTCATCGACGCCTTGCCCCTGCATGATTTCCACCCCCAAGTCGCGCGCCCGGGCGGCCAGGACGGACTCGAGGCGCGCCATCGTGGTCGGCAACGGGCCCGCAGCCGAAGCCGGCAGGCCGTTCGCCACCCTCGACGCATCGATCCTGTCGTGGAAGAACTGGATGCCGGCGAAGTGGCCGCCCGGGCGGCGCGCCTGCTGCATCCAGTGCGCGTCGGTCGACGAACCGCGCTGCTCCCGGTGCTGCTGGACCGGCGGCGGCTCCGCGATCGCGTCGAGAAGACCGCGCCGCGACAGCGCTTCGACCGTCGGGACCGACAGCCCCCGCATCCCGAACGGCAAGCCCTTCAACGGGGAGGCGGGATCGTCCGCCTGCTCGAGCACCACCACCGACGCGCCGCCGAGGCGAAGTTCGCACGCGAGAAAGAGGCCGACGGGGCCGGCGCCCGCGATGACGACGTCGCAGCTTGAAGGATCTTGCATGAACTACCCCTGTGTGGTCGTCCGACCGAGGCAGTTCGTCGAGGGAACCGCACGGACGAACAGCGCTGCATGAACAGCATTCAATGTTCGTCGTGGGGCCTCGTGCACAAAGCAGAGGCAGTGCTTCCATTGCGGAAGGACCTGGACCGACCACACCAGGTCTGCCTTTTTCGACCAGGCCAATATAGCAGCCCGGGTGCCGGGCTCGCGATGGGCAGCCCTGGCGAAGGTCGGTCGCGCAGCGGATGCCGGAACCAGGGTGCTCGACCGCGGATACCCGCTGGCGAGCGAGCGTCGGGCTCGGGCACCGTAGCGCTGTGCCAACGACTTCGGGAATCTGAGCCAGTTGAGCTTTGGCGCCGACGGCAAGGGCCGAGCCTCATCCCGGCGTGACCGGACGCGCATTCGAGCGCAACATCTTCCGCAGCGCTTTCGATGGTCGACATGCGCCCTCGGAGCCGACAGCCGGGCCGACCGACAGGTCAGCAGCCAACCTCGATCAGGCGGGGAGCGTTCGCCGACCGGTGCGTTCAGGTCGCATCTTCATCGGAACTCGGCGCGGTGCGGCCTGCGCCGCGATCGACGCCGTGCGTCCAGCCCCGAGGCTTGCCCGGCCTGCCTTCGATCACATGCGAGTGCGTGGGCCCGCGCGACGAAAACCTCACGCAGCAGCACGGCGTCCGGGTGCCCGCGCCGGAACGGACCCTGCCAGCCGCCGTCTTCGTTGTGCGGCTCCGTCAGCACGTCGAGGGCGCTGTCGTGCGTGGGCAGCGGGCCGGCGCCGTGGCGCGTCATGTAGGCGCGCACGATGCCCAGGCGCAGGACGGGTGCGCGGATGCCGGCGGACGCGAGAACGGCGTCGGCGCCGGCGGGCGTCGCGTCGCTCCACGTGGTGTGTGGATGGAAGCCGCGTGATTCGTCGAGGAGCACGCCTTGGGCGCCTTCGAACAGCAGCGTGCCCTTGCGCTCCAGGCACGAGGAGACGATGCCCTCGTCGGCCGGTGCGACGTGCAGCGCCAGGCGGCGCGCCTGCTCGAGCCAACGCTCGGCGACGCCGTCGTCGTGCAGGGCGCGACCGTCGTCGTCGCCCGGATCTAGCGCGCACAGGTCGAACTGGGCCGCCAGCGTGCGGCGGATGGCGGCCAGCTTCTCGCGTGCCCGCAGAGGATGCGCGAGGTCGGCGTAGCGCAGCGCTTCGTCGGGGTGCCCGATCGCGTGCGCCACGGTCTCGCCGACACCCACGCCGCAGCTGCCATGGGCCTGCGTCCCGCGCCGGCGCTCCCGCAGGCGGCCCGCGGCCTGATGGTAGGGCGTGGTGAGACGGCAGCCCGCGGCGATCGTCAGGCGCGACAGCGCGTCATCGATGCCCGCACGGCGCAGGCAGGATTCCTCGACCAGCAGCGCCGTGGGATGCATGACTACGGCGGATGCCAGCAAGGTCTGCACGCCGCGCACGAACGTGCCGGCGCCGAATTGCGAGAACGTGTGGTGGCGGCCGTCCGGCAGAACGACGTTGTGCCCGGCCTGCGCGCCGCCGTTGAAGCGCGCGACGGTGTGCACCGGCCAACGCCGACACAGTGCGTCGGTGAACAGACCCTTGCCGCAATCGCCGAAGCCCAGGCCGACGAGCACGGCGTAGCGCGGCGCCTCGCCCATGTCCAGGTCAGCCGAACAGGCGCTGCCACCACGAGGACGTGGTCTTCGTCGAGGAGACGTGCGGCTGCGCGCCGCGCCCGCTTCCCGGCTGGAGCAGGCCGGCATCGACTGGGTAGGCGTGACCGATATCGACTTGATGTACACGGCCAACTGGAGTGACCTTTCAGAGGCCGGGGCCACCTACGGCATGCCGAGACTGATTGGCGATCGCGTGGCCGACGCCGCCCAGCTCAAGGCGACCTCTCCGATCCTGAACGCGGCGCGGATCCGCGCGCCGCTGCTGATGGCCTACGGGGGCAAGGATCGGCGCGTGAACCGCGCGGCTGCCTTCCTCGACAAGCACATCGGCCAGCCCTGACTCCGATGGCCCGGTGCCCGGCACTGCCTTGCGCGTCGCCGGATACTCTTCGGACCAACCACTGACGAGCGACGCATGCCACTCCCGAAGTTCGCACTCCTCCCCGGGCTGCTCCTGGGCGCGACGCCCGTGCTCGCGCAGATCAACGCCGGAACCCTGCCCCCGACCCCGTCGCCGCCGTTCAAGCTCGCGAAGGTCGCGCAGTTCGACCTGCCCTGGCGGATCGCCTTCCTGCCGGATGGACGCATGCTGATCACCGAGAAGGGCGGCAAGCTCTTCCTGGCGACACCGTCCGGGCAGAAGGTCGAAGTCACCGGCGTGCCGCCGGTGCTGCACGAACGGCAGAACGGCCTGCTCGGCGTGTACCTGGCCCCGTCCTATCCGGGCGATGGGGCGATCTACCTGACCTACTCGGAGCCCGGGCAGGATCCGGGCACCTCCAGCCTGGCGCTCGCCCGCGCGACGCTCAGGATCGGCGCCGGCGCCGCCTCGCTGGAGGACCTGCGGGTCGTCTGGCGCGACCCGATCAAGGGCAAGGGCGGCCAGGTCGGCGCCGCCGTGGCCTTTTCGCCGGACCGCAGGTTTCTCTTCCTCACGGCCGGTGATCGACAGCGCTTCACGCCCGCGCAGGACCCGAACCAGCCGGCCGGCAAGATCCTGCGACTGACCCTGGACGGCAAACCCGCGCCGGGCAATCCGCTGGAGGGCAGGACGGGCGCACGGTCGGTCCCGGTGATCGATCCGGCCCGGGACACGGAGGCCGCCAAGACCGCGCCCGTCGTGGGCACGCATGTCTTCGAAGGCCCGAACCTGACGCCGTCCGAGACATGGAGCTCGGGGCATCGCACGCCCTACGGCCTCGCGTTCGCGCCGGATGGCCGCCTGTGGGAACTCGAGCATGGCCCGCGCGGCGGCGACGAGCTCAACCTGATCGAGCCGGGCAGGAACTACGGCTGGCCGCTGGTCTCCTATGCGGTGAACTACGACGGCGTGCCCATCGCGAGCCCCGATACGCGTCCCGACCTCGCCAAGCCCGTGATCTACTGGACGCCGGTGATCGCGCCCGGCAACCTGATGTTCTACAGCGGCGCGATGTTCCCGAAGTGGAAGGGCTCGGCGTTCGCGACCGGCCTGGTCAGTCTTGCCCTGCATCGGATCGAGGTCCATGGCGCGACTGCGACGCCGGCCGAGCACTGGACGGTCGGCTTCCGTGTCCGCGACGTCGCCCAGGCCCCGGATGGTGCGCTGTGGTTGATCGAAGACGACCACGCGGGCGGTCTGTATCGGCTCACGCCGCAGTAGTCGCGCACCGCACCTGGGCGCGCCCACGCGCCGACCGATGCCGGAATTCTGCTGTTCGTCGCACCGGCAGCGCCTGCGGCGAAGCGGGTTGCTAGATTCGCATCGAGCAGGACGCCGGGGCGCTCGGCCGGAATCCCGCGGCGCCGTCGATGTCATCGTCGTCGCGCCGTGCAGCAGTTCGGGAGGCCGGGGACCCGCCAGCCAGCGTCTCCTGTCGTTGATCGTCGTGCGCCTGGAGGAACCCTCGATGTTCGCCAACGTCATTCAGCGCGAGCCGCAGCCCCTGCACCTGGCCGACACCCTCGAGGCGCGTTGGGGCATGCCCATCCGCGTGCTCTCGGTGGGCGACGATCCGCTGGTCCACGAAGGCATTCGTGCGCTGCTCGGCGCCGAGGACGACATGGATCTCGTCCGTGAGGTCGGCACCGAAGAGTTCGATTCGATCCACTTCGTGGGGCTGCTGCCTGCCGTCGTCCTGATGGGCGCCCAACTGTCCGGCTATGGAAGCGCAAGGGCCATCGCCCGGCTGAAGGCATTCGACCCGTCTGCCCGCGTCATCGTCATTGCCACCAGAAGCGCGGACGTGCGCACCCGCAGGGCGATCGACGCCGGCGCGCATGGCTGTCTCCTGTCGTGCAACGTGCGCGGGGAATTGGCCAAGGCCATCCGCGCGGTGGCGTCCGGCCGCCGGTTCATCGACGCTGACGCTGCTGTCCAGTTGATGCTGGCCGGATCTGACGAGGACCTGAAGGCACGCGAGATCCAGGTGCTCGAACTGGTGGCCGCGGGCAAGGCGAACAAGGAGATCGCGCGCGAGCTCTCCACGACCGAGGGCACCGTGAAGAACTACATCAAGAGGATCCTCGGCAAGCTGCACGCTTCCGATCGAACGCACGCCGTCGTCATCGGCATCGCGCGTGGAATCATCGAGGTCCGCACGAATCCTGCCTGACCGCGCACGCCGTCGCCGTCGTTCGCGATCGTGCGCAGGACGACCGGCTGTGTGCTGCGATCCCGCAGGTCGGCGACGAACCAAAAAAAAGAGGCGGCCTGTGCGGGCCGCCCCTCTCAAGATCAAGAGGACCCTCTCGATCAACCTTTGCGGTCAGAACCTGTAGGTCGCGGCGCCGTAGACGAAGCGACCGTGCGGGTCGTAGTAGGTCGGGTCGTATCCCGTCTGGAAGTACGTGCCGTTGGTCGTGACGGCGGGCGGCTGGCGGTTGAAGACGTTCTTCAGGCCGAGACGGAAGGTCATGTTCTTCACCCCGCTGTAGTCGCCTTGCAGGTCGTACGTCGCGAACGACGAGACGCGGCGGCCCGTGCTGCAGACCGCGGGCGGCGCGTCCGGCGCCGTGTAGTCGCCCGGGTCGCAATCGACGATGGCGGGCGGCGCGTCCTTGTAGCTCGACTGGAAGTTCTGCGTCAGCGCCAGCCCATAGGCGGCGTAGTTCCAGTTCACCGTCAGCGCGTGTTTCCAGCGGAAGATCATGCCGCCGTTCGTGACGGCGTTGATGGCGGAGGCCGACGGATCGGTCGCTCGTCCGATGCTGTGCTGGACGGTGCCATCGATGGTCGTCAGGTCGTATTTCCGGATCCACGTGCCGGCCAGCTCGGCGCCGAACCGACCCATGGCCGTGCGCAGGCCGGTCCACTTCACGTCGAGGTCGACCCCCGCGGTGACGACGCCGCCGCTGTTGACATTGCTGGTGACGATGTTGGTGATGTTGCCGGAACCGTCGCGCGACACCAGCGGCGTGTACACCGGGTTGCCCGCGGCCGCCAGGTTCACCACCGTTTCGGCGTCGAGGGCGATGATCGCGTGGTCGACGCGGACATGGTAGTAGTCGATGCTGGCCGACAGGCCCTTGACCGGCTCCACGATCGCGCCCAGCGAGAACTGCTTCGACTTCTCCGGCACCAGCTTCGGATTGCCGCCGACCTGCTGGTTGAACTGGCCCGGAACGCCCGTCACCGGATCGGTGAAGATGTTCGTCGTGGCGGGCGCGAGCGGGGTGTAGAGCTCGGGCAGCGCGGGCTCGCGGAAGCCGGTGCCGATGGAGCCGCGGAACGCGACCTGGTCCAGCGGCGTGAACTTGAAGCTGAGCTTCGGGTTGGTGGAGGACGCCGTGGGGTAGTGGTCGTTGCGCACCGACAGGTCGGCCTCGAGGATCTTCAGGAACGGCGCATCGATCTCGCCATAGATCGAATGCGAGTTGCGCGACGCCGAGAACGGCAGCACCGCCGCGCCGTAGCCGGACACGTCGCCGCTCTGGTAGGCCGCGCTCGGCTGCAGGTCGAGGGCTTCCTTGCGCAGCGTCACGCCGGCGGCGAACGCCAGCGCGCCGCCCGGCAGCCGCGCCAGGTCGTGCTGGACCTTGAGGTCGATCGCGTCGGTCGTCAGCGACGATCGGATGATGTTGCCGTTGTAGTTCGTCGCCAGGATCTGGGCGGCCAGCGCCGGCGACTGGTGGGCCACGAACGGATCGAAGGCGTTGTTGCCGCTCAGCAGTTCGACCAGCTGGGTCTGGTTCTGGTAGCCGCGCTGGGTCGACTCCGACACGACGCTCTCGTTGCGGCTGTACGCCGCGTCGTAGTCCCAGTCCTTGAACGAACCGGTGAAGCCGGTCGCGAGATGGTAGAGCGTCGAATTGTCCGTGTGGATGCGACCGCCGCCGTCCAGCGCCCGGTAGCTGACCGTCACCGGGCAGGCACCGCCGCCGCAGCTCGTCAGCACTTCCGGATGGTTGGAGGCCGCGATATAGCTGGCCGGGTAGTAGGGGCTCGACGGATTGATGACGATGACCGGATCGACGCCGATCTTGTGGAACAGCGGGTCGGTCGCGAGGAACGAGGCGCTGTACGGCGAGGACTGTTCGCTGATGACGGTCTTCGCGTTCGACGCGAAGGCTTCCGCGAACCACTCGTTGTCGTCGTTGATGCGGCCGCGCAGGGTGGCCGCGACGTTGACGCGCGTGACGTCCGGCGTCAAGGGCACGAAGGGCGACGGGTTGTAGCGGCAGGTGTTGAGGTTCACGTCGAACGCCATGCCGTTCGCCGAGCAATTGTTGGTCGTGCTGGTGGGGCTGGTCGGGCCCAGGATGTTGCCGATGCCGCTGCCATCCGCGTAGATGCCCTTGCCCTGGTTCAGCGAGTTCAGGATGTCCGGATCGAAGGTCCGGATCGCCCCCGTGGCCGTCGCGCTCAGGTCGAACAGGCCGTCGTCGCTCCACGCCCGATTCGCGTACTTTCGCTGGTAGCCCTGGATCGCGGCGTCGTGCGCGACGTCCAGCGAGACCATGGCCGACAGGCGGTCCGTCGCGAAATCGCCGAAGCCCGCGACCAGGCCGACCTTGCCGCTCTTGCCGCCGCCGGAAGTGGTCGGCTTGCCGTAGTAGCCGGTCATCTCGACGCCCTTGAAGTCCTTGCGCAGGATGAAATTGATGACGCCGGCGACGGCGTCCGAGCCGTACACGCCCGACGCGCCATCCTTCAGGACTTCCACGCGGTCGATGGCCGACAGGGGGATGGAGTTGACGTCGACCGCCGTGCCGTCCGTCGCGTAGTTCGCGATCCGCCGGCCGTTGACGAGCACCAGGGTGCGCTGCGCGCCGAGGCCGCGCAGGCTGGCGGTGGATTCGCCGTAGGTCGCCTGCCCCGCGTTCTGCGCGGAGGACGTGCCGCCGGCGGAGGAGTTCGCCGAGATGTTCTGCAGCAACTGCTCGGTGTTGGTGACGCCGAGCTTCTCGATCTGTTCGCGCGAGATCGTCTGTACCGGCAGGGCGCTCTCGGCATCGGCTCTCTTGATCGACGAGCCGGTGATCTCCACGCGCTGCACCGTCGCGCCCTGGTCCGCCGCGGGTTCCTGGGCCCGCACCAGGGCGGGCGCCACCGACGCCAGGGCACCCAGTGCCGAGAGGATGCAATGGCCGAGTGCGGTTCTCTGGAAGGGAGTGGGCTTCATGGGATGGGGTGGGAGTGAGCGGGCTTCGGCGACTCGCGACAAGCGTCTGCCGATCGACGCAATGGAGCAAATCTATCGAGCGGACGCGGCCGCGAAAAGTCTCGGAGGAGAGGCGCCGCCAGTCTCTTTAGGCATCGTCGCCAGGCTTGCGGGCGCACCCGCTCGACGCGCCGCGAGGCCTGCCGGCCCGGGCAACGGCCGGGGACCGCTCGGCCGCCGGCCGTGCCGGGCGGCGGCCCTCCGGGCCCGAGCGGAGACCCGGGCCCTCGCCATCGATGACGGCGTCCCGCTTCGGCGACGGGAGGCACCCGCGCGCTGCGCGGCGTGCCCGACGCGTGCCAGTCAGCGCAGCGCGTCGCCCTCGCACATCGACCTGCGCCGCCACGCCAGCACCACCACCCCCGCGCACAGCAGCGCCGGCAGGCCCGGCTCGGGGATCGTGCTGATCGGCCCGATGCGTGGCGCGCCGAGGCCGGCGTAGTCGCCGGTGCCGGCGAACGCCTGGATGGCCGGCGCCGCGCCGTCGATGTCCACCACCAGCAGCGCGTTGCCGAGTGCCGTGGTCGTGACCAGGTTGCCGCTGCCGTCGATGAGCGCGAACGAGAACTCGTCGGGCGTGCCGCCGGGGTCGACCTGCGTGGTCAGGGCCACGTCGAAGCCGAGCGACGCACCCGGCGTGAACGACTGGGTCACGGCGTTGTAGAAGTTGTCGTCGACGAGCGTGAATCCGGCGGCCAGCGATCCGCTGGCGCCGCCGTCCAGCAGGGCCGGGCCGATCCCGGCGCCGCTGCCCAGCACGAAGTGGCCCAGCGTGACGACGTTGTTGGCGTCGCCCACCGCGCTGCCGTCGTCGAACTGGAACAGCAGTTCGAACGGGCCCGAGGCGCCGGACTGCAGCGCCGTGGTGTCCAGGTCGACATGGAAACGGGTGTCGGCCAGCGCCGGTGCGCCGGCAATGGCGAGTGCGACGCCGAGGAGGGGGGCTGGAATGCGCATGGCGGTTCGACTCCGGGGTTCAGCGTTGGCCGGGTCCCGCGAGCACCTGGGTGGCGTAGCTCACCGGCAGGTTGGCGGGGTCGTTGAAGACGAGGGACAGCGTCGCGCTCGCGCCGGGGGCCAGCGACGCGACGCCGGCGTCCATCCAGGGGCGGCCGAGCGGCGCGACCACCGACGTCGTGCCGCCGGCAGTGGCCAGCGCGATGCCGGCGGCCAGGTTGGTCAGCACCAGGGACACCGGGCCGGCGATGGTCGTGGGGCCGGCGTTTGCGAGCCTGACCGTCTGGAACCAGCGATGCAGCGTCGGGTCGTAGCGCAGGCCGGAGCGGGTGATCGTCACCTGTGCCGAGACGTCGACCGAGGTCGGCGTGAGCAGGTAGGCGTGGCGCACGCCGTTGTGCAGCCCGTCGCCGACGATCTGGCCGGCGTCGTTGATCGACCGCGCATGGTCGATCTGCCAGCCCAGCGCGGGATCGACCAGCGTGCGCAACTCGGTGAGCGTGCCCTTGCTGTAGAGGAAGCCACCGCTCTGGCCCACGAGGCCGGTCAGCCAGGTCTCGCCGACGACCTCGTCCTGGTTGTTGATGCCATGGGCGGACAGGCCGGTGCCGATCGGGTGGAACGCCGCGCCGTCCCAGAACACCGGCAAGGCGTTGATGTTGCCCTGGGCGTCGACGTAGATCCGGCTGCCTGCCGCGTGGCCCGCCGCGTTGATGCTCTCGAAGGCGCCCGAGCCTTCGTACAGGCCGCTGTCCAGTTGCGGACCCACGAGGTCGGCCAGGCCTATCGTGCCGAAATCGTAGGGGTTGCTGGCCGGGAAGCTCACGGCGCCGTTGGCGTGGATGATGGGGCGCGCATAGGGCCCGACGAACAGGCTGCCGGCCACCTGGCCGCCGTCGTTGATGGCGGCGGGCGTGCAGTGGCAGTTGTAGCCGCTGGCGTCGTACGGTCCGTTCGATCCCTGGGCGACCGTGAAGTTGATCGAGCCGCTGGTGCCGTTGCGCACGTTCGGCGTCCAGACGAACGGCCCGGCCGGGCCGCCGCCGCCGACGACCTGCCCCAGGTTGTTCAGGCCGAAGCCGTCGCTCGGGCTGGCGGTGCCCAGCAGGGCCACGGCGGCACCGGAGCGCGCGTTGGCGCTGGTGGGCGTCCAGAGCCAGGCGATCTCGCTGGGCGCGCCGACATTGACCGCCACCTGGCCGTAGTCGTTGATCTTCATCCCGTTGGCCAGGCCCGAGGTGGCGACACCGAGGTCGGTGAAGGCGCCCGTCAGCCCGTTGGGGCGATCGGGCGTCCACAGGAAGCCGTGGATGTTGCCGGAACCCACGCCGGTATCCGTGCTGGTGCTGCCCGTCACCTGGCCGACGTTGTTGACGCCGAATGCGGCCGACGAGAGGAACCCCGGCAGCGTGCCCAGGTCCGTGATCACCCAGGTGGCATGGTTGCCCGCGCCCGACGGCGCGAGCACCGTCACGGTGGAGGTGCGCGACGTCACGTTGCCGCCGCCGTCGCGGGCCGCGCAGGTGACCACCGTCACGCCGACCGTGAACAGCGACGCGCCCGGCGGCGGGTTGCAGGTCACCGTGGGGACGCTGGCCGTGTCGGTGACCACCGGCGGCGGCACGGCGACGGTCGCCCCGGCTGCGCTGGTGGCGGTGGTCGTGATCGGGGCGAACATCGTCAACACGGGCGCGATCGTGTCGACGATGGTCACGGAGGTCGTCGCGGATGCCGCGTTGCCGGCTGAATCCGTCACGTGGCAGGAGAGCGTCGTGGTGCCCAGCAGGTACAGCGCGGAGGCGCCGACGCCCGGGCAGTTGAGAGTGGTCGCCCCGACGGCCCCGCCCACCGTGGCGGCGGCCAGCGTGACCGTGGCGGACTCGTTGGCGGTGGCCTCGACGGTGACCGGCGGCGGCAGCCCCAGCGTGAGGGCCACCGCGGACTGCGCGGCGCCGAGCAGGACGCCGGCCGTGCAGAGCCAGGCGGCGCGTCGCACACCGGGCGGGAAGGGCTGCGAGCGCGGGCTTGCGGGCCGCTGGTTGGACATGGCTCACCTCCGTCGGAAGGATCGTGTCGGGAGCGATCGGCGTGTCGCCGGACTGGAAGTGAGCATAGGTTCGGCCATCGGCCGCAACATTCCCTAGCTTCCGTCCGGGTCGGCGGGAATAAGGGCGGCGCGCCCGCAATCCGCGCGCGATCGCCCTGGCCGTGCGCGCGGGGCGGCTGGCACGGACGTTGCGTGACCCCCGCCATGCGCATGATCACCAAAGGCCGGTTTGCCGTCACCGCGATGATGGACCTGGCGCTGTCGTGCGCGAACGGACCGGTGGCGCTGACCGCCATCTCGATGCGCCACGGGATCTCGCCGTCCTACCTCGACCAGTTGTTCGGCAAGCTGCGCAGGGGCGGACTGGTCGACAGCGTGCGCGGCCCGACCGGCGGCTACCTGCTGGCGCGCGACGCCGCGGCCATCAGCGTGGCCGAGATCGTCGCCGCCGTCGACGGCCAGGCCGACGACGACGCGATGGCGGCGCCAGCGGCGGCGGGCGGCGAGGCCGTGGGCGAGGCCGCGCGCGAGGTCTGGCAGCTGCTGAATGCGGAGATGGACCGGTTCCTCGGGGCGATCTCGCTGAAGTCGCTGGTCGACGTCCAGCGCGCCCGTGCCGTGCCGGTGCGCGAGTTGCGCCTGCACCGCGGGATCTCGTCCAAGCCCGTCGTCCGGCCGATCCGCACCGACGCGCCGAACTCCGTGTTCGCGCTGGCCGACACGATGCAGCGGCACGCCAAGGCGCCCTAGTTCGCGCCGGCGCGGCGCCGCGCCTTTTGTCGCAAAGCCGCCATTCATGGCACCGCGTGTCGCTCGATCCCCGAGGACCGGACCGCAAGTCGTTGATTCGTATGGAGATCGATGCCTGGCATCGAAGCTGCAATGCACTTGCTCGAACGCATCGATTCAACGTCGTCGTCACGCACAGGGAGCCCCCGATGTCCGCCTCGCTCAAAGCCAAGATCGCCGAAGTCTTCGACGAGCCGGGGTGCGACAAGAACCAGGGCAAGAGCGAGAAGGAGCGCAAGAAGGGCTGCACCAAGCAGCTGACGCCGGGCGCGGCCGCGGGCGGCTGCGCGTTCGACGGCGCCAAGATCGCGCTGCAGCCCATCGTCGACGTCGCCCACCTCGTGCACGGGCCGATCGCCTGCGAGGGCAACTCCTGGGACAACCGCCACAGCGCGTCCTCGGGCTCGACGCTGTACCGCACCGGCTTCACCACCGACATCAACGAGCTGGACGTGATCTACGGCGCGGAGAAGCGCCTGTTCAGGTCGATCCGCGAGATCTGCGAGAAGTACGACCCGCCGGCGATCTTCGTCTACCAGACCTGCGTGACCGCGCTGATCGGCGACGACATCGAGGCGGTGTGCAGGAAGGCCTCGGAGAAGTTCGGCAAGCCGGTGATCCCCGTCGACGCCCCCGGCTTCGCCGGCCCGAAGAACCTGGGCAACAAGCTGGGCGCCGAGGCGCTGCTGGACTACGTGATCGGCACCGTCGAGCCCGCGACGACGACGCCCTGCGACATCAACATCATCGGCGAATACAACCTGTCGGGCGAGCTGTGGCAGGTCAAGCCGCTGCTGGATGCGCTCGGCGTGCGCATCCTCAGCTGCATCTCCGGCGACGGTCGCTACGCGGAGGTGGCTTCGGCCCACCGCGCCCGGGCCAACATGATGGTGTGCTCGAAGTCGATGATCAACATCGCCACCAAGATGCAGCAGCGCTGGGGCATCCCGTACTTCGAGGGCTCGTTCTACGGCATCGGCGACATGAGCGAGACGCTGCGCGAGATCGCCCGCCTGCTGATCGAGCGCGGCGCGCCCGACGACCTCGCCCGACGCACGGAGGCGCTGATCGCGGTGGAGGAGGCGCGTGCCTGGGAGCGCATCCGCGGGTTCAGGCAGCGCCTGGCCGGCAAGAAGGTGCTGCTGATCACCGGCGGCGTCAAGAGCTGGTCGGTGGTCGCTGCGCTGCAGGAGGCCGGCCTCGAGGTGGTGGGCACCAGCATCAAGAAGAGCACCAAGGAAGACAAGGAAAAGATCAAGGAGATCATGGGCGACGACGCCCACATGATCGACGACATGACGCCGCGCCAGATGTACGCGATGCTGCGCGAGGCCAAGGCCGACATCATGCTCAGCGGCGGCCGCAGCCAGTTCGTGGCGCTCAAGGCCCGCATGCCCTGGATGGACATCAACCAGGAGCGCCACCACGCGTTCGCCGGCTACGAGGGCATGGTCACGATGATCGAGGAGATCGACAAGGCCCTGTTCAACCCGATGTGGGCCGAGGTGCGCACGCCTGCGCCCTGGGACGTCGCCGACACCCTGCTGGTCGAGCAGGACGCCGCCCGGCTCGCCGGCGAAGCCCAACCGGCCTGAGGAGTTCCGCATGGCGCACATCGTCGAACCCCGCAAGGCCTGCACGGTCAACCCGCTCAAGATGAGCCAGCCGCTGGGCGCGAGCTACGCGTTCATGGGGCTGGAGGGCTGCATGCCGTTGATGCACGGCTCGCAGGGCTGCACGTCGTTCGGCGTGGTGCTGCTGGTGCGGCACTTCAAGGAGGCGATCCCGCTGCAGACGACCGCGATGAACGAGGCCACCACCATCATGGGCGGCTACGACAACCTCGAGAAGGCACTGCTCAACATCCGCAGCCGGGCGAAGCCGCAGGTGATCGCGATCTGCTCCACCGGGCTGACGGAGACCAAGGGCGACGACGTGGAGGGCTACCTCGTCCTGATCCGCCAGAAGCATCCCGAACTGGCCGACACCGAGATCGTCTACGTGTCCACGCCCGACTACGTCGGCGCGTTCCAGGACGGCTGGGCCCGCGCGGTGACGGCGATCGTCGGCCGCGTTCCGCGGGTCGACGTGCCGCGCCGCGAGGGCCGCGTCAACCTGCTGCCCGGCGGCCACCTGTCGCCCGGCGACATCGAGGAACTGCGCGAGATCGTCGAGAGCTTCGGCCTCGAGGTGGTGGTCGCGCCCGACGTGTCGGGTTCGCTGGACGGCCACATCCCCGACGACTGGCTGGGCACCACGATCGGCGGCACGCCGCTGGCCGCGCTGCGCGACCTGGGCAGCGCGGTGCTGACGCTGGCGGTGGGCGAGCAGATGCGGCCGGCGGCGCAGGCGCTGCAGGACCGCTGCGGCGTGCCGTTCGAGCTGTTCGAGCGCCTGACCGGCCTGACCGCCACCGATGCCTTCGTGCAGCGCCTGGCCCTGCTGTCGGGGCGCCCGGTGCCGCAGCGCCTGCGCCGCCAGCGCAGCCAGCTGGTGGACGCGATGCTCGACGGCCATTTCCATTTCGGCAACGCCAGGATCGCGCTCGGCGCCGAGCCCGACCTGCTGTTCTCGGTGGGCAGCTTCCTGGCCGAGATGGGCGCTGAGCTGTCGGTGTGCGTCACCACCACCGCCTCGCCGTTGCTGGCGCGCATGCCCGCCACGGAAGTGGTGATCGGCGACCTCGAGGATTTCGAGCAGGCCGCCGCCGCGGCCGGCTGCGACCTGCTGATGACGCACTCGCACGGCCGCCAGGCGGCGCAGCGGCTGGGCAAGCCGCTGTTCCGCCTGGGCATCCCGAGCTTCGACCGCATCGGCAACGCGCACCGCTGCCACGTCGGCTACCGCGGCACCCGCAACCTGGTCTACGAGGTCGGCAACGTGCTGATGGAGCAGATCCCGCACCACCACGCCACCGACTGGCCGCTGTCCGAGGCGGCCGTCGCGGCCGCGCGCGGGCAGGCGCTGCCGGTGTTCAGCACCGAGCCCGCGCCGGGCGTCGCGCACGTCGATGCCGTCATCGGCCGGGTGCGGCGCACCGGCACGCCGGCCGAGTCCATCTGAAATCCGTGTTCACAAGGGGACGTCCATGAAGATCGCCTTCGCCACCCAGGACCAGCAGCGCGTCGATGCGCACTTCGGCTGGGCCAAGCACCTCGCCGTCTACGAGGTCGACGCCGTCGGCCACCGTCACCTGGAGACCTTTCCGTTCGGCGAGGACCTGGCCGAGGACGGCAACGAGGACAAGCTCGCGCCCAAGCTCGCCGCGATCCACGACTGCGCCATCGTCTACGTCGCCGCCATCGGCGGCTCGGCGGCGGCGCGCGTCGTGGCCTCGAAGATCCATCCGATCAAGGTCACCCAGCCCGAGCCGATCGCCGAGCTGCTGGACAAGATGCAGGTCGTGCTCAAGGGCACGCCGCCGCCCTGGCTGCGCAAGGCCCTGCTCAAGGGCGAGGCGCGCGCCACCGATTTCGAAGACGACGAACAGGAAGTGAAGTCATGACCGAAGCCACGACGACCGAGGCGCCGCCGGCCCCGCCCAGCGACGAGACGCTGCTGCAGGACCCGTTCATCCGCGAGCTGGTCAAGCAGATCCGCGCGCAGGACACCCACGGCACCTGGGAAGGCAAGAGCGACCTCAAGCTGCTCGAGCCCTACATCCTCAGTGCCGAGCAGCGCCGCGCGCTGCCGATGATGGGCGACCCCGATCCCGACACCCTGTGGCGGCTGGACCTGTTCCACAACGCGATCGGCCTGTCCATCGAGCGCGCCACCGGCTGCATGGTCAGCCCGATGATGAAGATGAGCCACGAGGGCTTCGGCCGCGCCGTGCTGACGGCGGGCCGGCTGATCGTCGTCAACCGCCACCTGCGCGACGTGCACCGCTTCGGCTACGCGAGCCTGGCCAAGCTGGCCGAGGCCGGCAACAAGCTGGTCAACGAGGGCATCGGCATGGTCGACACCTACAAGGACGTGGCGAACTATGGCTGACGTCGAAGCGCTCAAGCTCGAGTCGCGCAAGCTCAACGCGAAGGCCACGCAGGCCAAGATGGACCTGCACGACCTGTCCGAGGAACTGCCGACGAACTGGGAGCTGATCCTCGAGGTGGCGCAGCGCGCGCATGACGCGCACGCGGCGCTGATGGACGCGCGCAAGCGCCTGGCCGACGCGACGTCGGATTGACGAGGAGACGCGAGATGAGCAGTTTCTCGGTGACCCTTCCCAGCGGCGAGACCTGGACTCCACGCTTCGTCCAGAAGATCGACGAGGACAAGTGCATCGGCTGCGGTCGCTGCTTCAAGGTCTGTCCGCGCGGCGTGCTGGCGATGGTGGGGCTGGACGACGAGGGCGAGCGCGTGGCCGTGTCCGACGACGAGGACGACGACGACGCCGAGTACGAGAAGAAGGTGATGACCATCGCGCACCAGGAACTGTGCATCGGCTGCACCGCGTGCTCGAAGATCTGCCCGAAGAAGTGCTACACGCACGGCGAACACGTCGGCTGAGGAGCGCGCCATGCCTGCACCGCATCCACGTCATTCCCGTACCCGCACGGCGATCGGCTGCCTGCTGGCGGCGGGCCCGGGCGGGCCCCACGGCGCGCTGCCGCAAGGCGTTCGGCGAGGTTGGTGGCAACGCCTGATCGACCATGCGACGGACGCCGATGCGCCGGAGGTCCAGGCACTGGCCGGCGTGCTGGCGACGGCCTGGGAGCGGCATGGCCTGCACCAGCTGCCGCTGACCGGCCTGGGGGCCACGGCGACCCGGCACCTGCTCGCGCGCTGGTTCCCGGGTCTCGAGGCGGACCTGCGGCTGGACTGGCGCGCGCTCGCCGGCGCCGACCGGGACGAGCCCCGCGCGGACGAGATCGAGGAACTGGTCGGCCTGCTGACCGAGCAGGCGGCCCCGGCGCAGTCGCCGGTGCAGCGCGAGCAGGCACTGTGGATCGCCCATGCGCTGGCCCAGGCCAGCCTGGGCGAGGACCACCTGTGGCAGGACCTGCACCTGCCGTCGCGGCGCCAGCTGTCGGCCCTGATGGCGCAGTGGTTCCCGGCGATCGCCGCGCGCAACGACCGCGACATGAAGTGGAAGAAGTTCCTGTACCGCCAGCTGTGCGATCGCGCCGGGCTGCAGATCTGCCGCGCGCCCAGCTGCGGCGTGTGCAGCGACTACGCCGTCTGCTACGGCTCGGAAGAGGCGGTCACGGCCTGACGGGTCGTGCGCCCGACCATGCCCGCCACGACAGCCTCCGCCACGGCGCCCTCGCTGGCGCTGCACCACGAGCGCCTGGTCTTCGATCGCCAGCTGCGGGACGGCCGCGCACTCGTGGCGTCGCTGGAACTCGCCGCGGGCATGCGCGTGCTGCAACTCGATTGCGGCAGCGGCCTGCTGGCCGAGGAACTCGCGGACGCCGTCGGGCCGCGGGGCGAGGTGCTGGGTCTGGATCCGCTGCCGCTGCGCGTGCAGGTCGCCCACCAGCGCAGCCGTCACAACCTGCGCTTCCAGGTCGGTTCGGCCGCGGGCCTGGCGCGCCTGCCGGCGGCGTCGTTCGACGCCATCGTGGCCAACCACGTGCTGCATGGCTGGGCGGACGTCGCCCAGGCCGTGGCCGAGTGCCTGCGCCTGCTGGCCCCCGACGGCCGCCTGGGCCTGTCCACCTGGTCGGCGGCGCACGAACACCCGGCGGCCCGCGTGCGCGACGCCGTCCTGGCGGACCCCGCCTACGCGGCGCACCTGTTGCCGCCCGAGGCCATCGCGCGTCCGCTGACCGCCAGCGCGCTCGATGGCCTGCTGCGCGCGGCCGGCTTTGGTGCTGTCGCGCTGCGCAACGCACCCGAGGTGCTGCTGTACGCCGGCGCGCAGCCGGCGATCGAGGCGATGCAGGCCGGTGCCTGGGGCCGCTTCCTGATGCACCTGCCCGACGACCTGCGCGCGCCGGCGCACGCCGAAGTCGTGCGCCGCCTCGACGCGATCGCCGGCCGCCAGGGCATCCGCCACGACGCGATGTGCGTGTTCGCCGTGGCGCGCAAGCAGCGCGCGCCGGCATGATGTCGCCCGACCCTCCGCGCCGCCGCGGCGCGCCGTTCCGACCCCGAGGGATCGCCCGATGAGCATCGTGGACATCGCCTGGCGCGCCCACCCCGACTTCCCGCTGGTCCTGCTGTTCAACCGCACCGAGGCCGCCGATCGGCCGACCGTGCCGGCCGCCTGGTCGGGCGACGTGCTGGCCGGGCGCGACGGCGTCGGCCAGGGCACCTGGCTGGCGGTCAGCCGCAGCGGCGGGCGCTTCGCGCTGGTCACCGGCTACCGCGAAGCCGCGCCGCCGCCCGACGCGCCCAGCCGCGGCGAACTGCCGCTGCACTACCTCGCGAGCGACGACGAGCCGGTGGCGTTCGCGCGCCGCTTCATGCGCGACAAGGGCCCGTACGCGCCGTTCAACCTGATCGTGGGCAACCCGCGCCAGGCCCATTACGCGGCCACGCGCTCGCGGTTGCCGGTGGCGCTCACCGAAGGCCTGCATACCCTGACCAACGGCTTGCTCGACGAGGCGCGGCCGCAGGCCGAACGCCTGGGCACCGTGTTCGGGGCCTGGATCAAGGCCGCGGGCGGCTTCACGATCCTGCTCGACGGCTATCCGCGCTGGGCCGACGCGCAGGCGCGCTTCGGCACCGCGGTGCCGCCGCCCAACGACGCGCTGGGCGCGGACGACATCGCGCGGGCCGCGTTCGCGATGCTGGCCGATCGCCATGTCGGCGACGGCCGCCTGCCCGCGACCGGGCTTGACCCCGCCGAGGAGCGGCGGCGCAGCGCGGTGTTCGTCACCGGCGGCGTGACGCACACGCGCAGCAGCACCGTGTTCATCATGAGCCGCGACGGCCAGCTGCGCTTCGAGGAACGCAGCTTCGACGCCGACGGCACGCCGTGCGGCGTCGTGCTGGAGACCTGGCGGCAGGACGCCGCCGTCTTCGGCGCGCCGGACTGAACCGCCGTCGCGCTCAGGGCGCGAGCGCGGGTGCGATCACCACCTTCACGTCGGCGGGCGGCGCGAAGTAGGGCGCCGAGCTCACCAGCAGGTCGGCGCCGGCGCGCGCGAACGCGAGCGCGTTGGCCGCGGTGACGCCGCCGGCGGGCGCCAGCAGCGGATGCAGGCCGGCCGCGTCCAGCCGCTGGCGCAGCGCCGCCAGGGCCTCGGGCGCGAAGCGCTCCAGCTGCAGCACGTCGACGCCGGCGCGGGCGCAGGCCAGCGCCTCGTCCGCGCTGCCGACCTCGACGACCAGCTTCTTCTCGGGCTGCGCGGCGCGCACGGCGGCGAGCGTCGCCGCCAGGGTCTCCGGGGCGAGGAACGCGCGATGCTCGGGAAACACGAGCAGCGTCTCGGACAGCCCCAGCCGGTGCATCACGGCGCCGCCGGCCCGCACCCCGCGCGCGGCCAGTGCGCGCCCGCCCGGCCAGTTCTTGCGCGTGCAGGCCAGCGGCTGCGCGAAGCCCGCGTCGCGCAGCAGCCCGACGATGCGGGCGGCCTCGCCGGCGATGCCGCTGGCCGCCTCGACGCTGGTCTGCGCCACCTTCCACGCGAGCAGCAGGCCGCCGGCGGGCCCGCGCGCCTCGAGCAGGGTGGCGCCGGGGGGCGCGTCGCGGCCGCTCGCCACCCGCACGATCGCCTCGCAACCGCACAGCTCGAACAGCCGCGCAGCCTCCTCGATGGCCGCCACGCGCATCGCGCCGCGCGCCGCGAAGCGCAGCGTGCCGCGGCGCTCGCCCAGCTGCAGCGCGCGCGTGGTCAGGTCGCCATGCGGCGCGTCCTCGCGCAGCCAGCGGCGCAGCTCGTCGTCGTCGATTCGTTCCATCGGGTGGGCCGGGTCAGAGGCGCGGGATCGCGTTCGCCTCGACGATCTCGAAGCCGGAGTCGGAGGCGATGCCGCACGGGCGGCCGTCGCCGTCGAGCCGCTGCACGCGGCGGATCCAGGTGCCCGCCAGGCCGCGCCAGGCCTCGAACTCCTCCTCGCGCAGCAGCTGGACGACGGGCTGGTCGTCGTCGTCGAACGACGCGTCCCACTGCGAGAACCGGTGGCGGTACCAGCACAGCAGCCCGACCGCGTCGTAGCCGCGGTGCTTGGACGCCGGCACGCCGTCGTCGCGGTAGAACTCGAAGCGCACGGGGTGCACCACGTGGTCGTGGAGGTTGTCGGGCAGGTGCGCCTGCCAGTGGTCGGGAATGCGTTCCATGGTGGCCTACATCAGTGCGACGCCCTTGATCTGCGCGTGCAGCGCATCGCCGGGTTGGAGGTGGAGGGATTCGAGGCTGCGGCTGGTGATGCGCGCCAGCAGCGTCCAGCCGCCGTCGGCGCGCGCGTCCGGCACGCGCAGGCGCAGCAGCGCCGTGGCCTGCTCGAGGACGATCTCGTCGAGGACGACCGGGACGATGTTGAGGATGCTGGTCTCGGCCGGCGCCTGGCGCGTGACGCTGACGTCGCGCGCCAGCACCCGGGCGCGCACGGGCTGCCCCGGCGCGGCCGTCGAGGCGCCCACCCACAGCCGGGTGGCGCCGCGACCGATGCGCGTCAGGCCGTGGCGGGCGTCGTGCTCGACCACCTGCGCGTCGAGCACCACGCCCGCGTCGTCCTGGCGGCTCGGCGACAGGTCGGTGCGCGCCAGCATCTCGTGCAGCGCGCCGGCGGCCTCGACGCGGCCGTCGCACATCAGCACGAGGTGGTCCGCGAGACGGGCGACTTCGTCCATCGCATGCGTCACCAGCACGACCGGCAGCGCAAGTTCGCGGTGCAGGCGCTCCAGGTACGGCAGGATCTCGGCCTTGCGGGCGCCGTCGAGCGCCGCCAGCGGCTCGTCCATCAGCAGCAGGCGCGGGCCGGTGGCGAGCGCGCGGGCGATGGCCACGCGCTGGCGCTCGCCGCCCGACAGCGTCGCGGGGCGGCGCGCCAGCAGTGCGCCGATGCCCAGCAGGTCGACGACGGCGGCCAGGCTGACGCGGTCGGACTCGCCGTTGCTGCGCCGCTGGCCGTAGCGCAGGTTGGCCTGCACGTCCAGGTGCGGGAACAGCGCCGCCTCCTGGATCACGTAGCCGAGCGGGCGCTGGTGCGTCGGCACGAAGCGGCCGGTCGCGTCGTCCTGCCAGGCCTCGCCCCCGATGGCAACGCGGCCGGCGGCGCGCTCGAGCCCGGCGATCGCGCGCAGCACCGTGGTCTTGCCGCAGCCCGACGGGCCCACCAGCGCGGTGACGCCTTGCGCGGGCAGCGCCAGCGCGACGTCGAGCAGGAAGTCGCGCCGCTGCAGGCGCAGGCGGGCCTCGATCATCGGGCCGCCTCGTCGCCGCCGTCGCGCGCCGGCCGGTTGATCGCGTAGAGCGCCACCAGCACCGCGAGCGCGAACACCACCATCCCCGCCGCCAGCAGGTGGGCCTCGGCCAGCTCGCCCGCCTCGACGTGGTCGTAGATCTCCACCGACAGCACGCGCGTCTGCCCGGGAATGTTGCCGCCGATCATCAGCACGACGCCGAACTCGCCCACCGTGTGCGCGAAGCCCAGCACGCAGGCGGTGACGAAGCCCGGCCGCGCGAGCGGCAGCGCGATGCTGAAGAAGCGATCCGCCGCCGAGGCCCGCAGCGTGGCGGCGGCTTCCAGCAGGCGCTCCGGGATCGCCTCGAAGGCCTGCTGCAGCGGCTGCACCACGAACGGCATCGAGTACAGCACCGAGCCGACGACCAGCCCCGCGAACGTGAACGGCAGCCGCCCCAGGCCCAGCGCCTGCGTCAGCGCCCCGACCGGCCCGTGCGGCCCCATCGCCAGCAGCAGGTAGAAGCCCAGCACGGATGGCGGCAGCACCAGCGGCAGGGCCACCAGCGACGCGAACAGCGGCTTCCAGCGCGATCGGCTGCGCGCCAACGCCCACGCCAGCGGCGTGCCCGCCAGCAGCAGCACGGCGGTGCTGCACGCCGCGAGTTCGGCGGTGAGTCGGATCGCGGTCCATGCGGCGTCCATGCGTGCGCGACCCTAGTGTCCGTAGCCCCAGGCCTGGATCTGGGCCTTCGCGGCGTCGCCCTTCAGGTAGTCCAGCAGCGCCACGGCGGCCGGGTTCTTCTCGCCGACCTTCAGCAGCACCGCGTCCTGGCGGATCTGGCCGTAGAGGTTCGCCGGCACCAGCCAGTAACTGCCGACCGCCGGCTTGCCCGGCACCGCGACCTGCGACAGCGCGACGAAGCCGAGTTCGGCGTTGCCCGAGGCGACGAACTGGAAGGCCTGCGCGATGCTCTCCGCGGTGACGACCTTGGGCGCGAGCGTGTCGGCCAGCCCGCGCGACTTCAGCGTCTCGACGCCGGCCGCGCCGTAGGGGGCGAGCTTGGGGTTGGCGATCGCGATGTGGGCGAATCGACCCGACGCGAGCACCGCACCCTGGTCGTCGACGAAGCCGGGCTGCGCGCTCCACAGCACCAGCCTGCCGATGGCGTAGGTGAAGTTGCTGCCCGCCACCGCCAGGCCTTCGGCGATCAGCTGCTTCGGCGTCTCGTCGTCGGCGGCCAGCAGGACCTCGAACGGGGCGGCGGCCTTGATCTGCGCGTGGAACGCGCCGGTCGAGCCGGTCGACACCTTCAGCGTGTGGCCGGTGGCCGCCGTGAACGCCTCGCCGATGCGCGCGAACGGCCCGGCGAAATTGGCGGCCACCGCCACGGTGACCTCGCCCGCCCGGGCGACCGCGAACGCGGCCAGCAGGGCGGCGCCGACCAGGGCGCGTGCGGAGCGCTTGCGGAACTTCTTCATGACGTACTTTCTGGAGGTTGAATCAATCGATCACGGCCAGGATCACGCTGGAGACCTTGAAGGCCGCGCAGGCGCGGGCATCGACGCACAGGCCCAGGGCCTGCACGGAGTCGCGCGTGACGACGGCCACGGCGCTGCGGCCATGGCCCAGCGCCAGCGTCACCTCGGCGTTGATGGGGCCCTCGACCACGCGGCTGACGGTGCCCCAGAGCCGGTTGCGCGCGCTGACGCGCACGTTGTCGTCGACCAGCAGCATCAGCGAGGACGCCTTCACGAGCGCGATGACCTCGCCGCCGACGGCCAGGCCCAGTTGCTCGGCGGAGTCGCGCGTGACCGTCGCGGCGATCTCGAGCTGCGGATCGATGCGGATCTGCACCTCGACGTCGACGACGCCTTCGCGCAGCGCCTCGATCGTGCCGGCGAACTGGTTGCGCGCGCTGCTGCGCACCGACATGCGGCGCAGCAGGCGCTGGAAGGCGTGGACGTCGCCCACCGGCTCGGAGGCGAAATGCGCGGACAGCCGGTCCAGCGCGAGCTGGTATTCGGCCTCGACCGCCCGGTACAGCGCGATCACGCGCCGGCCGTGCTCGGTCAGCATCGTGCCGCCGCCGGCGCGACCGCCGGTGCTGCTTTCGACCAGGGGGCGGTCCGCGAGGTTGTTCATCGCGTCGACCGCGTCCCAGGCGGCCTTGTACGACAGCGGCACGTGCCGCGCCGCCTGCGAGATCGAGCCGTGGCGGGCGATTTCCTCCAGCAGCCGTACCCGCTTGTCGCCCAGGAAGGCGCCCAGCTCCGTGCTCACTTCGAGGTGGCCGGTCAGGTGCGGGTTCGGGGTACGTGCGGGCATGGTGGGCGGGGCCGTGTCGGAAAGCCGACAATCGTTATATCCTCGACGATACAACGCAAGGCACGTGCCAGCAAATCGCGGGCGTCGCGCCCCCCCCCGGACACGGCCCGCCGGGCCGCGCCGGCTCAGGCGGACTTGACGGCCAGGATCACCGAGTACGCCTTGAACACCGCCGTCGCCGACTGGCCGACCTTCAGGCCCAGCGCATCCACCGCGTCGTTGGTGACCGAGGCCGTGACCAGCGCGCCGCCGGGCAGGGTGAGGCCGATCAGCGACGACACCGCGCCGCGTTCGACGCGCCCGACCGTGCCGGCCAGCTGGTTGCGCGCCGACAGGGCGTAGCCTTCGAAATCGGTCACCAGCACGACGGCGGACGACTTGACCAGCACCAGCGCGGCCTTGCCGACGCTCGGGTCGAGGCGGCGGGCGGCGTTAGTGGTCAGCGTCGCGGTCACGTCCTGGCCGCCGGCCAGGGTCACGTTGACCTGGGTGGTGACGGGGCCGAACTCGACCGCCGAGACGGTGCCGGGGAACTGGTTGCGTGCGGTGGTCTTCATGAGCTTCCTTGTGGGGGCGATGCGGGCATCGCAGGATGACGGGGCGTGATGCGCGCGGTGCGGCACGACGCCGACGGCAAGACGATCGGGCGACCATGCCGCAGCGCGCGAGTCGGACTTCCGACGCAGGATCCGTGCCGGTCACGCTCGCACCCGGGCGAACACCGCGACGTCGCGCGGTTCGTCGCCGGCGTTCGGATGCAGGCTGTGGCGCCGCAGCACCCCCTCCTGGACGAAGTCCAGCGCCCGCAGCAGGCGGGCGCTGGCGTGGTTGTCGATGTCGCACAGCGCGTCGATGCGCCACACGGGGTCCTGGGCGAAGCCCTCGTCCACGACGGCCGCGACGGCCTCGCGCATGAGGCCGCGGCCCCAGTGGCTGCGGGCCATCAGGAAGCCCAGGCGCAGGTGGTGCGGCGGCGCGTCCAGGCGTTGCGCGACGAGTTGCACCATGCCCACCGGCGCGGCGCCCTGCGGGCCGGCGGGCTCCACCAGCATCCAGGTGAACGCGCTGCGCTTGAGCCAGCGGGCCTGGTCCCAGTCGAGCTGGGCGCGCGTCTGCGCGAGATCGCTGCGCGGGCGCCAGCCCAGCCAGGCCAGCACCGCGCCGTCGCGGGCCCAGTGTGCGTGGGCGGCGTGTTCGTCGCCGGGCTGGGGCGCGCGCAGGCGCAGCCGCGGGGTCAGCAGCAGCTTCTTCATGGCCGGCCGGCGGCGACCGGCTGGGCGTCGTCCGGCAGGCGCCGCGGCGTCATGGGGACGCGCCCGGCGCGCCGCCGTGCGGTGCCTGCGTGCTGGCCAGCATCGTGGCGATCACCTCGTGGCCGATCTTCGCGTCCGGCGCCAGCGTCGCGATCTGCGCCAGCAGGGCGCGGGCGTCGTCCGGCCGGCCGCTGCGCAGCGCGATGAACGCCAGCGCCTTGAGGGTGAACAGCCAGAAGCGGGCGACGCCGTCGGCGTGGAAGTCGATGCCCGGCGGCAGGTTCGCACGGGTGGCCGTGCGCCAGTCCGCGGGCAGGCCGGCCTGGCGCGCCGCCTCCTGCAGGCCGCGCCGCGCCGCGCGCTCGGCATCCTCGAACTCGCGGCGCCGGGCGTGGTGCTTGTAGATCGCGTAGTAGATGCCCAGGCTCTGCGGCGCCAGCGCCTGCGCCGACCACAGCAGCGCGCCGGCTTCCTCGGGCTGCACCGAGGCCTGGTGCAGCAACTGGCGGGCGAATTCGGGCTCGCAGCCGCCGAAGAATTCGTCGGCGTCGTTTCCGGTGAGCAGGTTCATGGCAGGGCGGAATGCAAGGGGCGGGCCCGCGCGCCGATGCCCCGGTGTCGTGGCGGGTGCGGGCGGGCGACGTCGCCCCGCGCGTCGTGGTTGCGACAAAGCCGACAGCGGTGCGACAGGACCGCCGCGCCCGCCACGCCGCCCGCGGTCGCCGCCGGATGCGCCCAAGTGACTGATCCACGGGGTGGTTTTCAGAAATACGGCCCGTTGCCCGGGGACTGGCACGTTCCTTGAGAAGGTAGGTCACAAGCCACCGCGGAGCCGACATGAAACTCAAGCTCGAAGACAAGCCGATCTACCTGGACTACGCGGCCACGACCCCGGTCGACCCGCGCGTCGTCCACGCGATGGTGCCCTACCTCTACGAGCAGTTCGGCAACCCGGCCTCGCGCAGCCACGCCTACGGCTGGGCCGCCGAGGAGGCCGTGGAGATCGCCCGCGAGCACGTGGCGGCCCTGATCGGCGCCGACCCGCGCGAGATCGTCTTCACCTCCGGCGCGACCGAGTCGAACAACCTGGCCATCAAGGGCGCGGCGCAGTTCCACGCGGCGCGCGGCAAGCACCTGATCACCGTGCGCACCGAGCACAAGGCGGTGCTCGACACGATGCGCGAGCTCGAGCGCCAGGGCTTCGAGGTGAGCTACCTGGACGTCAAGCCCGACGGCCTGCTGGACCTCGACGTGCTGGCCGCCGCGATCCGTCCCGACACGCTGCTCGTCTCCGTGATGTTCGTCAACAACGAGATCGGCGTGATCCAGGACATCGCCGCGATCGGCGCGCTGTGCCGTGCGCGCGGCGTGATGCTGCACGTGGACGCGGCGCAGGCCACCGGCAAGGTGGCGATCGACCTGCACGCGCTGCCGGTCGACCTGATGAGCCTGTCGGCGCACAAGACCTACGGCCCCAAGGGCATCGGCGCGCTGTACGTGCGGCGCAAGCCGCGCGTCCGCATCGAGGCGCAGATGCACGGCGGCGGCCACGAGCGCGGCATGCGTTCGGGCACGCTGGCCACGCACCAGATCGTCGGCATGGGCGAGGCCTACCGCATCGCGCGCGAGTTCATGGCCGGCGAGAACGTGCGCATCGCCGCGCTGCGCGATCGCCTGCTGGCCGGCGCCATGGCGATCCCCGAGGTGATCGTCAACGGCAGCATGACGCAGCGCATCGCGCACAACCTGAACCTGAGCTTCACCTTCGTCGAGGGCGAGTCGCTGCTGATGGGCATGAAGGGCATCGCGGTGTCCTCCGGCTCGGCCTGCACCTCCGCCAGCCTGGAGCCCAGCTACGTGCTGCGCGCGCTGGGCCTGTCCGACGAGGTGGCCCACAGCTCGATCCGCTTCTCGTTCGGCCGCTTCACCACCGAGGCCGACATCGACACCGCGCTCGAGCGCGTGCGCACGACCGTCGATCGCCTGCGCGCCCTCAGCCCGCTGTGGGACATGCACTGCGCCGGCGTGGACCTCAGCACGGTGCAGTGGGCCGAGCACTGACACCGGCTGCGCCCGCACCCACCGAACCCACCCCCTACCAGGAGCCGCCATGGCCTACAGCGAGAAAGTCATCGAGCACTACGAGAACCCGCGCAACGTCGGCGGCTTCACCGCGGAGGATGCCGACGTGGGCACCGGCATGGTCGGCGCGCCGGCCTGCGGCGACGTGATGAAGCTGCAGATCAAGGTCAACCCGCTGTCCGGCCTGATCGAGGACGCGAAGTTCAAGACCTACGGCTGCGGCTCGGCCATCGCCTCGAGCTCGCTGGTCACCGAATGGGTCAAGGGCAAGACGCTGGACCAGGCCCTGGCCATCAAGAACACCGCCATCGCCGAGGAACTCGCGCTGCCGCCCGTGAAGATCCACTGTTCCATCCTGGCCGAGGACGCGATCAAGGCCGCGGTCGCCGACTACCGGCTGCGCCACGACGCCCAGGTGGCCGAGCAGCCGGCCTGCAAGCCCGTCCAGGCCGTCGCCTGAATCCCATCCGCCCACCCGAGTCGAGGAGCCTCTCCATGTCGTCCTGCCAATCCCAGCCCAATGCCGCCTCGTCCTGCGCCACCGGCGCGATGCCGCCCGCGGCCCCGTTCGTGCTGCCCGAGGGCGCCTCGCCGCTCAACGTCAGCGACGCGGTCGTCAGCAAGGTCGGCGCGATGCTGGCCGAGGAGGGCGACCCCAACCTCAAGCTGCGCATCTTCGTGACCGGCGGCGGCTGCTCGGGATTCCAGTACGGCTTCGCGTTCGACGACGTCACCAAGGACGACGACCTGTGCGTCGAGGTGGGCGCGATCAGCGTGCTGGTCGACTCGTCGAGCCTGCAGTACGTGGTCGGCGCCGAGATCGACTACGAGGAAAGCCTCGAGGGCTCGCGCTTCGTGATCCGCAATCCGAACGCCGCCAGCACCTGCGGCTGCGGCAGCTCGTTCTCCGTCTGAGCCGGGAGGCCGCCATGTCCGTCAGCGTCACCCCCAAGGCCGCGCGCCAGATCCGCAAGGCACTCGACCAGCGCGGCGGCGGCTTCGGCCTGCGCGTCGCCATCAAGACCAGCGGCTGCTCGGGCTACGCCTACGCGCTCGAATTCGCTGAAGCACCGGCGCCCGAGGACCTGCAGTTCGAGAGCGAGGGCGTCTGCCTGCTCGTCGACGCGAAGAGCCTGCCGCTGGTCGACGGCACCGAGCTCGACTGGGTGCGCGAAGGCCTGAACGAAGGCTTCAAGTTCAACAACCCGAACGCCACGGCCAACTGCGGCTGCGGCGAGTCGTTCGCCGTCTAGCCCGTCCCACCCCCGGAGCACGCCATGGCCCTGCTGCAGATCGCCGAACCCGGCCGCGCGGCGGCCCCGCACCAGCATCGGCTGGCCGTGGGCATCGACCTGGGCACCACCAATTCGCTGGTGGCCACGGTGCGCAGCGGCCTGCCCACCGTGCTTGCCGACGAGGCCGGCGCGACGTTGCTGCCATCGGTGGTGCACTATGCGGCGGACGGCACTGTGATCGTCGGCGCGCAGGCGCGCGCGCTCGCACTGCGCGACCCGCAGAACACCATCGCCTCGGCCAAGCGGCTGATCGGCCGGGCGCCGGCGGACATCGTCGCCGGCAGCCTGCCGTACGCGGTCCAGCCGCTGGGCCCCAGCGGCGTGGGCGTGGCCACCCGGGCCGGCATCAAGAGCCCGGTGGACGTCGGCGCCGACGTGCTGCGGGTGCTGGGCCAGCGCGCCGAGGCCGCGCTCGGCGGCCCGCTGGTGGGCGCCGTCATCACGGTGCCGGCCTACTTCGACGACGCGCAGCGCCAGGCCACCAAGGACGCCGCGCAGCGCGCCGGCCTCAACGTGCTGCGGCTGCTCAACGAGCCCACGGCGGCCGCGGTCGCCTACGGCCTGGACACCGCCAACGAAGGCGTCTACGCCGTCTACGACCTGGGCGGCGGCACCTTCGACGTCTCGCTGCTGCGCCTGGCGCGCGGCGTGTTCGAGGTGCTGTCGACCAACGGTGACTCGATGCTGGGCGGCGACGACTTCGATGCCTGCGTGGTGCGCTGGTTCTGCGCGCAGCAACCGGCGACCGCCTGGGATGCGCGCGACGCGGCGGCGCTGCACGCGGCCGCCCGGCTCGCCAAGGAAACCCTCAGCGACGCGGACGAAGTCACGCTGGCCTGCGAACGCCACGACGGCCTGGTCGCGCAGGCGCGCCTGACGCGCGCGGTCTTCGAGGAGGAGACGAAGGCGCTGGTGCAGCGCACGCTGGGCCCGTTGCGCCGCGCCCTGCGCGACGCCGGGCTCAAGGCCGACGAGGTCGACGGCTGCGTCATGGTGGGCGGCGCCACGCGCATGCCGCAGGTGCGCCAGGCGGTGACCGCGTTCTTCGGCCGCGCGCCGCACACCGGCATCGACCCCGACCAGGCCGTGGCGCTGGGCGCGGCGATCCAGGCCGACCAGCTCGCGGGCAACCGCGCCATCGGCGACGCCGGGCTGCTGCTGCTCGACGTGTGCCCGCTGTCGCTCGGGCTGGAGACCATGGGCGGGCTCGCCGAGAAGGTGATCCCGCGCAACACCACGGTGCCCACCGCCCGCGCGCAGGAATTCACCACCTTCAAGGACGGCCAGACCGCGATGGCGATCCACGTGGTGCAGGGCGAGCGCGAGCTGGTCAGCGAATGCCGTTCGCTGGCGCGCTTCACGCTGCGCGGCATCCCGCCGATGGTGGCCGGCGCCGCGCGCATCCGCGTGACCTTCCAGATCGACGCCGACGGCCTGCTGTCGGTCAGCGCCAGCGAGCAGACGACCGGCGTGCAGACCCACGTCGAGGTCAAGCCAAGCTACGGGCTGGGCCACGACGCGGTGGCGCAGATGCTGCGCAGCGCGATCGACAGCGCCGAATCCGACGCCGCGGCGCGCCTGCTGCGCGAGGCCGAGGTGGACGCGCGGCGCCTGCTCGACGCCGTCGACGGCGCGCTCGGTGCCGACCAGTCCCTGCTGCTGCCGCGCGAGCAGTTCGCCATCCTGTGCGCGATGCAGGAGGTGGCCGACCTGCTCGAGACCTGCGCGGCGGGCGAGGCCGCCGAGCCCGCGGTCCAGAAGTCGCTGCGCGAGAACCTGCGCCGCGCCACCGACGCCCTCAACGCGGCGACCACCGAGTTCGCCGGGCGCCGCATGAACGCGCGCGTGCGCACCGTGCTGTCCGGCCGCAGCCTCGACGAGATCGCCTCGTGAACGCGCCCGACAAGGCTGTGGGCGGGACGCCGGGCAAGGTGCGGCCGACGTCTCCCGTCGTGGTGCGCCCGCATCCCCAGCTGTGCCCGGACGGCCTGGTGTTCCAGGCGCGCCAGGGACGCATGCTGGTCGACGAGCTGCTGGCCGCCGGCATCGCCATCGAGCACGCCTGCGAGAAGGTGTGCGCCTGCGCGACCTGCCATGTGCACGTGCGCGCCGGCGCCGAGGCGCTCGCACCGGCCGACGAGGAGGAGGAGGACCAGCTCGACGAGGCCTGGGGCCTGGACGGCCAGTCGCGCCTGTCGTGTTGCGTCAAGGTGGGCGCGACCGCGCTCGAGATCGAGCTGCCGCAGTACACCAAGAACCACGCGCGCGAGAAGTGAGCCGGCGCGCGTTCGACCAAGGCGGCCCGCGTGGCCGCCTTTTTCATGGGTCGGTACGACAACGCGTCGGCCGCGTGTCGACAACCGGACAATCCGACAAGCCGCGCCAAAGCTGGAAAGTCCAATGTTTTCAAGCACTTGGAAATTCCTGAAACGTGGCACAGCGCTTGCGATGCATTGCATGTCGGAACCAGGAGCATTCGATGCACGCAACGCGGCCGCCACGGCCCCCGATCCTCAACGACACGACCCTGCGCGACGGCGAGCAGACCGCGGGCGTCGCGTTCACCGCCGAAGAGAAGCTGGCGATCGCGCGCGCGCTCGATGCGGCCGGCGTGCCGGAGATGGAGGTCGGCGTGGCGGCGATGGGCGGCGCCGAGGGAGAGCTGATCCGCGCGATCACGCAGGCCGGGCTGCGCGCCCGCACGATGGTCTGGGCGCGGATGTCGGCGTTGGACCTGCGCGCGGCCGCGCACTGCGGCGCCGACATCGTGCACCTGGCGGTGCCCGTGTCCGACCAGCAGATCCGCCACAAGCTGGGCCAGGATCGCGCGTGGGTGCTGCTGATGATCGAAGGCTGCGTCGGCGCGGCGCGCGCCGCGGGCCTGGTGCCCAGCGTCGGGCTCGAGGACGCCTCGCGGGCGGACCCCGCGTTCCTGGCCCAGGTGGCGGCTGTCGCCCAGCGCGCCGGCGCGGTGCGGCTGCGCTATGCGGACACGCTCGGCATCCTGGAGCCCTTCGGCACCTTCGACCGCATCGCCGCGCTGCGACGCGAGACCGATCTCGACATCGAGATCCACGCCCACGACGACCTCGGCCTGGCCACTGCCAACACGCTCGCCGCGTGGCGCGCCGGCGCCACCCACGCGAGCACCACCGTCAACGGCCTGGGCGAGCGCGCGGGCAACGCGGCGCTGGAGGAGATCGTCATGGGCCTGCGCCACCTGCACGCGCTGGAGTCGGGGGTCGACAGCCGCGCGCTGCCGGCGCTGTCGGCGCTGGTGGCCAACGCGGCGGGTCGGCCGGTGGGCGCGGGCAAGTGCATCGTCGGCGCCGCGGTGTTCTCGCACGAGTCCGGCATCCACGTCGACGGCCTGCTCAAGGACCGGCGCAACTACGAAAGCATCGACCCGGCCGAACTCGGGCGCAGCCACCGCATCGTGCTGGGCAAGCACTCGGGCGCGGCGGCGGTGCGCGCCACGTTCGGCCGCCTGGGCCTGCCGCTGGCGGAAGACCGCGTGGCCGACCTGCTCGAACGCATCCGCGCGCACGCGACGCACGTCAAGCGCGCGCTCGACGACGCGGAGCTCCGCCTTCTCTACCAGGGCAGCCTGCCGCGCGCGCGCCAGGCCGCCTGACCCCTTCAACGAACACGAAAGACGGCCATGGACGGACTGATCCCCAAGCTCAAGGCGCTGTCGAGCGCCAACGAGTTCCTCGACTTCTTCGGCATCGACTACGAGCCGTCCGTCGTCGACGTGAACCGCCTGCACATCCTCAAGCGCTTCTACCAGTACCTGCACAAGGCCGAGGGCCTGCAGGGGCTGGACGAGGTCGAGATGTTCCGCCGCTACCGCGCGCTGCTGCTGCAGGCCTACCAGGACTTCACGACGTCGACCGCGGCGCGCGAGAAGGTGTTCAAGGTGTTCCAGGACGCCGACGGCAGGCAGCACGTGACGGTCGACGCGCTGCGCTCGAGCCTCGGCGCCCGGCGCGCCGCCTGATCCCCCGGAGAACAGCCATGCACATCGTCGTCTGCATCAAGCAGGTTCCCGATTCCGCGCAGATCCGCGTGCATCCGGTGACCAACACCATCATGCGCCAGGGCGTGCCGGCCATCGTCAACCCGTACGACCTGTTCGCGCTCGAGGAGGCGCTGCGCCTGAAGGACAGGTTCGGCGGCCGCGTGACCATGCTTTGCATGGGGCCGCCCCAGGCCGAGGACGCGCTGCGCAAGTGCATCAGCTTCGGCGCGACGGATGCCATCCTGGTCACCGACCGCGCCTTCGCCGGCGCCGACACGCTGGCCACGTCCTATGCCCTGGCCGCGGCGATCCGCAAGATCGGCCAGGAGCAGGCGGTCGACCTGGTCTTCACCGGCAAGCAGACGATCGACGGCGACACGGCGCAGGTCGGGCCCGGCGTCGCCAAGCGGCTGGGCATGAACCTGCTGACCTACGTCAGCCGCATCGTCGAGGTCGACGAGGACGCCCGCCGGCTGAAGGTGGAGCGGCGCGCCGAGGGCGGCGTCCAGGTGCTCGACTCCACCCTGCCCAGCCTGATCACGATGCTCGAAGGCACCAACGAGATGCGCTTTGCGTCGATGGACGACATGCTGCGCGCGGCGCGGTTTCCGGTGCGGCGCTGGAACAAGGAGGACGCCGGCATCGAGGACGTGGCCAAGATCGGCCTGAAGGGCTCGCCCACCGTCGTCAGCAAGGTGTTCGGCCCGACCCCGCGCAGCGTGAAGGCCGACATGCAGGTCGTGGCCGATTCCAGCGTCAACGACGTCACGCTGAACCTGTTGCAGAAGCTCTTCACGGCGCATCCCGCGATCGAGGAAGAGCTCGTCGATCGACTGAGCGCCTGAGGAGGACTCCATGAGCGAAGCACCGAAGCCGGCCGCGCCGCGCCCCGCAGGACGCGCGGGCAGGAACACCGAACTGTCCGAGGCCCTGAAGGCCTACAAGGGCGTGTGGGTGTTCATCGAGCACGACCGCGGCCATGTCAATCCGGTCAGCTGGGAGCTGATGGGCGAGGCGCGCAAGCTCGCCGACAAGCTCGGCGTGGACGTCGCCGGGGTGCTGATGGGCGGGCCCGACGAGCCGCTGGACGCGTACGCGAAGGAGGCCTACGCCTACGGCGCCGACCGCTGCTACTTCGTGCGCGACCCGGTGCTCAAGGGCTACCGCAACGAGCCGTTCACCAAGGGCCTGACCGACCTCGTCAACAAGCACCAGCCCGAGATCATGCTGCTGGGCGCCACGACGATGGGTCGCGACCTCGCGGGCTCGGTGGCCACCACGCTGGGCACCGGGCTGACCGCCGACTGCACCGAGCTCAACATCGACGGCCGCGCGCTGGCCGCGACGCGGCCGACCTTCGGCGGCTCGCTGCTGTGCACGATCATGACGCTGGCCTACCGGCCGCAGATGGCCACGATCCGGCCGCGCGTGATGCAGATGCCGCGCCGCGACGACAGCCGCCAGGGCGACGCCGTCGAGATGCCGCTGGGCATGATCGAGACCGACATCGTCACCAAGCTGATCGAGTTCATCCCGGACGCCAACCGCAACACGGTCAACCTGGCCTACGCCGACGTCATCGTCACCGGCGGCAAGGGGCTGAAGATGGCCGACAACTTCAAGCTCGTATGGAACCTGGCGCGCGTGCTCGGCGCCGAGGTGGGCGGCACGCGGCCGGTGGTGCAGGCGGGCTGGCTGGAGGCCGATCGACAGGTGGGCCAGACCGGCAAGACGGTGCGTCCCAAGCTCTACATCGCCGCGGGCGTCAGCGGCGCGATCCAGCACCGCGTGGGCATGGAGGCCTCCGACGTGATCGTGGCCATCAACACCGACCCGAACGCGCCGATCTTCGACTTCGCGCACTACGGCATCGTCGGCAACGCCATGCAGGTGCTGCCGGTGCTGACCGAGGCGTTCCGCAGCCATCTCGACAAGCGCACCCGCAAGGTTGCCTGAAGGAGCACCAGCCATGTCCGAAAGATTCGATGCGATCGTGGTGGGGGCCGGCCCGTCCGGCAACGCGGCGGCCTACACGATGGCCAAGGCGGGCCTGCGCGTGCTGCAGATCGAGCGCGGGGAGTATCCCGGCTCGAAGAACGTGCAGGGCGCGATCCTGTACGCGGCGGCGCTCGAGCAGATCATCCCCGACTTCCGCGACGACGCGCCGCTGGAGCGCCACATCATCGAGCAGCGCATGTGGATGCTCGACGAGGCCAGCTTCGTCGGCACCCACTACCGCAGCGACGACTACAACAAGCCCCCGTACAACCGCTACACGATCATCCGCGCGCAGTTCGACAAGTGGTTCTCGGCCAAGGTGCGCGAGGCCGGCGCGCTGCTGATCTGCGAGACCACCGTCGAATACCTGCTGCTGGACGGCGACAGGGTGCGCGGCGTGCACTGCGACCGCATGGGCGGCGACGTGTTCGCCGACGTGGTGATCCTGGCCGACGGCGTCAACTCCACGCTGGCGCGCAAGGCCGGCTTCCACGGCGAGCTGTCGTCGAAGAACGTGGCGCTGGCGGTCAAGGAGATCCTGTTCCTGCCCGAGGAGACCATCCAGGCGCGCTTCAACATCAAGGAAGACGAAGGCGTGGTCATCGAGCTGATGGGCACCGTCACCGAGGGCATGGTCGGCACCGGCTTCCTGTACACCAACAAGGATTCGCTGACGATCGGCGTCGGCTGCATGCTGGGCGACTTCAAGAACAACCCGAAGAAGACCACGCCCTACCAACTGCTGGAAAAGCTCAAGCGCCACCCGTCCGTGGCGCCGCTGATCGAAGGCGGCGAGATGAAGGAATACTGCGCGCACCTGATCCCCGAGGGCGGCTTCAACGCGGTGCCCAAGGTGTACGGCGACGGCTGGATGATCGTCGGCGACTCCGGCGGCTTCGTCAACGCGGCCCACCGCGAGGGCTCCAACCTGGCGATGACCAGCGGCCGCCTGGCCGCCGAGACGGTGATCGCCGCCAAGGCCGCCGGCAAGGCGCCGGACGCGAAGACCCTGCGCGCCTACAAGGACGCGCTGGACGACAGCTTCGTGATGAAGGACCTGAAGAAATACCGGCGCCTGCCCGAGGCGCTCGAGTCGAGCCCGCAGTTCTTCACCACCTATCCCGAGCTGGTCAACCGCGCCGCCCAGACGATGTTCACCGTCGACGGGGTCGACAAGATGACCAAGCAGCGCGACGTGCTGGGCAGCTTCCGGGCCGCCCGCAGCCTCGGCGGCCTGCTCGGGGACGCCATCAAACTCTGGAGGGCGACACGATGAGCACCGCCCGGCCGCCCGAAGGGGCTCGCACTGCAGCCGCAAGGCGGAGGACAACCCAATGAGCAATGCCGTGAATGTCGAGGACAAGCTGTTCCAGAACCGCTACAAGGTGGATCACGGACGGCCGCACATCAAGATCAAGGACGCCGCTGTCTGCGCCAACGACTGCGAGGCGCAGCAATGCACCTATGTCTGCCCGGCGGCCTGCTACAAGGCCGAGGGCAACGGCTCGGTGACGCTGATCACCGACGGCTGCCTGGAGTGCGGCAGCTGCCGCGTGATCTGCACCGAGCACACCAACGTCGACTGGGAGTACCCGCGCGGCGGCCACGGCATCCTGTTCAAGTTCGGGTGAACGGCGACCCGGCCGCAGGAGGCTCCCGACGATGTATCCCACCCTTGCACGCGTACATGCCCTGGCCATCGGGATCATGGTCGACCTGGCCTGCCGCTCCCGCGCCGGCCCGGTGCAGAGCGACGAACTGCGCCAGCGCGCGCGGCTGTCGATCTCGTACTTCGACAAGATCGCCGCCGACCTGCGCCGCCACGGCCTGATGCGCGGCACGCGCCGGGCCGGCGGCGGCAACGAACTGGGGCGCGCCGCGCCGCTGATCAGCGTGCGCGACATCGTGTGCGCCATGCATGCCCCGCTGGCGGGCGCCGCGCGGCCGCGGGCGCACCGCCGCACGGAGGGCGGGCCACCGTCGCCGGTGTCGGTGGATCTCTGGGAGGCCGTCGAGGCGCGGCAGCTCGAATGGCTCGGCTCCGTGACGCTGGAGTCGCTGGTGCAGGACTGGCTGCGGCGCGAGACCGGCCCGGCCGCCGAGCGCGCCGCGGCCGAGCGCCGCAGCCAGGCGGTCGCCGTGCTCGCCGCGACGACGCCGAATTCCGTCTTCTCGCTCGCCGCCACCCTGACGATGCGCGGCGCCCGCCGCCGCGCCCCGTCGCTCGTCGACGCACTCCTGGAACATCCATGACCCGCCCTGCACGCCACGTCTTCGTCTGCAACCAGCAACGGCCGCCCGGCCATCCGCGCGGCTCGTGCGCCGCGGCCGGGGCGGGCGCGCTACTGCAGGCGTTCTGGGCCGAGGCGCAGAAGCGCGCCGCGCACGACCAGGTCGCCATCACGTATTCGGGTTGCCTGGGCCCGTGCGAGGGCGGTCCCAACGTCGTCGTGTACCCGGAGGGGGTTCTCTACCGCGGGGTCGGTCCCGCGGATGTCGCAGAGATCTTCGACGAGCACCTCGAGGCCGGCCGGCCCGTGGAACGCCTGCGCGCACCTGCTGCCGCCTGGTGAACCGCGCCCGTCCGGGGTACTGCGGGGCGAGGCCGTATTGACCTCGATCAAGAGACGTCGATTTTGTTGGTCGGGGCCGGGATTTCCCGCTGTCAGGCCGGAATCTTGCGAGCGTCCGGGTGCCACCCGCGACAACGGCCGTCGATGCCACCGGGCGATGCGGAACATGCACCGGAGTGCGCCATCGAGCCCACTGCGTGTGCACCACCTTCATTGAGGTCGCCATGGTACGCACCAGTCACGAAGATCGTTCGCATGTCGAACTGATCACGGTCTACGAGATCTGCCGGATGCTGGGCGCGTCGCTGGACATGCAGCGCAGCTTTCGCGACACGCTGAACGTCCTGACAGCGCACATCGGCCTTCCGCGCGCCATGGTGGTGCTGCCCGACGAGGACGGCGAGCAGCTGCGCATCCACAGCGCCGCCGGCCTCACGCGCGAGGAAACGGCGCGCGGCGTCTGGAACGTCGGCGAGGGCGTGATTGGCCGCGCCTATCGCTCCGGCGTGTCGGTGACGGTGCCGGATGTCGGGCAGTCCGATGAATTCATCGACCGCACCGGGGCGTTCGGTGCACGCGACGGCCGCATGATGGCCTTCATCGTGGTGCCGATCAAGACCGAGCGATCGGTCCTGGGCGTGCTGGCGGCGCAGCGCCCGGTGGAGGGCAACGCGCGCCTGTCCGACGACCAGCGCGTGCTCAAGATGGTGGCCGGCCTGATGGCCCAGACGATGACGCTCGCGCGCGCCGTCAACGACGAGCACGAGCGCCTGCGCCTGGAGACCACCCGGCTGCAGAAGGCGCTCGCGCCGGAGCCCAGGGGCCGCTACTCGCTGGCCAACGTGGTGGGCGTGTCGGCCGCCATGCAGCAGGTCTTCTCGGAAGTGCATCAGGCGGCGCCGGCGCGCGCCACGGTGCTGCTGCGCGGCGAGTCGGGCACCGGCAAGGAAGCGATCGCGCGCGCGATCCACTTCCTGTCGCCGCGCAAGGACGCGCCGTTCATCAAGGTCAACTGCGCGGCGCTGACCGAGTCCCTGCTCGAGAGCGAGCTGTTCGGCCACGAGCGCGGCGCGTTCACCGGCGCGGTCGGCGACCGCAAGGGCCGCTTCGAGCAGGCGCACACCGGCACCCTGTTCCTCGACGAGATCGGCGACGTGTCGCCGGGCTTCCAGGCCAAGCTGCTGCGCGTGCTGCAGGAGCGCGAATTCGAGCGCGTGGGCGGCAACAAGTCGATCAAGGTCGACGTGCGGCTGATCTGCGCCACCAACCGCGACCTCGAGAAGATGGTCAAGCGCGGCGAGTACCGCGCCGACCTGTACTACCGCATCAACGTCGTCTCCATCTTCCTGCCGCCGCTGCGCGAGCGCCGCGACGACATCCCGCCGCTGGTGGCGCACTTCGTCGACCGCTACAACAAGGACAACCGGCGCAAGCTCAAGATCGCGCCGGACGCGATGGAGGTGCTCGCCAGCTGCTACTGGCCGGGCAACGTTCGCGAGCTCGAGAATTGCATCGAGCGCACGGCGACCATGGTGCAGGGCGACGTGATACGCGCGCTCGCGTTCCCGTGCCGCCACAACCGCTGCCTGACGCAGACGCTGCACCACGTCGACAAGGACGACGCGGTGTCCGCGGCGCGCACGCTGACGCCGCTGCACATCCCGGTCGTGCGCTCGACGGTGCGGGACCTGCCGCGGCCGACGCGCGCGCCCGAGGCCGTGGGGGAGGCCGACGGCGTCGAGGCCGCGGTGGAGGCGGGCGACGACGTACTGCGCATCGGCCCGACCGAGCACCTGGCCGTCGCGCCACGCCAGTTCGGCGACGAGCCGCCCGAGGGCGAGCGCGAGCGCCTGATCTGGGCCATGGAGCAGTGCGCCTGGGTGCAGGCCAAGGCCGCGCGCCTGATCAAGATCACGCCGCGCCAGCTGGGCTACGCGCTGCGCAAGTACAGCATCGAAGTCCACAAGTTCTGAAGCGGCCGGCGCCCGCGCCGGGCCGGGGACCTAGCGGTCGATGGGCAGCGGCTTGCCGGCCAGGTGCAGGTCCAGCCAGCGCCGCAGCTCGGCCACGTGCTCGCTTTCCTCGGCGACGAACTCCTGCGCGAAGTGGCGCACCTGCGGGTCGCTGGTCGATTCCAGGATGCCCTGGTAGTACGCCAGGCTCGCGCTCTCCGCGTCCAGCGCGACCTGCAGCGCCTGCTCGCGGCCGATGAACGGATCGGCGGCCCAGATGGCGGCCACCTCGGGGCTCTCGATGTCGGGCCAGTCGAACTCGGCGGCCTTCAGGTCGGGCACGTCATGGAAGCCCGAGCGGTCGCTCGCGGTCTTCATGTGCAGGCGCGAGTAGTCCGCCAGCCGGCGAAACAGCTTGCCCACGTCGCGGTTGCCGGCCGACAGCATCGCGTCGGCGAGCTGGTCGAAGCGCAGCGCGGCCTCCTCCTCGAGCTTGATCGAGTAGGCCAGAAAGAGCTCCACGGAATCCATGTCTTGCGTCTCCTTGGTCCGCGGCGACGGGCCGCGCGACAGGCGGGTCGTTGCAACTTCGGGGCCACGCGCGCGGCCCGGCCTCGACACCCGGGACGCTGTCGAACTCGCGACAAAGCACACCCGGCGGGCCGCTGCGCCGCGCCGAAGTGTCGGCATCTGCACACGGCCACCCGTCTCGAGGACCGCGTTCGCCGGGCTTGGCCGCGCGGCATGGCGATTGCTAAATGCGTTCCCCCAACGAACTTGCAAGCAAGAGGAGCCCCCGATGGCCAACGTCACGTTCTCTTCCGAAGTGATGCCGCGCGACGTCACGGTCTATGCAGTGGCCGGCGATCGCGGCAACCTGCTGTCCCTGGCCAAGGCGCATCGCATCCCGATCCCGTTCGATTGCCAGGACGGCGAATGCGGCTCGTGCCTGGTCGAGGTCCGCCACATGGGCCAGGGTCCGCGCCACGGCATGGCGCTGACGGAGAAGGAGAAGGAGCTCCTCAAGCAGCTGGGCAAGATCACCCGCGAGCAGCTGATGGATGCCGAGGTCAACGACATGCCGCCGCCCTACCGCCTGGCCTGCCAGTGCTTCGTGCGCGACGAGGACACCTTCGTCAGCTTCGAGGGCGACCAGACGCTGCCGGCGCGCGGACCGACGCTGTCGATCGCGGCGGCCGTCTACAAGGGCGGCACGCAGGTGCGCACGATGGACGAGTTCCTCAGCTACGCCGTGAAGGTGGAGGAGGATGCGGCGATCCATTTCGAGCAGCTCGCCAAGGCGATGGCCGCCTGCGGCAACCAGGACGTCGCGGCGCTGTTCGAGAAGCTGGGCGGCTATTCGCGCCTGCACCTGCAGGAGGCTCGTGCCAAGTGCAAGCGCCTCGACGCCATCGTCTCGCTGCCGCCCAGCTCGGCGTGGCCGGACAACGAGACGCCGGAGAAGACGACGCTCTGGGCGGGCGACCCGGACCTGTCGCGCCTGGGCGCGCTGAAGGTGGCGCTGCAGGGCGAGCGCCGCGGCTTCGAGTTCTACTACGCGATCGCCGGCACGACCACCGACCCGGAGATCCGCGCGGTGGCGCGCGAGTTCGTGCACGAGGAGACCGCACACGTCGAGGAACTCAAGCGCTGGATCGAGCAGGAGCAGGCGAGCCTGCGCGCCAAGGCCGGCACGGCCGCCTGAGCGGGCCCGGGGCCGCGCCGTCGCGGCCCCCGGGTTTCAGCCGCCGAGCACGACCGGGATGGTCAGCACGGCACGCCGCCCGATCTGCGCGTTCACGCGCTGGCGCACCGCTTCCACCTTGAACGGCCGCACGATGGCCGAGCGCGCGCCGAGCGCCAGCGCCTGGGCGACGCCCGCGTCGGCGGCCGGGCCGAAGGCGACCACGGGCACGCCCGGGAAGGCCGCGGCCAGCGCAGTCACCACCTGCGCGCCCTCGCCCTCGATGACGCTCGCACCGAGCAGGATCACGTCCGGGGCGCGGGCCCGCTCGCAGGCCTGGGCGGCGCTCTCGACGATGTTCACCTCGAGTTCGTCGGCGAGCATGAACTGCAGCGCCATCGCGCTGATGTCGTCGCTGTCGACGATGAGGGCGCGCTTGGTTTCCACGGCACGCTGCGTGTCGACGCCGATCTGCATTCGAGGCTCCTTGTGAAAGTCGGTGGCGGGGGCAAGCCGCTGATGCAAGCCCCATGCCCTGCTCGCGCCGTCGTGGCGCTTGTCCGGGAGCGGCCCGGGCGATGTTGGCTTTGTCGGCATCCGTACAGCCGCACGCTCGCGCAAGTTCTTGATTCACAAGGAATCGGGGTTGGCACGCGTCTCGCAATGCAGAGCCTGTAGCCACCCAACGAACGAGGTCCGAACATGTCGTCCAACACTGCCTACGTCGATGCCTCCGATCTCGGCAAGTCGCGCCACGCGGTCAGCCAGATCCTCGAGACCGTCACTGGTGGCGGCTGCGGCTCCAGCGGCGGCGAGGGCAAGGCCAGCTGCGGCACCTCGGCCGGTCCCGACGACATGCCCGAGGAGATCTGGAACAAGGTCAAGAACCATCCCTGTTACTCGGAAGAGGCGCATCACCACTACGCGCGCATGCACGTGGCGGTCGCGCCGGCCTGCAACATCCAGTGCAACTACTGCAATCGCAAGTACGACTGCAGCAACGAATCGCGCCCCGGCGTCGTCAGCCAGAAGTTGACGCCCGAGCAGGCCGTCAAGAAGGTGGTGGCGGTGGCCAGCGAGATCCCGCAGATGACGGTGCTGGGCATCGCCGGTCCGGGCGACGCGCTGGCCAATCCGAAGAAGACCTTCGACACCTTCCGCATGCTGCAGGAGCAGGCCCCGGACATCAAGCTGTGCCTGTCCACGAACGGCCTCGCGCTGCCGGAACTGGCCGACGAGATCTGCAAGTACAACATCGACCACGTGACCATCACCATCAACATGGTGGATCCGGCGGTCGGCGAGAAGATCTACCCGTGGATCTTCTGGAACCACAGGCGCGTGACCGGCATCGAGGCCGCCACCATCCTGCACGAGCAGCAGATGAAGGGCCTGGAGATGCTCACCGCGCGCGGCGTGCTCACCAAGATCAACTCGGTGCTGATCCCGGGCATCAACGACGAGCACCTGATCGAGGTCAACCGCGAGGTCAAGAAGCGCGGCGCGTTCCTGCACAACATCATGCCGCTGATCAGCGAGCCCGAGCACGGCACCGTGTTCGGCCTGACCGGCCAGCGCGGCCCGTCGGCGCAGGAGTTGAAGGCCGTCCAGGACGCGTGCATGGGCGGTGCCAACCTGATGCGCCACTGCCGCCAGTGCCGCGCCGACGCGGTGGGCCTGCTGGGCGAGGACCGCAGCGCGGAGTTCACGCTGGACAAGATCGACGAGATGGAGATCGTCTACGACCTGGACAAGCGCAAGACCTACCAGGATCGCGTCGAGGCCGAGCGCCAGGCGCAGCACGCCGCCAAGGTCGAGGCGCTGGCCGTCGCCGGCCGCGCCGACGGCGTCGACCCCGACATGAAGGTGCTGGTCGCGGTGGCCACCGAGGGCCACGGCAAGGTCAACCTGCACTTCGGCCACGCCACCGAGTTCCAGATCTTCGAGGTCAGCCAGGCGCAGGCGCTGTTCGTCGGCCATCGCCGCGTCGACCTGTACTGCCAGGGCGGCTACGGCGAGGAGGAGGCCCTGCCGTCGGTCGTCGGCGCGATCAACGATTGCCACGCGGTGCTGGTGTCCAAGATCGGCGCCTGCCCGCGCGACGAGCTGCAGGCCGCCGGCATCGAGGCGGTCGACGAATACGCCCACGAATTCATCGAGAAGGCCGCGCTGTCCTGGTTCGGCGGCTACCGCGCCCGCGTGGCCAGCGGCGGCATCGTCCACGCGCCGCGCGGCGACGCGCGGATCCGCCAGGGCGCCTTCTCCGGCGGCGCCGAGCAGGCGGCCTGACCCCGTTCCCCGACTTCCTCCCCAGCCCCAAGGAGATTCCCATGGCCCTGAAGATCATCGCCTCCATGTGCACCGGCTGCTCCGCGTGCGAGCCCGAATGCCCCAACGTCGCCATTCGCGAGAAGGGCGGCACCTTCATCATCGATCCGGCCAAGTGCACCGAGTGCGAAGGCCAGTTCGACGCCCCGCAATGCGTCGCCGTCTGCCCGGTCGACAACTGCATCAAGTCGGCCTGAACCGGCTCCCACAACGCCAACGCGAGACAACCCATGCTGCAACCCAACGTCACCGTCACCCCCGCCGCCGAGAAGTTCATCCGGCGCATGGTCCGCTTCTCCACCCAGCCCGAGGGCGGCTTCCGCCTGACGGTGTCGCCCGGCGGCTGCTCGGGCTACAGCAGCGAGTTCAGCGTCGAGCCCGCGGCCAAGGCCGGCGAGAGCGAGCTGCTGGTCAATGGCGTGCGCATCTTCCTGCCGGCCGAGAGCCGGCTGATGCTCGACGGCGTCACGATCGACTTCGCCGACACCCCCACGCAGAGCGGCCTGACCTTCTTCAACCCGAATGCGGAAGCCTGCGGCTGCTCCACGTCGGGCGACGCGACGACGGCGCCCGCCAAGGCCACCGTGTCGGTCAGCTCGATCGGCCGCATGCCCGCGGCCGCGCCGAGCCGCTGAACGCTCGCCGCCGAGCGCCGCCATGGACCTGCACAGCGACTTCGACGACGCCGTCCTCGGCTTCGGCCTGCCCGTCGCGGCAGAGCAGGCGCTGCGCGAGGCCGGCGCGGCGCGCGGCGACCCGACGGCGGCGATGGCCGCGCTGATGCGGGCCTGTTCGCTGGCGCCCGAACATCCCGCGGTGCTGATCGCGTTCTACCGCCACTATTTCTACGCCCACCGCCTGCGCCTGGCGCGCACGGTGGCGCGCAAGAGCCTCGTCGTGGCCGCGCGGGCACTGGACCTGCCGACGGCCTGGCGCGACGTGCCCGACGTCGCGCTCGCCGGCGCGAGCGAGCACCCGACCACGCGCTTCTACCTGTGGGTGCTCAAGGGCATGGCCTACCTCAGCCTGCGCCTGGACGACCCCGTCGAGGCCCGCGACGCGCTGGCCAAGCTGCGCGCGCTCGATCCGCAGGACTGCGTCGGCGCGGCGCTGCTGGAGGCGGTGCGCCAGCGCCGCTACCGCGACGACGCGGAGGGCGACGACGACGGCCCGGCGCTGCCGGTGTTCGGCGCCGCCGCCTGGGCCCGCGTCGCCGCGACGGCCGAGCGACCGGAGGTCGCGTCATGAGCGCACGCACGGCCGCTCCGAAGGGCGCTCGCACCGCAGCCGTCAGGCGCAGGGTCGTCATGGACACACGCACGGCCGCTCCGAAGGGCGCTCGCACCGCAGTCCGCAGGACGGAGGTTGCTTCATGACCGCCGACTGGAAGGACATCCCCGCCCAGCGCTGGGACGGCGCCGACATCGACTGCGCCGCGTGCGGGCACGCCGCGCTGCGCGCCGGCGCCGGCTGCGAGCCGGGCCGCACCTGCGCCCAGGACGCCTACGCGCGTCGCATCGAGCGCTTCTTCCACATCCATCGCGACCTGGCCGACGCGCACCTGGCCCACCCGTACTTCGAGGTGCGCGCGATCGCCGCCCGCTACGCCGACGTCTTCCGACTGCCGGCGCTGATGGACGACCCCGACGAGACCGTGCGCATGCAGCTGGCCTTGCGCCTGCCCCAGCGCCAACTGCTCGCGCTGCGCGCGGACCCGCACCGCGAGGTGCGCATCCGCGTCGCCCAGCGCCTGCCGGTCGACCTGCTCGCCTCGATGATGGACGACGCCGACTACAGCGTGCGCACCTTCGTCGCGCGCCGCCTGCCCGAGGCGCTGTTGCCCCTGATGACCGCGGACGCCGACCCGATGGTGCGCTGCGAGGTGGCGCAGCGGGTGCAGATGCCCGCGCTGTGGCGGCTCGCGCAGGACGACGAACCGCAGGTGCGGCGCCACGTCGCGCAGCGGCTGCCGGCCCCGCTGCTGGGCGCCTTCGTCGCCGACGCCGACCTGCTGGTGCGCTGGGAGGCCGCGGGCCGGGCCGACGGCGACGTCCTGGCGCAGTACGCGCGCGACGCCGACGAGGAAGTGCGCGAACGCGCGTCGCAGCGCCTGCCGGCGCGGCGCATCCTTTCCCTCACGGAGAACGACCATGGCTGACATCAGTCGCGAGGACGATGCCCTCGAGATCGCCTATCCGCCGCGCTTCACCATGGGCGAGCGGGTGATCAGCCGCACGGTGATCCGCAACGACGGCACCTACAACGGCAAGGACATCGGCGACGTGCTGGTGGACAAGGGCGAGATCGGCTTCATCACGTCGATCGGCACCTTCCTGCAGCAGTTCTACATCTATGCGGTGGAGTTCGTCGAGTCGGGCCACCGCGTGGGCATGCGCGCCAAGGAGCTGTGCACGATCGACCACCTGCCCGAGGACGTGCTGGCCGCGCTCGGCGACAAGGTCGCCCGGCTGCAGGACCTGCGCTGACGGCGCGCCCGCATCTTCAACACGGAGGACAACCCACCATGATCGACCAGCGCGTGCCGAAGTTCGAATGGGGCCAGACCGTGACGGCCGTCGAGGACCTGTACAACGACGGCAGCCATCCCGAGGCGCCCGAGGACGCGCTGCTGGTGGCGGCCGGCGGCCCGGGCGAGATCGTCCAGGTCGGCCACCACGCCGAGGCCAACGTGCCGGTCTACATGGTGGACTTCGGCGTCGCCGTCATCGGCTGCCTCGAGGAGGAACTGGCGGGCGGCACCGTGATCGCGCCCGCGCTCGCGGGCGCCGCGGAGGCCCGTCCGTGACGAGCGCCAAGCTCCCGGGCCGCCAGCGGCGGCCGCGCGACGGCGCCCGGGCCGCGCCCGGGCCGGCCGGGCCGGGACCCGTCCCGGTCGCCTCGCTCGACGCGCGGCGCATCGAGAACGCCCTGCGCGCGCGCAGCCGCTACAAGTACGTGCACCCGCAGGTGCTGCGCGAGGGCCAGGGCTGGAAGATCGTGAGCCCGAACTGCTCGCGCAACATCGACGCCGACGGCGGCGAGATCGACATCGCCTGGCTGGTGCCCGACAGCCACGGGTCCGGCTGGCGGCTGTTCTCGCGCGACCATGCGAACGACTGCTGGCGGATGCGGCACCAGGAGCCGACGCTGGCGGCCGCGCTGGCGCGCCTGTGCGCGGATCCGCGGCGGGAGTTCTGGCAATGAGCGTTGTCTACCTCGACTGCAACGCGACGACCCGGCCGAGCGCCGTCGTCGTCGAGGAGATGCTCGACTGCCTGCGCGGCGCCTGGGGCAACCCGTCGTCCACGCACGGCCCCGGCCAGGCGGCGCGGCGCGTCCTGGGCGATGCCCGTGCACGGGTGGCTACCTTCCTGGGCTGCGTCGGCGCGGAGCTGGTGTTCACCAGCGGCGCCACCGAGGCCAACCACATGGCCCTGCTCGGCGCGCTCGAGCTCGGCCTGCGGCCGACGACCGCCGGCCCCGACGGACCGACCGGCCGCGCGCGCCGCCGCCTGGTGCTCAGCGCGGTGGAGCATGCCGCGACGCTGGCCCTGGCCGAGCGCCTGCGCGCCCGCGGCCAGCCGGTCGACCTGATCCCGGTGAACCGCCACGGCGAACTCGACCTGGCCGCGGCCGCCGCGCTGATCCGCGACGACGTGGCGCTGGTCAGCGTGATGGGGGCCAACAACGAGACCGGCGTCCTGATGCCGACGCGCGAACTCGCCGCGCTGGCCCATGCCGCCGGCGCGCCGCTGCACGTCGATGCCACGCAGCTGGTGGGCAAGACGATGCAGCGCTTCGACACGAGCGGCGCCGACCTGTGGTCCGTGTCCGCCCACAAGGTCGGCGGGCCCAAGGGCGTGGGCGCGCTGGTCGTGCGCAAGGGCCTGGCCTGGCCGGCGCTGTTCAGCGGCCGCCAGGAGCGCCTGCGCCGCGGCGGCACCGAGAACCTGGCCGGCATCGTCGGCTTCGCGGCCGCTGCAGAACTGACGGGCCGCACGCTGGCGGCCGACATCGCCCACCTGCGCGCGCTGCAGTCGCGTCTCGAGGACGGCCTGCGCGAGGCCTGCGGCGCGGTGCACGTGCATGGCGCGACGGTGCCGCGGCTGCCCAACACGACCTGCCTGCGCTTCGGCGCGCTGGACGCCGACCAGGTGCTCGCCAAGCTGGAGAACGCCGGCGTGGTCGCCTCGTCGGGCGCGGCCTGCAGCGCCAGCGGCACCCAGCCCTCGCACGTGCTGCTGGCGATGGGCGAGACCGCCGCGCACGCCCGCGCCGGCGTGCGCCTGTCGACCTGCCGCGACACCGGCGTCGCCGACATCGACCACGCGATCGCCGCCGCCGCGCGGGTGATCGCACCCTTGCTGGAGGCGGCGCAGGGTCAGGCCGTCCTGCCATGACCCCGTCCACCCCCTCCAACCGCCGGAGTTCCCCGCCATGAAAGTGATGATCCGAAGAAGCTCCGCAGGCATCCTGTCCGCCTACGTCCCGAAGAAGGACCTCGAGGAGCCCATCGTCGCGCAGGACAACCCCGAGCTCTGGGGCGGCAACGTCACGCTGGCCAACGGCTGGGTGCTGGCGCTGCCCGAGATGGCGCTCGGCACGAGCCTGCCGATCACGGTCGAGGCACGCCGGCTGTCCGGCGAGATCGGCTGAGGCGCGCCATGGAAGCCGACGTCGTCCACGATGCCCTGGCGCTCGCCGAGGGCGCCCCCACCGTCCGCGAAGCGGCCCAGCTGCTGCGCACGCATTACGCCCAGCTGCGCGTCGTCGTCGTCGATGCGTTCGACATGCGCGACGAGACACCCGCCGCGCAGGGCGCCGCCCGCGCGATCTGGTACGGCGCCAGCGACGGGCACTGCTGGCAGGTGACCAGCGACCCGGGGCAGGCGGCCGGCTTCTTCGTCGCGGATCGGGCCTTGTCATGAGCGCGCGCACGGCCGCTCCGAAGGGCGCTCGCACCGCAGTCCGCAGGACGGAGGTTGCATCATGAGCGCGCTCCCCGACTTTGCCACCGAGACGGACTCGCCCGAGCTGCCCGACGAATGGTTCCTGCTGTCCGACCCGGACATCAGCGACGTGGAGATGCAGCTCGTCCAGGCCGCGCTGGCCGAGCCGGTGCTGTCCTCGGGCGCGATGGTGCAGCACTTCGAGGCGGCCTTCGCGCAGTGGGTCGGCCGGCGCCATGCGGTCGCGGTGGCCAGCGGCACGCTCGGCACGTGGCTGGCGCTGCGCGCGCTGGGCATCGGCCCGGGCGACGAGGTGATCGCCTCGTCCTACGGCTGGCACCAGGTGGCGCAGGCCGTCACGCTCACCGGCGCGCGCGTGGTGTTCGCCGACATCAACTACTGGTCGGGCTGCCTCGACCCGGTGCGCGCAGCCGCGCAGATCACGCCGGCGACCAAGGCGATCCTGGTGGGCAACGTCAACGGCCACCCGGCGGCCTGGGAGGCGTTCCGCGCGCTGGCCAGCGGCCGCGGCATCGCGCTGGTGGAGGATTCCACCGAGGCCATCGGCTCGCGCTACCAGGGCCGGCGCGTGGGCGCGTTCGGCGACGTGTCGGTGTTCGACTTCTCGCAGCCGAGCGCGCTCTGCTGCGGCGAGGGCGGCATGGTGGTCACCGACGACGACGCGCTGGCGCGCGAACTGCGCTACCTGCGCTCGCGCTCGATCCGCGACCGCCGCTCGGTGTCGGTGGGCTCGCGCGTGCCGATGCAGTGCTCGATGAGCGAGCTCACCGCGGCGCTGGGCGCCGGCCAGCTCGGGCGCATCGACGAGATCCTGGCCCGGCGCCGGCGCGTCGAGCACGACTACCTGACCCAGATCCAGACCTTCGAGGGCATCAAGCCGCCCTATGTCGCCCCCGACGTCGACGAGGTGCACTGGATGACCTACACGGTGCACCTGGGCAAGCGCTTCACCGTCAGCGCCTGCGAACAGATCATCGACGACATGGCCTCGCAGTGCGTGGAGGCCGTGCTGTTCTGCCAGCCGCTGCACCAGCAGTTCCACTACCTGCAGCAGGGCTGGCGCCGCGGCCAGTTGCCGCTGGTCGAACGCATCGCCGATCGCGCGGTGGCGCTGCCGTTCCACGCCCACCTCGAGCCCGACCACATCCAGTTCATCGTCACCACGATGAAGGACAGCTCGATCAACGTCGGCGCCGGCGCCGCCATCTACTGAACCCGGGACCCCCCATGTCGCACAGCACGTCCTCAACCTTGCCCGACACCGTCGTCGCGGGCCTGTCCGCGGGCACGCTCGCCCCCTACCTCGGCCCGCTGGTGCTGGCGCTGTGCGAGCAGGTGCCGGTGCCCGAGACGCCGCTGGCCCTGGCCACGTTCCTCAACGCGCGCAACTCGGTGCCCGGCAAGATCCGCAACCGGCTGACCGCGGTGGCGCAGTTCATCGAGAACTTCAAGCACCGCAAGACGCTGGTCGCCGCGATGGATGCGGCCTTCGAGCCCGTGCCGGCGCCGTCCGTGCTGCATCGCTGGCTGGCCGCGCTGCCGGCGCCGCTGATCGTCGACACCTGGTACGACGACACGATGCGCGCCGCGCTGGCCGGCCGCAGCGACTGGGCCGAGGTGCAGGGACTGTCGCAGTCCGAGCACTTCGGCACCTGGGTCGGCTGGTACGACGCCGCCGGCGCCGCGCTGCCGGACGCGCCCGCGCCGACCACCGTGCTCTACAAGCCCTGGGGTGCGCACGGCCCCGCGGGCAACTACCTGGTCTCCGATACCGACTACGTGGAAGTGCTCACGGAGATCGACATCCAGACGCCGATCCCCGCGCTCGTGCAGCAACGCCGAAGCCGCCTGGGCTTCGTGTTCCTGGGCTGCCGCTTCAACGACCAGCTGCCCCGCGCCTTCGCGCGCCAGATCATGAAGCGCTCCCACGGCCCGCACTTCGCCGTGCTGCCCGACGAGCCCACGCGCATGGAGGCGCGCTTCCTCGACGAGCAGGGCATCACGCGCATCGCGATGCCGCTGGCCGAGGTCGCCGCGCAGCTCGCGGCGCGCGCCGGCCTGCCGGCCTGACCCCGACTCCCTTCCTCGTTCCCGCAACCCACGCACACCACCGCCATGACCACTCTCACGATCCTTCCGTCCGGCAAGACCTTCGAATTCGAGGCCGGCGCCAACCTGCTGCAGGCCATCCTGGCCGCCGGCGAGAAGCTGGCCACCAAGTGCGGCGGCGAGGCCAAGTGCGGCGCCTGTCACCTCTCGCTGCTCGAAGGCCGCAAGGGCGCCTCGAAGATGACGGCCGCCGAGAACGCCAAGCTCGACACCATCGTCGGCATCGGCAGCAAGTCGCGCCTGGCTTGCCAGATCACGCTGCTGGGCACCGAGCCGGTGACCGTGGAACTGCTCGGCGCCATCTGAGGCCGACCCGCGGTCCGGCCCGGGCCGGACCTTCTTCCACAGCCAGGAGTGCGTGATGCTCGATGTCGCGATCGTCGGCGGCGGCCTGTGCGGCCTGGCGCTGGCCCACAGCCTGCAGGCGCGCGGCAGCGACTGGCGCCTGTTCGAGGCGCGCGAGCGCTTCGGCGGCCGCGTGCTGACGCAGCGGGGCGCCGACGGCACGCCGGTCGACCTCGGCGCGACATGGTACTGGCCGGCCACGCAACCGGCGATGGCACGCCTGGTGGCCGACCTCGGCCTGGTCAGCCTCGAACAGGCCGACGACGGCCGCGTGCTGCACCTGGGCGACCCGAATCGCGCTCCCCGGGTCGTGGCGATGAGCGCGCAGTTCGCGCCGGCCGACGATGCGACAGCGCCGGCGACGCCCGGTGCGGTGCACGGCGGGGCCCGGCGCGTGGCGGGCGGCATGGGCGCGGTCGTCGAGGCCTTGCGGCGACCGTTGCCCGACACCCGGCTGCGCCTGGGGCATGCGTTGCACGCGGTCGTCGACCATGGCGACTTCGTGGAGCTGCACCTGCGCTTCGGCGAAGCCGACTACGCCGTGCATGCGCGGCACGTCGTGCTGGCGCTGCCGCCGCGCGTCGTCGAATCGCAGGTGCAGTTCGTGCCCGTGCTCGCGCCGGATCTCGTCGACGCGATGCGGGCCACGCCCACCTGGATGGCCACCGCGGCCAAGGCGGCCTTCGTCTACAGGGAGGCGTTCTGGCAGGCGGACGGCCTGCCCGGCAACGCCTGGATCGACCACGCGCAGGCGATGCTGTGCGAGGTGTTCGATGCCTGCGGGCCCGAGGGCGCGGCGCTGGCCGGGTTCTGCGCGCTCGACAGCGCACGCCGTGCGCACTTCGCGCTCGGTCGCGAGCTGCTGCTCGACAGCCAGATGACGATGCTGTTCGGCGCGCTGGCGGCGGACGACGCGATGCTGCGCGCCCGCTTCTGGCAGGACTGGGCGACCGAGCCGCAGACCTGCAGCCCGATCGACGCGGCCGAGGAGGCCCAGGCCGGCCGCCACCCGGACTACGGCGACCCGCGGCTGGCCCAGCCCTTGTGGGACGGCCGGCTGTACCTGGCGGGGTCGGAGACGGCGCGCCAGGGCGGCGGCTACCTGGAAGGCGCGCTGTCCGCGGCGGGCCGGGTGCGGGCCCGGCTGAAGGCGGCCGACGCCGCCATGCCGGGCCGGCGGCGCGCGGCCAACGACGAAGCCGACCGGGCCCCCGCATGACGGGCGCATGTCGAGGCGGGGTTCGTCGATGAAGCTGCAACTCGTCCGCCCGCATGTCCAGGCGCTGGTCGAACGCTTTCCGGCGCTGGCCGCGAGCCTGAACGACCAGCTGCGCTTCGGCCATCGCATCGAGCTGCACTCGGGCACGCTGCCGGTCGAGGCGATCGAGTTCCTGGCCGCGCTGCACGAGCTGCCCGACACCGCCGCCGCCGGCCGCGCCGCCCAGCTGCACGCGCTGGCCGCGGTGCTGCGCGACGACTCGCCCCGGCTGCGCGCGCAGGACGGCCTCGAGTCCGTCGTGCCCGCGCTGGTGCGCTACCTGGCGCGCGACGCCCAGCGCGGCTGGCTGTTCGCGGCCAACGTGGCGGGCAAGCCGCTCGCCTGGGTACCCACGCGCATCGACTTCGTGACGGGCTCGTCCGAGGAGCTGGCCAAGGTGATGGTCGAGCTCAAGGCCAATGCGCGCGGGGCGCCGGTGTCGCAGTCGCTGCGCTTCACCGAGGCCGACCTGCAGGACGCGACCATCGGCGCGATGCTGGCGGCCAAGGGCTTCCTGCGCGAGACGCCGCGCCTGCTGGCGGCCTGCGACGCGTCGGCAGCCCGCTATTTCGACTGGCGCGGCCGCTACGGCGCGCAGTTCGAGGGCCGCGGCAGCGGCTTCCTGGCGGAGGATCCGGGCGCCACCCATCGCGACACCGACTGGGCGCGCAAGGACCACGTGATCCTGAACGCCGGCGGCGGCGCGGCCCGGCTCGTCAACGACGAGGGCGTGCTGCCGCCGCGCGCCGGCGGCGTGGAGGCGCCCGGCGAGCTGCTGGCGGGCTACCTGCGCCGGGCCGGCAAGAGCAGCGACTTCGACTGCGAGGACGAGGTGCGCGCGCTCGACGCCGGCCTGCCCGCGCACCTGTTCACGCGCCTGCCGGTGCAGGCCTACCTGTTCGTGTTCCACCTCGAGCTGCACCACCACGTCTGGGTGCACGTGGACGACCTCGCGCCGTACGACTACCACCCGGAGCTGCGCCACAAGCTGGTGCTGCCGCCGTCCCAGACCGAGCTGATCGACATCCTGACCGCGGAGATGGACGTGCTGCAGGACGACGTGGTGCAGGGCAAGGGTGGCGGCACGACGGTGCTGTGCGCCGGGCCGCCGGGCGTGGGCAAGACGCTGACCGCCGAGGTCTACGCCGAGGTCACCGGCCGGCCGTTGTACCGCGTGCATTCCGGCCAGCTGGGCCTCAGCGTGGGCGCGATGGAGCTCGCGCTGCGCGAGGCGCTGACGCGGGCCCAGCGCTGGGGCGCCGTGATGCTGATCGACGAGGCCGATGTCTACATCCGCCGGCGCAGCGACGACATCGCCGCCAACGCGGTCGTCGGCGTGTTCCTGCGCGTGCTCGAATACTTCGACGGCCTGCTGTTCCTGACCACCAACCGGATCGACGACATCGACGACGCGATCGTCTCGCGCTGCATCGCGCTGATCCGTTACCAGGCGCCCGACCAGGCCGCGCGCGAGCGCATCTGGCAGGTGATGGCCGAGCAGTTCGGCCTGGACCTGTCGCCGGCGCTGGTCGTCACGCTGGCGGCGACCTGGCCGCGCGCCAGCGGCCGCGACATCAAGGCGCTCGCCCGGCTGGTGGCCAAGTTCTGCCGCCACAACGACGCGGCGCCGACGCTGGAGGTGTTCGCGCGCTGCGCCATCTTCCGCGCCCTCGACGCCGAGCCCGCCGGCGCCGCGTGATGTACCAGCGCTCGCTCTACGAGATCGTGGTGGAGGCCGGCGACGCGATCGCGCTGCTGACGCGCGAGATGCAGGGCGAGGACGAGCTGTTCGCCAGCACCCTGACGCTGCGCGCGGTCGAGGCCAGCCTGCTGGTCATGGCCCACACGCTGGGCAACTTCACGCCGGCCCTGCATGCGCGCCTGCGGGAGGTGGACTGGGTGGGCTGGGCGGCGTTGCACGACAAGCTGCGCAACGGCATCCAGCCGCGCCGCGAGGAGATCTGGTACGCCGTCAACGGCCTGGCGCCCCAGACGCTGGGACTGCTGCGGCAGCTGCGGCGGCGCGACCCGGCGTGGTTCGAGATCGGCTACTAGTGGCGCACCTGCCACCCGACCGCGCGATGAGGCACTACGCGCGCAGCCGTGCCTGGTGCGAGTGGGACGACTTCGACGACTGGCCGGCGCTGGCGCTGGCAGCCATGGCCGATCCGGCGGTGGCGGCGCTGTCGCCGTTCCACCTGCTGTCGCTGCCGGGCATCACGGCGGCGCAGCAGCGCGCATGCGCCACGCAATGGATGGCCGAGCGCCTGCACGCCAGCACGGCCGACCGCGCCCTGCTGGCGGCCGAGTTCGCGGCCGGGACGGCGCTGTCGCTCGCGCGCACCGCGCTGCCGGGGGCGCCGATGCGCATCGGCTATCTCTCGGGGGATTTCCAGCAGCACGCCACTGCGCTGCTGATGGTCGAGATGCTGGAGGCCCACGACGCATTCGGCTTCGAGCTGCATGCCTACAGCTACGGCGCCGACGACGGCCTGGGCATGCGCGAGCGGCTGGATCGCGCGTTCGCGCGCTTCACCGACATCAGCGCGCTGGACGACTTGCAGGCGGCGCGCGCGATCCACGCCGACGGCATCGACATCCTGGTCGACCTCAAGGGCTACACGGCGGGCTCGCGCACGGCGCTGCTGACCTACCGGCCGGCCCCGCTGCAGGTCAGTTTCCTGGGCTACCCGGGCACGCTCGGCGGAACGTTCTGCGACTACCTGGTCAGCGACCGCTTCGTCACGCCGGACGGCGCCGCCGCCGACTACAGCGAGGCGCTGGCCTGCATGCCCGCCAGCTACCAGCCGCACGGCCGGCGGGCGGACGTCGGCGCGCGCCCGACGCGCGCGTCGGCCGGCCTGCCCGAGACGGGCCTGGTGCTGTGCTGCTTCAACCAGGCCTGGAAGTTCACGCCGGCCGTGTTCGACGTCTGGTGCGCGGTGCTCGACTCGGCGCCCGGCAGCGTGCTGTGGCTGCTGCACAGCGACCAGGCCGAAGGCAACCTGCGACGCGAGGCGATGCGCCGCGGCATCGCGCCGCACCGGCTGGTCTTCGCGCCGGACCTGCCCCAGGCCGCGCACCTGAACCGGCTGCAGCTGGCCGACCTGGTGCTGGACACGCTGCCGTACAACGCCCACACGACGGCCAGCGACGCCCTGTGGGCCGGGGTGCCGGTGCTGACCTGCGCGGGCGACACCTTCGCCTCGCGCGTGGCGGGCAGCCTGCTGCAGGCGGTGGACCTGGGCGAGCTCGTCACGCACGACCTCGGCGACTATGCCGGGCTGGCGCTGGCGCTGGCCGCCGACCCGCCGCGCCTGCACGCGCTGCGCGCGGACCTGGCCGCGCGCCGGCTCGACGCGCCGCTGTTCGACGTCGCGGCCTACGCCCGCGGCCTGGAATCGCTGTTCGTGCAGATGTGGCAGCGCCATCGCGACGGCCTGCCGCCGCGGGCGCTGCAGGCCTGAACGCCCGGCGCGGGCGCGCCGCTCAGGCCGGGACCGGCGTGTCCAGCACCGAATGCAGGTGCAGCGTCACGTTGTTCTTCGTCGCATCCACGTACGGGCAGATGCCCCTGGCGCGCTCGATCAGGTTGTCGGCGTCGGCCTGTTCCAGCGGCCCGGCCATGTGGGCGGTGAGCGTCAGCACCATGCGGTAGGCGTCCTCGTCGGTGACGAACATCGACAGCTCGGCCTCCACGTAGCAGCCGCGCAGGGGCACGTGGCCCTTCTTCGCGATGTGGCGCACCGAATGCTCGAAGCACGCGGCGAAGGCGCCTGCGAAAAGCTGTTCCGGATTCGGGCCGTCGCCCTTGCCGCCCATCGAGGCGGGGACGGCCAGCTTGATGCGGACGTCGCCGTCCTCGCTGCGGATCGCGCCGCCGCGGCCGCCCTGCGACAGCATCCGGGCCTTGTAGACGAGCTCCATCGAAGATTCTCCTGAAGGGGGTTGGCGCGGCCTACTTGAGCAGCCTGGCGCGTTCGGACGGGCTCAGGTTGCTGAAATGGCCCTGGGCGTCCGCGGCGCGCCGGTTGGACATGCGGATCGCCTCGATCTTGCCGGCCGGCGCGATGCGCGAGACGGCCCGCTCGAGGTCGACGGCGCCGCAGTGCGGACAGGTGGGCGCCGTGCCGGCGCGCACCAGGCGTTCGAACGTGGCGTCGCAGGCCTTGCAGTGGTAATCGTAGAGCGGCATGGGCAGGGACTCAGTCGGGGGTGGGACAGGGCCGCCGCGGCGCCGTCGGCGCCGCGCAGCCTTCGAGGGACGCCGGGCCGGGCGGCGACGGCAGGTCGACGAAGCGGGCGACCGCGGCGGTGTCGAAGCCGGCCAGGCGCGCCCCGGTGTCCGTGCGCTGCATCAGCGGCCGACGGATCAGCAGCGGCTCCGCCAGCAGCAGCGCCAGCGCGGACTCGCGGTCGAGGTGCTCGGGCAGCACCTCGCCGGCGCGCACGCGCGGGGCCGCCCGGTTGAACCAGTCCGCCACCGGCAGCGGCGCCAGGAAGTCGAGCAGGCGCTCGCGCGTCCAATGGGCCGTGAGCAGGTTGCGTCGGTCCAGCGTGTGGCCGGCGGACTCCAGCAGCGCGCGCTGCCTCGCGTTGCCGCCGCAGCCCGGCTTCTCGAAGAAGACCAGATGGGTCATCGCCGCCGCCCGCGCCGTCGCTCAGACCGGCCGGTTCTCGTAGGGGTTGCGCACCGGGCCCATGCGCTTGACCCCTTCCTCGAACGAGATCTTCGGGAAGCTGCCCTTGAATGTCGCGGCCTTGTTGGCGACGGCGTCCACCTTGCCGGCGGTGTCGAGCTTCTTCAGGTCGTTCTTCTCGAGGTAGAGCAGTTGCAGCATCTCGTTGTAGACCGTGGCTTCGTCGATCGGCAGCACGTGGAACGTGGCGCCGCCGTATTCGATCTCGTAGCGGCTGGCGATGTCGAGGTTGTCGACGAACAGGAAGTACTTGCCCGTGGGCGACAGCAGGTCGCCCATCACCTCGGCCAGCAGCGCGATGGACTCGAAGCTCAGCAGGAAGCCGGAGAAGAAGGCGATCTGCGGCTGGCCCTCCTCGGCGGCGGCGATCACCTGCTCGAAGCTGGTCTCGGGTGGGCGCGCCTCGTCGGCCAGCTTGGCCTGGAACTTCAGCGCGATGTCGCCCCGGAATCCGATGCGACCGGCCTTGTGCGTCGGACCTTTCAGCACGGCATTGAGCAGGCGTCCCTCGCTGTCGAGGCGGCCGAGTGCGGTTTGGTCGATGGTGGTCATGGTGGTCTCTTCAGGAGTGGGGAGAGGGGGAATCGGAAGCCGTGTTGCGCATGAAGTCGGCGATCTTCCAGAGCGCCGCGTCGAGGTCGGCCCGCAGCGCCTCGTCGGCGCAGGCCTGCGCCAACGCGTGTCGCATGCATTGCATCCAGGCGTCGCGCGCGGCGGCGTCGATGGGAAAGCGCTGATGGCGCCGCCGCAGCATCGGGGCGCCGCGCTCCGGCGTGAACAGGCGCGGCCCGCCCAGCCATTCGCTGAGGTACTTCGCCAGGATGTCGCGGGTGTGTGCCAGGTCGGGCTCGTGCATCGCCCGGATGGCGGCGGCCTGCGGCAGCGTGTCCATGGCGTCGTAGAACGCCTCGACCAGTCGGGCGACCGCCGGCTGTCCGCCGAGGCGGAGGTAGTGCGAGGGGGCGGCCGGTACGGCGGCGACGGAGGTCATGGTGGACTGCGTTGCAATGCCCGTACCAGCCGTCGACCGAGCACCGCCGACGCGGGGCCGTGCCCGGTGGCGACGCGCCTTCGTGTCGTTGTCGGGAGCCGTCGCACCGACGCGCCAACCCCGTTTTGTCGGGTTCCGGACAAAGTTCACGAGCCCCGGAACAGACCCCTGAATCGCCTGTTTCCCTCGTGAAAACAAGCACTTGGAAGAAGTTGGCGGACATGGCACGGGCATTGCGAAGGAGGGACTGCGCGGACCCCATGTCATGCCCCGAGGGACCTTCATAAGAAGACCCATACAGGCACCGAAGGCTTTCATGAGATCGCGACGAACGCTTCATGTCTCGTCAAACCAATCTCATTCATCTGGAGTACTGAAATGGCAAAACTTCGGCAGATCGCCTTCTACGGAAAAGGCGGCATCGGCAAATCGACCACGTCGCAGAACACGCTGGCCGCGCTCTCGGATCTCGGCCAGAAGATCCTGATCGTCGGCTGCGACCCCAAGGCCGACTCGACCCGCCTGATCCTGCACGCCAAGGCGCAGGACACCATCCTCTCGCTGGCCGCGGAAGCCGGCTCGGTGGAGGACCTCGAGCTCGAGGACGTCATGAAGGTGGGCTACAAGAACATCCGCTGCGTCGAATCCGGCGGCCCGGAGCCGGGTGTCGGCTGCGCCGGCCGCGGCGTCATCACCTCGATCAACTTCCTCGAGGAGAACGGCGCGTACGACGGCGTGGACTACGTCTCCTATGACGTGCTCGGCGACGTCGTCTGCGGCGGCTTCGCGATGCCCATCCGCGAGAACAAGGCGCAGGAGATCTACATCGTGATGTCGGGCGAGATGATGGCCATGTACGCGGCCAACAACATCTCCAAGGGCATCCTGAAGTACGCCAACTCCGGTGGCGTGCGCCTGGGCGGCCTGGTGTGCAACGAGCGCCAGACCGACAAGGAACTGGAACTGGCCGACTCGCTGGCCAAGATGCTCGGCTCGCGCCTGATTCACTTCGTGCCGCGCGACAACATCGTGCAGCACGCCGAGCTGCGCCGCATGACCGTGCTGGAGTACGCGCCCGACTCCAAGCAGGCCCAGGAATACCGCACGCTGGCCGAGAAGATCCACGGCAACGCCGGCAACGGCACCATCCCCACCCCCATCACGATGGACCAGCTGGAAGACCTGCTGATGGAGCACGGGATCATGAAGGCGATCGACGAAAGCCAGGTCGGCAAGACCGCGGCCGAACTCGTCGCGTAAGGCAACCCGGGGCCGGCAGCGACCGCGTCGTCGCCGGCTCCCCCCGAACCCGCGAAGCACCCACGGAGCACACATCATGAGCATGACGGTTGAAGACCGCAAGGCCGCCAACAAGGCCTTGATCGACGAGGTCCTGAAGGCCTATCCCGAGAAGATGGCCAAGCGCCGCGCCAAGCACCTCGGCCAGTTCGAGGAAGGCAAGCCGGACTGCGGCGTCAAGTCCAACATCAAGTCGTTGCCCGGCGTGATGACCATCCGTGGCTGCGCCTACGCCGGCTCCAAGGGTGTGGTGTGGGGCCCCATCAAGGACATGATCCACATCTCCCACGGCCCCGTCGGCTGCGGGCAGTACAGCTGGGCCGCGCGCCGCAACTACTACATCGGCGCCACCGGCATCGACACCTTCGTGACGATGCAGTTCACCTCCGACTTCCAGGAGAAGGACATCGTCTTCGGCGGCGACAAGAAGCTCGACAAGATCATCGACGAGATCCAGGTGCTGTTCCCGCTGAACAAGGGCATCTCGATCCAGAGCGAATGCCCGATCGGCCTGATCGGCGACGACATCGAGGCGGTCTCGAAGAAGAAGACCAAGGAATACGCCGGCCACACCATCGTGCCGGTGCGCTGCGAAGGCTTTCGCGGCGTCAGCCAGTCGCTGGGCCACCACATCGCCAACGACGCGATCCGCGACTACGTGTTCGACAAGGTGGACCCGAACAAGCGTCCCGACTTCGTCTCCACGCCCTACGACGTGGCGATCATCGGCGACTACAACATCGGCGGCGATGCGTGGAGCAGCCGCATCCTGCTCGAGGAAATGGGACTGCGCGTGATCGCGCAATGGTCGGGCGACGGCACCATCGCCGAGCTCGAGAACACACCCAAGGCCAAGCTCAACGTGCTGCACTGCTACCGCTCGATGAACTACATCAGCCGGCACATGGAAGAGAAGTACGGGGTGCCCTGGGTCGAGTACAACTTCTTCGGCCCCACCATGATCGAGAAGTCGCTGCGCGAGATCGCCTCGCACTTCGACGACACCATCAAGGCCAACGCCGAGAAGGTCATCGACAAGTACAAGTCGCTGATGGAAGCCACCATCGCGCGCTACAAGCCGCGCCTGCAGGGCAAGAAGGTGATGCTGTTCGTCGGCGGCCTGCGTCCGCGCCACGTGATCGGCGCCTACGAGGACCTCGGCATGGAAGTGGTCGGCACCGGCTACGAGTTCGGCCACAACGACGACTACCAGCGCACGACGCACTACATCAAGGACGGCACGCTGATCTACGACGACGTGACCGGATTCGAGTTCGAGAAGTTCGTCGAGAAGATCCAGCCCGACCTCGTCGGCTCGGGCATCAAGGAGAAGTACGTCTTCCAGAAGATGGGCGTGCCGTTCCGCCAGATGCACAGCTGGGACTACTCGGGCCCGTACCACGGCTACGACGGTTTCGCGATCTTCGCGCGCGACATGGACATGGCCATCTCGAGCCCTGTCTGGGCCCTGACCAAGGCGCCCTGGAAGAACTGAGCCCTTCGAACGACGACGAGGCCGCCCGCGGGGCGCCTCGACTGGAGCGGTCCGGCGCGTGCCCGCCGCCCGTGCCGACCCCCCCTCATTGGAGTTATGCCATGCCCCAGAATGCAGACAAGGTCATCGACCACGAGATGCTGTTCCGCGAGCCGGAATACCAGGAACTCTTCGAACGCAAGAAGACCGAGTTCGAGTTCAACCATTCCGACGCGCGGGTCGCCGAGATCCGCGACTGGACGAAGTCCAAGGAATACAAGGACAAGAACTTCGCCCGCGAGGCGCTGACCGTCAATCCGGCCAAGGCCTGCCAGCCGCTCGGCGCCGTGTTCGTCGCCAACGGCTTCCAGAAGACGATGAGCTTCGTGCACGGCTCGCAAGGCTGCGTGGCCTACTACCGCTCGCACTTCTCGCGCCACTTCAAGGAGCCGACGTCGTGCGTGTCGTCGTCGATGACCGAGGACGCGGCGGTGTTCGGCGGCCTGAACAACATGATCGACGGGCTGGCCAACACGCTCAACCTGTACAAGCCCGAGATGATCGCGGTGTCGACCACCTGCATGGCCGAGGTCATCGGCGACGACCTGAACGCCTTCATCAAGACCTCGAAGGAGAAGGGCAGCCTGCCGGCCGACTTCGACGTGCCGTTCGCGCACACGCCGGCCTTCGTCGGCAGCCACGTGACCGGCTACGACAACGCGCTGCTGGGCATCCTGCAGCACTTCTGGGACGGCAAGGCCGGCACCGTGCCCGCGCTCGAGCGCGTGGCCGACGAGAGCATCAACTTCATCGGTGGCTTCGACGGCTTCGTCGTCGGCAACATGAAGGAGATCAAGCGCATCCTCGACCTGTTCGAGTGCGACTACAACGTGCTGTGCGACCCGTCCGAGAACTGGAACACGCCCACCGACGGCGAGTTCCGCATGTACGAGGGCGGCACCACCAAGGAGACCACGATCCGCGCGCTCAACGCGAAGGCGACGATCGTGTTCCAGGAGTACAGCTGCGAGAAGACGATCAAGTACCTGCGCGAGAAGGGCCAGGAAGTGGTCACGCTCAACAGCCCGATCGGCGTCAGCGGCACCGACGACTTCGTGATGGCGCTGTCGCGCCTGACCGGCAAGCCGGTGCCCGCGCAGCTGGAGAAGGAGCGCGGCCAGCTCGTCGACGCGATGGCCGACAGCCAGGCCCACCTGCACGGCAAGCGCTACGCGCTGTACGGCGACCCGGACATGATGCTGGGCCTGACCCGCTTCCTGCTGGAACTCGGCGCCGAGCCCGCGCACGTGCTGTCGACCAACGGCAACGAAGCCTGGGCCACGCGGGTGCAGGCGCTGTTCGACTCGTCGCCCTACGGCGCGGGCTGCAAGGTGTACCCGAAGCGCGACCTGTGGCACATGCGCTCGCTGCTGCACACCGAGCCGGTGGACTTCCTGATCGGCAACACCTACGGCAAGTACCTGGAGCGCGACACCGGCGTGCCGCTGATCCGCATGGTCTTCCCGATCTTCGACCGCCACCACTACCACCGCTACCCGATCTGGGGCTACGACGGCGGCCTGCGCACGCTGGTCATGTTCCTCGACGAGTTCTTCGAGACGCTCGACGCCAACACGATCATCCCGGGCAAGACCGACTACAGCTACGACATCATCCGCTGAGCCCGGCCGGGCCCTCCCCGTGCGGCGCGCCGCGCGGAGAGGGCCACCATCCGTTCGCCCGCCACCTCGCCAGGACACGCGCCATGACCGAATCCAAACCCGTCTACGTCAAGCACCTGTCCGACGACCGCGTCGTCGAGGTGCGCGGGCGCCATGTCTGCATTGACGGCCGGCCCGAGACCGATCACCTGGTCGTCATCGACGAGCATCCGAACCGGCAGGCCATACTGAAGGCGGTGCCCGGAGCCACGCACGTCGCGGGCCGCGTGCCGCTGACCATGCCGCAGGCCTCGGTGGCGCAGGCGGCGCTGCGTCGCGCCCACGACACCTTCGACGGCAGCCCGCAGGCCGTCAGCCGGCGCATGAGCGAGGCCGTGTGGCAGAAGTCGGTCGCCGAGGGCATCGAATGATCTACGTGGTCGAGGTCCCGCCGCAGGGCGAGGCGCGCGCCTGGTTCGCATTCGACGACCTGGACCTGCTGCGCAAGGTCGCCGAAGGCGGCGCCGCGGCCATGCACGAGATCTGGGACGTGGCCACCGCGCGCGAACTGCTGGAGCTGTTCGACGCCGCCCCCGAGGACGCGGACGCCGCCGAGCGCCATCCGGACATCCATGCACTGGGCGTCGGCCACGGCTGGGATGCGCCGCTGTTCCGCGCGGACTTCCTGCAGGAGCGCGGGCTCTATGCCGCCGCCCCGATCCGCGTGGTCGACGCCTGCCGCGCCGCGCTGCGCGCCCGCGGCGGCCAATGGCGCTTCTACGAAGGCGAGCAGCACGCGCTGGTGGCCGTCGACAAGGCCGACGCGCTCTACGACCAGCCCGGCGGCTGGCGCGCGCGCTGGGCGCTGCGCCAGCAGCTCATCGCCGTGGAAGCGCTGGCCGATGATCTCTGACGCGCCGTTCGCGTTGCGCCTGGACGCCAGCGACTTCGAGCTGTTCGACGTCCCCGCGCGCTTCGCGCAGGATCGCGCGACGCTCGACGCCCGCTGGCGGGGCTTGATGGCCGGCGTGCACCCCGACCGCTTCGCGGCGGGCAGCCCGGCCGAGCAGTGCGCGGCGATGCAGTGGGCGATCCGCTTCAACCAGGCCTACGAGCGGTTGAAGCAGCCGCTGGCGCGCGCCAGCTACCTCTGCGAACTCAACGGACAGCGCGTCGACGCCGAGACGAACACGGCGATGCCGCCGAGCTTTCTCGTGCGGATGATGGACTGGCGCGAGGCCCTGGATCGGGCGCGTGGGGCCGTTGCCGTGCAGGCGCTCGCCGACGAGGCCGAGGCCTGCCGGCGCGACCTGCTCGCCGAGGTGGCCGGCCTGATCGACGACGCGGGCGACTGGGCCGCGGCCGCGGCCCGCGTGCGCGCCCTGATGTTCGTGGCGCGCTTCGCGCAGGAAGTCGAGCGGCGCGCCGAGACCTTCGATGGCCTCGACGGCTGAGGCCGCCCGCGCGCTATGCTCGGTGCCTGTGCCGGGCCGGATCCGGCGGAGGATCTGCCCCATGAACCGGTACCTGACGACCGCGACGCTGCTCGCGCTGCTGGCCTTGCCGCCGCATGCCCGGGCCACTGACCCGCCGCGCCAGGCCGAGGTCGCCGCGCGCGGCGCCGACGTGATGCCCTTCAGCCTGGCCGCCACGCTGCATGTGTTCACGAAGACGCCCGACGGCGGCGTGCAGCGCGTCGTCGCCAGGCGCGCCGACGATGCCGACCAGGTCGCGCTGGTGCGCGCCCACCTGCGCGAGATGCAGGCCCGCTTCCGCCAGGGCGACTTCGCGGGGCCGGCCCACATCCACGGCGCCGCGATGCCCGGACTGGCGGAACTGCGCGCGGCGAAGCCGGGCCAGCTGGCGATCGAATTCGCCGAGGTCGATGCCGGCGCCGAGCTGACCTACCGCACCGCGGACGCCCGACTCGTCGCGGCCCTGCACCAGTGGTTCGACGCGCAGGTGGCCGACCACGGCGCCGATGCGATGGCGGGCCACATGCACCACGACATGGGCGGGCCGACCAGGCCCTGACCCGCGGCACCGCGCGCCCCGCCTGTGCGACGATGCGGGAACGACTCGACGCCCGTCCATGAACGCCCCTGCCACGCCCCTGCTGTCCGCGACCGACCTGGTCGCCCTGGCGCACCACTTGCCGCCCGCCGCGCCGTGTCCGGCCTGCGCCGCGCTGGTGTGTCCCGGCTGGGAGGCCTTGCCGGGCAGCTTCGCGCGCGGCGCGCTCGAGTTCGTGGGCAGCCTGCGCGATCCGGCGCTGGACGATCCCACCGTCGCCGAGTACCACCCGGCCGGCACCCACGCCTGGTCGGCCGACGCACCGATCGCGCCCGCCTGGTTTCCGTACAACCGCTGCGAGGCCTGGCGCTGCGCCAGGTGCGCGCGGCCGTTCCTGCGCTACACCGAGTACGGCGGCTACTACACCGAGGAGCGCATCCGCGCCATCGACGCGGCGCGGGTGGTGGACGTGCCGATCGCGCCCTGAGCGGCCGGGCCGCGGGGACCGCGCGTGCTCAGGACTCCGCCGTGGCGACGTCCGGGGCCAGCGGCAGCGGGTACGCATCGGCCACGTATGCCGGCCCCTTCATCACGCGGACGATGAAGCAGCCCAGGCCGAGCGTCAGCGACAGCGACCAGTGCACGCTGACGGCGCCCCACAGCGCGTAGTCGAGCACCCGCGACGCGCCCGCGTTGGCGAACGCGTGGTTGGCGAGCGCCAGCAGCAGCGGCAGCAGCGTGCCCCACAGCAGGATGGCGGGCAGGCGCTGCCAGATGCGCTGTTCCAGTCCGGGTGCCGACCGCTGGAAGCCGGGCAGTTGCTTGAACAGGTTCATGGAGACCTCGACGGGTTGAGCCGAGCCAGCTCGACGGGAACCCCGGGCCGGGCCGGCGGGCGGCGGAGACCGTGTGGTGCCGCCCATCGCGCAGGTTGTACAGCGTTTTGCCCGACCCGGCGAGTGCCAGGGTTCATCGCTGCCCGACGACAGGGCGCACGCAACGCCGCCGTGCTGCCGGCCATCGGTGCATCGACCGCCGGGACTCAGCCGCCGGCGGCGGGCGGCTCCACCGCGGCGGGCCGGCGCAGCAGCGACCACGCCATCGCGCCCATCAACGCGAGGCCGGCCAGCAGCGCGGCCCACAGCCAGGGCGTGCGGTCCGGCGCCGGCGCGGCGGGCGGCGGGCCCGCCGTCGCCGGCGAGGACGCGCTCGCGGCGGCGACGACCGGCGTGACGGTGGCCGAGGCCGCGGGCAAGGCGGCGGCGGGCGCCCGCCCCGGCATGAGCTCGGCCAGCGGCATCGCCGCGGTGGTGTCGCCAGGGCTCGTGCGCGCGAGCGTGAACGGGCCCGCGCCACGGGCGACGAACACCAGCCGGCGCGGCCGCACGCCGATGCGGATCGTGGGCGCGGCGTGGCCCAGCTGGCTGATCGGCCCGAAGGTCTCCAGCCGCAGCGCCTGCCAGACGGTGCCGTCCAGGCGAACCGGCGGCGAGTGCAGGTCGGGCTCGCCGCTGGCCTGCGTGAGCCAGTAGACGCTGGCGATCGCCGCGCTGTCCCACGCCAGCCCGGCGCGCGTGGCCGAGCGCTCGGCCTTCAGGCGCAGCGCGTGCAGCGGGCCGCGCAGCAGGGCGTGGCGCGGCGGCGGCGCCCGGGTGGCGTCGACCTGGCCCAGCACCATCACCTGGCCGATGGTGTCGACATCCGCGGGCGCGACCTGCACCGCGTCGACGGGCGTGTTGTGGGGCAGCGGGTAGTCGCACGACGTGGCCTCGCAGCCCGAGGCGGCGATCGGCGCGCTCCATTCCAGTGGTATGGGGGCGGGGCGGTGCGGGACGCGCAGGACCGTCGCCGATACCAGCGGCGGTATCGCGGAGCGCGGCGCCGTCGTCAGGCGCAGGTAGCGTGCCGGCACGTTGTCCAGGTCGATGCCGTTGGCGCTCAGGCGCTCGCGCTCGGCCAGGGTCGCCAGCGCGCCGGCGGCGCCCACCTGCGGGAGCGCCTGCAGCTGCACTAGCTGCGCGTCCTGCACCAGCGTGCGCCAGTGCTGCAGGTCGTCGCTTGCCTCCACGCGCAGCGTGTAGACGCCCTGGGTGTCGCGTTCGAGCGCCAGCTCCAGGCGCAGCAGGTCGCTGGCGCCGTCGCGGGTGTCGACGATCCAGGCCTGGCGCGGCGGCGCATCGACGGTCGTCGACGCCGCGTCGGCCGGCGGCAGCGGCACCTTGTACAGGCGCGCCGGCGCCTTCTGCGGCGTGGCGGGCGGCAGCGGCGACTCGACCCAGGCGAACGCCATCGCCTCGCCGGCGCCGTTGCGCACCCGCAGGTCGCCGAGGCCGGGCTGGTCGGACAGCGCGCGCGCCTGCAGGCCGATGTCCAGCGGGTAGTACGGGCCGGTGCCGGCCAGGGTCAGCGGCAGGCTGCTCGTGCGCGCGGGCGCGGGCGCCGCGAGCGCGCTCGCGCAGGCCAGCGCAAGCGCCGCCGTGCGGGCAAGGGCGACGATCTTCATGCGGTCTCTCCCGGCAGCACCGGCCCCGTGCCGTCGTCGTCGACGCGGCGCGGCGGCATCGGCGCGAAATAGCCGACGGCCAGCATCAGGCCGCCGACGACGATGAACGACACGATGCGCGAGAGGTTGCCGCGGTCGGCGAGCTCGATCAGGAACAGCTTGGCCACCACCACGCCGAGCAGCGCGGCGCCAACGCCCCACAGCTCGCGGCGCCGGCCGCGGTGGCCGGCCAGCATCAGCGCCACGCCGATCAGCGACCAGGTGACCGACAGCGCGGCCTGCGCCAGCGTCGAGGCGAACAGCGCGTCGGCGCCCCACGGCACGTCGGCCCAGTGGTGGCAGGTGCGCAGCACCAGGCCGGTGACGAGGCCGAACGCGGTGGCGCCCGCGATCGCCGGCAGGGCGAGTGCCGGCAGCCGCGCGCGCCAGGCCGGCGGCACGGCGCGCACCCAGCCGACGATCGCCAGCAGGGCGATGCCCTGGCCGACCTCCAGCGGATTGAGCAGCGGCAGCCAGGGCAGCGGCGCCGCGTCGCCCGCGCTCGTGTTGCCCACCCACAGCCAGCCGAGCAGGTACAGCGCCAGCGCGCCGCAGCCGGCCCCCAGCCAGGCGGCGCGGCAGGCCTCGTCGCGCTGGCGCCGCAGCAGCACCGGCCGGGCGCTGGCGACCAGGACCAGCGTGGGCACCGCCATCGCGGCCAGCGCCTCCCATGCTGAGCCCGCCGCGGCCACGGCCTGCACCCGCACGATGCACTCGCGCGTGGCCACGGCCACGAACAGCCAGCCGCCGCCCACGTGCAGCGGCGCGGTGAGCACGGGCGGGCGCCAGCGCGCCTGCAACCGGACCAGCCACGGATGGGCCAGCAGTGCCAGCGGCCAGGCGACCCAGCCCAGGTGGGCCGAGGGCGCGTCCCCCGGCGGCGCGCCGAGCGCGAACAGGATCCACGCCGGCACGGTCGCCAGCGTGGCCTGGCCCAGCACCGGCCAATCGCGCCAGCGGGCGATCACGACGGCGGCCAGCGCCGTCATCGTCAGCCAGGTCAGCTGCCAGTGCGGCCACGCCGCCAGCGCATCGGCCGCCGGGTGCGCGGCCAGCGTGCGCCAGATCACCGGCGGCAGCGTGCGCGACCACCACAGCAGGGCCCAGGCGACGCCGGCCCACTGCACCGGCGCGGCCTGCCACCAAGGCCGCACGCCGTCGGCGTACGGCACCCGCAGGCGGTCGCCGAGCACCAGGCCCGTGAAGGTGAGCAGCAGCGGGATCCACAGGGTCGGGGCGATCGCCACCGCGGGGTCGGCGGACGCCCAGATGTCGGGCGCGAACGCCACGCTCGCCAGGCCGGCGGCCGCCTGCAGGCCGAAGCCCGCCCCCACCAGCGCGCCGCTGCGCAGACGCAGGCCGATCCATGCGGCGGCCAGCCCGACGATGGGCCACACCAGCGCGGCGTCGGCCGGCGCCAGCTCGAACATCAGGCTGGCGCTGGCCACGGCCAGGCCGACCACCAGGCCGATGCTGCTCGCCAGCGGCACCGGACGCGGCGTACCCTGCGCGGCGTCGCGCCACGCGTCGCGCAGGCCCAGCCAGCCGGTGGCCAGCAGGGCGGCGCCGATCAGCAGCGCGGCGACGAGGTCGCGCCACGCGTGCGCCTGGGTCGGCGCCGCGCTGGCGACCTGCAGCGACAGCGTCATCGCCGTCAACGCGACCAGGTGCAGCAGCAGGCTGGCCACGCGCAGCGACGGCGCGTCCAGTCGACCCGCCAGCGCGGCGCAGCCGAAGGCGATCCAGGCGGTGATCGCGCCGGCCCACAGCATCGGGCATTGCATCCACGCGAGGGCGGTGAACGCCAGCGCCGCGGTGAACGGCACCGCCAGCGCGGCCAGTTCCTCGACCGCGCCGCGCACCGCGCCGGGCATGCGCCGCCGCACGGCGTCCAGCGCGCACAGTGCCAGCGCCAGCATCGCCATGCCCAGCGTCGAGCCGACCAGCAGCGGCACGTCGTCACGCAGGTCCAGCGTCAGCCCGGCGAGCAGCCGCAGGGCGGCGCCCAGCATCACCGCCAGCGCGAAGGCACGCGCGTAGGTGCGCCGCTGGCGGGCCCCCAGCCAGTACATGCCGGCCGCCTCGATGGCCCAGGTCGCGCCCGTCCACGTGCCCTGCAGCGCGAGCGGCACCGCCAGCGTGGCGAAGATCGTGCCGACGATCGCGTGCGCCTCGCCCAGCAGCGCGTAGCGCGGACGCAGGCCGCGCAGCAGCACGCCGCCCAGCAGGAGGTGGAACAGCGCGAACGCGGCGGCGGCCCAGGCCGGCCCCCAGGGCATGTCGCGCACCAGCAGGTACTGCAGCGAGAACGCCGCCAGCGGCACGCCGAAGGTCAGCGTGCTGTCGACGCGACCCACGCGGCGCAGGGCGTCCAGCGCCTGGTCGGCGAGCGGCAGCCCGGCCGGCGGCGGCTCGCCCGCGGCCAGGGCACGGCGCGCGAACAGCACGCCGGTGAGCGTGAACAGCAGGAAGAAGAACACGAGGCAGGCCTGCACACCCGCGTAGTCGGCCGCCACGTAGTGCGCCTGCGCCCAGGCGCCGGCCAGCGCGAAGGTGGCCACGGCGCCCACGAGGTTGAGCGGTCGCCAGGCCTTGAACCAGGCCATCGCGAGGATGCCGGCATCCAGGATGGCCATGTACGACATCAGCGGCACGTAGGCCGCGCTGCCGGTGCTCACCAGCGCCGGCGCCGCGAAGCCCTCGGCGACCGCCACCAGGGCCAGCCACGGCGCGTCCTGCAGCACCGCCAGCAGCGCGCCGAGCACCGCCACCAGCGCCATGAACGCGAACGCCAGCCCGGGCGACAACAGCGGCTCCAGCCGCAGCGCGCCCAGCGTCGTCAGGTAGAACACGCCGATGCCGGCGCCCTGCAGGATCAGGCCGTAGCCTGTGCCGCCCCCGGCGTCGCGGCGCTCGCGCAGGCGCCAGCCGATGGCGGTGAGCACGACGCCCACCAGCGCCACGCCGGCGTAGCGCAGTTCCACCGGCACGGTGACGCGCTGCGCGGTGTAGCGCAGCAGGAACGCCAGGCCCAGGAACAGGATCAGCACGCCCACCTTGACGATGGTGTTGCCGCCGAAGATCGCGCGGGCGACGAACGGCGGCAGGCGGTCGCGCAGCGGCACGGCCGGTGCGGGCGGCGCGACGGGTGCGCGGCGCGGCGGCGCGACGGGTGCGACGGGTGCGGCGGGTGCGACCGCTGCGACCGCTGCGACGGGAGCGACCGCGGCGATGGGCGCCGCGGCGACGGGCGGCCGTTCGACCTCGGCGGCGCGGGCCGCGGGCGCCGGCGCCATGGCCGACGCGGCCGGCAAGGGCACGACCGCCGGAGCGACATCGGGGGCGACCGGCACGGCCTCGGCCGCCGGCGCGGGCACGCCCCGCTGGCGCAGCGCGGCGACCTCCTGTTCGAGCGCCACGATGCGCCGCAGCAGGGTCGGGGCATCGAGGCCCGAGACGGCCGGCGCGGCGGCGCGGCGGGCGCTCCACCACCAACCGCCCAGCGCCCCCAGCAAGGCCATCGCCAGCGTCGCGGGCAGGCTGCCCAGCAGGCCGCCCAGCACCGCACCGATCACTCCGAACAACAGTTTCAAGCGCACTCCCCGCGTGGTCGCGTTGCCGGATTATGAGTCGGCCCCCCCGCGGCCGCCGGCGCCGCGCGCCCGCGGGATCGCCGGTATCGCGGCGCGCTACCGGCGGCAGCGCCCCACGGGCTCCGCACGGCTTCGCTGCAGTGCAGCAATCTGGTACAGCTTATGCATGACCGGACAGGAGATCCAACGCAACGAGGAGAGCCGCACCATGACCGACCCGACTGCCGCCACCCTGTTCTCGCACGTCAAGCCGGGCGACACCCCCTGGCGCAGCGACGGCCTGCGCGACTTCTTCCTCTACCGCGACCTGGGCGTGGCCGCGGCCACGCGCGGCAAGGTCGTCGCGCACCTTGTGAAAGCCAACATGGCACCGGAAAAGGGCACCGGCTGGCACCGGCATGAGGCCGACTTCCAGATCGTGCTGATGACCAAGGGCTGGGCCAGGTTCATGTACGGCGACAAGGAGACGCTGGTGGAGGCCGGCGACTGCGTGCACCAGATGCCCGGCATCGTCCACTACCTGTTCGACTACTCGCCCGACATGGAGTACCTGGAGATCGTCTCGCCGGCCGACTTCAAGTCGATCGACATGCCGCCGGCCGTCGATGCGGTGCCGGCGCCGCACGCCTGGTGAGGCCGCGGCGCGCGGATCGCGCGCCTCAGAAATCCATGTCCAGTTCCTCGATGTCCTCGGGCTCGAGCTTCGCGGCGGCCACCCACTCCACCATCTCGGGCATCGCCATGATCGTGCGCGTGTACTCGATGCAGGCCCGGTTGAGCTTGACGTCGTAGGTCAGGAATCGCGTGGCCACGGGCGCGTACATGGCGTCGGCGGCGCCGCGCTGAGGGCCGAACAGGTAGGGGCCGCCATAGGTGGCCAGGCACTCGCTCCAGATCTCGACGATGCGGTCGATGTCGGGCTGCGCGCCACCCCAGATCTTGTGGCCCGGCAGGCGCACCTTCAGGTTCATCGGCAGCGACGAGCGCAGGTTGGCGAAGCCCGAGTTCATCTCGCCGCACACCGAGCGGCAATGCGCCCGGGCGATGCGTTCTTCCGGGAACAGGCCGGCGTCCGGGCACACCTCGTCGAGGTAGTGGGCGATGGCCATCGTGTTCCAGACGCGTGCGCCGTCGTGCGTCAGGCAGGGCACGCGGATCGAGGGCGCCAGCAGCAGCAGTTCCCGGCGTGCGTCGGCGTCGTCGGGCGACACCATGGTCTCGGCGAAGTCCAGCCCGGCGAACTTGGCCAGCAGCCAGCCGCGCAGCGACCACGACGAATAGTTCCTGCTGCTCAGGGTCAGCGTGGCGGCGGCGGTCGCCTTCGGCCGCGCCACGGTCTTCTTGGCGGCCGGCTTGCGAACGGCGTGCTTCGTCGGGCTCTTCGTGGATGCGGTCATGGAAACTCCGTGGCGGGTGCGGCCGGATCGACGCAAGGGGCGTGCCACGCCGCCCGCCCGCCCGCACCCGCGCCTGCGCGGCACGTTAGTTGCATCGCCTCCTGGGTGAACCCTTATGGAGAATCCATGATGTACCAGGCCTATCAGGCGCAGTCCGATCTGTTGCGCCCGCTGCGCAACCTGGCGAAGGTGCATGGATCAATGCTGGCGGGCGAGCCGCCGTTGCACCTGCTGGGCCGCGTGGGGCGGCCTGCGATGGCCGCCAGCAAGGTGTTCGAGCTGTCGGAGGTGACCCATCGGCGGCCGCCGTGGCGCATCGCCGGCGTGACGGTCAAGGGCGAGGAACAGCCGGTGGTCGAGGAGGTCGTCCTGCGTACGCCGTTCGCCGAGCTGCTGCGCTTTTCCAAGCCGGGCGTCACCGGCCAGCCGAAGCTGCTGGTGGTCGCGCCGATGTCGGGCCACTTCGCCACGCTGCTGCGCGACACGGTGCGCACCGCGCTGCAGGACCACGACGTCTACGTCACCGACTGGCTCAACGTGCGCGACGTGCCGCTGGCGGCCGGCCCGTTCGGCCTGGACGAGTACATCGAGCACGTGATGCAGTTCACCGCCGCGCTGGGCCCGGGCGGCCACGTGCTGGCCGTGTGCCAGCCGACGGTGGCCGCGCTCGCGGCGGCGGCGCTGATGGCCGAGGACGACGACCCGGCCACGCCCGCCAGCCTCACGCTGATGGCCGGCCCGATCGACTGCCGCATCAGCCCGACCAGCGTCAACCAGCTGGCGATGTCCAAGCCGATCGAGTGGTTCGAGAAGAACCTGATCAGCGTGGTGCCGTGGCAGCACGCGGGCGGCGGGCGCCGCGTGTACCCCGGCTTCGTTCAACTGTCGGCCTTCATCAGCATGAACCGCGAACGCCACGAGAACGCGTTCAAGGACTACTACCGCCAGTTGCTCGAGGGCGACCAGGAACGCGCCGACGTCACGCGCGTCTTCTACGAGGAGTACCTGGCGGTGGCCGACCTCGCTGCGGACTTCTACCTCGAGACCGTCGCCAAGGTGTTCCAGGAATTCGCGCTGCCGCAGGGCCTGCTGACGTATCGCGGCCGCAAGGTCGACCCGGCCGCGATCCGGCGCACGGCCCTGATCACGATCGAGGGCGAGCGCGACGACATCTGCGCCATCGGCCAGACGCTCGCGGCGCAGGACCTGGCCAGCAGCCTGCGGCCCTACATGCGCACGCACTACGTGCAGCCCAACGTCGGCCACTACGGCGTGTTCAGCGGCAAGCGCTGGCAGAACTCGATCTATCCGATCGTGCGCGACGTCATCCACATCTCCGGCTAGAACACGACGCCGGCGCGCAGGATCACGTTCGCGTAGGGCGAGAACTCGCCGGTGCGCACGATCGCGCGCGCGCCGTGCGTGGCGGCCTTGAACCGTTCGTGCGACAGCGTGGCCAGCGGCGTGGCGCCGAGCTGGCGCAGCAGCTCGGCGTGCACGGCCGGGTTGGCGGGCGCGAGCTCGTCGGCGATCACCGCGCCCTCGACCTGCATCTCGGCGAGCACGGCCGCCAGCACGTCCTGGAAACGCGGCACGTTGGCGCTGACGGCCAGGTCGATGCGGCGCGGGCCGTCGGGGATCGGCAGGCCGGCGTCGCCGATCACCAGCAGGTCGCCGTGGCCCAGGCGGGCGATGACCTCGGAGAGCTCGGCGTGCAGGAGTGTCGTGCGTTTCATGCGGTCGTCCCATCGCCGGTCGATGCCGGCGCGAGCTGGCGTCGATAGGGGATCGAGGTCTGCGCCCCGCGTCGCGTGACGCACAGCGCGCTGGCCGCCTGGCCCAGCGCGACGGCGTCGTCCAGCGACTGGCCCTCGCACAGCGCGGTGGCGAGGGCGCCGATGAAGGTGTCGCCGGCGGCGGTGGTGTCCACGACCTTGACCTTGTGTGCCGGCGCGTGTCGCGCACCCGCCCCGTCGACGATCACGACGCCTTGCGCGCCCAGCGTCACCAGCACGCGGTCGGGGCCGCGCGCGCGCAGCAGCCGGCCGGCCGCGGCGGCCGATTCCGGATCGGCCACCGGCAGGCCCGCGTACGCGCCGGCCTCGGTCTCGTTGAGCACGAGGATGTCGACCTGCGGCCAGATCGCGTCGGGCAGCGGCACGGCCGGGGCCGGGTTCAGCAGCACCGGCACGTGCGCCGCGCAGGCGCGCGCGATGGCCGCCCGCACCGCGGGCAGCGGCACCTCGAGCTGCACGATCAGCAGGCCCGACATGTCGATCATCGTGTTCGCCCGCGCGATGCCGGCCGGGTCGAGCAGCCCGTTGGCGCCGGGCGCCAGCACGATGCGGTTCTGCCCGTCCTCCTCGACCCAGATCGACGCGACGCCGGTGTGCGTCGACGCGAGGGCCTTGACCTCGCGCGCGTCGATGCCGTCGGCCGCCAGCCCGGCCTTGAGCACGTCGCCGTTGGGATCGATTCCCACGCGGCCCACCATGATCACGTCGGCGCCCATGCGCGCGCAGGCCACCGCCTGGTTGGCGCCCTTGCCGCCGGGCAGCGTCGAGAAATCGAGCCCTTGCACGGTCTCGCCGCCGACCGGTGCGCGGGCCATGCGCATGACCAGGTCCATGTTGAGGCTGCCGACGACGACGATGGAGGCGTTCATGGCGTGGCCCTCGCGTCGAGGGCTATGGGGTGGCCGTCCTGCGGCCGCGCGGTGGACGCGCGCAGGTGCAGGCCGGGTTGCAGGATGGCGCTGCGCGGCGCGGTGCGGCCCTCGCGCAGCCGCTCGAGCAGCAGGCCGGCGGCGCCGGTGCCCAGCGCCTCCTTGGGTTGCGCGACCGTCGTCAGCGGCGGCCAGGTGTAGGCGGCCAGCTCGATGTCGTCGAAGCCGACGACCGACAGCTCGCGCGGCACCTCGATGCCGGCCTCGTGCGCGGCATGCAGCGCGCCGATGGCCATCATGTCGTTGCACACGAAGACGGCCGTGGGCCGCTGCGGCGTCTTCAGAAGCCGGCGCATCGCGGCCGCGCCGCTGCCGGGGCTGAAGTCGCCGCGCACGAGCTCGTCGGCGCGCGGCGTGACGCCCGCGCGGGCGAGGGCGCGCCGCCAGCCGGCCTCGCGCTGCTGGCTGGGCCGCAGGTCGGCCGGCCCGACGATGCAGGCCACGCGCGCATGCCCCAGCTCGAGCAGGTGGGCCGTGGCCAGGTCGCCGCCGGCAGCGTGGTCCACCTCGATGAGGTCGACGGCGATCGAGTCGATCTCGCGGTCGACCAGCACCAGCGGCAGGCGCAGGTCCTTGCAGACGTCGACGATGGCGTCGTCGGTGCCGGAGGCCACCAGCACGATGCCGTCGACGCGGCGCTCGGCCAGCACGCGCAGGTGGTCGGCCTGCTGGTGCGCGTCGTCGTTCGAGTTGCACAGCAGCAGGCTGTAGCCGGCGCCGTAGCAATGGTGCTCGACGCCGCGGATGATCTCGGCGAAGTACGGGTTGGAGTTGTTGGGCACCAGCATGCCCAGCGTGCGCGTGGTGTTCTGCTTGAGGCCGCGGGCGATCTCGCTGGGCACGTAGCCGAGCGCATGGGCGGCCTCCTGCACCTTGGCGCGGGCCGCCTCGCTGACGAAGCGCGTCCCGTTGAGCGTGTGCGAGACGGTGGTGACGGACACGCCGGCGCGCGCCGCCACGTCGCGGATGCTGGCGCGGCCGGTGGGCAGGGCGGCGTGGCCGCGCCTCGAGGTATTCGTCATGCTGGCACCTTGCCGGGCTGCCGTGCGCAGGCCCCGCCAAGCTCTCGGGAAGCGAGGATCACCATCCGGGCCGAACCGAGCGCCCCCTCGGGGGGCAGCGACGGGAGGAGCGTGGGGGTCGTCAAGATTTCTTCCTGCGTTCGCGCAGGGTGTCGAGCACCACCGCGATGATGATCACGCAGCCGGTGATGATTCGCTTGGTCGGCTCGCTGGCGCCGATCTGCGCGAGGCCGGCTTCCAGGACCGAGATCACCAGCACGCCGAAGAACGTGCTGGCCACCGAGCCGCGCCCGCCCATCAGGCTGGTGCCGCCGATGACCACCGACGCGATCACCACCAGCTCGGCGCCGGTGCCCGCGTTCGGGTCGGCCGCCTCCAGGCGCGAGGACAGGAACACGCCGCCGAGCCCGGCCAGCAGGCCCGCGAGCGCGAACACGGCGATCTTGATCGGCCGCGGATCGACGCCGGCCAGCCGCATCGCCTCCTCGTTGGTGCCGATGCCGATCATGCCGCGGCCGAACACGGTGCGCGTGAGGACGACCTGCGCCGCCGCGACGATGGCGATGGCGATGAAGAACGCCGGCGACAGGCCGCCGACGATCGGCTTGCCCAGCCAGTCGATGCGGCTGCCGATGTACTGGGTGCGCGAATCGGTGGCGATGTAGGCGGCGCCGCGCGCCACCTCGAGCATGCCCAGCGTGACGATGAACGACGGCAGCCGCCAGGCCACCGTCACCGCGCCGTTGACCGCGCCGACGACGAGGCCGGTGAGCATCGCCAGCCCGGTGGCGGGCAGCAGCGACCAGTGCCACTGCAGCATCGCGATGCCGGCGACGGCCGCCGCCAGCGCCATCGTCGAGCCCACCGACAGGTCGATGCCGGCGATGATCAGCACGAAGGTCATGCCCACGGCGGTGACGGCCACGGCCGGGATGTCGTTGGCGATCGTGACGAAGGTGTCGGCGGAGAAGAAGTATTCGCTCTGCCAGCTGAAGAAGCCGACCATCAGCGCGAGCGCCGCCAGCAGGCCGGCGACGGTGCCGATGGCGCTGGCGAACCTGGCGCGCGTTTCCGGATGGCTCATGCGGGTTGTTCCTGCGGGACGGGTTGGTCGGCGGCGGCGTAGGCGCTGAACGCGGCCTCCAGCAGCAGTTGCTCGGTCCATTGGCCGCGCTCGAAGATGCGCACCAGCCGGCCGGCGCTCATCACGCCGATGCGGTCGCACTGGGCCATCAGTTCGCGCAGGTCCGACGACACCATCAGCAGCGCCTTGCCGGCGGCGGCCAGCCCGTCGATCTGCGCGTAGATGTCGGCGCGCGCGCCGATGTCGACCCCGCGCGTGGGCTCGTCGAGCAGCAGCACGTCGCAGTCGCGGTGCAGCCAGCGGGCGAACACGACCTTCTGCTGGTTGCCGCCCGACAGCTGGTCGACCGGCTGCTCGATCGAATCGCTGCGCACGCGCAGCAGCTCGCGCAGGTGCTCGACCGCGCGGCGTTCGGTGTCGCGCCGGAGCCAGCCGAAGCGCGCCACGGCGCCGAGGTTGGCCAGGGTGGTGTTGACGCGGATCGACTGCGGCAGCAGCAGGCCCTGCGACTTGCGATCCTCGGTGACGAAGCCGATGCCGGCGCGCACGGCCTGCACTGGCGAGGCGATCCGGGCCGGCGCGTCCGATTCGCCGAGCATCACCGCGCCGCAATCCTTGCGGTCGGCGCCGACGATCAGGCGCAGCAGCTCGGTGCGGCCCGAGCCGACCAGCCCGGCCAGCCCCAGCAGCTCGCCGGCGTGCAGGTCCAGCGAGACGTCGCGCACGACGCTCCCGCGCCCGAGGGCGCGTACCGCGAGCGCGCGCCGGCCGCGCGGGCGCACGGCGCGATCCAGGCCTTCGTGCACGTCGTGGCCCACCATGCTGCGCACGATGTCGGCCTGCACGAGTGCGCGCATCGGACGGGTGTCGATGTGGCGGCCGTCGCGCAGCACCATCACGCGGTCGGCCACCTGGCGCAGCTCGTCGAGCCGGTGCGAGATGTAGACGATGGCCACGCCGCGCGCCTTCAGCAACGCGATCTGGTGGAACAGGTGGTCGATCTCGCGCGACGTGAGGGTGGCGGTGGGCTCGTCCAGGATCAGCAGCCGGCATTCGCCGACCAGGCTGCGCGCGATCTCCACCATCTGCTGGTAGCCCACGCCCAGCGCGCTGACCGGCAGGCGAGGGTCGATGTCCTGCAGGCCGATCAGGGCCATCTGCCTGGCCGCGGCCTCGTCGAGCGCCTCGTTGCGGATGAAACCGAAGCGGTGGGGTACCCGGCCCAGCAGCAGGTTCTCGGCGACGCTGAGCGTGGGCACCAGGCTCAGCTCCTGCATCACCATGCGCACGCCCTGGCGCTCGGCGTCCTGGCGCGACGCGGGGGCGAACGCGGCGCCGGCCAGCGTCAGCGTGCCGGCGGTGGGCTGCACCAGGCCGGCGACGATCTTCGACAGCGTGCTCTTGCCGGCACCGTTCTCGCCGGTGAGGGCGAGCACCTCGCCCGCGTGCAGGTCGAAGTCGACACCGGCGAGCACCGGCGTCGCGTAGGTCTTGCCGATGCCCCGCCCGCGCAGCAGCGCGGGGGCCGGCGGGGCCCCTGCGTCGGCCGGCGGCGACGACGGCGCGGACGTCACTTCGTGATCAGCGTGACGGTGGTCTCGACCACGGGCGCCAGGTCCTTCTGCGCCTTCTTGTCCTTGATGGCCTTGAGCGCGGTGTCGATGCCGAACACGGCCTGCTTCGCACCGTACTGGTCCACCGTGGCGAGCACGCGGCCGTCGGCCAGCATCGGCTTGATCGCGCTGATGTTGTCGTAGCCGACCACCAGCACCTTGCCGGTCTTGCCCGCGCTCTTGACCGCGGCCACGGCGCCGAGCGCCATGTTGTCGTTGCCGGCCAGCAGCGCACGCAGGTCGGGGTGCTCGCGCAGCATCGCGGCGGCGACGGCGTTGGCCTTGTCCATCTCCCACTGGCCCGACTGCACGCTGACGACGTTGGCACCGACCGCCTTCATCGCGTCGGTGAAGCCAGCGGTGCGCTGCTGCGCGTTGAACGTGGTGGACACGCCCTCGAGGATGCCCACCTTGTCGCCGGCCTTGAGCCGCTTGGCGAGGTAGTCGCCGGCCAGCTTCGCGCCCTGGCGGTTGTCCGGGCCGACGAAGGGCACGACCAGGTTCTTTTCCTTCAGCGCCGCGTCGTCGAGCTTGTTGTCGATGTTGACCACGATCACGCCCTTGGCCGCGGCCTCGGCGAGCACCGGCACCAGCGCCTTGGAGTCGGCCGGCGCGATGACGATCGCGTCGACGTGCTCGACCAGCATCTGCTGCACGATCTTGATCTGCGCGGCAGTGTCGGTCTCGTCCTTGATGCCGTTGGAGATCAGCGTGTATTGCGACGCGCGCGCCTTCTGGTCGGCCTTGGCGCCGTCCTGCATCGTCTGGAAGAACTCGTTGGCGAGCGACTTCATCACCAGCGCCACGCGTGGCTTGGCATCGGCGGCGAGAGCGGCGGGCGACAGCCATGCCAGGGCGGCGGCGCCGGCGAGGACGTGCAGCGCCAGGCGGCGGGTGGGACGGGTCATGGGAATGTCTCCTGAGTTGAGGCCGCGCCGGCGTCGATGCTGCCGTGCTGTCGGGCCGGATGAAGCCACGGGGGAACACGCTGCGCAAACGTTTGCGCAAACGATTGCGCGGACTTTAGTGGGATGCGCCGCACCCGACAAGTGCAGGGGCATCCGGATTTACCAGGGGGTGTCGCACCGGAACGAGGTGCGAGCGCACCACCACAGGCCGGTTCGTTGTGGCGATGCCACGTTCCGTGCCGGAAAAAGGGGCGCTGTCAATGAGGTGTCACGCGGGTCTCCCACTATGCGAAGTGCGGCTCGAGGGCCCGAAGCTCAATAAATTCATAAGCTTAGCGATGCCTCGGCGGGCCTGAATGCTGGCTGTAACGGCGCCCGGACTCGACAATTCCTGAAGCCGACCGTCCCGAAGGCCCGCCACGACAAGGGCCGCGACCGTCTCCTCACCCCTCCACTCTTTCAGCTTTTCGAGAACAACCCATGAAATTCACCCTCGGCGCCATCGCGCTGGCCCTGGCCGCTCCCGCCGCCTTCGCCCAGACCACCGTCACCCTCTACGGCGTGATCGACCTCGACGGCCAGTACATCTCCGGCGCCGCCAAGGCCGTGCGCGTCACCTCCGGTGGCCTGGCGGGCAGCCGCATCGGCTTCAAGGGCACCGAAGACCTCGGCAGCGGCCTGTTCGCCGACTTCGTGCTCGAAGGCGGCATCAACGCAGACGTCGGCACGTCCGCCCAGGGCGGCTCGCTGTTCGGCCGCCAGGCCTTCGGCGCCCTGCGCTCGGCCTCGATCGGCACGCTCAGCGCCGGCCGCCAGTACAGCAGCCTGTACACGATCAGCGGTGAGTTCAGCGCCTTCGGCAACACCAACGTCGGCCCGACGACGGCCGCGCTCGGCGGCTACGGCGGCGGCTACGAGCCGGTGCAAGGCGGCTCCGGCACGGCCGGCGCGGTGACCAACGCCACCGGCGAAAGCCTCAACGGCGGCCCGGCGCGCGTCAACAACTCGGTGCGCTACACCACCCCGACGTTCTCCGGCTTCAAGGCCAGCGCGCTGTACGGCGCCGGCGAAGTCACCGGCGGCACGAAGAAGACACGCCTGTTCGACGGCTCGGTGCGCTACACGGCCTTCGGCCTGGACCTGTCGCTGGGCTACGTCAGCGACAAGGGCGTCGGCGCCACGCCGGCCACGTCGGCGGCAGTCAACACGATCATCGCGGGCGCCAGCTACGCGTTCGACGCCTTCCACGTCGAGGGCGGCTACCTCAAGGGCAACGACAAGCGCGCGATCGCCTCGACGCTGCTGCACGACGGGCGCGGCTTCTGGCTGGGCGGCGACTACCGCGTCGGCCAGAGCCTGTTCAAGGCCCAATGGGTCAACAACAAGATCGACAACAACGCCGTCGGCGCCCACGACGCCAAGCTCAACGCCTATGGCCTGGGCTACCAGTTCGACTTCTCGAAGCGCACCGCGCTGTACACCTCGGCCACGCGCTTCATCAACAGCGGCGACGGCACCGGCCGCTTCAACTCGTCGATCTCCGGCCTGACCACCGCGACGAACAAGAACCTGACCGAAGTCGCCTTCGGCGTGCGTCACTCGTTCTGAGCCCGCGGCGGCCCGCTTCGGCGGGCTGCGTTCGATGCCTGCGAGCCACTCGCAGGAAAGCCCGCCCCGGCTTGGCCGCGGCGGGCTTTTTCATGGCTTGTCTTCTGGTTGCTCGGTGCTCGGTGCTGGTCTGGCGAGTCGTGCCGGCGTTGGCGGGGCGAGGTGAAGACATTCGCTGTTTCTGGGGTTGGCGTGGCGCGTCTCGGCCCATCGAGAGCCTCGACAGCCGGCACTTCTCTGCGAACGGTTGTCCTGCTTGCCGAGGCGATGTGCGGCGTCTCGGCGCGCCAACGCCCTTGTCGGTCATCACCGCTGGCTGATCCAAGCAAACGGATGGCCGAGCGAGCCGCGCGGGCGACCCCTTCGTTTGGGAATGGTGGGCCGATCTGTCAAAGCGGATTGGCCCCCGGCCAAACCGAAGCTGCCATCGGCGCGGCCGGATCGAGCGACCGTGAGCGGACGCTCGTTCTGTCGAGTAGCGGGCGGCTGCTTCCACCCGAAGCCGTCATCGGCTTCGACGGTTTGGTCACCCGAAAGCTGATGTTCCCGCTGTCGAGCGGCGGACGGCCGCTTCCCCCCATACCCGACATCGGGTGCGCCGGTCTGAGCGCCCTTAAGCCGACGCTCGTACCGTCGAGCAGCTGAAGCGATGTTCGACGGCCCACGGACGACAGGTTGGTAGCGGTGAGCTGACATCAGAGATTCAAAGGCATTCGCCCGCTGTCGATTCGTTGCAGTCCTCGGCAACTGGACGAGGTACCAGATAGACATCCGAGCGATGAGTCGGCGTCATTCGACGACGGCCCCTTCCTGTCGAGCCTTGCGCATGGCCGCCTGTGGCGTTCCGATCTCGCGGCAAAAATACACGGCTGAACGCAGGGTCGGTCTATGAGGAGAAAGTCGATCAGGCGCTGCTTCATGCCGCCGCTTGGCTGCTGGGGGTACTCATCGCAGCGGCGCTCGGGCTCGGCGATGCGCACGTGTTGCAGCGGCGTCAGGGCCTCGGCGCGCGCCTCGTGGCGGCTGCCGTGCCGTGGATCGCGAACACTTCCGCGACATGGCGACCGACGCTCAGCGCTGGGTTGAGCGCAGTCAACGGCTCCCGGAAGGCCATTGCCAGCGCGCATCCTCTCCGGTCGCGCCGCGCCGGGGCGCGGCAGCGCCAGCAGGTTGGCGACACTCATGGCAGAGCGGCGGGCAGGCGTTGCAGGCAGCGACGGCGACCCGGGCGGCCGGCTGGCGCCTGCCGCGAACGGGCACCGCTCGAGTGCCCACGAGTTGATGCCGCAGCGTCCTGGCGCGCCCGCTCAGGCCGGGTGTGCGAACGGACTGCGGATGTCGGCCAGGAACTGCTGCGCTCGCGGATGCTGCGGCGCGTTGAAGAACGCATGCGGCTCGGCGCGCTCGAGGATGCGGCCCTCGTCCATGAACAGCACCCGGTGCGCCACCTCGCGGGCGAAGCCCATCTCGTGCGTCACCACGACCAGCGTCATGCCGTCGCGCACCAGGTCGCGCATGACGGCCAGCACCTCGCCCACCATCTCGGGGTCCAGCGCGCTGGTGGGCTCGTCAAACAGCATGACCGGCGGCGCCATCGCCAGTGCGCGCGCGATGGCCACGCGCTGCTGCTGGCCGCCCGAGAGCTGGGCCGGGAACGCATCCGCCTTGTTGGCAAGGCCCACGCGATCGAGCAGCGCCAGCGCCTGCTCGCGCGCAGCCGCGGGCTTCAGGCCACGCAGGGCCATCGGCGCCAACGTGCAGTTGTGCAGCACGCTCAGGTGCGGGAACAGGTTGAACTGCTGGAACACGAAGCCGATGCGCGAGCGGAAGCGGTTCAGGTCGACGCCGCGGGCATGGATGTCCGCGCCGTCGACGGTGATCGTGCCGGCGTCGATCGGCTCGAGCCGGTTGATGGTGCGGATCAGCGTGGACTTGCCCGAGCCCGAGGGGCCGCAGACCACCACCACCTCGCCCTGGGCGATGGTCTCGCTCACGTCGACCAGCGCGTGATAGTCGCCGTACCACTTGTTGACGTTGTCGAAATGGATCATGCGGTGGGATTCAGGGCAGGGTCGGTGGACGGGCTGACGCGGGGCACGCTGGCGCCGCGCCGCTTCAGGCGCCGCTCCAGCACGAAGGCGAAGCGCGACAGGCTGAAGCACAGCACGAAGTAGGTCAGGCCCAGCAGCAGGTAGACCTGCGTCGCGTGGGTGAAGACCTGGGTGTTGATCTGCGCGGCGATGAACGACACCTCGGTCAGCCCGATGATGTAGCCCAGCGAGGTCTCCTTGATGGTGGAGACGAACTGGTTGACCAGCGACGGCAGCATGCTGCGCAGCGCCTGCGGCAGCACCACCCAGCGCATGGCGCGCCACCAGCCCAGGCCCAGCGCGCGGGCGCTCTCGAACTGGCCGCGCGCCACGCCGACGATGCCGGCCCGCACGATCTCGGCCAGGTACACGGCATCGAACACCACCAGCGCCACCAGCATCGTGCCGAACTGCTCGGTCTTGTGCCCGGTGACGCTGGGCAGGAAGAAATAGGCCCAGAAGATGACCATCAGCAGGGGCACGCCGCGCACCACGTAGACGAGGCCGGTGACCGGCCAGCGCAGTGCCCGGTACGGGCTCACGCGCGCCAGTCCCAGCGCGATGCCGCCAGGCAGCGCGAGCACGAGCGCCAGCGCCGCCAGCAGCACCGTCAGCGCGAGCCCGCCCAGCGGCCCGTTCGGGTACTGGCCGACCAGGAAGTACAGCCAGTAGGTCTGGATGATGTCGATCATGCGGTGCGCACCGGCCAGCGGCGGTGGTACCAGGCGCCCAGCCCGGTGATCAGCAGCGAGACGCCCAGGTAGGCGGCCGTCGCGAAGGCGAACGACTCCGCGCTGCGGAAGCTCGCGGTCTCCACGCGGGCGGCCTGGTACATCATCTCGGCCACGCCGATCACCGTGGCGATGCTGGTGTCCTTCCACAGGTTGAGCGTCTGCGAGATCAGCGGCGGCACCGTGATGCGCAGCGCCTGCGGCAGGATGATCAGTCGCATCGTGCCCAGGAAGCCGAAACCCAGCGCGCGGCCGGCCTCCAGCTGCACGACGGGAATGGCGCGGATGCCGCTGCGGATGTCCTCGGCCATGTAGGCCGCCGTGTACAGGGTCAGCGCGACCACCGCGGCGATGAATTCGACGTTGCCCGCGTACAGCCGCTCCTTGAGCCCGTCGGGCAGCAGCTCGGGCGCGCCGAAGTACCAGAACAGCAGGTGCGCCAGCAGCGGCACGTTGCGGATGCCCTCGACGTAGGCGACGCCCAGCGCGCGCAATGCCGCGTTGGGTGCCAGGCGAAGCAGCGCCACGACGATGGCCAGCGGCAGCGCCAGCACGAAGGTGGTCCCGGCCAGCGCGAGCGAGGTGCGCAGGCCCGCCAGCAGCCAGTCGTGGTATTGGCCGTGGAGGACGAGCGCGAGGTCGAAATGAGGCATGAAGTCCGGACAGGCACGCGCGCCCGCCCGGCGAGCCGGGTCGGGACGCGCAGGCGGCACGCGCCGCCGGGAATCAGATCTTGTCGCTGTCGATCTTGAACGTGCGCTTGTCGAACTGCAGCTTGGTCGTCGGGCCGTACCACTTCAGGAACAGCTTGTCGGCTTCGCCGGAGGACTCCAGGCCGCGCAGCGTGCCGTCGATCACGCCCTTGAGCGCCGGCTCGTTCTTGCGGATGCCGAGAGCCAGCGGCTCGACGCTGATGCTGGTGGGCAGGATCGCGTAGTCCTTCTTGGCCGCGCCGAGCTTGGCGTAGTCGTTGACCAGCGAGGCCTCGTCGTTGACGTAGCCCACGCCCTTGCCCTGCTGCAGCGCGAGGAAGGCCTGCTGCGTGGTCTCGAAGGTGACCACATCGACGCTGGGCACCGCCTTGCGGATGTTGGGCTCCTGCGTGCCGCCCTTGACGGTGAGCACCTTCTTGCCGGCCAGCTGGGCGATGTCGGCGATGCCGCTGCTGGTCTTGACCAGCACCTTCTGGCCGGTGACGAAGGTGGTCAGCGAGAAGTCGATCTGCGACTCGCGCTCCTTGTTGTGGGTGAGCGAGGCGGCCAGTACGTCGACGCGGCCCTGCTGCAGCTCGGGGATGCGGGCGGCGACGGCCAGCTGCTTGAACTCGGCCTTGACGCCGATCTTCTGCGCGATCGCCTTGGCGATGTCCACTTCGTAGCCGACGATGTCGCGCGTCTTCGGGTCGACGAAGCTGTTGGGCTCGTCCGTGCCCAGTACGCCGAAGACGATCACGCCTTTCTTCTTGATGTCGTCGAGCTGGTCGGCGTGGGCCGCGCCCACAAGGGCGACGGCGGCGATGGCGGCGGCAAGGGCGGTGCGAAGGTTCAGGCGCATGGGGGCGATGGCGATGGAGTTGTGTGGCCGCCAGCTTAGGCCCGGTACCCGCCCAGGCAAAGCAACCTTTGAGCATAAGGTTTTCCGTTTGCGTGTGCACCGGACGCGCATGGGCACTGGCCGCGTATCAACAACTGTGCTGCGCATCGAACAGCGGCGCCCGCGTCCGGCAGGTCGCCCACCGGCCCGCCACGAGGCGAACGCGCCCGCGCGCCACCGTGGCGCAGAGATTGCATTGGCAGGCGTCGTTGCCTTCTCCGGCGGCCCGCGGGCCGCGCCCTTTCCTGCCGAACCCGATGCCCACCATGAAACCAGCATTCGCCGTCCTCGCCCTCGCCGCCACGCTCGCCGCCGGCCTCGCCAACGCCCAGGCCCCCGCCGCCAGCGCGCCGCAGGCCCCGCCGCCGCCGCCGGCCCGCGGCGTGCCGCTGGAGCTCGCCCTCGAGGCCGCCAAGGTGGCGCTCGAGACCTGCAAGGCCCTGGACCAGAAGGTGGGCGTGAGCGTGCTCGACTCCGCCGGCGAAGTGCGCCTGGTGCTGGCCGCCGACGGCGCCGCCAACCGCGGCGTGCAGAACAGCGCGCTCAAGGCCAAGGCCGCGCTGGCCTTCGAGATCCCGAGCGGCCAGGTGGCCGAAAAGGCCAAGGCCGACACCGCCGTCGCGGCGCGCCTGGCCGCCAATCCGACCTGGCTGGCGCGCGCCGGGGCGATCCCCGTGAGCGTCGGCGGCACCCTGATCGGCGCCATCGGCGTCGGCGGCGCGCGCGGCAGCGACAAGGACGAGGCCTGCGCCGTCGCCGGCCTGGACAAGGTCCGCAGCCGGCTGTACTGACCTTGCGCACGCTGCTCGAAGGATCGCCACCGATGTCCTCTTCCTCCCGTACCCGGCGCCGCGGGCGCCTGCCCCGGCTGGCCGCCTGCGCCGGCCTCGCCTGGGCGGCTGCGGCGTCCGCCGGCCCCAGCGTCTTTCCCGAAGGCACCACCCGGCTCGACCCCGCGCGCGCGTGGCCGTCGTACGTGCTGTTCACCGGCGGCGACGAGACGGCGCGCCTGATCGACCTCGACGGCCGCACGGTGCACACCTGGCACGACGTGGGCGGCTTCGCCAGCACGCTGATCGCGCCGGCGCTGGTGGGCGGCGAGCGCGGCCACGTGCTCGTCACGCTGGAGAACGCCTCGGGCCGCGGCGTCGACCTGGTGCCCGGGCGGGTCGGCCCGCAGATCTCGAAGACCATCGCCGAGCTCGACTGGGCCGGCCAGGTACGCTGGACCTTCGGCGCCCAGGCCCCGGGCGGCCTGGCGCAGCAGCATCACGACTGGGCGCGGCTGCCGAACGGCCACACCCTGGTGCTGGCCAACCTGCGCCACGCGGTGGCGGGCTTTCGCCAGCCCGAGGTGCTCGACGACGTGTTCTACGAGGTCGACGCCGCGGGCACCATCGCCTGGCGCTGGACGGCCTCCGAGCACCTCGACGAGCTCGGCTTCACACCGGCGCAGCTGGCCCTGGTCCGCGGTTCCGACAACGCCGACTTCCTGCACGTCAACAACCTCAAGCCGGTCGGCCCGAACCGCTGGTTCGACGCCGGCGACACCCGCTTCGCGCCGGACAACCTGATCTTCTGCTCGCGCAACGCCAACGTCATCGCCATCGTCGAACGAAGCAGCGGCCACGTGGTGTGGACGCTGGGGCCGAACTACCCGGCCATCCCGCGCGGCGCGGCGGGCCGGCGCGTGCCGCGCCCGGTCGACCAGATCAGCGGCCAGCACGACGCCCAGATCATTCCCGCGGGCCTGCCCGGCGCCGGCAACCTGCTGGTGTTCGACAACCAGGGCGAGGCCGGCTACCCGGCGGTCGAACTGCCCACCACCGGTGGATCGCGCGTGCTCGAGATCGACCCGGTGAGCCGCCAGGTGGTCTGGCAGTACACCGCCGAGGATTCGGGCCAGCCGTCGTGGGGCTTTCGCAGCACGCACATCAGCGCGGCGCGGCGGCTGCCCAACGGCAACACGTTCATCGACGAAGGCCAGAGCGGCCGCCTGTTCCAGGTCACGCACGACGGCGACATCGTGTGGGAATACGTGAACGCGTATCCGCGCGTCGGCAAGGATGCGGTCAGCGGCAAGCCCACCCGCAACCACCAGCTGTACCGCGCGCAGCCAGTGCCGCTGGACTGGGTGCCCGAAGGCACGCCGCACGCGGAGACCGCGCGGGCACCGGCGCCCGCCGGCGGACCGGCCCGGTGAACGTCTCCGCGGCGTTCATCCGCCGCCCCATCGGCACGACGCTGCTCTCGCTGGCGATGCTGCTGGTGGGCGTCGCGGCGTTTCCGCTGCTGCCGGTGGCGCCGCTGCCGCAGGTGGACTTCCCGACGATCCAGGTGTCGGCCGCCCTGCCCGGCGCCAGCCCCGAGACCATGGCCTCCAACGTGGCCCAGCCGCTGGAGCGCCAGTTCTCGCTGATCGCCGGGCTGTCGCAGATGACCTCCGTCAACAGCAGCGGCTCGACGCAGGTCACCCTGCAGTTTGACCTCGATCGCAGCATCGACGCCGCGGCGCAGGACGTGCAGGCGGCGATCACCGCCGCCGGCGGCCAACTGCCGACCAGCCTGCCCGGCCCGCCCACGCTGCGCAAGATCAACCCGGCCGACTCGCCCATCCTCATCGTCGCGACGCAGTCGGACACCCTGCCGCTGACCGAGGTCGACGACTACGCCGAGAACATCCTCGCCCAGCAGATCTCGCAGATCTCCGGGGTCGGCCTGGTCAACGTCAGCGGCCAGCAGAAGCCGGCCATCCGAGTGCAGGTGGACCCGACCCGCGTGGCCGCCCTGGGCCTGGGCCTGGAGGACATCCGCAGCGTGCTCGGCGCCATGTCGGTCAACCAGCCCAAGGGCTCCATCGACAGCCCCACCCAGAGCTTCACCCTCTACACCAACGACCAGTTGCTGCGCGCCAGGCCCTGGAACGACGTCGTGCTGGCCTGGCGCAACGGCGCGCCGATCCGGGTGCGCGACGTCGGCATCGCGGTCGACGGCCCCGAGAACACCAAGGTCGCGGCCTGGGCCTACAGCGGCGGCGGTGCCTCGCCGGCGTTCAAGTCGGCGGTCCACGACGGCCGCGCGGTGGTGCTGCTGGTGACCAAGCAGCCGGGCGCCAACGTGATCCAGACCGTGGACCAGATCAAGGCCGCCCTGCCGCGGCTGCGCGCGGCGCTGCCGCCGTCGATCTCGGTCAACGTGGTGCGCGACGCCACTCAGACCATCCGCGGCTCCGTGCACGAGGTCGAGTTCACGCTCGCGCTGACCATCGCGCTGGTGGTCGGCGTGATCTTCCTGTTCCTGCGCAACCTCGCGGCCACGCTGATCCCCAGCGTGACGGTGCCACTGGCGCTCGCCGGCACCTCCGCGGTGATGTACCTGGTGGGCTACAGCCTGGACAACCTGTCGCTGATGGCGCTGACCATCGCGGTGGGCTTCGTCGTCGACGACGCCATCGTGATGCTGGAGAACATCTACCGCCACGTCGAGCAGGGCATGACACCGATGGAGGCCGCCTACAAGGGCGCGGGCGAGATCGGCTTCACCATCCTGTCGATCTCGATCTCGCTGGTGGCCGTCTTCATCCCGCTGCTGCTGATGGGTGGCATCGTCGGCCGGCTGTTCCGCGAGTTCGCGGTGACGGTCACGCTGGCCATCGTCGTCTCGGTGGTCGTCTCGCTGACCCTGACACCGATGTTGTGCGCGCGCTTCCTTCGCAACGAGCACGCGGCCGCGCACGGCCGACTGCACCAGGCCTTCGAGCGCGGCTTCGACCGCCTGCTGGACGCGTACCGGCGCGGCCTGGACGTCGTCCTGCGCCACCAGTTCGCCACCCTGTGCGTGTTCCTCGCCACGGCCGCGGTCACCGGGGTGCTGTTCGTCGTGGTGCCCAAGGGCTTCTTCCCGCAGCAGGACACCGGCTACATCTCGGGCTTCGCGGAAACCTCGCAGGACGCCTCGTACCCCGCCACCGTGGCGCGCATGCTCAAGCTGGCCGACGTCGTGCGGCAGGATCCGGACATCGCGGGCTTCAACGCCAGCACCGGCACCGGCGGCGCCAACACCGGTTCGTTCAACCTGGCCCTCAAGGACAAGGAAGATGGCCGCAAGGCCAGCGCCGACGAGGTCATCGCCCGCCTGCGCCCGAAACTGGCGGCGGTCGAAGGCGCGAGCCTGTTCCTGCAGGCCGCGCAGGACGTGCGCATCGGCGGCCGCAGCGCGCGCACCCAGTACCAGTACACGCTCACCGATTCGGACATCGACGAGCTCGACACCTGGGCGCCGAAGCTGCTCGCGCGCTTCAAGGACATGCCCGAGCTCGCCGACGTCGCCTCGGACCAGCAGAGCAACGCCGCCGCCGCGGTGGTCACCATCGACCGCGACCGCGCGGCCAGCTTCGGCATCACGCCCGCGACGATCGACTCGACGCTCTACGATGCCGTCGGCCAGCGCCAGGTGGCGCAGTACTTCACGCAGGTCAACAGCTACCACGTGGTGCTGGAGGTCACGCCGCGGCTGCAGTCCGACCCGGCGCTGCTCGGCAAGATCTTCATCAACTCGCCGCTGACCGGCCAGCAGGTGCCGCTGTCGACCTTCGTGTCGGTGGACACCAGCCGGGCCGCCTACCTTTCGATCAACCACCAGGGCCAGTACCCGGCGGTGACGCTGTCGTTCAACCTGGCGCCGGGCGTGGCGCTCGGACAGGCGGTGGCGGCGGTCGACCAGGCGATGGCGCAGTTGGGCGCGCCGCAGACGCTCTCTGGCGCCTTCCAGGGGTCGGCGCAGGCCTTCCGTGACTCGCTGGCCTCGCAGCCGTGGCTCATCGCCGCCGCGCTGGTGGCTGTCTACATCGTGCTGGGCCTGCTCTACGAGAGCGCCATCCACCCACTGACCATCCTGTCGACGCTGCCGTCGGCGGGCGTGGGCGCGCTGCTGATCCTGATGGCCGGCGGCTACGACCTCGGGGTGATCGCGCTGATCGGCATCATCCTGCTGATCGGCATCGTCAAGAAGAACGGCATCATGATGGTGGACTTCGCGCTCACGGCCGAACGCGACGACGGCCTGTCGCCGCAGGAGGCCATCCGCCAGGCCTGCCTGCTGCGGTTCCGGCCGATCATGATGACGACCCTGTGCGCGCTGCTCGGCGGCCTGCCGCTGATGCTGGGCCACGGCGCCGGCTCGGAACTGCGGCGCCCGCTGGGCTACGCGATGGTCGGCGGGCTGGTGCTGTCGCAGGCGCTGACGCTGTTCACGACGCCGGTGGTCTACCTCTACCTGGATCGAGCGCACCGCTGGTACGCCCAGCGCATGGCTGCTCGCCAAGCGCGGCGCGCCGGCCGTGCAGCGCTCGCGGCCCACACGCTGGGCCAGCGTTCGACACAGGCGGTGCCGGAGTCCGTGGGAACGCTCGAGATGCACAGCGGCGTGGTTCCAGCCACGCCGCACCCCCCCGCGGCAATCGCCGCCGAGGCATGACGTCGGGGTGGCCTCCGAACGGACAAATTGCATGGCGGGCGCTCGTTCGCTCAGGCACAGGGTGGTTGCGAGCAACTGTTGCTGCGGCCGGCACAGCCACATGCGCATTTGGCAGCATTTTCTCCAGCGCCGCGCCCTCCGGGCGCGCCGCTACAGGTGCGACTCTTGCGTGGACTCGGGCATGAGACGCCTCTGCACCGCCCTCGCCGCTGATCGTTCGCAAACGTGCGACGCACCGCTGACATGAGCCTGCAGCCCATCGATTCCTTGCGGTCCGCCCTGGTCGCCAATTCACCACGGCTGGGTCCGCCGATGACGCCGTGGCGCAGCGTGGCCGTCCATGCCGCCGTGCTCGCCGTGTGGCTCGCGCTCTTCGCCATGGCGTTCAGCCAGGGTGGCCTGGCCGCGTGGTCCGTGGGCGGCGCCTACATCGCCTACGACACTGCACTGCTGCTGTTCGTCGCCGTCCAGACGCGCGCCTTGCTGAAGCCGCCGGCCCCGACAGGTCCGGACGAGCCAGCGGCCGAGCGGCTGTCGGTCGCAACCATCGTCGCCGCTCACAACGAAGCCGCCGTGCTGCCGGCGACGCTGGCGGCCTTGTTCGCCCAGGTCGACCCAGCCGATGAGATCGTCATCGCGGACGACGGTTCGACCGACTCGACCGGCAACCTGATGCGCGATCGCTACGGCATCGTCGAGTCCGGGTTGGGCGAGCTCAGCGGGCCGAGCCCGTCCCAGCCATCACTGCGATGGTTGCGGCTCGCACATGGTGGCAAGGCCCGAGCGTTGAATGCCGCCGTCCTCCAGGTTCGGTCGTCCGTCGTACTCACCGTCGACGGCGATACGCTGCTGGATCCGGGCGCCCTTGCGGCCGTGCGCCGGGCATTCGCGAGCGAGCCCGCGCTGGCGGGAGTGACCGGCGTCGTCGTTCCCAGGTGCCCGCCCACCGTGGCGGGAAGGCTGTTCGAGTGGTTCCAGACCTACGAGTACATCCGCAACTTCCTCTCACGGTTTGCCTGGATGCAAGTGGACAGTCTCCTGCTGATTTCCGGTGCGTTCGCGGGCTTTCGGCGAGCCTCGCTGGTGGCGGTCGGCGGCTTCGACCCCGATTGCCTGGTCGAAGACTACGAACTCATCCACCGCATGCGCCTGCACGCGTTGCGGCATGGACTGAGCTGGCGGTTTCGCGTGCTCGGCAACGCGCTCGCCCATACCGAAGCGCCGGGCAGCGTCGCGGCCTTCCTGCGGCAGCGGCGCCGCTGGTTCGGCGGCTTCCTGCAGACGCAGTATTGGTACCGATCGATGGTGGGCGATTCGCGCCTGGGCTGGCTGGGCCTGGCAATGCTTCCCGTCAAGGCAATCGACACGCTGCAGCCCCTGTATGGATTGACGTCCTTGTTCCTGCTGGCGTTCTATGTCCTGACGGGGCGTCCGGGTGTGTTGCTCCCTGTCGCGGTGCTGGTCGGCGTCAAGGTCGCCATCGACATCGGCTTCCACTTGTGGGCCGTCTTCATCTACCGGCGCTGGGTTGGTCCGGGCGCGCGCGCCGGCTTTGGCTGGGCGCTGCTCGCTGCGCTCATCGAACCGTTCACGTTCCAGTTCCTGAGACACGGTGGAGCGGCGCTCGGCTGGCTCTCGATCCTGACCGGGCGGCGCGAATGGGGAGCGCAGACGCGATTCGGACTTGCCCCCGGAGTTGGCGGGTCGACGCGGGCTCCCTGACCTGGCATGTCCGGTGGAGGCGGCGCTTACATCCCCAAAGTTGGAGGCTGTGGCGCGGGACCGCTCGTCGACTCGGCGCGAACTTCGCTATCCTCGGCCGGACGTTGATCGAAGTCTGCGCTGGCGATTGCCTCCTCGCATCGGAGAATGAGGTCCGACAGCGGAACCCCCAACGCTTGCGCCAGCTTCTCGGCGCTCGCGAGCGTGGGGATCGCCGTGGCCCGTTCGATTTCGCCCATGCAGGAGCGATTGATCGAGGCCGTGCCAGCCAGGCGCTCCTGTGACCAACCCCGTGCTTGGCGCGACTGGCGGATCACGTCGCCGAACCGCCCAGATGGAAGACCGGTCATGTCGCCTCCCTGTCACAAAGGAAGTGTCCTGCCAATGGCACGCCACGACAAGCCATGCTCGTCATTGGAAGGCGATTGACGAGGTTCCTGCGACAGCACGATCACAGCCCGGAAAGGTAGTCGGCCAAGGCTGAAATCTCGCCATCATCGAGGCGTTCCGCCGTTCGATTCATGACGTCGCCGGGGCTGTTGCGACGCTCTCCGCTTCGCCAGTCCATGAGCTGGGCCCGAAGGTAGAAGTAGTGCTGCCCGGCGACGCGAGGTGCAACCAACGTTTCGGCGTTCTGCCCCCTCCCGTCACGGCCATGGCAGCTCGCACACGGCGCGATGCCCCGTTCCGCATCGCCGCGCTCGAACAGTTCGCGTGCAACTTGCGGATCGGCAGGCGATCGGGTGCGGATCTGTTCGCGGCTGGCAAAGTAGGCCGCGATGTCGAATCGCTGGGCTTCCGAGAGTCCATCCGCCATCGCGGTCATGATCGGGTGCCGCCGCAAGCCGGTCTGAAAGTCGCGCAACTGCTTGGCGATGTAGGTTCTTTGCTGGCCCGCCAGTTTTGGGAACTGACCGTTCTCATTGTTGCCGTCAGCACCGTGACACTCCTGGCAGCGTTCGCTCTTGGATGTCGTCGCGCCGACCCGTTCGTCACCCACCCGGGGATTTGCCCCTTCGATCGGATCGGCCGCGCCAGCAGGCGCGAGGTACATGGCCACTGAAAGGCTGGCAGCGGCGAGGAATAGGAGACGCATGTCTTGGAGAGGCTTGCCCCGGCCCGCGAGTCGGGGAGATGGTTGGCCGGTGACGTCTTCAGCGGCGCTGCGGCGGGCACCATCGCGTGCAACGCCAAAGCCTTGATCGCAAGACTCATACCAGGTGGTTCGGGGGAGAGAAAGGAGATCGTCATCGGCGCAACCGCCGGGCCGTACGCCGACCAGGTCGAGCTCGGCATCGCGAGAACATGGGCTATCGCGTCAAGGTCGTCGAATTCAGCGACTACGTGCAACCCAGCTTCGCGCTCGCGCAGGGCGCGCTCGACGCCAACGTGTTCCAGCACTTCGTCTACCCGACGAAGTTCGCGACCGAGAACAAGCTGCAGATCGTGGAACTCATCAAGGTGCGGACCGCGCCGATCGCGCGCTACGGCTACAAGCACAAGACGCTCGAGGTCAAGGAAGGCGCCGTCGTGGCGCTGCCCAACGATCCCACCAACGCCGCGCGGGCGCTCGTCGTCCTTCAAGACCTCGGATGGGTGAAATTGCGCGAAGGCATCAGCACGCCCTGGATCGGCTTCGCCGTCCGCGCGACCCAGAGCAAGGCACCCTCGCGCCAACACGCTAGATCTTGCTGCTGACGCTGAAACCGAACCAGCGACGATACGGTGTGGGCTCATAACTGAGCCAGCCGCGTTCGTGCGTGGCGTCGTCGAACACGTTCTTCACCGTGACGCTGAAGTCATAAGCCTTCTTCAGGCTGGCCAGACCCACCGTCACATCGGTGACGCTGTGCTTGGGAACCACCGAGTACGAGGACAGGCCTTCGTCGTTGTTGTACGCGCTGATCGCATCGGTGTTGAAGCTGGCGTGAAGCTCGTGATTCGAAGTGAGCGGAAGCCGATATTCGGCACCTGTGGTCAGGTGGAACCGCGGCGCACCCGGCAGCAAGCGGCCGCTCTGGTCGTAGAACGGGTTGGTGTTGGATGAAAGGTAGGACAGTTCCACGGGAAATGGTGCCTGCGTGAAGGTCACGTAGCGGGCGTCGTTGTAGGTGAAGCCCAGGTGCACGCTGGTGTTGCGAAGGCCGTTGTAGACGGCATCCAGCTCGAAGCCCTTGGTGCGCACCTTGGGAACGTTGCCCTGCACGGCCGCGTAGACCACCGTGCCGTCGCCATTGGTGTTGTTGGCAGTGCCCCAGGTGTCCACGGCCCGCACCGTCTGCTGGTAGTCGAGGATCGTCCAGTAGAAGACGTCGGCATTGAGCACGAGGGTCTTGTCGAGCAGGTCGGACTTGAAGCCCGCCTCCAGCGCCTTGGTGCGCTCGGGCTTGACCCGCGACGATTCGCCATTGACCACCAGCGGCGTTCCCGCCTTCTCGCCGTACTGCAGCGTGGTGTAGCCGGTGAGCTCGTCGTTGAACTTGTAGCTGGGGCTCAGATGCAGGGTGGCCAGCAGGGGCGAGGTGTAGTTGCTGGTGACACCGGTGATGAGCGCGCCGATGCGGTTGGCGCGAACCGTCTTGGCGGTGGCCACCATCTTCTGTTGCTCGGCCGTCAGGCTGGCGTAGCTGGTGACGCCGAAGTACTTCTGGGCCAGTTGGTCAGCCAGCAGCAACTGGGCCGGGGTGTTGGTGCTGCCCAGCGCACCCGTGGTGGGATTCGAACTGAAGCCATCCAGCACATAGCCGCGCGAGGTCGCGGCCGGATTGAGCAGGCTGCCCCAACCCTTGTCGAACTCGGAGTTGTAGGTCTGGTGGCGGGTGTCATGGGTCAGGCGCAGGCCCGAGGCCAGGGCAACCTGCTCGGTGGCCTGCCATTTCACGTCACCGTAGGCCGACAGGCTCTTGGTGCTGGTGGTGGTGTCCTGGCGGGTGTAGATGCCGTTGGCAGAATCGGCGAGCAGGGCTCGCCCGGCGCCATTGTTGGCGGCCGTGGCGGGCTTGTAGAGCGCTTCGTATTGCGCCGTGGAGGCATACCAGGCACCCGCGTCCGCGCCATAGCCCGCGTGGCTTTCCACCTGGTCGAGGGTGCCGATGTAGTAGAGGCCTGCGGTGTACTCGAGGGGCTTTCCGGGCAGGGAGCTCAGGCGCAGCTCCTGCGACAGCTGCCTGTAGTACACGCCGCCGCCGCCGTATTTGGCGATGTCGAAGGGCGTGCCCTCGTCGTTGCGGGCATCGAACGAATAGGTACGCACGGCCGTGATCGAGCTGAGCTTGCCCACGTCCGCCACGTCGTAGTCCAGCTTGAGCGATGCGCCCTTGTAGGCGACGAACTGGCCCTGCGTCTCGTCGAAATTGTCCGTGCCGAACCTGGTGGTGGTCTGCAGGTAGTCGTTGGTGTAGCTGAAGTTGCGGTTGCTGAACCAGTCGCGGGCGGCATGCTGGACGCCCTTGGCGTCGGTGAAGCCCGTGAAGATCGCGCGTGCCGAGTTGCCCGACTTGTCGACCAACGTGCCGTTGGCGTAGGACAGGGGAGACTCCAGGTTTTCCGACAAGCCGTTCTGCAGCTGGGTGGAGCGCGGCTCCAGCTCGAGCGCCAGGTTGGCTTTCAGTTCGGGCGTGGGCGTCAGCAGGAACTGCACTCGGCCGGCCACGCGGTCGCTGTTGTAGAAGGTGTAGTCGCCGCGGTCGTTGCTGTTGTTGCCGTAGTAGCCCCGCCCCCGGTTGACGCTGATCGCGCCGCGCCAGGCCAGCAGGTCTTCCACGATCGGGCCGCCGTACGCCGCGTTGGCGATCAGGGTCTCGCGCTCGCCGAAGCTGATGGAGAAATCGCCTTGCGGCACGAACGTGGGGGCCTTGCTGGTGAAGGCGATCTGCCCCGCCGAGCCGCCCTTGCCGCCCTGCGTGCCGGTAGGGCCGCGCTCCACGCTCACCTGGTCGATGTCGAAGAAGTCGAAGTTGCCCAGTTGGGTCAGGCCGAAGCTGACGTCGTCGACGATGGTCAGCACGCTGGGGTCCTGGAACTCGGCGAAGCCGCGCTTGCCGAGGCCGCGGATGGACAGGTTGGCGCCGCGCGAGTTGCTCTGGTTGAAGGTGATTCCGGGCAGGCGCTTGGTAATGGCGTTGTAGTCGCGTGCCAGGTCGCGATCCAGGTCGCTGCCGGCCACCACCGCCTCCGCCGCGGGCTTGTCCTGCAGTTGCACCAGGCGCGCCTTGCGCTGGACGGTGACGGCCTCCAGGCTCGGGGCCTCGACCGCCGATGCGGCATCGCCCGGCGGCGTTGCGGCCGCCTGGGCCCGGGCGCCCTCCGCGGCAGCGAGCAATGCGATGCCGACCAGCGCAGGCACCAGCGAAAGCGGGAAGGGTATCGTGCCGGCGGGCGCGAGATATCGTCGTTGCAGGGCGTGGCGTGGCTTGATCATCTGCTTCTCCTCGAGAGGTTTGTTGGTGGTTGATGACGTCAACCCGGGCACTGTTCGCAATGGTCATGCCCGGCGCACAGCGGGTGCCCGACGCGGCAGCGGCAGCGCACCGCACCTGGCGGGCCGACGCGACCCCGGTGCTGCGAGCGCCGCGCCCGGTGTTGTGCAACACGCGGCCGCGGGCCGGGATCGGTGGCTTGCCAGCACTTCCAGGCGCCCTGCGGGCGCTTTGCCACGGGGGAATCGCATGTGCTTATCCGGTCGGCCTGGCCACGCGCGCCGGCGTGACGGTGCCTCGCTGCGCGCTTGCCAGCAGGAGCGCGTTGGGGCTGTCGTTGCGCGTGCAGGCGACACGCACGGCGTTGAACAGCCGTCAGCCCGGTGTCGCCGTCCCGCCTCGTCTGCAAGGTCGCACGAGGTCGCAGGCCATGGCGCGGGCCGAAGCCGTCAGTTCATGCCGGCAATGGCGGTGGCCAGGGCCTTGATCTCGACGTCCGTCAGGGCCCGCGCGGACGCAGCCATCACGGGATCCGCGCTGTTGTGGCGATCGCCGCTGCGCCAGAGCGTCAGTTGCGCTGCAAGGTAGTCGGCGTCCTGTCCGGCGATGCGCGGCGTGTCGGCTCGCGGCGGCGTGCCCGCGCCGCCGTGGCACGCGGCGCACGCCCCGACGGCGCGCGCGGGGTCGCCTTCGCCGTACAGGCGCTGCGCCGCGCCCGCAGCGGCGACGCCGGGGCCGGCCCGCCAGGGCGTGGCGGCATACCAGGCCAGGATGTCGGCCTGGTCGCCGGCATCCAGGTTGCGCGCCACCAGCGTCATCACGACGTGCTCGCGCGCGCCGCTGCGGTAGTCGCTCATCTGCTTGGCCAGGTAGGCGGCCGACTGGCCGTCGAGGAGCGCGTGCAGGCCGTCGCCGGGCTGGGCGGTGGCCGGGTCGCGGGCGACGTGGCATTCGATGCAGCGCTCGTCGTCGGCCTTGGCGCGGCCGGCCCGGGCGTCGCCGCGATGGACGGCCGCCGGCGCCGCGCCGGCCGCGATGCCGACTGCCAGCAGGGCGCCCACGGCCAGTCCGCGCAACGACTGCGTTCGCGCGCTCACGACTTCTTGTAGAAGGTGTGGCAGGTGCGGCAGGTACGCGCCAGCGCGGTCGCCGAGTCGGCGGCGGCATCGAATCGTCCGCTGCCCACCGACTGGACGATCTGGTCGGTGAGCTCGCGCGTCTTGCGCGCCAGTTCGACGGCGTCGTGGGCGTCGGGCCGATCCGAGAAGTAGGCCTCGACCTGGATGAACGCCTGGTTGATCTCCCGGGCATCGGTGGCGCTGGCCTTCGCGTCCTTCAGCGCGATGTTGGACGACAGGCTCTTGTTCGAGTCCTCGATCGCCTGCATGAGGTCCGTGCCGAGTTCGACCGGCGCTTCGGCAGACCGCACCGGGCCGGTGGCGAACGCCATGCCGGCGAGGAGGCCCGACAGGGCGAGGGGAACGATGACTTTTCGCATGACTCTCATGTTGAAAAAGGCCCGCGCGGATCCACTCCGGGCGGGCCTGGTCGCATCGACGCGGCGACAACGGACTCAGATGTCCAGCACTTCCTTGACGACCCGGCCGTAGACCACCGTCGGTCGCTCGGAACGACCGTTGTTGAGGAAGGTCGTCTTCAGATGGTCAAGCCCCAGCAGCTGGAGCACGGTGGCGGTCAGGTCGTAGGTGTCGACGGCCTTGTCCTTGTCGGCGGTCTGCAACCCGATCTCGTCGGTCTCGCCGTAGGTGAAGCCGGCCTTGACGCCGCCGCCGGCCAGCCACTGCGTATACCCCCACGGGTTATGGTCGCGGCCGTTGCCGCTCTGGCCGTACGAGGTGCGAGAGAACTCCGATGTCCACACCACGAGCGTGGTGTCGAGCAGGCCGCGCGCCTTCAGGTCGGTCAGCAGGCCGGCGATCGGCCGGTCCACCTGGCGTGCCTTCAGCGCGTGGTTGACCTCGAGGTCGTCGTGCGCGTCCCAGCTCAGTCGGTCGCCGCCCTTGGGGCTCGGCGCATCGCCGGTCACCACCTGGACGAAGCGCACGCCGCGCTCGACCAGGCGGCGCGCGCGCAGCAGGGTCTCGCCGTAGCCGCCGCTGACCTCGTCGTCGATGCCGTACAGCGCCCGGGTGGCCGGCGTTTCCTTGCTCAGGTCCACGGCGGCCGGAGCCGCCGTCTGCATGCGGTCGGCCAGGTCGTAGGACTTCACCCGCGCGCGCAGTTCCGTGTCGTGCGGATAGCGGGCTTCGCCCAGGCCGTTCAGGCGCTTGAGCAGGTCCAGCGACGCGCGCTGCTGCTGCGCGCCGCGTGTGGCCGGGCCATCGAGGTAGAGGATGGGCGAGTTGCCCGGCCGGAAGGCGACGCCCTGGTAGACCGCCGGCAGGAAGCCGGAGTTCCAGTTCTGCGAGCCCGCGCTCGGCTCGCGATTGCCATCGTAGAGCACCACGTACGGCGGCAGGTCGGGATTGGCCGAGCCCAGGGCATAGACGATCCAGGCGCCCAGCGACGGGCGGCCCGGGTTCAGGTCGCCGGTGTTGAGCTTGAGGATGGAGATGTCGTGGGTCGCGCCCACGGTGACGCTCGACTTGATGAAGGCCAGCTTGTCGGCATGCTCGGCCAGGTTGGGCAGCAAGTTGGAGAAATAGGCCCCGCTCTCGCCGTACTGCTTGAAGGTGCGGCTGGGCGCGACCCAGAGCTTTCCGACGCCCCCTTGCGTGCTCGTCTTGATGCCCTTGAGGAAGGAGGCCGGCACGTCCTGCCCCGCCAGCTTGTGCAGCACCGGCTTGTAGTCGTAGAGGTCGATCGTGCTGGGTGCGCCGTTCTGATGCAGCCAGATGACCGACTTCACCTTGGGCGCGAAGTGCGGTTGCTTCGGAGCCAGCGGATCGTCCAGCTCGGAAGCCATCGCCGATTGCAGGCCCAGGCCCGGCAGTAGCGTGCCGAGCGCGGTGCCACCGGCGTAGAGGCCCGAGCGGGCAAGGAAGTCGCGGCGTGAATGTTGGCTCATGGTCAGGCGTCCTGTGTGTGCGTTCAATGGGTTGGAAGGTTCAGAACCGGTAGGCGAACTCGTTGGAGTTCGCGACCGTGTGCACGAGGTCGACGAAGGCGGCGGCATGCACCGGATCGATCGGGACGTCGTGCTTGAGGCCGATCGGCACGGCCACCGCGAACGTGCCGGTCTTCGAGGCGTCCGCGACCTTGTCGGAGACGATCCTCTCCTGCTGCGCCAGGAAGGCCTTGAGCGCCACCTTCTCCTCCTTCGTCGGCTTGCGCGACAACAGCACTTCGTAAAGCCGGTCGACGCGCGCCGAATCGTCCTTGCCGGCTTCGTTGATCACGCGCCCGGCCAGGGCCTGCGACCAGCCGAAGACGACGTCGCTGTTGAACAGCGTCAGCGCCTGCAGCGGGGTGGTCGTCACGTCGCGCTTCTGGTGCGGCTGCACGGTGTCGGCCGGGTCGAAGCTGACGGTCAGCGGATAGGGCACGGACCGCCGCTCGAACGTGTAGATGCTGCGACGGTGCGCGTCTTCCTCGTTGGTCGACTTCTCCCAGAGGTTGCCGGCGTTCAGGTTGCTCGGCACCGGCGGGAACACCGGCGGGCCGCCGACCTTGTCCACCAGTTCGCCCGAGGCATAGAGCAGGGAGTCGCGAATTTCCTCGGCCTCCAGGCGCTTGCGCGGGAAGACCGCCAGCAGCTTGTTGTCGGGATCCGCCTTGGCCACTTCGGCCCGTTCCGCCGACGATTGCCGGTAGACGCTCGACAGCAGGATCTCGCGCTGCAGCTTCTTGACGCTCCAGCCCTTCTGCACGAAGTCGACGGCCAGGTAGTCCAGCAACTCGGGGTTCGTCGGCTTCTGGCCGGCGCGCCCGAAGTTGGCCACCGTCGGGACGATGCCCTTGTCGAAGTACTGGCTCCAGACCCGGTTGACGTAGACCCGTGCCGTCAGCGGGTTGTCCGCACTGGCGATCCAGTTGGCCAGCGCAGCGCGTCGGCCCGACGAACTGGCGGTCGGCGCGATCTGGATCTTCTGGTTGGCCGTGTTCCACAGCGCAGGAAGTCCGGGCTGAACCTCTTCCGTCGGCTTCTCGTGCGTGCCGCCGAAGCGCACGAACGTTGGCGGCGCCTCCTTGCCGAGCTCGAGGGCCGTCGTGAGGTTGGCCGAGGTGACGTCCGAGGGCTTGAGCTTGTCGAACTCCTTGAGCTGCTTCGTCAGCTCCTCGTACTTCTTCCACTTCTCGACGTTGTCGGGGTTGTAGGTCGCCGCCGTCTTGTCCTCGGCCGACAGCTTCAGGTACGCCACCTTGGAGGCGCGCGGTGCCTCGACCGCCTTGTGGCGCCAGTTGACCCAGCGATCCAGCGGCGTCCACTCGCTCTCCGGCTTGAACAGCGCGACCTGGCTGTCGGAGAGGTAACGCTCCTTCTGGTACTTGATGGCGGGGGCATCGAGGCCGGCCAGCAGCGCGTCCTGCTGGTCGCGGATGGCCTTGGTGGCGTCGCGATAGGCCGCCTGGGCCTTTTCCCACTCGATGTCGACCGCCGCCTTTTCCTTGAGCTTGTACTTCTCGTCGAATGCGGTATTGGCGAAGAACGACTGCAGCTGGAAATATTCCTTCTGGCTGATCTTGTCCTGCTTGTGGTTGTGGCAACGGGCGCATCCGATCGTGGCACCGAGCAGCGTTTCGCCGACCAGGTCGGTCATGTCCGTCTCGATCTGGTACTTGCGCTGCAGCAGGTCACGCGAGTTCGAGTTGTCGGGGTAGCCCGCCAGGTATCCGGTGGCGATCCGCGCTTCCTGGCTGTCCGGCCAGATTTCATCGCCCGCGACCTGTTCCTTGATGAAGCGGTCGAACGGCTTGTCCTGGTTGAACGCGTTGATCACGTAGTCGCGATAGCGCCAGTTGTTGGGCCGGTTGTTGTCGTTCTGGAAGCCGGAGCTATCGGCGTACCGCGCCAGATCCAGCCACCGGCGCGCCTGGCGCTCGCCGAAATGCGGCGAGGCGAGCAGCCGATCGACCGCCTTCTCGTAGGCGTCGGTCGACTTGTCGTTGACGAAGGCCGCCACCTCCTCCGGCGTCGGCAGGAGTCCCCACGCGTCCAGCGTGGCCCGGCGCAGGTAGGCCGCGCGATCAGCCTGCGGCGAAGGCTTCAGGCCCGCCGCCTCCAGCCTGGCGAGCACGAAGGCATCGATGGGCGAGCGCACCCAGCCCTTCTGCCTGACGGCCGGCACCTCGGGCGCCTTCACCGGCTGATAGGGCGACCAGGCCTTGGCGGCCGACGCGGCGGCTGTCGCAGGCGCAGCCGAAGCGGGCCTGGCGTCCTGCGCCCCGGCGCAGACAGTGGCGGCAGCGAGCAGCGCGCCCATCAGAAGTGTCTTGTTCATCGACCTCGCCTCTATGTTGGAGGTTTTCCGGGCGGACACGTGATGTGTCCGCTTCAGAACGTTGTTAGTTGTCACGGGCCCCTGTCGAGCGCATGCTGTCCATGCACCCGCGAGGTTGCCGGCACGCCCCTGATCGAGATGGCGTCGCGAGCTCCGTGGACTCACTAAGCAGACACCGTGCCAATGCGGCCGAACGCGCCGGCCCGGCGTTCCTGCCGCCTAAGCACGGCAGATCGGCCCTTCGGGCCGGCGTCTCGTCCCGCGGCCGGTCCCACGCCTGGTGACGAGTCGACAGCCGGCGAGGCGACTGCGGCGATATGGTCAATCGCCTGCTTGAAAGCCACCCGCGAGGCGTCGACCATCGACACCCCATACGGTATCGGCGGGGATCGCCTGCTCGGCAGGCTACTCGCGTCGCGCGCATATGCAGCCGCGCAACGCTTCGTTGGGCACGGGGGCACGCGTCGCCAGAATCAGCACTCACCGTCGACGGCTGACAGGCCGACGGCATCCCCACCCCGCATCACGGCAAGAAAGTACGCATGGCCCTCAGACCCCTCAACGACCGCATCATCGTCAAGCGCAGCGACCCCGAGCTCAAGACAGCCGGCGGCATCATCATCCCCGACTCGGCGGGCGAGAAGCCCGAGCAGGGCGAGGTCCTGGCCGTCGGCCCCGGCAAGCGCAACGAGCAGGGGCTGTTCGTGGCGCCCGCCGTCGCGGTGGGCGACAAGGTGATCTTCGGCAAGTACAGCGGACAGACGGTCAAGCTCGACGGCGACGAGTTGCTCGTCGTTCGCGAGGAAGACCTCTTCGCCGTGATCGTCCACTGAGGAGCACAACCATGGCAGCAAAACATGTCCTGTTCGGCGACGACGCGCGCGCCAAGATCGTCCGCGGCGTCGACATCCTGGCCAACGCGGTCAAGGTGACGCTCGGGCCCAAGGGCCGCAACGTCGTGCTCGAGCGCAGCTTCGGCGCCCCCACCGTGACCAAGGACGGCGTCTCGGTGGCCAAGGAGATCGAGCTCAAGGACAAGTACGAGAACATCGGCGCCCAGCTCGTGAAGGAAGTGGCTTCGCGCACCAGCGACAACGCCGGCGACGGCACCACCACCGCCACCGTGCTGGCCCAGGCGATCGTGCGCGAGGGCTTCAAGTACGTGGCCGCGGGGCTCAATCCGAGCGACCTCAAGCGCGGCATCGACAAGGCCGTGATCGCCCTGGTCGCCGAGATCAAGAGCATCGCCAGGCCGACGACCACCAGCAAGGAGATCGCTCAGGTGGGCGCCATCTCGGCGAACTCCGACTGGGACATCGGCCAGATCATCGCCGACGCCATCGACAAGGTCGGCAAGGAAGGCGTCATCACCGTCGAGGACGGCAAGAGCCTGAACAACGAGCTCGACGTGGTCGAGGGCCTGCAGTTCGACCGCGGCTATCTGTCGCCCTATTTCATCAACAACCAGGACAAGCAGACCGCGGTCCAGGACAACCCGTTCGTGCTGCTCTACGACAAGAAGATCAGCAACATCCGCGACCTGTTGCCGACGCTGGAGGCGGTGGCCAAGACGAGCCGCCCGCTGCTGATCATCGCGGAGGATGTCGAGGGCGAGGCGCTCGCCACGCTGGTGGTGAACTCGATCCGCGGCATCCTGAAGGTGGTGGCGGTCAAGGCCCCCGGCTTCGGCGACCGGCGCAAGGCGATCCTCGAGGACATCGCCGTGCTCACGGGCGGCAAGGTGATCGCCGAAGAAGTGGGCCTGACGCTGGACAAGGTCACGCTGGCCGACCTCGGTCAGGCCAAGCGCGTCGAGGCGGGCAAGGAGAACACGACGCTCATCGACGGCTCGGGCACGGCCGAGGTCATCCAGGCCCGGGTCAGGCAGGTGCGTATCCAGATCGAGGAAGCCACCTCCGACTATGACCGCGAGAAGCTCCAGGAACGCGTGGCCAAGCTGGCCGGAGGCGTCGCGGTCATCAAGGTCGGCGCGGCGACCGAGATCGAGCTCAAGGAAAAGAAGGCGCGTGTCGAGGATGCCTTGCACGCCACGCGTGCGGCCGTTGAAGAAGGCGTTGTGCCGGGCGGCGGCGTGGCGCTGCTGCGTGCGCGCCAGGCCATCGGCGCGCTCAAGGGCGACAACGCCGACCAGGACGCCGGGATCCGGCTGGTGCTGCGGGCCATCGAGGAGCCGCTGCGCCAGATCGTCAGCAATGCGGGCGAAGAGGCGTCCGTGGTCGTCGACAAGGTGCTGCAGGGCCAGGGCAACTACGGCTACAACGCGGCCAACGGCACTTACGGCGACCTGGTCGAACAGGGCGTGCTGGACCCGGCCAAGGTGACGCGCACCGCGCTGCAGAACGCGGCGTCGGTGGCCAGCCTGATCCTGACGACGGCAGCGATCGTCACCGAAGTGCCGGAAGACAAGCCGGCGGCGACCGGCGGCGACCACCACGGCGGCGGGTTCGGAGGCGGCCCCGATTTCTGATCGGCGCCGGTGCGTCGGGGGCGCGAGCTCCCGACGCGACCCGGCCATCGGGCGACATGAAATGAGCCGCGCCCAGGGGATATGCGTGGAATGATCACGGTCCAAACCCTACTTGGGATCGAGCGGGCCTCGGTCGCTCGCCTCGGGAGACCCGGGCGCGAAGGCCGCGGCTCCGAATGCCGGGAGGTCCGTTCGCAGAACGTCGCGGCGCGCAGGCGCCGCCCGACTCATGCCACGGACGTCGATGCGGAACGATGCCGCCGCTCACGCCAGCGCTGCGCCAGCGCGCCCAGCACAAGCGCCGGGATGAACCAAAGCGCCTCCGGATTGCGCAGACCCAGCGAGGCGATGGCCGGCCCGGGGCAATACCCCGCCAGTCCCCAGCCCAGCCCGAACAGCACGGCACCGCCGACCAGCGCGGCGTCGACCGATGTCGACGTCGGCAGATGGAAGCGATCGTCGAACGACGGCCGGGCGTGTCGCAGCACGACGCGATAGCCGGCAAATGCGAACACGACCGCGCCGCCGAGCACGAACAAGAGGCTTGCGTCCCAGGCACCTGCCAAGTCGAGGAAGTTCAGCACCTTGCGAGGATCGGTCATCTGGGCGATTCCCAGGCCGGCGCCGAAAACCGCGCCGCACAGCAGCGCGGCGCCGGCACGCCACAGTGGCTGCGACGCACGTGTAGTCGAACGCGGAGGCGGGCCACTCATGCTGCATCCATGTGCAGCACGTGGCGCACGACGAACGTCGTGATCAAGGCTGTGACGAGGAACACCGCCGTTGCCAGGAGCGAGCGCTTCGACCGGAGCGCGATGCCGCACACGCCATGACCGCTCGTGCAGCCGTTCCCAAGCGACGTGCCGTAGCCGACCAGCAGGCCAGACAGCACGAGCAACGCGGGAGGAGAGCCGGTCCGGCTGGGCGTGTGCACCACGCCGAGGGCCGTCGAGCCCCAGGCGCCGACGGCCAGCCCGACAAGGAACAGGGTGCGCCACGCACGCTCGCCGGGCCCGGCGAACCAGAGACCCCCGGCGATCCCGCTGACCCCGGCGATGCGGCCGTCCAGCCGCAGCAGCAGCACGGCGGCGAGGCCGATCAGCAGGCCGCCCGCCAGCGCTGCAATGGGCGTGAAGGCCGTCACGGGATCAGATCTTCCAGGCGTAGGAGACGCCGACGATGGTCTCCTTCAGGCGCACATTGGCATTGCCGCCACCGAAGCCCGCCGGCGGGTTGCCCGGTGGGATCGATGCGCTGCCATTGACGGCGTGTCCGCGGCCGTAGGCGGCGAATCCGCTCCACTCGTTGCCCCCGGGCAGCGTCCAGGTCGCGCCAGCGGTCAGGTGGTCCTGGACGACGCCGGGCGCCAGGATGTTGAAGAAGGTCTCGCCGCTGGGTACCGGCTGGCGGGCATGGCTGATGCCGGCACGCAGCACCAGTTCGGGCGCGACGTGCGTACTCGCGCCGAGCTTGAACACGGTGACGTCGCGCCAGCCAAAGCCCGGGCCGTGGGCGGCACCCAGTGGCGTGCCCTGCAGCAAGGGGGCGATCGAGTCGCCGACCGCGGCGACGCGGCTGTAGCGGATTCTCTGGATGTCCGCACCCAAGGTCCAGTCGGCATTCGGGCGGAATGCCACGCCTGCACCGTAGTTCTCGGGGACGTCGAAGCGGCCACCATCGGCGAACAGTCCACGGTAGTCCTTGAACTGCCCATGGATCCGCGAGGCCCATGTCGCCCCCAACGTCAAGCCTGGGGCCAAGGTGCCTGACCAGCCGAGGCGCAGGCCGACGCCGACGCTGCTGTCCGAGCCCTTGTCGCTGACATTGCCGGGACTGGACGAGAACCCGCCGAACAGGCCGATGCCTTGCGCCGAGAAGCGCTGGTACGCGACGTTGACGCCCGCCCCGATGCTCTGGCCCGCAGCCGGCTTCCAGGCGATCGACGGCGTGATGAACAACTGCTCGAGGTTGACGCCTGCAGTCCCGGTGGCACCGAAGCGTGCGTAGGGGTTGTCGTGGTAGATCGTGTTGAGGCCGCCGTTGCCGTACACCGCCACGCCGGTGGCCACCGAGTCGGACAACTGCTTGGTGAAGCCCAACGACGGCAGGAAGAAGTTCTTCTTGCCGTCGCCGCTGTAGCTCGCGTCGGCGCCGAACGCATTGCCGACGATCTCGGCGCTGCGGCGCGGCGAAAACCAGTCCGCGCCCAAGTCGACGCGGTTGCCTACCTCGGCCGTGCCGGCGGGGTTCGTCGCGGCGGCCAGGGAGTCCTGTGCCCAGGCGATGCCCACGCCCGCCTGGCCTTCGCCTTGCGCACCGTACCCATGGGAAAAATAGCCGTTGGTCGCGTTCGCTGCAAATGGCAGCAGCGCCACAGCGAGCGCCGCTACGCCCCGGATCTTGTTGTCTTGCATGTAAATACCCTCGATGAACTGCCGCGATCGTTGCCTGCGGCCGCACTGGAGTCCACGAAGGAAAAGGAATATCCACCACCGAAGAGCGTAGGGTCGCTCCGGCCCGGGCGCTGAACGCGCGACGCCGGCCAGGGGCCAGCGCGACGCGCCGCGGCCAGTCGCTTGGCCAGGCTCCGATGCGGCGCTGCAGGCAAGGATCGCTCGACACGCACAGGTTCGGCGGTGTCCTCGATCGTCGGTGCCGGGGCGGCGCAGCCTACCGCGCAGGTCTGGCGAGATCGGTCGCGTTCTCGATGCGCAATGCGAGCCCGCTGGCGCGCCCCCAACTCCAGCCGGATCGCGGCAACGTCGTCGTCACTGTAGCTCCAGTCCTGCGGATCGCCGCCTGCTTTGCGCTGGGCGAGCGCCTCCTGGAGATTCGCGCGAAGCACGTTGTCGTCCACACGCATCCAGTTCGTCGGCATGGCCTTCCCCGCATTCACGACGGCGGCCAGCGCGGCCCCGTCACGTCACGTCATGGTAGGAACGAACCGCAGGCGCTCGAACGACGCATTGCTCGCTTGCATATTCGATAGCCGCTCATGCAGGCCGACAACGGATGCGGACGAAATGCCGCCCTCCATGCGGGATCCGGATCGAAGGTCGTGACGGCCATACGCGTTCGGACAGCGCATATGCCACGCACGCAATCAAGAGGTTCATGTTGGCCGGGTTTTCGCGCTGCAGGAGTCCGACGGCGCCGCTCCACGGCGCCAGGAGTACATAGAGACCTGCAGCCACGCACAGGAAAAACACCAGCGGCGTGTAGCATGATCCTCAGTTTTACGCCCATGTGGCTGTGAGACGCACTCAAATGGCAATTTGCTTTGCAGTCTGGCCTCCCGAAACCAGTCGGTCACCACTTACCGGTAGTGGCCGGTCAGAGACGTTTGTCACTTCGAGGGCTTCGAGAGCGCGACACGTACCGGAGCGAGCTCTTGCACTGCTCGGACGCCTCCGTCGCGCCCGGCACGCTCGATTGCCTCCAGAAGCGCGTGCCCAGCAGAGGAACTTCTGTCCACCGGAACGGGCATGGGCGCCGTGGGATACCAACGCTGCAGATACACGGGGAAGTCTACTGGGTCCCGATCGAGGCTCCCTCGCACGCCAAAGGCTATCTGCCTGCCTGTGGCATCGGTGAGGGATATCCACGCCGATCCGTTATCGGCCAAGAACGAAGCATCTGTCACTCGGATGGGGCTACGGAGTTCGGGAACTCGTCCGGCTACGAAGTAGGTGGTACCGAGCAGCAAACATGCCACCGCAGCCGCGCATGCGAGTTTCAGGGCCAGGCTGGTCGATCTGGGTGTCATTGGCGCCATGCTAGCTCACCGGAAAGCTGCCCCTCGCGAACGTCTGCAAGTGGCCGACTGCTGGCGTAGTCGGGTCAGTGCACGGCGGTGCCCGCCAACGCGCACTCAAAGCGCAGCAGGCGGCCGTTGCTGGCCTTCCCGACGAGTCGATTCAGAAACCCACCGCCACCGGAACTCCAGCGCGAGAGTACCTTTCGGGCGGCCTCGGGCGAGGTTGTGCTGATTCCGATGACATGAGTGTCCGGCCAGGCGGACACCTTGTCGTCCTCTTTGGCGTGTTCGTGCGGCGTCCCCTCGCTGCACTGCCGGCACAGGATCCGGACGTTGGCAGTCCAGACCTCATGATCGACCTGCGCCGCGTCTAGCGCAGCGGTCAGAGCCTCTAGGGATGTGCTGATCTATTCGGCTTCGGCGCCGGCACAAGTCATCGCCCTGCGTCGGTAGCTTCTCGAGTCGGTCGATAAGGTCGATTTTTCGATGATTCGAGCATCGCCTTCCCCATCAAGACG
>Ga0265336_10000012_pt1 | contig 261478 bp, 234 predicted proteins | sample 42119metaG_FD_193583 | JGI IMG/M metagenome (GOLD analysis project Ga0265336, IMG submission 193583) | Rhizosphere microbial communities from Carex aquatilis grown in University of Washington, Seatle, WA, United States - 4-21-19 metaG | ecosystem: Host-associated > Plants > Roots >... | reverse complement strand
AAACCCGCAGCGTCTCCCAGGAGGAACGCGAGGCGCGCTGGAAGGCCTACCAGGCGCTGCCGGAGGAAAAGAAGCGCGAGCTGGCCGCCAAGCGCGCCGCCGCGCCGGCCAGCACCGCGTCGACCCCCGTCGCCCAGGTGCGGCGCCACGTGCCGCCGCCGCTGGACAGCGTGCAACCCAAGAACAACGTCATCGGGGCCGCCGCGCCGGCGCGCAGCGCCGCCGGCTCCGCGCCGGCCGCCGCGCAGCAGCGCCCCGGCGTCACCACCAACCTGCTGACCCGTCGCGCCACCCCGCCGGCGCACCAGCACGACGGCGCCCCGAAGATCGCCGCCGGCCCGAACGCGGTCGACCGCACCACCCTGCTGCCCAAGCACACCACCGTGGCCGCCGCGAGCAACGCGGCCTCGGCGCCGGCGCCGCTGCACCGATGAGCGGCCCGGCGGCGCTCACCGCCGACTCCCGCCTCGTCGCCGCGCCCCTGGTGCGCCGCATGGCCGCGTTCCTCTACGAGGGCGTGCTGCTGTTCGGCGTGCTGGCGGTAACCGCGCTGGTCTACGGCGTCGCCGTGCACCAGACCAGCGGCATCGAGAAGCGCTCGGGGCTGATTGCGGTCTGCTTCGTCGTGCTGGGGCTGTATTTCATCGGCCTGTGGACTCGTGCGGGCCAGACGCTGGCGATGAAGACCTGGCACCTGCGCGTGCTCACCGACCGCGGCCTGCCGCTGACGCCGCGCCGCGCGCTGGCGCGCTACCTGGCGTGCTGGGTCTGGTTCCTGCCGCCGCTGGCGCTCGCCGGCGCGTGGAAGCCGGCCGGCGCCTGGGGCGTGTTCGGCCTGGTCGGCGGCTGGATCGCGCTGTACGCCGTCGCCGCCCTGCTGCACCCGCGCCGCCAGTTCTGGCACGACGCGTTGTGCAACACGGCCGTGGTGAGCGCGCGCCCCGTCGCGCCGCTGCCGCAATAGGCGGCGCGCCGGCGCCCGGCCCGGGCGACAATCGGCACATGTTCTCACTCTGTGTCTACTGCGGCTCGCGCAGCGGCGACGACCGGCGCTACGCCGAGGCCGCGCGCGCGCTCGGCACCGCCCTCGGCCAGGCCGGCGCTCGGCTCGTCTACGGCGGCGGCCATGCCGGCCTGATGGGCGAGGTGGCCGACGCCACGCTGGCCGCCGGCGGCCAGGTGCTGGGCATCATTCCGCGCCGCCTCGTCGCGCGCGAGCTGGGCCACCGCGGCATCCAGGAACTGCGCGTGGTCGACACGATGCACGAACGCAAGCTCCAGATGGCCCAGGCCGCGGACGCCTTCGTGGCGCTGCCCGGCGGGCTCGGCACGCTGGAGGAACTGTTCGAGACCTGGACCTGGCAGCAGCTGGGCTACCACGCGCGCCCGATCGGGCTGCTGGACACGGCCGGGTTCTACCGGCCGCTGCTGGCACTGCTCGCGCATACGCGCGACGCCGGCTTCGTCGACGCGCGCCAGGTCGACCGGCTGCGCGTGGACACCGACCCGGCGCGCCTGCTGGACACGCTGCGCGACGAGGCCCTGGCGGGCCCGGCGGCGCGGTCGGCCTTCAACCTGGTGTGAGCCGCGGCGCCGCCGGCGCCGCGGGATGCGTCAGACCGCCGCTTCGTCCTGCTCGCCGGTGCGGATGCGCACGACCTGCTCGACGGCCGTGACGAAGATCTTGCCGTCGCCGATCTTGCCCGTCTTGGCCGCCTTGACGATGGCCTCGATCGCGCGCTCGACGTCGCTGTCCTTGACGACGACCTCGACCTTCACCTTGGGCAGGAAGTCGACCACGTACTCGGCGCCGCGGTACAGCTCGGTGTGGCCCTTCTGGCGGCCGAAGCCCTTGACCTCGGTGACGGTGAGGCCGGAGACGCCGACCTCGCCGAGCGCCTCGCGCACTTCCTCGAGCTTGAACGGCTTGATGATGGCGGTGATCTGTTTCATGGCGGACTCCGGAGTTGAAAGCGTGAAGAAGCGATGAATCGATTTAAGCACGGAAGCGCGATGTGATGGGGTACCGCCAGTCGCGCCCGAAGCCCCGGTGCGTGATGCGGATGCCCACCGGCGACTGCCGGCGCTTGTACTCGTTGATCTTGATGAGGCGCGTGACGCGCTCCACATCGGTGCGCGCGAAGCCCGCGGCGACGATGTCGTCGATGCTGGCGTCCTCTTCCATGTAGGCCGCCAGGATCGCGTCGAGCACCTCGTAGGGCGGCAGGCTGTCCTGGTCGGTCTGGTCGGGACGCAGCTCGGCCGAGGGCGGCCGCGTGATGATGCGCTCGGGAATCACCGGGCCGACGCTGCCGTCGGCGCGCCGGGTGGGCTGGCGGTTCTTCCACTCGGCCAGGCGGTAGACCAGCGTCTTGGCGACGTCCTTGATCACCGCGAAACCGCCCGCCATGTCGCCGTACAGCGTGCAGTAGCCGGTGGCCATCTCGCTCTTGTTGCCGGTGGTCAGGACGATGGCGCCGGTCTTGTTCGACAGCGCCATCAGCAGCGTGCCGCGGACCCGGGCCTGGATGTTCTCCTCCGTCGTGTCCTCGGCCAGGCCGGCGAACTGGCCGGCCAGCGCGCCGCGGAAGGCGTCGAACATGGGGCCGATCGGGATCTCGTCGTAGCGCACGCCAAGCCGCTCGGCCATGTCGCAGGCGTCGATCCACGAGATGTCGGCGGTGTACGGCGACTGCATCATCACGGTGCGCACCCGATCGGGGCCCAGCGCGTCGACCGCGATCGCCAGCACTAGCGCCGAGTCGATGCCGCCCGAAAGCCCGATGATGACGCTCGGGAATCCGTTCTTGCCGATGTAGTCGCGCACGCCGGTGACCAGCGCCGACCAGGCCTGGGTCTCGAGATCGGGCAGCGCCACGAGCCCGCCCTCGCCCACCGGCCGCGGCGCGGCGCCGCGCGCCACGTCCACGCACAGCGTGCTCGAGTCGAACAGCGCGGCACGCGCGACGACCGCGCCGTCGGCGGCCAGCGCGAACGAGCCGCCGTCGAACACGACCTCGTCCTGCCCGCCCGTCAGGTGCGCGTACAGCAGGGGCAGGTCGTTGGCCTGCGCGCAGCGCGCCATGCGCTGCTCGCGGTCGGCTGGCTTGCCCAGGTGGAATGGCGAGGCGTTGATCACGCACAGGACGTCGGCGCCGGCGGCCTTGGCCAGCCGGGCCGGCTCCTCGAACCACGCATCCTCGCAGACCAGCACGCCGAAGCGCACGCCCCCGGCCTCGAACACCACCGGCCCCTGGCCGGCGTCGCGGCCCGAGACGAAATAGCGCCGCTCGTCGAACACCTGGTAGTTGGGCAGCTCGCGCTTGCAGTAGGTGGCGGCGACGCGCCCCCCTGCCAGCACCGAGGCCGCGTTGAACACGCGCGGCGCGCTGACGGACTTCGACCTAACATCGAGCTCATGAGCCGCCGCCCCGCCGTCCCACGGATGACCCACCACCACGTGCAGTCCCGCGCAATCGGCCAGCGACCGCGCCAGCGACTCCAGCGCCGCCGCGTTGGCGCGCAGGAAGGCCGGGCGCAGCAGCAGGTCCTCGGGCGGGTAGCCGCACAGGCTCAGCTCGGGCGCGAGGGCCACGCGGGCCCCGTCGCCCCACGCGGCGCGGGCGGCGTCGGCGATCAGGCGCGCGTTGCCGTCGAGGTCGCCCACGGTCGGGTTGATCTGAAGCAGTGCGACCCGCACGGGTTCTGGCTCGGACATGGACTGGAAGCGCGTTGACTGAAAACGATTATGTCATCGAGGTGCACGCCGGCGTCGACGCCGTCGAGGCGGCCGACTGGGACTCGCTGCTCGACGCGCAGGCCGAACCCACCCCCTTCATGCGCCACGCCTACCTGCACGCGCTGGAGGCCTCCGGCAGCGTCGGCGGCGACACCGGCTGGCAGCCCGTCGTGCTGACCCTGCGCCGGCGCGACGACGCGACGCTGGCGGCCGCGGCGGCGGCCTGGCTGAAGACGCATTCGTACGGCGAGTACGTGTTCGACTGGGCCTGGGCCGACGCCTACCGTCGATACGGGGTGCCGTACTACCCGAAGCTGGTGGTGGCCGTGCCGTTCACGCCGGTGCCGGGCTCGCGCCTGCTGGCGCGTGACGCCACCGCGCGCGCGCTGCTGCTGCGCGCCCTGGGCGCGCTCGCGCGCGAGGCGGACTGCTCGTCGGTGCACCTGCTGTTCGGCGACGAGGCCGACTACGACGCCGCGCGCGCGGCCGGCTGGATGATGCGCCAGGGCGTGCAGTTCCACTGGCACAACCGCCACGACGGGCCAGCCGGTGCGCAACCGGAGGCGACCATCGTGCTGCCGTACGCCGATTTCGCCGACTTCCTCGCCGGCCTGCAGCGCGACAAGCGCAAGAAGATCGCCCAGGAGCGCCGCCGCGTCGGCGAGGCCGGCGTCACCTTCGAGACGCTCGACGGCGCGCAGCTGACGACCGCCGACTGGGACTTCTTCCACGCCTGCTACCGCAATACCTACGCCGAGCACCACTCGACGCCCTACCTCACGCGCGACTTCTTCGAGCGCATGCAGCGCACGATGCCCGCCAACTGGGTGATGTTCGTCGCCTCGCGCGGCGGCCACCGCGTGGCCTGCTCGCTGATCGCCGTCGACCGCGTCGAAGGCGCCGCGTTCGGGCGCTACTGGGGCGCGCTCGAAGCCATTCCCTACGTGCACTTCGAAGCCTGCTACTACCAGCCGCTGCAGTGGTGCATCGCTCAACGGTTCCGGCGCTTCGAGGGCGGCGCGCAGGGCGAGCACAAGATGGCGCGCGGCCTGATGCCGGCGCGCACGCAGTCGGCACACTGGATCGCCGAGCCCGAGTTCGCGCGCGCGATCGGCTCCCACCTGGCACAGGAGAGCGGCGCGATCGACGAGTACCTGGGCGAGCTCGACGACCGCTCGCCGTTCAAGTCGGCCTGAAGACGAAAAAGCCCTCGCGCGGCGAACCGCGGAGGGCTGTCGTCGGCGCGGGCGCCGCGCCGGCCGGGCGGGTTTACGCGCCGGCCTTCGCGGCCTTCCCGGCTTCGTAGGCCTCGTAGGCCTTCATGCCGTTGGTGATCTCGTTGCGCGCGCTCTCCGGGCCTTCCCAGCCCTTGACCTTGACCCACTTGTTGGGCTCCAGGTCCTTGTAGTGCTCGAAGAAGTGCTGGATCGCCTTCAGGCGCATCTGGTTGATGTCCTCGGGCTTGTGCCAATGGTCGTAGATCGGCAGGATCTTGGTGGTGGGCACGGCGAGCAGCTTGGCGTCGCCGCCCGCCTCGTCGTCCATCATCAGCACGCCCAGCGCGCGGCAGGTCACCACCACGCCGGGGGTCAGCGGGAACGGCGTGATCACCAGCACGTCCACCGGGTCGCCGTCGTCGGCCAGCGTGCGCGGCACGTAGCCGTAGTTGCATGGGTAGTGCATGGCGGTGGTCATGAAACGGTCGACGAACATCGCGCCGCTTTCCTTGTCCACTTCGTACTTGATCGGATCCGCGTTCATCGGGATCTCGATGATGACGTTGAACTCGTGGGGCGCCTTGGCGCCGGGGGACACGTTATGCAGGCTCATGGGGGGCTCGTTGGTTCGAAGTTCGCGGGATTACCCGGATTCTACGGGGTGCGCGATGTCGGGCTGCTTACAACGGGCCACCCTGCGGGCAGGGGCGATTTCCGCCCGACCTTGACCTGAAGCAATGCGGGCGCGCGAATCCGGAGGAAAACACCATGTCGGCGCCGTCGCTTGCGCCGCTAGGATCGGCCGGCGACCTCGCTGACCGACCGAACAAGACCTGCCGAACTGCCTGTGAGGCGCATCCGAACCACGAACGGGAAGGAGACAACTCTTGATGTCAACGAATCTGGCGCTGGAAATCGCGCTCGCCTGCGGCCTCGTGGCCGTGCTCTACGGGTTCATCCAGCGCGCCTGGATCCTGAAGCAGGATGCCGGCAATGCCCGCATGCAGGAGATCGCGGCGGCCATCCAACAAGGGGCCGCGGCCTATCTCTCGCGTCAGTACCGCACCATCGCCATCGTCGGCGTGGTCCTCGCGATCCTCATCTTCATCTTCATCGGCGAGAACGGTTCGCAGCGCATGCTCACCGCGGGCGGCTTCGTCCTCGGCGCCGTGCTGTCGGGCGCCTGCGGCTTCATCGGCATGAACGTGTCCGTGCGCGCCAACGTGCGCACCGCGCAGGCGGCCACCAAGGGCATCGGCCCGGCGCTCGACGTCGCCTTCAAGGGCGGCGCGATCACCGGCATGCTGGTGGTGGGCCTGGGCCTGCTGGGCGTCGGCCTGTTCCTGATGTTCCTGCTCCCCGGCGGCGACCAGCCGATCACCGCGAGCACGCTCAAGCCGCTGCTGGGCTTCGCTTTCGGCTCGTCGCTGATCTCGATCTTCGCGCGCCTGGGCGGCGGCATCTTCACCAAGGGCGCCGACGTCGGCGCCGACCTGGTGGGCAAGGTCGAGGCGGGCATCCCCGAGGACGATCCGCGCAACCCGGCGGTGATCGCCGACAACGTGGGCGACAACGTCGGCGACTGCGCCGGCATGGCGGCCGACCTGTTCGAGACCTACGCGGTCACGCTGATCGCCACCATGACGCTGGGCGTGCTCGTGCTGGGCGGCGCCGCGATGAGCGCCGTGGTCTATCCGCTGCTGATGGGCGGTGTCTCCATCATCGCGTCCATCATCGGCTGCGCCTTCGTCAAGGCCTCGCCGGGCATGAAGAACGTGATGCCGGCGCTCTACAAGGGCTTGGCGGTGGCCGGCGTGCTGTCCCTGGTCGCGTTCTACTTCGTGACCAAGGCCGTGATGGCCGACGACGTGCTCGCGGGCGGCAACTCCGTCCTGCGCCTGTTCGGCGCCTGCACGGTGGGGCTGGTGCTGACCGGCGCGATGGTCTGGATCACCGAGTACTACACCGGCACCCAGTACGGCCCGGTGCAGCACATCGCCCAGGCGTCGACCACCGGCCACGGCACCAACATCATCGCCGGCCTGGGCGTGTCGATGAAGTCCACCGCCTACCCGGTGCTGCTGGTGTGCATCGCGATCTGGGTCGCCTTCACGCTCGCCGGCCTGTACGGCATCGCGGTGGCGGCCACGGCCATGCTCAGCATGGCGGGCATCGTCGTCGCGCTCGATGCCTACGGCCCGATCACTGACAACGCCGGCGGCATCGCCGAGATGTCGGAGCTGCCGCAGAGCGTGCGCGACGTCACCGACCCGCTGGACGCCGTCGGCAACACCACCAAGGCGGTCACAAAGGGCTACGCGATCGGCTCGGCCGGTCTCGCCGCGCTGGTGCTGTTCGCCGACTACACGCACGGCCTCGAGGGCCGCGGCATGCACGTCACGTTCGACCTGTCGAACTACCGCGTCATCGTCGGGCTGTTCATCGGCGGCATGATCCCCTACCTGTTCGGCGCGATGGCGATGGAGGCCGTCGGCCGCGCCGCCGGCTCGGTGGTCGAGGAAGTGCGGCGCCAGTTCCGCGACATCAAGGGCATCATGGACGGCAGCGGCAAGCCCGAGTACGGCAAGGCCGTCGACATGCTGACCACGGCCGCCATCAAGGAGATGGTGGTCCCGTCGCTGCTGCCGGTGGTCGCGCCGGTGCTGGTGGGCCTGCTGCTGGGCCCCGAGGCGCTGGGCGGCCTGCTGATGGGCACCATCGTCACCGGCCTGTTCGTCGCCATCTCGATGTGCACCGGCGGCGGCGCCTGGGACAACGCCAAGAAGTACATCGAGGACGGCCACTTCGGCGGCAAGGGCAGCGAGGCCCACAAGGCCGCGGTCACCGGCGACACCGTCGGCGACCCGTACAAGGACACCGCCGGCCCGGCCGTCAACCCGCTGATCAAGATCATCAACATCGTCGCGCTGCTGATCGTGCCGCTGCTGCCGATCACCGCCGCCACGTCGGCGGCCACCGAACCGGTGGCGATCACCGCGCCGGCGGCGTCGGCCGCCTCGGCGATCGCGCCGACGCCCATTGCGTCGCCGCTACCGTCGATGGACGGGGTCAGCGCCTCGTCGCCGTCGGCGTCCATGCCGGCGTCGGGCGCCTCGGCCCCGTAAGGCGCCGCCCCCGCGCGCGAATCGCGCGTCACGCGCAAGGCCGGCACCCGCCGGCCTTTTTCATGGCGCCTCGCCGGCGCCTACTTCAGCACGTCGGGATTGAGCGCGGTCGGCGGCCTGCCCGCGTCCGGCCCCACGCCGAGCGCGGCGCGCAGGTTGTCCACCGCCAGGCTCGCCATCGCGCGTCGCGTGGGCACGCTGGCGCTGGCGATGTGCGGCGTGAGCACCACGTTGCGCAGCGCCAGCAGCGCCGGATGCACGGCGGGCTCGCCCTCGAACACGTCCAGGCCCGCGGCCGCGATGGTGCCGGCGGACAGCGCCTGCGCGAGGGCCGCGTCGTCGACGACGCCGCCGCGCGCGATGTTGGTGAGCGTGGCCGTGGGCTTCATCAGCCGCAGCTGGTCGGCACCGACCAGGTGGTGGGTGGCGGCGCTGTACGGGGTGACGATGACCAGGTGGTCGACCGCGCCCAGCAGGTCGGGCAGCGTCATCCACGTGGCGCCGAGCGCGGCCTCGACGTCGGGCGCCAGGTGGCTGCGGTTGTGGTACGCCACCTTCATGTCGAAGCCGCCATGGCCGCGCCGGGCGATCGCCTGGCCGATGCGGCCCATGCCCAGGATGCCCAGCGTGGCGCCGTGCACGTCGCCGCCGGCGAACATGTCCACGCCCCAGTGCTGCCAGCGGCCCTCGCGCAGGAAACGTTCGCTCTCCGAGATGCGGCGCGCAGTGGCCATCATCAGCGCGAACCCGAAGTCGGCCGTGGTCTCGGTGAGCACGCCCGGCGCGTTGGTGACGACGACGCCGTGCGCGGTGCAGGCCGCGACGTCGATGTTGTTGTAGCCCACGGCCATCGTGCAGACGGCCTCCAGCTGCGGGCAGGCGTCCAGCAGCACGGCGTCGATCGGCTCGGTGCCGGTGATGAACACGCCCGCGCAGCCCTGCAGCGCGGCGATGAGCTCGGGCTGCGACAGCGGCGACTCGCCCTCGTGGGTGCGCACCTCGAAGTCGGCGCGCAGGCGGTCGACGATGTCGCCGAACACGCGGCGGGCGACGAAGACGGTGGGGCGGGTCATGCGTGGAAGGTGGTGAATTCGTCGACCGTGGCGCGCGCCGTCGTCAGGCGGTTGGCCACGGCGTCCGGATCGGCCACGCCGAGGGCCATGCCGCAGACCACCATCTCGTGGTCGCCCAACTGCAGCTCGCGCTTGATGACGCGGTGGAACTGCGTGAACGCCGCCTGCGGGCAGGTGTCGAGGCCGCGGCCGCGTGCGGCGATCATGATGTTCTCCAGGAACATGCCGTAGTCGAGCCAGCTGCCCTGTGCCATCACGCGGTCGATCGTGAAGATCAGGCCCACCGGGGCGTCGAAGAACACGAAGTTGCGCCCGTGCTGGGCGTGCATCCGGTCCTTGTCGGCCTTGCCGATCTCCAGCAGCCCGTACAGGTCCCAGCCGATCTTGCGGCGGCGGTCGATGTAGGGCGACACCCATTCGCGCGGATAGTAGTCGTACTCCTCCGCGTGCTGCGCGCGCTCGGCCGGGTCGTCGTAGGCCGCGAGGATGGCGTCGCTCAGGCGCTGGCGCGCGGCGCCGGTCAGCACGTGCACCTTCCAGGGCTGGGTGTTGGTGCCCGAGGGCGCGCGCGCGGCGACGTCGAGGATCTCGCGGATCGTCGGCACGGGAATCGGCGTCGGCAGGAAGGCGCGGATCGAGCGGCGCGAGGTGATGGCCGCGTCGACGGCCGCCTGGCCGGCGGGGCTGGGGAGTTCGCTCATCGGGCGTTCGTTCCTTCGGAAGGTTGGGGACGTGCCCACGACTGCAGCACCGCCTTCAGCGGCCCCGGCAGCGGCACCGGGCGCCGCGTCGTGCGGTCGACGTAGACGTGGACGAAATGGCCGGCGGCCGCGCTGGCCGGCGCGTCGTCGGCGAACAGGCCGATCTCGTAGCGCACGCTCGAGCGCCCGAGCTGCGCCACGCGCACCCCGGCCGTGACCGGCTGCGGGAACGCGATCGGCGCGAAGTAGTTGCACTGCGTCTCGACGACCAGGCCGATGACCTCGCCGGCGTGGATGTCGAGCACGCCCGCGTCCATCAGCAGGCCGTTCACGGCGGTGTCGAAGAAGCTGTAGTAGACGACGTTGTTGACGTGGCCGTAGACGTCGTTGTCCATCCAGCGCGTGGTGATGGGGCGGAACGCGGCGTAGGCGGCGCGCGGTTCGGGGCCGCGGCGGGTCGGGTCGTTGGCGGGTGCGCTCATCTTTCGGACGCGGGGAGTGGATCGCCCATTGTGAGCGAGGACGCTCACCCCGCGCTGACGCCGGCCCGGGCGGCCTGCGCCCGCTCCGCGATGCGCAGCGTCTGCAGATGCACATCCACCGTGGTGTCGACGACGTGGCCGTAGCCGCCGGCCATCAGCACCACGGCCGGGATGCCGCGCTCGACCAGCGCCCGCAGCACGAATTCATCGCGCGCGGCCAGGCCCGCGGTGGTCAGCTTCAGGCGTCCGAGGCGATCGCCCTCGTGCGGGTCGGCGCCTGCCACGTAGAACACCAGGCCCGGCGGCCGCGCCTCCAGGCGCCGCCACATCTCGGCCAGCGCGGGCCGCAGCGCCGCCAGGTAGATGTCGTCCGTGCAGCCGTCGGGCAGGCCGACGTCGAGGTCGCCGGGCGACTTGCGGAACGGGAAGTTGCGCTCGCCATGCATCGAGAACGTGAAGACGGTGGGGTCGTCCGCGAAGATCGCCGCGGTGCCGTTGCCCTGGTGCACGTCGAGGTCGATCACCGCCACCTGCAGCAGCGCGCGCCGGCGGCGGTGCCATTCGGCCTGCATCAGGCGCGCCGCGACGGCGACGTCGTTGAACACGCAGTAGCCCGAGCCCTGCGTCGCGTTCGCATGGTGCGTGCCGCCGCCCAGGCTGGCGCTGACGCCGCCCTCGGGGCCGTCGGCCAGGGCGGTGCGCGCGGCGGCGATCGTGGCGCCCACCGACCAGACGGCGCGGGTGGCCAGCGCGGGCGTCCATTCGAAGCCGATCTCGCGCTGGCGGGCGGGGCTCAGCGTGCCGTCGAGCACGTCGGCGATGTAGGCCGGATCGTGCGCCAGCGCCAGTTCGCCATCGCTGGCCGGCCCGGCGATGCGCAGTTCGATGCCGCGCGGATCGGCCTCGACGCGGCGCCGCAGGAGTCCGTACTTGCCGATCGGAAACCGGTGGCCCGGCGACAGCGGGAGGATGTGCGGATCGAAGTGGAAAGCAAGCACGGACGGGTGTACAACCGATGACGTGGTGGAGGGATACCCCTAAAGGATGCTGCAGCGCAGCAAAACTACTTGCAATCGCCTGTCAGACTTTTATACTTGGTTCCATGTTGCACTGCAGCAAACGATTGCGGCGCGATGCAACCCGGCTTTGACCCCAGAAACCTCAGGAGATCCTATCCATGCTGACCGCTGAACAAATCGTTGCCGCCCAGAAGGCCAATCTCGAGACCCTGTTCGACCTGACCAACAAGGCCTTCGAAGGCGTCGAGAAGCTCGTCGAGCTGAACCTGCAAGTCGCCAAGGCCTCGCTGACCGAAGTGCAGTCCACCGCCGCCGCCAGCCTGGCCGTCAAGGATGCCCAGGAACTGCTGGCCCTGCAAGCCAACCTGCTGCAGCCCGCCGCGGAGAAGGCCGCCGCCTACGGCCGCCATCTGTACGACATCGCCGCGTCCACCAACGCCGAAGTGACCAAGGTCGCCGAAGCCCAGGTCGCCGCCGCCCAGGCCAACTTCAACAGCGTCGTCGACGGCGCCGTGAAGAACGCCCCGGCCGGCACCGAGTCCGCCGCCGCCCTGGTGAAGTCGGCCATCGCCGCCGCCACCAATGCGCTCGAAAGCGTGCAGAAGGCCAGCAAGCAGGCCGTCGACGTCGCCGAAGCCAACTTCCAGTCGCTGACCAACACCGCGGTCAAGGCCACGCAGGCGACCACGAAGGCCGGCAAGAAGACCGCCGCCTGAGCCTTGCCAGGACGCGCAGACGCCACCCGACGGCGTCGCCCCAGGAAACCCGGCCCCGGCCGGGTTTTTTCATGCCCGTTCGCCGTCGATGCCCGGCAGCGGCCATCGACGCTCGGCTAGCATCGCGGCGATGGATTCGAACGCCCCGACGGCCGAACTGCCGCACCTCAGCCCCCCCAGTCCCGCCAGCCGCGTGCCGAGCCGGCGCGAGGCCTTCGCCTTCTGGCTCAAGCTGGGCTTCGTGAGCTTCGGCGGCCCGGCCGGACAGATCGCGCTGATGCACGAGGAACTGGTGGAGCGGCGGCGCTGGATCTCGGAGAACCGGTTCCTGCACGCGCTGAACTACTGCATGCTGCTGCCCGGCCCGGAGGCGCAACAGCTCGCCACCTACATCGGCTGGCTGATGCACCGCACGCTCGGCGGCGTCGTCGCCGGCGGCCTGTTCGTGCTGCCCTCGCTGTTCATCCTGGTCGGCCTGTCCTGGATCTACATGGCGTTCGGCCAGGTTCCGGCCATCGCCGGACTGTTCCACGGCATCAAGCCGGCGGTGACGGCGCTGGTCGTCCACGCCGCCTGGCGCATCGGCTCGCGGACCTTGAAGAACGCCTGGCTGTGGGGCATCGCCGTGGCCGCCTTCGGTGCGATCTTCGCGCTGCAACTGCCGTTCCCCCTGATCGTGCTCGGTGCCGGCGTGGTCGGCGCGATCGGCGGCAGGGTCGCCCCGCAGCGCTTCCGCGTGGGCGGCGGCCATGCGCCGGCGCCCGCTGGCGCCACCCCGGCCCTGATCGCCGACGACAGCCCCACACCGGCGCATGCCCGCTTCGGCTGGCCGCGGCTGGCCCGCGTCGTGGCCGCCTTCGGCACGCTGTGGGCCGCCGCGATCGGCGCGCTGGCCGCGGCCTTCGGCTGGAATGCGCCGCTGACGCAGATGGCCTGGTTCTTCACCAAGGCCGCCCTGCTCACCTTCGGCGGCGCCTACGCGGTGCTGCCCTACGTCTACCAGGGCGGCGTCGACCATTACCACTGGCTCACGGCGGCCCAGATGATCGACGGCCTGGCCCTCGGCGAGACGACGCCCGGGCCGCTGATCATGGTGGTGGCGTTCGTCGGCTTCGTGGGCGGCTGGAACCAGGCAATCCTCGGCCCGCAGGCCCTGGCGCTGGCGGGCGCCGCGGCGGCGACGGTGGTCACGTTCTTCACCTTCCTGCCGTCGTTCTTCTTCATCCTGGCGGGCGGCCCGTTCATCGAGTCCACCCACGGCAGGCTTGGCTTCACGGCCCCCCTGACCGCCATCACCGCCGCGGTGGTGGGCGTCATCGCCAACCTGGCGCTGTTCTTCGCGCTGCACGTGCTGTGGCCGCACGGCCTGGCCGGCCGCTTCGACGCCTGGTCGCTGGCCATCGGCGCGGCCGCCGCGCTGGCGCTGTTCCGCTGGAAGATCGGCGTGATCCGGGTCGTGCTCGGCGCCGCGCTCGCGGGCCTGGCGCTGGCGGGCGTCGGCGCGGCGTGAGCGCCTGGCTCAGCGGTTGACCGGCACCTGCATCGCCACCTTGGCCTTGATGGCCGGCAGCATAGCCAGCGCCGCTTCGCGCCCGGCCTCGATGCTCTTCTTGCGCACCGTGAAATCGGTGCCCGCCACGCCCGGCAGCTTCGGGTGCAGCACGATCTCGGCCTCCTTCAGCTCCAGCTCGTTGATGCTGCGACCCATGATGGAGAAGGTCTGCAGGAGCATGTGCAGCGCGTTGCTGGTGTCGCCGCCGTCGGGCAGTTGCGAGATGTCGACGGCGATGATCACGTCGGCGCCCATGTCGCGCGCGGAGCGCACCGGCACCGGCGAGGCCAGGCCGCCGTCCACGTACTCGTGGGTGCCGATGCGCACCGGCTGGAACACGGCCGGCACGGCGCTGGAGGCGCGCACCGCGGTGCCGATGTCGCCGCGGCGGAACAGGATGGGCTTGCCGCTGTCGAGGTCGGTGGCGACGATGCCCAGCGGGATCTTCATCTGCTCGAAGGTGCGGTTGCCGACCTCCTCGCGCACGTAGGTGGCCAGCGCCTCGCCGCGGATCATGCCGCGGCCGGGAAAGGCCCAGTCGGTCAGGCGGGACTCGTCCATGTTCAGCGCGATGGCCTCGAGTTCGCGGCCGCTGCGGCCCGCGGCGTACATCGCGGCGACCAGGCTGCCGGCGGAGGTGCCGGTGACGATGTCGGGATGGATGCCGTTCTCCTCCAGCACCTCGATCACGCCGATGTGGGCGAAGCCCCGGGCGGCGCCCCCGCCCAGCGCGAGGGCGATGCGCGGCGGGCGCATCGGCTTCGGCGGCACGACCACCTCGGCGACCGCGGGCGCGGAGGCCGGGGTGCACACCGGCAGGGTCTCGCCCACCGGGCGGCTGACCGGCGCCGTGTTGCAGGCCGCCAACAGCGTCGATCCGACCAGGGCCACGGCCACCGCGGCGACCCGACAGCAGCCCGCCATGATCGGAAAACGCATTTCCATATTCCTCACAAGCATGATCCCATAGAAAAAGTGTAGTTCCAGTTATGAAGGCGATTCACTACATTGTCCCCTCCAATCAGGTCCCGGGCGCCTGCCCCGCCGAGCAAAGAAAAGACACGATGTACCAGTACACCGACTTCGACCGCCAGTTTGTACGCGCCCGCGCCGCACAGTTCCGCGACCAGCTCGAGCGCAACCTGGCGGGCGAACTGGGCGACGACGAGTTCCGCCCGTTGCGCCTGCAGAACGGCTGGTATGTCCAGCGCCACGCGCCGATGCTGCGCGTCGCGATCCCCTACGGCGAGCTCGCCAGCCGCCAGTTGCGCCAGCTGGCCCGCATGGCCCGGGAACTGGACCGCGACTTCCTGCACTTCACCACCCGCCAGAACGCCCAGTTCAACTGGATTCCGCTGACGAAGTCGGCCGATGCGATGGACTTGCTGGCCGATGTCGACATGCACGGCATCCAGACCTCGGGCAACTGCATCCGCAACATCACCTCCGACGTCTTCGCCGGCATCGCGCCCGACGAGATCGTCGACCCGCGCCCGTACTGCGAGCTGCTGCGCCAGTGGAGCACGCTGCAGCCCGAATTCGCATTCCTGCCGCGCAAGTTCAAGATCGCCGTCAGCGGCTCGCTGGAAGACCGTGCCGCGATCGCCTGGCACGACATCGGCCTGCAACTGCTCAGGAACGAGGCCGGCGAAGTGGGCTTCAAGGTGCTGGTGGGCGGCGGCATGGGCCGCACGCCGGTGATCGCCTCGGTAGCCAACGAATTCCTGCCCTGGAACCAGATCCTCGTCTACATCGAGGCGATCGTGCGCGTGTACAACCGCTTCGGCCGCCGCGACAACGCCTACAAGGCGCGCATCAAGATCCTGGTGAAGGCCGAAGGCAAGAAGTTCTTCGACCAGGTGGAGGCCGAGTACCGCAAGATCCTGGCCGACGACGTGGGCGGCACCGCGCACATCATCCCGCAGGCCGAGTTCGACCGCGTCGCCGCGCACTTCACCCGGCCCGGGAAGGTGCACCCGGCCATCGGCGGGTTCGACCCGAACCGCACCGGCGCCGCGCCCGTGCCCTTCCTGCGCTGGCTGGATCGCAACGTGCACGCCCACCAGATCGAGGGCTACCGCGCCGTCACGCTGTCGCTCAAGCGCGCCGGCCTGCCGCCCGGGGACGTCACGTCGGCCCAGATGGAGGCCGCGGCGACGATGTCCGACCGCTACTCGCTGGGCGAGTTGCGCGTGTCGCACGACCAGAACCTGATCCTGCCGTGGGTGCGCGAGGCCGACCTGCGCGCCGTCTGGCACGCCGCGCAGGAAGCCGGCTTCGCCACGCCCAACATCGGCCTGCTGACCGACATGATCGCCTGCCCCGGCGGCGACCTGTGCGCGCTGGCCAACGCCCGCTCGCTGCCGATCGCGGCCGCCATCACCGAGCAGTTCGACGACCTCGACGCTCTGCTGGACCTGGGCGACATCGACCTGCACATCAGCGGCTGCATGAATTCGTGCGGCCACCACCACACCGGCCACATCGGCATCCTGGGCATCGACAAGGATGGAGCCGAGTGGTACCAGGTCAGCATCGGCGGCTCCGACGGCAGCACGCTCAGCGGCGCGTCGGTGCCGGCCAAGGTGATCGGCCCGTCGTTCGCGGCCGAGGAAGTGCCCGCCGTGATCCAGGCGCTGATCGAGATCTTCCGCGAACAGCGCGCCGCCAACGAGCGCTTCGTGGATACCGCCCGCCGTATCGGCATCGCCCCGTTCCGCCAGGCCACCGACGCCGTGCGTCGCGAAACCGCCATCGCCGCCTGAGCCGGAGACCGCAGATCATGAAGTTCATCGACCGCCACGCCGTTCCTCCCGCCGATCCCTGGCTGCTGCTGCCCGACTCGGAGATCGCCGGCCCGGCCCCGAACCGGCTGCTGACCCTGGTGCAATGGCAGGCCGTCCGCGACGCCTGGCCCGCCGACGTGCCCGTGGGCGTGCTGCTGCCCAACACCGTCGACGTGGAAGAACTGGCCGACGACCTGCCGCGCTTCGCGCTGGTCGCCCTCGAGTTCCCGAAGTGGGTCGACGGCCGCGCCTATTCCCAGGCGCACGTGCTGCGCGCGCGCCTGCGCTTCGCGGGCGAGATCCGCGCCACCGGCGAGGTGCTGGTCGACATGATGCCGCTGCTGCAGCGCTCGGGCTTCGACGCCGTCTTGCTGCGCGAGGGCGAGCGCCGCAGCTCGGCCGAACGCGCGCTGGGCTTCTTCCCCGCCGGCCACTACCAGGGTGACGTCGTCCAGCCGAAGCCGGCATTCGCCCGCGAGGCCGCCTGACATGAGCGCACCCGAGACCGCCGCCTTCTCGTCGCTGCAGGCACCGGCCCGCGCCTCGGCCATCGCGCTTTACGCGCGGCCGAGCGCCGACTTCGCCGCCAAGCTCGACGCCACGATCGAGCTGCTGCGCGCCACCACGCAGGATCATCGCGGCCGCATCGTGCAGGCCACCAGCCTCGGCGCCGAGGACATGGTCGTCACCGACCTGATCGCCAGCCTGGGCCTGGACATCGCCATCGGCACGCTCGAGACCGGCAAGCTGCACCCCGAGACCTCGGCCCTCATCCCGCGCATCGAGCAGCGCTACGCGCGGCCGGTGGAGGTCTATCGCCCGCGCGAGGAACAGGTCGTGCAGTTCGTGCGCCAGAACGGCGAGGACGCGATGTACAAGAGCCTCGAGCTGCGCAAGGCCTGCTGCGGCGTGCGCAAGATGGAGCCGCTGGGCCGCATGCTGGAAGGCCGCACGGCCTGGATCACCGGCCTGCGCCGCGAGCAGTCGAGCAATCGCGGCACGGTGCCGTTCATCGAGAGCGAAGCCAGCGGCCGCACCAAGGTCAATCCGCTGGCCGACTGGACCTGGAACGACGTCTGGCACTACATCGCCACGCACGACGTGCCCTACAACCCGCTGCACGACGAGTTCATGCCCAGCATCGGCTGCGCCCCCTGCACGCGCGCCATCGCCGTGGGCGAGGACTTCCGCGCCGGCCGCTGGTGGTGGGAAGACGAGGCCGCCAAGGAGTGCGGCCTGCACGCCACCAAGACCGCGGTCGCCGCGGCCTGAACGCCGGCGGCCCGCCCGCCGCCGCCCCGTCCCGCCGACGCTTGCCGGCGGGCGCCCGCTGCACTACCGTCCAACACCATGACCCGAGTGACCATCGTGGGCGCCGGCCCCGGATCCGCCGACCTGATCACGCTGCGCGGCGCACGGGCGCTGGCCAGCGCGACCGTGGTGCTGCACGACGCGCTGGTCGACCCGGCGCTGCGCGAGATGGCGCCGGCGGCCGAATGGATCGACGTCGGCAAGCGCGGCTTCTGCGACTCGACGGCCCAGGCCCGCATCAACGCGCTGCTGGTCCAGCATGCCCGGGCCGGCGGCCACGTCGTGCGCCTCAAGGGCGGCGACCCGAGCGTGTTCGGCCGCCTCGACGAGGAACTCGAGGCCCTGGCCGCGGCGGGCATCGCCTGCACGGTCGTACCGGGCGTGACCGCGGCGATCGCCGCCGCCGCCGACCTGCAGCGCCCGCTGACCCGGCGCGGCTCGGGCCGCAGCGTGGCGCTGAGCACCGCGATGACGCGCGCCGGCCAGCTTGTGGCCACGCGCGGCGCCGACACCGAGGTCTTCTACATGGCCGGCCGCCAGCTCGCGGCGCTGTCGCGGCGCCTGATCGGCGCCGGCTGGCCGCCCGGGACGCCGGTCGCCGTGGTCTCGCGCGCCGGCTGGCCCGACCAGCACGGCAGCGATCACCGCGTCGACACCCTCGCCGAGGCCGTCGTCCTCCACGGCGGCCGCCCGACCGTCGTCATCGTCGGCGTCGGGGCGACGGCGGCGTCAGCCGCATCGTCACTTGGGGCGACGGCGGCGTCAGCCGCATCGTCACTTGGGGCGACGGCGGCGTCAGCCGCAGCGTCGCCTGCGGCCGACACCATGGCCCTGACGCCGCTCCAGGCACCGTCCAAGCCTTAGAATCCTCGCTGCTCCCGCCCTGACCGCCACGCACCCGCTGCCATGACCCACGTCGTTACCGAAGCCTGTATCCGTTGCAAGTACACCGACTGCGTCGACGTGTGCCCTGTCGATTGCTTCCGCGAAGGCCCGAACTTCCTGGCGATCGATCCGGACGAGTGCATCGACTGCGCCGTGTGCATCCCCGAGTGCCCGGTCAACGCGATCCTGCCCGAGGAAGACGTGCCGGCCAACCAGCTCGCGTTCATCAAGATCAACGCCGACCTGGCCAAGACCTGGCCCAGCATCACCAAGCGCAAGGCCGCCTTGCCCGATGCGGACGACTGGAAAGACGTCAAGGACAAGATCGGCGAGCTCAAGCGCTGAGTCGCCAGGGCGCAGCGCCGGCTCGCGCAGCGCGCCACGGTTCCCGGGCCCCCGGCCAGCCCGTCCCGCTCCGCTTCCCGAGTCCCGCATGCCCCCTCTCCAGACAGACGCGCTGATCATCGGCGCCGGCCCCGCCGGGCTGTTCCAGGTCTTCGAGCTGGGGCTGCGCGAGATCTCCGCGCACGTGGTCGACGCCCTGCCCTTCGCGGGCGGCCAGTGCGTCGAGCTCTATGGCGACAAGCCGATCTACGACATTCCCGCGCTGCCCGCCTGCACCGGCCGCGAGCTCACCGAACGCCTGCTCGCGCAGATCCGGCCGTTCGCGCCCGTGTTCCATTTCGACCAGCTGGTCAGCCACGTGGCGCCCGCCGACGGCGGCCGCTTCGACGTGCGCACCCGGACCGGACTCCACTTCGATTGCGGGGCGATCGTGCTGGCCGCGGGCGTCGGGGCCTTCGTTCCGCGCACGCTGAAGGTGGCCGGCCTCGAGGCGTTCGAGGGCCGGCAACTGTTCCACCATGCCGAGCGCGTGCCGGCACCGGCCCTGGCCGGCTGCCATGTGCTGGTGGCGGGTGCCACCGACCAGGCCCTCGCGTTCGCGACGCGCCTGGCCGAGGCGCGCGGGCGCGGCGCCGGCGCCGCGCCCGCGCGCGTGACCCTGCTGCATCGACGCGACGTGTTCGACGCCGCCGACGACACGGTGGCCGCGTTCCGCGCCGCCTGCAACGCCGGGGCGCTGCACTTCGTGGCCGGCCAGGCCACGGGCTTCGAGGTCGACGGCGATCGCCTGGTGGCGCTGACGTTGCTCGAGGCCGGTGGCGCGAGCGCTGCGCTGCCGGTCGACACCCTCGTGGTGCTGCAGGGCCTGTCGCCGAAGCTGGGCCCGCTGGCCGACTGGGGCCTGGCCCTGGAGCGCCGCCAGGTGCAGGTGGACACGGCGAAGTTCGCCACCAGCGTGCCCGGCCTGTTCGCCATCGGCGACGTCGTGCACTACCCGGGCAAGCAGCGGCTGATCCTGTCGGCCTTCCACGAAGCCACGCTCGCAGCCGCGGGCGTCGCCGGGCACCTCAGCCCGGGCGACGACGGACCGCTCGAGTACACCACCAGCAGCCCGCGCATCCACCGGCTGCTCGGGGTCTGAGCGGCGCGCGGTCGATGCCCGGGCGCGCGCGGGGCCATCGCGTCCCGCTGGCCACGCGCCGCCGGTTTGAGGCACAATCCGCCCGCTCGCCGCAGTTCCGCGGTGGGTTTCGCTAGGGGTGCTGGCCGAGAGGCTGGCTGAGAAAGTCCCTTTGAACCTGATTGGTCGCCAGTGCCTCGGCACGCGCGACCAGGTCGATGGCAGTTGCTGTCGGCCCGAGGTAATCCTCGCGCAGGGAAGCGGTCGCATCACCGGGACCACTCGTGTCCCGTCTCCGACTCCGTCTCCCCTGCCATCGCTTTGAAAGAGCTCGATGGCTTCCATTTCCCGTTCCCGTTCCCACCTCCTGACGCCGCTCGCCGCGGCGGCCCTCGCACTCGCGGGCGGCGCACGCGCGCAGGACGCCCCGTCCGTGCAGACCGTCCAGGTCACCGGCCGCGGCGCCGCCGAATCGGCCGCGATCACCGGCTTTTCCCAGCCGCTGGCGCGCACGCCGATCCAGGTCGAGGTCGTCGACAAGGACGTGCTGGCCGACCTCGGCGCGACGTCGTTGTCCGACCTCACCCGCGTCGACGCCGGCATCACCGACTCGTACAACGCCGTCGGCTACTGGACGACGTTCGCGGTGCGCGGCTTCCAGGTCGACAACCGCACGAACTTCCGCCGCGACGGCCTGCCGATCAATGCCGAGACGGTGCTCTCGCTGGACAACAAGTCCGCCGTCGAGATCCTCAAGGGCCTCAGCGGCATGCAGGCCGGCACCAGCGCGCCGGGCGGGCTGGTCGACCTGGTGGTCAAGCGGCCCGACCGGGACCTGCGCGACGTCACGCTGCGCTGGGCCCAGCCGGGCACGCTGGGCGTCGCAGCCGACCTGTCCCAGCGCTTCGGCGAGCGGCGCCAGTTCGGCGCCCGCGTGAACCTGTCCGTCGACCGCCTCGACCCGAACGTGCGCGCCGCGCGCGGCCATGCCAGCACGGCCTCCCTCGCCACCGACTGGCGCCCCGACGCCGACCACCTGCTCGAGCTCGAGTTCGAGCACAACGTGCAGTCCGAGCCCAGCGTGCCCGCCTTCAGCATGCTCGGCCCCGTCGTTCCGGACCCGCACTCGATCGATCCGCGCATCAACCTCAACGACCAGCCGTGGTCGCTGCCGGTGGTCACGCAAGGCAACACGATGTCGCTGCGCTACACCCAGGCCCTCGGCGCGCAGTGGCGCTTCAAGCTGCAGGCGCTGCAGCAGCGGCTGGTGAGCAACGATCACCTGGCGTTCCCGTTCGGCGCCAACGCCGATTGCAATCCGTGCGATCGCTTCGCCAGCGACGGCAGCTTCGCTCTCTACGACTTCCGCAGCGACGACGAACGCCGGCAGACGCGCGACCTCGACGTCTCGCTGTCGGGCGAGTTCGACACCGGCCCGCTGAAGCACGCGATCACGGCAGGCGCCCTCGCGACCCGGTTCACGGGCCGCTTCAACGACGAGGCCTACAACTTCGCGGGCATCGCCGACATCGACGGCAACACGATGGTGCCGGCGGCACCGGCGCCGGACCTGCCCAACACCAACCGCTCCGAGTCGAGCAACGAGCTGTACCTGCGCGATGCGGTGCAGGTCGCCGACGACTGGACGGCCTGGGTCGGCGTGCGCCATTCGCGCCTGCACCGCCGGTCGTCGGAGACGGCCGCCGGCAGCGCCGCGTTCGACACCGACTACCGGCAGGCGTTCACGACGCCGTGGCTCTCGTTGAGCCACCAGCTCGCCGCCGACGACATGGTCTACCTGAGCTGGGGCCAGGGCATCGAGAGCACGCTTGCGCCGACGCACGGCGACGCCATCAACAACGGCCAGTCGCTGTCGGCCACGCTCAGCCGGCAATGGGAGGCGGGCTACAAGCACGCCAGCGGCGCCAGCAGCTGGGGACTGACGGCCTACGACGTCAAGCAGGCGTTCGCGGGCGACCTCCACGTGGGCGCCGACGCGGTCTACGGCCACGACGGCGTCACCCACTCGCGCGGCCTCGAGGCCGACGCGCAGACGCGTGCCGGCGCCCTCACGCTGCGCGCCTCCGCGATGCTGCAGCGCGTTCGGCGCGAGCGCGCCGCGGTGGCGAGCGACGACGGCCTGCGGCCGACCAACGTGCCCGACAGCGCGCTCAAGCTGCTGGCGTCGTACGCGCTGCCGCAGCTGCCCGGCCTGAGCGTGCAGGTCGCGATGGACCACGAAGGCCAGCGCGAGGTGCTGCCGGACAACACCACGAGCATCCCGGCCTGGACGCGCTTCGACCTCGGTGCCCGCTGGACGCAGGTGCTCGCCTCCAGCACGCTGGTGTGGCGTGCCGGTGTCGACAACGTGTTCGATCGCCGGGCCTGGCGCGAGGCGCCCTACCAGTACGACCACGCGTATCTTTTCCCCCTCGCGGCGCGCACTTTCCACGCCTCGGTGGAAGCAAAATTTTGACGTTGCCGAAAAACTGGCTATACTGAGAGGCTTCGCAGTTCCCCGATAGCTCAGTTGGTAGAGCGCCGGACTGTTAATCCGTAGGTCCCTGGTTCGAGCCCAGGTCGGGGAGCCATCCCTGCTGCGAAGACAAGGCCTCAGGCCCAGCCCTCACCGGTTGGGCTTTTTGCTTTCTGGCGCACCGCGAGCGGCGGCGCCCCGCCTCAGCGGCTCATGCCCATCGCCTGCTCCAGCGCCGCCGGATCGTAGACGTGCCCGCCCTTGATCGTGCGCCAGACGTGGCGGAGATCGGCGATGTCCTTCGCCGGGTCGCCGTCGACCAGCACCATGTCGGCCTGCTTGCCGGGCGCGATGAAGCCGCGTTGCGCCGGGCCGGCCACGCCGAGCACCTGGGCCGGCACCAGCGTGGCCATGCGCAGCACCTCGGGCGCCGGGATGCCGGCGCGCACGTACAGCGCCAGCTCGTTGTGCAGCGTGTAGCCGGCGAACGCGTCGGTGCCCGGCATCAGCGTGATGCCGCCGTCGTGAAGCGCCTTGAGCAGGCGCAGCAGCGCCGGCAGGGCGCGCGCGTAGGCGGCCTCCTGGCCCGGCGGCACGGCCACCGCGCCGGACAGCAGCTGCCGGCGCGTGACGGGCGGGAAGCGCTGGATCATGTCGCACAGGCTGTGCGCGCACCGGCCCGGCGCGCCGGAGAACAGGTCCTCGAGGATGGACACCGTCGGGTCCAGCACCGTATGGCGCCGGCGCAGCAGCGCCACGAAGTCGGCGAACTCGGGCGAGTCCAGGTCCAGGTGCTGCAGCTTGTCGGCCATGACCGTGTAGCGGTCCTTGCCGCGCGTGTCGCCCACCTCGGGAAAGAAGTTCAGCACGATGAAGTTCAGGTGCTGGATCTCGTCGGCGCCGGCCTCGACGAACTGGCGCGCGGTCATGAACGCGGGCACGTGGCCGCTCACGCGCAGCCCGCGCGCGTGGGCCATGTCGGCGATGGTGCGCACCAGCGCCGGTGGGAACGACGAGTAGATCTTGACCTGCTCGTAGCCATGGTCGGCGTACCAGTCGACCGCCGCCTGTGCCTGCGCGGGCGTGTCGACGCGCACGTCGGTCGGGCCGGCCAGCGGCCCGTTGCCCTCGACGATGCCGGCCAGCACCACCCGCGGGCCGAGCTCGGTGCCGGCGTCGAAGCGCTTGACGCGGGCCAGGAACGGCACGTTGTCGTTGGCCATGTCGCGTCCGCTGGTCACGCCGGCGATCAGGTCGAAGGTGCCGTCCACGCCGGCAAAATGCTGGTGCACGTCCCACAGGCCCGGCATCAGGAAGCGGCCGGCGGCGTCGATCGCCTCGGTGCCGGGCGGGGTGGGGCTGGCGTCGTCGGGGTCGACGCGCACCACGTGCCCGCCCTGCACCAGCACGCGCATCTCGTCGCGCACCGACAGGTCGCGCGGATCGAACAGCCGCGCGTGGCGGATCATCAGCGCGCCCGCGGGCACGTGGGTGAGGCGCCGCGCGACGTCGGCGCTCCAGGCCTGGTCGGCGGCGTCCTGCGCGGCCTGCAGCCGCGGCAGCAGCGGCGCGCCGGCCGGACCCAGCACCTCGAACCAGTCGTCGATCACCGCCGCGGTGGCGCCCTGCTCGTCCAGCCACACGGGCACCGGCGTGAACTGCACGCCGCCGATGCGGTACAGCGTCAGCACGTGCCGGCCGGCCGTCACGCGCGTGCCGCGCTCCAGCCAGGCCTCGCCCGCGGGCAGCAGCGCCAGGCGCCCGCCCGGCGCCTTCAGCAGTGCGCGAGCCAGCACGCCCATGAACTCGGGCGGCGGGTTTGCCGGGAGGTAGAACGCGCCCGGCGCGCGCCAGGGGACGGCGTCCTCCTCGAGGCGGTTCTTCCAGCGGGCCTGGCCGGCCGCGACCTCGAAGTGCTCGGCGATCGGCACCTTCCAGTAATCGTTGCCCTCGGCGTCGTAGGCCGCAGGCAGCCCCTGCGCGTCGAGCGACCAGCGCGCATGGATCCGATCGCCGCGCCCGCGCTCGCTGAAGCCGTAGTCGGCCTGCATCCGGCCCTGGGGCAGCGCCAGCAGCGCCTGGGTGCCGACGGCCACGCCGTGGATGCGCACCTCGTCGTCGTGCGCCCACGCGGGGCCGACACCGATGGCCAGACCCAGCGCCGCGACGAGCGCCGCCAGCCGATGGCACAGGGGAATCTGCATGGTGTCGCCTCCGGTCAGCGAGGAGCCCAGGCCTCGGTCATCAGGCGCCGGAAGTTGCCGCCCAGGATCTTCTCGATGCGGGTCTGGCTGTGGCCGCGCGCGGCCAGCATGTCGGCCAGGCGCTGGAACTGGGTCGGCCCGCACAGGTCGGGCAGGAAGGTGGTGACGTCCGCGGTCTCGCCGGGTGCGCCGATGCCCAGCCGGCGCCGCTGCGCGATCTCGTCTTCCAGCTGGCGCCGATACGCGGCCATGTCGTCGTGCGCGGTGGTGCCGCCGTCGGTGCCCAGGCCGACGTGGTCCTCGCCGCACACCGAGATCGCGTGCTCGAGGTGGGCGATCAGGTCGGCCGCCATCGGCTGGCCCGCCAGGCGCAGGTAGGGCATGAAGTACAGGCCGATGACGCCGCCGCGCTCGGCCAGCAGGCGCAGCTCGGCGTCGGTCTTGTTGCGCGGATGATCGGCCACCGCGCGGCAGGCGGAATGCGTGATCGCCACCGGCCGCTGCGCGAGGGCCAGCGCATCGAGGCAGGTCTGGCGGCTGCTGTGGCTCAGGTCCACCAGCACGCCCTCCGACTGCAGGCGCTCCAGCACCTCGGCGCCGAAGCGCGACAGTCCTTCGTCGACGTTCACCGTGGCGCCGTCGCCCACGGCGTTGCGGCCGTTGTAGGTCAGCTGGATCACGCGCACGCCCATCTTGGCGAACAGGCGCACCCGCTCCAGCTCGCGGCCGAGCATCTCGGTGTTCTGGAAACCGTAGATCACGCCGACCTGGCCGGCCTCGGCCGCCGCGTCGATGTCGGAGACGGCCAGTACCCGGCGCAGCGCGCCCGGGTGCTGGGCGATGAAGGCATTCCAGCCGGTGATGTCGCGCACCGTCTCGCAGAACGCCTGGCCGCTGCCGGCCACGTGGCCCAGCGTGATGTTGACCGCCGACAACCCGGCGCTGCGCGCCTCGGCGAGCGCGCGCACGTCGATGTTGCGAGTGCCGCTGACATAGCCCAGCGCGTCGACGTCGGCCGAATCGACCTGCGCCACGACCGGCAGGTTGGGGTTTTCCAGAACGCCCAGGGCGTTGATGGTCGCGTAGCGGCTCTCGATCACGGCATCCTCGTTGCAGTCAGGCGGCGGGCCGGCACAAGGCGGGCCTCGCGGGGCTGGCTGCCAGGTGCCAGCGGCGCTTCGCCGGACGGGCGAAGTCGGGGTTTCAAATGGCGGCGGGCCGACGGCCCGGTCACGGCGTTCCGCCGGAACAGCGGCACTTTTCGGCATCGCGACGACGACCCCGAGTGACTAGAACGTTATTCTAGAATACTATTCAACGCATGGCACGGAAAAATTTGTCGGCGACCCAGGCCGCCGCGGCGGACAAGCTGCTCGAGCGCGCGCTCCCCGAGCCGCGCCAGGCCAGCCGCCGCAGCGTGCTGCGCCATGCGCTGGGCCTGTTCAACGACCACGGCGTCGAGGCGACGACCATCGACCACCTGCGGCGCGCTTGCGGCCAGAGCGTCGGCACGATCTACCATCACTTCAAGAACAAGGAAGGCGTCGTGGCGACGCTGTTCTTCGTCGCCTTCGACGACCAGAGCCGGGCGATCGCCGAACGCACTGCGGGCCTGGCCGACGGCCAGGCGGTGGTCGAGGCGCTGATCGCGGCCTACACCGGCTGGATCACCGAGCAGCCGGAATGCGCCCACTTCGTGTTCCTGGCGCGCGATGCGGTGGCCCAGGGCCCGCACGCCGCGGACCTGCAGGCGCGCCTGCTGGCCCGCTACGACCCGATCGACGCGCTGCTCGCGCGCGAGGCGGCCGCCGGCCGCATCCTGCCGCTGCCCGCCGACCTGATCCCGGCGCTGGTGCTGGGCGCCACCGAGTTCTACGCGCGCGGCTGGCTCGCCGGGCGCCGCCAGGCCACGCCGGCGAGCCACGCGCAGCGGTTCGCGACGGCGGCGTGGCGCTCGATCACGGGCTGACGCCCTGCTCCGCGGAGCGACTGTCTCTTTTTCGCACGGTCGTTCGATTTTCCTGGTGACGATGCATCGCACGCCCGAACGAGCCTCGGCGCAGGCCGCCGGCGGGACGCGCCTGGCCTCGCGCAGGGATGCACCGCGGCGAGGCGTGCGCGATGCCGGTGCGCGCACGACGCCCGGTCCGTCGGCCGATGCCGGAGGTCGGTGCAGGCCCGTGTTTACCCTTCACCGAAGTTGGGGGGAAACCGACCCTCGACGCCGTCCATTCGCACTCGTATGGGGCGAAGTGCGGGTTCATTCCTATGTCGGTGCATACCCCTGCTGGCTACCATTTCTACTCATAAATAGAACGGTCGTTCTATTTTAAACGAGAGAGCCGACGACGATTCCTGTCGCCGCATCTCGCAGCGAAATCGGAGTACCCCGTGGTCGTCGTTCCCCTGTCCCAACTCAGCGCATTCAAGGCGATGAAGGACGGCTTCGCGCAGCGCGGTCTCGATCTGTCCGGCATCCTCGCGGAAGCCGGCCTCAATCCCGACCCGAACGAATCCGTCGACGCCGAACACCTCGCCGACATCTTCAGCGTCGCCTGGGGTGCCGCTGTCGCCAAGACCGGCGACCCCGCGATCGGGCTGGCATTGTGTCCGCGCCAGCCGCTGATCGGCCTGGGGTCGCTGTCCAGCCTGATCCTGTCGGCGCCCGACCTGCGCAGCGGCCTGCAGCGCATGGCGCGCTACACCAGCCTGATCTCGCCCACCACGTCGATCGGCATGGACATGCCGTCCACCAGCGTGGGCCTGCGCGTCGACCAGGACGCCTGCCGCATCACGCTGCGCATCTCGGCCGGCAGCCTGCCGGTGCCGCAGCAGCGCTACGACTTCATGGCGGCCACGTTCCTCAAGGGCATGTACTGGCTGATCGGCGAGAAGGTGACGCCGCTCCGCGTGCACCACCCCTACGCCGCGCCGGCCGATCCCACCCCTTGGGAGACCGCCTTCGGCTGCCCGGTGCACTTCGGCGCCCCCGCCTTTGTCATCGAGCTGCCGCTGGCGGCGCTGGACCAGCCCTTCCCCACCGCCGACGCCACCGTGGGCGAGATGTGCGAGCGCATGGTCGCCCAGCTGGCCGCCGAACAGGGCGGCTGCATCACGGCGCGCGTGCGCCAGGCGCTGATGCAGCTGATCTCCAAGGGCGACCCGCGGCGTGAACTGGTAGCCGCCACGCTGTGCATGAGCGAACGCACGCTGCAGCGCCGCCTCACCGAAGAAGGCACCAGCTTCATCGAGCTGGTCGACGACACCCGGCGCGAGCTGGCGCAACGCTATTTCGTCAACGGCGCCTACAGCCCGACCGAGATGAGCTTCGCCCTCGGATTCTCCGATCCGAGTAATTTCTACCGCGCCTGCAAACGCTGGTTCGGACGCACGCCGAATACCTTGCGCTGCGCCGCTTGATATATCTCTCATATTCTTCGACGGGCACCGCCGAAGAATATCCAGGGCAACTTTCGAGAAATGGAGCCGGCCGGCTCCATTTTTCATTTCCGGAATATCTCGACTCTATTTGAAACGACGGCCCGGCAGACCCTGTTTCACCTGCGCCACAGGGGTTACTACGTAAGGGCTTGCCGGGCTTCACTTCCAGAGGCAAAACGGGATTCTCCGCGATCCTCCGGGAAGCCACCGAAGACCCCCTTCCGAACTAGGGAAGATACCCTCCGGCGCTGGATTCGCAAGCCATGGCCTTGGCTCCGCAAGTCAGTGCGATGCAGCGCAAACACGACCATAGTTCAGTCACGCGCTTCAAGTAACAGTTTCGCGGCGGCAGGCCCTCAACAGAGTGGCCGACGACACCCGGGGCAAAACCCCAGGGCGCAGAAACTTGAATTGTTCGCGAGGGGTTTTCAAGGTTCCAAATTCATAGACTTTTATTCTGGAGAGACAAACATGAACATGCTCAAGCTTACCGCCGCTGCCGCCCTCGTCGCCGCTTCCCTGTCGGCCTCGGCCATGACCACCATCGCTGACGACGAACTGAGCACCGTGTCCGGCCAGGACGGCGTGTCGATCGCTGCCAACCTGAACATCAACATCGGTTCGTTCCAATACACGAACACCAGCGCCAACGGCTCGTCGGTCAACTTCAAGGACATCAACGTGACCGGCCTGGTCGCGATGACCGTCGACGTCCTGAACAACGCCGCCGCCCTGACCGAGTTCACGCCGATCATCGCCGGCTATGACGTCGCCAACGCCGCCACCAACGGCGCCAAGATCGCCACCTGGCTCGGCGGCTCGGACGTCGTCCAGTTCGCCTTCCCGCAACTGAGCGTCAGCCACAACCTGGCTCCGACGATCACCGTCGGCGCGATCACGCTGGGCGCCGGCACGGCCTCGTTCGGCTCGTTCGCCATCAACCACCTCGACCTGCAAGGCACGACGGTCCTGATGTGGGCGCACTGATCTAGCGGATCCACGGGATCTCCCCGTCGCCGCGGAGATCCCGACCCGCACGCACAAAGGCTCCGTGAATTCGTCACGGAGCCTTTTTTTCCCTTGTTGACCCGGCCGCCTCGGCTCGCATAATCGTGGCCCGTCGCGCCACCTTCTGCGTCCCGCCGCCCCGGCGAGAGCACCCCATGAACCAGTCCCAAGTCCAGGTCGCGTTGCTTGCCGCCGCCCTCGCGCTCGCCGCCGGGCCGGCCGCCGCACAGGGCGTCCCGCTCGACGACCGGCAGCTGTCCGGCGTCTGGGGCCAGGCCCTGCTGGACCTGACGAACACGACCCAGGGCAACTACGCCTTCTCGCGCCTGACGCTCAATGCCGACGTCACGCTCTCCGCCTCGCTCTCCGGCCTGCAGCTGGGAACGAAGAACGGCGTCTCCGACATCAACATCGGCACCCTGAACTTCGGCCGCAGCGACCTGGGCGACGCCGCCCGCACCGTCGCCATCACCAGCCCGTATTTCGAGTGGGTCTACTCGGGCACCGTCGGCAGCGCCGACCGCCAGGTGGTGGGCATGCGCCTGGGCTTCGGCGGCATCGCGGGCGACGTCGGCCTGACGATGAACACCGTCAGCGGCGCGCTGACGATCAACACCGACGCCAACGGCCTGATGAGTTCCACCGGGTCGCAGTCGACGACGCTGACGGGCAGCTCCTGCGCCTGCACGCTCGCGCTGAACCAGATCGGCGGCGTGACCGCCGGCGACGGCAACGGCGCCAGCCGCGACTTCTTCCTGTCCATCCTCAAGAGCGCGCTGACCTGGCCGACCACGGACGCCACCGTCGGCGCCGCCACGCAGGCCCAGGCCGGCTTCTGGCTGAACTGGGCGGACAAGTTGAAGGCGATCAACACCACGGGCACCGTGCCTCCCAACATTCCCAAGATCGGGCCCTGATGCGCCGCGCCGTGGCCCGCGCGCTGCAGATCGCCGGCACCGCGAGGTGCTGGCCGGCGGGTGCCGGCCGGCTAACCGCCGTCTGCATCGGCGTGATGGTGGCAAGCGCTGCGCTGGCCGCGCCCCCGGCCCGGACGCCGCAAACGACGTCCGATGCCGAGTCGCACATGCTGCCGCTCGGCGACGACGAACTGGCCTCCGTGCGCGGCGCCGACGGCATCGCGTTCAACCTCCAGAATTTCTCGCTGCTGAGCAGCGCCACCGACCCGTTGTCGCTCACCTACCTGTCGCCCGGCGGCAGCTCGCTGACCCTGTCGCGCCTGGACCTGTCGCGCACCGACGACGCCGACCCGTTCGCCGACCCCTACCAGCTGACGCTCGTCTCGCGGCCCGCCCTGCCCGACCTGATCTCGCTGAGCTTTCCGCTGAACACGCAGGGCACGCAGGTGTGGTCGCTGACCACCGACTTCTCGCACTGCGATGCCGTCACCGCGGGCGCGTGCACCGGCACCAACTTCGTGGGCGGCACGCTGCAGGTCGCCGGTCTGACGTTCAAGGGCGGCGGCCTGACGATCCAGCCGTCCAACATCGCCGATACGCAAGGCATCGCGTTCGGCCTGGGCACGCAGGTCGACATCGGCAGCCTGTCGGTCTACTCGCACGGCCGCACCGCCGGCGACATCGCCAACACGATAGACACCAGCGACGCGCTGACGCTGTCGGGCATCCACCTGGCCGACGCCAGCACCGGCCACGCCTGGATGCTGGCCGACCTCGACCGCCATCCCGGCCTGCTGAACGCGCAGACCGACACGACCAGCTCCTACCTGCACCTGCAGGTCGGCTGGCCGACCACCGCCGACCCGGTGCCCGCGGCCCGGCTGGTCATCGACAACATCTCGTTCACGACCATCGGCAGCGCCGGCGCGACCACCACCGACCTCGGGTCGGCCAGGATCGACTCGCTGCAGATCAACTACGTCGACGTCAAACTCCGGACCGGGCACTGAGCCCCCCCACCATGCTGCATCGCCCCCTCCTCGCCTGCGCGCTCGCCCTGGCCGCGAGCCCGGCCCTCGCCGACAAGAAACCCCTCGACGACGACGAACTGCGCGGCGTCGCCGGCCAGGGGGTCTCGATCGCCGTGCACCTCGAGCTCAACAGCGGCCTGTTGACGGGTCAACCGGTCGACAGCCGCATCTCGGCGGGTTTCACCGTCGGCGGCGTCACCACCTACGCCATCGCGCAGAACTTCGGCGGCCTGCTGAACCTGTTCTCCGTCACGCTGGATCCGCTGACCATGCCGGACGGCTCGGGCTACCTCGCGATCGGCATGCCGGGGCTCGTGCAGGCCAAGGAATTCGGCGTGCGCGCCATCGGCGTGCAGACCGACCTGGCCGCGCCGATCAACAACAGCCTCGGCTCCCTGCTCCTCAATGGCTCGGCCACGATGACCGGCCAGCTGAACGTGTGGGCCAAGTAGGCCCGCGCCGACGAAAGCTCCCCATGCTCCTGATCTTCCTCGGCGCCATCGCCGTCGCCATCCTCGGCGGCGGCGTGCTCTCGCGCAATGAGCCGCTGAACCATCCGCCGCTCGAATACCCGCTGAACCTGTCCAGCGTCAACCAGAGCCAGGCGGTGGAGCCGGTGCAGGTCTTTCCGAACCAGTACTACAAGTACAAGCACATCGTCCACCAGGCCTTCGACTACAGCTGCGGCTCGGCGGCCCTGACGACGATCCTGCAGTTCCACCTGGGCCTGGCCGTCACCGAGAAGGACGCGATGGAAGGCATGCTGGAGCACGGCGAGAAGGACAAGATCATCGCCCGCCGCGGCTTCTCGCTGCTGGACATGAAGCGCTACGTGGCCACGCTGGGCAGCGACAGCGGCGGCTTTCGCGCCGACATCGCCGACCTGGCCAAGCTGGACCAGCCGGCCATCGTGCCGATCGACTACGCGGGCTTCAAGCACTTCGTCGTCGTCAAGGGCATCCGCGACGGCAAGGTCTTCATCGCCGATCCCTCGGCCGGCAACATCGCGTTCTCGGTGGAGGAATTCACCGGGCTGTGGGACAAGGGCACGCTGTTCGTGATCTACCCCTCCAAGACCCGGCCGGTGGTGCAGTCCAGCCTGGCCCTGACTGAGCAGGAGCTCGGCACGATCTCGCCGGACCTGGTGCGCGCGGACATCGCCCTGCGCCCCGTGGACAATCGCGACGCGCTGGAGCGCGCCGTCCAGTCCGGCCTTGCAAATATCCAATTCAAGCGTCAATGAACATGAAATCGGCAGACCGCAACGCCCTTGTCCTGGCCATCACGAGCGGGCTCCTGTGCGCCAGCGTCGCGGTCCATGCGCAACCCGACAACCAGCCGGCCGCCAACACGCCGGCCGCCCCGGATGCGCCGCCGGCGCCCGCCAATGGCGCGCCGGCCGCTCCGGGGGACGCGCGCGAGGCCTTGAAGAAGCAGGCCGGCGACGTCGACCAGGCGGCGCTGCTCAAGGACACGCTGACCAAGACCGACCGCCAGTATTCGCTGCTGCGCGCCGGCCGTTCGGCCGTCAACTACAGCCTGAGCTACACCTACATCGGCCAGCAGTCGATCGACGCGGGCTTCGACAACACCGGCAACATCGACCTGTTCAAGATCGAGAACACGCGCTCGCACACGGTCACCAACTCGCTGTCGGTCGACTACGGCCTGCTGGACAACGTGACGGTCTCGGGCACCTTCCCCCTGGTCAGCAAGTTCACGCAGAGCAGCGCGTTCGGCGGCGTGGCCACCGGCATCGGCGACCTGACCTTCGGCGCGCGCTACCAGCCGTTCACCCAGAATCCTTCCGGCCCCACCTTCACGTTCACCTCGCAGCTGAACCTGCCCACCGGCCGCAGCCCGTTCAAGACGCTGGAAGGCGCCAACCTGTCCACCGGCTCGGGCTACGCGTCGGGCACGCTGGGCGTCAACGCCTCGCAGGTGTTCGATCCGGTGGCGCTGTTCGGCTCGCTGAACCTCACGCTGGCCAAGAGCGTCGACCACCTGAGCCAGTACCGCTCGGCCGACGGCTCCACGCTGACGGGCCTGCGGCCCGGCAAGAGCATCGGCTTCGGCGCCGGCTTCACGTATGCGCTGTCGTACGCGGTCTCCACCAGCGTGTCGTTCCAGGAGACGGTCACCACCGACTCCTACATCACCTACATCCCCAACGGCGGCGCCTCCACCACGCGCCCCACCTCGATGCAGGTGGCGGCCATCCTGAACTTCGGCCTGGGCCTGCGGCTGAGCCCGAAGACGACCGTCAACCTGAGCGCCGGCGTCGGCCTGACCACGGACTCGCCGGACTTCAGCCTGAGCCTGAGCGTGCCGCTCACCTTCGCGCTGTTCTGACCCCATGACCGACCTCTCGACGACGTGCCTCGCGCGCCGCCAGACGGCGCCCCACCGTGTTCCGATGACGATCGGGGCCGGGCTGCTGCTCTGCGCCTTCGCCCTCACCCCGGCGCATGCCGCGCTGACCGAAAACCTCGCTGTCAGTCCCGTGGCGATGTCGCTGGGCAACGCGGTCACGGCCGACCCGCCCGGGCTGGACTCGATCCACTTCAATCCCGCGGGCCTGGCCAAGATCCAGGCCGACACCCGCTCGGACACGGTGTTCGGCGCCGCGCTGCGCACCACCGCGAGCTTCCACCAGCCGGCCGGCTTCGACATCGGCGGCTACACGGAAGACCCGCTCGCCGGCACCACCTCCTCGCACAACGGGCAGGCGATCTTCATCCCGATCGCCGGCGTGGCCAGTCCGCGCATCCCGATCGCGCTGGCGGCCGGCCTGGGCCTGTCGTGGCACAACGAAGGCTCGCCCTGGACCTTCGCCACCGCCACCTACGTGCCGCAGGGCGTGGGCATCGACCGCTCGAAGAACCCGAACGACCCGGCGCGCTTCGACGGCAAGAAGGTGGTGATCCAGCGCCTGGTGTACCTGTCGCCGTCGGTGGGCTACAAGGTCAACGACCAGTTCAGCGTCGGCCTGGCGATCCCGATCGCCCACCAGGGCTTCGCGCTCGAGACCGACATGCGGTTTCCCAACAAGCTGCTGGGCATCATCGGCAAGCTGCAGGACGCCTGGTGCGGCAACAGCGGCAACCCGCTCGACACCCTCGGATTCGGCCTGTGCGGCACCGACTCCACCGGCCAGCAGAGCGGCCGCCTGCGGCCCTTCCAGAGCATCGGCGCGATGCGCTTCGCCGCGACGTCGCCGGCCGACGTCACCTTCAACGTGGGCGCGCTGTGGCAGCCGGCGGACGAGATCGGCTTCGGCGCGGTCTACCAGTCGGGTTCGAAGACGGTGATGACGGGCACCTACAACTTCCACGCCGAGCCGATGCTGCCGGAGTTCGTGCGCCACATGTACCAGTCGCTGTTCGGACCGATCGTGGCCTCGATGTTCGGCTTCCCGACGTCCATCCCGAAGGACCAGGGCGGCAACTTCACGATGATCCTGCCGACGCCGGCGCACTGGCAGTTCGGCGTCAAGCTCAAGCCCATCACCGGCCTGCAGTGGAACATCGACGCCGGCTGGACGGACTGGGGCAAGTGGAACGACCTCACCTTCCAGTTCGACCGCACGGTCAACCTGCTCGAGATGGCGCGCATCTTCGGCCAGGCCGATTCCACCAAGCTGATCATCCCGCGCGGCTACCGCAGCGTCTGGAGCTACGGCACCGGCCTGCAGATCGACGTCGCCGACGGCCTGAAGCTGCGCCTGGGCTACGAGCCGCGCAAGAGCTCGGTGCCGGCCGACAAGCTGGACCTGATCGCGCCGATGCCCAACCTGCCGGTCAAGAGCATCGGCTTCAGCTACGCGCTCAAGGACGGCATGAAGATCGAGACCGGCTTCAGCTACGCCAAGGGCCGCTTCAACGCGCCCGCCGACACCGACTGCAACCTGAACTGCTCCAATTTCTTCAACGTGATCTACAACCCGTATGCCGGCCTCGACGTCTCCGGGACGCTGGTGCTGCGCTATTTCGGGATGAAGCTGACGCAACCTTTCTGACGACCGCTCTCCTGCCCATGCAAGCCATCCATCGCCCCCTCGCTTCCCTCTTCCTCGCCGCCACGCTGGGCATCGCCTCGATGGCCCACGCGCAGGGCGCCGCACCCGACGCCGAGAAGCAGAAGCTGATCGACCACATCCTGACGCTGTACCACCCCGAGAACAGCGTGCTGGTGGCCATCCAGCGCCCGGCCACCGAAGCCCTCGAGAAGTCCAGCATCGCCCTGCAGACCGCCCACGTCCCGAAGGACCGCAGCGACAAGACGATGAAGGACATCGGCACCGACGTGCAGAAGTACGTCGACTCCACGATGCCCATGGCCATCGCCAGCGCGAAGAAGAACGTCGGCCCGGCCGCAGGGCCGCTGCTCGCGCAGAACTTCACGACCGAGGAACTGCGCCAGCTGGTCGCGTTCCTGGAGTCGCCGGTGAAGTCGAAGTTCGAGAAGCTGGTGCCGCAGATGGAGAACGCCGTGGGCCAGAAGGTGCAGGCCGACGTCGGCGTGCAGGCCAACAAGAAAATCCAGGTGCTGACCGAGTCCGTGGGCACCAAGCTCCGCGTGGCGGCGACGCTGAACTGACCATGTCGACCCCGCGCTCGCTCGCCGCATTGGGTACGCTGTTCGCGCTCGTCGCCTGTGGCGGCGGCGGGGGCGCCTCGTCGACGCCCGCGCCCCCGCCGTCCAGCGGCGGCGCGGCCGTGCTGAGCGTCGCGCTGGCCGGCGGAGCCAGTCCCGGCATCGACCACCTGTGGGTGACCGTCACCGGCCTGGCCCTGCACGCCGACGCGTCGCACGTCTACGGCGACGGCGACAGCGGCTGGGTGGTCGCGACGCTCGCCGCGCCCATGACGCTGGACCTGGCCGACCCGGCGCTGTCGCAGGGCCAGTCGGTGTCGCTGCTCAAGCAATCCATTCCCACGCTGGGCACCTTTGCCCAGTTGCGCCTGCTGCTGGCCGCGTCCGATCCGAACACCACGCTGGCCGCATCGGCCGTCGCCAGGGGCCTGACCTACAACGACCAGGTGCAGTACACCGACGCCGGCGGCGTCCACGTCGTTCCGCTGGAGCTGCCCGACCCGCTGTCGGGCATCCGCCTGCTGACCCCGTTCAACCTGAGCGCCGACACCACCACGCCGCTGTCCATCGAATGGAACGCCAGCGCGTCGCTGGTGCGGCGCGCGTCGACGGGTGGCCCGGACCGCTTCACGCTGCGCAACGAGCTGCAGCTGTACAACCAGCAGCTGCTGACCGCGCTCGGCGACGGCAGCCTGCAGATCGACGGCAGCATCTTCGACTCGATCTCGGGCCAGCTCGACACCTCCGGGTTCTGCACCGGCGCGAGCCACGCGGGCTGCATCCACGACGTGGTCGCCAGCGCCACCAGCATCTCCGCCGACAGCCGCTTCCACGCCGAGGTGCGCAGCGTCAACGTGGGCGCGAACGGCAGCTTCCTGCTGTACCCGCTGCCCAGCCAGTCGCTGTACGACGTCGTCATTCGCGGCGGCAACATGGAGACGATCGTCGTGCGCAACGTGTTCGTCGACCCTACCGGCATCCTGAAGCCGGCGCCGACGGCGCTCAGCAGCACCGCCACGCCGATCGTCCCGGTGCTCGACACCGGCGAGCGCGCGGTCACCGTCACCGACGCGCTGGCGCCGGCCGGCAGCCGCGTGTTCTTCGGCCAGACGATCGCCGGCAGCGGCGGCGGCGCCGGCTCGACCGACATCCCGTATGCGATCGAGGCCGGCGCCGCGGATCCGGCCACGGGTCGACTCCTGGATCCGGTCACGCTGCCAGGCGGACCGCTGCATTACGCGACGTACAACGCCAGCACCGACGGCAACGGCGTGCCGCCGGCGTTCACCACGGTCACGCCTACCGAAGGCGCCGGCGCCTGGACGGTCTGGTCGCAAGGCACGCTGGCGACGACCACCAGCGCGTCGACGACGCTCGCCGCGGCGGCCACCAGCGTGGTGGCACCCGCGCCGCTGGCGGCCAGCGGCCTGGCGAGCGGCACCGTCAACGTCACGCTCTCGGGCACGTCCAGCAACGCAGCGGACCACGCCGAGCTGGTCGTCTCCAACGACGGCGGCACGGTGGCGGTGGTGGACGTGTCGCCGCTGCTCGCGTCGCACGGCGGGGCCACGGCGGTCGGCGTGCCCAGCGGCACGTCCGGCGCGAGTCCCGCGGCGGCGATCTACGGCGTGGCCGTGCACACCTGGGTCAGCGGCGCGGCCGCGACAACGGGGCGCTGGGCGCGCGTGACCGCGCCGGTCAGCCTGGCCGGCGCGACCAGCGCGAATGTCGCACTGGTCCTGCCCTGACCACCAGGCCGGCGTCGACCGGTCAGTGCTTGTGCTGGATCGCGTCGAGGCTGGGCAGCGACGGCAGTGCGAACAGCAGCGGGAACGGCAGCACCGGCAGCGTGACGTTGCTGGTGATCGGCGTCAGCGCGTTGCTCAGCGCCAGCATGGTCTGGGCGATCTTCAGGGTCGTCTGCAGGCTGGTGGTGGCGGTCTGCATGCGTTGCTGCGTGAGCTGGCGATCCAGGCTCTGCAGGTTGTCCATCGGCAGCGAGCCGAGGGCCGCCAGCGCATCGGCGGCGGCCGAGGCCGAGACAGCGCTGCTGCCCTGCTCCTTGGCGCTGAGGGCGCCGAGCGCGGTCAGCGTCGGGTCGTTCAGGCCGCGGCCGTAGACATCGGACATCTCCGATTCGCTCAGCGCGCGCAGGTCGCCTGCCGCGGCCGCGGCGCCGGTCGACGACAGGGCCAGGGTGGCGGCCAGCGCGAGGCCATGGGGGATGCAGCTGAACTTCATTCGCGTCTCCAGTCCGGGATACAGGTGCGGCCGCGGCCGGATCTGGATGGCGATCTGGAGCAGCCCTTGCTGACCTTATCGACAGCGCTGCTGGAGGAATGAGCGGCGCGAACGCCGGGCTTCGAGAACTAGTTCACGGGCTGCAAACCGAGCAGCGCGAAGCTGACCAGCCAGTGCGTGGCGACGAAATCGCCGCCGGTCACGTGCGGCCACGCCGCCTGCCAGTGCGCCTGCGCCGCGCGCGCGAAGCGCTCGCGCAGCGGCGCGGGCAAGGTGCTCGCGCCCGCGAGCGCGCGCAGGCACCACGCGCGCGACAGGTTCAGGCCGTCCAGGTGCACCAGTTGGCCGTCGCTGCGGTCGCTGACGACGGCCGGCGCATCCCAGCGCGCCAGCGCCGCGGCGGCGGGCGCGAACCGTGCCCACCACGCCTCGAAGCCGGCGCCGAGCACGCGCTGCATCAGCAAGGCCTCGCACAGGCCCGGCGACAGGAAGTCGGTGCCGCTGGGCTCGTACAGCGCGGGGTAGGCCGCGTCGGCGCCGAACCAGCCGGACGCGGCGCCATCGATGGCCTCGCGCAGCGCGACATCGCCGACGACGTGCGCGAAGTCGCGCGCCAGCAGCAGCGCGAACGCCGAGTTCGCGTGCGTGCCGGCGCGCACCGGGTAGTGGCTGCGCTGCAGGAAGTCGGCCAGCCGGCGTGCGATCTCGTCGGCCAGCGGCCGCAACGCGGCGGCCCAGCGCGCCGTCGCCGCGTCGTTGTCCGATTGAATGACAAGTTCGGATTGCAGCTTCAGCAGCCAGGCCCAGCCATAGGGACGTTCGAAGCTGGCGCGTCCGGGCGTGCGCAGGTACGCGAGCTCGCGCTCGACCAGCTCGGGCCGCAGGTGGGCGTCGAAGCGGCGCGTGATCGCGTCGCTGCGGGCCAGCCGCGGCGCGATCGCGCGCAGGCGCAGCAGCGACCAGTGCATGTGGACGCTGGAATGCCAGTCGAAGCAGCCGTCGAAGACCGGGTGCATCTGCTGCGGCAGCCCATGGTCGTGCTCGTCGAGGATCAGGTGGTCGAGCTTGTGCGGGAAGCGCCGCGCCAGCACGTCCAGCGCGCAGTCGGCGAGCGCGGCGGCGCTGGCGTGGATGTCGTGGTCGGCGGTGCGGGCATTCATGGCGCCGATTCTGCAACAGCCCGGCCGCGCGGCGCGCCGACTTCATCCTGGGGATGGCGAGCCCCGGGTGCCGGTGATGTGATCCGATCCTGCCGGCGGCTCCCGGTTCCGGCCCCAAAGGATCGCCATGTCGACGCCGTACCTTGCCGAGATTCGACTCACGAGCTTCGCGTTCGCGCCCCGGGGCTGGGCCCTGTGCAATGGCCAGCTGCTGGCCATCAACCAGAACCAGGCGCTGTTCGCGCTGCTGGGCACGACCTACGGCGGCAATGGCCAGACCACCTTCGCGCTGCCCAACCTGCAAGGTCGGGCGCCGATGCATTTCTCGGGCGTGCATCCGCTGGGCCAGGCCGCCGGGGCCGAAACCCACACCCTCGCCGTGGCCGAGATCCCGTCGCACGCGCACACCCTGCGCGCCTCGGGCAAGGTGGCCGCGAGCTCGTCGCCCGCCGGCGGCGTGCTGGCGGCCCCGGTGCGCGGCGCCACGCCCGCCTATGCCGCGGTGGGCAACCTCGTGCCCCTGAACCCGGCGGCCATCGCGGCGACCGGCGGTGGCCAGCCGCACGAGAACCGCCCGCCCTACCTCACGGTGAACTTCATCATCGCGTTGCAGGGCATCTTCCCGTCGCGCAACTAGCGAGGTCCCATGTCTTCACCCTACGTCGGCGAGATCCGCCTGTTCGCCGGGAACTTCGCCCCCCAGGGCTGGGCGTTCTGCGATGGCCAGCTGCTGTCCATCGCCGAGAACACGGTGCTGTTCGAGCTGATCGGCACCACCTACGGCGGCGACGGACAGGTCACCTACGCGCTGCCCGACCTGCGCGGGCGCGTGCCCGTGCACCAGGGCGGCAACGGACAGTCGAACTACGTCGTCGGCCAGTCCGGCGGCGTCGAGACGGTCACCCTGACCGCGGGCCAGATGCCCTCGCATCGCCACCCGATGCTGGCCAGCACCACGCCGGCCGGCGCCACGCACGGCCCGTCGGAGGTGCTCGGCAGTTCCACCGCGATGAACCTGTACGGCACGGGGACGCCCAACATGGCCATGGATCCGAACGCCATCACCCAGGTCGGCGGCGGCCAGCCGCACGACAACATGCCGCCCTTCGTCGCGCTCAGCTACATCGTGTCGCTGTTCGGCGTGTTTCCCTCGCAAAACTGACTGGAGGCGACCATGGCCGATCAATTCGTGGGCGAGGTCCGCCTGTTCTGCGGCAACTTCGCGCCGACCGGATGGGCGTTCTGCAACGGGCAGGTGCTGCCCATCTCGCAGAACACGGCGCTGTTCTCGCTGCTGGGCACCAACTACGGCGGCGACGGCAAGAGCACCTTCGGCCTGCCCAACCTGCAAGGCGCCTTTCCGATGCACGCCGGCGGCGGCGCCGGCCCGGGCCTGAGCCCGCGCAGCGTCGGCGAGACGGGCGGCAGCGAGGCGGTGACGCTGGGCGCCGCGCAGCTGCCGGCGCATGGCCACGGGATGGTGGCGGTCGCGGGCGCGACCACCGGCACGCCCGGCGCCACCGTCAGCCTGGCGCCCACCTCCAACGGCAGCGGCCTCTACCGCGCACCCGACGCGGTCTACCTGGCCACGGCAGCGTCCGACCTGGGCCCCAGCGGCGGCGGCGCCGCGCACGACAACCTGCCGCCCTACCTGGCCGTGTCCTTCATCATCGCCCTGCAAGGCATCTTCCCGCCGCGCTCGTGAGCGCGCGCCCCGCCATGACCGCCGACGACGTGATCACGCTGCGCGACGCACTGGCATCGGATCGCGCATTCCTGGTCGCGCTGTACGCCAGCACGCGCGCCGAGGAGTTCGCGCACCTGGGCTGGCCGGTCGAGATGGAGCGCAATTTCATGAAGACGCAGTTCGAGGCGCAGCGGCGCGACTATGAGCGCCGCCACCCGGGCGCCCGCTGCGAGATCGTCGAGCTGCGCCGCTGCCCCATCGGCCGCCTGTGGGTGGCGCAGGACGCGCGCAGCCTGACGGTGCTCGACATCTCGCTGGTGGACGGGCTGCGCGGCCAGGGCATCGGCAGCGCATGCCTGCGGCGCGTGCAGTCCCGCGCCGCGGCGACCGGGCTCGACGTCGAACTGCAGGTCGTGGTCGGCAACCCGGCGCAACGCCTGTACGAGCGCCTGGGCTTTCGAAAGGTCGGCGAGGCCGGGGTGCGCCAGGCGATGGCCTGGAAGCCCGGCACGCGGCACGCGCCCCAATCCAAGGAGAAGAATCATGAACAAGCGTGAGTTCGTGGCCGGCGGGATGGCTGCCGTCGTCGCCGCGCCGGCCCTGGCCCTCGACGCGCCGGGCAACGCACCGCGCGCCGGCCTGCGCGAGTTGCTGACGCGCACCCGGCGCCTGCCCGACCTGGCCGGGCGGGCCGACGCCGCCGCGTTCGCGGCCTACGTCGGCGAGCGCTTCACGGTCGTCGCCGGCCCCGGCACGGGCGAGCAACTGGTGCTCGCGGCCGTGGCGCCGGTCGCGCGCTGCGCGGCCACCGAGCAATTCGACGTCGCGTTCGTGCCGGTCGGCGCTGCCCGCGCACCGGCCACCGCCGACGGCCTGCGCCTGCTGGCGCACGCCACCGGCCAGCGCCTGGCGCTGCACCTCGAACGCGGCAGCGCGCGCTACACGGCCCGCTTCAACCTGCTGGCCTGAACGCGTCAGTCGGCGCGCGGGCGCACCCACCAGATGGCCGCGCACAGTGCCAGTCCCACGACGTACAGGAGCCAGGTCGGACCGGTGACGTAGCCGTAGAGCATCAGCGCCAGGCCCAGCCAGCGGATGCGCGGTTGGGCCACCCCCTTGCCGTAGCGCCAGGCGGCGAAGCCGGCCAGGCTGAACAGGATGCAGCCGAAGATCCAGGCCGGACTCGGCAGCGTCAAGCCGGCGTCCTGCGCGGCTTGGAGGGCTTCGGTGGGGTTCATGCAGACTGGCAGCGGTGTAAGCGCAGTATGCGCGAGCGACGTGAACGCTGCGTTGCAGGGCATCCCGCTTGCCCGTGACGAGCGCGCCACCGACGGCGCCGCACAGGAGCGCAGCATGAACATCGAGATCGAGAACCCCGGCGCCCACGACCCCGCCCTCACCCGCGACCATGCGGCCGGCGTCCGTCAACAGACCGCCAGTCCCGCCGAACGCGCGCTCGCGCCGGAGGCCGATGCGCCGTTGCAGAGCGCCGACGCCCGGGCCGACGACGGCACCTACGTGGGCCAGGCCGGCGGCTACATGGGCGGCGACCTGCCCGCCGTCGACAGCGGCACGGCCCGCGTGAATCCGGGCAGCGAGCGCGGCGACGGCGCCTACGGCTTCCCGGCCGGCCCCGGCGTGGGGATGCCGGGCGGCGAGCACCAGCCGGCGGCGCAGAAGCCCGACGTGCTCCCGCCGCAATATCCCGAGCGTTGAAGGGGAAAAGAAGACAGCCCGGACGCGAGTCCGGGCTGTGAAGCCGGCAGCCAGGGAGGAAAGAGGAAAGGCGCGCTGCCGGGGGATACCCCATCGAAAGGTACCCATGCAGTAGAGCGCGCTCGCGTATCCGGCGTATCGCCGGTTTGCGTCAAGCCGGACAAGTGCGTTCGTCACGCCGCCATTGGCCCGGCGCAACAACGCGGGCGGTTCGCCAGCCTGCGGCGACAGCCGGATACACCGGGTGCGGAAATCCCCACGATACTGGGCGCTGCGCGCCGGACTTCGACGGCGCGTCGGGAGTTCGCAGGCAATGGTGCAGGGCAAGTGGGTGCGTCGAGTGGGCGCGGCGATCGCCACGCTGGTGGCGCTGTGGGTCATCATGTGGCTGGCGGTGCCGCCGCTGGTCAAGTGGCAGGCGCCGGGACGGCTCGCGGCCGTGCTGGGACGCGCCGTGACGCTGGGCGCGGTCGACTTCCATCCGTGGGGACTCGAGATCGTGCTGCACGACCTCGCCATCGGCCCGGCGCCCGGCGCCTCCGCACCGCCGCTGCTGCAGGTCGCCCGCATCCGCGCCAACCTGGCGGCATCGTCGATCTTCCGGCGCGCGCCGGTGATCGAGGCGATCGACCTCGACCAGCCGCGCATCGCACTGACCCGCACCGCGCCGGGCCACTACGACGTCGACGACCTGATCCGCCGCTTCACGCCCCAGCCCGGCGCGGCGCCGTCCGAACCGGCGCGCTTCGCGCTGTACAACCTGCAGGTGCGCGACCTCGCCCTGCGCTTCGACGACCGCCCTGAAGGCCAGTTGCACGTGGTCGACCGGTTCAACCTGTCGCTGCCGTTCCTGTCGAACCTGCCGGCCCAGGTGGACATCACCGTGCAGCCGCACCTGGCCTTCCGCCTCAACGGCGCCGCCTTCGACAGCGCCGCGCAGGCGACGCCGTTCGCCGCCACGGACCGCGCGACGCTCAAGCTGAGCCTGGCCGATCTCGACGTGCGCCCCTACCTGGGCTACCTGCCCGATTCGCTGCCGGTGCGCGTGGCCGCGGGCGTGCTGTCGGCGGACCTGGCGCTGGCCTTCACGCAGCCGCCCACGGGCTCGCCCAGCGTGGCGCTCAAGGGCTGGGTGGCAGCGCACGACCTCGCGCTGAACAACGGCGCCGGCCTGCCGCTGCTCGCCTGGAAGCAGGCGCGCGTGGGCCTGGCCGACGTGCAGCCGCTGGCGCGCAAGCTCGCGTTCGACAGCGTGCGGCTGGAGGGCGTGCAGTGGCACCTCGACCGCGACGCGAACGGCAGCATCGACACGTTGCGCGCCGGCGCGCCGGCGCAGGCGGCGGCGGCCTCCGCCGCCGGCGCCCCCGACGCCACCCCCGAGCCGCCCTGGGAAGTCCGCGTGGCGGCATTCGACATCGTCGACAGCCAGATCCTGTGGAACGACGCCGTGGTCCGGCCCGCGGCCGCGCTGCGCTTCGACGGCCTCGCGCTCAGCGCGAAGAAGCTGCAGTGGCCGGCGACGGCGCCGATGGCGTTCACGCTGGCGGCCGGCGTCGCCCCGCAGGCGGCGAGCGCCGCCCTGCCCGCGACCGCGGCCGTGTCGGCGCCGGTGCCGGCGCGCGTCGCCTTCGAAGGCACCGCAGGCACCCAGGACGCCCAGGTGGCCATCACGCTGTCCGACCTGTCGCTGGCCACGCTCGCGCCCTACATCGCGCAGTCCGTGATCCCGCGCGTCGACGGCGTGCTGGGCGCAAAGGCGTCGCTCACCTGGTCGGCCAAGGCCGATGCCCCCGCGCTGAAGATCGTGGTCGCCGACGCGACACTGGCCGCGCTGCGCGTGCAGCCCGCGGGCAGCGCACCGGCGGCGAGCTGGGACAGCCTGGCGCTGCGCGACGTGCAGCTGGACGTCCAGGCCCGCACGGTGAGCGTGGACGGCGTGAAGCTGCTGCATCCCGGCGTGCAGGTGATGCGCGAGGCCGACGGGCAGCTCGACGCCGCACGCTGGCTGCGCGCGAGCGCCCCGGCACCCGCCGGCGCGCCGTCGCAGGCGGCGGGCGCGCCCTGGCACGTGCAGGTGCGCAACGCGACGCTGTCCGACGGGCTGCTGCAGTTCGCCGACGCGTCGCTGCATCCCGAGCAGCACCTGCCGCCGGTGCGCGCCGAGCTGCGCCAGCTGCAGGTCGAGGTGCAGGACTTCGCCTGGTCCGGCGACCGCCCCATGCCGCCGGCCCGGGTGACGTTGTCCGCGCGCATCGGCCGCCCGTCCCTGGCCGGCTCCCGCTCGCCGCGCGGCGGCGAGCTGGGCTGGAAAGGCACGCTGGGCGCGAGCCCGTTGACGGCCAGCGGCAACCTGCGCATCGTGCGCTTTCCGGTGGCCCTGGTCACGCCCTGGGTGGCCGAGCGGCTGCCGGTGAGCCTGCTGCGCGCCGAGGCCGGCTACGTCGGGCGCGTGGACCTGCGCGCGGCCCCGGCTGGCCTGGCCGTGACGGCCACGGGTGATGCGCTGCTGGGCGACGTGCACCTGACGACGCTGGCCGCCGCGCCACCGGCGAGCGCCGCATCGACGGCGTCCGCCACGCCGCCCGACGAACTGCTCGGCTGGCAGTCGCTCTCGCTCAAGGGCCTGAAGTTCGCGCTCAAGCCGGACGCGACACCCCGGCTGGACATCGCCCAGGTCGACCTCGACGACCTGTTCGCGCGCGTGCTCGTCACCGAACAGGGCCGGCTGAACCTGCAGGACATCGGCGGCGCCAGCGCAGGCGCGACGCCGCCCGGCGACGCGGCCTCCGCACCGCCGGCGCCGCCGGCGAGCGCGGCGGCGGCGGCGTCGACTCCGCTGCCGATCGACATCGCCATCGGCGGCATCCGCCTCGTCAACGGCCGCGTCGACTACACCGACCACTTCGTGCGGCCCAACTACAGCGCGGCGCTGACGGAGCTCAACGGCTCGCTGGGGGCGTTCAGCTCGACCTCGCGTGACATGGCGGCGCTGCAGCTGCACGGCCGCGCCGAAGGCACCGCCCTCCTCGACATCACCGGCCAGGTCAACCCACTGGCGCCTCCGCTCGCGCTCGACGTCCAGGCCAAGGCCACCGACCTCGAACTGGCGCCGCTGTCGCCCTACGCCGGCAAGTACGCAGGCTATGCGATCGAGCGCGGCAAGCTGAGCATGGACGTCGCCTACAGGATCGACGCCGACGGCCGGCTCGAGGCGAAGAACCAGGTGATCCTGAACCAGCTCACGTTCGGCGACGCCATCGATTCGCCCACGGCCACGAAGTTGCCGGTGCGCCTGGCGGTGGCGCTGCTGAAGGATCGCAACGGCGTCATCGACATCAACCTGCCCATCAGCGGCAGCGTCAACGATCCGCAGTTCAGCGTCGGCGGCATCGTGGTCAAGCTGATCGTCAACCTGCTGGTCAAGGCCGTCACGTCGCCCTTCTCGCTGCTGGCCGGCGGCGGCAGCGGCCCCGACATGAGCGCCATCGAGTTCAGGCCCGGCACCGCCGTGGTCACCGACGCCAGCGCAGCCGCGCTGGACAAGGTGGCCACGGCCCTGGTCGACCGTCCCGCACTGCAGATGACGATCACCGGCACCGCCGACCCGCAGGCCGAACGCGTCGACTGGCAGCGCGAATCCGTGGAGGCGCGCCTGCGCGCGATGGCGCGCGACGAGTCCTTGCGCGCGGGCGCGCCGGCCAGCGCGCCCGCGAGCGCCCCCGCCGCGCTCGCCCCCGCCGCCCGCTCGGCGCTGCTGCGCACGCTCTACCAGCAGACCCGGCTGCCCGACAAGCCGCGCAACGCGCTGGGCTTGGCCAAGGACATTCCGGAGGCCGACATGGCGGCGTTGCTTGCGAAGAACGTGCCGGTCAACGACGAGGCGATGCGCCAGGAGGCGCTGACCCGGGCGATCGCCGTGCGCGACGCGCTGATCGCCAAGGGCATCTCCAGCGACCGGCTGTTCCTGGCCGCGCCGACGCTGCATGCGGCCACCGGCGACGCCCCCTTCGACGCCCCGGCCTGGACGCCCCGCGCGACCCTCGCGCTGGCCATGCCGTGAGATGAACGCGGGAACCCGCTACGCGCTGGTCACCTTGCTGCACCTCGGCGCCGACATCGTGTTCGTCGCCGGCCTGCTGGCCGCCACGCTGGTGCTGACCGCGCTCAGCTTCCAGGGCCGAACCGAGCTCGCGAAGACGCAAGGCCTGGTGCGCGGCATGCACCGCTGGCACCGCGTCGTCACCGGCTCCGCGCTGGCGATCGCATGGCTGTGCGGCGTGCTGCTGGCGCTGCAGGCCGGCTGGTTCGCCAGCGGTTGGCTGCACGCGAAACTGCTGCTCGTGCTGTTGCTGAGCGTGCTGCACGGCGGGCTGGCGGTCGCGCTGCGCCGCGCGGCACAGCCCGCGCCCGCGGTGCCCGGCCGCGCCTGGCGCGTGACGCCCCTGCTCGCCTTGATCGCGATCGTCGCGATCCTCTGGCTCGTCCTGCTCAAGCCGTTCTGAGCGCGGCTGCCCGTCGCAGCGCGACCCCGGCCGCCGGCAGGCTCGACGATGCAGCGCGACGGCGACCCGGGCCGCGGGCGCCGGCCGCCCAGGCGGGCCGTCAGTTGCGATCGGCCTTGGGGGCGAGCGGCGGCGTCGTGTCCACGGGAGCCGCGGCGGTGTCCGTGCTCGTGTCCGTGATGCGGGTGTCGCTGGCGGCAGGCATCGTCGTCGTCACGGTGTCGGCCGGCGTGGTCGTCTGCGCCACGGTCGTGGTCGTCGTCGTGCTGCGCTCGGCGACCGGCACGGCCTGCTCGTGCTTGATCAGCAACAGGTGCGCCGCGGGATCGGTCTCGGGCGAGTTGCCCTGGTCGCGGAAGAAGTAGATGTGCTGGCCGGAACCCGTCGCGTCCACGTCGACCTGTTGCGGCGTGGCCATCGGGTCAGGGTTGTCGGTGGGGGTCTGCGCGACGGACGCGCCGATCGCGGCCATCAGGGCCGTGGCCGCGGCGACGACCGCGAGCTTCTTGTTGACGTGGGACATGGCGGACTCCTTGCTGGGTGGGGCGGCCGCCGCGCGAGGGCAGCGGCCTGGTGCCTTCACGTGGCAACGCGTGTGCCCTGCCGAGCGGCGCCGGATCAGCCTTCGTACTGCACCAGCCGCAAGGACATCCGCTCCGCGTACAGGTCGACCGTGAAGCGATACAGCGGATCGCCGCTGCCGGCGGGCGGCAGCTGCGAGAAGCGCTTGAAGCCGACGTTGCCCAGGGCGATGGTGCCCAGCGGCGTCTGCAGGTCCGGCGTGAGCAAGGTGATCAGGCCGCTCATCTCGTCGGCCTCCAGGTGGTTGCCGTCGACGAACCAGCGCTGCGCGGCCTGCGCCCAGGCGTCGTAGTCGGCCGCCGAGATCGACAGGCGCAGGTCGGGCACCGTGACGGTCGGGGCCGGCGCGGGCTGCGAGCCCGCACCGGCCGCGGGCGTGCACTGCCAGGTGAACGCCTCGATGCTGGCCACGCGGGCGCAGGGCAGCGCGCCCAGCGAGAAGCGGAAGTTGGAGCACACCCAGGGCTGCTGGCGGGTGCTGGTCGGGCCGCGGATGTCGGCGCCGTCGCCGGCGGCGGCGCGCACCTGGCCCGGCACGAACTCGATCTCGAACGCCCCCGATTCCTTGCTGGCACCGTCGAGCCGGGGCACCGTCACCGCGCTCAGCAACGCGTCGGCGAAGGTCAGAACCGAGCGCTCGCGGAAGTTGAAGTCGGCGGTCGCCAGCGTGCCGCTGCGGGTCGCCGCGCCGTTGTCGAAGGCGCTCTTCATCCAGTCGTACATGCCCTGGCCCATGCCCATGCCGATGCTCGCACGGCCGGGCGTCCAGGCCACGTTGGCCACATGCTTCCTGGGCATCGCGCCGGACTGCGGCGGCTCGACGACGATGTCGGCCAGCATGTCGAGGCCGCTGATGGACCGCAGCGATTCGACGGGCGCGCCGTCGATGTCGAGGGCGTAGTGCGTACCGGCGTGGCTGTTGTGGATCGGCATGGGACGGGCTCCGGATGGCAGGGCGTGGCTGGAATGCCCATGCTAGGGCGCGCACGCCGTCCCGCGACGCCGTCCCCCCTGTTCGTGGAATTGGCCTATCCTCGCGCCACCATGAAGCGCCCGGTCCTCGCCCACGCCCTCGCCGCCCTTGCTGTCCAGTGCCTGGCCGGCGCCGCGCCGCCCGCGACCGCCGCCGACGCGCATTTCGCGTGGCCGCATGGCGAGCAGGCCGCGGTCAGCCTGGCCTACGACGACGCCATCGACAGCCAGCTGGACAACGCCCTGCCGGCGCTGGACCGCGCCGGCCTGCGGGGCAGCTTCTACCTGAAGCTCGCCAGCCCGACGCTCGCGCGCCGCCTGCCCGAGTGGCGCGCCGCCGCCGCGCGCGGCCACGAGCTGGGCAACCACACGCTGTTCCATCAATGCGCCGCCGTCGGCCCCGACCGCGGCTGGGTCGCGCCCGAGGACGACCTGGCCACCACCAGCGCGACGCGCCTGGTGCAGCAGATCCGCCTGGGCAACACGATGCTGCACGCGATCGACGGCCGCGACGAGCGCACGTTCACCGTGCCCTGCGGCGACGTGCTGGCCGCGGGAGAGAACTACGTCGCGCTGGTCCGCGGCGACTTCGTCGCCATCAAGTCGGGCAGCGGCGGCGTCGTCGCCGACATGGATGCGCTCGACCCGTATGCGGTGGGCGTCACGGTGCCCGAGAACGTCACCGGCGCGCAGCTGATCGCGCTGGTCCAGCAGGCGGCGCGGGCCGGCACGATGATCAACTTCACGTTCCACGGCGTCGGCGGCGACTACATCGTCACCTCGACACAGGCGCACCAGGAGCTGGTGAGCTACCTGGCCGCACACCGCGACGTCTACTGGACGGACACGTTCCTGGCCATCATGAAGCACGTGAAGGCGCAGCGCGCCGCGCGCTCGACCTCGAAGTGACCTCCGCAGGGGCCGCTCACGCGCCGTCGGCCGCCAGCATCCCGCAACGCAGCGCGACGTGCACCAGGCCGGCCGGCGTGCTCACGCCCAGCTTGTCCTTGATGGTGGTCTGGTGGTTGGACACCGTCTTCGGGCTCAGGTGGAGCGCCTGTGCGCAGTCGGCCGGCGACGCGCCGCGCACGATGAGGCCGAAGATCTCGAATTCGCGCTGCGTCAGCGAGCGCAGCAGGTCGGGCGCCTCGACGTCGCCGGCGCGCACGGGGGCCAGCCCGGGGCTGAGGTAGCGTTCGCCGCGCATCACGGCGTGCACCGCGGCAATCAGCTGCTCGGGCGGGCAGCTCTTGGCGACGAAGCCGCCGGCGCCGAGATCGAACGCGCGGGCGACCAGCATCGCGCTGTCGTGCATGCTGAAGACGATCACGCGCGCGTCGGGCCGGGCCTCGCGCACGCGCCGCAGCAGCTCCAGGCCGCCACTGCCGGGCATCGAGAGATCGGTGATGGTCAGGTCGATGTCCGCGCTGCGGAACGCGGCCCAGCCCGCGTCGACCGAGCCGGCCTGGGCCACCACCCGCGCATCGCCGTCCTGTTCGAGCAGGCGCTGGTAGCCGGCGCGCACCACCGGATGGTCGTCGACGAGCAGGATGCGGATCATCGCCGCGCCCCCGCGCCGCCGTGCAGCGGCAGCGTCATGCGGACCATGGTGCCGCCGTCGGGCACGCTGCTGGCCACGAGCCGGCCGCCGAGCGCCGCGGCACGCTCCGACGCGCCGAGCAGCCCGAGGCCGTGCGTGCGGCGCGACGGGTCGAAACCGCAGCCGTCGTCGTCGACCTGCAGCGCCAGCATGTCCGCGTCGCGCTGGAGGCGCAGCCAGACCTGGCGGGCGCCGGCGTGGCGCTGGACGTTGGCCAGTGCCTCCTGCGCGACGCGGTACACGGCCATGTCGACACCGGCGCCGAGGCCGTCGAGCGCGCCGTCGACCTCCAGCCGGCAGTCGTGCCCGGCGCGCGCGCCATGGGCGGCCAGCAGCGCCTGCAGGGCCGCTTCCAGGCCGAGCTCGTCCAGCTCCGTGGGTCGCAGCCGGCGCAGGATGCCGCGCAGGCTGTCCAGCAGGTGCTGCGCCGAGTCCGACGCGCGCGCCGCCGCGGCACGCACCTGCGCGGCGTCGTCCGCGCGCCGCAGGTAGCTGGCCTCGACCCGGATCGCGGTGCAGTGCTGCGCCAGCTCGTCGTGCAGTTCGCGCGCCAGCACCAGCCGTTCGCGCTCCTGCACGGCGATCAGCTGCTGGGCGAGCGCACGGTTGTGCTCGAGCAGGCGAGCCGTCTCCCTGCGGCGCCGCCAGGCGTACCACGCCAGCCCCGCGCCGAGCGCGACCAGCGCCAGCGGCAGCTCGTCGACCTGCCAGGCCTCGAAGCCCGCGGTCACGCGCGTCAGCTTCTCGTGCAGCTCGAACGCCGCCGACATCGACCAGGTGAGCAGGGTCACCACGGCGACCCAGCGCAGGTCGCTGCGGGCGACGGATCCGCCGGCTGGCAGCGGCGGCGGCGGGGAAGAGTGGACAGGCATGGCGGCGTGGCGTGCGGGAAGGAGACACCTGGACTTCGCAAGGGCCATGCCGAGCCGTTTCCCGGCGTCCGCGCCGCGGGCGTGGCTCGCCTTGCCACAGTGTGTGCCACGCCGGTGTTCCATCGCGGCACACGGCGCGCGGCGCGCCGCGGCCCGGCCCGCTCGTTTTCACGGGTGCGCCCCGACGGCGGGAACATTTCCCTGTCGCCCGCGGCGGGCGGTCGATAACGTCGCGGCCAACGACAACATCCGGAGACCGACCTTGGAAATGCAGAGACCGCACTGGCACCGCGCACCGCTGGCCGGCGCCGCCCTCGCGGCCTGCGCCGTGGCCGCGCACGCCCAGGACGGCCCGGGCATCGTCGCCCAGGTGCAGACGGTCGTCGTCGTGGGCGCCACCCCCGTGCCGGGCGAGCTCGTCCCCAAGGACCTGATCCCCGCCAACGTCCAGGCCGCCACCGCCGTCCAGCTGCGCCAGCTGCAGAGCCTGAACGTGCCCGACTTCATGGCCACGCAGCTGCCCAGCGTCAACGTCAACGGGACGCAGGGCAACCCGTACATGATGACGCTGAACTACCGCGGCTTCAGCGCGAGCTCGCTGCTGGGCATGCCCCAGGGCCTGTCGGTCTACCTCGACGGCGTGCGCGTCAACGAGCCCTTCGGCGACACCGTCAACTGGGACCTGCTGCCGACGAACGCGCTGGCGACCCTGACGCTGCTGCCGGGGTCCAACCCGCTGTTCGGCCTCAACACGCTGGGCGGCGCCCTGGTCCTGCGCACCAAGAGCGGCGACACCGACCCGGGCGGCGAGATCGAGGTCCAGGGCGGCTCGTTCGGCCGCGTGGCCACGTCGGCGAGCTACGGCCGCGCCCTCGGTGCGCATGGCCACCTGTTCGCATCCTTGTCCGGCTTCGACGAGGAAGGCTGGCGCGACTTCTCGCCGTCGCGCGTGCGCCAGCTGTTCGTCAAGGGCGGCGAGCGCGCCGCGGACCATTCGTGGGAGGCGAGCATCAACCGGGCCGACAGCCGACTGGTGGGCAACGGCCTGACGCCGGAATCGATGCTCGCCGTCGATCGGCGCGCGATCTACACGCGCCCCGACCAGAGCCGCAACCGCATGACGCTGTTCACGCTCGGCGGGTCGCGCCAGCTCGGCGACGGCTATGCCCTGTCGGCCACCGCCTATGCGCGCCGCCTGGACGCGTCGACCGTCAACGGGGACCTGAACGACGACTACGACGGCGTCGAGGACCTGAGCACCGGCGTGGCGCACCGCACCGCGACCACCGAACGCGGGGCCGGCCTGGCGGCGCAGCTGGCGCGCAGCTTCGGCAGCCAGCGCATCACGCTCGGGCTGTCGTGGGACCAGGCCCGCAACCACTTCGAGCAGGCCAGCGCGCAAGGCCTGCTGGACGCGACGCGCGGCGTGATCGCGACGCAGCCTGCCGCCGTGGAGGCGCTCATCGCCGGCACCAGCCGCACCGCGAGCGCCTACGCCGCCGATCTCGTCAAGCTGGCGCCCTCGCTCCAGCTCACGCTCTCGGGTCGCTACAACGACACGCGCGTCCGCACCGACGACCTCGGTCGCGCGTCGCTGGGCCTGGACACGACCCTCGATGGCGCAGGCACCTACGCCCGCTTCAACCCGGCGGCCGGCCTCACGTGGCAGGCCACGCCGGGCCTGACCGCCTTCGGCGGGTTCAGCCAGGGCAATCGCGCGCCCAGCCCGATCGAGCTCGGCTGCTCGGATCCGGCCCACCCGTGCGTGCTGCCCAACGCGCTGCAGGGCGACCCGCCGCTCAGGCAGGTAATCGCGCGCACGCTGGAGGCCGGCCTGCGCGGCCAGGTCGCGGGCGGGCTCGAGTGGAGCGCCGCGGCGTACCGCACCGCCAACCGCGACGACCTGCTGTTCATCGGCAACGGCCATGGCTCGGGCTACTTCGCCAACGTCGGGACGACGCTGCGCCAGGGCGCCGAGCTCGCGCTGTCGCAGGAGACGCGCCGCGTCGACTGGCACCTGGCCTACAGCTTCCTGGACGCCACCTTCCGCTCGGCCGCCTGCCTGCTCTCGGCGTCCAACAGCAGCGCGGGCACGAACCCGTCCTGCCCGGGCGCGGGCGAGATCGCCGTCACGCGCGGCAACCGGCTGCCCGGCCTGCCCCGGCACAGCCTCAAGGTCACCGTCGACGCGCGGCCGCTGCCGAACTGGTCGGTGGGCGCGCAGGTCGCCGCCTACGCCAGCCAGTTGGCCCAGGGCAACGAGAACAACGCCCAGCAGCCGGACGGCGGGGCGTTCTCCGGCGCCGGCAAGGTCGGCGGCTACGCGCTGCTGGACCTGACGACGAGCGTCCAGGCCGGCGGCGGGCTCGAGCTGTTCGCCAGGCTCGCCAACGTGTTCGACCGCCGCTACGCGAGCGGCGGCCAGTTGGCCGTCGCCGCGTTCGACGCCCACGGCACGCTGCGGGCGCCGGCCGATTGGCGCCACGAGCAGTTCGACGCGCCGGGAGCGCCGCGCGCGCTGTGGGTGGGCGCGCGCTGGCGCTTCGGCCAGGCGCCCGCGTGACGGGCGGGTCGCGGGCTCAGTCGCAGCTGTAGCGGAACGAGTCGTCGAGCGCCAGCGGCAGGACCAGCGTGCGCAGGTTCTGCGCGCGCGCCTTGGTGCACATGGTCGCGCGCGCACTGGCGCTGGTGTGCCACTTCGACTTGTACTCGGCATTGAACACCGGCTTGTTGGCGCCGGTGAAGGCGGTGTAGGCGTCGCACTCGCTGTACTCGTTGCACTGCTCGTTGACCGCGAAGTCGAAGCTCGCGGCGAGCGCGCCCACCTGGTCGACGTCGTTCTTCAGCGCCACGCGCAGGCCGCGCGCATGCGCCGCCGTGGCGAGGAAGCGGTTGTAGTCCAGCTGCGTGGCGGCGGTCAGCGGGAAGCCGGGCTTGTTGGTGTAGCCGTCGACGTTGTCGGGCTCGACGCCGTCGCAGCCGCGCGTCCTGGCCTTGTCCAGCCGCGCCGCCATGACGGCGCGCACGTTGGTCGAGCGGGTGTCCAGCCACTTCTCGCCGGCCCAGCCGTCGAGCGCGTTGCCGAGGTCGGCGGCCTTGAAGCTCGCGTAGTCGGGCCGCCAGTTCTCGCCGCTGCCCGCCGAGAAATAGCAGACCACGTGGCGCCCCTGCGCGTGCAGCGTCGCGATGACGGCGTCCGGTGCATCGAACAGGTCGATGTCGTAGACATTGACGTTGTAGCTGGTGTCTATCGTGCCGCTCAGCTGCCATTGCCAGGTGTCGCTGACGTGCGGCGTCCAGGGCGCGACGGCGGCGACGGCGGCGACCGCCTCCCCGGCTTGCGCGGGCGCCAGCGCGCGGGTCTCGGCGGACTGCTGCGCGCTGACCGCGCGCAACGTGTGGGCCAGGCGGGTGGGCACGTCGGCCGCGTGGACCGAGAGCGCCAGGGTGGCGGCGACGGCCGCGGCGAGGGTCGTGCACAGAGGGCGGGAAGTCATGGGTGTGTTTCCTGGGTTGGTCTTGGGATGGAACGCTCGGAGAGCACGCCGATGATGGAAGCTGCAGGTGACCCGAGCCTGATGCATTCGTGCCCGACCCGCACCCGTTCACACCTCGTTTCCAATGTGACTCAGCGGTCCAGCCGATACCCCTCCCCCCTCAGCGTCGTGATGCGCGACGGCCCCTGCGGCGGATCGATCCAGCGCCGCAGCTGCGAGACGGCGGCCTCGACGGAATTGCTTTGCAGGTCCGTGCGCTCGGCATAGAGCTTGGCCTCGATCTTGGCGCGGCTGACGACGCGGCCATGCTGCTCGAACAGCAACTCCAGCAGCAGCCGCTCGCGCCGGCGCATCGGCACCGGGCGGCCGTCGCGGCACACCTGCGCACGCGCAGGGTCGAGGTGCAGGTCGCCCAGCGTCGCCCCCGCGCACGGGGGCCCGCGCAGGCGCGAGGCGAGCGCACGGGCGCGTGCCGCGAGTTCGCGCAGGTCCGCCGGCTCGGCCAGGCAGTCGTCGGCCCCGCAATCGAACGCCTGCAGCCGCGCCTCGACGTCGGCGGTCGGCGCCAGCACCAGCACCGGCGTGGCGAGCCCGTCAGCGCGCAGGTCGCGCAGCAGGCCCAGGCCGTCGAAGGCGGGCGACTGCGCGTCGATCACGATCACGTCCGGGTCGAGGTGGCGCGCGGCCCAGCCGGCGGTGCCGGCGTCGACCGCCTCTTCCACGACGAGGCCGGCGCGGCGCAGTCCGGCGGCGAGCGCGTGGCGCCGCGTCCCGCATGCCTTGGCCAGCAGCACCTTCATCAGCGAGCCTCCGCGACGCGCCGGGCTCAGGTCGGCCGGGCTTCCAGCAGCAGGTGGCCGGCGAACGCGAGCGTGCGCACGGGCGACGCGGCGCTGACGGTGCCCAGCGGCCGGTCGTGCACGTAGTCGCGCAACGCATACATGCCCGGGGCGAGGCCGCGGAACGTGACCGGCCCGTCCCAGTGCTCGGCGTAGAAGGCGAAGTACAGGCGGCCGTCCTTCTCGACCACATGGGTCTCGGGCTTGTCGAAGCCGATGTCGTACAGCTCGCCCAGGTAGCGGCCCTCGGCCAGCCGCTGCGTGCGGTAGACGGCGATCCACCGCCGCCACGCGGCCTCGCGTTCCGGCGTCAGCAGGAACGAGTCCTTGGGCTTCGGGTCCACCGGCCAGGTGAACTTGGTCGAGACGATGCCGCCCACGCCCACGGTGGAGGCGAAGTCGTCGCCGTGGTCGCTCAGCTCCACGTGGTCGCCCGCGTAGGCCCACGAGCGGCCCATCAGCGCCTTCAGGGTCTTGCCCTTGTGCCGCACCTGCCACGAGGACTCGGGGTCGGAGGCCGGCGTCTGGTTCATGAACGGCATGTTGTGGAACGCGTAGGCCGTGCCGCAGGGACAGGCCTCGACCACGGCGTGCGGGTTCACGGCCAGCGCCGTCTCGTAGATCACGCGGTGCAGGTCGCGCACGTGCTCGACCGATTCCTCGGGCCGGGCATGGCGATGCTTCGGGTTGTAGCAGGGCGCGACGCCGTTGAGATGCTGGCCGTCGATCTTCAGTCCCTCGAAGCCCCAGTCGGCCAGGATGGTGCGCACGACCTCGCGCGTCCGGTCCAGCGTCGGCCCGTAGGCCGGGCACAGGTAGAAGCTGTTCCACCAGCTGACGTTCTGCACCGCGCCGTCCTTGTCCAGCAGCAGCATGTCGGCGTGGTCGTGCAACTGGTCGCTGCCCGGCGCGACCGCCAGCGGGGCCAGCCACAGGCGCGGCTTCAGGCCGTGCGACTTGATGTCGGCGACCAGCGCCTTCATGTCGGCCTCCCCGCGCGGGAACTTGCCGGTGTCCACGTACCAGTCGCCGGTCAGCGTCTGCCAACCGTCGTCGAGCACGGCCCAGTCCAGGCCCAGCTCGCGCACCTTGGGCAGCGTGGCGCGCACCCGCTCGAGCGAGAACTCGCGCTCGTAGCCCCAGGCGCACCAGATCGGCTCGTACGACTCGGCCGGTGGCTGCGGCGCGGCGATGCCGCGCACGGCCATGAAGCGGCGGTAGGTGTCGAGCGTCGCGAAGTGGTCGCCACGATGGACGGCGACGAAGGTGGCGAGCGTGGCCAGCGACTGGCCCGGCTCGAGCCTGTCCTCGTGGGCACGCACCAGCGCCAGGTCCACGCCGCCGCCGGCGGCCGCGCGCACGGGCAGCGACACCAGGTGCGGCAGCGTCTCGACATGGCCCACCGCGAGCCCGGCGTCGCGCCGCCAGACGTCGACGATGGGCGTGCCGCCGCCGTAGTCCGACGCGCTCATGCCCATGAAGTTGTCCTGGGCGAAGCCCGCCTTGACCGGCTGCACCCAGTCGCGCCGGTCCTCGTGGGTGGAGCCCGCATAGGTGAAGAACCCGTCGTGCGCCGGCGTGCGCGGCTTCAGGCGATGGGCGACGTTCGTCCAGCCCTTGATCGCCAGCGCGCGCGTGCCGGCGTTGCGGTACGTGACCTCGACGATCGCGAAGCCGGGACAGGCGTCGAACAGCGTCACCGACACCGTCTTTTCCAGGCCCTCGGCCGAGACGCCCTTCACGACGAGCTGGCGGCCGCGGCCCTGCGGGTCGTCGACCGCCGCGTGCTCCGCCGAGGTGGCGCGGAAGTCGCGGATCGCGCGCCCGTCGGCGAGCTGCACGAATTCGCTGGCGGCGAAGTCCGTCAGCGCCGTCCCTGCGCGGCTGATGCGCATGTGCAGGCGGGGGTCGACATCGATCGCGATCGCGGCGTCCGCCAGGCGCGGCGCGACCGCGGCCGGCGCCGCGGCCAGCGCCGCCGGGCCGGCCAGCGCGGCGCCGGGCAGCCATTGCAGGAAGGTGCGGCGGGCGATCCGGTAGCGCGTGCTCATGGCCGCCTCAGCGTGCTTCGATGCCGCGCGGCGAGACGATCACCACCTCGACGCCGCGGCTGCGCAGCGCGCCCACGATCTCCGCGTTGGCGCCCTCGTCGGTGACCAGCGTGTGGATCTGCTCCACCTTGGCGATGACCGACAGGTTGCGGCGCAGCAGCTTCGAGGAGTCGGCCACGGCGATCACGCGGCGCGCGGAGCGGATCATCTGCGCGTTCAGCTGCGCCTCCAGCACGTGCGGCGTCATCAGCCCGACCTCGGGGTCCAGGCTGTCGACGCCCAGGAACAGCCGGTCGGCCTGCAGCCCCGCCAGCGCGAGCTCCGCCTGCGGCCCCGACAGCGAATAGGAGTTGGGCCGCAGGACGCCGCCCAGCATCACCAGGCGCACGTGGGGCGCGTTGGCCAGCGTGACGGCGATGTTGAGCGCGTTGGTGATCACGTTGATGCCGCCCAGCTTGAGCTGGCGGATCTGCTTGGCGATCTCGCCAGTGGTGGAGCCGGAGTCGAGCAGGATGGTCTCGCCGTCCTGGATCATGGCCGCGGCCACCGCGGCGATGCGCATCTTCTCGCCCTGGTGCAGGTTCTCCTTGACGCCGATCGGCAGCTCCTCGCCGTCCCGATGGGCCAGCGCGCCGCCGTGCGTGCGCACGATGCGGCCCGTCTCGGCCAGCGCGTTGAGGTCGCCGCGAATCGTCACCAGCGAGGTTCGGAAGCGCGCCGACAGCTCCTCGGTGGTGACACGGCCCTGCTCCTCGATCAGCTCGCAGATCTGGCGTCGGCGCTGCTCCATCAGCAGCCCGTTGTCGGTGGTGGCCGGCCGCGCCGGCGGCGTGCTGCCGAAGAAGGACTGCAGGTGCGAGGCGGCGATGCGGGTGTGGGTGTCGTTCATCGGCGGGACTCCGGAAGGCGTTCTGGGGCGATCGTAGCGGGCGCGCGCCAGGCGGTCGGGAACACGCGCAGCGCGTTGGTGCGGTAGAGCTTGTCGACGACCGCCCGCGGCAGCGCGAGGCCGCGGAACGGCGCCGGCAGGTCGTCGGAATGCATCGTGTCGGCGGTGTTGAGGAAGCGCCAGTCCTCGCGCCAGGCCTGGTCGGCCTCGGCGGCGAAGTCGGCGTCGGAGGCGTCGTGCAAGCGCGCGATGTCGGTGCCGTAGAGGACGCGATCCTGGTAGCGGATCAGGAAGCGGCGCACCTTGTCGCGATGGCGAATGGCCTGCTGCTGCAGGTGCACCATGCGCGCCGCGACGTCGACGGTGGCCTGCGGGAAGCGGTCGAGGAATGCCGCGATGCGGCCCACGTCCCACTCCAGCGACGCCAGGTGCAGGCCGACGAAGGGCAGCTTCGGATGCAGCGCGAGCAGGTGGTCGCGCGCGGCGATCTGGGCGTCGTGCGAGGGCCACCCGGGATGGATCGCCATGTAGTACTGCGGGTGCTCGGCGAAGTAGGTGCGGTCGGCGCGCACCGTCATCCGCTCGGGCGGCAGCCAGCAGTTCAGGGGCTCGGCCAGGTGGCCCATCAGCACGACGCCGCGCCGCTCCAGGCTGTCGAAGACGGGGGCCAGGCGCGGGTCGTCCACCATCACGGCGCGGCCCGTCGCATCGCGCAACTCCATGCCGATGTTCTTCCAGACCTTGACCGCGACCGCGCCGCTGGCCAGCGCCTCGTCGAGGCGGCGCAGCGTGGCGTCGGCCCAGCCCGGCGCGTCGAAGCCGGTCACCGGGAACGTGGCCGCGAAGGCGACCAGGTCGGGCTGCGCGCGCACCAGCGCGATGGCGGTGCGCTGCTGCTCGTCGATGGGCGGGAAGTCGGCGTAGTCGACGTTGATGGTCAACAGGCGCACGTTGTCGGCACGGGCCCGTGCGAGGAACACCGGCAGCTCGCCGTGCAGGTGCGTGTGCACGTCGATCTTGGGCACGCGCTCGAAGTCGGCCAGGGTGTAGTGCACGGGCATTGCCGCACGCGCCGCCAGCGCCGCGCCCAGCCCCAGCGCTGCGAACAGGCGCCGCATCATGCCGCCGCGCCGGCCAGCACCGCCAACGCCTCGGCGTCCAGCGGCGAGCCGTGGCAGCGCGCCGCGAACAGCGCGGCGCCGACCACCGGCGAATGGCGCGGCGTCGTCAGCCGCAAGGCCAGGCCCGAGCGCGCCAGGGCCTGCGCGAACGGCTCCAGCACCAGGGTGCGGCTGTTGAAGACGCCGCCGGAATAGGACACGTCCAGCGCCTGCGCCGGCGGCACCTGCAGCGCGCGGTGGGTGGCGACGACGATCTCCGCGAGTTCCCCGGCGGCGGCCGTGTAGATCGCCACGGCCTGGGCATCGCCCCGCTGCGCGGCCTCGTGCACCTTCAGGGCGAAGCGCGCGACGTCGGTGCGCCCGCCCTGCCCGCTGCCGTAGACATGCGCGCACAGATCGAGGTCGCTGGCCAGGCCGAGGCTGGACCGAATCACGTCGTACAGCGGCCCGCGCGGGCTGCGCCCGTCGCTCATGCGCGAGAACAGCGCCAGGCCCTGGCGGGCGATCCAGTAGGCCGAGCCCTCGTCGCTGAACAGTTCGCCCCAGCCGCCGGTGCGCGCGGCGCGGCCGCCGGCCTCGCCGTAGGCCATCGAGCCGGTGCCCGCGATCACGCTGATGCCGTCGCCGCCAGCGAGCGATCCGGCCCAGCTGCACAGCATGTCGTTGCCGCAGCGGTAGCGACCCGTCGCCAGCGCCGCCGCCGGCAGCGCGTCGAGCCGCGGCGCGAGCGCGCTGTCCTCGCCGTGGGCCGGCAGGCCCACGAACGCGTAGTCGACGTCGGCCAGCGCGAGCCCGGCCGCCCGCAGCAGGGCCGCGACGCCGCGCTCGAGGGTCTGCTGCGCGGCCTCCAGGCCGATCTCCAGGTAGTAGAGGCTGCCTTCCTGGTGGCGGGCCCGCACGCGCCCGCCGCGATCGACCACGACGAAGTCCGTCTTGGTGCCGCCGCCGTCGATCCCGATGAACATGGTGTGCCTGCCTCAGTCGGTGCAAGGGTGGATGGTGACGCCGTGGACGACGCGCGTCACGGTGCCCGAGACGCTGGGATTGTCCGGCGTCAGGCCGTGGGCCATCGACTCCAGCAACGCGAACAGCTGGAAGAACGCCGCATAGGGCAGCGCGCAGGCCAGGTCGGCGGCCTGCGCCATCGAGGCCACCACCAGGTCGTCGTCGGCCAGGCCGTCGGGCTGCGACGCGATCGCCAGCACGCGGGCCGCGCGGCCGTCGGCACGCAGCTCGCGCAGCAGGTCCAGGTCGTAGCGGCGCGCGTGCGCATCGTTGGCCACGAACAGCACGACCAGCGTGCGCGGGTTGACGGCCGTCTTCGGCCCGTGGCGGAAGCCCAGGGGCGAGTCGAAGCTGGCCACGACGGCCCCGTCGGTGAGCTCGAGCAGCTTGAGCGCCGCCTCGCGCGCGAGGCCCTGCAGCTCGTTGCTGCCCAGGTAGATCACCCGCTCGAAGTCCTGCGCCACCAGCGCCCGCGCCAGCGGCAGCCCGCGCCCGAGCACGTCCCGCGCGGCCACGCCCAGGCGCTCGAGCGCCTCCGGCGCGGCGTCGACGACGCCGAACAGCCCGGCGGCCGCCAGCAGCAGCGAGGTGAAGCTGGAGGTCATCGCGAAGCCGTGGTCGTGCGTCGCCTCGGGCAGCACCAGCACCAGGCCGCGCGGGTGCGCCTGTGCGCGCCGGCACAGTTCGCCGGCCGGGTTGCAGGTGAGCACGAGGTGCGTGCAGTCGTCGACGAACCGGTCGGCGAGCGCCACCGCCGCCACGCTCTCGGGGCTGCTGCCCGAGCGCGCGAACGACACCAGCAGCGTGGGCACGTCGCGCTGGAATCCGTGGCGCGGGCCCGCCACCAGGTCGGTGGTGGGGATGGCCTCGACGCGCCGCTGCAGCGCGTACGCCAGCGTCGGGGCCAGGCATTCGCCGATGAAGGCCGACGTGCCGGCGCCGGTGAGGATGATGCGCAGGTCGCGCCGTGCCAGCAGCGGGCGCAGCGCGTCCGCGATCGCCTGCGCGGCGGCGCCGGCGAGCAGCTCCCCGGTGCGGCGCCAGACCTCCGGCTGCTGCGCGATCTCGCGCGCGGTCCACTCGCCGCCGCGCTCGCGCCACTGCGCCAGGTCGATGTCGAACAACGTCATTGCAGCACCTCGCACGCGGTCGTCGCCGCGTCGAGCGGGCCGGGCACCGGATCCGCGGCGTCGATGTACGGGCGCAGCACCAGCGCGACCGCCTCCTGCAGCACCGCGCCGGCGTCGTTGGCGAGCCGGCCGGCGCGGATGGCCGCGTACTGCAGCGGCAGGAACTGGCTCAGCAGCGTCAGCGGCAACGGGCCGTCGCCGAGGTTGGCCAGCAGCGCCGCGCACGCCTGCTGCACGGCCGGCTGCGCCCAGTAGTAGCGGATGCGGTCGCTCAGGCTGTACTGCAGGTCGAGCTGGCGCCGCCGTCCGTCGGCGTAGTACTTCTCCCAGTACGCAGGCCGTTCGCGCATCGCCTCCAGCACCGCTTCCTTCAGGTGCGACGAACCTTCCGGGCCGCGCCATGCCTGCTCGATGTCTGCCAGCGCCCACAGCGCCTCGCGCAGCGCGAACGTGGCGCCCGGGCCGATCTTGAGGATCGCGAAGTGGTCCCGCACCAGGGCCTTCAGCGCCCCGGGCGTCTGGTAGTCGGTGGAGTGCGCCTCGTAGACCAGGCCCGGCTCGCGTTCGATGAAGGCGCTCAGCGCGCGGGCCTTGTGCGCCACGTAGTCGATGACCTTGTGGTGGTCGAACTCGACCCCCGGCTGCACCACGAGGCCCACCACGCGGTGCCACGCACCGTCGGCCAGCCCGTGCTGCGCGAACGCCTCGCGGTGGCAGGCGATGGTGGCGGCGGCAGCCGCCGAGCCGGTCACTTCGAGTTCCTGCAGCTCCTCGTGCGCGCCGCCCGGAACCGGCACCTCGGTGCCGATGACGTAGACCGGCGGCTCGCCGCGCCCGGCCGCCGGCAGCGCGGCGAATGCCGCCTCGGCGGCCGCGCACAGGCGCGCCGCGCGTGCGGCGACCAGGCGCTCCGGCAGCACGGCCGGGTCGTCGGCGCAGGCCATCGAGCAGTCGAGATGGAGCTTGCGGAAGCCGGCCTCCACGTACTGCGCCACCAGCGCCTGCGACAGCGCCAGCGCCGCCTCGGACGGTTGCGCCTGCCAGCAGTTCGGACCGAGGTGGTCGCCGCCCAGCAGCAGCCGCTCGCGCGGGAAGCCGACGTCGTCGGCGATCGCGAACACGAAATCGCGGAAGTCGCGCGGCGTCATGCCGGTGTAGCCGCCGAACTGGTTGACCTGGTTGGACGTGGCTTCGATCAGCACCGGCGACGCGCGCCGCAGGCCTTCGCAGAGCGCGGCGCGCAACACCACGGGGTGCGCCGAACAGATCGCGTAGATGCCGATCGCCTGGCCGGCCTTGTGGCGGCGGACGAGCTCGAGAATGGATTTCATTGAGTGGACGGTCGAGGCGGGCGACGCTCAGGCGTCGCCGGCCGCTTCGGGTTGGAGGGCGAGCAGCAGCGCGGCCAGCAGCGCCAGCACGATGCCGGCGAGCTTGGTGCCCGACGGCATCGAGCCGGCCAGCGCGATGGCGATCACGGAGGTGAGCAAGGGCGCACCGGCGTTGACCATCGGCGAGACGACGATGGCCTTGCCGTGGCGGAACGCGTGCACCAGCGTCAGTGCGCCGATGGCGTTGAGGATCTGGATCACCGCCGCGAGCCATGGCCCCTGCAGGCCCCAGTTGATCGGCTGCGCGAAGTCGGTCATCGCCAGCGCGACGGGAATCGACAGCAGCGCGGAGATCGCCATCCACACGAAGATGCTCTCGGCGTTCATCGTGGCGTTGGCCACCTTGATGAAGTAGGCCTGCACGCCCCAGGCCACCATCACGGCCAGCGCCAGCAGGAACCACAGGCCGTAGTCGCGGTGCTCGCCCGGCGCGTAGTCGAACAGCGGCAGGCTGCACAGCGCCAGCACGATGCCCAGCAGGCCCAGCTTGCCGGTGCGCTCGCGCAGCAGCGCGAACGACAGGCCGATGGTGAGCGCCGGCGACAGCGAGATCAGCGGGAAGATCAGGTAGGTCGGCCCGATCTTGACCGCGTGGAACAGCAGCATCTGGCCACCCGCGCCGAGCACGCCGATGGCCAGGCCCAGCGCGATGGATCGGCGGTCGTGCATCAGCTTCCAGCCGACCCGGCGCAGCTCGAGCAACGCGGGCGGGATCATCGTGAACGACCACACCACGTAGACCAGCGTCTCGGGAAAGCCGTGGTCGGTGGGCACGCCGGTGAAGGCGCCCCACACGCCCCAGGTGAGCATGGTGATGACGGCGAAGCCGAGCCAGCCGATGCGGCGGGCGGGACGGTCGGACAAGGCGGGGGCGGCAGCGTTCATGGCGTCCTCACAGCTTCAGGCTGATGCCGGCGGTCACGGTGCGACCCCAGGCGGAATACCCGTAGGACGCGTCGGCGCGGCCCAGGTTCGAACGGTAGAGCGCGTCGGACAGGTTCTTGCCCTCGACGAACAGCTTCAGGTGGTCGTTGAGGTCGTAGGAGGCCGAGGCCGTGACCCACATCAGCGGCGCGGCGATGTTGGGCCAGCCGGCCTCCGTCGAGCTCGCCACCACGTAGCTGCTGGTGTGGTCGAACGACAGGCTGGCGCTGAGCTTGTCCTTCTCGTACAGCAGGCCCAGCGACGACGTGGACGGCGCCACGCCTTCGAGCTGCCCGACGTACTGCCCCTGCACCCAGGCCTTGCTCTTGTTGCGCGTGTACTGCATTCGCACGCCGAAACCGTTGTCGAACAGGTGCTGGAAGCCGAGCTCCAGGCCGGCGACGGTACCGCGGTCGCCGTTGATCGGGCTGATGATCGTGTAGAGGTAGCCCGGCACGCCGATGTCGACGTCGTTGGTCGTCTGCGTGGTGACGAAGTTGCTGATCTGCTTGGCGAACACCGCCAGGGTCAGCGCCGACTTGGGCTTGTAGTACCACTCCAGCGACAGGTCCTCCTGGCGCGCCGTGGTGGGCTTGAGCTTGGAGTTGCCGGCGATGGTGATCACGTAGACGCGGTCGATCGTCGTGTCGGTGCGCGTGGGGGCGAGCTTGTCGAGCGAGGGGCGCGCCATCACCTCGGCGGCGCCCAGGCGCAGCTGCAGCGTCTTGTCCAGCCAGTAGCTGAAGTTGGCAGACGGCAGCACCTTGGTGTACGAGCCGCGCTCGAAGACCGGCTCGGGATCGCTGTAGGTGACGGTGGGGCTGGACGTGGCGATGTCGGGCGTCGGGTCGTCGATGGCCAGGATCTGGTTGAAGGCGGTGGCCGAGGTCGTGGTGGTGCGCACCAGCCGCACGCCCACGTTGCCCGACCACTTCTCGCCCGAGAGGTTGCCCTCGAGGAAGGCCGAGGTGGTCTTCTCGACGACGTCGTACGAGTTCGTCGGGTCGCGCGACGGCAGCGTCCTGGCGAAGTCGAAGGTGTCGCCAGTGGGCTGGCCGTCCGCCATCACCGGCTGGCCGTCGAGCGCCTTCAGTGCGTTCAGGTAGGCGTTGGCGTTGAACTGCACCAGGCTGTGCGGGAACTTGCCGCCGGCGCCCTTCATGAAGTTGGGCACGGTCAGCGGGCTGACGACGTGCTGGCCCAGCGACGCAAAGGTGGTCGAATACATGTCGCAGTATTGGCAGGAGCCGCCGGTCCAGTCGTTGTCGATGTAGTCGCGCACCTTCTGGCGCTGGGTCCGGCCGACGCCGAAGTCCAGGCTCTCGAGGACGCCGAGGTCGATGTCGTAGCGGCCCGAGACGGTGCCGCCGGTGACGGTGTCGTGGATGTTGTCGCCGCTCAGGCCGACGTAGTGGATGCCGTAGTCGGCGTCGCCCAGCTGGCCGGCGGCCAGCGCGGTGGCCAGGTCGCGGCCGTCGGGCAGCGTCACGGCGATGTCGGGCAGGCCGTTGTTCGTGGTCTGCCACTTCAGCGTGCTGTCGCCGGCGATGCCCGCCACCAGGAAGGTGTCCTTGCCGCCCTCGTCGCGGATCGACTTGGAGCGGTAGACGTCGGCGCCGAACTTCAGCGTCGGCGACCACGTCCACTGGCCGTTCAGGCCCACCTGGCTGGTCTTGACCTCGCGGTCGATGGAGATGTTGGCCATCTCCGGCACGAAGGCGTTGGCCGTGAACCCGGTGATCAGCCCGCGCGTGGCCGTCACGTCGCTCCAGCGGCCCGGCGTGTACGCGGGGTAGTAGGCCTCGTTGTAGCCGGCCTCGGGCGCGTTCAGGTGCGTCATCAGGCCGTCCAGGGTCAGGTGCAGGTCGGCGCTGGGCTTCCACTCGAGGGCGCCCGAGAACGCGACGCGCTGCTTCTTCTGGAAGTTGGAGCCGAAGGCGATGCAGCAGGTCGCAACCAGGTTGCTCTCGTCGGCCGAGATCGTGCCGTCGCCGTTCAGGTCGAAGCTGCCCGGGTTGTTGGCGTCGTACGTGTTGTAGCTGAGCGAGTCGGTGCGTTCGTCGGACTTCGACCAGACCGCGCCCAGCACCACGCCCAGCGTGCGGGCCCCGTTGGTCGTGCTGAACACCCCGGAGACCTTGCGGCCGTTGAGCCGCGACATGTCGTTGTGGTCGCCCTCGATGCGCAGCGCCGCGTGCGTGCCGGGGTTGTCGAACGGACGCGCCGAGCGCAGGTTGACGGTGCCGCCGATGCTGCCCTCGACCTGCGAGGCCTGGGCCGACTTCAGCACGTCGGCCCCCGATATGACGTCGGAGGGCAGCACGTCGAACGCGAAGTCGCGGCCGTCGCCGTCGGTGGCCAGGATGCGGTCGTTGAGCGTGACGATGTTGTAGCCCGAGCCGAAGCCGCGCACGCCCACGTACTGGCCCTCGCCGCCCGAGGTGCGCGTGATCGAGATGCCGTTGATGTGGCTCAGCGAGTCGGCCACGTTGTCGTCCGGGAAGCGCCCGAGCTCGGTGGCCGAGATCGAATCCTGCACGATGGTCGAGTTGCGCTTGAGATCCAGCGACTTCGTCAGGCTGGCCCGCGTGCCGCTGACGACGACGGTCTGGGGCGCCTCGTCCTGCTGGACGGGCGCGGAGGCGGCGCCGGCCGGCGCGGACGCGGCCTGCGCTGCGGCAAGGCCGCAGAACGCCAGCTCCAGGCTCGCGACGAGCATCGTGCGGGCAAAGGTGGTTCCGTGTCGCTGGCTCATCGATGCATTCCTTGGAGATCGGTCTTGCGGGGTTGCGGCCCCGGCCGCTTGCGCCTTCCCGTAAATCGAAAGCGAAACGAAACCAGAGACCGCCTGAGAGTCGCGCCTGGAGCACCGAATGCTTTTGTTTGCAGCGCGAATTGATTCTAAAAATCGGAATTCGCCGCCACAATAGCTTTCGCTTCGATAGTTTCGAAAGTGATTGGTAAGAACCCTGACACGCCGCGGACCGGCTCGGCGACCGCCGAACCCGCCGTGCGCCATACGGCATGAGGTATGGACAGTCGAACGAACTCCTCCTAGCATCCGCAGCTTCTCCCACGGGTCGGCACGGCGCGCAGGCGCAGCGAGATGCACATTTCGTCCGAACAGATGACCGCGTTGACGGCGCAGCGCCAGGGCCGGTTCCTCGAGCGTCTCGCCGCCTTCATCCAGGGCAGGACGCGACGGCTTCCCGACCGGCGCGCGCTCGACCTGCTGTTCGCGCGCGCGATGGACTACGGCCTGGTCACCGAGCGGCAGGTTGCCGGCTACGTCACGCTGGCCTGGGCCTCCGGCGCACACGAAGACGCCGTCGATCCGGCCTGGATGGTCGAGGTCATGAACGACCGCTTCCGCATCGCCGACGACAAGATCCGGGCCCTGTTCGACCGCGCCGACCGGTTCCCCCGGAGTCGCGCGTGAGGCCCTCGCCCCGCCCGGTTCCGCCCGGCGTGCGGCGCATGGCGAGGCGATGAGCCGCGCATGAGCTTCTTCTCCGACCTGTGGGACGAGATCGTCGGCCTGTTCTCGAACGCGCCTGCCGCGTCTCCGGTGGTACCCTGCGCCGGATGCGGCACGCTGACGCCGGCGCAGGCGCAGCAGTGGTTCGACCACTTCAAGAGCCGCACGGACATTCCCTGGAACTATCCGAACGACTGTTGCTACAACCGGGCCGAGGTGATGGATCAGGAACTGAAGGCCGCGGGCGTCGACGCCGGCAAGGCGTGGAACTACGCCCCGGACATCTCGCACCCGTTGCGGGTAGCCACGCCCAACGATCCGGACGGCTTCGTCGAATGGGGGTACCACGTCGCCCCGACCGTGCCCGTCGAGGTCGGCGGCGTGGTCACGCCCATGGTGCTCGACCCGTCCATCGCCTCCGGCCCCGTGACGCCGCAGCAATGGAAGGACATGCAGGGCCAACCGGGCTCGCAGCTGGTGCGCACCGACGCGACGCCCTACTATCGCGCGCCCGACGGCCGCGTCGCGCCGACGCCCGACGCCGCCGAGATCACGGCCATCTTCGACCAACACCGCGCGGACCGCGCCGCGAACTGGACGAGGCCCTGATGTCCATCCTCCGGCGGCTCGGCCCGCTCCTCTTCCTCTCAGGAATCATCCAGATGACTTCCGCCTCCGCCAGTCCCCCCCGCCCGGCCGACGCGATGCGCGGGCCGGACTTCGTCATGGCCAAGGTCGCGGCCTGGGTCGAGCCACCCGGCGCCCCGGCCGATCTCGCGCTGGCCGACGGATCGTCGTGGCGCCTGGACAGGCGGCGCGCCGACTACGCGGTGCAGGCCAACTTCATCGCGCAGGCGCTCAAGGGCGACCAGTGCCTGCTCGTGTCCGGCAACAAGGCGGAACACGTCATCGATCGGCTGGGCGCCGCGCGAATGCTGGCGGCGCAACAGGTGGCCGACCACGACGTCGACGGCCTCGTGACGGTGATCTTCCACGGGCCGCCCTCGGTCTACCGGGTTCGCCTGTCGCGCCCGGGTGCGGCCCGCGATCTCGAGCTGCTGCGCCGCAGCGCGGCGAGCGGCGCGTTCTTCGACAAGCCCGACCTGCTGGTGGGCATCGACACGCGCGCCAAGGAAGTGGTCGCCGTCGAGCCGATCGCCGACGCGCGCAAGGCGACGCCGGCCCGCTGAGCCGGCCCCGCAGGCGCCGCCCGCCGGCCCGGCCTCAGCGGGCCGGCAGCACCGTACCGCGCAGTGGCCGCCGACGCCGGCGCACCAGCAACCAGGCCGCCGGTATGACCAGCATGCTCAGCAGCGGCGCCGTCACCATGCCGCCCACCATCGGCGCCGCCACGCGGGCCATGATCTCCGAGCCGGTGCCCTGCCCCCCCATCATCGGCACGAGCCCGGCCAGCACGATGGCCACGGTCATCGCCTTGGGCCGCACCCGCAGCACTGCCCCTTCCCGGATGGCCGCCAGCAAGGTCGCCTCGTCGTCCGGTTCGCCCGCGGCAAGGCGCCGCTTCAGGGCGTTCTCGAGGTAGAGGAGCATCACGACGCCGAATTCGGCGGCGACGCCCGCGAGCGCGAGGAAGCCGACGGCCGTGGCCACCGAGACCGCGTGCCCCAGCGACCAGACCAGCCAGAAGCCGCCCACCAGCGAGAACGGCACGGCCGCCATCACCAGCGCCGCGTCCGTGGCCTTGCGGAACAGCACGTGGAGCAGCACGAAGATGACGGCCAGCGTCGCGGGCACCACCATCTTCAGGCGCTCGGTCGCGCGCTCCAGGTACTCGAACTGCCCCGACCAGGAAATGGCGTAGCCCGCCGGCAGCGCCACCTGCCGGGCGACCGCGGCCTGCATGTCGCGGACGGCGGACCGCAGGTCGCGGCCGCGCACGTCGACGTACACCCAGCCGGACAGGCGCGCGTTCTCGCTGCGCAGCATGGGCGGGCCCTCGGCGATGGCGACCCGGGCCACGTCCTGCAACGACAGTCGCGCGCCCCTGTCGGTGACGAAGGGCAGCGTGCGCAGGCGCTCGAGCGAGTCGCGCATCTCGCGCGGGTAGCGGACGTTGATGGGGAAGCGTTCCCGGCCGCTGACCACCTCGCCCACGTTCTCGCCGCCGATGGCCGTCGACACGATGGACTGCACGTCGGCCACGGACAGGCCGTAGCGGGCGATGGCTGCGCGGTCGACGTCCACGTCGATGTAGCGCCCGCCGGTCAGGCGCTCGGCCAGCGCCGAGGAGACGCCGGAGACACCGCGGACCGTCGCCTCGATCTGGGTGGTCAGCCTGTCGATGGTCGCCAGGTCGGCGCCGGCCACCTTGATGCCGACCGGACTCTTGATGCCGGTGGCCAGCATGTCGATGCGATTGCGGATCGGCGGCACCCAGATGTTGGACAGCCCCGGCACCTTCACCGCGCGGTCGAGTTCCTCGACCAGCCGGTCCGGGGTCATGCCCGGGCGCCATTGCTCGCGCGGCTTGAACTGGATGGTGGTCTCGAACATCTCCAGCGGCGCCGGGTCGGTGGCGCTGTCCGCGCGCCCGGCCTTGCCGAAGACCCGTTGCACTTCGGGCACGGTCTTGATGAGCCGGTCGGTCTGCTGCAGCAGTTCGGCGGCCTTGGACGCCGACAGGCCCGGCAGCGCGGACGGCATGTACAGCAGGTCGCCCTCGTCCAGCGGCGGCATGAACTCGCCGCCGAGGCGCATGACGGGGATGGCCGTCAGCGCCAGGACGACGCCGGCAACGGCCAGCGTGGTCTTCGGGAACCGCAGCACCGCCCCCAGCGCCGGGTGATAGAGGCGCACCAGGATCCGGTTCAGCGGGTTGGCCGCCTCCCGGGGAATGCGCCCGCGGATCAGGTACCCCATGAGCACGGGCACGAGCGTCACGGACAACGCGGCGGCTGCCGCCATCGTGTAGGTCTTGGTGAAGGCGAGCGGAGAAAACAGCTTGCCCTCCTGCGCCTCCAGCGAGAAGACCGGCAGGAACGAGAGCGTGATGACCAGCAGCGAGAAGAACAGCGCCGGCCCGACCTCCACGGCCGCGTCCGTGACGATCGTCCATCGTTCCGCCGCGCTCGACTGCCGATCGACGGCGTGCTCGAAGGCTTCGATATGCCGGTGGGCCGCCTCGAGCAGCACGACCACGCCGTCCAGCGCGGCGCCGCACGCCAGCGCGATGCCGGACAGGCTCAGGATGTTGGCGTTCAAGCCCTGCCAGCGCATCACGACGAAGGCGGTTCCGACCGCGATCGGCAGCGCGACGACCGCCACCAGGGCCGAGCGCAGGTGGAACAGGAACAGGGCGCAGACCACGGCGACGGCGATGAACTCCTCGGCCAGCTTGACCTCGAGGTTGTCGATCGACCGGTCGATGAGCCGGGACCGGTCGTAGGTGGTGACCACCTCCACGCCCTTGGGCAAGCCGGGCTTGAGCTGCTCGAGCCGGGTCTTGACCGCCTCGATGGTGGTGCGGGCGTTCTTGCCCGAGCGCATCACGACCACGCCTCCGGCGACCTCGCCCTCCCCATCCAGTTCCGCGATGCCGCGGCGCATCTCCGGGCCCATCTGCACGGTCGCGACATCGCGCAACAGCACCGGCGTCGAGCCCGCCAGCGCCACGGGAATCGTCCTGAAGTCGTCCAGCGTCTCGAGGAAGCCCTGCGAGCGCACCATGTACTCGGCCTCGGCCATCTCGACGACCGAGCCGCCGGAGGACTGGTTGGCCTTCTGGATCGAATCCATCACCTGGGCCTGGGTGATGCCGAGCTGTCGCATCCGGTCCGGATCGAGCACGACCTGGTACTGGCGCACCATGCCGCCGATGCTGGCCACCTCGGCCACGTCCTGTACCGTCTTGAGTTCGTACTTCAGGAACCAGTCGTTGAGCGCCCGCAGCTGGCCGAGGTCGTGCCGGCCCGTCCGGTCCACGAGCGCGTACTCGTAGACCCAGCCGACGCCCGTCGCATCGGGTCCGAGCGCGGCGGTGGCGCCGGCCGGCAGACGACCCTGTACCTGGTTGAGGTACTCCACCACGCGCGAGCGCGCCCAGTAGGGGTCGGTCCGGTCGTCGAACAGGATGTAGACGAACGAGTCGCCGAAGAACGAGTAGCCGCGCACCGTGCGGGCGCCCGGCACGCTGAGCATCGTCGTCGTGAGCGGATACGTCACCAGGTCTTCCACCACCTGGGGCGGCTTGCCGGGGTAGCTCGTCCGCACGATCACCTGGGTGTCCGACAGGTCGGGCAAGGCGTCGACAGGCGTCGTCGCCGTCGCGACGACGGCCGCGGCGACCAGGAAGGCCGCGGCGAACAGCACCAGGAGGCGATTGGCGACGGACCAGCGGATCAGGCCGGCGATCACTTCGAGCCTCCGGCCGCCATGTCGCCCAGCACCGAACGCAAGCGCGCCTCGGAGTCCAACATGAACTGGCCGCTGGCCACGACCTGGTCGCCCTCCGCGAGACCGCCGAGGACCTCGAGCGTGTCGCCCAGGTCCGCGCCCAGCTTGAGTTCGCGCGGTTCGAAACTGCCGTTCTCCTTTCGCACGATGGCCACCGCCCGGGTGCCGGTGCGGATGACCGCCTCCGCCGGCACCACCAGGCGCGAGGTCGTCGGGCCTTTCACCTGCAGCCGCAGCAGCATCCCGGGCATGAGCCTGCCGCCCCGGTTGTCGACTTCGAACCTGGCCTGCAGCGTGCGGGTCGCCGGGTTCACCTGGGGCAGGATTTCCTGCAGCGTGCCCGCGAACGACCGGCCGGGGTCGGCCTGCAGCACCGCCGTCACCGGCTGTCCGCGCACGAGGTGCACGGCCTGCGCCTCGGGCACTTCGGCGACGGCCCAGACCTTGTCCAGGCCGGCAATGCGGAACAAGGTCATGCCAGGGGATACCGCCATGCCTTCGCGCACGCCCAGCTCGGCGACCACGCCGCCGGCCGGCGACACCAGGGCGAAGCGGGCCGTGGGCGTGCCGCCCGCCTCGGCTTGCTGCACGAGCTCCGCGGGAATGGACAAGGCGCGCGTGCGCTCGCGCGCCGCCGCGACGAGATCCGCAGGCGCCCCCGAGCGTTCCAGCGCGACGAGGTCGTTCAACGGACCGAGCCAGTCCGGCGCGAACACCGTCCCGAGCACCTCGCCCCGGGTCACGCGTTCCATGGGTGCGCGCACGGCCAGGTGTTCGACAAAGCCCGCCACCCGGGTCTGTACCGCGAAGCCAAGACGTTCATCGAACTGCACCGACCCCACGGCGTCGAACGACGTGCCGACGTCGGCACGCTTGACGACCGCGGTGCGCAGGCCCAGGTTCTGCTGCACCTGCGCACTCACCTTCACGCCGGAGTCGCCCGCTTCTTCCGCGTAGACGGGTTGAAGCTGCATGTCCATGAAGGGCGACTTGCCGGGCTTGTCGAACTTCTGGCCCGGGTTCATCGGGTCCTGCCAGTAGAGAACCTTGCGCTCGCTGCCGGAGGCGGCAACGGCCGGCGCTGCGGCATGCGTTCCGCCCTGGTCGCGGGCGGCGTTGCGTCCCAGTTGGAAGGCCCCGCCGGCAATGGCGACGGCGGCCGCGACGGCAATGCAGGCCTGTTGAACGCGGCTCATTGCGCACCTCCCGGGACAATCGGTTTGAAGACAAGTTGAGCCTGGGTCCGGGCCAGGTCTCTTCGAAGGCCAAGCAGCCTGCGTTGCGCCTCGACCTCGGCATGACGCGCGTCGAACAGCATCACGAGACTGGCCTGGTTCGAGCGATAGGCCGCCAGGGTCGCCGCCGTGCGCTGCCGCAGCGGCGCCAGCACGGCGACCTGGAAGCGTTCGATGCGCTCCTCCAGCTGCCGGGCATCGCCGGACAGCGCCGCGTACTCGCCCGCAGCTGCACGACGAGCTTCCTCCAGCTCGGCCTCGGCCTTGTCGACGAGTGCCAGCCTGGCGGCGGTCTCGCGATCCTGGCGCGATGCCGGCGACACGGGAAGCGGGATGCTGACGCCCAGGGAGACCAGGTCGGTCCGGCTTTGCCGTTGACCGTAGGAGACCTCGAACGTCCAGTTCGGCTTGCGGTTCAGGCGCGCCGCGTCGACCTCGCGACGCGCCACCTCGATGTCACGCTGCCGGGCGACGACCGCCGGGTCGGCAGCGACGTAGTCGGCCAGCGGCGGCACGATGGCCAGCAGCGGTTGCACGAGCTCGTCGCTCGTCGCACCGGCCCAGCGCTGCAACGCAGCCATGGCGGCGGCCTGCTGCTGCCGCACCTCGCGCGAGTCGTCTTCGGCCATGCCCAAGGCGCCCTCGAGGCCCAGCACCTCCGCGCCGCTCCCCGACGGCGTCGCCAGCCGACCCCTGCCGGCCTCGCGCTGTTCGCGAGCGTGCTGTTCGTCGAGCGTCGCGAGCTGCAGCGCCTCGCCCGCATAGAAGGCGTCGACGTAGGCCAGCGCCGTCTGCAGGCGTGCATCCGCCGCGGCCACCTGCTCCATCACGGCCTCGCGGCCGGACATCGCGGTGGCGACCGCCTGCCGGGCGGCCCGCTTGTCGGCGGACACCCATTCCTGGGAGAGGCCGACCCGCTTCATCGTCATGTCCTCGGCGTTGGTGCCGAACCGGTTGGTTCCCGTGATCGGCAGGTTGTCGACGCCGACGCCGAGCATCGGGTCCGGCTGCTGTCCCGCGGCACGGGCCATCTCGGCCGCGCTCATCGCGCCGGCGCGGGCGGAGGCGGTCATGCGGGAGCGGTGGACGGCCAGGTCGAGGGCCTGGTCGAGGGAAAGCGGGGCCGCAACAGCCGCGGCCGGCAGCAGGGCGGCCGCCAGCGCGGCAGCACCCAGGAGGTGTCTTGACATCGGAACTCCGAAGACGAGCGGGGAAGGCTGGCATCGCGGACGTGCCGCGCCAGCGCCGTTCAATCGACGGAGCGGTTCAGACCCGCAGCCGGAGCGTGGACAGGTAGAGCGGCCCGGGCGGCGCCTGCGCCTCGGCAGTGGCCGACCCCGGCAGCACCGCGGCGACCGCGGCCTCCTGCGCCGGGGGCAGTTCGAGCATCTGCACGATGGCCGGCAACGAGGCCGTGGGGACCTTGACGGCCTCGAAGGCCTGGCCGGGATCGGCCGCGTGCTGATGGCACAAGGCCGGCTGGCGCTGGTCCATGCCGGCGCACGAGTGCCCGGACCGGGCCATCGCGGCCATCGCCTCCAGGGTGGCCTGCCGCGGGCAGACGTACTGCCCCAGCGCCAGCTGCGAGAACAGCAGCGACAGGACCACGACGAGCGCGGTTGTCAGGCGATGTGTGCGAAGGCGAGCCATGAGCACAACCAGTCTGGGGCCTGGATGCGGGCCGGGGCTTGTCCTGCATCAATCGCCACGCGCGACAGCGTCGTTGCCAGCCTTGAAATGGTCCACCTCGTCGTTCTGGTCGCACGGCGTCACTTCGCATTGCACAGTGATGTGGCGGATACCGAAGTTGTCGGCCAGACGCTGCCGCACTGTCGCAAGCACGTCGGCCTCGCCGTCCATCGCCGGCTCCGTCACCAGGTGAACCGTCAGCGTGGTCTTGCCGCTGGTCACCGACCACACGTGCAAGTCGTGGAGATTCCTGACGCCTGGCACGCCAAGAAGCGTCGCCCGGACCTTCGCCAGGTCGATGTCTTCCGGAACGCCTTCGAGGAGGACATGGATGCTCGACTTCAGCAGCGTCACCGTCCGGGGAACGACCCAGAGGCCGATGAGGACGGCTACCGCCGAATCGACCCACGACCAACCCGTGAACTTGATGAGGATCGCCCCGAGGATGACACCGACGGAGCCGATCATGTCGGCCCAGACCTCCAGGTACGCGCCCTTGACGTTGAGGCTTGCCTCCTGGCCGCCGCGCAACACCTTCATGCTCAGGAGGTTGACGACCAGGCCGACGATGGCGATGCCAAGCATCAGGTTCGATCCGATTTCCGGCGGCGCCTTCAGTCGAAGGAAGGCCTCCCAGAGGATGTAGGCCGCCACGACCAGCAGCAGCATCGCGTTGAACGCCGCTGCCAGGATCTCGAAACGGTGGTAGCCGAACGTGCGCTTCTCGTCCGCCGGCCGTTTCGCGACGTGGATGGCCACGAGCGCGATGGCCAGGGCGGCCGTGTCGGTAAACATGTGTGCGGCGTCCGAAAGCAACGCCAGGCTGTGGGCGATGAAGCCGCCGGCCAGCTCGACCACCAGGAAGACGGTGGTCAGGGCCAGCGCAATCCGGAGCGATTTCTCGTTGGCCCCCGCCGCATGGTCGTGCCCGGCGTGGCCCCCGGGTCCGTGCGCATGTCCAGGCGCCGCCCGGCCTTCCTCGTGGTCATGGCCGCGGTCGTGCGAATGCCCTGTGGTCATGCAGCTTCCTTCGGTAGCAGAGAGGTCGGCGACGATTCCGTTTCCTCGTCTTCGTCGCGCCGGTGGAACAGCCGGTAGAGAACCGGCAGCACCAGCAGGGTCAGGGCGGTCGATGACAGGATGCCGCCGATGACGACCGTGGCCAGCGGGCGCTGAACCTCCGCGCCGGTGCCGGTGGCGATGGCCATCGGCACGAAGCCCAGGGATGCGACGAGCGCGGTCATCAGCACGGGGCGCAGCCGGGTGAGCGCACCTTCGCGGATCGCCTCATCCAACGTCCTGCCTTCGTCTCGCAGGCCGCGGATGAAGGACAGCATCACGAGGCCGTTGAGCACGGCGACGCCGCACAGCGCGATGAACCCGACCGCCGCGGAAATGGACAGCGGTATGCCGCGCAGCCACAGCGCCAGGATACCCCCGGTCAGCGCGAACGGAATGCCAGTGAACACGAGAAGGCCATCCTTGATGTTGCCGAACATGGTGAAGAGAAGGACGAAGACCATGGCGAGTGCCAGCGGCACGACGACCTGCAGGCGCTGCGTGGCGGACTGCAACTGCTCGAACGTGCCGCCCCAGGCCGTCCAGTAGCCCGCAGGCACCCTGACCGCCGCGACCGCCTGCTGTGCATCGGCAACGAACGAGCCCAGGTCTCGTCCGGTCACGTTCGCACTGATGACCACGCGGCGCTTGCCGTTCTCGCGCGAGACCTGGTTCGGGCCCGGGGCCAGCTCCAGTGCGGCCACCTCGCCGAGGGGGATGTACGTGCCGCGCGCCGCTTCGCTGCCTTTCGGCATGGGAATGGGCAGCCGGCGCAGTGCTTCCACATCCTCGCGGACCGCGTCGGGCAGGCGCACGAGAATGTCGAATCGCCGGTCGCCCTGGAAGAATGTGCCGGCCTCGCGACCACCGACTGCCGTGGAGACGGTCTCCTGGACGTCCGTGATGTTCAAGCCGTAGCGCGCCGCCTTCGCGCGGTCGATGTCCACGGACAGCATCGGCAACCCGGTCGTCTGCTCGACCTTCACCTCGGTGGCCCCCTGAACCTTCTCCAGGGCGGCGGCAATCCTGGCGGCCGTCTCGTTCAGCACGTCGTTGTCGTCGCCGAACAGCTTGACGGCCACGTCCGAGCGGACGCCCGAGATGAGTTCGTTGAAACGCAGCTGGATGGGCTGGGATAACTCGTAGTTGCTGCCCGGAACCTTTGCCGCCTCCGCGCGGATGGCCTCGAGCAACTCGTCGCGCGTCTTGTGCGGCTGCGGCCATTGCGCCGACGGCTTGAGCATGATGTAGCCGTCCGAGACGTTCGGCGGCATCGGGTCGGCCGCGATTTCCGCCGTGCCCGTGCGTGCGAAGATGCGCTCGATTTCCGGAAACTTCGCCTTCAGGGTCGATTCGAGCTGGCGCTGCATCTCGACCGACTGCGTCAGGCTGGTGCCGGGGATGCGCAAGGCCTGGATCGCGAAGTCGCCTTCGTTCAGGTTCGGAACGAACTCGCTGCCCAGCCTGGTGGCCACGGCCGCACACGACACCACGACCGCCGCGGTGAACGTGAGCACGACGGGTGTGTTGCCCAGCATCGACTTCAGCGCAGGCTCGTACGCACGGCGAGCCACGGCCATGAGGCGGCTCTCCCTTTCAGCGACGCGCTCGCCGATGAACAAGGCGACGGCCGCCGGCACGAAGGTGACCGACAGGATCATCGCGCCGAGCAACGCCAGCAGCACGGTGTAGGCCATCGGATGGAACATCTTCCCTTCCACGCCCGAGAGCGCCAGGATGGGGATGTAGACGACCATGATGATGAGCTGCCCGAACAACAGCGGTCGTCGCGCCTCCTTCGCTGCAGCGAACACCTCGTGGAAACGCTCCGAGCGATTCAGGGAACGCCCGCGATGCGCCTGGGCGTGTGCCAGCCTGCGGACGGCGTTCTCGATGATGACCACGGCGCCGTCGACGATGATGCCGAAATCGAGGGCGCCAAGGCTCATCAGGTTGGCGCTGATGCCGTACCGCACCATGCCGCTGAACGTGAACAGCATCGAGAGCGGGATGACCATCGCCGTGATGAGCGCAGCCCGGAAGTTGCCCAGGAATGCGAACAGCACGGCGACGACCAGCGCCGCGCCTTCGAGCAGGTTCTTCTGCACCGTCCGGATGGCCTTGTCAACCAGTACGGTCCGGTCGTAGACCGTGACCGCCTTGACCCCGGCAGGCAGCGTCCTGTTGATGGCCTTCATCTGCCTGTCGACGGCCCGCGCGACGGTTCGGCTGTTCTCGCCCATCAGCATGAACACCGTCCCGAGCACGACTTCCTGGCCGTTGGCGGTGGCTGCGCCCGTTCGAAGCTCGCGACCGAGGTCCACCGAGCCGATGTCGCGCACGTGGATGGGCTGGCCCTGGGCGGTGCCGACGATGATGTCGCGGATGTCGTCCATCGACCGTACCTGGCCCGGTGCGCGAACCAGGTACTGCTCGCCGCGGCGCTCGATGTAGCCCGCGCCCCGGTTCGCGTTGTTCTTGTCCAGCGCGTCGACGACGTCCGCCAGGCTCAGGCCGTAGGCGCCGAGCCGCTCGAGGCTGGGCGCGACCACGTACTGGCGCTCGAATCCGCCGATGGAGTTGATCTCGGTGACACCGGCGACGTTGCGTAGTTGAGGCTTGATGACCCAGTCCTGGATCTCGCGAAGGTCGGTCGGCGTGTAGGCGGCACCATCGGCCTTCCTGGCCCCCTTGTCGGCCTCGACCGTCCAGAGGAAGATTTCCCCGAGACCCGTCGAGATGGGTCCCATGCTCGGCGTGACGCCCGCGGGCAAGCGGTCGCGGGCTTCCTGGACCCGCTGGGCCACGAGCTGGCGCGCGAAGTAGATGTCCGTGCCGTCCTTGAAGATGACCGTGACCTGCGAGAGGCCGTACCGCGAGAGCGAGCGCGTCTCCTCGAGTCCCGGCAAGCCTGCCATGACCGTCTCGATGGGATAGGTGACGCGCTGCTCGGTCTCCAGCGGCGAGTAGCCGGCGGCCTGCGTATTGACGACGACCTGGACGTTCGAGATGTCGACGACGGCGTCGATGGGCAGCTTCGTATAGCTGTAGGCGCCCAGGGCCGCCATGCCTGCAACGACCAGCATGACGAGCCAGCGTTGCTCGATGCAGAAGCGAATGATGCGTTCGAACATGGTTGGTCGCCTGCTCACTCTTCGGCAACGCCGGACTTGCCGAGGTCGGCCTTGAGGACGAACGTGTTGGACGAGGCCACCTTGTCACCCGCCCTGAGTCCCGAGAGCACCTCGACGTTCCTGCCATCGGTGCGCCCGACCTGGACGGCGGTGGCCGCGAACCCGCCGGGAACCGCCTTGAAGGCCACCTGCTGGTTGTCGACGGTCTGGATGGCGTCAGCGCTGACGGCCAGCGAGACTGCCTGGCCCTCTCCGAGAACGGCAACCGTCACGAAGAGGCCGGGACGCCACGCGCCTTGCGGATTGGCCAGGGTCACGCGCGCCCGAGCCGTGCGGGTCTGCTCGCCCAGCAATGCGCCGACATAGGAAACGACACCTTCGGCCCTGCTTTCGAAGGCCGACGACGACACCACGACCTTCTGGCCCACGCGCACCGTCGCCAGGTCCTTCGGCGCGACCGCGAATTCCGCCCAGACGGTGCCGAGGTCGGCGACCGTGAAGATGCTGGCATCCTCCTTGACGGCCTCCCCGAGTGCCAGGTGCTTCTCGACGACGGTCCCATCGAACGGCGCACGGATCTCGAACCGGTTGAGAGCGCTGCTTGCGGTGAAGCCACCGCCGGCACCCACCGCGGCGAGCTTCTGGCGTGCGTTCTGAAGGGCGATGTCGGCCTCCCCCAGCGCAGTCTGCGCCTGCAGGTAGTCCTGCTCGGCCGAGATCCGGGCCTGCCAGAGCTTCTCCTCGCGCTCGTACGTTGTCTGCGCTGCATCCCTGCGCCGCTGCGCGGTGAGCAGTTCGCTGCGCTGCTCCGACAGCGAGGTGCTGGCGATGACCGCCAGCACCTGTCCCTTCCTGACCTTCTCGCCGAGATTGGCCGGTACGGCTTCGGCCACGCCTGCCAGGCGGGGCACGACGTGCGCGGTGCGGTCGTCGTCGAAGCGCACTTCCCCCTGGAATCGGGAGACCGTCTGGATGGTGCCCGGCGCGGCGACCTGGATGCCGATGTTCGCCTTCTTCACCTGCGATTCGTCCAGCGTGACTTCGCGCACTTCGGGGGCCGGCCTGCCTGGCGCGTTGCCCGAGGCTGGCCTTTCACCCGCTGGAGCGGCATCGGCCGCTTCGGTCCCTTCGCCGGCCTGGTGGCGTCCTGTCGTCAGCACCGCGCCGACGGCGAACACGCCGAAGACGACGATGACGGCCATCGCGAGTTGTTGCTTCCTTGAAATTGCCATGGGAATTCCTCAGCGACCGAGCAGTCGGTCGATGGCCGTCGACGCCTGCCAGGCGGAAGACAGCGTGTTCAGGTAGCGCGCCCGCGCCTGGAGCAGGGAGCGCTGCGCGTCGATGACGTCCAGGAAGCCGAACTTGCCGGCCTCGAAGCCCGTCGTGGATGCTTCATAGGCCTGCTGGGCCGCCGGCAGCACCGTCTCGCGGATGGTTCGCAGCGACGTCTGCGCCGTGGCCAACTGCGTGGCCGCCTGGTTCACCTCGGCGATGAGGCGAACGCGGGTTGCCTCGTAGTCGTCCTGCGCCCTTTCGGCGCGCCGGGACGCCTCGTGGACGGCACCCATGTTGCGGTCGAACAGGGGAAGTGGAATCGAGATGCCGATGACGGCCTGCGTCCGGCCCGGCTCGTTGTCGCGCTTGATACCCGCGCTCACGACGAGGTCCGGGACGGCCTTGCTTCGCTCGACGCCCACGTCCGCCTTGCGACGGTCGATCTCGATGCGACTGGAGGCGAGCGCTGGAGCGGCCTCGACCTGCTGCAGCAGCTCGGCCGCGCGAGCCCTGGCCGGTGCCGGATCGATGTCGCCATCCACTGCGTCGAAATGCGGCGAGGTGGCGCCCCAGGTGGTCGCGAGCGCCTGCCGGGCCGAAGACAATTCAGCACGCGCGTCCGCGAGCTCGAGCTGTGCGTTCGCCGCGTCGACGCGCGCGCGCGTGGCATCCACGGGCGACGTCTTGCCCGCGGCAACCCGCCTGCCGACGACATCCGCCGCTCGGGCGGCCAGACCCGCCGAATCGCCTGCGAGCTGGACCCGCTCCTGCGCGACAACGGTCGCGACGTACGCCGAGACGACTCCGGCGCGTACCTTCGCTCTCGCTTCCGCCAACAGCGCGCGGGCCAGGTCGCGAGAACGTTCGGCAGCGCTCACGCGCGCCGCGCGCTTTCCACCCAGCTCCAGTGGAAGACCGAGGGTCGTGGTGGTCGTACGCATGGCCGAACGCATGCCTTCGACCGTGACGTTCAGCTCCGGGTTGCGCAGCGCGCCCGCCTGCTGGACGCCGCCGTCCGAGGCATCCAGTTCGTGCTGCGCCGCCGCGAGCTCGAAGCTGCGCGTCGCAGCCAGGTCTTGCGCGGCTTCAAGCGTCAGTCGGGGTACATGGGAAAGAGGCGTCGTCGCAGGCTGCGCCGGCGCGACGAGAGGGCTGATCAATAGCGCTGCCAGCCCGAGTGGCAAGAGAAGGTTTCGCATCGAATCTCATGGGTTGGAACCGAGAATTCGACGAGACGGAAAAAGGGGTTGGAGAACTCCCGTCTCGCCGGCTAGGCGAGACGAAGCCACTGTGGGCGGTCGGGCGCCCGGGTGGGCGCGGAGCCGTGCATGGACGGCTGCGGAAACGACGCGGATGCCGACGTCATTGCGACGACATCGTCGAAGGCCATGGCAATGAGGGCCGCATGTTCCGCGTGGCAGTAGCTGCAGTCGTCGTCGACGGCGAACTTGCTTGCGGCAGCCTTCTTTCCATCGGCGGACTCGTGCACGTGGACGTGGTGTCCGAAGTGCGTCGCGGTCGCGGCGGTTGCTTCGTGCTCGCAGTACGTCGCGGCCACTGCCCAGCTCATCTGGAACAGCAGCGCGAACGCAACGAAGAGTGCAAGGACACGAGGCATGGTCGGAAGTATCCACGATGTCGAGAACCGCTGGAGTCGCCATGGTCTCGAAGGGTACGCACCAGCCGACCGCAACGCTGGTCGCGAACCTCAGGCAATGGCCGACAAGACCCTGGCAGGAGGTGGCTTGCAGGACGACCAGCGCCACACGGCGCTGGCGGGCACGTCTGCTGGGACGATATCGGCGACCGATGTTGGGCGTCCGCCCGCTCTGCGCGGCGTACACACCGCTCGCGGTCGAGGGCCAGGCGGGGGCCGACCCCCTCGTGATGATCGCTGCTCCGCTTTCGCCGCCGAAAGGCGATCGCTCGGCCTGTGCAGCGCATTCCGGCCTGAATCCGTTGGGGCCCTGGGCACTCGGCGATAAGATCGTCACTTGATACCAGCTCAACCGTCGAACCTTCTGGAATGGTCAGCGTTGCGACCAATCTGATCCATCGAAATGCCCAACCTCGACCTCCCGACGCTGAGTTTCCTGGCCCTCGTGAGCGGCGTGCTGTTCGCGCTGGCGCTTCAGCTGACAACTCGCAGCGATCGCGACAACGTGGCTGTTCGCTCATGGGCATGGGGCGCCGTCCAATGTGCCCTGGCGTTCCTGCTGATCAAACTGCGCGCATTTCTCCCGCTCTGGGTGCCGATCACGGGCGGCGGCACGCTGACCGTGACCGGCCTCGCGTGGATCTACTGCGGTCTGCGCCAATTCCTCGACATGCCGCGCGGCGCGCGTTGGGACCTGATTCTCTGCGCCCCGGTGGTCCTGGTCTCCCTCTACTTCACCTACGTCGATCCAAACCTCCCGGCGCACCTCGCGGTCATCTCCATCCTGAGCGCCGCGATTCAGTTCTTCTGCGCCGGGTTGCTGCTGACGAGTCCGCAGGCGCGCCGCGATGCCGATCGTCAGGTCCTGTTCCTGATTGGCTTGGTGTTCCTGGCCACCGGATTCGGCTGTGGTGCGCAATGCGTACTGCAGGCCGTGGCCGGCCCAGGACAGAATTCGATGAGCCCGGAACTGGGCATGCGGGCATTCTTCATCGCGATCACGTTGCTGTTCTTCACGCTTGCCATCGGGCTGTCGAGCATGGTCGTGTCCCGCACGCACTGCAAGCTGCGGGCGAGCGAGGAGCGGTTTCGCGGTCTGGTTGAACAAGCCGACGACGGCATCTTCCTGAGCGATCCGGCAGGCAACTACTTGCTCGTCAATTCAGCAGGGGCACACCTGCTCGGATACGAGCCGGAGGAACTGATCGGGTTGAACCGATCCACTATCGCCGTCGACCAGGAGCAGCACCGCCTCCCGATCGATCTGAGCAGGTTCTCGGGCGGCCAGGTCAGCCGCAGTGAATGGCGGATGAAGCGCAAGGATGGCTCTGAATTTCCCGCCGAAGTGGTCAGTCGGCAGTTGACCGACGGGCGCATCCAGACCATCTTGCGTGATGTTTCGGCGCGCCACGCACTGGAGGCTGAGCGAGAGCAGGCCAGGCATGCCGCCGAAGCAGCCAATCTCGCGAAGAGCGAATTTCTCGCCAACATGAGTCATGAGATCCGGACGCCGATGAACGCAATCATCGGCTTGACGCGCCTGCTGCGACGGGACGCACCGACGTCCGCGCAGGCCGAAAAGCTGGACAGGATTGCGAGCGCGGGTCGCCATCTGCTGTCCGTCATCAACGACATCCTCGACATCTCGAAGATCGAGGCTGGCAAGCTCGAACTCGAAGAAACGGATTTCCACCTCGAGGCCCTCTTCGAACAGGTCGCCTCGTTGCTGACCGAACAGGCACGGACAAAAGGTATCGCCCTCGAGATCGACACGAATGGCGCGCCGCGGCTTCTTCGCGCCGATCAAACGCGCTTGCGCCAGGCATTGCTCAACTACGCCGGCAACGCCGTCAAGTTCACGGAGCGCGGCAGCGTCACATTGCGCGCGGCAATAGTGCACGAAGGCGACCACGATCTCCTGATGCGCTTCGAGGTGCGGGACACGGGCATCGGCATTCCTTCGGCCAAATTGGGCAACCTGTTCAAGTCGTTCGGGCAGGCCGATGCGTCGACCGCGCGCCAGTATGGCGGAACGGGCCTCGGCCTGGCCATCACCAAGCGCCTGGCATGCCTGATGGGTGGGACGGCGGGCGTTGAAAGCAAAGTCGGCAAGGGCAGCTGCTTCTGGTTCACGGCCCGCGTACACCGGGCGCAAGGTGTCGTTGCGGATCCCGATGCCTGCGACGCATCGCAGGTCGAAGAGAGTCTGCGGCGGCGCCACGGCCAGGCGCGGCTGCTCCTTGTCGAGGACAACGCCGTCAATTGCGAGGTGGCCCTCGATCTGCTCCGTCAGGTCGGGATGAACGCCGACGTGGCGACGAACGGCCTCGAGGCTGTCGCCATGGCCAGGGAAGGCACCTATGACGTGATCTTCATGGACATGCAGATGCCTGGGATGGACGGGCTTCAGGCGACGCGGTCGATCCGGGAAATTCCCGCATGCCGGTCGACGCCGATTCTGGCAATGACGGCCAACGCCTTCGAGGCGGATCGGCAGGCCTGCCTGGCGGCAGGCATGAATGGTTTCGTGGTCAAGCCGGTGCATCCGCCGGAGCTCTATGCGCTCATGCTGGAGTGGCTCGACACCTTGCCGGCGCGGGGTCGCGTCGCGACACCCGTAGCGACCTCCTGGACAGAAGGCGAGGGCCCGGCACTGAGCCGAACGCTGGCGCATGTCCCAGGCTTGAACGTCGACCACGCCCTCCTCCGCCTGGGCGGCAAGACGGAGTTGTACGACCGGCTGCTGGCGTCGTTCATTCACTGCCATGGTGAGGACGGTGCGCGCCTGTCCGAAGGCCTGGCCAGGCGCGATGTCGCCTCGCTCCTGAGAATTGTTCATGGGTTGAAGAGCTCGGCCGGCTACATCGGAGCCACCACGGTGTCTGAGTCGACCGCGGCACTTGAATCTGCACTCATGGCAGGCGCAGTCACAGACGCAACAGATGACCTGTGCCGAGCGCTGATCGACGACGTGAGCCTCCTGCTGGCCGGGATCCGGGCCGAAGCGAACGCATGATTGCCTGGTCCGTACTTGCCCCTCGGCCAGGACGGACACCGCCGAAGGCGGACGTCGCCGAACGACGGGGGCTCCTGCCCGGTCTGCGCCAGCGTCCCACGATTCGGTCCTGATCAGACCTTGGATCCGAAGCCGCCCGTCAGCAAGGAGTCGGTCGACTTCAGTCCTGCCGGCACCTTGCTCGCCTGGTGCACGGTGAGGCCGGCATTGAGCGTCCAGCCGCCGAGATGGCGGTGGCCAGGCAGGCGTCCAAGGTTGCGATATTGCCGATGGGCCATCGGTGAACGAACGATGACCTCAGGACGCATGCAGCACCCATGGTCCTTCACCACGAACCGGGATCGTGACTCGAAAGGAGCAACGCCATGCCAAATCTTAAGATCACCGTGCGCTTCGCGCTCTTGCTGGCCTGCATCGGCACATGCACTGGCGGCTGGGCGCAAGTCTTGCCGCTCGCGCGCGCTGGGTCTGCATCGACTGATCGCGTGCAGAGAGAATCCGAACTGCCGATGTACCGGATCCGGGTGTTGGGCGAGACACCGGCCCCGAAGCCCGCGCCTGCAAACCCTCGGCGTTGAGCGCACGCAGCGCAGAGGGCAATGGCGCAAGGGCTCGCGCCCAACAACCCACGACGTCAACCGGGGCCTGGCAGTTGAACAGGACGGCTGCGCCGGCGAGCGTCGAAGGCCCAGGCACTCGCGGGAAACCTCGGAGTCGCTGCGGCCGACCAGCGGCGCTCCCGACACCGCAGTGGCGTCCACCAAGATCTCGGAAGGCCTTCTCGTCATCCCGCTGGACTCGCCCGCACCAACGTTGCCGCCGGTCGATCTCACACCAGTAGCGAGCGAGCCACGCGATCCCCGCCTGGTCATGAGCCACTCGGTTGATCCGCAATTTCCGGCCACTTTGATCTACCGCTTGCGCAAGGGCGAGGTCCAACTGAAATTCGACGTGGGCCCGGATGGAAAGGTGAATGCCGCCAACGTCCAGTGCGTCAGTGGCGGTTCGAACCGGTGCCCAGGCGGCACACGGTCCAAGTCAAGATGGGCTTCGACGTGGATACCTTGCCTCGCATCAGCATGGTTGTCGCTGTAAGGTGACTCTTGAGTGTGAAGAATCGACTTCGGCGTTGTTCGATACGTGACCAGGCGTTGACCTGAGGGCGGGCTGCACTTGCCGACGGTCAACGGTCGAGAAGTCCGTGTGAAACCGCTGTACAGGACCCGTCGCGCCGGAAGGCGAAAACGTCCAGGAGCCGGCATACCTGAAGAAGCGGCCGTTTGACCGGTTTGCGCAGGGCTGCTACTGGGAGCAGCCGCAGCACATCGAATCGCCGATTCCAGGCTGGCGATCGCCGTGCGCTTGACTCTAGCCCTGTCGGTGAGGTTGCACGCCGCAGGCGCGCCAGATGCGTGAGATCGTGGATTGGGACAGGCCAGTGGCGCTGGCCATGCTGCGCGAGGTCCAACGCTTTTCCCCAACCGGCGGGCACTGCATCGTCATGGCGATCACCGCGCCCAGGCAGCCAGCATCGATCGATCTCGGGCCTCCCGCCCGAGGCAGGTCCCGGAGCCCGTCCAATCGCTTTTCGACGAAGCGAGCCCGCCATTTGGCAACCATCCGAGGCGTGACCTCTTGCTGTGCGGCAACGGCCTTGTTGTCCTGACCTTCGGCGCATGCGAGCACGATGCGCGCTCGCACCGCGAGGGTTCGCCCCGTCTCGGGTTGTAGCGTCAGGGCCAAGAGCTCTCGACGTTCAGTCACGGTCAGCACCAGGGGTGTCAAAGGTCGTTCACGCATCCCCGCCTCATCGGGTTCGCACCGGTACACAGAGGGCGCACGTGCCTTGAAATGGTTCGACGAAGACCTCGCCCCGCCCTGCCTTCCTGCAACAACGCCCGACGGTGCGCGTCATGCGGTTTCTCCGGCGAGATGGACGGAAGCTTTCGTATCCGCGCAGGATTGCAGCGCGGAAGGCTTCAACAGGAAATGCGCAAGCGCGGGCAGCAGGACGAGTGCGCCCAGCATGTTCCAGACGAACATGAAGGCGAGCAGCAATCCCATGTCGGCCTGGAACTTGATCGGGCTGGCGACCCAGGTGATGACGCCGATGGCCAGTGTGACGCCGGTCAGCATCACGACCTTGCCCGTGAAGAGCAACGCGCGGTAGTAGGCCTCCGACAACGAGCAACCTTCGCGCAGCCGGGCCAGCATCACCGAGAGGATGTAGAGCGCGTAGTCGACGCCAATGCCCACGCCGAGCGCGATGACGGGTAGCGTCGCCACCTTCACGCCCATTCCCAGGGCGACCATGAGCGACTCTGCCAGGAACGACGTCACAACCAGTGGCACGATGGCGACGACGACGGCGCGCCACGAGCGGAACGTGATGAAGGCGAGCAGCACGACCGCACCATAGACCAGCCACAGCATCCTGTGCCAGGCCTGCTTGACCACGATGTTGGTGGCGGCTTCGATGCCTGCCGAGCCAGCCGCCAGCAGGAAGCGCGCATCCGGGCTGTCGTTGGCCGCGGCGAACTCCTGGACGTGATCGACCACGCCGGTCAGCGTCCCGGCCTTGTGGTCGCGCAGGAAGACATACAGCGTCAGCAGGTTGCAGGCATCGTCATACAGCCCGCGCGGCGCACCCGCCGTCACGGTGTTGACCATGTCCTGGTTCGGCAGCATCTGGTACCACTTTGGATTGCCTTCGTTGAGTCCCACGGCGACGCGCCGGTTCAGCAACGCCAGCGTGCTGGTGGACTCCACGCCCGGCAGCTGCCCCAGCTGCCACTCCAGGCGATCGACCTTCTGGAGGGTGGCGAGCTTGGCGCACTGGCCGTCCGGGGTCTGCACCATGACGGCCAGCACGTCGCTGGAGGCGCCGTAGGCGCCGTTGACGAACGCGACGTCGCGGTTGTAGCGGCTGTCCGGCCGCAGCTCGGGCGCGCCCGGGTCCAGATCGCCGATGGACAAGCGCGAGCTCACCACCGCGCCGACGACCAGCAGCACGGCGCCGCCCAGCACGGCGCCCGTGGCCCAGCGGCGTTCGGTGAACCGGTCGAGGAACGCCCACAACGGGTGCTTGAGTTCCCCGCGTTGATCGGCCTGTTCGGCACGCAGGCTGCGCGCAGCGGCTCGCGGCGCCACTCCGGCATAGGACAGCAGGATCGGCAGCAGGATCAGATTGGTGAAGATCAGTGCCGCCACGCCCAGCGAGGCGCCGATCGCGAGTTCCCGAATGACGTCGATGTGGATCACCAGCAGCACGGCGAAGCCGACGGCATCCGCCAGCAGCGCTGTCAAGCCGGCCAGGAACAGGCGCCGGAAGGTGTAGCGCGCCGCCACCAGGCGGTGCGTTCCGCGGCCGATGTCCTGCATGATGCCGTTCATCTTCTGGGCGCCATGGCTCATGCCGATGGCGAAGACCAGGAAGGGAACGAGGATCGAGTACGGATCGAGCGAGATGCCCAGGGTCGGCAGCAGCCCCAGTTGCCAGACGACGGCGACCAGCGAGCTCATGACGACCAGGGCCGTTGAACGCAGGCAGCGGGTGTAGGCGAACACCATCGCCGCGGCGATCCCCACCGCGATGCCGAAGAACACCAGCACGTAGCGCACGCCGTCGATCAGGTCGCCGACGATCTTGGCGAAGCCGGTGATGTGCACCTTGACGCCACGGGCTTCATATTTCGTCCGCACCTGTTCGAGGGCGTCCGCGAGCTTCCTGTAGTCGAGTGGTCGACCATCGGCGCCGCTGCTCAGCAGTGGCACGTAGATCACGCTCGACCGGCCGTCGAGGGCGACGATCTGGCCCTGTTCGCCCGAGCGCGCGATGTTGGCGGCGAGCCGCTGCAGGGATGCCGGCGAGCCGTCGTAGTGATCCGGAATGACCGGGCCGCCCTCGAGCCCGTCCTCGGTGACGCCGGACCAGCGGACGGTGGGCGTCCACAGGCTCTTCATGCCCTGGCGCTGCACGCCGGGCAGCAGGAACACCTCGTCGCTCATCTCGCGCAGGGTGTCCAGATAGTGCGGGTCGTAGATCGAGCCCTTGGGGTTCTCGACGGCGATGCGGACCGCGTTGCCCAGCCCGACCAGGTCGCTCTGGTGGGCCAGGTAGTTGGCGATGAAGGGATGGGCCGTGGGAATCGTCTTCTCGAAGCTGGCGGACAGGTCCAGCTTGGTGGCCTGCCAGCCCAGCACCAGCGTGACCAGCAGGCACAGCGCCACGACCCAGGCGCGATGGTTGAAGAGCGCGCGCTCCGTTCGCGAGCCGGACGACTGGTCGAACTCGCCAAGGTCGCGAATCACCGGGGCGGCATCGGAGACCGTCGGGTTCATGCCACGAGCCCTTCGATCCGGCGGACACCGCCCATGCCGACGGCCAGCGCCGCGCCGCCAGGCAGCGCAAGTACCTGCGCCAGCGGCGGCAGGTCGGGCATCTTCAGCGGACGCAGTACGGCCGGATCTCCGACCATGAAGACCTGGCCGGCCTGGGTCGCGAGGAGCGATCGGCCGCCGGACAGCGGCATGGCGCTCACGAACGACGACATCGCGGATCCCTCGAGGCGAATCCAATGTTCGCCATCGTCGTGGGAGATCCACGCGTTGCCGCGCAGGCCGCCCAGGATCCACGTGCCCGGCTTGGGCGTGGTCGCCGCGAACCAGCTGCCTGCATAGGGCGAAGGCACGGCGTGGAAGGTGGCGCCGGCGTCGCGCGAGACCTGCAACAGGCCTTGCTCTCCAGCAAGCATCCAGGTATCGCCCCGCGCGGCGATCGCGTAGTAGTGATGGCCTTTCGGGTTGTCGACTCGATCGAGCAGCGAGGTCCATGTCGAGCCGCCGTCGCGGGTCTCGAGGCACAGGTTGTAGGCACCCACCACGACGACGTGATCCGTAGAGATCGCGAGGATGTCCAGGAGCGGCTTGTCGGGGCCGTCCGCCACCAGCAGGGCAGCCTCCTTGCGCAGCGCTTCGGCGCGCGCGTCGCCAGCCGCAACATGCGCGTCCGCCGAAGCCTGGGCCACCTTCGCCAGGCCTCGACCATCGACGGCCTTCCGCCACGTCGCGCCGCCATCGCGGGTCGACAGCACGACGCCCAGGTGACCCACCGCCCAGCCACGGCCGCCATCGGTGAACCGCACTGCCGTCAACGTGACGCTAGTCGGAACATGGGCCGACTGCTGCCACGAGCGGCCGCCGTCCGTCGAGCGCAGGACGATGCCGCGCTCGCCCACGGCGATCAAGGTGTCGCCCGCCAGCGCAGCCGCGGTCAGGACGGCGAGCGCCGGGCGACGAACCGGCAGCGCGGGCATATCGATGTCGGCGAATCGCGATTCGGCGTCGCCGGCCTCGCCCGCGCTCGCGCAAAGGCCCGGCGCGCAGGCACCGGCGAGCATGGCAGCGCCTTGCCGAAGCCAGCGGCGGCGTGGGAGGTCGATGTGGTGGTAGCTCATGGTCCGGGATCAGTCGAATCGAAGGCGCGCTCGCACGCTCGGGTCGCCAGGGCTTCAGCGCACGCCTTCGCCGGCCATGGCATCGGGCGTGAAGACCATGTCGCTGTAGCGCTTCTGGATCTTGTATTGCGACTTCTGTTCGTTCATGACCAGCGAGGCGAACATGGTGCGCGCGATGTGGTCGTACGTCCCCCAGGTGACGCCGGCTTCGGCGGGCACGTCGGGCATCTCGACCGGGATCAGGAACTCCGACCGCGCGAGCTGGTTCTTGCCGTCCCAGCGGTCGCCCCACACGAGGATCCAGGAGTCCTCGTCGATGTAGTAGCGCGACTTGGGCGACGTGTGGCGCTGCCCCTCGCGCAGCGTCGCGTCGACCACCCAGACGCGATGCAGCTCCCAGCGGACGTGGTCCGGGTTCAGGAAGTGCTCGCCGACGAGATCGGCGTCCTTCGTGGGCGTGAGCGTCCTGTTGCTGTTGTAGGGAATCAGCATTTCCTGCTTGCCCACGAGCTTCCAGTCGAAGCGGTCCAGGCGGCCTGTGAACCCTTCCACTTCATCGAACGTGACCATGCCCGCCGAGAACGGGGTGGGGGTATCGCAGCACGCATTCGGCAGTTTGCGCACGCGGCGCTGGCCGGTCAGGTAGAACCAGGTCTGCGTCTTGTCGTCGTTGATGCTCACCCGGCCGGTGATGGCTTCGCCGGCCCGGATCGCCGGGCCCGTGTTGACCGAGCGGACCATCCAGTCCTCGCCTGCGAACTTTTCCGGCGAGCCATCGGGGGTGTAGTAAGGCATCTGGTAGTCGTTGTGCGTCTGCTGCACGAGCACGCGCTTGCCTTCCGGCGTCAGGCTGTAGCCGTTGAATTCGGCATACCAGGATTCGCCGCGCCATCGCAGCAGCACGTTCCACATGGCCTCGGTGCCGGACTTCGGGATCGGAAACGGAATGCCGCCGTAGGCGCCTTCGGGGATCTGTCCCGCGGAACTGTTGACGAGCCTGGCCCGCGTCGCGTTCTTGAACGTGTTGTCGTAGACATACTGCGGCGCCGCGGCCGGGCGATGGGACGGATAGACGTCGACCCGGAAATCCGGATACCGCTGCATCAGCGCCTTGGCGCCGTCGGGAAGCCTGGCGGCGTACTCGCCCACGTTCTTGGCCGAGACGCTGAACAGGGGCTTTTCGGCGGCGAACGGGTCGGGACGACGGCCACCCGGCGTGTAGCCCGGCGTCGGCGCGGTCATGCCGCCCGTCCAGGCGGGGATGGTGCCCTCCTTGTTGCCGGCCTTCTCGCCTCCCAGCGGCGTGAGCGTGGTCTTCAGCGTTGCGGCCTCCTCGGCGGAGACGCCCGCGAACGCGTTGAAATTCAGGCCGCACAGGACCAGCGCGACGCCCGCGACGGGGGTGATGCGAATGCAGTTCATGAGAGGTCTCCGTTCAGAACGAATAGCGGACGGACAGCGCGATGAAATCGCGGTCCTTCAGGGTCTGCTGCCACGAGTAGGCGTTGTTGGCCGCGCCGTCGTTGAACGTGGCGACCTTGCCCAGGTAGTGGGTGTAGACCACCGAAGCGCGCCAGGCATCCTGGAAGCTGCCGTTCAGGCCGATCGACATGTCGCCGCCGCCGGCCGGCACCCACGCGTTGGGGCTGTTCAGGGCCATGGGCTTCGAACTCTTGGGCGCCCAGCCGATGCCCACGGGGACGCCGAGGTCGACGCCGTCGAGCACGCTGCGGTACGTGGGTTCCACCACCATTCGTGCCGCCACCGCGCTGCGATTGGCGTTGGGATCCACGGCGGCCGCGTTCTTCGTGATCTTCACGACGTGGTTCCAGGCGACCTCGGCGGTGACGCTGGCTTCGCGCCACAGGAAATTCGGGCCGAGCGAGCCGATGCTCGAGACGTTGACGTGCATCGTGTTGCCGACCGCGTAGCCCGGGTGGCTGCTCAGGTTGGTGGCCGGTGCCGGCGTGAAGCCGCTGGTGTCGGAACCCTGGGTGCTGGCCAGGTCGGCGTTGTGGCGGTACGACCCCTCAACCGCGATGTTGAAGTTGCCGAACGTCTTGCTGGCGCTGGCGCCGAACGCGGTGATGCCTTGCGGGTAGGCGAGGTAGTAGCCGGTGGGCGCCGGCCCCGCCTCGGTCATGTTGACCACGGTAACCAGCTGGGGCGTCTTCTCGTCGAAGCGAATCGCATAGAACCCGTAGTCGATGTCGTCGCCGCGCACCCGCAGTTGCAGGCCGCCCTGCTCCCACTTGTCGTTCGGCCGAAGGTCGGCCTGGCGCGTGGCCGGCGGCGCGCCCGCACCGAGGAGGATCGTTTCGCCGCCGTCGACCGCTTGGTCCGAGGTGGAGAAGTAGCTGCCGACCGCCGGCACGATGCTGCGCTCGAACCGCTCCTGGACGTAGGCACCCACGGAGACGTTAGACGTGAGCTGCACCTGCGCCGAGACCTGCGGTACAGGGCGCACCGCCTCCTTGAATTGCGTGCTGGGCACCGACAGCAGCTTGACCAGGTCGACGGGTTGCTGGCCGCCGGCGATGGCGTTCGCGCCGAAGAACAGGCTCTCGCCCCACAGCAACGCATGGTTGCCGGCGCGCACCGTCGCGGAGCGGCCGCCGAGGTCGAACTTGGCGAAGACGAAGGCATCCAGGATCTCCGCCTTGCGGCCGTGGAGGTCGCGCGTCGCGTGCGGGAACTGGTCGGAGGCCACCGAGGTCTGGTTCGGGAACGCGCCGCCCGGAAAGCCGGGGTTGTCGTTCTTTTCGTTGTAGACCTGGTCGTACCACGCGGCACCGCTGACGCGAAAGCCCAAGCTCTTCTGGTAGACGGCGTCGAACTCGCTGAAGAGATCCACGCGCTCCGAGATGAAACCCTTCTTGAAGTTGCGGTCGCCGTCGTCGTTGTTGGGGTTGGTCAGCAACGATTGCTCGGGCGACTTGAGCCGCACGGCCGTGCTCAGCTTGACCGTGTTGTCCCAGCGAATGGCGAGATCCGAATCGCCGGTGCTGATCTCGACAGCGTGGGCGCTGAATACGCTGAACAGCGCCACGGCCAGCGGCGCGAAGCGGACGCAATGATTCGTGGCCGGGGTGGCCCCTGATTGATCCATGTCTTGTCTCCGGATGGGTGTCTTCTTGTCGTCGCGAAAGAGGGCGGTACCCCTTCGATAACAATAGATTATCTGACTTTTGATGGATGTTCCACATGGAAATCCATTAAATGGACGTGTCGCGACGGCGGAGAAAGAAGGGCCTGAGGCCGGGATCAACGCGGAAGTTGAGAAGGCCAGGCCGAAGAAGAGCTCTGCCGCGGACATTCGGGCAGAGGACCGAGCGGCGTCTGGTCACTGGGAAGAGGCCTGGTCTTCGGCAGCAACAACATCCAGATCGCCACATTGGTCGAGCGCCAGAAGCAAGTCACTCTGGCCACCGACATCCAGGTCCACTTCTGCGATCCACAGAGTCCTTGGTAACGCAGAAGCACCGGGAGCACGAATGGACTGCTCTGGCAGTCCATGCCAAGAGGCGTCGACATTTCGGGCTACTGCACAACTGCAGCTCAACGCTATCGCGAGACAATTGAACGAGAGGCGGCTTTTGACGCTCTGCGTCCATTTCGACCCGACGCCGGCCGCTCGGCGAGCGGCAAGATCCCTCGCCGCAACATTCGTCACTGCAGCATGTTCCTTCGAGCAGCCATCGGACGGCCCGCAAAGTGGAATCGAAGCCGTTCGCTTGCTGAGGCCCGTGCCTCCAGCCGTGGTCAGCTTGGTCGTCGCATTGCCAGACGAACACGATCCCGGGGTGGACCGCCAGGTCGGCGAGATGCTCGACTACCTGCGAACCCGCTCCGGGCACACCCTGCATGCCGCCGTAGTCGTCGCGGCCTCTCCATCCAAGTGGGCATCGTGCACCTTCGACGGGTTCGTGAAGGCGAATCCACAGGGCGGCGTCGCCGACGCCTTGGCGATGTTCAACATGCTTGCCGCGATCATGGCGCCGGACTACCTGTGTCCCTTCGACGCGTACGACATCTTGAGCTGCGTCGGTTCGGCGACCGAGCCATCGTCCCAGCACAGTGCCACATTCTTTCCGGGCAGTGGCGACGCAGTTCCCGACTCAGCGAATGCTGGCACGAGCCTGCGAACATGCGCAGCGATGGAACACTCGCAGAAGCTCGGCCGCAATCTACGCAAGGTGAATCCCAACACGACCCGCCCCCTGGAAACCGATGCGCGCCACGTCGTCGCTTCCGAGGCGTCTGGTGCACGGGTCTCTCGGGTTCTGAGTACGATCGGATTCTGCAGTTCGGCGGGCTCTGGAACGAGGTGTTGAAGCGCGCAGGCTTTGAGCCGATCGAGCCCGACCAGGGCGACCAGACCGGGCCTAAATCTGGTGGCTGGGCAGGAGGCGAGTCGAAGCAGCACAAGGCCCTGAAGGCGTACGTCTCCAGCCACCCCGCCGAGTTTGGCGCTCACGGTGAAGGCTGGATTTCACGAGAAGAGTACGCGCTGCTGTCCGGCGACGAGATTGACGTCTACTTTGAGTCGCCAACGCATTGGATTGGCATCGAAGTCAAGTCGACCGTCTCTGACGCGATGCCTGAGGACTATCGGCGCGGCATTTTCCAAGTCGTCAAGTACCGCGCGGTATTGGAGGCTCAAGCGGAGGTCTCGGGGCGCGTGCCTCGGCCAAGGGTCGATGTCATGCTGGCGCTCCAAGGTCGTTTGCCCCAAGAATACAAGCGACTCGCATCTACTCTCAGGATCCTGGTTCGGGAGAATGTCGGCGCCGGCATGCTGGACTAGCCGGCATCGTCTTCGTCGTCCAAGCCCGTGAGCGGGTCGGCCTTGGCGCCGCGCTGGGTCGCTCGCTGCTTGCCAGCTAGTAGCGACGCATTCACTTCTGGCGCTACAAGCGCTTACCTTTTCCGTCTCTCGCACTGGCACCGACCCCACCCGCTTGGGATGCCCACCAGAGCTTGGTCGTGATACCTTGGGATGTATTCCAAGGGAGTCACTACATGGCAAAAGAACAAGGCCCCAGCACTACCGAAGAGATTCTTGCCGCACCGATCCAGAACGGCAAGGCGCTTCGTGCGGCGCTGGGTCGGACGCTCGCCTCGAGCTCCGTGAACGCGGTCGCGGCTGGCAACCAAGCGATCCTTGCCTCGAAGAAGAGGCAGATCCTGTACAAGAACGGCTATACGCTCCCGTGCACCGCTGCAGCGCTGCTGGCCGCGGAAGCGGTCAGCGGCATCGAGCACTCTGCCAAGCTGGGCGGCAACATCCGCAAAGCCGAACTCAAGAAGAACGGCAAGTACAAGCGGCCTGCTGAGACCGACGCTCATCACGTCGTGGCCGCGGAGGCCTCCGATGCTGACGTCGCCCGAGACATCATCTTCGCGGTCGGCATCGGCATCAACGACCGCGATAATGGCGTGATCCTGCCCAGGTACATGACGACCCGGATAAAGGGCATGCTGCGCGCGTCGCCCCACCAGCACATTCACACCGACGTGTACTACGCGAACGTCGTGACGGCGTTGCATGAGGCACACGACATGTCGGACGAGCAGCAGATTCGGGCCATCTTGCGGTTGATTGCTGGCCGTCTCCGCAAAGGGCAGTTCGTTTACTGAGGAATGCCATGAAAATTTGGAGCTGGTACGGCGCGGGGGACGGCTTCGCCGCAATGCTTCCGGTGCACAAGGAAGACATCTTCAACGGCACCTTCTCCGCCGATGGAACTTCCAAGACGTGGGCGACGCGGCCTCAGGTCAAGCCAGGCATCGAGCGCGACCCGAAGAAGCAGAAGCCGGTCGGCGATCTCAGCCCGCTGATCGGCGCGAGTGTCGTCATGAACGAGAAGGCGCATGCGGCCTTGAAGGATTTCCTTGAGCAGTTCGGGGAATTCCTCGAACTCGACCTGGTCGACGAGACTGGGCTGGCGGGTGGCAATCAGCCGCTGTTCTTCTACAACGTCACCAACGTCATCGCTGCCGTTGACCCTGAGAAGTCGAAGAAGGACGAAGGCGGGATCGCAGTTCCGAAGTTCGCGCGCGATTCCGTGCCCCGAAGCGCGCAGGTCTTCAAGGATCCTCTGCTGTTGAAGCGGAACATCTTCTTGAACGACGCTGCTCACGCCGAGCTGAAGGGCCTGATCGAGAAAGCCGGTTTGAAGGGCTCGAGTTTTCGCGCGGCCTGACAGCGAACTTGCGAGCGTCCAGGCCGCAGAAGCGGCCGAACGCATCGATTCAGACGTGCAGTCGACTCGCGAGGCTCAGTTCGAGTCGGGATCGACGCGCGGCAAGGACATTCGAGCCAAAGCGTGATCCAAGATTCGAGGCAGTTCCATGGCAAGGTGGTGAACGTCCTTTCCACCGAGTTCTTCCATGAACGGCCCACGCCGCAGAAGCTTGGTGGCTCGTTGCAGCCTGTCGACCGCACGCCGCGCCGTGCCAGAGTTGCCCGCCTTGATATCTCGGGCGGCCTCGACCACCAGCTCGCAGAGCCAGGGAAGTTCATCTCGTACCGCGCCGGCGAGCATGAGCAGAGCGACAGGTTCGTCGCCTTCCTCGGACATGACCGACGAAATCTCGTCGAAGATCATCGGGTGCAAGAGGCGGCGGCGGCCGGCGTAAGACCTGTCGCCAAGGCCGCAAGCCGCCAGGCTCGCTCATACCGATCCATCCGCAGCCTCTTCCAGTCGGCCTCGGTCGCCTGCCACTCCGTGCTCAGCGGCGGAAACGGATCGAGGCCCGTAGCGTGCACGGGCTCTGCCAGCGGAACTAGACTGAGTTCAATCAGGTCGCCGGCCGCATGGTGGCCGTCCACTTCTTCAGCATGGTGGTCACGGTCGAGCGGTTAGAGCGCGTCTGGCATCGCTGGAACGGCGTTTGGTTGCACTGTCGCGCATCTTAGATACCAAACACGGTTTGCCGGGCTGGACGTCGCCGCAGCCGTCCGAGGTCGCGGAAATTGTCACGCAGTGGCCAACGAGCGCCAGCAGCGACCCGCTGCAGCTCGCAACGAACGGCAACGGAACGGCAACCAGAATCATCAAAGTCGCGGAAACGCACCAAAACGCGCTGCGCAAAGAAAAACAGCTTAGTGGCCGAAGCTACTAAGCTGTTGATCTGACTTACTATTTTTGGTCGGGGCGGCGGGATTCGAACTCGCGACCCCTTGCACCCCATGCAAGTGCGCTACCAGGCTGCGCTACGCCCCGACTGAGCCTTCAAGTATAGCCCGAGAAATGGGGTCACGGGAAGAGCCGCGAAGAAAGTTGTCAGCTGACCAGCAGCGCGCGGATGGCCAGCAGTTCCGCGCGGATCTGCGCGGCGGTCGATGGCTCGGCCGGCACGGGGGACGGCACCGGTGCGCCGGACGCCGAAGGCGGCGCGCGGCGCGCCGGCAGCGCGGCGGCGCGCACGCCCGCGTTGCCGACGGGAATGCTGGCGATCGGTGGCGCGGTGGCTGTGGCGGTGGCGAACTCGCCGAGGCCGCGCTGCGCGCGTTCGATGAGGGCCAGGTCGTCGCGCGCCATCGCCTCGAGCGCGGCATCGTCGAATTCGGCGATGGCGCCGCGGTCGCTCAGGCGCGTGCGCGCGCCCGGGTCGCGCGGGGGCGCGGGCGCGACCAGGGGCATCGGCTGCGTCGGCGCGACGTCGTCGATGGCGGCGTCGTCGAGCTCGTCGTGGTCGAGCGGCTCTCCGGCCTGCGCGGCCGCGTGGGCGTGGTTGCCCGCCGCGTCGGTCAGCTGGTTGCGCGCGCCGCTGATGGTGAAGCCCTGCTCGTAGAGCAAGTCGCGGATGCGGCGGATCAGCAGCACCTCGTGGTGCTGGTAGTAGCGCCGGTTGCCGCGCCGCTTCATGGGCTTTAGTTGCGTGAACTCCTGTTCCCAGTAGCGCAGCACGTAGGCCTTGACGCCGCACAGCTCGCTCACCTCGCCGATGGTGAAGTAGCGCTTGGCGGGAATGGCCGGCAGCGGCTTGTTGTCCACGCTCATAGGGCAACCTCCGTCCTGCGGACTGCGGCGCGAGCGCCCTTCGGAGCGGCCGTGCGTGCGTCCATGACGACCCTGCGCCTGACGGCTGCGGCGCGAGCGCCCTTCGGAGCGGCCGTGCGTGCGCTCATTGGCTGAACCCTTCGGCAATTCTCATGTCCGCTCCCCCTGCTGATGCCCGGCTCCTGCGCCGCGTTGCGAATCAACGGTCTCTGGAGTGGGGCTCAGACTTTACTCGAACTCTTCGGGCGGCGGAATGTCGCCCTGGACAATCGCCTTGAGCTTGTGGCTCGAGTGGAAGGTGACGACGTTGCGCGCCTTGATCGGCACCGATTCGCCGGTGCGCGGATTGCGGCCCGGGCGCGAGCCCTTCTCGCGGATCGAGAAGTTCCCGAAGCCCGAGAGCTTGACCTCGGTGCCCTTGACGAGCGCCTCGTGCAGCAGGTCGAAGAAGGCCTCGACGATGTCCTTGGACTCGCGCTTGTTCAGCCCGATCCGGTCGAACAGCAACTCGGCGAGCTCGGCCTTCGTGAGCGTGGGCGTCTCCAGCGACGGCAGGATCACGGCGTCGGGGCGGGTCGGGTCGTTCATGTCGCTGGGCAGGTCCATATCCGCCATCATCGCAGCTTCAGGCGCGCAGGCGCGCGCCGCACGCCGCGCTCGCGCGGGCGATGGCGGCGGCCACGGCCGCGTCGATGATCTCGTCGGTCAGGGTCGCGTCGTCCGACAGCAGCTCCAGGCGCACCGCCAGGCTGCGTTCGCCGGCGGCGAAATCGGCCGCGTCGGCCTTCGGACGGTAGACGTCGAACAGCGTCGCCGAGCGCACCAGGCCCGTGGCGTCGTCGCGCAGCGCGGCCATCAGCGCGTCGTGGCGGACCTGCTCCTGCACCACCAGCGCGAGGTCGCGGCGGGCCACCTGCTGGCGCGGCAGCGGCTGGGCCTGCGGCACGGCGCGCGCCTGCACCGCCGCCAGGTCCAGCTCGAAGACGACCGGCGCCGACGGGAGCTCGTAGGCCTGGCGCCAGCGCGGATGGAACTCGCCGACGTGGCCGATGGCCTGGCCGTCGACGAGCACCGCGGCGCAACGGCCGGGGTGCATCGCCGGGTGCTCGGCGGGCACGAACGTGACCGCACGGGGCGCGAGCAGCTGCTCGACGTCGCCCTTGACGTCGAAGAAGTCGACGTTGCGTTCGGGCGCACCCCACTGCAGCTGGTCGACCGGGCCCCAGGCCAGGCCGGCCACGCGCAGCGGCTGCGCCACGCCGGCCACGCTGGCCAGCGTCGAGGCGACGGCCGGATCGCGGCGGAACACGCGGCCGATCTCGAAGATGCGCACGCGCGGCGCCTTGCGTGCCAGGTTGTTGCGCAGGATCTGCACCAGGCTGCCGACCAGGCTGGAGCGCATCACTGCCAGCGGCGCGGCGATCGGGTTGAGCACCTGGATCGGCACGGGGTTGCCGGCCAGCTCGTGCTCCCAGCGCGCCTCGACGAAGCTGAAGTTGATCGTCTCCTGGTAGTCGAGCGCGGCCACGGCACGGCGCACGGCGTGGGCCGAGCGGCTGGATTCGAGGCGCACCCGCGCGGTCACCGGCGCCACGGGCGGGGTGTCCGGCAGGCGGCCGAAGCCGAGCACGCGGATCACCTCCTCGATCAGGTCCTCCTCGATCTGCAGGTCGAAGCGCCAGCTCGGCGGCGTGACCGTGATCGTGCCCTCGCCTTCGACATGGGCCAGGCCCAGCCGTTGCATCACGCCGGCGCATTCGGCCTGCGTCAGCGGCATGCCGATGACCTTGGCGGCGCGCGCGACGCGCAGCGTCACGGGCGCGCGCACCGGCAGGCGCGCGACGACGTCGTCGAGCGGGCCGGCCTGGCCGCCGCAGATGTCGAGGATCAGCTGCGTGATGCGTTCGACGTGCGCCGGGATGGTCTCGGCGTCGACGCCGCGCTCGAAGCGGTGGCCGGCATCGGTGGAGAAGTTGAAGCGGCGCGAGCGGCCGGCGACCGCCGCGGGCCACCAGAACGCGGCCTCGACGTAGACGCTGGTGGTGTCGTCCGACACCGCCGTGGCGTCGCCGCCCATGATGCCGGCCAGCGACTCGGGGCCAGCGCTGTCGGCGACGACGCCGACCTTCTCGTCGAGCGTCACCGTGTTGCCGTTGAGCAGCCTGAGCGTCTCGCCCGGCTTCGCCCAGCGGATGACCAGTTCGTCGTGGATCCTCGCATGGTCGAAGATGTGCGACGGGCGGCCCAGCTCGAACATCACGTAGTTGGAGATGTCGACCAGGGGCGACACCGAACGCTGGCCGCAGCGCGCCAGGCGGTCGACGATCCAGGCCGGCGTCGTCGCCTTCGGGTTCACGCCGTGCACCACGCGGCCGGTCCAGCGCCCGCACAGGTCGCTGGCCTCGATGCGCACCGGAACGCGGTCGTCGTGCGTCGGTGCGACGGGCGTGAACACGGGCAGGTTCAGCGGCGCACCGGTCAGCGCGGAGACTTCGCGCGCGATGCCCAGCACCGACAGGTTGTGCGCCAGGTTGGGGGTGAGCTTGAGCGTGAACAGCGTGTCGTCGAGCTTCAACGCCTCGCGCAGGTTCATGCCCAGCGGGGTATCGGCCGGCAGCTCCAGCAGGCCACCGTGGTCGTCTGCTAGCTTGAGCTCGCGGGCCGAGCACAGCATGCCGAAGCTCTCGGTGCCGCGCAGCTTGCCCACGCCGATCCTGAAGGGCTTGCCGCCCTCTTCCGACGGCGGCAACTCGGCGCCCACCATCGCCAGCGGCACGCGGATGCCCACGCGCGCGTTGGGCGCGCCGCAGACGACCTGCAGCGGGCCGTCCGGCGACAGCGCCCCGGCGTCGACCTTGCACACGCGCAGCTTGTCGGCGTTGGGGTGCTGCACCGCCTCGACGATCTCGCCCACCACCACGCCGGTGAACGGCGGGGCCACGGCGCGCATCTCCTCGACCTCGAGGCCGGCCATGGTCAGCAGGTCGGCCAGCTGGTCGGTGGAGATGGGCGGGTTGCAGAACTCGCGCAGCCAGGATTCCGGGAATTGCATGATGGGGAGCTCGGGTGGAGTCGGCGGACTCGGGGAAAACGGGGGGACGTCGGCGAACGCGGGCGTTCAGCGGAACTGCGACAGGAAGCGCAGGTCGCCATCGAAGAACTGGCGCAGGTCGTTGACGCCGTAGCGCAGCATGGTCAGGCGGTCCGGGCCCATTCCGAACGCGAAGCCGATGTAGCGCTCGGGGTCGAGCCCGAAGTTCCGCACGACGTTCGGGTGCACCTGGCCGGAGCCGGCCACCTCCAGCCAGCGGCCCTTGAGCGGGCCGCTCGCGAACGCGATGTCGACCTCGGCCGAGGGCTCGGTGAACGGGAAGAACGACGGGCGGAAGCGGATCTGCAGGTCGTCGGTCTCGAAGAACGTGCGGAAGAAGTCTGCGAACACCGAGCGCAGGTCCTTGAAGCTGACGTTCTCGCCGATCCACAGGCCTTCGCACTGGTGGAACATCGGCGAGTGGGTGGCATCGGAGTCGACGCGGTAGGTGCGGCCGGGCGCGATCACGCGGATCTCGGGCATGGTCGGGGCGTCCTTGTGGCGCTGGACGTGCTGCATCGCGTAGCGCACCTGCATCGGGCTGGTGTGCGTGCGCAGCAGGTGGCCACCCTCCACATAGAAGGTGTCGTGCATCGACCGGGCGGGATGGTCTTCCGGCGTGTTCAGCGCGGTGAAGTTGTACCAGTCCTCCTCGATTTCGGGGCCGTCGGCCACGTCGAAGCCCATCGAGCCGAAGATCTGCTCGATGCGCTCGAGGGAGCGCGAGACCGGGTGGAGGCCGCCCTGCCCGCGGGCGCGGCCGGGCAGCGTCACGTCGAGCGCCTCGGCCTTGAGCTGCGCCTGCAGCTCGGCGTCGGCCAGCGCCTGGCGACGCGCGGTGAGCGCGGCCTCGATGCGCTGCTTGACGACGTTGATCTCGGCGCCGCGGGTCTTCTTCTCCTCGACGGCCAGCGCGGCCAGGCCCTTCAGCAATTCGGTCACGCGACCGGTCTTGCCGAGGAAACGCGCCTTCGCGTTCTCCAGGTCGGCCGGCGTCGCGGCGGCGGAGAATTCGGTTTCGGCGGACTGCACCAGGAGATCGAGGTCGTTCATGTTGGCCGTCAGGCGCGCCGCAAGGGCGCGACCGCAAATGGAAACAGGAAAAAGAAAAGGCCGGCACCCAGGGTGTCGGCCTTGTCGTCGGAGGGCTGCCAGGCAGTCGTCCGGTGGCTTTGATCGCCGCCAGCCCGCAAAGCCGGCCGCGGCGTGATCACGTTCAAGCCAGTTGAGCCTTCACCTTGGCGACGATGCTGCCAAAAGCGGCGGGATCGTTGACGGCCATGTCGGCGAGAACCTTGCGGTCCAGTTCGATCGAGGCCTTCTTCAGGCCGGCGATGAAGCGGCTGTAGGTGACGCCGTGCGAGCGGGCGCCGGCGTTGATACGGGCGATCCACAGGGCGCGGAAGACGCGCTTGCGGGTACGGCGGTCACGGTAGGCGTACTGGCCCGCCTTCATCACCGCTTGCTTGGCAACGCGGTAGACGTTCTTGCGGCGACCGCGGTAGCCCTTGGCCAGGGCGAGGATCTTCTTGTGGCGGGCGCGAGCCGTTACACCACGTTTGACGCGAGGCATGAGTGTTTCCTTTCAGTCCGTGGATAGAAGTTCAGAGGCCGGCGAACGGCAGCATCTGAGCCATGTGACCCATGTTGGTCTCATGCACGCCGACAGAGCCACGCAGGTGGCGCTTGTTCTTCGTGGTCTTCTTCGTGAGGATGTGGCGCTTGAACGCCTGACCGCGCTTGACGGTACCACCCGGACGGACGCGGAACCGCTTGGCCGCGCTCTTCTTGGTCTTCATCTTGGGCATGTGAATGCTCCTTTTAATGCACCCTGGTCCAGGCGAACGCCGTTGATCGACGTTGCTTGTCTGCCTGCCGGGCTTCTGGCGCGCCCCGCAAAAAAGCGCATCCGGGGACGCGCTTTTCACGGGACTCACCGTGAGTTTCCCCGAAGTGCACGGATGCACGCCGGGGAAACCCAGGATTATAGCTTAACTTTTCTTCTTGGGGGCAAGCACCATGATCATCTGGCGCCCTTCGAGCTTGGGCATGTGCTCGACCACGGAGACGTCGGCCAGTTCGTCGCGGATACGCTCCAGCAGGCGCATGCCGATGTCCTGGTGGGTGATTTCCCGGCCGCGGAAGCGCAGCGTGACCTTGCCCTTGTCGCCGTCCTCGGAGATGAAGCGGCGCAGGTTGCGCATCTTGATGTTGTAGTCGCCCTCATCGGTGCCAGGACGGAACTTCACTTCCTTGACTTCGATGATCTTCTGCTTGGACTTGGCGTCCGCGGCCTTCTTCTGCTCGAGGTACTTGAACTTGCCGTAGTCCATCAGCCGGCAGACCGGCGGCTCGGCCGTCGCGGAGATCTCCACCAGGTCCACGTCGTACTCGCTGGACAGCCGCAGGGCCTCCATCAGACTCACAACGCCGAGCGGCTCGTTTTCGGGGCCGTTCAAACGCACCATGGGTGCGGTGATCTCTCGGTTGAGCCGGTGTTTGCGCTCGACATTGGGAGTCCGGCGGTCAGCAAAGGTAGCGATGGTGCAAATCCTTCAAGGCGAATCCTGGGCAAGATCAGGACGCAAAAGCATGGGTTGGTGAGAGCCAGGGGCAAACCGCCGACCCGGCCGGAGGGCGCGCGAGCACCCTGGGGACGTTTCGGCGGGGCGCGTCAGACCTTGGAGGCGATGTCCTCTGCGAGCTTCCGTTCGAAGTCTGCGAGAGGCATCACGCCGAGATCCCGGTTGCCCCGGGCGCGCACCGCAACGGCCCCGCTTGCCTTTTCCTTGTCGCCAACGACGAGGATGAACGGAACCTTCTGCAATGAATGCTCGCGGATTTTATAGGTGATCTTTTCGTTGCGCAAATCGGCGTGGACCTTGACACCTTGCTTCTGAAGTGCTTTGACCACGTCCTGCACGTAGTCGCCCTGCTGGTCCGTGATCCCGCACACCACCACCTGCACCGGCGCCAGCCAGGCCGGCAGCGCACCGGCGTGCTGCTCGATCAGGATGCCGATGAAGCGCTCCAGGCTGCCGACGATGGCGCGGTGGAGCATCACCGGGGCGTGGCGCTCGCCGGATTCGGCCACGTATTCCGCCCCCAGGCGCTGCGCCATCGAGAAATCGACCTGCATCGTGCCGCACTGCCACTGGCGGCCCAGCGCGTCCTTGAGCGTGTACTCGATCTTCGGGCCGTAGAACGCGCCGTCGCCCGGGGCGATGACCACCTCCACGCCGGAAGCCTCGAGGCTCCGGATCAGCGCGGCCTCGGCCTTGTCCCAGATCTCGTCGGAGCCGATGCGCGCGGCCGGGCGCGTGGCCACCTTGTAGATGATGTCCGTGAAGCCGAAATCCTTGTAGACCTTCTGCAGCAGCGCCGTGTAGGCCAGGCATTCCGGCAGGATCTGCTCTTCCGTGCAGAAGATGTGGCCGTCGTCCTGCGTGAAGCCGCGCACGCGCATGATGCCGTGCAGGCCGCCGCTGGGTTCGTTGCGATGGCAGTTGCCGAACTCGCCGTAGCGCAGCGGCAGGTCGCGGTAGCTCTTGATGCCCTGCTTGTAGATCAGGATGTGGCCGGGGCAGTTCATCGGCTTCAGGGCGTAGTCGCGCTTCTCGCTCTCCGTCGTGAACATCGCGTCCTTGTACTTGTCCCAGTGGCCGCTGAGCTCCCACAGCGACTTGTCGATGACCTGCGGGCCCTTGACCTCCTGGTAGCCGTTGTCCTGGTAGACCTTGCGCATGTACTGCTCGACGCCCTGCCAGATCGCCCATCCCTTGGGGTGCCAGAACACCATGCCGGGCGCGTGATCGTCGATGTGGAACAGGTCCAGCTCGCGGCCCAGCTTGCGGTGGTCGCGCTTCTCGGCCTCCTCCAGCATCGTCAGGTACTGCGCCAGTTCTTCCTTCGTCGCCCAGGCCGTGCCGTAGATGCGTTGCAGCATCTCGTTGCGGTGGTCGCCGCGCCAGTAGGCGCCGGCCACCTTCATCAGCTTGAAGAACCGGAGCTTGCCCGTGCTGGGCACGTGCGGGCCGCGGCACAGGTCCTCGAAGTTGCCTTCGCGATAGAGCGAGACGTCCTGGTCGGCCGGGATGGAGCCGATGATCTCGGCCTTGTAGGCCTCGCCCAGGGCCTTGAAATGCTGCACCGCCTCGTCGCGCGGCAGCACGCGGCGGGTCACCTTCTCGTCCTTGGCGGCGAGCTCCGTCATCTTCTTCTCGATGGCGGCCAGGTCTTCCGGCGTGAACGGGCGCTTGTACGCGAAGTCGTAGAAGAAGCCGTTCTCGATGACCGGGCCGATCGTGACCTGGGCGTCGGGGAACAGTTCCTTGACGGCGTAGGCCAGCAGGTGGGCCGTGGAGTGGCGGATCAGGTCCAGGCCGTCGGGATCCTTCGCCGTGACGATGGCCAGCGATTCGTCGTGCTCGATGAGATGGCTCGTGTCCACCAGCTTCGTCGCGCCGGGCGCGCCGACGCGGCCGCCGAGGGCGGCCTTGGCCAGGCCCGCGCCGATCGACGCGGCCACATCGGCCACCGTCACCGGTTGCGGGAACTCGCGTTTGGAACCGTCGGGAAGTTGGATGGCAATCATGGAGAAATCCTTCAGGAAAACGAAAAAGCGCGGCCGGTGGCCGCGCTTTTCAGGAATGGGGAAATGAAAGGTCGTCGCGTGTCAGGGCGCCACGGCCGGGCGCACCCCGCGGGTCGAATCGAACGAAACCGTAGTTCGCGGTGTCATAACCCGTCGCGCCTTTCCCATTCTTGAAGCGTTGGTGTGAACCGGCCTCGCGGCCGATCGTGACTTGGGCGATAGTTTGCCACACTCGTGCGCGCCGCGAACCGCCGAACAGCGCGGCCTGTCGCCCGCAGACGACGTCGCCCGGCTCAGGGCAGCGGCAGCGCCTCGACACTCGCCTGGCGCGTCAAGGCCTCGAACTCGTCGGCCAGGCGCACGCTCTCTTCGGTGCCGCGGCGCCAGGCGCGCTCGCGCGCGTCGTGGTCGTCGCCGAAGGCCTTGAAGTCGCTGCGATCGGGAATCTTGCCGCCCGGCAGCGTGGCCACCCACTCGGGGCTGGGCGACAGCAGCACCACGTTGGCCAGCCGCGCGCTGGCGCGGTGGCGATGGCGCAGCGCCTTGTCCAGCCAGCCGGGCACCAGCGTCTTCTGGAAGTGCGGGTAGAGCACCAGGCCGTTGCCCAGGGCGGCGTAGTCCAGGTGCAGGTGGTAGTCGGTGATGCCGCCGTCCCAGTACGGCCCGGGCGGTGCGCCGGGGATCGCGTCCACGGCCTCGAGCCAGAACGGGATGGTGCAGCTCGCGAGGATGCTGCGCGCCAGGTTCGCCGGCGCGAGCGCGACGTGCTGCGTGCGGTAGTCGTGCGTGGGCACGGGCAGGCGGTCGCGCGGATCGGAGAAGATCACGCGCTCGAGGAAGCCGCCCATCGCCCGCCGCGATACGGCGTTGGAGGCGAACGCACCCAGGTAGCCCAGGGGCGTGCGCAGGCGCCCGTCCCGCGCGAGCGCACGCACGCCGCGGCTGGTGAACACGTGCAGGCGGTAGCGCGGGTGCGCCAGCACCTCGTGCTCGCGGCCGCCGAAGCGCTGCACCAGCCTGGCCTCGAACAGCTCGCTCACGTGGCGCGGCTCGGGGGCCTTGCCGGGCGCGTGCTCGTAGCGCTGCGCGATGTAGTCGTCGGCCAGTTCCTTCAAGGCGCCGTCGGCGTCGGGCAGGCAGGCGCTGGCCATGCGCCAGGCGCCGATCGAGGCGCCCAGCAGGTGCACCGTCTGCGCGCTGCGCGGCAGCCAGTGGCCGAACACGAAGCGGTCGATCGGGTTCAGGATCAGGCCCTTGGGCCCCCCCGCCGCGGCGGGGATCGCGCGGATGTCGCCGGGCTGCAGGCCGCGCTCGCGCAGCCGCTGGCGCGCCACCGGTCCGGCGAGGATCTGCAGCGCCTTCATCGACCTTCGAACGGGCCTACTGGGCGGCGATGACGCCGCAGGCCAGGCGCGCGCCCGAATTGCCGCTCGGCTGCGCGTCGAAGTTGTCGGCCGACGCGTGCAGGATCACCGAATGGCCGACGAAGCCGTCGACGCCACCCAGCGTCACGCCCTCGAGCGTGAAGCGCGCGTCGATCTTGCCGCCGGGATCGGCCAGCAGGCTCGGCATGTCGCCGGCGTGGTGCGGGTGATCCTGCGGGCCGTGCGGCTTGCCGGTCGGGTTGAAGTGGCCGCCGGCGCTCATGAAGTCGGCGCTGGCGCAATTGCCGATCTCGTGCACGTGGAAGCCGTGGATCGAGCCGGGCAGCAGGCCGGCGGCCGTCACGTGGACGTCCACCGAGCTGCCGCCGCCGGAGAAGACGACCACGCCGCTGACCACGCCGGAGGCCGCCGGCGACAGCGTGGCGACGGCCGACTTGGTGCGGCTGAAGTACGACTCCGTCACCTTGACCTCCGGCGAGGCGGAAGGCTTGGAGGCGGCAACCGGCGCCGGGGCCGCGGCCGGAGCGACGGCGGTCTTGGAGGCGCACGCCGCCAGGGCGACGGCGGCGGCAAGGGAAAGCGTCAGGGCGATGCGCATGGCAGGAGGGGGATGCTGGACAACGAGACCGCCACCATAACGTAATTCCGTTACCTGCTGCGTGTACCCGGAAGTAACCAGCTGTCAGCCCTTGCCCTGCAGCTTGGCGAACGCGGCGGCCATGGCGCTCTGGCCGGCCGGCGCGTTGGCAGGCTGCGCGCCGCCCCGCGGGCCGCCCCCGCCGCCCGCGCGTTCGTTGCGCGCCGGCGCGCGGAAGCTGTTGTCCGCGCCGCGCGCACCCTTCTGCTGGGGCTGCGAGTCGAGCTTCATCGTCAGCGCGATGCGCTGGCGCGCCAGGTCCACCTCCACCACCTTCACCTTGACGATGTCGCCGGTCTTGACCACCTCGCGCGCGTCGGTGACGAACTTGTTGGACAGCTGGCTCACGTGCACCAGGCCGTCCTGGTGGACGCCGAGATCGATGAACGCGCCGAACTGCGCGACGTTGCTGACGGTGCCTTCAAGCAGCATGCCCGGCTGCAGGTCCTTGATGTCCTCGATGCCGTCGTTGAAGCGCGCCACCTTGAAGTCGGGCCGCGGGTCGCGACCCGGCTTGTCGAGTTCGAGCAGGATGTCCTTGACCGTGATCGCGCCGAACCTCTCGTCGGCGAAGCTCTCGGGCTTGAGCGACTTGAGAACGTCGCTGCGCCCCATCAGCTCCTGGATCGGCCGCGCCGTGGCCGCGAGCATGCGCTCGACCACCGGGTAGGTCTCGGGGTGCACCCCGGTCATGTCCAAGGGGTTGCTGCCGCCGCGGATGCGCAGGAATCCGGCCGCCTGCTCGAAGGTCTTCGGGCCCAGGCCGGCGACGTCCAGCAGTTGCGCGCGGGCGGCGAACGCGCCGTTGGCGTCGCGCCAGCGCACGATGGAACTGGCCACGGCCTGGCTCAGCCCGGACACGCGCGCCAGCAGCGGGGCCGACGCGGTGTTGAGGTCGACGCCCACCTTGTTGACGCAGTCCTCCACCACCGCGTCCAGCGTCCTGGCCAGCTCGCTCTGGTTGACGTCGTGCTGGTACTGGCCCACGCCGATGCTCTTCGGGTCGATCTTGACCAGCTCGGCCAGCGGATCCTGCAGGCGGCGCGCGATGGAGACGGCGCCGCGCAGGCTGACGTCGAGGTCGGGCAGTTCCTTGCTGGCGAACTCGGAGGCCGAGTACACCGACGCGCCGGCCTCGCTGACGACGATCTTGTCGATCTTGACGTCCGGCACGAGCTGCTGCACGCGCTTGATGAGGTCGGCGGCCAGCTTGTCGGTCTCGCGGCTGGCGGTGCCGTTGCCGATCGCGATCAGGTTGACGCCGTGCTGGGCCACCAGGCGGCCCAGCGCGTGCAGCGAGCCTTCCCAGTCACAGCGCGGCTCGTGCGGGTAGACGGTGTGGGTGGCCAGCACCTTGCCGGTGTCCGAGACCACGGCCACCTTCACGCCGGTGCGGATGCCCGGGTCCAGCCCCATGACGACGCGCTTGCCGGCGGGCGCGGCCAGCAGCAGGTCGCGCAGGTTCTCGGCGAACACGCGGATCGCCACCTTCTCGGCCTCCTCGCGCACGCGGCCGAACAGGTCGCGCTCCAGGCTCAGCGACAGCTTGACCTTCCACGTCCACGAGACCGTGCGGCGGATCAGGTCGTCGCAGGGCCGCTTCGCGTGGGCCCAGCCCAGGTGGCGCGCGATGCGGCCCTCGGCGAGGCCGGGCTGGCCGGCGACCACTTCCTCGTCGAGGATCAGCTTGGCGTCCAGGATCTCCTGGGTGCGGCCGCGGAACACGGCCAGCGCGCGGTGCGAGGGCACGGTGCGGAGGGTCTCCGAGTAGTCGAAGTAGTCGCGGTACTTGGCCACGTCCGGGTTGTGCTCGTCCGTGCCGTCCATCTTCCTCGACTGCAGAAAGCCCTCTTCCCACAGCCACTCGCGCAGCACCTTGACCAGCGCGGCGTCCTCGGCCCAGCGCTCGGACAGCAGGTCGCGCACACCGTCGAGCACCGCGAATGCGTCCGCGAAGCCGCCGTCGGCGTTGATGAAGGCGGCGGCCTCGGCCAGCGGGTCGAGCGACGGATCGGCGAACAGCCGGTCGGCCAGCGGCTCGAGGCCGGCCTCGCGGGCGATCATGCCCTTGGTGCGGCGCTTCTGCTTGAACGGCAGGTACAGGTCTTCCAGCTCCTGCTTGGTGGGCGCGGCATCGATGGCCGCGGCCAGCTCGGGCGTCAGCTTGCCCTGCTCCTGGATGCTGCGCAGCACCGCGGCCCGCCGCTCCTCGAGCTCGCGCAGGTAGCCGAGGCGGCTCTCCAGCTCGCGCAGCTGAATATCGTCGAGGTTGTCGGTGACCTCCTTGCGATAGCGGGCGATGAACGGCACCGTGGCGCCGCCGTCCAGCAGCGTCACCGCCGCGTTGACCTGTGCCGGCCGAACCTGCAGTTCAGCCGCGATTTGAAGAAGGATCTTGTCCAAGGCGAGTGCCCGTTCTAGGTCGCAGAGCGCGCGAGTTTGCCATAGCGCCGAAGGCGACTTCGGAACCTGCCGTGGGGCCTTTGGCGGCCCGGATGTGCTAGGCCGCCGGCAGCGCCGCCGGGGCGGCGGCTTCGCCGCGCTCGCTGAGCCAGCCCACGCCCCACAGCAGCGCCAGCACGCCGGCCGCCGCGCCGGCGAGCTGCAGCGGCGCCAGGCGGTGGGCGTTCCACAGCACGATGCTGGTCAAGGTGATGGCGGCCAGGAAGGCGGCCCCGGTCGCCTTGCGGCGCGCGGGCGACAGCGTGGGCGCATAGCGCGGGACCGCGCCGAGGACGAACGGCGGCTTCGGGAAGCGCCGCGCGACGTCGGCCGGCCGCCAGCCGGGGGGCTTGAACCAGACCCGCAGCTTGTCGCCCCAGCCCGCCGCGTGGCGGCAGTCGTGCCACAGCGCGGCGTACACCTCGAGGTTGGCCCACACAGGATTCCAGCTGCGCAGCGGGCTGCGGGTGCCGTAATGGCAGGGCAGCGCCTCGAGCTCGGGCTGAAAGCTGCCGAACAGTCGATCCCACACCACCAGGATGCCGCCGTAGTTGCGATCCAGGTAGAGGTCGTCGACCGCGTGGTGCACCCGGTGGTTCGACGGCGCGCAGAACCAGCGGTCGAACCAGCCGAGCCGGCCGACCAGTCGCGTGTGCACCCAGAACTGGTAGAGCAGGTCGATCAGCGCCACCACCGCGAACACGACCGGCGGCACGCCGACGACCGCCATCGGCAGGTAGAACAGCCAGCCGGCGAGCCAGCCCGAGCCGGTCTGGCGCAGCGCGGTCGACAGGTTGTACTCCTCGCTCTGGTGGTGCACGACGTGCGCGGCCCAGAACAGGCCCACGGTGTGGCCCGCCCGGTGCAGCCAGTAGTAGAGGAAGTCGTAGGCCAGCAGCGCGCCCAGCCACACCGCCGGCGACCCCGCGCTCAGCGGCAGCAGCGCCGCGTGCGCGTACACCCACTGGTAGATGCCGAGGGTGAACAGCCTGGTGAACACGCCGATCACCTGGCTCATCATGCCCAGGCCGATGCTGTTGAGCGTGTCCGACCAGGCGTACGTGAGCTGCCCGCGCCGCCAGCCGACCAGCACCTCGATGGCGATCAGCAGGAAGAACACGGGGGTGGCGAGCACGATGACCTGGGCGTCTTGCATGCGTCCGATGCTAGGCGGTCCGGCCGCGCCCGCCTGCTCTCGGATGCCCTAATGGCCGGCCAGCGTCCACATCAGGCCGCGCGTGATCAGCGCCGGCGCCACGGTGAGGTGGTCCTCGCCGGCGATGATGTCCGTGCGCAGCGCCAGGCCGGGGTAGTGGCGCGAACCCAGTGCGCGCGCGAAGGCCTGGGCGTCGGCCACCATGTCGTGCTCGGTGGCGTAGCGCCCATCGTGCGGCCGCTGCCGCGGCGCGCGGGCCTCGAACTCGCCCGCCCCCAGGTAGACCCGCGCGCGCAGGTCGTGGTGCGCCTGCGCGAAGGCGCGTTCGCGACCGCGCATCAGGTCGTCGTCGAACCACAGCGACGGGCTGCCCAGCACGTACCCGTCGAACATCGAGGGCGCCGTCAGCAGCACCCAGGCGCCGAACAGGCTGCCGTAGGAATGGCCGGCGAACACCTTGCGGTTCATGTCGGCGCGGTAGTGCGCGGCCACGAACGGGAACACCTCCTCGGCGACGAAGCGTCGGTAGCCCTCGGCCTCGCCGTAGACCACGGGGCGGCCGGGCATGTCCGAGGTGGCGCCGCGGTCGCCGTTCGGGCCGGGCGTGTAGTCGCGGCGCCGGCTGTATTCGGCAGTGTCGCCGCGCGCATAGCCCAGCCCCACCAGGATGAACTCCGGCAGCTCCTTGCTGTGGCCTGCGACCCGGGCCTCGATCGCGCGCGTCACCGGGAAGGCGTAGGGCGCGTCCGTGACGAAGACCACCGGGTAGCTTCGCCCGGAACTGCCGTACGAAGGGGGCAGGCTGATGTCGATCTCGTAGTCGCGCCCGAGGCGGGTCGCGTGCAGGACATGGACCGCCGTGTCCTTCAAGACGTAAGGTTCGGCGGCGACCGTCGCGGCCGTCGCCGGGGCGGTGGCGGCGGCGGCGCGGGTCAACGCGACGGCAAACAGCAGGAACACGCAGGAACGGGACAGGCGCATGGGGCTCGGCAGCGGTTCGAAGGCCGCGATGGTAGCCGCAGCGATGGCGTGCCCGGTTGCGGCCTGTTACTTCGATTGCCCGAAATGACCGCAGGATGGTGGCGTCTTTGCGTGACCGAGTTCACGCCCGTTGCCCGAACATACGTCCAAGCGCTGGTTTTCGAAGGTCCCCGCAAGCGCCGGGGGTCGCCGTCCCTCCCGGCCCAGCACCGTGGCACTTCACCGCCTCCAGGACCACCCCATGACCGCCATCCACGACATCGATCCCCTCGCCCCGGGCCTGAGCGCCACCGAAAGAGCCATGCTGATGGACCTGATCAAGGCGCGCGAGGCCTACTGCCTGCAGGGCCGCGGCCGCGAATACCACGCGCTCGGCAAGGCGCTGATGGTGGTCTGGCACTACATGCAGCACAGCGCCGGGCGCCCGGACCTGCCGCGAACCGACTTCGGCTCGCTGGACGTCACGCTGCCCATCGACGACGCCCGCGACGCGGCCAACCGCGCCCACGCGCTGTCGTGGAACTTCTCGGCCACCCGGCTCCAGGCCACGGAGCAATCGGCCCGCTGAGCCCGCGCGGCGTCAGTCGCGCGCCGGCCCCAGGGCCTGCATCGCCTCGTCGATCAGCGCGTGCAGCGCGACGACCCGCTGCGGCCCCAGCGCCGCATTGACGCCCTCCTGCGCCACGCGCCAGCGGCGCTGCGCCTCCACCCGCTTGTCGCGCCCCGCGTCGGTCGCCCGCACCAGGCGGCTGCGCGCGTCCACGCCCGCGTCGAGCGTCACCCAGCCTGCCGCCACCAGCGGCCGGAGGTTGCGCGACAGCGTCGACGCGTCGACGTTCATCGCCGCCGCCAGGTCCACCGGTCGGATCGGGCCGAGCTTGACCACGTAGCTCAGCAGCGAGTACTGCGTGCCCTTCAGGCCCACCTGCCCCACCTCGGCGTCGTAGCGCTGCGCCACGCGCCGCATCAGCTGGCGCAGCTTCAGGTTGGTGCAGCCCTGGGGCCGCTCGACGGCGGCGTCCGGGTCGCGGCCCGACGGCAAGGAGGGTGGCATCGTGCCATTATAGATGCAGCTACAATCATTGCATATGCATTGATAAGTGCGGCGCGCCGGCGTCGCCTCCGAAGGAATCGCCATGTCCGCCCTGCTCGCCCCCGCCGCCCCGCCCCGCCTGTCCGCCGAAGAGGGGCAGGCCGTCCTGCACCGATGGATCGCCGAGAGCGACGCCATCGAGGCGCGCATGAACCTGGCCGGCCCGGGCGTCGCCACGCCCGCGCAATGGGCCGGCAAGACCGGCCTGGAGCAAATGCAGGCGATGCTGGACGGCCAGCTGCCGTTCGCTCCCATCGCGCGCACGCTGGACTTCTCGCTGATCCGGATCGGCCCCGGCGTGGCGCTGTTCCAGGGCAAGCCCGGCCCGGCCCACTTCAACCCGATGGGCGGCGTGCACGGCGGCTGGTTCGCCACGCTGCTGGACTCGGCCCTGGGCTGCGCCGTCCACACCCTGATGCCCGTCGGCCGCGGCTACACGACCGCCGAGCTGAGCGTCAACTACGTGCGCGGCCTGTCGCCCCAGGTCGGACGGGTACGCGCCGAGGGCGCGGTGGTCCACTGCGGCCGGCAGCTGGCCACCGCCGAGGCGCGCCTGTTCGGCCCGGACGGCACGCTGTTCGCGCACGCCACCACCACCTGCCTCGTCTTCGAGTTGCCCTCGAAACGCTGAAGGACCGGCGCGCCGCGCTCTGCCCCCCGGCTCGCTGCCCCGATCCGGCAGCTCGTCGCACGGTCCTTCGCCGCCGGCCGGCGCCGACGTAAGGTCGGCACCTTCGCCACGAAGGATTCCCCGCCATGTCGAACTCCCGCCGCCCGCCGGGGCTGGCCGCTCTTGCCGCACTGTGCCTGGCGTTTGCCCTGCCGTTCGCCCGTGCCCAGCCGGCCGCGTCCGCGCCGGCGGAGGTCGCCCGCGAGGCGGACTGGCGCCCCCCGGCGCAGAAGATCCTGCGCGAGGTGCGCCGCATCCCGGCGGCGACCGGCATCGACGAGACCCGCGGGATCGCGATCGGCGGCATCACGCAGTGGATCTCCGTGCGCGGCCGCGATCGTCGCAATCCGATCCTCCTGTTCATCCACGGCGGGCCGGCCTCGACGGAGATGCCGGTCAGCTGGCTCTACCAGTCGGGCTGGGAGGACTACTTCACCGTCGTGCAGTGGGACCAGCGCGGCGCCGGCAAGACCTACGTGGCCAACGACCCCGCCGTCGTCGAGCCCACCATCACCGCGGAGCGCATGGTGGCCGACGCCGAGGAGATGGTCGCCTGGCTGCGCGCGAGCTACGGCAAGCGCAAGATCTTCGTGCTCGGCCATTCCTGGGGGTCGCTGATGGGCCTGGAGCTGGCGCGCCGCCACCCGGACTGGCTGCACGCCTACATCGGCATGGGCCAGATGATCTACGGCCGCGACAACGAGCGCATCGGCTACGAGTGGGCGCTGGGCGCGGCGCGCGCCGACCACAACGCCGAGGCGGTCCGCCAGCTCCAGGCGATCGCCCCCTACCCGCGCCCGGACGGCAGCGTGTCGGTGGAGCAGATCATCGTGCAGCGCAACTGGGTGATCCATTACGGCGGCCTCACGTGGGGCCGGCAGGACTTCGACTACGCGCAGGACGCGGCCCGGTTCTCGCCCGATTACAGCCGCAAGGAGCTGTCGCCTGAAAGTGGCATCGGCCAGTCGCTGCCGCGCCTGCTGCCGGCCATGCTGGCCTGGGACGTGCGCAACCTCACTCGCATGGACTGCCCCGTCTTCATCTTCGCTGGTCGTCACGACTACGAGACGCCCTCCGAGCTGGCGGTGCGCTGGCTGGAGGCGCTGCACGCCCCCCGCAAGGGCCTGGTGCAGTTCGAGAATTCGGCCCACATGATGGAACTCGAGGAGCCCGGCAAGGTGCTGGTGCACCTCGTCAACGACATCCGACCGATCGCCGAGGAGGCCGGCGACGCGGCCGCCGTCGACCCGCCGAACCGCAAGATCCTGCACCTGCTCTGACGCCCGCGGCACGCCCGGACGAAAAAAAGCCCGCCGGCTGCATGCCGCGGGCTTTTCAGTGAAGGCCGGGACGGATCCCGGCGCGCGCGGGCCTCAGTTCGGGCCGCGCCGCTCGATGTGACGGAAGGTGATGCGACCCTTGGTCAGGTCGTAGGGCGACAGCTCCAGCGACACCTTGTCGCCGGCCAGGATGCGGATGTGGTGCTTGCGCATCTTGCCCGACGTGTAGGCGACCAGCTGGTGGCCGTTGTCCAGCTTCACCCGGTAGCGCGAGTCCGGCAGCACGTCCTCGACCACCCCGTGCATCTCGATCAGTTCTTCTTTTGCCATTGAAAACGCTCCTGAAATTTATGCGATGGAAAGGCCAGCGGTGCCACGCGCGGCAATGGCCCGCGAGGTGGACCACGCCGGCTGTTGGCGCGCCCAGTTCAGGCCTTCGGAGGTGGCATAGCGCAGTGCAGCTTCGGACGTCTCGAAGAGCGGTGCGAAGCGCATCACGCGGGCATGGGCCGCGTTGCCGCGGCCGGTGCCAATGGAAACGGTGGCGGTGTAGCCGCCTTCGGCTTGCGGTTTGGCGATAGGGCAAACCGTGTACTTGCCGATGGGAATGTCAGTGATTATTTTATTGCTTTCTGTGCGGTCTGTTGCCCGTTGCCTCTTGCCTGCTCGGGGGTAGACCGCCGCACCCGGTGCGGGCGCAATCGTATTCGGGGCATGGCGGCGTCCAGGACGTCGCGTCCGGCTCACGTTCATCCGCGAGCCTGGGTCGAGTTCGCTCGACCTTGCGAGCAGACGTTCGATCCGGTGACGGTCAGCCGCAGCGTGCCGCCGTGCCATTCCAGCCAGTTCAGGGCGACGAATTCCTCGATCTCCCTGGCGGCTATCAAGCCAGCCTGCCGGGTGCGCAAGAGCTCCACGGCGGCCGGCAAAGCCTGCCGCAAACGTTCCTTCCGCTCCGCTTCCTCCTTGAGAGAGGCCTCAAGCATTCCCTTGGCAGCCTTGCTCATGGGGGATCTTGCCTTGCGGGGGGACCGTATTGCGGCCATCACGCTGCGCGCCCGAAGTGAGCGCGCAGATCGTGCATTACAGCGGCTTGATGTTCGAAGCCTGCAGGCCCTTCTGGCCTTGCTTCACTTCGAATTCCACGCGCTGGTTCTCCGCCAGGCTCTTGAAGCCCGTGGAGCCTTGGATTTCGCTGAAGTGGGCGAACAGGTCCTTGCCGCCGGAGTCCGGGGTGATGAACCCGAAGCCCTTGCCGTCGTTGAACCACTTCACGATACCAGTTTCGGTCGTCATACTCTAAATCCTAATTTCAAAATCATGCGCAGCACATGCCAACGCAGTGCAGGTACTACGCAAGAAAATCAAACTGGAGAGTTCGACCAAGCCGAGTCGTTCACACGACGGGGTGCCGGAGGAGTCCTTCTGGACGACGGTCTTAGGTATTGCCTACTCCGCCATCATACACGAACTCGAACACGTGCGCTTGTCATTTGCTCGGGATGAACCCTGAAGCCTTCTGTCAGCGTCGCAGCGCCGCCCGCAGCTGCTCGCCCAGCTCGGGACGCTCGCGGTACGGATCGGACGGGTTGGCGGCCCCCAGGATGTCCTGGGCGCGCGTCATCACCGGGGCCAGCGCCTTCGGGTGGCTGTAGATGTAGAAGCGGTCGGCCTCCAGCGCGTCGAACACGAGCTGCGCGACGTCGGCCGCCGTCACCCGCCCGCCGGCCACGGCCTTCTCGATCAGCGCCTGCGCCACGCGCTGGCTGGTCGTCGCCTGGCGTTCCTCGCGCGTGTCGCGCGGCCGCGCCCGGGCGCTGTGGGCGATACCGGTGGGCACGAAATACGGGCACAGCACATGGGCGTGGACGCGCTCGCTGACCAGCCGCAGGTCCTGGTAGAGCGTCTCGCTCAGGCTGACGACGGCGTGCTTGCTGACGTTGTAGACGCCCATGTTGGGCATGTTGACCAGGCCGGCCATCGACGCCGTGTTGACGATGTGGCCCGCGAACGCCGGGTCGGCCGCCTCGGCGGCCAGCATCATCGGCGTGAACACGCGCACGCCGTGGGCGACGCCCATCACGTTGACGCCCATCACCCACTCCCAGTCGCGCGCCGTGTGCTCCCAGATCAGTCCGCCGGCGCCGACGCCCGCGTTGTTGAACACGAGGTGCGGCGCGCCGAAGCGCGCCAGGGTCGCGGCGCCCATCGCCTCGACCTCGGCTGCGTGGCGCACGTCGCAGCGCACCGGCAGTACCTGCGTGCCCAGCGCCTCGACGTCGCGCACGGCCGCGGCCAGCGACTCTTCCAGCACGTCGGCCATGACGACGTTCATGCCCTTGCGCGCGGCCAGGCGCGAGGTCTCGAGGCCGAAGCCGGAGGCGGCGCCGGTGATGACGGCCGTGCGGCCCTGCCAGGAAGTGGTGCTCATGGGCATCTCGTGAAAGGGTTGCCGGCGGCCGCGCTCAACGCGCGGCGGCGCGCCGGAGGATGGCGTCGAAGTCGGTGGTGGCGCCGAGCTGGCCGAATGCGTCGGGGGCACCGTCCAGGCGGCTCTCGCAGAACGCCGCGAACACCGGCGCCGGGGCGGTCTGCGCCAGCAGCGCGGCCTGGGTGACCAGCGCGATGTCGCGCGCGAAGCGGCGCGAGGCCATCTCGTCGACACCGTCCTGGACCCGCACCAGCAGGCGCGCGATCGCGCGGTCGAGCAGCGGATGCGCCCCCTTGGCGGCGCGCGTCTCGTGCGCCAGCGCGTCGGCCACGGGGCCGCCGCGCAGCGCGCGCAGCAGGTCCAGCGCCATGATGTTGCCGGCGCCTTCCCAGATCGAGTTCAGCGGCATCTCGCGGTAGATGCGCGCCATCACGCCCTCGCCCTGCTCCTCCACGTAGCCGTTGCCACCCAGGCACTCCATCGCCTCCTGGGCGAAGTGGCTGCCCCGCTTGCAGACCCAGTACTTGGCGGCCGGCGTCAGCAGGCGCCGCATCAGCGCCTCGTGCTCGCGTTCGGCCGCGGGGGTGGTCGCGTCCTCGCTGCGGTCGACCGAACGCGCGATGCGCAGCGCGAGCGCCGTCGCCGCCTCGCTCTCGAGCGCGAGATCGGCCAGCACGTTGCGCATCAGGGCGTGGTCGAGCAGGCGCCTGCCGAACGCCTTCCGGTGCCCGGCGTGGTGCAGTGCCAGCGACAGCGCGCCGCGCATCAGCCCGGCCGTGCCCAGCGCGCAGTCCAGACGGGTCAGCGCGCCCATTGCGAGGATCTGCGGCAGGCCGCGGCCCTCCTCGCCGACGCGCCAGGCCAGCGCGTCGACGAACTCGACCTCCGAGCTCGCGTTGGCGTGGTTGCCCAGCTTGTGCTTCAGGCGCTGGACGCGCACCGCGTTGAGCGAGCCGTCGGGCAGCCAGCGCGGCAGGAAGAAGCAGGTCGGGCCGGCAGCGGTCTGCGCGACCACCAGGAAGGCGTCGCTCATCGGCGCCGACATGAACCACTTGTGGCCGACCAGCCGATAGCGCTCGCCCCAGGCGTCGCGGCCGTCGTGCGTGGCGCGCGTGGTGTTGGCGCGCACGTCGGAGCCGCCCTGCTTCTCCGTCATGCCCATGCCCATCGTCATGGCCGTCTTGGCGGTGGCGAGCTGGAAGCGCGGGTCGTAGCGCGGGCTCGCCAGCAGGCCGCCGAAGGTCTGCTGCAGCGCGTCGTTGGCGCGCAGCGCAGGCGCCACGGCGTAGGTCATCGACACCGGGCACAGCACCGACGGCTCGAGCTCGGTGAACAGCATGAAGCCGGCCGCGCGCTCGACGTGGCTGGGCCCGTCCGCCGCCCACGGCGCGCCGTGCAGGCGATGGTGCAGCGCGGCGCCCATCAGCACGTGGTAGCTCGGATGGAACTCCACCTCGTCGATGCGGTGGCCGAAGCGGTCGTGCGAGTGCAGCGCCGGCCCGTGGAAATTGGCCAGGCGCGCGTGGCGCTGCATCTCGGCGCTGCCGGCCGAGCGGCCGAGCGCCGCGAGCGCCGCGGTGTCGAGCTCGGGCTCGTTGAACTTCAGCGCGTCGCGCAGCGCCGCGTTGGCCTCGAACAGGTTCACGTCCTCGTACGGTGGCACCTGGTTCGTCACGGCGTGGGTGGCGCCATGGGTGGAGGGCGAGGTTTCGAGTGTCATGACGCGGGTCGCTCCATGTCGATGTGGGGGATGCCGTCCTCCAGGTAGGTCGCGCCGACGGGCACGTAGCCGTGCCGGCCGTAGAAGTCCTGCAGGTGGGCCTGGGCGCCGATGCGGTTCGGTTGTCCGGGCCAGGTCGCGTCGCAGCGCCGCAGCGCCTCGGCGATCAGCACGTGGCCGAGTCCGGTGCCGCGCTGCGACGGGTCGACCACCACGCGCCCGATGGACGGCGACGCGTACTTCACGCCGGGGTCGCACACGCGCACGTAGGCCAGCAAGGCGCCGTCGGCCGCGCGTCCCAGCAGGTGCCAGGAGCTGCGGTCGAGGCCGTCCGGATCGAGGTAGACGCAGTCCTGCTCGACGACGAAGATGCGCGAGCGCAGCGCCAGCGCGTCGTACACGTCGTCGCCGCTCAAGCCCGCGAAGCGGGTCCATTGCCAGGTGAGCATCGACGCCTCTCGGAAGGATTGAAGGATCAGACCAGCTTGACCAGTTGCTTGCCCTGGTTGCGGCCCTTGAGCAGGCCGAAGAAGGCCTCGGGCGCGTTCTCCAGGCCCTGCGCCACGGTCTCGCGGTACTTCAGCCTGCCGGTGGCCACCAGCGTGCCGAGCTCCTTGAGCGCCTCGGGCCAGGCGTCCATGTGCTCGCTGACGATGAAGCCTTCGATCTTCATGCGGTTGACCAGGATCAATTGCGGCATCGTCATCGGGATGGCCTCGCCGTTGTAGCCGGCGATCATGCCGCACATGGCGATGCGCGAAAAGGCGTTGGCACGCAGCATCACGGCGTCCAGCAGCACGCCGCCGACGTTCTCGAAGTAGCCGTCGATGCCGTCCGGGCAGGCCGCCTTCAGCGCACCGCTGAGCGACTTCAGGTCGGGGAACTGGCGGTAGTCGATGCACTCGTCGAAGCCGAGGTCCTGCACCACCGAGCGGCACTTGTCGGGGCCGCCCGCGATACCCACCACGCGCGCGCCGCGCGCCTTGGCGAGCTGGCCGACCGCGCCGCCCACGGCACCGGCCGCCGAGCTGACGACCACCGTCTCGCCGGCCTTGGGCGCGATGATCCTGACGAGGCCGTACCAGCCGGTGACGCCGGGCATGCCCACCGCGCCGAGGTAGGCCGACAGCGGCACGTGGGTGGTGTCGACCTTCTGCAGCACGCCTCGCTGAGCGGCGTCGACCACCGCGTATTCCTGCCAGCCGCCCATGCCCACCACCTTGTCGCCGGCCTGGAAGTTCGGGTTGCGCGACTCCACCACCTCGCCGGCGGTGCCGCCGATCATCACCTGGTCCAGCGGCTGCGGCGCGGCGTAGCTCTTGCTGTCGTTCATGCGCCCGCGCATGTAGGGGTCGAGGCTGAGGAAGTGGTGGCGCACCAGCACCTGGCCGTCGGCCAGCGCCGGCACGGGCGTGCTCACCAGCTTGAAGTTGTCGGCGCTCGGCTCGCCCTGGGGACGCGAGGCGAGGAGGATCTGGCGGTTGAGGGTGGACATGGTGGCGTCTCCGTTCGGTGGGGAAGGCGGCGCCGTCGCGGCGCCGCCGGGGTGCTCAGGGGGCGGCGCCGGCTGGCGCGCCGCGCTTCAATGTGCGCGTGAGCTTGAAGGTACCGGTCGCATGGGCACACAGCGCGCCGGCCTCGTCGTGGACGCTGCCCTCGCAGAAGGCCGTGCGCGCCGTACCGTGCAGCAGCCTGGCCGTGGCCACGAGCCGGCCGGCGGCGGGTCGCATGAAGCTGGTCTTCATCTCGACGGTGACGATGCCCGGTGCGCCATGGTCGCTCGCGTCGCGCACGCTGCGCGCCGCGTGCGCCATCGCCACGTCCAGCAGGGTCATGACGACGCCACCATGCGCGACGGCCCACGAGTTGTGCATCTCGGGTCGCACGTCCAGGCTGACCTCGGCGAAGCCGCTGTCGAAGCGCCACAGCTGCATGCCGAGCGCGCCGACGAACGGGATGTCGAGCGCGAACGGCAGCGGCGTGCGTTCGATGTCCACGCTCAGGCCCCGTGCACGGCGCTGACGCCGCCGTCCACCGCGATCACCTGGCCGGTGATGTGCTTGCCCGCATCGCTGGCCAGCAGCAGCGCGGCGCCCTTGAGGTCCTCGTCGTCGCCCAGCCGGCGCAGCGGCACCTGGGCCCGCATCGCGTCGACGCCCACTTGCGCGAGCAGCCCCGCGGTCATCCGGCTGGGGAAGAAGCCCGGTGCGAGCGCGTTGACGTTGATGCCGTGCACGCCCCACTCGCCCGCCAGCGCACGCGTGAAGTTGATCACCGCGGCCTTGCTGGTGTTGTAGGCGATCGTGGTCATCGCGCCCGAGTTGCCGCTGAGGCCGGCGATGGAGGCCACGTTGACGATGCGGCCGCGCCGGCGCGGGATCATGCTGGCCTTGCCGATGGCCTGCGACAGCAGGAAGATCGCCCGCACGTTCAGGTTCATCACCTTGTCCCAGGACTCCAGGGGATGGTCCTCGGCCGGTGCGCCCCAGGTGGCGCCGGCGTTGTTGACGAGGATGTCCACCTGGCCCAGCGTGGCGATGGCCTCGTCGGCCAGGCGCCGCACTTGTGCCGGCTGGCTGGAATCGGCGGCGATCCAGTCGGCCTGGATGCCGCGTTCGCGCAGCGCCGCGACGGCCGCCGCGAGCTCGTCGGCCTTGCGCGCGCTCAGCACGACGCGGGCGCCGGCCTCGCCGAGCGCCTCGGCGATCTGCAGGCCCAGGCCGCGCGAGCCGCCGGTCACGAGGGCGGTGCGGCCGCCGAGGTCGAACAGCGCCTGCACGCGGCGGCGATCGGCGTGGGCGGTGGTGGGGATGGCGGATTCGGTCATGGCGTCTTGTCTCGTCGTCGTTGTTCAGAACGCGTCTTCGGGCACGTCGCGGCAGGTGCGGTCGCGCGTCTCGACCGGGCGCAGCCAGGCGTCGACCCTGCGCAGCTCGTGGCGCATGAAGTAGTCGAGCGCGGCCAGCCGGCCGACGTTGGCGGTGGCCTCGGCAGCGCGGCCGGCGAGGATCGCATCGCCGACGTCCAGCCACAGCCATGCGAGGACGACATGGCCGAAGGCCTGCAGGTAGGGCGTGGCGTTGGCGAGCGCGTCCTCGGGGTTTCCGGTGGCCCAGGCCGATCGCGTGGCCGCGCCCAGGCGCTGCAGCGCCTGCGCCAGCGCGTTGGCGTGCGCGGCCAGGCGCGGGCGCGGCAGCGCGCGCGCGATCGTGGCGTCGATGCGGTGGGCCAGCAGCTTCAGGCCGGCGCCGCCCTGCATCACCGCCTTGCGGCCCAGCAGGTCCAGCGCCTGGATGCCGTGGGTGCCCTCGTGGATCATGTTCAGGCGGTTGTCGCGCCAGTGCTGCTCCACCGGGAAGTCGCGCGTGTAGCCGTAGCCGCCGTGGATCTGGATGGCCAGGCTGTTGGCCTCCAGCGCCCACTCGCTGGGCCAGCTCTTGGCGATCGGTGTCAGCATCTCCAGCAGCGTGGCCGCCGCGGCGGCGGCGTCGGGCGCGCCGGTGCGCTGCTCGTCGACCAGCCGCGCGCAGTACAGCGCGAGCGCCATGCCGCCCTCGACGATGGCCTTCTGCGCGAGCAGCATGCGGCGGATGTCCGCATGCTCGATCAGGCGCACCGGCGGCGCCGACGCGTCCTTGCCGCCGGCGCCGATGGCCCGGCCCTGCGTGCGCTGCTTCGCGTACGCGAGGCTGGCTTCGTAGCCCGCCGCGCCCAGCATCGTCGCGCCGAGGCCGACGCCGATGCGCGCCTCGTTCATCATGTGGAACATGCAGCGCAGGCCCTCGCCGGGCTGGCCGACGAGGTAGCCGGTCGCCCCGCCCTGCTCGCCGAAGTTCAGCAGCGTGTTGGTGGTGCCGCGGTAGCCCAGCTTGTGGTTCAGGCCGGCCAGGCTGACGTCGTTGCGCTCGCCGGTGAGCCGCCCGTCGGCGTCGATGCGGTGCTTGGGCACGATGAACAGCGAGATGCCCTTGACGCCGGCCGGCAGCCGGCCGTCCGGCCCCGGGATCTTGGCCAGCACCAGGTGCACGATGTTGGGCGTGATCTCGTGCTCGCCGGCGGAGATCCACATCTTGTTGCCCACCAACCGGTAGCGCGGCCCCAGCGGATCGGCCTCGAAGCCGTCGCCGTCGGGCACGGCGCGCGTGGCGATGTCGCCCAGCGACGAGCCGGCCTGCGGCTCGCTCAGGCACATCGTGCCGAACCACTCGCCGGCGAACTCGCGCGCGGCGAACACCCGCTGCTGGCGCTCGCTGCCGTGGGCCATCAGCAGGCCGGCGTTGCCGTGGGTGAGCATCACGTAGCCGCCCATCGCGATGCAGGCCTGCGAGAAGAACGCGTTGGCCGCCTTCTCCACCACGCAGGGCAGCTGCATGCCGCCGATCTCCGCGTCCTGCGACGCCGCGATCATGCCGGTGGCCGCGTAGGCGTGCAGCGCGTCGTGCGTGGCCTGCGGCAGGTGCACGCGCTGGCCGTCGAAGTGCGGCTCCTGCGTGTCGAGCAGGCGGTTGAACGGCGCGAACTTCTCGCGCGCCAGGCGCTCGCAGGTGTCGAGCACCGCGTCGAAGGTGGCGCGCGAATGGTCGGCGAAGCGCGCGCGCGCCGTCAGCTGGTCCACCTTCAACCAGTCGTACAACAGGAAATCGAGGGTGTCGCGCGTGCTCATTTCGGTTGGACCACGGCCAGCGTGGCGCTCAGCTTGGCGACCAGCGTGCGCTCGTCGCCGGTGACCGCGAAGACCTCGGACTCCGCGAAGATCAGCGTGCGCCCCGGCTTGATCACGACGCCGGTGCACACCAGCCGCTCGCCCTGCGCCGGCCGCAGCAGGCTGATCTTGAGCTCGGCCGTGATGGCCACTGCGCCGCCCGCCAGCAGCGTCTGCGCCGCGGCGCCCGCCGTATGGTCGGCCAGCGTGGTGACGACGCCGGCGTGGGCCTGCGCGGTGTGCTGCTGGTGGCGCGGATGCAGCACCATCTCCGTCTCGCAACGGCCGGCGGCGATCGCCGTCGGCACGATGCCGAGGTCGACCATGAACGGCGCGCCGGCGAAGAAGGTCCGGGCCGTCTCGAGATCGATCACGTCAGGCTCCTTCGCCGGCAAGGGCCGGGTCAAAGGACTTCGAACACGCCGGCGGCGCCCATGCCGCCCCCGATGCACATCGTCACGCACACCTTCTTCGCGCCGCGGCGCTTGCCCTCGATCAGCGCGTGCCCGGTCAGGCGCTGGCCGCTGACGCCGTAGGGGTGGCCCACGGCGATCGCGCCGCCGTTGACGTTGAGCCTGTCCATGGGGATGCCGAGGGTGTCGGCGCAGTACAGCACCTGCACCGCGAAGGCCTCGTTGAGTTCCCACAGGTCGATGTCGGCCACCGTCAGGCCGAGGCGCTTGAGCACCTTGGGCACCGCGTAGACCGGGCCGATGCCCATCTCGTCGGGTTCGCAGCCGGCGACGGCGAAGCCGAGGAAGCGGCCGATCGGCTTGAGGTTCCGGCGTTCCGCGTACTGGCTGCTCACCACCACGCAGGCGCCGCCGCCGTCGCTGAACTGGCTCGCGTTGCCCGCGCTGATCAGGCCGCCCGGCAACGCCGGACGCAGGTCCTTGATGCCTTCGTAGGTCGTGCCCGGACGGATGCCCTCGTCGTCCGACACGCTCACTTCCTTCGTGCGGATGCCGTTCTTCGGATCGGCCACGCCGGCGGTGACGGTGATGGGGGCGATCTCGTCCTTGAACAGGCCGGCGGCCAGCGCCGTGGCGGCCTTCTGCTGGCTGGCCGCGCCGTACTGGTCCATGCGCTCGCGCGAGATCCTGTAGCGCTTGGCCACCGTCTCGGCGGTCTCGAGCATCGACATGTAGACGGCCGGCTTGTTCCGCGCGAGCCACATGTCGCGCAGCATGTGGTGGTTCATCTCCTGCTGCACGCACGAGATGCTCTCCACGCCGCCGGCCACGTACACGTCGCCCTCGTTGGCGATCACGCGCTGCGCGGCCATCGCGATGGTCTGCAGGCCGCTGGAGCAGAAGCGGTTGACGGTGGCGCCGGCCACCGACACCGGCAGGCCGGCGCGCAGCGCCACCTGGCGGGCGATGTTGGCGCCGGTGGCACCCTCGGGGTTGGCGCAGCCCATCAGGACGTCCTCGACCTCGCCGCCCTCGATGCCGGCGCGCTCGACCGCCGCGCGCACCGCGTGGCCGCCCAGCTCGGCGCCGTGCGTCATGTTGAAGGCGCCCTTCCAGCTCTTGCAGAGCGGCGTGCGGGCGGTGGAAACGATGACGGCATCGGTCATGTGCAAACTCCTGGAACGTGATCGGGGGATCCGGACGGTGCCGGACCAGGATGATGGGAGGTCAGACGCGCGTGTCGGGCGCGCGCTCGCGCTGGATGGGCTGCGTCGGCACCGGCTCGGGCTTCCTGAGCAGCTCGCGCCACGGGCCCGCGCCCGCGACGATCACCATGCCCAGCACGACGCCGGCCAGGATGGCCGCCGCGCGCTTGAGGAAGCCCGACATCGCCTGCACTTCAGCTGAAGCTCTTGCCTTCGGCCGCCAGCCGGGCCAGCAGCGGCGCGGGCTGCCAGAACGCCTGGTCGTCGGCAGGGTTCTTCGCGAACCGGTGCATGGCCTGCACGACGTTCCACAGGCCCACCGTGTCGGCGTAGTTCATCGGGCCGCCGCGCCACAGCGGGAAGCCATACCCGGTGAGGTAGACCATGTCGATGTCGGAGGCGCGCAGCGCGATGCCTTCCTCGACGATGCGTGCGCCCTCGTTGACCAGCGAATACACCAGCCGGTGGACGATCTCGTCGTCGCCGATCTTGCGCGGCGCGATGCCGAGGTCCGCACGATGCTTCGCCAGCATCCCGTCGACCAGCTCGGACGGGATCGCGTCGCGCTTGCCCGGCACGTAGTCGTACCAGCCGGCGCCCGTCTTCTGGCCGTAGCGGCCCAGCTCGCACAGCAGGTCGGCCGTCTTCGAGTAGCGCAGGTTCGGCTTTTCCACGTAGCGGCGCTTGCGGATCGCCCAGCCGATGTCGTTGCCGGCCAGGTCGCCCATGCGGAACGGACCCATCGCGAAGCCGAACTTCTCGACCGCCTTGTCCACCTGCTGCGGCGTGCAGCCCTCGTCCAGCAGGAAGCCGGCCTGGCGGCTGTACTGCTCGATCATGCGGTTGCCGACGAAGCCGTCGCACACGCCCGAGACCACGCAGGTCTTCCTGATCTTCTTGCCCAGCTTCATCACCGTCATCAGCACGTCGGACGCGGTCTTCGCGCCGCGCACGACTTCCAGCAGGCGCATCACGTTGGCCGGGCTGAAGAAGTGCATGCCGATCACATCCTGCGGGCGCCTGGTGAACGCGGCGATCTTGTCGAGGTCCAGCGTCGAGGTGTTGGATGCCAGGATCGCGCCCGGCTTCATCACCGCGTCGAGCTGCTCGAACACCTTCTGCTTGACGCCGATCTCCTCGAACACGGCCTCGATCACCAGGTCGGCGTCGCCGAGCTCCGGGTACGACAGCGTGGTCGACAGCAGCGCCATGCGTTCGGCGTACTTGTCTTCCTTGAGCTTGCCCTTCTTGACCTGGGCCTCGTAATTCTTGCGGATGATGCCGATGCCCTTGTCCAGCGCCTCCTGCTTCATCTCCAGCATCACCACCGGCATGCCGGCGTTGAGGAAGTTCATCGCGATGCCGCCGCCCATCGTGCCGGCGCCGATGATGGCGACCTTGCGGATGTCGCGGGTGGCGGTGTCTTCCGGGATGCCGGGGATCTTGGAAGCGGCGCGCTCGGCGAAGAAGGCGTGGCGCAGCGCCTTGCTCTCGGGCGTGAGCATCAGCGCGACGAAGGCATCGCGCTCGTACTTCAGGCCGTCCTCCAGTTTCGCCTTGGTGGCCTGCTCGACGCAGTCGACGCAGCGCGGCGGCGCCGGGAAGTTCTTCGCCATCGCCTTGACGGTGTTGCGGGCGAAGCCGAAGTAGGCGTCGCCTTCCGGGTGCCCGCACTTGATGTCGCGCACCATCGGCAGCGGACGCACGGCGGCGATCTCTTCGGCGAACGCCAGCGCGCCGGCCAGCAGGTCGCCCTCGATCACGCGGTCGAACAGCTTCTGGCCGGGGATCTGCGCGAGCAGTTCACTCTTGACCGGCTCGCCGCTGAGGATCATGTTGAGCGCGGCCTCCACGCCGATGGCGCGCGGCAGGCGCTGCGTGCCGCCGGCCCCGGGCACCAGGCCCAGCTTCACTTCGGGCAGGGCGACCGCCGTGCCCGGCGCCGCCACGCGGTAGTGGCAGCCGAGCGCCAGCTCGAGGCCGCCGCCCATGCACACGGTGTGGATCGCCGCGACGACGGGCTTGGACGCGCCTTCGACGCGGGCGATCAGGCTCAGCAGGTTGGGTTCGGCCAGCGCCAGCGGTGAGCCGAATTCCTTGATGTCGGCACCGCCCGAGAACGCCTTGCCGGCGCCGGTGATGACGACCGCCTTGACCGCCGCGTCGTCCTCCGCCTGCTCGACGGCCCGCGCCACGGCCTTGCGCGTCTCGTAGCCCAGGCCGTTGACCGGCGGGTTGTTCAAGGTGATGACGGCAACGGCGCCGCGGACTTCGTAACTCGCACTCATGGGGCTGGTCTCCGTGGTTCTGGTCGGCAGGGGTTCGACGCCGCGCGAAGCAGAAAATAGAACGATCGTTCGATTCTAGGTCTGTTCGCACGCACGCGGCTGTCCCGGCTGCGACAAGGATAGGGCGGCCCCGTGACACCTCTGGAAAACCCTGTGTCGCCATCGGTCAGCCGACGCCTCGACGGCCCGCATCGGCGCGACCGCCACGCCGAGAGCATGCCAGTGTTGCATGCACCGCGCGATTCGCCTCCCGGCGAGCGTCTGCCTGCATGCCGAGCCCTGCCGTCCGCAGGCGCGGACGGACATCGACGCCCTCTGCGTCGAGCGCACTCGCCCGCGCGCGCAGCCCGGCGCGCGGCGCGCGCCAGGCGGGCTCCTGCGGCGAGGCGTCGAGTCCTACGAGGTCATTGGAAACCCTTCAGCTCGACGTCCTGGCAGCCCAGGTCGATGCTCTCGTCGATGGGCTTGTCGTCGCTGGCGGCCGAGAGGTCGGGGCCGCTCCATGACAGCGGCGCGCAGGAATAGAGGTTCACGCGCGCCAGTTCGGCGCCGGCCGACGACAGGAAGATGACGGACAGCGACCTGCGGTCGACGTTGCCCTGGGCAGCCTTCTGGCGCCACCGCAGGAAGTCCAGCGCCGCGCCCGGGGCGCCGCCGCCGAGGGGCCGGGTCAGGCGCACCACGGCCACCGCGGCCGCGCCGGCCTCGGCCTGGCTGGCCGCGCCGCGCAGGAAGTCGAAGCGGCGGAGCTGGGCGACGGCGACGCCGTCGATCTCGACCGAGAAGCGGTTGGACGACAGGCCCGGGGAGCCGCGCGAGGCGGCTTGCGCCGGCGCCGCGACCAGGCAACACACGGCCGCGAGCGCGGCCAGCTTCAGGGAGATCAGGGACATGGTTTCGCCTCCGGATGGGGGGTGCATGCGCCGACAAGCCCGCCACCGACCGGCGAACAGGCCCGACACGCAGCCCATCGTATGAACGCGGCGTTATGCCGGCGTTACACGCCCGCGTGCCCGCCGCCGAGTGGCGACCGGTCCTGTGTCGATTCAATCGGCACCGTGGCCGTCGCTGAAGGCCCGCGTGATCGTCCACGCGTTGCCCTGCCGATGCCACAGGATGGTGAACTCGGCCCGCCCTTCGCACGGGTGCGTCGTGCCGCCCGCCTTGAAATGGCAGAAGCGGTGCTCGCCGCGCGCGGTCGACATCACCGGCGACGGACCCGCGAGGGGGATGCGATGGCATACGAACCGGGCTGGGAGCCGCGGGGCGTGGTCAAGCGCTACTTCGGCGTGCTGACCGGCAGCGACCTCGTCGAGCCCCCCCCGCGCGCGGCCGGGGCCGCGGGTCGCGCCTGCGCGCCGCGCACGTCGAATGCCACCGTGTCGCGCACGACCCCTTGCGCGTCCACCAGTTCCAGCACGTGGTGGCCGGGCCACGGCGCCCAGGGCAGCGGCCGGGCGGCGCCCAGGCGCTTGCCGTCGAGGCGCCAGGCCATGCCGGCGGGCAGTGGGCCGACGGCCTCGAAGCGCAGGCGCTGCACCGCGGGCGGGATGTCGGGGTCCAGCGCGACCACCGAGCGGTCGTCGGGCGACGCGATCAGCCGCGCCGCCGTGCCCGCCGCGCTGGCCAGCACCACCCGCGCGGTCTCGGTGCCGGCGAGGAACCACTCGCTGCGCGGCGCCTCCAGCTGGCCGTCGAAGGCCACGGCCTGGGCCACCACGCCGGCGGGCGGTCGCGGTGCGCCGATCGCGACCTCCGTCGACGCGGGCGTGACGAGGGACGCCTCGAACGGGGCACCCGCGCTCCCGCGCGCGTCGCGCGGCACGGACGGGCCGCCGCGCCGCGGGGTCGCGGGGCCCAGGCGCCCCGGGTGCGCTTCGGCGAGGTCGCTGCGCTGCAGCGCGTCCATCACCGTGCGCCAGACCGGCGCGGCGCCGGTGACGCCCGAGACGGCATGCATCGGCGCGCCGCTGGCGTTGCCCACCCACACGCCCACCGTGTAGCGGGCGCTGAAGCCGACGCACCAGTTGTCGCGCATGTCCTTGCTGGTGCCGGTCTTGACGGCCGACCAGTAGCGCGTGGCCAGCGCGTTGTCCAGGCCGAAGGTGGGCACGCGGGCGCCGTTGTCGGCCAGGATGTCGGCGACGATGAAGGACGCGGCAGCGTCCATCGCGCGCGTGGGCGGCGCCGTGGCGGCCGCGGGCAGCAGGCGTGGCGCGCTCGCCAGGCCGCCGTTGGCCAGCGCGCGGTAGGCGTTGGCCAGCGACAGCAGCGTCACCTCGGGCGCGCCGAGCGCGATGCCGTAGCCGTAGAAGTCGCCGGGCTTGGCGATCGGCAGGCCGAGGGCCACCAGGCGGCGCGCGAAGCGGTCGGGCGACACCATCACCGCGGTGCGCACGGCCGGCACGTTCAGCGACGAGCCGAGCGCGGTGCGCACCGTCACCAGGCCCTTGAAGTCGTGGTCGTAGTTCTGCGGGATGTAGAGACCCGACGGCGTGTGCAGCCGGGTGGGCGCGTCGTCCAGCACCGAGGCCGCGGTGAGCCAGCGCTGCTCGATCGCCTGCTCGTAGAGGAAGGGCTTGAGCGTCGAGCCGGCCTGGCGCGGCGCGACGACGGCGTCCACCGCGGCGGCCTGCGACAGCGCGCCGCTGGAGCCGACCCAGGCCAGCACGTCGCCGCTCGCGTTGTCCAGCACCACCACCGCGCCGTCCTCGACGTCGCGGTCGCGCAGCTCGGCCAGTTGCTGGCGCAGCGCGTCGCGGGCGCGGCGCTGGGTGCCGGCATCCAGCGTGGTGCGCAGCGTGGCCGGCGGCGCCGCCCTGGCGACGGTCTTCATCACCTGGCGCGCGAAATGCGGGGCGAGCTGCTCGCCGGTGTCGGCCGACGCCGTGGCGGCGCGCCCCAGCATCAGCTCGGCGACGCCCTGCACCGTGGCACACGCGTCGGCGCGACCCTGGGCCTTCAGCACGCCGCAGGCGCGCTGGCCGACGATCGCGGGCGGCGCGTTCGGCGCGCGCAGCAACGCCGCGGCGATGGCGGCCTCCTGCGCGTCCAGGCCCGAGGGCGCCTTCTGGAACAAGGCCTGCGACATCGCCGCCACGCCCACCGCCTCGCCGCGGAACGGCACCAGGTTCAGCCAGGCCTCGAGGATCTGGTCCTTGCTCCAGGTGCGCTCGATGCGCAGCGCCGCGGCGGCCTGCCCGATCTTCGTGCCCACCGAGCGGCCGCCCGGGGTCAGCGCGAGGTCGGGGTCGATCAACCCGGCGAGCTGCATCGTGATGGTGGAGGCGCCGCGCGTGCCGCCCGCCTCCGCGCGGCCGATCGCCGCGCCGGCCACGGCCGACCAGTCGACGCCCGCATGCCGCAGGAAGCGCTGGTCCTCCGACGCGATGGCGGCCGCGCGCAGCGCCGGCGAGACCTGCGCCAGCGGCACCCAGGCACCGCGCCGCGCGTGCAGGTCGGTGCGCACCGTCTGCACCGGCTGGCCGTGGCGATCCAGCAGCACCGTCTCCGACGTGCGGTACGCGCCGCGCACCTGCTCGAACGACAGCGGGGCCGCGTGCACCGCGCCGCACGCGGCCAGGCAGGCCGCGGCGAGCGTCGCGCGCCAGGCGCGCGTGGTCACGGCAGCACCGTCCACGCGGCGTTGGGCGACTCGCCGAACATCTCCGGCGCGTACATCGCCTCGACGCGCGTCTGCGGCAGGCCGAAGCGGCCCGGGTTGTTCAGGCGCATCGTGTACTCCACGCTGAACGCGCCCTTGGGCAGGTAGCGGTAGTAGGCGCGGAACGCCTCGAAGCTGCGCTCCTGGTACGCGAGCCAGCCGCGCGCGTCGTCCTTCTCGGTGCCGGTGCTGATCTGGTCGTCGTTGCCCAGGCCGGTGCCCAGCATCGCCGCGCCGCCGGGCACGGGATCGTTGACCACCACCCAGGTGGCGTCGGCCTGCACGTCGATGTCGATGTGCACCCGCGCCACGTCGCCGCGCGACCACTTGCCGGCCACCTTCTGCTCGACCGGCGTGACGGTCTTGGTGATGCGGTAGCCGCTGCCGAACGGCACGGTGACGGGCACCGCCGCCCTGGACGTGACCGTCACCCACGGCTTGCCGCTGCCCTCGTGGTCGACCTGCAACGTGGCATCGGCCTTGTTGCCGGCGACGGCGAAGCCGGCGGGCCAGCCCAGCGGCAGCGCGGCGCCCGCGGGGATCTTCGACCAGTCCAGCGAGGTTGTCGCCCCCGGCGTTCCGAACCCCGCGCGCGTGACGCCGCGCACCGGGGTCGACTCGAACTTCTTCGAGAACGCCTCCATCGCGACACTGCCCCAGGCGTTGGCCACCGTCGTCGACCAGCGGCCGAACTGCTGGCGCTGCAGGGTGCCGGTGACGATGCGCGGCACGTCCTCGGCCCAGTCGGGGCGGCCCAGCACCGCCAGCGTCAGGCGCACGCTGTTGACATCGCCGTTGCTCATCAGCCACCACCAGCTGTCGTCGCGCTCGGTGGAGAAGCCCAGGCGGGTGCCCTGCACGTTCAGGCGTGCGCGCAGGACCTGCTGGGCCTCCTCGATGCGCTTCGTGCGGTCGGGAATCATGCCGACGCGGTCGAGGATCTGCAGCCAGTCGATGACCGCGCCGGTGGGCCACTGGTTGGGCAGGATCTGCACCGACTCCAGCATGCGCGGCTGCGCCTTGCCGTAGCGGCTCAGTGCCTCGATGGCGGCGAGCTTGCGCACGTCCAGGTCGCCGTTCCTGAGGAAGGCCGGGCGCCAGAAGTCGCGCGACACCCTGCCCTCGACGAAGCCGATCAGCCCGCGCTGCATGCTGGCCCGCGCCTCGTCGGGCAGCGCGAAGTCGTAGCCGAGCTTCGTGGCCTCGTCGCTGATCGCCAGCACGTAGGCGGTCAGGCTGTCGCTGCCGGTGTGCGCCGCGCCGCCGGGGAAGTAGTTCAGCAGGCCGTCCTCGTCCTGGTACAGCGAGACCTGGCTGGCCAGCGCCCGCCAATGCGCGGTGTCGCGCAGGCCGACGGCCACCGAGGCCTGCTGCTCGAAGCAGCTCCAGGGGTAGCGCTCGAAGAAGTCGCGCACGCCGGGCAGGCCGTCGCCCAGGCGCGGCTTCAGGGCCAGCTCGATGCCGCCGCGCAGCCGGCCCGTGCCGTCGGCCAGCGCATTGACCGGCGGCGCGATCGGGATGCGCAGCGACTTGTCCAGCTGCAGCAGGGTCGCCTGCTGCACCGTCACCGGCACGGCCTCGGCCACCTTCTGCGCGAACTTCATGCGGTCGTGCGCGGTGCCGGTGTCGGCCGCGACCGTCCACGCCAGGCTCTTCACGTTGAACGGCACGTCGACGTCCCATGCGACGTCCACCGCCGCGCCGGCCGCGATGGGCACGGCCTGCGCGGGCAGCGCCTGCTCGCCGGCCGAGGCCGCGAAGGCCACGTTCAACGCCGCCTTGGAGGTGTTGCGCAGCGTGAACATCGCCTTGTAGCGGTCGCCCTCGCGCACCAGCGGCGGCACGCCGGAGACGATCTGCAGGTCCTGCGTGGCGGCGATGCTCGCCTGGCCGGTGCCGAACAGCGCCGACTGCGCGCCCTGGACGACGTCGGCGATGGCCACGATGCGGAAGCTGGTCAGCGAGTCGTTGAGCGGCACGGCCACCACGGCCTCGCCCTTCGCGTCGAGCAGCACCGACGGGTTCCACAGCAGCAGCGTGTCGAACAGCTCGCGGGTGGGGAACTGGCCGCCGCCGCCGCCCGGAGGCGCGGCCTTCTTGCCGAAGTGGCGCTTGCCGATGATCTGCATCTGCGCGGTGGCCGTCTCCACCGCGTAGTCGCGGCGGCGGATCATCGCGTCGAACAGGTCCCAGCTGTCGTTGGGCTTGAGCGAGAGCAGGGCCTCGTCCACCGCGGCCAGCGTCACCTCGGTGCCCGCGGGCGCGGGACGGCCGTCGGGCAGCGTCACCTTGATGCGCACCTGGCTGGTGGCGCGGATCGGGTAGCTCGCCTTGTCCGGCGCCACGTCCACCTTCAGCCGGTGGCCCGCGTTGCCGACCTCGATCTCGGCGATGCCGAACCGGAAGGCCGGCTTGGCCAGGTCCACCATCGCGGTGGGCGCCTGGAAGTCCTGGCCCTCGTCGCGCCAGGCGTGCCACCACTCCACGGGCGACTTCCAGCCCCAGGTGAACAGCGAATACCACGGCACCTCGCGTACGCGGCCGCGCACCGCGAGCACCGACACGAACACGTTGGGCGCCCATTCGGCCTTGACCGGCACTTCGATCGTCGGGTCGCGACCATCGAGTTCGACAGTGCGGGTCTCGACGATCCCGTTGCGCTCGATGGCCAGCAGCGCGGTGGCGTGGCGGAACGGGCTGCGCACCTGGAACTTCGCCACCTGGCCCGGCTCGTAGGCGCGCTGCTCGGGCAGCACGTCCATGCGGTCGTCGTTGGCGCTGCCGAACCAGACCTCGCCCGCGCGCGTCACCCACACGCTGGACGCGGCGCGCGCGAGGTGGCCCTGGGCGTCCTTGGCCTGGGCGATCAGCTCGACCTGGCCCGAGGCCTCCAGCGTGGCCTCGCACAGCACCAGGCCGCGCGCATCGCTCTGGCCCGAGCACACCTCGCCCAGGTCCTCGTCGACGTTGCGGTTGTCGTAGGCGTAGAAGCCGCCCACCAGGCGCTTGCGCGCCGACAGCGCGTGATGCACCACCGCATGCACGCTGACGGCGATGCCCGCCTGCGGCCGGCCCTTCGTGTCGAGCGCGACCACCTGCGCCGGCAGCTTCTGGTGCACCGAGACCCAGTCGTCGGTGCGCACGCCCAGCACCACGGCCGAGGGCCACAGCGGCAGGGTCTGGCTGAGCGTCTGCACCTCGCCGTTCGGGTCGGCGTAGCTGGCCTGCACGAGCAGCTCGCGCGGCGCGGTGGTCGGCGGCAGCTTCGCGAGCGTCACCTTGCCAGCGCCCGCCTTGTCCAGGGTGACGGCCAGCTTGTCGGCCACCAGCTTCGCGTTCGTGTCGCGCTGCGTGACCATGCGATCGGCGTCGTCCTCGTCGACATACTCCTCGGTGAACATCGCGCCATCGCCGGAACGGTCGCCGCTGTCGGGCGCCTTCGGCGGCTCGAAGTGGAAGCCGGGCCAGCGCTGCACGGGAATCGCGTGCGCCAGGTCGATGTCGCGCACCTGCGCCGACACCTTCAGCGGCAGGCCGGCCGCGCCGCCGCCGTTGCCGTAGTTGACCATCACGTCCAGCGTGAGTTCGCGCGGATCCACCTGCGATCCGGCGGGCGGCACGAGGCGGCCGACCATCGCGGGCAGGCGGAACTCCTCGACGCGGAACGACCCGGTGGACACCGAAGGGCGGCCGTCGCGCATCAGCGTCACGTCGTAGACGCCCAGCTTGGCGTCGTCGGGCACCTTGAAGGTGGTCTCCGCGTAGCGGCCGGCGCGCCACGTCAGGGGAATGTCGAAGTGGTCGTCGGTCCCCTCATGCTCGATGCGCAGCGTGGTGGGCAAGGCACCGGCGTCCACCATCGCCAGGCCGGTCAGCAGCTCGCGGCGCGCATGGCTCTTCATCGAGAGCGTCTGGCCGGCGCGCAGCAGCGTGCGGTCCATCACCGTGTGGAACAGTTCGCGCGACACTTCCTCGCCACCACCCGACGAATTCAGGTTGAAGCGCCAGGCCTCGATGCCCTCCTGCCAGGTGGACCATACGAACGCCATGTCGGCACGACCCTGCGCGTCGGTGCGGCGCGCACTGACGAAGTAGCCATTGGGGCGGCCCGACTGGCCCGACCAGCGGCCATTGCCGTTGTTCGAGCAGTAGTCCCAGTGGAACTTGGGCAGGGGCTGGTCGATGCGCGCGAAGCCCTGCGCGTCGGTCCGGCCGTTCCACACCTTGTTGCCCTGGCAGTCGGACACCTGCACCACGGCGCCCGGCACCGGCTTGCCCTTGTCGAGGCTGGTGACCCAGACGCCGGAGTTGACCGGCGCCCACTTGAAATGCACGCCCAGGTTGGTGACCAGCACGCCGGTGCGCACGTACATCGGCGCCTTGCGATCGAGCAGCGCCTCGCCCAGGCGCGGCGACTCGATCTCCACCACGTGGTAGCCGGGCTGCGGCAACGGGATGCCGATGACCTCGAACGGATGGGGCTCGGCCTGAGACTCGGCCGGCAGCTTCAGCGTGCGTGCGCCGGGCGCCTTGTTCAGCAGGCTCACGGTGCGCGTCTGCACGGCACGCGGATCCTGGGCGTTGACGTCCGAGTCGTCGGCGTCCTCGTCCTGCGCCTGCTGCGACTTGGTGCGGCCGTGGTCCTTGGCCTGGCGGGCCGACTTCGGCCTGGCCGGCGGCGGTGGCAGCTTGATGCCGAGCTCGCTCTCAACCGTCGTTCGCTCCAGCGAGGTCTCGTCGTAGCGCGCGACGCGGGCGAACCATTCGATGATGGACGCATCGTCGGTCAGCGTGAGGTCGCGCGCCGGCGCGCCGCCCAGCGTCACCGCCTTGACGCCCAGCTGCCCTTCGATCTTGCGCACCGTCAGCGGCAGCACCGGCTCGGCGTTCAGCTCCAGGATGCCGAAGGTGGCCGCGGGGAACTTCGCCAGCGCCGGGGCGTCGGAGGTGCGGGTCTTCAGCGGGAACTGGTCGGCGTTGTCCAGCTTGCGGCCCGCGTCGTCGGCGAAGCCGGCGGGCAGCTCGATGCGCAGGTCGGCCTTCTCCGGCAGCGGACCGGAGAACTGCACCGCCGTGACGCCCTCTTCCGACGCGTCGCCGCCGACCGTGCCCTTGTTGCGGCCGAAGAAATAGAGGAACTTGTGCAGGCCGGACTCGTGCAGGTCCACCAGCGCGTCGGCGGTCTCGCCGCGGTGCTGCTCCACCTGCGGCTGGTGCGGGCCGTCGGGCGCGACGAGGACGATCTTCTCGGCGACCTTGCGCGGCACGGGCGACGAGAACTCGACGCGCAGCGGCCGCATCGGCAGGCAGTCGGCGCGCGAATTCACGCGCTCGCAGGTGAAGCTGGCCGTGAAGGCCGGCCGCACGACGTAGTCGAGGCGCCGGTCGGCCGAGCTCGCCACGCCGGTGGCCGTGGCCACGCCCTTGCCCCAGACCAGCGACAGCTTCGATTCGGGCGCAACGGGCCGCGCGCACTGCAGCGTCACGCTGCGGGCCTGCTGGGGCACCAGGCCGACGGCCTTCAGGATCGCGTCGCGCGTCGGCCCGGTGATGATCTTGACCGGCACCCGCTCGCCGACGCCGGCGGACTCGCACCAGGCGAATCGCTCGATGCTGTCGGCGGTGGCCGGCCCGTTCAGAAGCAGCGCGAACACCTGCTCCTCCTCGATCTTCTGCCACTCGCCCGGGGACGGGTAGGCGCGCACGATGGCCGGGCCGCCGGTGGAGAAGTCGAACTTCGCGTTCGCCGCGATGGCCGCGCCGGCGACCGACTTGATGCCGGGATGCGGCGCGACGCTGCAGCGCGTGCCGGGCGGCACGTCCTTGGCGAAGTCGAACACCCAGGTCTTGTCGTCGACCCAGCGCGCGGTGCCGGCCTGCGCGGCGGCGGGCGTGCAGGCGACGTCCAGCGGCGCGGGCAGGCGCGGGTCGCCGAACTTGACCATGGACTCGCTGAACGTGGCGCGCACCTGGCGCACCAGCGCCACCTCGCCCATCGGCGACATCGTCCTGAGCGTGGCGTCGGCGTGCGCCGCCGTCGGCGCCAGCGCCGCGGCCAGCGCGAACAGGCCGCCGGCCAGGCGCTGGCTGCAAGGGGTATGTTGCTTGTTCGACTGCATGAGATCTCCTCCCGCGCCCGGTGTCCGGGCTTCTCGGCCTGCAGTCTATGTCGCTCCGGCAGGGTGGACGGGCCGCGTGAGCGAAGTCTCACGCGCCGGAACGCCACCTCACGCAAGAAGGGCCTCGCGGCGTGCCGCGAGGCCCTGGGAAATCGCGCCGATGACGCGGCCTGCCGGCCACGCCGGGAGGTCGGGGGATTTACTTTTTCGTGTAGATCTGGTCGAACACGCCGCCGTCGGCGAAGTGCGTGGCCTGCGCCTTGGTCCAGCCGCCGAAGGTGTCGTCGATCGAGAACAGCTTCAGCTTGGGGAACTTGCTGGCGTACTTCGCGGCCACGGTCGGGTCCGTCGGGCGGTAGTAGTTGCGCGCCTCGATTTCCTGGGCTTCGGGCGAGTACAGGTACTCGAGGTAGGCCTGCGCGACGGCACGGGTGCCCTTGCGGTCGACCACCTTGTCGACCACGGCCACCGGCGGCTCGGCCAGGATGCTGCTGGGCGGGTAGACGACGTCGAACTTGTCGGCGCCGAATTCCTTGAGCGACAGGTAGGCCTCGTTCTCCCAGGCCAGCAGGACGTCGCCGACGCCGCGCTCGGCGAAGGTCACCGTGGCGCCGCGCGCACCGGAGTCGAGCACCGGCACGTTTTCGTAGACCTTCTTGATGTAGGCCCGGGCGGTGTCGTCGGTGGCGCCAGGCTGCTTGAGCGCCCAGCCGTAGGCCGCGAGGTAGGCCCAGCGCGCGCCGCCCGAGGTCTTCGGGTTGGCGACGATCACGCCGACGCCCGGCTTGGTCAGGTCGCTCCAGTCCTTGATGCCCTTGGGGTTGCCCTTGCGCACCAGCAGCACGATGGTGGAGGTGTAGGGCGTGCTGTTGGCCTTGAACTTCTTCTGCCAGTCGGTGGCCAGCAGGCCCTTCTGGGCGATGGCGTCGATGTCGTAGGACAGGGCCAGCGTGACGACGTCGGCGTCGAGGCCGTCGATCACCGCGCGCGCCTGCTTGCCCGAGCCGCCATGCGAGTTGTTGATGGTGATGTTGTCGCCGGTCTTGGCCTTCCAGTACTTCGTGAAGGCCGTGTTGTAGTCCTGGTAGAGCTCGCGCGTCGGGTCATACGAGACGTTGAGCAGCGTGATGTCCTTGGCGAACGAGACGGCGGCGGTGGCGGTCAACGCCACGGCCAGGAGCGTTCGGGTAAGGCGGCGGGAAATCGTCATCAAAGGTCCTCTTGGGTTCGGATCGGGGAATCGGTGCAAGCTGAGCACAGGCTGAAGGGGATTCTGCGGATCCAGCTCGGCCGCGGCAAAGAACATAAACGCCGTTGCTTAAACGGCCGACAGCGACACCCGCCCGCCGGCCGCCTCGGGATGGATGGCGCGCCCGGCCGGGTCCGGCTCGGCGCCGTCGCCCTCGCCGGGGTCGCCGTCGACGTCGGCCTCGGGCCCGCCGACCGCCAGCAGGCCGTGGCGCTTGAGCAGCGTGCGCACCATGTTGCGGGTGACGCCCAGCGCCTTGGCCGAGCGCACCTGATTGCGGTGGGCATGCTCGAACGCCGCGTGCACCAGCGCGCGCTCGACGGCGTCGAACAAGCCCTCGCCGCCCTCGCGCAGCAATTCGTCGAACACGGCCGGCAGGCGCGCGCGCGGGCCCGCTGGCGGCGGTGGCGGCGCGGACGCTTCACCCGCGCCGGACGGCGCATCGGTCGACGGCACCCGGTAGCCGCCGAAGACCGGCCCGGCGTCGGACGCCCGCGGCGCCGCGCGTCGATCGTGCGTGGGCAGCAGCGGCACCAGCTTCAGGTCGCCGGGATGGATCTCGACGCCAGCGCACACGATCAGCGCGTAGTGGATGACGTTCTCGAGCTCGCGGATGTTGCCGGGCCAGCTGTAGTCGCGCAGCGCATCGCCGGCGGCGGCGCTCAGCGGCACCGGCCGGATGCCCAGCCGGTTGCAGTACACGCCGATGAAGTGCTCGGCCAGCGGCAGGATGTCGGCGCGGCGCTCGTGCAGCGCCGGCAGGCGCACGCTCGCCACGCTGAGGCGGTAGTAGAGATCGGCGCGGAAGTGCTGCGCGGCGACGGCGCGCGCGAGATCGATGTTGGTGGCGGCGACCAGGCGCACGTCGAGCGAGATCGGCCGGCGCGAGCCCAGGCGCACGACCTGGCGCTCCTGCAGCACGCGCAGCAGCTTGACCTGCAGCGACATCGGCAGGTCGCCGATCTCGTCGAGGAACAGGGTGCCGCCGTTGGCGGCCTCGAACCAGCCCGCGCGGGCGTGGCTCGCGCCGGTGAACGCGCCCGCCTCGTGGCCGAACAGCTCGGCGTCGATCAGCGTCTCGCTGAAGGCGCCGCAGTTGACGGCCACGAACGGCCCCGCCCGGCCGCTGGTCGTGTGGATGTGGCGCGCGATCAACTCCTTGCCGGTGCCGGTCTCGCCGGTCACCAGCACGGTGGCGTCGCTGCGCGCCACGCGTTCCACGTGATCGAGCAGGACGCGCGACTGCGGGTCGTGGAAGACCAGCGCCTTGGCACGGATCGTCAGGGGCGCGGTGTGCGAGTCCGGCAGGGTCAGAATCTTTGCCACGGGTGGGGGTGAAACTGGGTTGCGGGAGTGCAAAGTTACGTGCTGTGCTGCGTTGCACCAAGCAATCTCTTCGCCTGTCGATATGAGGGAATCGACACCCCGCCGGAACGGGTGTGCGGTCGACGTCCGAATCTGCACCGAACCCAGCAGCCCGGCGGGCGAAGTCGCGTGATTTGCACAGAAAACCCCATCTGGCGTGCCGACGGGGCGGGCGCGAACCTTGCAAGAGCCCGCGCATGAAACATCCGCTCCCCCGCTCGCTGGCGCTGCTCGCGCTCGCCCTCCCCCTGTCCGCCGCCCAGGCGGCGTTGGCCACAGGCGACACCGCCCCGTCGTTCGAGGCCCCGGCCTCGCTCGCCGGCAAGGCCTTCACCTATTCGCTGGCCGACGCGTTGAAGCGCGGCCCGGTGGTGGTGTACTTCTACCCCTCGGCGTATACCGGCGGCTGCAACCTGGAGGCGCACACCTTCGCCGTGCAGCACGAGAAGTTCCTCGCCGCCGGCGCCACCATCGTCGGCGTGTCGCTGGACGACATCGGCCGGCTCAACACGTTCTCGGCCGACCCCGAGTACTGCGGCGGCAAGATCGCGGTGGCCTCGGACCCCGACGGCCACATCGCGCGCGCGTACGCGCTCTCGGTGCGCGACGCGGCGCCCGGGCGCAAGGACACGCGCGGCGTGGCCATCGAGCACGGGTTCGCCGAGCGCAGCACCTTCGTGGTCAAGCCCGACGGCCACATCGCGGTGGCATTCGACGGCCTCTCGCCGGTCGACAACGTCGAGCACGCGCTGAGCGCCGTGCAGCAGCTGGCGCAGCAAGGCCGCTGAAGACGACGCCGGCGCCGCCCGGCAGGCGGCGCCGGCGTGCACCGCCGCTCACCAGGCCGGCGCCGCCGCGGCGGTCCTGGCCGGCGCAGGCGCGGCCGCGGCGGACGGCGCGGGCGACTCGCCGGCGCGCACCAGCAGCAGCACGCCGGCGGCCGCGAGCGACACCGCGACGAGCAGGCCCACCCGGCCGTTCCGCGCCGGCGCGGGCAACGGCGTGCCGGCCGCCACGTCCTGCAGGCCGGTGATCATCGGCCGGACCAGGCGGTGGCGCTTGACGACCACGTGGAACGCGATCGCCAGCACGTGCAGCGCCAGCAGCGCGAACAACCCCCAGGCCAGCAGCCGGTGCCAGCCCGTCGCGCGCGAGCCCAGGGAGTCGTCGACGAGGTGGTTGAGCGGACCGGCGAACGCGATGTCGTCGTTACCGAACAGGCCCGTGCCCGCCTGCAGCGCCAGCAGGCCCAGCAGTGCGAACACCGACAGCGCGCCCAGCGGGTTGTGGCCGAGGCCGCGCCAACGTCCGCGCAGGTAAGCCTGCACGCGCGCCGGCGACGGCGCGAAGTGCGTGAAGCGCGACGTCGCCGAGCCCACCAGGCCCCAGACGATGCGAAACACCAGCAGGCCGACGATCACCAGGCCCGCGCGGCCGTGCCAGGGCATCCAGGCGCCACCCAGTTCGCCGGTGACGACCGCGGTGGTGACCGCGGCCACCAGCGACCAGTGGAAGACGCGCAGCGGCAGGTCCCACAACAGGATGCGCCGCGCGCCCGCCGGCACGGGCGTGGCTGGCGCGACGTCGATGGCGCCATCGACGGCGCCGAAATCCGACCGCAACTCGGGCGTGGTCATGCGCGTTCCCCGGTCAGGACTTCGGCGCGGACGCCGCGCCAGCCACGCGAGGAGCGCGCGGCAGCAGGTGCGCCACCGCCGTGCCGCCCTCCACCTCGTATTCCTCGGCACCGGTCGCGCCCGCCACGTTGAAGCCCTTGGCGGTCAGCAGGTCGCCCGCGGCACCCGCGCGTTGAGAGTGGTTGGAGACGGTGACGATGGTGCGGTCGTGCGGCAGCCAGGCCAGTTGCTTCTCGAGATCCTTGTTCTGCACGCTGAGGAAGACGGGGAAGCTGCCGAACTCGATGAATTCCGCCGGCGCGCGAAGGTCGATGAAGATCACCGAATCGGGCTTGGCCAGCAGCGCATCGACCTCCGCCTTGCTGAGTCGCTTCGTCTTGAACTTCCACGGCGCGTCGAGCGACTCGTGCACCCGCTTGACCGCGGCCGGATCGGCCGTGCCGCCGGCGACGTGGATCGGCGGCGCGAGCTGGGGCGCGGCCTGCTGGGCGGAGACGGAGGCGAAGGTGCCCGCGATCAGCGCGGCGACGAGGAGGCGATTGACGTTCATGTGGGGAGCTTTCTCTGGATGGAAGGGGGTCGCGCAGCGTCGGGCCGACGCGGGCGCACGCCGGTCCACCTGCAGCAAGCGTGCCAACGACGCGCCCCGCGTGGCGGCGCAGCGGCGCGCGCCGCGCGCGCTCCATGCGCACCAGCCGCAGTTGCATTCCGGACAGTTGCGCGCCCGGGCTGTTGCACGTTCAACAGGCGACATCGGCCGCCCGGCGCGCCGATCGGCCGCGGATCCGGCGCGCGGCGGGCGCGATTCGCGAAGGCAACGCGGGGTTCGCTCGTTCGGCGCATTTGGTTATCTGTTTCCGGTGGCACAGCCGCTGCATTGGACAGGCATCCCCCTTCCTATTCCAATGAACCGAGGAGTTTCAGTGAGCCGTTCCCAGTCCCGCCGACAACAACAAGAATCGACCTCCCGCCGCCGCGCCGCCGCCGATGCCTTCGCCCCCGCGCCCATCGCCGCCGCCGTGATGGCCCTGACCCTGCTGGGCCCGGCCCACGCCCAGACGGCCTCCTCCGCGGCCCCGGCCGCGAGCGCCGCCAGCGCGGCCGAGGCGAGCAACGAAGCGCCGGCGCTCGACGCCGTCACCGTGCACAGCCGCAACCGCATCGAAAAGCTGCAGGACGTGCCGATCTCGGTGTCGGTGACCACCGGCGCCGAGCTGGCCCGGCTCGACGCGTACGGCGTGGAAGCGATCACCAAGCGCGCCGCCAACGTCTCGTGGAACCAGGGCAACCAGCGCACCAGCAGCCTGTCGATCCGCGGCATCGGCAAGATCGGCCAGACCGAGGCCCAGGATCCCAGCGTCGGCGTGATCGTCGACGGCGTGAGCTACGCCTACAACGCGCTGACCTCCAGCTTCGACTTCGTCGACGTCGACACCATCGAGGTGGCGCGGGGCCCGCAAGGCACCTTGCAGGGCAAGAACGCGAGCGTCGGCAGCGTCACGGTCAACTACAAGCGCCCGACGTTCACCCCGACCGCCGACTACACGCTGGCATTCAACAAGAACCGCGGCCTGCTCGGCGTTGCCGCGATCGGCGGCCCGGTCATCGACAACGTGCTCGCCTGGCGTGGCACCTTCTCGGTCAACCGCCAGGACGGCCCGCTGGTCAACCAGTACAACCGCGACCAGACCTACACGAACAAGGATCGCGTCTCCGGCCGCGTGCAGTTCCTGCTCAGGCCCGACGACGACTGGAGCGTGCGCGTGGAAGGCACCTACACGCCGCGTGCCAGCGAGACCACCAACGGCTACAGCTACGCCCGGCCAACCGTGCTGACCAAGTACTCGGACGGCAGCACGCCGGTCACGAACAACACCACCGAGGCCAAGTTGGCGCGCAGCTGGTTCGCGCAGAACAGCTCGTATACGCTCGCCAACTACTACGCCGGTCCTGACAGCGACGGCCAACGCGGTCTCGTGACGGGCAACAGCGGCCTGTCGGCCGAGGTGAACTGGAAGATTCCGGGCGGCCTCACGCTGACCTCCATCACGGCGGCCGAGACCTACCACTTCAACGCGGTCAACGACGACGGCACACCCTACGACATCACGCGCAACGCCGGCGGCTTCTGGAACGACTACCGGCAAAAGAGCGAGGAACTGCGCATCACCTCGCCGGTGGGCGGCCTCGTCGACTACCAGGCCGGGCTGTTCCTGATGCAGGCCAAGAACTCGGCCACCTACCAGAAGGGCTGGGGCAACGACGCCGGTGCCTGGTACGCCTCGCCCTCGCAATACAACACGCTCGACGCCAACGCCGCTGGCCAGCTCCTGATGCTGGACTCGCTGGCCAACGTCAACATGGCCTACAACTCGCCGGCCGGCCAGCAGGCGATCAACAACAAGAGCGCCGCGATCTACGCCCAGGCCAACTGGCACCTGAGCGACACGCTCACCGTGACCACCGGCGGACGCCTGACCCACGAGGATCGCCGCACCACGGACAGTTCGTACGTCATCAGCAACGGCAGCGGGATCGAACTCAATCCGGTGTCGGTCAACGGCGTGCAACTCGGCGGCTTCGCCTCGGCAGCAACGGCCATCCCCCCCAACGCGACGACGGGTGCGCCCGCGTACGCCGCGGGTGACCTGCTTGCAGGCAACTCGGCAGACCAACTCGCCCTGGCCGATGCCACGGCGAAGAAGTATTTCGGTGTTGCCAGCTATGCAGCCCTGACGAAGGCCCAGAAGGCGCAAGTTGCCGCCGCCAAGTCCATCCGCCAGACCAACCTCGGCGTGCTGTTCAACCCGACCGTCGCCCAACCCTACCGCGCGAACCAGCCGGCGTTCTCGATCAGCCCCAGCCTGAAGCTGAGCCCCGACGTCACGACGTACGTCTCGGCGGTGCACGGCGAGAAGGCGGGCATTTCGCAGCTGGTCAACGGCATCTCGGCGCTCGTCGAGCCCGAGAAGACGAACTCGTTCGAGCTGGGACTGAAGTCCGCCCTGCTGGACAAGACGCTGATCCTGAACGTCGACGTCTACGACATGCGCATCAGCAACTACCAGCAGTCCGTGCGCATCGTCGACCAGTACACCACCAACAACAACAACATCGGGCTCACACCAGCCGACAGCGGCTATGTCTACTCCTACACCTCGGCCACCGGCAACGTGCCCAAGGTCGAGGCCAAGGGCCTGGAGATCGACGGCGTCTACGCCGGCATCCCGCGCACGACACTGCGTTTCTCGGGGGCGTACAACCTGGCGCGCTACAAGTCGTTCCCGAATTCTGCGCAACCCGTGGAGAACGGCTACGTCGGCGCCCCGGCCTACCAGGACGTCAGCGGCAAGACGCTGGCCGGCGCACCCCGCTTCTCGTTCAACGTCGGGGCCGACTACCACCAGTCCATCACCGCCGACAAGGAAGCCCACGTCAGCGCCAACGTCGCCTACAGCAGCAAGTTCAACTCGGACGTGTCGCTGTCGAACTACGCCGTCGTCGGCCAGTCGGCGCTGGTCGACTTCTCCATCGGCGCCGGCAAGCACGACCGGAGCTTCGACGTCAGCCTGGTGGTCAAGAACCTGTTCAACAACCAGACGGAGACGGCGCGCACCGCCACCAGCATCACGCCGGCCGTGCCGCGCACCTACGGCATCCAGTTCACCGGCACGCTCTGACCCGCCGACGGGGCGCTGCTTGCCTTGCACCAGCCGGCAGGCCCGGCTGTTTCCAATGCAGCAGCGCGCGTCGGAAATTGCGTCGAAAGCATCGTTTTCGACCCGCCGGGGTGCCTGAAAACTGGCGCGCCAATTGCGTATGTCCGCAGGCGGCGCGCGCCCAGGACCGACCCCACGAGGGTACGGATCCCGACGGCGCAGCGCTCCCGCCCTCCTCCCCGGCATGTTCGTTCTCTCATCGACACCGAGTCGCACCATGAACAAATCCATCTCCGCCGCTCTTCTCACGCTGGGCTTCGTCGCCGCCGGCGCTCCCGCCGCGGACACGTCCAACGCGAGCGCCGCCGCGCCGGCCCTGCCGGCCGCGCATCCCCCGCTGCCCGCCAACGCCGTGGCCGCACTCGCCAGCGCCGCCGCCGCCAGCGGCGTGCCCGCCGCGCGCGCCTGGGCCTATTCGCCGGTCCAGCAGCCGGCCGTCCCGGCCGTCAAGACCAAGGCCTGGGTGCGCACGCCGCTCGACGCGTTCGTGCTCGCCAAGCTGGAGGACAAGGGCCTCAAGCCCTCGCCCGAGGCCGATCGCGCCACCTTCATCCGCCGCGCGACGCTCGACGCGTGGGGGCTGATCCCGACGCCCGACGAGGTCAAGGCCTTCGTCGGCGACAAGTCGCCCAAGGCCTACGAGAAACTGGTCGATCGCCTGCTCGCGTCGCCGCACTACGGCGAGCGCCAGGGCCGGCGCTGGCTGGACCTGACCCGCTACGCCGACTCCGACGGCTACAACGCCGACGGCACGCGCCCGAATATCTGGCGCTACCGCGACTACGTCATCGCGTCGTTCAACCAGGACAAGCCCTTCGACCGCTTCGTCAAGGAGCAGATCGCCGGCGACGAACTGTGGCCCGACCGCACCGAAGCGCTGGTGGCCACCGGCTTCCTGCGCAACTTCCCCGACGAGATCAACGCGCGCGACCTGAACCTGAAGAAGCAGGAAGTCGCCAACGACCTCACCGACACGGTCAGCTCGGTCTTCCTGGGCACCACGCTCGGCTGCGCGCAGTGCCACGACCACAAGTTCGACAAGATCTCGCAGAAGGAGTACTACCAGTTCCAGTCCTTCTTCGTCAACACCAGCTGGAACGACGACGTCAAGGCGCTCGAAGGCCCCGCCCTGGCCGCGTACCGCGCGCAGCAGGCCAAGTGGGAAGAGGCGACCAAGGACATCCGCGCCCAGCAGGACGCGCTGCTGCGCCCGGTCATCGAGAAGCTGGAGAGCGACCGCCTGTCCGGCTTCGTGCCCGAGACGCGCACGTCCATCAGCAAGCCCGAGGCCGAGCGCGATGCCTACGACCGCTGGATCTACCATCGCAACCTGTGGACGCTGTCGGGCCGCACGCGCAACGCGATCAACGACCTCAAGCGCAAGGACAAGGACAGCTACGCCAAGTACCAGGCGCTCGACGAGCAGCTGAAGGCCTTCGACGCGCTCAAGCCCAAGGATCCGGGCAACGTCTCGACGATGAGCGAGCTGGGCCACGCCGACGCGCCGCCCACCTACATCCTGTTCAAGGGCATCTACGACCGCAAGCTCGACGAGGTGCAGCCGGGCTTCCCCGCGCTGCTGACGAGCGCGAAGCCGCAGGTCGTGCCGACGGGCACGTCGTCCGGCCGCCGCACCGCGGTCGCCAACTGGATCACCTCGCCCGACAACCCGCTCACCGCGCGCGTGTTCGTCAACCGCGAGTGGGCGCAGGTGTTCGGCACCGGCGTCGTCGAGTCGGTCAGCGACTTCGGCAAGATGGGCGTCAAGCCCACCAACCCGGAACTGCTGGACTACCTTTCGGCGCAGTTCGTGCAGGACGGCTGGAGCGTCAAGAAGCTGCAGCGCCAGATCCTGCTGTCGGCCACCTACCGCCAGGCCTCGGCGCCGCGCGCCGACGCGCAGAAGATCGACCCGAGCAATCGCCTGCTGTGGGCCTACCCGCGCCAGCGCCTCGAGGCCGAGGAGATCCGCGACTCGCTGCTGCAGGCGTCGGGCCTGCTGGAAGACAAGCTGGGCGGCCCGGCCGTGTTCCCGCCGCTGCCGGCCGGCACGCAGGCGCCCAACCGCAACTTCTGGATCACGTCGGACAACCCGCACGACTTCAACCGTCGCAGCGTCTACGTCTTCATCCGCCGCAACCTGCCCTACCCCCTGCTGGACACCTTCGACTGGGCCAACCCGAACATCGTGCACAACAAGCGTGACGTGACCACGACCGCACCGCAGGCCCTGGCGCTGATCAACAGCGACCTGGTCTACAGCTGGTCGAAGGCGCTCGCGGGACGGGTGATCCAGGAAGTGCCCAAGGGCGGCGACGCGGCCCGCATCGACCGCGTCTACGAGATCCTCTACTCGCGCAAGCCCGACGCCTTCGAGAAGGGCCGCCTGCTCGCCTTCCTGTCCAGCCAGCAGGAGATCGCGGCCAGGCAGCTCGCCGCCGGCAAGAAGGTGAACCTGCCCGAGGGCTACGGCATCACGCCGTCGCTCAACGCCCAGGTCGACAAGCTCTACAAGGTCGCCTATGGCCGCGCGCCCGACCGCTTCGAGCAGGCCGCGCTCGTCGAACTGCTCGACAAGCAGAAGCAGAAGGAAGCGCACTGGGCGACCGCACCGAACCCGAACTACGACCCGGTGGCGCTGGCCGCTGCGGCCGCGGCCGCCAACGCCGCCGCCAACGCGCCGCCGCAGACCGACGACGGCGGCTCCGCTGCCGACGGCGGCGCCAAGACCGACCCTGAGGCCGCGCACGCCGCCGCCTTCGTCGACCTGGTGCACGCGCTGTCGAACGCCAACGACTTCCTCTACCGCTTCTGACGCGCAACGGCTCGCCTGTTGCAAGCAACCTCACATCACTCTACGGAGATCTCCATGAGCCATCATTCGCGTCGCGACTTCCTCGGCCACGCCGGCCTCGGCCTCGGCGCCGCCGCGCTCTCCGGCGTCCTGCCGGTCCTCAACGTCGCCTCGGCGGCCGAGCTCGAGGACCCGCAGGCGCCGCGGCAGCCGCACTTCCCGGCCAAGGCCAAGTCCGTCATCTGGCTGCACATGGCCGGCGCGCCCAGCACGCTGGACCTGTTCGACTACAAGCCCGACCTGATCAAGTACGCCGGCAAGCCGCTGCCCGACTCGTTCGCCAAGAACCTCAAGACCGCCACCGACGGCGGCGTGGGCAACCTGCTGGCCACCAAGCGCACCTGGAAGCAGTACGGCGAGACCGGCGCCTGGGTGTCGGACTTCCTGCCCAACCTGGCCGAACAGGTCGACAGCATCGCCTTCCTGAAGGGCTGCAAGACCGAGGGCGCCACGCACATCATTTCGTCGCTGAAGCTGCACACCGCGGGCCTGGTGCCGGGCCGCCCGGCACTCGGCGCCTGGGTGCAGTACGCGCTCGGCTCGGCCAACCCCGACCTGCCGGCCTTCGTCGTGCTGCCCACCGGCGTGGGCGCCGCGGGCGGCGGCCGCGGGCAGGTGATCTGGAGCTCCGGCTTCCTGCCCGCGGCCTACCAGGGCACCGCGTTCCGCAAGGGCGACTCGCCGATCCTGCACCTGGCGCGCCCGGAAGGCGTGATCGACACCCAGCAGCGCAACACGCTGGACCTGATCCGCGCCCTGAACGAGCACACGGCCGCCCAGCGCTCGGACGACACCGAACTGGCCGCGCGCACCAAGTCCTACGACCTCGCCTACAAGATGGAAACGTCGGCACCGGAAGCCGTGGACCTGGGCAAGGAGACCGCCGCCACCAAGGCGCTGTACGGCATCGGCGCCAAGGAAACCGACGAGTACGGCACCGCCCTGCTGCGCGCGCGCCGCCTGGTCGAGCGCAACGTGCGCTTCATCCACGTGATCTCCGGCGCGCCGGACGCCTCGGTCGACAGCTGGGACGCCCACAACAACCTGGAGAAGAACCACAGCGTGATGACCAAGACGGTCGACAAGCCGATTGCCGGCCTGCTGGCCGACCTGAAGGCGCGCGGCCTGCTGGAATCGACGCTGGTCGTGTGGACCTCGGAGTTCGGTCGCACGCCCTACGGCCAGAGCGGCAACGGCCGCGACCACAACCCGTGGGGGTATACCAGCTGGATGGCCGGCGGCGGCATCAAGCCGGGCACGTATGGCAGCACGGACGCGATCGGCCTGCGCGCCGAGACCGTCGTCGCCGACACCTACGACCTGCAGGCCACCATCCTGCACCAGCTGGGCCTGGACAACCGCAAGGTGACGTTCCAGTACCAGGGTCGCCAGGAGCGCCCCACCACCGTGTTCGGCGACGTCATCAAGGAGATCGTGGCCTGACGCGCCGCCGGGCCGCGCGCTCCCGCGCGCGGCCCGCATTCTTTGCCCATGAAGTTCAGCAACAAGACCCTGTTCGCCTGCCTGCTCCAGCTCGCCCTGATCGGCAGCGCGCTGTGCGCCCCGGAGGCCGTCGACGTCGACGGCGACCTGATGCGCGGCATCGACGACACCGCCAAGAGCCTCGACTCCGAGGTCGCCCTCAAGGACGCCAAGGCCGCCCTCGCCGACGCCCGCGCCCTGGTCGACACGTTCTCACGCATCGAGTCCCACTACGGCCAGAAGCCGGACACCGCCGACGCCGTGGGCTTCGCCCACCAGACCCAGGCGCTCGCCGCGCAGGCCCTCAAGGCCATCGAGGCGCAGGACTTCGACGCCGCCGGCGAGGCCGTCAACCAGCTCACCCGCTCGTGCAAGAAATGCCACGACGTCTACAAGAAGGACTGACCATGCGATCCCCGCCGCGCACCCGCGCTGCGCTCGCCGCCACCGCCGCCGCGGCGCTCGCCGCCACCGCGCTGACCGGCGCGCGCGCCGCCAGCATCCTCGACTTCGACATCTGGATGCGCGCCATCGACAAGCGCAGCGTCGACGTGCAGCGCAACATCGACGCGCACAAGGCCGAGGCCGCCGCCGCCGACGCGCGCGAGCTCGCGCGCCTGTACGCCCTGATGGAGACGTATTTCGTCGACGACGGCCATGCGCCCGACGCCGTGACGCAGTCGGAGACCGGCAAGGTGCTGGCCGCCGGCATCCCGGCCGCGCTCGCGGCGCAGGACTTCGACGGCGCGGCCAGGGCGGCCCTCGAGATCTCGCACGCGTGCAACGACTGCCACGACGCGCACAAGCCGTTCCAGTGAACGATTCCCTTTCCGACAACCAACCTCTGAAAACGCACGCCATGAAGCCGACCTCGAAGTTCCTCCGCCTGTCCGCGCTCGCCGCCGCCCTCGCCTGCACCGTCGCCGGCTCCGCCCTCGCGCAGCAGGCCCCCAAGCCCGAGAACCTGATCAAGTGGCGCCAGTCCGCGTTCCAGACGGTCGCGTGGAACTCCGGCCGCATCAAGGCCAGCCTGGACGGCACCTACAACAAGGAGCAGGTGCTCAAATCGGCCAACGTGATCGCCGCGATCGCCAACTCCGGCCTCGGCAGCCTGTTCGCGGCCGGCACCGAGACCGGCAAGGGCTGGCACGACACCACGGTCAAGCCCGAGGCGTTCACGAACGCGGCGCACTTCGGCGAGCTGGGCGCCGACTTCGCCAAGGAGTCGACCGAGCTGGTGCGCGTGGCCTCCACTGCCACGGACGGTGCCGCCGTCAAGGAACAGTTCGGCAAAGTGCAGAAGACCTGCAAGTCGTGCCACGACGACTTCCGCGTCGCCAACTGAAGGCCGGCTCGATGAAGCTTCATCGCACCACCCTGTCGCTGGCCGTCGGCACCGTGCTGGCGCTGGCGGCATCGCTGGCCGCCACGGTCGCGGCACACGCCCAGTCGGCGCCGGCCTCCGCGGCCGCCGCCTCCGCACCGCGCGTGCTGCCCAAGGAGTTCAGCTTCTTCCTGACCAGCCAGGGCTCCGGCAAGGGTGGCGACCTCGGCGGCCTGGCCGGCGCCGACGCGCACTGCCAGCGCCTGGCCACGGCAGTGGGCTTCGGCCACAAGACCTGGCACGCCTACCTCAGCACCCAGGCTGTCGACGGCCAAGCGGCCGTCAACGCGCGCGACCGCATCGGCGCCGGCCCGTGGGTGAACGCCCGCGGTGCCGTCATCGCCCGCGACCTCGCGCAGCTGCACGGGGACACGGTCGAACTCGGCCAGCTCGGCAACAACCTGAGCAAGGCAACCGTCTTCACGGAGACGAACGAGACGCGCGGGGCCTTCGGCGACAAGCCCAACCAGCACGACGTGATCACCGGCTCGCAGCCCGACGGCCGCGCGTACACGGACACGGCCGACCACACCTGCCGCAACTACACCACCAGCGCCTCGGACGCGTCCACCCAGCTGGGCCACTTCGACCGCGCCGGCGGCGGCAACACGTCGTGGAACTCGGCCCACAAGAGCCGCGGTTGCAGCCAGGACAACCTGGTGAGCACCGGCGGCGCCGGGCTGCTGTACTGCTTCGCGACGAACTGAACGGTCGGCATGACGACAAGGGCCGTGCGCGTCGCTGCGCACGGCCCTTGTTCCAAGCGTGCCGATGGCTCAGCGATTCGCCACGACTTCGGCGTAGACCCACTTCACGAAGCGATCGGCCGTCTGGGCCGACTGCGGCACGCGGGCGTCGAACTCGGCCGTCGGCTTCGCGGCCAGCACGTCCTCGAGCGTCTTGCCCTGGGCCACCAGCTTCTGCACCTTGGCGCGCACGGCCAGGATCACGTCGCGCTGGGCCAGCACCGCGTTGCGGTCGACCAGGGGGCCGTGGCCCGGGATGATCCTCGTGGCCGGGCCGGCGCGGTCGGCGATCTCGCTCAGGCCCTCGAGGATGCCGGCCAGGCTGCCGCCGTTGGCCAGGTCCACGTACGGGTAGCCGACGCTGCGGAAGATGTCGCCCACCGCGATGATGTCGTGGCCCGGGAACGAGACGATGGTGTCGCCGTCGGTGTGCGCCGCGACGACCGGCAGCAGCCGCACGTCCTCGCCGTCGACGTGGATCGACAGCGAGGCGTTGTAGGTGACCACCGGCAGCGCGAGCGCCGCGGCGGCCGGCACCGGCGTGCCGTCGGCGCGCGGGGCGGGATGCTCGAGCCGGTAGCGCAACTGGTCGCGCGCGAAGATGGTCGCGCCCAGCCTGGCGAAGTTCTCGTTGCCGCCCACATGGTCGGGATGCACGTGCGTGTCGACCAGGAAGCGGATCGGCTTGTCGGAGACCCGGCGGATCGCGGCCACCAGCCTGTCGGTCAGCGGCGCGAACTGCGAGTCGACGACCAGGACGCCCTCGGGCCCGGCCAGCACGCTGATCGTGCCGCCCTGGCCTTCCAGCGTCCAGAAGTCCGGGGCCAGCTGCGTGGTCCTGATCTCGACCTTGCTGAAGTCCGGCGGGGCCTGCGCGAAGGTCGGTGCGGCGAGCAGGCCGAGGGCGCAGGCCGCGGCGGCGGCGATCGGATGAGCAGAACGTGTCATGGCGGGTCGTCGAGGCAATGCGGGCCGCCATCGTACGGCAGCCACGTGAACGAACGGGTGAGCAGGATCAACGGGCGAAGTTCACGTCCAGCGGCACCTGCACCTCGTCGGCCCCGCCGGCCGAGCAATGCATGCGCTTGACGGCCCCCTGCACGTATTTCGTGTATTCCTTGGGACCGGACAGGAAGGCGACGTCGGTGACCTGGCCGCCGCGCACCGTCAGGCGCGTGCGCACGGTGCCGACGATGCCCACGCGGTCCATCGCCTCTTCCAGCACCTGCGCCAGCACCGTCTGGTAGCCCGGGCAGGCCAGGCTGACCTCGCGGCGCACCGGGGCGGCCGGGGCCGGCGCCGGCGGAGCCGGCGGCGCGACGACCTGCGGTTCGCGTGGCGGCTCGGCCTGGGTGGCGACGATCGTGGGCGCGGGCGGCGCCGGCGCGGGCACCACCTCGGGCGGCGGCACGTAGGCCGGCGGCGGCGGCGTGGCCGCCTTCGGACGCTCGACCACCTTTTCCACCTTCGGCGGCGGCGGGGGCGGCGGCGGCGCTTCCGGAATGATGGCCATGTCGATGGGCTTGCGCACCGCGTCGACCACGTGCTGGGCCAGTCCGGACACCAGGGCCCAGCCGAACAGCACGTGGATGCCGGCGACGACGATCAGGCCGGTGCCGCGGCCCTGGGCCTGCGCCTGGGTGCGCCCGGTGGGGCGCGCCACGCGCGGGAACGGCAGCACCTCCGCGGGTCCCGGCGCCGCGCGCGGGGGAAGGGGCAACGGCGCGCGCAGCGGCGCGCCATGGGAATCGAGTACGGCACTCATGATGTCCTCACTTCGGAATGAATTGCTCGCTGCCGGTGACGCCGACCTTGGTCAGCCCGGCCTGGTTGACCGCCACCATCACGCCGGCGAACGCGTCGTACCTGGCGCCGTGGTCGGGCCGCACGTGCATCTCGGGCTGCTCCGGCAGCGCCGCCGCCGCCGCCAGGTGCGTGTGCAGGTCGGCGCCGTCGGCCAGGGGCGCACCGTTCCAGCTCAGCGCGCCGCCGGACGCGATGTCGATCTGCACCACCGCGGGCTTGTGCTCGGCCGGCGGCGGATCGCCCACCGGCAGGTGCAGGTTGACCGCATGCAGCTGCACGGGAATCGTGATGATGATCATCACCAGCAGCACCAGCATCACGTCGATCAGCGGGGTGGTGTTGATGTCGGCCACCGGCAGGTCGTCGACGACGGCGCGGCGGCGCGCGCGGGTCTTGTTGCGCATCGTGCTCATCCTTTCGGGGGCGGCTCGGTGATGAAGCCGACGTGGCGGATGCCGGCGCGCTGGCAGGCGTACAGCACGCGGCCGACCGGGGCGTAGTCGCTGTGGGCGTCGCCGCGGATGTGGATCTCGGGCTGCGGATCCTGCAGCGACACCGCCTTGAGCTTGTCGGCCAGCGCCTCGTCGCTGGCCACGCGGGCGTCGAACCAGAACGTGGCGCCGCGGGCGTCGACCGAGATGACGATGTCCTTGGGCTGGCTCTCGCGCACCTGGTTGCGCAGCTTGGGCAGCGCCACCGGCACCGAGAAGTTGACCACCGGGATCGTGATCAGGAAGATGATCAGCAGCACCAGCATCACGTCGACCAGCGGCGTGGTGTTGATGGCCGACACCGCCTGGTCCTCGCCGCCGGCGGCGGGCAGGTTCATTGCCATGTCAGGCTGCCGCGGTGGCCGCCGAGCCCAGCAGCACGGCGTGCAGCTCGCCCGAGAAGTCGCGCACGTCGTCCATCACGGCGCTGTTGCGGCGGAGCAGGAAGTTGTAGCCCAGGACGGCCGGCACCGCGACGGCCAGGCCCAGCGCGGTCATGATCAGCGCCTCGCCGACGGGACCGGCCACCTTGTCGATGGAGGCCTGGCCGGCCAGGCCGATCGCGGTCAGCGCGTGGTAGATACCCCAGACCGTACCGAACAGGCCGACGAACGGCGAGGTCGAACCGACGGTGGCCAGGAAGCTCAGGCCGATGGACAGGCGCCGCTGCACGCGCTCGGTGGCGCGGTGCATCGACAGGTCCACCCATTCATTGAAATCCACGTTGGCGTGCAGGCCGCTGTGGCGCCGCGTGGCCTCCAGGCCGGCTTCGGCGATGTCGCGGAACGGGCTGGTCTCCTTGAGCTTGCCGGCCCCGGCCTGCACGGTGCCGGCATCCCAGAAGCTGGACGCCGCCGTCCTGGCGTGGCCGCCGATGCGCAGTTGCTCGAGCAGCTTGGTGACGATCACGTACCAGCTGCCGATGCTCATCGTGGCCAGGATCAGCAGCACGGAGCGGGCGACGACGTCGCTCTGTTGCCAGAGGGCGCCGATGCCGTAGGGGTTGTCGCCGGCCGCCGTAGCGGCCGGCTGGGCGTAGGCCAGGGGCAGTGCCAGCAGGAGCGCGGCGGTGCCGAGATGGCGGGCGGTTCGCAGGGAGAGGGCCAGGTTCATGGAAGTGCTTCGAAGGAAGGGGTGACCCGGCCAAGGTCGCAGCTTCCGTGCCACACGCAGCGCATGAGCTTCTGCGGTTCCGGCACGCCCGGGCGCCCGCGGACCGGCCTGCCCGGCCGGCAGCGCGCGCCGCCGGCGGCCGTTGCATGGCTGCTGGATTGGCAGCGCCGGGTGTTGCATTCGGCACATCCAGGCCCACGGTTTCTGGCCTCGCAGCAGCGCATGCGCCGCGCATATCGACCTGCGCTTAGCGTCGTTCGTGCCGCCCGCGACGCGGCCTAGCATCGGCCTCCCGCATCACCGTGGAAGACCCCTCATCTTGCAAAGCCCCGAAACACGGCCGCGCAGTCGAGCCGCCTCGTCCGACGCCGCAGGCCCACCCCCATCGACCGATGCGGCCACCGCGGAGCTCGACGCCGCGCTGCGCGAGCTGCTGCGACGCGGCGTGCCGTCGCTGCAGGCCACGGTCGAGCAGCGGCTGGTCCATGCGGCCTACAAGCTGTGCGGCCACAACCAGGTGCGCAGCGCACAGTTGCTGGGGATCAGCCGCAGCGTGCTGCGAAGGCAGCTGATCCGCTTCGGCTACCTCGAGCGAACGGGCCTGCGCAGAGCGACGCGGCCGCCCGCGCCCAGCCGGGCCTGAGCGAACAGCGGCGCGCCCGCGCCGCCTCGGCTCACGCGGCCTTCAGGTTCTGCGCGAAGAACGCCAGCGTGCGCTGCCAGGCCAGCGCGGCGGCCTTGGCGTCGAAGCGCGGCGTGGTGTCGTTGTTGAAGCCGTGTTCCACGCCCGGGTAGATGAAGGCCTCGTACTTCGCGTGCGCGGCCTTCAGCGCGGCCTCGTACGGTGGCCACGACGCGTTGACGCGCTCGTCGTTGCCGGCGAAATGCAGCAGCAGCGGCGCGCGGATGCGCGGCACGTCGGCGAGGTCGGGCGCGCCGCCGTAGAACGGCACCCCGGCATTCAGGTCGGGCCATTGGGTAGCGAGCAGGTTGACGATGCCGCCGCCGAAGCAGAAGCCCACGGCGCCGACGCGCCCGTTGGTGCCGGCCTGGGTCTTGAGCAGCGGCGCGGCGGCGAGGAAGTCGGCCCGCACCCTGGCCGGATCGAGCTTGCCGAACAGCGCTCGCGCCTTGTCCTCGTCGCCCGGGTAGCCGCCCAGCGAAAACAGCGCGTCAGGCGCGAAGACGAGGTAGCCCTCCAGCGCCAGCCGGCGCGCGATGTCCTCGATGTGCGGGTTGAGGCCGCGGTTCTCGTGCACCACCAGGATGGCCGGGATGTTGCCGCCGGCCTTGGCCGGCCGCACCAGGGTGCCGCTGGCCTTGCCGTGGCCCTGCGGCGAATCGAACGCGAGCGTCGACGTCACCAGCCGCGGGTCGGTCGGGGCCACCTGCTGGGCCTGCGCGAAGTCCGGCGCCAGCGCCTCCAGCAGCCCGAGCGCGGTCATGCCACCGACGGCGTACCGGCCGGCGCCGTCGAGGAAGCCGCGGCGCGAGATGCCGCCGTGGACGTACTGGTCGAAGAGCTTGAGGACCTCGGGGGCGAAATCAGCGGCGGTCTTGCGTGGCATGGATTCGGTTCTCCGTGAGAGGGGCGGGATGGACGCGATGCAGCAGGTGCGGGGCGCACCTGCCGGCAGGGAGCACGTTCCGGGCCCGGGGCGGCCCGCCTAGACTTCCAGCCACTCCTTGCGGATGGCCGCATCGGCCTTGAGCTCGGCGGGCGTGCCCTCGAACACCACCTGCCCATGGCCCATCACCACGCAGCGCTGCGAGATCTCCAGCGCGATGGTGAGCTTCTGCTCGATCAGCAGCACCGACAGCCCGCGCGCCTTCAGGGCCAGCAGGTACCCGGCCACCAGTTCGACGATCTTCGGCGCCAGGCCCTCGGTGGGTTCGTCGATGATCAGCAGCTCGGGGTCGCCCATCAGCGAGCGGCACAGTGCGAGCATCTGCTGCTCGCCGCCGGACATGACGCCGGCCTCGGTGTGCTGGCGCTCGCGCAGGCGCGGGAACATCGTGTACATGTCCTCGAAGGACCAGCGCGGCGTGCGCGCGCCCGATTTCTGGCCCAGCACCAGGTTCTGGTGCACCGTCAGGCGCGGGAAGATGTCGCGGTTCTCGGGCACGTAGCCGATGCCGAGGTGGGCGATCTCGTAGGGCTTCAGCCCGGCCAGCGAGCGGCCCTTCCACGTGGCGCCGCCGCGGGTCTCGACCAGGCCCATCACGGCCTTGGCGGTGGTGGAGCGGCCCGAGCCGTTGCGCCCCAGCAGCGCGACGATCTCGCCGGGCCCCACGCCCAGCGTGACGCCGTGCAGCACATGGCTCTTGCCGTAGAACGCGTGGAGCTTGTCGAGCTGCAACATCACGCGGCCCCGTCCTGCTGCGCCTGCGCCAGCACGGAGCCCAGGTAGGCCTCCTGCACCCGCGCATCGGCGCGCACCGCCTCGGGCGTGTCGAAGGCGATCACCTCGCCGTAGACCAGCACCGCGATGCGGTCGGCCAGGCCGAACACCACGCCCATGTCGTGTTCGACGGTCAGCAGCGTCCTGCCGACCGTGACGTCGCGGATCAACTGCACGAAGCGCCGCGTCTCGCTCTTGCTCATGCCCGCGGTCGGCTCGTCGAGCAGCACCACGTCGGCGCCGCCGGCGATGGTCAGGCCGATCTCCAGCGCGCGCTGCTCGGCGTAGGTGAGGTTCATCGCCAGCACGTCGCGCCGGCGCTCGAGCTGCAGCATGGCCATCAGCTGCGCGGCACGCTCGTTGGCGTCGCGCAGGCTGTCCAGGAAGCGCCAGAAGGCGTAGCGGTAGCCCAGCGACCACAGCACCGCGCAGCGCAGGTTCTCGAACACCGACAGGTGCGTGAACAGGTTGCTGACCTGGAAGCTGCGCGCCAGGCCGCGGCGATTGATGCGGTGCGGCGCCAGGCCGGCGATGGATGCGCCATCGAGGAGGATGTCGCCCGAGCTGGGCGCGAAGCGTCCGCTGATCAGGTTGAACAGCGTGGACTTGCCCGCCCCGTTGGGTCCGATGATCGCCACGCGCTCGCCCGCGTTCACCTGCAGGGATGCCCCGCGGATGATGTCGGTGCGGCCGAAGCGCTTGCGCACGTCGCGCAGTTCCAGCGCCACGCGCGCCGGCGACGCGTCCGCGCGCGCCTGGGCGATGCGCTCGGCGACCTGCATCATGCCGCCTCCCGGCGCCGGATCTCGCGCTCGATGTCGCCCTGGGCTTCGTCCCAGCGCACCCGCAGGCGCCGGCGCGCGAACTCGAAGGCCGCGGCGCCGACGACGAACAGGGCCGCGGCGCCGGCCCACGCGGCGGCGCCCTTGGCATCGAGCATGACGCCAGCGAACTTCATCACCGGCCCCAGGGCCTCGTTGAGCTGCAGGTGGTACAGCATCTCGACCATCGCGCTCGCGCCCGTGAACGCGATCGCGCCGGCGGCCAGCAACGCCAGGTAGCCGGGCAGCAGCGACCGCAGCCGGCCGAACGCCGCCAGGCGCAGGTTGGCTTGGATCAACCCGGCGACGCCGGCCGGCGCGTACATCACCATCAGCATGAACGCCAGGCCCAGGTACAGCAGCCACGCCTTGGTCAGCCCGGACAGCACCACGGTGGCCAGCACCATCAGCACCCCCCCGATGATGGGGCCGAAGAACGCCGTCGAGCCGCCGAGGAAGGTGAAGAGCAGGTAGGCGCCGGAGCGCTGCGCGCCCACCACCTCGGCGGTGGCGAGCTCGAAGTTGATCGCCGCCAGGCCGCCCGCCACGCCGGCGAACAGCCCCGAGATCATGAAGGCGAACCAGCGCACCCGCTGCGTGTCGTAGCCAATGAAGGCCACGCGTTCGGGGTTGTCGCGCACCGCGTTGAGCATGCGGCCCAGCGGAGTGCGCGTGAACGCGAACATCAGGGCGGTGCACACGAAGCAGTAGGCGGCGATCAGGTAGTAGACCTGGACCTGGGGGCCGAACGTGATGCCCAGCGTCGCCGGCGCCACGACGCGGTTGCCGGTGACGCCGCCCTCGCCGCCGAAGAATTCCGGCAGCATCAGCGACATCGACCACACCAGCTCGCCGATGCCCAGCGTGATCATCGCGAAGGTGGTGCCCGACTTGCGCGTGGTGACGAAGCCGAACAACGCCGCGAAGGACAGGCCGGCCAGGCCGCCCAGCACCGGCACCAGGCTCACCGGCAGGTGCAGCGAGCCGTCGCCCACCTTGTTGAGCGCGTGGATGGCCAGGAAGCCGCCCAGCCCGCTGTAGACGGCGTGGCCGAAGCTGAGCATGCCGCCCTGCCCCAGCAGGATGTTGTAGGCCAGGCACGCGATGATGGCGATGCCCATCTGCGACAGCAGCGTCTGCGACAGGCTGCTGGAGAACACGAGCGGGGCGACGAGCAGCACCAGCGCGTAGCCGCCCCACACCAGCCAGCGGCCGATGTTCCACGGCTTGAAGTGAAACGACTGCTCAGTCATCGCGGGTGCCGAACAGCCCGCGCGGCCGGAAGATCAGGATCAGCACCAGCAGCAGGTAGGGCAGGATGGGCGCCACCTGGGCCAGCGTCAGCTTCATCAGCGGATAGGCGACGCTGTCGGCCGACACCGTCCAGCCCGTTGCGGCGGCCGCGTCGACGAGCGACTTGTCCACCGTCAGCGGCACCGTCTGCAGCAGGCCGATCAGCAGCGAGCCGACGAACGCGCCCACCAGCGACCCGGTGCCGCCCACCACCACCACCACGAACAGGATGGAGCCGACCGCCGCCGCCATCGCCGGCTCCGTGACGAAGGTGGTGCCGCCGATCACGCCCGCCAGGCCGGCCAGCGCGCAGCCGGCGCCGAACACGAGCATGAACACGCGCGGCACGTCGTGGCCCAGCGCCTCGGTCATCTCGGGGTGGGTCAGCGCCGCCTGGATCACCAACCCGACGCGCGTGTGGCGCAGCAGCAGCCACAGCGCCAGCAGCATCAGCAGGGCGACCCCCATCATGAAGGCGCGCGTGGCCGGGAACGTTGTGCAGGCGGCATGCGCGCAGAGCTCGGCGCCCGCGCGGCCGGCGACGACCGACAGGCCGCTGCCGGCGGACTGCACCAGCGTGAAGGCCGGCTGCGCCAGCACCACCGGCGGGTCGAAGGCGACCGGCGCGCGGCCCCAGACGACCTGCACGAACTCGAGGATCAGGTAGCTGAGCCCGAACGTGACCAGCAGCTCCGGCACATGGCCGAACTTGTGCACGCGGCGCAGGCAGGCCCGTTCGAAGACGGCGCCCATCGCCCCGACCACCAGCGGCGCCACCAGCAGCGCCGGCCAGAAGCCGACCAGGCGCGACAGCGCGAAGCCGACGTAGGCGCCCAGCATGTAGAAGCCGGCGTGCGCGAAGTTGAGCACGCCCATCATGCTGAAGATCAGCGTGAGCCCCGAGCTCAGCATGAACAGCAACAGCCCCGAGCTGAGGCCGTTGAGGATGCTGATGACGGCCTGGTCCAACCGTCGCTTTCAGCGACGCGACGCGACGCGCGCCGGCCGCAGGCCCACCCAAGCTCTCGGGAAGCGAGGGTCACCACCCGAGCCGAACCGAGCTCCCCCTCGGGGGAGTGGAGGCGGCAAAGGGCTTGCGCAGCAAGACCCCGCCGGAACGGCATCCGGCCTGCAAGCCGGATGCAACTCGACCAGCGGGAGCGTGGGGGCCAACATCTATGGGCGCTTCATCTGGCACGAGGTCGGCGTGCTCGCCACGTAGGCGTCGTAGTGCGCCACCGGCGCGAACGTGTAGCCGGTGTTCTCCACCGAGTACGCGTTCTTCGCGTCCGTCTTCTGCCAGACCGAGATGTAGAGCTCCTGCTGCAGCTGGTGGTCGGACTTGCGCATCTCGATGTCGCCGTTGTAGCTCTTGACCCGCAGGCCTTCCAGCGCCGCCGCCACCTTCAGCGGATCGGTGGACTTCGCCTTGGCCATCGCTTCGGACAGCAGCTGCAGCTCGGTGTAGATGTCCGTCACGTTGAAGTCGTCGTTGAACTTCGCCTTGAACTCGTCCTGCAGCTTGCGGATGCTGCCGCCCATGTTCGGATGGCCGTAGCCCACGAAGTAGACGCGACCGGCCGCACCGGCGCCCAGCGACGTGGGCGTGCCGGCGTTGTTGGCGTAGTAGGTGAAGAACTTGACGGCCAGGCCGGCCTCGTTGGCGGCCTTGACCAGCAGCGTCAGGTCCGAGCCCCAGTTGCCGGTGATGACGGCGTCGGCGCCCGAGGCCTTGATCTTGGCCACGTAGGGCGCGAAGTCGGTGACCTTGGCGAGCGGGTGCAGGTCCTCGCCGACGATCTCGATGTCGGGGCGCTTGCGCGCCAGGTCGGCCTTGGCGTACTTGGCCACCTGGATGCCGTGCGCGTAGTTCTGGCCGATGATGAAGACCTTGTGGATGTCCTTCTGTTCCTTGATGAAGGTGGTCAGCGCCTCCATCTTCATCGACGTGTCGGCGTCGAGCCGGAAGTGCCAGTAGCTGCATTTGCTGTTGGTCAGGTCGGGGTCGACCGCGGCGTAGTTCATGTAGAGCACTTCCTTGCCGGGGTTGCGCTCGTTGTTCTTGTTGATCGCGTCCACCAATGCGCCGGCGGCGCCGGAGCCATCGCCCTGCGTCACGTAGCGGATGTTCTGGTCCAGCGCCGCCTTCAGGCCGTTGAGCGACTCCGCCGGGCTGACCTTGTTGTCGAACGGCACGATCTCGAACTTCACGCCCGCGGGGTTGTTCCGGTTGAACAGCTCGGCGATGTACTGGAAGCTCTTGAGCTGGTTCTGGCCGATGGGCGCCATCAGGCCCGACAGCGGGTCGATCCAGGCGATCTTGACGGTCTCGCCCTTTTGCGCGAACGCGGCCCCGGGCTGCAGCGCGAGGCCGGCGAGCACGAGCGCGGACGCCAGCCCCGGCGGCTTGTTCAGGAAGGTCATGGTGGTGTCTCCGTTCGCGCCGCGTCGAGTCGCGGCGGCTGTGTGGCGGCTACGGTAACGGACCGTCGGCCGAACGCCGTGAGGGACTACCCCGAAGGGCATGTCGCCGCGGCGACAGGCGGCGCGCCGCAGGACGGCCGCGCTGCCGGCGCGCTTCGCGGCGGCCGGATGCGCCCTCAGCCCGCGGCCGGCAGGATGTGGTCGCGGAACTGCTCGCGCAGCTTGAGCTTCTGCAGCTTGCCGGTGGCCGTGTGCGGCAACTCGGCCACCACCGCCACGTCGTCGGGAATCTGCCACTTGGCGATCTTGCCCTCGAAGAAGTGCAGCAACTCCTCGCGCGAGATCGTCGCGCCCGGCTTCGGCACCACCACCAGCAGCGGACGTTCGTCCCACTTCGGATGGCGGCAGGCGATGACCGCCGCCTCGTGCACCGACGGGTGGCCGATGGCGATGTTCTCGAGGTCGATCGAGCTGATCCACTCGCCGCCGGACTTGATCACGTCCTTGCTGCGGTCGGTGATGAACATGAAGCCGTCGGGATCGATGGCCGCGACGTCGCCGGTGGGGAACCAGCCCGGCTCGCCGTCGACGGTGACCAGCGGCGACTCCGCCCGCTTGAAGTAGCTGGAGATCACCCACGGGCCGCGCACCACCAGGTTGCCGGCCGCCTTGCCGTCCCACGGCAGCGAGCGGCCATCGTCGTCGATGATGGCCATGTCGATGCCGTAGATCACGCGGCCCTGGCTCTGCAGCAGGCGCTGCTTCGCGTCGGCAGGCAGCGCGTCGTGCTTGGCCTGCAGCTTCGAGAGCGTGCCCAGCGGCGACAGCTCGGTCATGCCCCAGGCGTGGATCACCTCGACGCCGTAGTCCTGCTGCAGCGTCTTCATCATGGCCGGCGGACAGGCCGAGCCGCCGATGACGGTGCGCCTGAAGGTGCTGAAGTGCAGGTCCTTGGCCTTCATGTGGTTGAGCAGGCCCAGCCACACCGTGGGCACGCCGGCGCTGAAGGTGACCTTCTCGGACTCGAACAGGTGGTACAGCGACGCGCCGTCCAGGAACGGGCCCGGCATCACCAGCTTGCAGCCCACCATCGCGGCGGTGTACGGGATGCCCCAGGCATTGACGTGGAACATCGGCACGATGGGCAGGATGACGTCGCGGGTGGAGCAGTTCATCGCGTCGGGCAGCGCCGCGGCGTATGAATGCAGCACAATGGAGCGGTGGCTGTACAGCGCGCCCTTGGGGTGGCCCGTGGTGCCCGAGGTGTAGCACAGCGTGGCGGCCGTGTTCTCCTCGAGCTCGGGCCAGGTGTAGTCGCCGTCGTGCTGCGCGATCAGGTCGTCGAAGCACAGCAGGTCGGGGATCGTGGTCGACGCGGGCAGCTCGCCGCGATGGCCCATCAGCACGAAGTGGCGCACCGACTTCAGCGTCGGCGCCAGCTTCTCCACCAGTGCGATGAACGACGGGTCGAAGCACAGCACGGTGTCCTCGGCGTCGTTGGCGATCCACTCGATCTGCTCGGGGAACAGGCGCGGGTTGATGGTGTGGCAGATGCGGCCGGAGCCCGACACGCCGTAGTAGATCTCGACGTGGCGATGGCCGTTCCAGGCCAGCGTGCCCACGCGCGCGCCGGGCGCCACCGCGAGCGCGTCGAGCGCCTGCGCGAGCTGGCGCGCGCGGTGGGCGACCTCGGTCCAGTTGCTGCGATGGATGTCGCCCTCGCAGCGCTTGGACACGATCTCGACGTCGCCGGCATGGCGTGCCGCATGCCGGATCAGCGACGCCACGGTCAACGGCATGTTCATCATCTGGCCCATCAGGACGCTCATCGCTTGTCTCCTTGTTGTGCATTCGCCGGCCGCGGCGCCATGTCACCCTCGCGACACGCGGTGCCGGCCGGCGCTGCCCTACTGTAAAGCCCTTCGCCGCCCACGTGCCAGCGCCCTGGCTAGACTGGTGCGAAATGAACGACACCGCCTCGCCCGCCATCGCCGCGACCGCCGCCGCCGGCCCCGATCCCGCCCGCTGGATCAACCGCTTCGCACGCTTCACGCAGGACGTGCCGGACGTGCGCCGCGAGGCCGAGACGGCGCCGGTGGAGATCCGCCGCCACACCTACGGCACCGACCTGCCCGCCCAGCCCTTTCCCGAGCCGCACTGGGTGGCCACCAGCGCCGACTGCGCCGCCCTGCTCGACTGGCCCGCCGACTGGGCCGAGCGGGCGGACTGGCGCGCGCTGGACGTCCTCACCGGCCGCGCCGCCTGGCCCGGCCTGCGCACCATGGCCACCGTCTACAGCGGCCACCAGTTCGGCGTCTGGGCCGGCCAGCTGGGCGACGGCCGCGCGCTGCTGCTGGGCGAATGGCAGGCGCAACCGGACGGACCGTCGTTCGAGCTGCAGTTGAAGGGGGCCGGACGCACGCCCTACTCGCGCATGGGCGACGGCCGCGCCGTGCTGCGCTCGTCGATCCGCGAGTTCCTGTGCTCCGAGGCGATGCACGCGCTGGGCGTGCCCACCACGCGCGCGCTGGCGGTCGCCGGCTCGGCGCTGCCGGTGATGCGCGAGACGCGCGAGACCGGCGCCGTCGTCACCCGCGTCGCCCCCAGCTTCCTGCGCTTCGGCCACTTCGAGCACTTCGCCCACACGGACCAGCACGAGGCGTTGCGCCGCCTGGTCGACTTCACCATCGCCACGTACTTCCCCGCGCTGCGCGACGGCGCGGAGGGCCTGGATCCGCTGCACGCGTGGCTGGCCGAGGTGGTGCGCCGCACCGCCGCGACCGTGGCCCACTGGCAGGCCGTGGGCTTCGCGCACGGCGTGATGAACACCGACAACATGTCCATCCTCGGCCTGACGATCGACTACGGCCCGTTCGGCTTCCTCGACGGCTACGACCCGGGCCACGTCTGCAACCATTCCGACAGCGGCGGCCGCTACGCCTTCGCGCGCCAGCCCAACGTCGCCTGGTGGAACCTGCACGCGCTGGGCCATGCGCTGCGGCCCCTGTGCGCCGACCCCGACGCCACCCTGCCGCCGGTGCTCGACACCTTCGGCGACCTGTTCACGCAGGCGTACTCCGACCACATGCGCGCCAAGCTGGGCCTCGAACTGGCCGAGGACGGCGACAAGGCCCTGCTGGACGACCTGCTGGCCCTGCTGGCCGGCGAGCGCGTCGACCACACGATCGCCTGGCGCGCCCTGGGCGAGTTCGACCGCGGCGCGGGCGCCACGCCCGCCGCGCTGCGCGACCTGTTCATCGACCGCGCCGCCGCCGACGCCTGGGGCGCGCGCTACCTGCGTCGCCTGGAGGCCGAACCGCGAGCCGACGCCGCGCGCCGCGCCGCGATGGCCCGCGCCAATCCGAAATACATCCTGCGCAACCACCTGGCCCAGGCCGCGATCGAGCAGGCCGCCAACGGCGACTTCGCCGAGGTGCGCGCCCTGCACGACCTGCTGCGCCAGCCGTACGACGAGCAGCCACACAACGCCCGCTACGCGGCGCTCCCGCCCGACTGGGCACGCGGCATCGAGGTTTCGTGCTCGTCCTGAGGCGGGAAACGCGCCTGCGCTAGACTTCGCCCCCGCGAACCCCCGTTTGCGGCGCCGCGCGCCCGGCCTTCCCCGGGCCCCTGCCGGCCGCCGCGCGCGCCCCTCGCCAGCCACCCCGGGCGCCTGCGCCAACCATGAAAATCCTGATCGACATCCTGCCGCTGGTCTTCTTCTTCGTGACCTACAAGATCGCGGGCCGGCTGCCCGACCAGGGCGCCGGCTTCGCCACGCACTGGCTGGGCGCGGCCGTCCAGGGCGGCATCGTCGGCGCCACCGAGGCGCCCGCGCTGCTGGCCACCGTCGTCGTGCTGGTGGCCACGCTCACCCAGGTCGCGTGGATGAAGTCGACCGGCCGCAAGATCGACCTGGCGCTGTGGATCAGCCTGGGGCTGATCGTCGTCTTCGGCGGCCTCACCGTCTGGTTCCACAACCAGATGTTCATCATGTGGAAGCCCAGCATCTACTTCTGGGGCTCCGGCCTGGTGTTCTGGGCCAGCCAGACCCTGTTCCACAAGAACCTGTTCCGCTCGATGCTGGGCGCCGAGATCGAGTTGCCCGACACCGTCTGGCAGCGCCTGAACTTCGGCTGGGTCGCCCTGTGCGCGCTGATCGGCCTGCTCAACCTGGTGGTGGTGTATTTCTTCCGCGACTTCTGGGTGGGTTTCCACACCTTCGGCACGGTGGGCATGATGCTCGCGTTCTTCGTCGGCGTGTTCTTCTATCTGGGCAAGCACATCGAGCCCCACACCGCGTCCGACAAGCCGGCGCCCTGAGTATGTCCACGCCACCCCTGCAAGAAGCCATGGCGCGCGCACTGATCGCGCAACTGGACCCCGTCGAACTCGACCTGGTCGACGACAGCGCCGCCCACGCGGGCCATGCCGGCGCGCGTTCCGGCGCCCATTTCAACCTGCGCATCGTCAGCGCCCGATTCGCGGGATTGCCCCGGGTCGCGCGCCATCGCCTCGTGTATGATGCCCTTCGCCCCTGGATGGCCGAGGGCGTCCATGCGCTTGCCATCGACGCCCGTACGCCAGACGAAGCCTGAAAAAATGATTCAGCTTTGTTTCCGTGCCGGAGATTCTCGATAGAGTTTCCCGATGGGTGCCTTCTGACGTGTCGAGGCGTATCGGGTTTCATGAACCTGAAGTATCTCGGCGACACAGTGAAATCCCCAGGAACTTAATCGCTCCTGTTCACGTCCAAAACCGTTTGCTCGAAAGTCTCCCAGCATGAATTTCAAAACCTCGGCCGCACTGATCGGCGCCCTCGTCCTGCCCTTCGCGGTGATGGCGCAGAACGTCGCCACCGTCAACGGCAAGCCGGTGCCCGTGGCGCGCGTCGACGCGCTCATCAAGACGGCCACCCGCGGCGGCCAGGAAGCCCCGCCGGAACTCAAGGCCCAGGCCCGCGACACCGCGGTGCTGCGCGAGATCTTCGCCCAGGAAGCCGAGAAGCAGGGCATCCCGGCCACGCCCGACTACAAGACGCAGCTCGAGCTGATGCGCCAGACGGTCCTGATCAACACGCTGTTCCAGAACTTCGTGAAGTCGCATCCGATCAGCGACGCCGACGCGCAGGCGGAATACAACAAGATCAAGGCCGAGCAATCGGGCACCGAATTCCACGCGCGCCACATCCTGGTCGACAGCGAGGACGAGGCCAAGAAGCTGATCGCCCAGATCAAGGCCGGCGCCAAGTTCGAGGACCTGGCCAAGAAGAGCTCCAAGGACACCGGCTCGGCCGAAAACGGCGGCGACCTCGACTGGGCCAAGCCCACCGCCTACGTGCCGGAATTCTCCACCGCGCTGCAAGGCCTGAAGAAGGGCCAGATGACCGAGACCCCGGTCAAGACCCAGTTCGGCTACCACGTCATCAAGCTCGAAGACACGCGCGCCGCGCAGTTCCCGGCCTTCGAGGAAGTCAAGGAAAAGGTCAAGCAGCAGATGGAACAGGTCAAGCTGCAGGACTACCAGGAAAAGCTGCGCAAGGCCGCGAAGACGGACTACAAGTTCGCCGCCGACGAGCCGAAGGCGCCGGCCGCTCCGGCCAAGTAATCGGCAAGCGGCGCTGCGTGCGCCGCGACCGACCCGCGAAAGCGTCCGCCTGCGAAGGCCGGGCGCTTTCTTCGTTTCATGCCAGGGCGGGCGTGGCCACCAGGCGGCCGGCCTCGATGTGCAGCTGCCGATCGCAGCGCGCCGCGATCGTCGCATCGTGCGTCACCAGCACCAGCGTCGTGCCGACCTCGCGGTTCAGGTCGAACATCAGCTGCATCACCTTCTCGCCGGTCGCGAAGTCCAGGCTGCCGGTCGGCTCGTCGGCCAGCAGTACCTGCGGGCGCACGACGAAGGCGCGCGCCAGCGCGACGCGCTGCTGCTCGCCGCCGGACAACACCCGCGGGTAGTGCTGCAGCCGCTGGCCCAGGCCCACGCGCTCGAGCATCGCCGTCGCCCGCGCGCGCGCGTCGTGCGCGCCCGCGAGCTCCAGCGGCAGCATGACGTTCTCCAGCGCGGTGCGGTGGGCCAGCAGCTGGAAGCTCTGGAACACGAAGCCGACGCGCTCGGCGCGCACCGCCGCGCGCTCGTCCTCGCCGAGCGAGAACAGGTCGCTGCCGGCCATCGTCACCGTGCCGGACGTGGGAACGTCCAGGCCGGCGAGCAGTCCCAGCAACGTGCTCTTGCCGGAGCCCGAGGCGCCGACGATGGCGGCCGATTCGCGCGCATTCAGGGTGAACGAGATGTCGTGGAGAATCGTCAGGGTTCCGGTGGCGTCACTCACCTGCCGCGTGAGGTGGTCGACAACGATGATGGGTTCCGACATGCATTCACTTTTCGGGGCGCGGCAAACGCGCCGCAGGTTCCTGCACTTTAGCGCGGGCGTCGTCGCGGCGTCGGCGTGGGCCCTTGCCGGCGACGCGCAGGCGGCGGCCGGCGCCACGCACGAGATCGTCGTCGTCGGCGACAGCATCTCGGCCGAGTTCGGGCTGGCGCGCGGCAGCGGCTGGGTGGCCCTGCTGGGGCAGCGGCTCGTCGCCGAGAAGCTGCCGTGGACGGTGGCCAACGCCAGCATCAGCGGCGACACCACGTCGGGCGGCCTGGCGCGGCTGCCCGCGGTGCTGCGGCAGCATCATCCGAAGGTGGTCGTGATCGAGCTGGGCGGCAACGACGCGTTGCGCGGCCTGCCGATGAGCGCCACGCGCAAGAACCTCGACGCGATGGCCACCCTGGCCACCGCCGCCGGGGCGCGCGTGCTGATCGCCGGCATGATGGTGCCGCCGAACTTCGGCCGCCGCTACCAGGCCGAGTTCGCGCAGATGTACGCCGACGTCGCGGCCGCGCACCAGGCGGCGCTGGTGCCGTTCATCTTCAAGGACATCGCCGACCGCCCCGACGCCGACGACTGGTTCCAGGCCGACCGCATCCACCCGGTGGCCAAGGCCCATCCGATCATCCTGGACAACGTCTGGCCGCAGTTGCGGCCGCTGCTGAAGGCCTGAGACGGCGTCAGCGCGACGCGGCCCGGGCCACCGCCAGCGGCACCTGCAGCGCCGGCGTGCCGGCCGACAGCGCCGCACGCCCCGCCGGGGCGGCCGGCGGCGCCAGCGCCAGCGCGCGGGCCAGCCGCTCCGCGAACGCCGGCTTGCGCAGCTCGGCGCCGCGCGGTCCGGGCAGGGTCGACACCGGCACGTGCGGCAGCAAGGCGGCGGCGACGACCACGGTCGCCGCGCCGGGCACGGCGAGGTTGGCGTACGCGGGCGGGCCCGCGGGCACGAGGCGGGCGCGGGTGCCGATCGCCACGGCGCGCCGGCTCGCCGGCGCGACGCTGGCGTCGTTGAGCGCGCTCCAGGCGCGGGCCGACACGGCGTAGCCGGGCAGCACCGCCTCGTCGGGAGCCAGCGCCACCCAGCCGACGACCGGCGCGTCGCCCACGGCCAGCGCCGGGCCGCCGAACCAGCCCACCAGCGCCGGCGCGTAGACCGGGCGGGTGGCGCCCCAGCGGCCCGGCGTCCACGCCCAATGGCCATGCAGCCACAGCCAGCGGCCGTAGTGGAACGGCGCGAAGCCCCAGGGCTGGTCGTCGATCCAGGTCCAGCCCCAGGGCGGATTCCACGACCAGGCGCCCTGCTGGTACGGCTGCCAGCCGGCCGGCAGCCGGGCCGGCGTCCACAGCGGCACGCCGTCGGGCCCCGTGCTCCACGCGCCGTGGCGCGCGAGGTCGGCCACGCCGGTCATCTCGAGCGGCAGCCTGGCGGCGACGTCGGCGGCGGCCGACCGATCGTCCGCCTTGTCGGCCGCCAGCACCGCGTCGCCGAACGCGTCCTGGACGGGGGGCACCATGCGGTAGTGCGTGGCCTGCTGCGCCCCGGTGCGCCAGACCTCGGCCCGCTGCGGCGCGGCCAGCGGCAGCGAGCTGTCGGGGGCCTCGAGCAGCATGTCGCCGCTCAGCGCCTGGGCCGCCAGCACCTGGCGCGCGGCGCGGTCGAAGCGGTACTCGCCGGGGTGGTGCGGCACCCACGCGCCCTCGTCGGTCTCGACGAACAGCTCGCCCGGGATGTCGGCCGAACGCACGCGCACCGCGATCTGGCCGTGGTCGAAGCGCAGCCGGATCTTCTGGTCGTCGAGCTGCACGACGACGACGTCGGAGCCGGGGCCGACGCGAACGACGGTCGAGCCGAACTGCAGCGTGGCGCGGCCCGTCCTGTCGGTGCTGACGCGGTCGCCGGTGGACAAGGGCTGGTTGCGCTGCAGGTCGACCCAGGCGCCGTCGGCGGCGATCGTGCGCACGTCGCCGGCGGTCTCGGCGACGCGGCCCACGCGGCCGGGCAGGTCGGCCTGCGCGTGCGCGGTGGCCACGGCCAGGCCGCCGATGGCGACGGCGAGGCTGCGCCAGCGGCGCGGGGCGGAGCGAACGGGCGCGATCGAGGCGGGCATGGACATCCAACGCGGGAAAGGCATCGCCGGACGACCGAGCGTCGTCGCGGGGGCTCGGGGCTCAGTCGTCGGCGTCCGGATCCATCTCCGGGAACAGCACGCTGGTGTAGCCGAACTGCGTGAGGTCGCGCATGCGGGTCGGGTAGAGCCGCCCGACCAGGTGGTCGCACTCGTGCTGCACCACGCGCGCATGGAAGCCGTCGGCCTCGCGATCTATCGGGTGGCCATGCTCATCGAAGCCGGTGTAGCGGATGCGCTCCCAGCGCGGCACCACGCCGCGCAGGCCCGGCACCGACAGGCAGCCCTCCCAGCCGTCCACCTCGGCGTCGCCCACGGGCACGATGGTCGGGTTGATCAGCACCGTCTGCGGCACCGGCGGCGCCTCGGGGTAGCGCACGTTGCTGTCGTAGCCGTAGATGACCAGCTGCAGGTCGACGCCGATCTGCGGCGCGGCCAGGCCGGCGCCGTTGGCGTGCTTCATCGTCGCGAACATGTCGGCGATCAGCTCGCGCATCTCGGGCGTGTCGAAGCGCTCGACGGGCTTGGCGATGCGCAGCAGGCGCGGATCGCCCATCTTGAGGATTTCACGGACGGTCATGGGGACGGAGCCTCGGAAAGGTTCTGGAGATGATTCTGCAACGGCGTGGGCGAACCGGCCGTCACTCGGCCGCGGGCGCGGCCAGAAGCGCCTGCAACCCGGCCTCGTCGACGATGGCGATGCCCAGTTCCTGCGCCTTGTCCAGCTTGCTGCCGGCCTCGGCGCCGGCCACCAGCCAGTTCGTCTTCTTCGACACCGAGCCGCTGACCTTGCCGCCGGCGGCCTCGATCAGGTCCTTGGCCTCGTCGCGGCTGAGCGTGGGCAAGGTGCCGGTGATCACCAGCGTCTTGCCCAGCAGCGGGCGATGGGCGTCGCTGGCGGTGCCTTCGATGGCCGGCCAGTGCAGGCCGGCCGCGCGCAGCTGCTCGACGATCTCGCGATGGTGCGGCTGGTCGAAGAAGGCGCGCACGCTCTCGGCCACGACGGGGCCGACGTCCTTGACCTCCAGCAGCTCCGCCACGCTGGCGTCCATCAGCCGGTCGATGTCGCCGAAGTGGCGCGCCAGGTCCTTGGCCGTGGTCTCGCCGACGTGGCGGATGCCCAGGCCGAACAGGAAGCGCGGCAGCGTCGTCGCCTTGCTCTTGTCGATGGCGTCGACCAGCTTGCGCGCGCTCTTGTCGCCCATGCGCTCGAGCTCGTTGAGCTTGGCGAAGCCCAGCTTGTAGAGCTCGGGCAGCGTGCGCACGATGCCCATGTCGACGATCTGCTCGACCAGCTCGTCGCCCAGCCCGTCGATCTCGACCGCGCGCCGGCTGGCGAAGTGCAGGATGGCCTGCTTGACCTGCGCCGGGCAGGTGACGCCGCCGGTGCAGCGCCACGCGACCTCGCCGTCGCGGCGCTCGATCGGGCTGCCGCAGGCCGGGCACTTGCCGCCCACGCGCGCGAACAGGTCGAACGGCGCCAGGGCCGCGACCTCCGGCGGACGCCGTTCCAGCACCGCGCCGACCACCTGCGGGATGACGTCGCCCGCGCGCCGCACGATCACGGTGTCGCCGATGCGGATGTCCTTGCGGCGGATCTCGTCCTCGTTGTGCAGCGTGGCGTTGCTCACGGTGGTGCCGCCGACGAACACCGGCTGCAGCTTGGCCACCGGCGTGAGCGTGCCGATGCGGCCCACCTGCACGTCGATGTCGAGCAGCAGCGTCGTCTGCTCCTGCGCCGGGTACTTGTGCGCCACCGCCCAGCGCGGCTCGCGGCTGACGAAGCCCAGCCTGGCCTGCAGCTCGCGCGAGTCGACCTTGTAGACCACGCCGTCGATGTCGTAGGGCAGCTTGTCGCGCGCCGCGCCCATCGCCTGGTGGAACGCGACCAGCCCCTCGGGGCCCTGGCTCACCACGCGCTGGCTGGCCACCGGAAAGCCCATCGCGGCCAGGGCGTCGAGCAGGCCGCCGTGCGTGGGCGGCACCGTCCAGCCCTGCACGTCGCCCAGGCCGTAGGCGAAGAAGCTCAACGGCCGCTTGCGCGACTGGTTCGGGTCCAGCTGGCGCACCGCGCCGGCCGCGGCGTTGCGCGGGTTGACCACGGTCTTCTCGTTCTTCGCTCCGGCGGCGATCAACGCGCGCTGGCGCTCGTTGTAGGCCTCGAAGTCGGCGCGCTTCATGTAGACCTCGCCGCGCACCTCCAGCACCGGCGCCGTGACACCGCGCAGCTTGAGCGGGATCTGGCGGATGGTGCGGATGTTGGAGGTGACGTCCTCGCCCTTCTCGCCGTCGCCGCGCGTGGCCGCCTGCACCAGCACGCCGTGCTCGTAGCGCAGGTTGATGGCCAGCCCGTCGAACTTCAGCTCGGCGGAATAGGCCACCGGCGGATCGCCTTCGGCCAGGCCCAGCTCGCGCCGCACGCGGGCGTCGAAGGCCTGCGCACCGCCTGCGGTGATGTCGGTCTCGGTGCGGATGCTGAGCATCGGCACGGCGTGGTGCACGGTGGCGAAGCCTTCCAGCACCTGGCCGATGACGCGCTGGGTGGGCGAGTCGGCGCGCGCCAGCTCGGGGTGCGCGGCCTCGATCGCCTGCAATTCCTGGAACAGGCGGTCGTACTCGGCGTCGGGAATCGTGGGCTCGTCGAGCACGTAGTACTTGTGGGCGTGCTCGTGCAGGATCGCGTGCAGCTCGTCGGCACGTTGCTTGGCGGTGGCGAGGGTCGATGTCATCGACGGGAGTTTAGGCGCCCCGCAGCCCGATTCCGCGCCCTCCCCGGGCGGGAAATGCGCGCGTTGCGCGCGGCCCGGCCTTCAGTCCTTCTGCTTGCGCCGGATCAGGCCCGTCAGGGCCAGGGCCACCAGCACGGGCGCCGCCAGGCCGGACGCCGCCTCGACCCGGCTGCAGGCCAGCGCGGTCCAGCCCCAGCCCGACACCCGCGGCTCCGCCTCGGCCTCCCCGGCGCGCGCCACCGCCACCGCCACCGCCACCGATGCCGCACCGCTGGCGGCGCGCGGCGGCGCGATCGGCACCACGGGGCGCACCCACGGCACCGGCGCCCACTCCTTGGCCTGGCGCAGCTCGATGGCCGGCAGCAGCATCTGCAGGGCGTAGGCCCGCGCGTTGAAATCCGGATAGGCCGGCGCCAGCGCGCAGTGCGTCCAGTTGCCGCCGTGCTCCGGATGGCAGCGCTGGTACTCGTCCCTGGCGAGCAGATCCTCCCTGGTCGGCGCCATCGCGCCATGCTCCGCCGCCTCCGCGTAGATCCAGGCCGACAGCGGGTAGACGACCGCCAGCGCCCACAGCAGGCGCAGCGGCCGGTAGCCGTAGCCGGCGCACCATCCCCACAGCACGTGCAGCGGATGCCAGGGCGTGGTGTCGTGCGCGTGGGCGGCGCGCTCCTTGGCGATGGCCAGGTCTTCCGCGTCGCGCTCGCAGCCCACGTCGCGCAGCGCGAGGATGGCCTGGTCCCAGGGCTGGTTCTTGAAGCTGGACATCCCGGCCCGGGGCTGGTCGTCGGCGAGCCGGCGCTTGTCCTCGTCGACCTGCAGGGCCAGCCAGCTCTCCCACCAGGCGGCGCGGGTGGACGTGGCGCCGACGATGGCCTTGTAGCGAAAGCCCAGCACCCGGTTGCCGCGCGGCCAGTCGGCCCACTGGTCGGACAGCGATCCGACCGACGCCGCGGTCAGGTCCAGCGCACAGCCAGGCGCACGCACCGGCGCGGACTCGCCGCGCTTGCGGCGCGGCGCGAGCCGACTGGTGGACGTGGGCCTGCCGGCGTTGGCCGCCTCGAGGTCGGCCAGGCCGAAGCAGGTGGTCGAGTCGAGGTCGAAGCTGCCCTCCACCAGCATCCGCTGGGCGACGATCGCGAACTCGGACTTGCCGATGAAGCGGCCGCCGCGCAAGGTCAGGTTGCCGCCGACGCGCAGGTCGTTCAACTGGACGCCGCGATCGGCGGCGAACCGGTCGCCCAGGCGCAGCGTGCCGCCGACGCGCGCCTGCGTCAGGTTGACCGCGAGCCGGTGCGGAGACGGCGCAGCGCCGGGCAGGTCGACGATGACTGCGCCACCGAAGTCGGCGTCGCCGCCGATGATCGCGGAGTGCAGCTGGAGCTGGCCCGTGCGCACCTTGGCGCCGCGCGCGTCGAACACCTTGCCCACGGTGATGCTGGAGGCCGAGAGCTGCCCGACCAGCGTGGTGCCGCGCAGGAAGAATGCGCCGCCGATCGAGGCCCCGTCGAGTCCGAGGGCGACGTCCAGCCCGGCGACGGCCGGCTGTGGCCCGGTCGCGATCGGCTGCTCGGCGTCGAGCGTCGCGCCGTCGCAATCGAGGTCGCCGGCGATCTGCGCGCCGAGGAACCGCGCGCCCTGCCGCACCGTCGTGCGGCGCAGGAACACCGCCGTCGCGGCCACGCGATCGCCGGTGATCGAGCCCACCGAGCTGGCGTCGAAACTCAGCGTCGCGAGCCGGGCCCCGGTGACGCGGACTTCGTCGAGCAGGCAGTCCTCGAAGCGCAGCGGTCGCCGCACCTCGCAGCCGGACAGGTCCAGCGTGCCGATGACCCGCAGGCGCCGCAGCCGCACGCCGCGTTCGTGCAGCGTGTGCGCCTTGTCCTTCTCGGTGGCGAGGAAGCGCACGAAGTCGGCGCGCACCCAGTGGCGCGAGTCCTTGAAGTCCGCCTCGAGATCCTCGGGCTGCCCGACCTCGCCGTCGATGGCGGCGCGCCACAGGCGCGTCTCCGCGGGGCCCATGCCGTTGGCGTCCTCCACGGGTGCGGGTGCGGGTGCGGGTGCGGCGGTCGGATCATCCACGGGCGACTCCTGTTCGATGGTGGCTCGGGCGCCGGCCCGCACGCGACGGCCGCGTCGCGCCTGGGGGGCGCCTGCAGCGCTGGCGGATTCTGGCCCGCGCGCACGCTCCGCGCCCGCTCGCCCGGCGGCCCGGACGCCAGTCAGACTAGGGGGCCGGGGCGACGGGCGTCGCGCGCGGCCCGCGCAGGTCGACGACCACGGTGTGCGCCAGCTTGTCCTGCACCGCCTGCCGGTTCGGATCCCACAGCACCTGCAGGAAGCCCAGCCCGCCGGTGGCCAGGCCCGCGGCGTAGCCGCCGTAGCGGCCGAAGCAGGTCATCAGGCCGAGCGGCTTGCCGGTGAGTTCGACCACGCGCAACCCGAACAGGCGCTTGCCCACGGTCTGGCCCTTCCACCAGAACGGCAGCAGCGAGAAGTAGGCGATCGCCCAGCCGAAGCGCAGGCCCAGGCGATGCAGGCGCCGCAGCGCGTCGTCGCGCCACTGCAGCGGCCGCGGCTGGCGCGCCTGCGCCAGCTGGGCCTCCAGGTCGCGGATGCGGGCGGCGTCGCGCACTTCCTGGCGGGCGGCGGCCAGCAGCGCGGCCTGCGCGGCGGACGACGAGGCGGCCACCGGCGCCGCGACCGCGTCGTCATCCTCCTCGTCGTCCTTCGCCGCGGACGCCCGCGGCGGATCTCCGCGGTGCGCGGCCCAGTCGAGCGCGTGCTGGCCGGCGAGCCCGACCAGCAACGCCAGCGCCACCCACATCAGGACGCCGCGCGCGCGCGGCCGGGCCGGCGCCGGCCGGCGCAGCTGGACGGCCAGCGCCCCGATGCCCGCGACGATCCAGAACATGCCGGTGGTCGACAGCAACGCGACGAGCGCCATGTCCACGACGATGGCCAGCGTGCGCCGGCCATGCGGCGCGAGCGGCATGCCCAGCAGGTCCGGCGTGACGTTGAGCGCCTCGGGGCGCACCCATGCCGGCGCGAGCGCCCGCTTGAAGAGGTCGGTCCGGGCCATGCGGTCAGCGCGCCGGCGTGGTCACGCGCAAGCGGCCGTCGGCGTCGACCTGTGGCGCCAGCGCCAGGTAGTCGGGCACGCTGGCGTGGCGGGTGGCCACCGCCTGCGCATGCGTGGCCGTGATCACCAGCACGCCGGCCCCGGCCGCCTCGGCGGCGGCGATGCCGGCCGGCGCGTCCTCGAACACCAGGCAGTCGCGCGTGTGCACGCCCAGCCGCGCGGCCGCGAGCTCGAAGCAGTCCGGCGCCGGCTTGCCCCGCGCGACGTCCTCGGCCGCGACCAGCAGTGGCGGCTGTGGCAGCCCGGCGGCCGCGATGCGCCGCAGCGCCAGCGCACGCGGCGCGGAGGTGACGACGGCCCAGCGCCGTGCCGGCAGCGCGGCCAGGAATGCGTGGACGCCGGCGATGGCCTCGATGCCGTCGACATCGTCCATCTCCGCACGCGTGATCGCGTCGGCCTCGACCCGTGCGTCGACGCCCGGCAGCGCCAGGCGCGCGATGGTCTCGATGCCGCGCATGCCGTGGATCGTCGGCAGGAAGGCGGCGACGTCGAGGCCGTGGCGGCGGGCCCAGCGCGCCCACACGCGCTCGGCCGCCGCGATCGAGCTGAGGATCGTGCCGTCCATGTCGAACAGGAAGGCGGCGAAGGGGCGCGTGGCCAGGGCGGGTGGGATCAACGGCGGCTCGTCGGTGGTCAGGAGGGCAGCCATCGTCGCACGGCGCGGCGCTTCAGCGCTTCGCATCGGCCGGCGGCGGCAGCTCGAACAGCCAGGCCAGCGCGCGCGGGAACTCGGCGCGCCAGGCCTTCTCGTCGTGCCGCGCCTCGGGTTCGACATGCACCGCGAGGTCGCCCGCGCCATGGCCCTGGCCGCGCAGCAGGGTCGCCATGCGCTCGAGGTCGGGCACCGACTCGTCGCCTTCGCGGCCCCCGATGTAGAGCCAGGTGCGCGTGCCGACCGGCCACGGATGCGCCGCCGTCTGCGTGTACGCCTCGCCGGCGAACCAGTACGACGGCGAGAAGATGGCCGCCTTGCCGAACACCTGCGGATAGCGCAGCAGGGCCGCGTGCGAGATCAGCCCGCCCATCGAGCTGCCGGCGATCGCCGTGCTCTCGCGGCCCGGCAGCGTGCGGTAGCGCGCGTCGATCCACGGCTTGACGGTGTCCACCACGAAAGCCAGGTACTGCGCGCCCTGCGCCGCGCCGAAGCGCGGGTTGGTCCACGGCGACAGCTCGTGCAACCGCTCCTCGCCGCCGTTGTCGATGCCCACCACGATGGCCTCGAAGCCGCGGGCGCGGGCGAAGTCGTCCAGCGTCTCGTCGACGCCCCATTCGCCGGCATATGCGGTCGCGTCGTCGAACAGGTTCTGCCCGTCGTGCATGTAGATCACGGGGTAGCGCTTCGCCGGCGCCGAGTCGTAGGACGGCGGCAGGTACAGCCGCAGCGTGCGTTCGCGGTCCAGTCCGGGCATGGCCAGGCGCTGCGCCAGCACGTGCACGCCCGGGCCGGCCGTCGAGGCTCGCGGGGGCGCCGGGGCGGTGCAGGCCGCGAGCACGGCGACCAACGCTGCCACCGGGATCAGGAACTTCATGCGCATCCCGCGAGCCTATCGCAAGCCAGGGCGTCAGGCGCGTCCGACCGTCGCCAGCCACCCCGCCACCGGCCTGCCGCTTTCGTGGCGCGGCGAGGCCGGCACGATGGACTGCTCGACGAGTCCGGCCGCCGCCAAGGTGGCACGCAGGTAGGCGAGCGTATGCGAGAAGCGCCCGCTCTCGGTCAGGCGAAAGCCCGGGCCGGAATCGTCGGCCAGGGCCTCCAGCGTGAACACCAGCGTGCCGCCGGGTCGCAGCGCGCCGCGTGCCGCCGCGAACACCGGTGCCATGTCGCCGAAGTAGATCAGCGTGTCCGCCGAGACCAGCACGTCGAACGCGCCCGGGCGCTCGACGAGGAACTGCACCAACTCTGCCTTCAGCAGCTCGTCGTAGACCTGGCGCGCCATGGCGCGCTGGAGCATGGCCGCCGACAGGTCGCAGCCCACCAGCGAACGCGCCCACGGCTTGACGAGCGGGCCGCACAGGCCGGTGCCGCAGCCTAGGTCGGCGATGTCATGTCGGGCGGCCGGCGGCGCCAGTGCCGCACCCAATGCCGTGGCGACGAGTTCGGGCGCGCAGTATTTCAGCGTCGACAGCTGCGAATCGAAACTGGCGGCGAACCCGTCGAATACCCCCTCCACGTAGGCCTCGCTCGCGCGGTCGGGCGTCTCGCCAAGGCTGGCTGCCAGGTGGTGGCGTGCGTACGCGCTATCGGGCTCCTTGCCCAGCCAGTCTCGATAGAAGGCGATCGCACGCTCGTGCTCGCCGGCGGCGCTCAGCGCGCGGCCATAGGACTCGCGCCGACGCGACTGCGCCGGCAGCAGCAGCTCCGCCTTGACCGCCGCCTCGAACGCCTCCTGCGTCCGCCGCTGGCCCAGCAGGGCCAGCGACAGGTTGTGCCAGGCCTCGCCCGACTCCGGCGCCAGCGCCAGCGCGCGCCGGCACGATTGCTCGCTGCGACCCCATTCGTGGCGGCGCCGCTGCACGCGGGCGATGTTCGTGTGCGCCTCTGCTGACTCGACCAGCGCCAGGCTGCGCCGGAACGCCTTCTCGGCCTGGATGGCGTCTTCGACCATCAGCAGCACGTTGCCCAGGTTGTTCCATACCGAAGCCTCGCGCGGCGCGACCTTCGACGCCTGGCGCAGCAGTTCCAGCGCACGCGCGTGCTGTCCGCGCTGGCACTGCAGCATGCCCATGAAGTTGAGCGCATCGGGGCGCCGCGGTTCGCGCCGCAACAGCTCGGCATAGATGGGCTCGGCGACGTCGAGCTCGCCGCGACGGTGGTGCGCGATCGCGTGCTGGAGCGCTTCGTCGGGCGAGGGCGCGGCAACAGGCGAGTCGGCAGGCGGTTTCACGAAGGCATCTCCCTGCCCTGGATGGGCGTCGCCGGAGGATGCCACAGCCGCCGCGGAAGGCGTACGATCCCCGGCCCGCTTCCGTCGAACCTGCGATGCTGCACGACCCCGCCCGCCACGAAGGACTGGCCACCGTCGCCTGGGACGAATCGCGCGTGCGCGCCACGATCGCGCGCATCGTCGACGGGACCGTCGCCGCGTTCTCGCCCGCCACGCTGTGGCCGATCCATCCGCGCGACCTCGAGCCCGGCGACGACCCGGTTGCGCCGATCACCGGCCTGTACGACGGCGCCGCCGGCGTCGCGTGGGCGCTGGACTACCTGCGCGCCGTCGGCGCCGCGGCCTGCCCGTCGTTCGCACCCCACCTCGACCTGCTGCGCGAGCGCAATCGCGCGTCGCTGGCCGCGCGGTCGGGCGACAACGCCGGCAGCTACCTGATGGGCGACCTGCCGCTGGAGATGATGGCCTTCGGCCACGCGCCGACCGCAGCACGGGTCGAGCGCATCGCCGCGTTGATCGGCGCCAACATCGACCACCCGGCGCGCGAGCTGATGTGGGGTTCCCCGGGCTCGCTGCTGGCCGCCGCGCTGATGCACGGGCGCACCGGCGACGAACGCTGGGCGACGCTGTTCCGCGCCATCGCGCAACGCCTGCGCGAGCAGCTGTCGTGGTCCGAACGCCAGGCCTGCCACTACTGGTCACAGGAGCTGCACGGCCGCCAGGTGCGCTACGTCGACGCGGTGCACGGGTTCGTCGCCACCGCCGCGGCACTGATCCACGGCCGTCACCTGCTGCCCGCCGACGACTGGCTGGCATGGCAGGCGTGCATCGAGGCCACGGTGGCCCATACCGCCATCCGCGAGAACGGCCGGGCCAGCTGGCCGGTGCAGGCCGACGAGCCGCCCGGCACGCCGCAGAAGTGGCTGATGCAGTACTGCCATGGCGCGCCCGGCTTCGTCGTCTGCCTGGCGCGGCTGCCGGGCAGCTCCCTCGACTTGCTGCTGGTCGAGGCCGGCGAGGCGACCTGGGCCGCCGGGCCGCTGGCCAAGGGCTCCAACCTGTGCCACGGCACCGCGGGCAACGGCTACGCGTTCCTGGTGCTGCACGCGCGCACGGGGGACGCGCGCTGGCGCGATCACGCGCGCGCCTTCGCGATGCACGCCATCGCCCAGTTCGAGGCCGAGACGGCGGCGACCGGCCGCCTGCGCCATTCGCTGTGGACCGGCGACATCGGCCTCGCCATCTTCCTGTGGGACTGCCTGCGCGGCCGCGCCGGTTTCCCGACGCTGGACGTGTTCTTCGGCGATGCCGCTCAGCCGCGCTCGACGCGGTAGCGCTCGAACAGCGTGCCCGCGAACGGCGCCGTCACCGCCTGCGTCAACGCGAAGCCCGCGGCCTCGAAGACGGGACGGCTGAACGGCGTGGCCCAGGCGGCGAAGCGCCGCGCGCCCGCGGTCTCGGCGCGCTCGAGCGAGCGGCGCAGCATCTCGCTGCCGATGCCCAGCCGCGTCCGGCCCGGGATCACGTACAGCGAATGGACCTCGCGCAGCTCGCCCGCGGCGCCCACGCCGCAGAAACCCAGCGCCCGGCCGTCGACCGGGCGCTCGGCGATCCAGGTGTCCGCGTCCAGCACGTAGGCGCGGAACGCGGGCGCGTCGTCCGCGAACGAGGCCCACGCGCGCGCCTGTTCGGGCGTGTAGACCCGCGGCCCGAGACGCAGCGCCGCGTCGCGATACAGCGCCGCGAGCACGCCCACGTCGGTGCCGACCGCACGCCGCCATTCGAAGGGCGCGAACCCGGTCAAGTCGGGCGCCTCAACTGAACAACCGGCGCGCGCCGGACGAGCCGGCGGCCAGGTCGTGGGCCATCAGCGCCTCGTACAGGCGCGTCAGCTCGGCGTGGATCGCCGAGAACGCGTGCAGCGTGATCGCCTGGCCCTGGTCGTCGACGATCGCCGCGTCGAGGTCGTCGGCCAGCTTGCGGGCGGCGCCGTGCCAGGCCGCGAAGGGCTCGGCGAGTTCCTCGGTCTGCGCGACGTCCAGGCCCAGCGTGAGCTCGCGCACGGCGGCGTGGCCGGGATCGTCGGCGAGCGCGGCCTGCGCGTCGAAGGTCAGCACCAGCACCGGCGGCGCGCCGTCCTCGATGGCGGGCAGCACCAGCCGGCCGGGCACCGCGCCGGGCACGAAGCCGTGGCGCTGGGCGACCTGCTGCAGGTAGCCCACCGACCACGCCACCGAGTTGGCGCGCAGCAGCGCCACCAGCTGCGCATCGTGCTGGCTCGCGAACGCGTCGAGCTCGCGGGCGCGGGCGACGGTCTCGAGCATGTCGGGCAGGTCGGTGGACGCGCCGATGGCCTGCGCGAAGCCCTCGAGCTTCTGCACGAACTCGGAGAACTCGATCTCGTTGAGGGCGCCGTTGCGGTTGGCCATCTGCACGCCGGCCTGGAACTCGCCGTAGCGCGCGTTGGCGACGATGGTCTCCCACTCGCCGGTCTCGCTGTTAAGGCCCTCGATGAAGAACGGCTTGGTGCCGGCGCGGTTGGCGCCGGGCAGGTGCGGCAGCACGCCCTCGCCGGCGATCGGCGCGTCGACGCTCAGGGTGGCGATCGCGTCGATCAGCGCATCGAGGCGCACCGAGCGTCGCACCGGCGCGAGGCGACCGTCGGGACGCGCCGGCGCGGCGCCCGCCGGGCCGCCGTCGGCCGAGGGCGCAGCCTCGCCGCCCATGGCCGGCTCGCGGCGCTCGGCCGGCTCGTCGGCGGCGAGCGCGACCGCACCCGAGCGCGCGGCGATGCGGCGCGCCTTCCACAGGCCCTGCACGACGATGCCCGCCAGCACCAGCACGGCGAGCGCGATCAGGGCCGTGGTCAGGTTCAGCGCCATCTGCGTCAGGCCTCGGCCATGGAGAGCGCGGCCTCCATGTCGACCGCGACGATGCGCGAGACGCCCTGCTCCTGCATCGTCACGCCGATCAGCTGCTCGGCCATCTCCATCGCGATCTTGTTGTGCGAGATGAACAGGAACTGGGTGCCCTTGAACGACATCTCGTTGACCAGCTTCGCGTAGCGCTCGGTGTTGGCGTCGTCCAGCGGCGCGTCCACTTCGTCGAGCAGGCAGAACGGCGCCGGGTTGAGCATGAAGATGGCGAAGACGAGCGCGATGGCAGTCAGCGCCTTCTCGCCGCCGGACAGCAGGTGGATGGTGGAGTTCTTCTTGCCCGGGGGCTGCGCCATCACCTGCACGCCGGCGTCCAGGATCTCGTCGCCGGTCATCACCAGCTTCGCCTGGCCGCCGCCGAACAGGCTGGGGAACATGCGGCCGAACTGCTCGTTGACGAGGTTGAAGGTCTTCATCAGCAGGTCGCGCGTTTCCAGGTCGATCTTGTGGATCGCGCCCTCGAGCGTGCGGATGGCGTCGTTGAGGTCGGCGGTCTGCGCGTCGAGGAAGGTCTTGCGCTCGCGCGCCGAGACCAGCTCGTCGAGCGCGGCCAGGTTGACCGCGCCGAGCGCGGCGATCTCGCGGCCGATGCGGTCGATCTCCGACTGCAGGCCATGCAGCTTGACGCCGCCCTCCTCGATGCCCTTGGCCAGCGCCTCGAGGTCGACCTCGGCGGCGGTGAGCTGCTCCAGGTACTGCGCACCGCCCAGCTGCGCGGCCTGCTCCTCGAGCTGCAGCTTGGTGATGCTGTCGCGCAGCGGCTGCAGGCTGCGCTCGAATTCGAGGCGCTGCTCGTCGGCGCGCCGCAGCTGCGCGGACAGGTCGTCGTACTCGGTGCGCGTGACCGCGAGCGCGGCCTCGCGGGTGGCGCGCAGCGCCAGCGCGTCCTGCAGGCCGGCCTGGGCCGCCTGGTCGTTGAAGCCGTCGAGCTCCAGCGTGAGCTGCTCGCCGGCCTGGGTGTTGGTGCGCACCTGCTGGTCGGCGGTCTCGATGGCGCGCTGCAGCTCGCCCTGGCGCGCGGCCAGCGCGCGGGTGTGGAACTGCGCCTCCTGGGCGCGGCGCTCGAGCGCGCGCAGCTGCTCGCGCGCGTCGGTGAGCTTGCGCTCGGCGGCGATCACGCCCTCTTCCAGGTCGGCCTGGCGCCCCTGGGTGTCGGCCAGCTGCTGGTCGAGTTCCTCGAAGCGGGCCTCGCCCGTCATGCGGCGCTCGATCAGGCCTTCGTCCTGCGCGTCGATCTCGGCGAGCTCGTCTTCCAGCTGCGTGCGGCGCGTGGTGGCGGCCTCGGCCTGCGACGACAGGCGCAGCAGCTCGACGTGCAGCTCGTGCGCGCGCGTCTGCGTCTCGGAGGCCTCGCGGCGCACCGACTGCAGCCGCTGCGCGGCGTCGGTGTACGCGGCCTCGAGGCGGATCAGCGCGGCGCGCGATTCGTCGGTGATCATCACCCGCGCCTTCGATTCGCGCTCCAGGTGCTCGATCTCCTGCGCGCGGCCCAGCATGCCGGCTTGCTCGGAGTCCGGCGCGTAGAACGCGACGGCGAACTGCGAGACGGCGTGGCCGTCGCGCGTCATGATGATCTCGCCATGCGTCAGCTGGCCGCGCTGGGCCAGCGCGTCGTCCATCGTCGGCGCGGTGTAGACGCCCTCGAGCCAGTCGTTGAGCAGCGCCTGCAGCCCGGCGTCGTTCAGCCTGAGCAGGTCGGACAGGCGCGGCAGCGTGCGGTGCGTGTTGGCGATCGCGCCCTGCGGCGTGGAGTAGAACGCCAGCTTGGCCGGCGGCGCGTCGCCGACGAAGGCGCGCACGATGTCCAGGCGTCCGACCGACAGCGCGTTCATGCGCTCGCGCAGCGCCGACTCGAGCGCCGTCTCCCAGCCGCTCTCGATGTGCACCTTGGTCCACAGGCCGGCCAGTCCGTCCAGGCCGTGCTTGGCCAGCCACGGCTTCAACTTGCCCTCGGTCTGCACCTTTTCCTGCAGCGCGCGCAGCGCCTCCAGGCGGGCCGACAGGTCGGCCTGGCGGGCCTGGTCGCGGTTGAGCACGTCCTGCTGCGCGCGGCGCTGCTCGTCGAGCTCGGGCACCTGCTCGCCGCTCTCGTGCAGGCGCGCCTCGATCTCTTCCTTGGCGGCATCGGCGCGCGCCGAGCGCTCGCGCAGCTCGGCCAGCTTCTGCAGGTCGGGCGTGGCGAGCGCCTGGCGTTCGGCCGCGAGGCGCTCGCGCCGGCTGCGCAGCGCGCGCGCCTGTTCCTCGATGCTGCGGCTCTCGGCGGCCAGCACCTGGATCTGCTGCTGCACCTGCGTGACCTCGCCGCGCTGGCCGCTGGCGCGCGACTGCGCCATGCGCACCGCCTCCTCGAAGTCGGGCAGGCGCAGGCCTTCTTCCTCGGCCTGGGCCGCGAGCAGTTCGGCCTGCTCCTGCGCACCGGCGATCTCCTCGGCATTGCGCTCCTGCTCCTGCTTCGCCTGCTCCTGGCGGTCCAGCCACTGGGCGTTCTGCACCTGCAGCTCGGCCAGGCGCGCCTCCGCGCGCTGGCGGCCCTCGACGACGTAGCGGATGCGCTCCTCGAGGCGGCTGACCTCGAGCTGGGCCTGCGCCAGCTCGCCCTGCGAGGCGTGCAGGCGGTCGGACGAGGCGTAGTGGGCGACGCGCACTTCCTCCAGCTGCGCCTCGACGTGGCGCAGCTCGGCCAGGCGCGACTCGAGCGCGTTGGTGGATTCGAGCACGGCCAGCTTGACGCGGTCGGCCTCGGTGGCGGCGTCGCGGTGCTTCAGGAACCACAGCTGGTGCAGCCGGGTCGTCCCCTGCTCCTGCAGCGTGCGGTACCGGGTGGCGATCTCGGCCTGGCGTTCCAGCTTCTCGAGATTGGCGTTGAGCTCGCGCAGGATGTCGTCGACGCGCAGCAGGTTGTCGCGCGTGTCCTTCAGGCGGTTCTCGGTCTCGCGGCGGCGTTCCTTGTACTTGGAGACGCCCGCGGCCTCCTCGAGGAACAGGCGCAGTTCCTCCGGGCGCGACTCGATGATGCGCGAGATCGTGCCCTGGCCGATGATGGCGTAGGCGCGCGGCCCCAGGCCGGTGCCCAGGAACACGTCCTGCACGTCGCGCCGGCGCACCGGCTGGTTGTTGATGTAGTAGCTCGACGCGCCTTCGCGCGTGAGCACGCGCTTGACGGCGATCTCGGAGAACTGGTTCCAGGGGCCGCCGGCGCGCGCCGATTCGTTGTTGAACACGAGCTCGACGCTGGCGCGCGCGGCCGGCTTGCGCGAGCCGGAGCCGTTGAAGATGACGTCCTGCATCGACTCGCCGCGCAGCTCGCTGGCCTTGCTTTCGCCCAGCACCCAGCGCACCGCATCCATGATGTTGGACTTGCCGCAGCCGTTGGGCCCGACGACGCCGACGCGCTGGCCGGGCAACTGGAAGGTGGTCGGATCCGCGAAGGACTTGAACCCGGAAAGCTTGATCGAATTAAGCCGCATGAACGGTGGTGCGCCTGGTGGGCACGTCGAGGAGCGGTTTCAGTCCGCGCGCCGGAAGAGGCTTCCGACGGTGGCTTTGAGTTGCGCTAACGTGTTGATTTATATGGGTTTTCTTCGTGCCTGCGGAAAGCCTGGGAGCACCCCTGCGGACACGGGAAATGGCCCGGGATGATACCATCGCGCCCCTCCCCTGCCGCCGGCCCGCACCGGTCGCGCACCCCCCAGAAACAGGCACTGCCGCCCCGGCAGGCCCCAAGGCAATCCATGGCCAAGAAAATGACCGCCGCTTCGCTCGCGAAGCCTTCCGCCAAGCCGGCCAAGCCCGCCCCGAAAGCCGCGCTGAAGGTCGGCGCGCGCGACCTGCCGCCCAACCCGCCGACCGCGCCCAGCAAGGAACTGCACGTGTTCGCCAACCCGTCGCAGGGCCGCGACTACGTGATCCAGTTCCAGATCCCCGAGTTCACCTGCAACTGCCCGCTGACCGGCCAGCCCGACTTCGCGCACTTCACGATCGACATGGTCTGCGACGAAGTGTGCATCGAACTGAAGAGCCTGAAGATGTACATGTGGAGCTACCGCAACGAGGGCGCGTTCCACGAGAAGGTCACCAACACCATCCTCGACGACATCGTCGCCGCGGCCCGCCCGCGCTTCGCGCGCATCACGGCCAAGTGGTACGTGCGCGGCGGCATCTACACCAACGTGGTGGTGGAACACCGCAAGAAGGGCTGGGCGCCCGCGCCGCGCGTGGACCTGCCGTCGATCGCGACGCCGGGCCAGGCCACCGGCCTGCTGTAGGCGCCCCATGCCCCGGCACCCCGCCGACCCGGTCGTCGTCCGCCAGTCGTACCAGAAGTTCGACGTCTTCGTGCGCCGGAGCGAGATCGACGGCCACGGCGTGTTCGCCGCCGAGATGATCCCGCCGCGCCTGAAGATCGGCGAGATCCGCGGCGAGGCGATCACCTGTGCCGAAGGGCGACGCCGCGCGGCGTCGCTGCAGCGGATCATGATCGTGGAGATCTCGCCGCGCACGGCGATCGACGCGTCGAAGTCCACCGACGCGATGCGCTTCACCAATCACTCGTGCCAGGCGAACGCCCGGCTGGCGATCGTCGCCGGGCGCATCGAGTTCTACGCGCTGCGCGCCATCGCGCCGGGCGAGGAGATCACCGTGAACTACGGCGAGACCCACCACGAGGGCAAGCTGCGCTGCCGCTGCGGCGCGCCCAATTGCATCGGCGCGCTGTGAGCTGAACTACAGCGGCAGCTTGGCGATCGCGCGCAGCTGCTTGGCGAGCTTCTTCTTGTCGATGCCGCCGCCCGCCTGGGCCAGCAGCAGCGTGTGCAGCTCGGGGATGGTGCCGGCGCGCGGGGCCGCGCGCATCAGGATCTCGGGCGCCATCTCGCCGAAGTGCGCGGACAGCACCTTGACCACGCGCCGCAGCGCCTCGGCCGGAATGCCGACGCCGTCGCCGGCCAGCGGCAGTTCCAGGTCCGGATGGCCCAGTTCGGCGGCGCCGTCGGGCAGCGCGCGATCGCGCACCGACATCGGCTGCGTGACCGGACCGCTGATGACGATGCCACCGCGTTCCATCACTGGCATCTCGTGGGCGAACGACATCGTCGGCAGCGGGGCGCTGGGCGAAGGCACGCGCCGGGACAGCGGCACCGGGGCGGGCTCGGCGGCGGCGCTGTCGGCCGCCGCGCTCAATGCCGCGGTGGCCGCGGCCGCGGCCGACACCACGGAGGCGCGGCGATCGCGCTCGGCCTGGCCGCGCGGGTCGGCGAAGCCCGGGTCGTTGGGTATCAGGTCCGAGGCCAGTTCGCTGTCGGGGCGGTCGCCCGGGCTCGCGACCGCGGGGCCGCCGAAGGCCCACGGGTCGTGCGAAGGCATGGCCAGCACGCTGTCGGGAATGGCGATCGTGAGCATCGGCACGCTCGCCGCGGCCGGGCCGCTGGGCGGCGTGCGGCCGGGCCGGCCGCCGACGGTGTCGGCCGCGGCCGGACGCAGCGAGGCCTCGCCCAGCATCGGCGCGATGGTGGCGGCGGTGGCCGCAGCGGCGGTCGAGTCGAGCGTGACGACGCGCGTGCCGTGCTCGGGCACGCGCAGCACGGTCGCGTCGCGCAAGGCGTCGCGGAACTCGGCCGCGCTGGAAAAGCGCTGGCTCGGGTCGCGTCGCAGCGCGCGCGCGACCACGGCGTCGAACACCGGCGGGCGTTGGGCCTCGGCGATGGTGCTGGGCAAGCGCAGCGTACCGCCCAGCGCGTCGGCGGCGGTGTCGGCGAGCTCGCCGCTGTAGGGCTCGCGCCCGACCAGCATGCGGTACAGGATCGCACCGGCGGCGTAGATGTCGACGCGGTGGTCGATCAGGCGGCCCGTCTGGTATTCGGGGGCCACGCCGGCCAGGGTGCCGGAACGGCCTTCGGCCCGGGCCACGCCGAAATCGGTCAGCTTGACCAGGCCGGCGCTGGTGATCAGCACGTTCGTGAGCTTGACGTCGCCGTGGCGCACGCCGGCCAGGTGGGCGCTCTCGAGCGCCTCCAGCAACTGGTCCATGACCTGCAGCAGCGCGGCCTGCGGCGGCAGCGGCGTGACGGACAGCCACTGCGCCAGGTTGAGGCCGGCGACGTGCTCCATCGCGATGTAGGCGCGGCCGTCGGCCTCGTCGATCTGGTGGATGTTGACGATGCCCGGATGGTTGACGCGCGAGATGGCCTGCGCCTGCTCGCCCAGTCGCCCCGCGAAGGCGCGCGCGGCGCGCGCATCGACCGGCAGGTTCAGGTGCAGCGACTTGACGGCGACCACGCGTTGCAGCGAGGGGTCGAACGCCTTGTAGACGACGCCGCTCACGCCTTCGCCGATGACTCCGGTGATCCGGTACTTGCCTATCTTTTCAGGCGCGTTCATCACGATCGTCACTTTGTCCTCTCCACTTTCGTCCGGACGCCGGGCCCGCGGCGCGATGCCGGGCGAGCTCGTCGTCGAGTCGGAAAAATTGCCGGAGGTTCCCCCCATCGGCGAGACGGCCCGTGTAGCCCGGGTTGGTTCCCCTCCGTAGAAACCCCTAGGGGTACACGGCGGGTGCATGTCTTGTTCGCCCCATTCTCTCACGTGATCCTTCGATGTTGCACTGCGGCACACCATTTGCCGAACCCTCCTGGTCATCGCTTCGACGCAGCGGCGCCACGGCTGAGCGCCTGGCGGCAACAGCATCGACAACTTGTTTCAACGCCGCAGCACCGGGAGCCGGTCCATGAACTTGTCCGCCCTGCAGGGTTCGCCCGCCGACGACGCCCGTTGCCACTGTCGCGCAGAGCGGCCGGTGCTGATGGTGCTGGCGGCGGCGCGCTGGGATTTCGACTGGCAGCGGCCGCAACAATTGCTGACCCGGCTTGCAAAGCATTACCGGGTGTTCTACATCGAGGCCCCGCGCACGACGCACCGCGACCCGTGGCTGGCCTGCACGCCGGTGGCGCCGGGCGTCGAGGTGCTGGTCGCCCACACCCGCTGCGAGGCGCCCGGCTTCGCCGACGCGCAGATCCCGACGATGGCCGCGCTCCTGGCGCGCTTGATGGGCGAGCGCGGCATCGTCGCGCCGCTGGCCTGGCTGGACACCCCCGCGCCGCGGCCGCTGCTGGAGGCGCTGGCCCCCTGCGCGGTGATCTTCGACTGCCAGGACGACCCGGCCGCCGCCGATTCCCGCCTGCGCCGCCACGCGGCCGCGCTGTTGCGCGAGGCCGACCTGGTGCTCGCCGCCGGACCGTCGCTGCTGGCGGCGCTGCGCGATCGCCGCGGCGATGCCCGGTGCATCGGCGCCGCCGTCGACGCGGCGCACTTCGCACCGCCCGCGCCCGGCGGCGACGCGATCGAGGCGGTGTCGGCGCGCGCGATCCACGCCGCGATCCCGCAGCCCCGACTGGGCTTCAGCGGCGTCATCGACGAGCGCATCGACCTGGACCTGCTGGCCCGCGTGGCCGAGCTGCGGCCGGACTGGCAGATCGTGATGGCCGGCCCGCTGCGCGGCGTCGCCGCCGAGGCCTTGCCGCGCCGCGCCAACCTGCTGTGGCTGGGCGCGCAGACCCACGCGATCCTGCCGCACCTGCAGGCGCACTGGGACGTGGGCCTGCTGCCGCTGCGCGTCGACGCCTGCGCCACGCGCGCGACGCCCATCGAGGCGCTGGCCTTGCTGGCCGGCGCCCGGCCGGTGGTCGCCACGCCGGTGGCCGACGTCGTGGCGCTGTACGGCCACGTCGTGCGGGTCGCCGACGGCGCCGCCGCGTTCGTCGACGCCTGCCGTGCGGCGATGTGCGAGCGCGGGCCGCTGCGCCGCCGGCGCGCGGCCGATGCGCTGATCGCCGCCCGGTCGCACGGCTGGGATCGCGCCGCCGAGCGCGTGCATCGCCTGCTGGCCGAAATCACGCCGGCGCCGGCAAGTCCCGCAGCCACGCTGCCGGTGCAACTGCTGGCGGGCCGCGGCGACGCGCCGGCCGCATGCCGGCCCGCCGCCCGCTGAACTCGCCCGGCACGCCTGGCGCGCTGGGCACGCCGGATGCTCCGCCCCAACCTTGGCCGCGCCGCGGCGCCGCCCCCACCCCCAGAGGAGTCCTCCCATGAACCGCTCGATCACGCTGTCCCTGACCCTCGCGGTCGCCCTCGCCTCGCAGGTCGCCCTTGGCGGCTGCACGAAGAAGGAAGACGTCGCCACGCCGCCGGTCGACAGCACGGCCAGTGCGCCGACGGACGGCATGGGCGCCGCCAGCGCCGCGGATGCCGCCAGCGCGGCGGCGTCCGCGGCCAGCGACGCCGCGATGGCCGCGAGCCGCTGACCCGCCTCGCCGTCCGGCCGCGAGCGGCCGGACGGCGGCAGGGTTTGCGGCAAACGGGTCCGGTGCGACCGAGCAGCGCGGCCTGCTGGCCGGCGCTCAGAACGACTTCGTCAGGCTCGCATACGCGCTGCGCCGGGGCCCGAACTGCGGCGCCCCGACACCGATGCCGGTGCCGTCGCGCAGTTCGTAGACCCGGTCGAACACGTTGAGCAGCGACAAGCGGCCTTCCAGCTTGCCCAGCCCGCCGCCGAAGTCGAACGACTGCGTCAGCGACGCGTTGACCTGCGTGTAGGCCGGCAGGTGCTGGCTGTTGGCGAAGCCGCTGCGCAGGCCGCTGCCGAACAGGGCGTCCGCGCCCAGCGTGGTGCGCAGGGCGAGGCGGTACGACACGCCCGCCGAGGCGGTCACCGCCTGGTCGTGGTCCAGGTGGACCCAGTGCGAGGCGATGTAGCCGATCTCCTGCGGATCGAAGTTGAACTGTCCGGTGACGATGTCCCGGCCCTCGGCCTTCGAGAAGGCCACGTTGGCGTAGGCGGCGAACGCCTCGCGCTTCCAGTTGGCCGTGAGCTCCAGCCCGCGCACCCGTCCGCGGGCATAGTTGAAGGCCGAGTAGATGAGCGCGTTGCCGAACTGGCCCTCGTCCTGCAGGTTGGCAACCTCGCGGTCGTAGGCGTCCACGCCCAGCGACAGCGCCGGCGTCGCCGCCCAGGCCAGGCCGGCGTCGAAGTAGTCGGAACGCTCGGACTTCACCGCCGTGTCCGCGTCCGAGGGGAGCGCGTTGGTGGTGCCGGCGAACTTCGCCACCGAGGTGGTGTCGATCTTCTCCGTCGGCGGCGGGGTGAAGTAGCGCGCGAAGCCGGCATGCAGCCGCAGGGTGGGCGCGGCATCGAGCACCACGCCCAGGCGCGGGCTCAGCTGGCTTTCCCCGACCACCGTGTCGGCGCGGTCGTAGCGTGCACCGTAGTTGACCGTCAGGCGCTTGACCGGCTGCCATTCGTCCTGGACGTAGAGGCCCCACAGGCGACCCGACAGGCGCGTGTCGTCCGCGATGGAGATCGGCGTCGAGCTCGTCTGGTTGCCGTCGGCGTCGGCGGGGAACACCTGCGACAGGTTGTCCACGTCGAAGCGCTCGTGCTGGAAGAACAGGCCGCCGCGCAGCGTGTGCGCGTTGCCGACCGCCACGCTCGCGTCCAGTTGCAAGCCGTCCGCGGTGTTGCGGCGCATGACGTCGGCGGCGATGCCGTCGAAGACGAGATCGCCGACCGGATCGGGCCGGTAGTGCACGTCGGTCGTGCGATGGAAGGCCGACAGCTGGTAGTCGGCCGCGTCGCCCGCATGCCCCTGGTACGACAGCACCTCGAAGCGGTTGCGCTCGCGCTGGCGCGCATCCAGCGTCGCGGAGTCCACGGCGGGATTGCCCTGCAGCGAATACTGCGGGGACTGGCCGGGTACGTCGGGAATCTCGAAGTGGTTGTCCGAGACGCCGAACATGAAGTTCAGGCGGCTCGCGCCGTCGAGCAGGGTCGACACGGTGCCGAAGCCCCCGGCCTGCCGTGTCTGGTCGTGCAGCGCGGCGCGCGCGGGCGTGGGGTTCTCGATGCCCATGGCGTCGCGCAGCAGTTGTCCGCTGAGGTACCAGCTGACCGGACCCTGCGTGCCGGCGATTTCCGCGCTTTCCTCGTGATGGGCGTTGCTGCCCCCAACGTAGCTGACGCTGCCGCCGTTGCCTTCGGCCCGCGCCTTGGTCCGGATGTCGATGACTGCCGCGGTGCGGTACCCGTACTGCGCCGGCAGCGCGCCGGTGAGCACGTCGATGTCGTCGGCGAACCGCGTCTGCAGCGACTGCCCGAAGCCGCTGATCGCCTCGGGGATCACGACGCCGTCGATGCGGTACTGGACGTTGGCATGGTCGCCGCGCACATGCAGCTGGCCATAGGAATCCTGGACGACGCCCGGCGCCTGCAGGACCACCTGGTTCAGCGGCGTGGCCTCGCCCTGCGGCAGCGCGGCGATGTCGGCGCTGCCGAACTTGTAGACGTCGCTGCCGGTGTCGGGCGACAGGCCGTTGCGCGCGGCGTCCAGCCGCTGGCGCACGGCGTCGACGACGACCGTCTGCACGGGCAGGGCCGCGGCCGCGACGGCCGTCCGGGCCAGCGGTGGGGTGGCCGTCGCGGCAGGCGCCGATGCCGCGGCGGCGGGCGCGGGCGCGTCGTCCGCGAACACCGGGAGACAGACGGACAGGGGGGCGGAAAGAACGAGCGCGTGCGCCACGTTCCGGTGCTTGGAACCGAACATGTTGGAGATCCTCTGGATTCGAATGCAGGTGACCACACGCCGGCGGCCACGCCGAAGGCGGGCCCGGCGCGCGGGTCAGCGGACTGGAGCGGGAATCAGAGGAACGGTGGCGGTCCGCGGCTGCGGGCGACCGGCGCATCGGCGGCGATGAACGCCGGTGCCGCGTTGGCGGGCACCTCGAAGCCGAAGCTCAGCAGCGCGGGTGGCAGCACCTGGGCGGTGGCCACGCCGGCCAGGTGCGCGAAGGCGAGGCAGGCTTCGCACTGCAGGTCGCCGACCGCATGGCCCGCCGCGCCCCGGTCGCCGGCCGCGGCGGCCGCCGCGTCGGCCAGGTGACCCAGCTCGTGCGTGAGCGCGCCCTGCTGCGACAGCAGGAAGACGAGCGGCAGGACGAGGGTGAGCAGCAGCTTGCGCATGGACCCTGCGATTGTCGACGCCCAGCCTGAGCTGCGGCTTTCGGCAGCGCCGCCGCGTCTGCGTCTTGCAAAGCTGGACGGGCGCGCACGAACGACGCGCACCATCGGAGACAATCCCTCACAGGCGCGCTGCGCCGCCTTCCACGCCCCCGACACACCCATGCGAATCCGTCTCGTCCCCTTCGTGCAGGCCCTGCTGGCCGCTGTCCTGCCCTTGCTGGCGCAGGCGCAGGAGCCCCCCGTGCGGCCCGTGGCGCAGCTGGGCATCGACGTGCTGCCGTACTACCAGGCCGGCACCACGTTCGGCGCCGCCCCCAAGGTGGCGGTCGATCCGGCCTACGACGCCCTGCTGTCGTCGACCCGGCTCGCGGACATCCGGCGGGCGGGCGACGGGATCGCGGCGAAGCCGGAGCGGGTCAAGCCGGAAACGCTGATCGTGCTGGCGATGCGCCTGTACGACCTGGGCCAGCGCGACGACGCGGTGTTCTGGTACTACGCCGGCCGCGACCGGTTCCTGACGATGGAGTCGGTGCTCGACATGCGCTCGCTGCGCCTGCTGAAGTCCGCCGAGGTCGCCGACGCATTCCTGCGCGCCGCCGGCCCGGCCATGGACGGCTACGCCTGGTGCAGCATCGCCCACCAGGCCGAGCGCGAGGACCGCGCGATCGCGTGGGTGGCCGCGCATCCGTACCAGCCGATAGGCGACACCGACCTGCCCGCGTTTGCCGACGACCGCAACGCGGCGCTCGTCGCCGCGGTCGTCCACCTGCGCGAGGCGGCGGCCAAGAAGAAGGCGCTGCTCGACGACCCGGCCACGGTGGCCCGCATCGAGGCCGCCCGCGCGAAGTGGCATGCGCACGAGCGCTTCTGCTGGTGAGGCGGCCGCGCGTGCGATGAGCGACGGCCCCCGCTTCCAGGTCACGCTGCTGCCGCTCGGGCTGCGATTCGCGGCCCGCGCGGACGAAACGCTCCTCAAGGCCGGCCTGCGGGCGCTGGCGCCGGTGCGCAGCTCGTGCCGCAACGGGACGTGCCGCACCTGCCTGTGCCGCCTGGACAGCGGCACGATCGCCTACGAGATCGAGTGGCCGGGACTCACGCGCGAGGAGCAGGCCGAAGGCCTGGTGCTGCCGTGCGTGGCGCGCCCGCTGTCGGACGTGGTGCTGCGCTACGAGGGCTGACGCTCAGATCGGCCGCGCGAACAGGCCGATCGTCAGGACCACGCCGAGGCCGACGATGGCCAGCCGCAGTGCGCGTTCATTGACGCGGTGCAGGGCCCAGTTGCCGGCCAGCCCGCCGACGATGGCGCCGCCGCCGAGCACCCCGGCCTGCATCCAGTGCACCTGCGGCGACAAGGCGAACAGCGCCACGGCGGCCGCGTTCATCACGCCGGCGAGCGCGTTCTTGGTCGCGCCGGCGTTGCGGGTCGCCAGGCCGGCCAGCGTCAGCGCCGCCAGCATCAGGAAGCCGATGCCGCCGCCGAAATAGCCGCCGTACACGGCGATCAGGAACTGCGCGACGGCCGCCGCGCGCGGGCCGATGTGGGCGCCGCCGTCCAGCGGCTTGCGGCGGAAGCTGCCCCACGCGAACACGCCGGTGGCGAACAGCACCAGCCAGGGCACCAGGCGCGCGAACACGGTGGGCGGCGTGTTCAGCAGCAGCAGCCCGCCGACGGCGCCGCCGGCCAGGCTGAGCAGGAACAGCGCCCGGAACGACAGCCCGCCGACGCCCGAGACGAGGCGACGGCCGGCCAGCCCGGAGGTGACCTGGCCGGGAAACAGCGCCACGGTGGACGTGATGTTGGCCGCCAGCGGCGACATGCCCGACAGGATCAGCGCCGGCAGCGTGATGAACGATCCGCCGCCGGCCAGCGTGTTCTGCAGGCCGGCCCACAGGCCGGCGCCAAGGACGAGGAGAAGCAGCATGGCGCCAGGGTAACCGCGAACCGGCTAGAGTCGGTCGACCCCTTCCGGATGGAGCCGACAAGCAATGACGCTGCAACGACGCAAGCTGGGCCGCCAGGGCCTGGAAGTCTCGGCCATCGGCCTGGGCTGCATGGGCATGAGCCAGTCCTACGGCCCCGCCGACGAGACCGAATCGATCGCGACGCTGCACCGCGCGATCGAGCTCGGCTGCAACTTCCTCGACACCGCCGAGGTCTACGGCCCGCTGACCAACGAGGCCCTGCTCGGCAAGGCCCTCCAGGGCCGCCGCCACGAGGTGACGATCGCCACCAAGTTCGCCTGGCGCTTCCGCGACGGCAAGCAACTGCCGGGCGAGCGCGCGAGCAGCCCGGAGCGCATCCGCGAGGCCGTCGAGGGCTCCTTGCGGCGGCTGGGCACCGACCACATCGACCTGCTCTACCAGCACCGCATCGACCCGGCCGTGCCGATCGAGGAGATCGCGGCCACCGTGGGCGAGCTGGTGCGCGAGGGCAAGGTGCGCTGGTTCGGGCTGTCGGAGGCCGGCGTCGCCAACATCCGCCGGGCCCACGCGGTGCATCCGCTGACCGCGGTGCAGAGCGAATACTCGCTGTGGGAGCGCAACCTCGAGGCCGACGTCCTGCCCGTGCTGCGCGAACTGGGCATCGGGCTGGTGCCGTTCAGCCCGCTGGGCCGCGGCTTCCTCACGGGCGCGGTGCGGCGCGCCGAGGACCTGCCGGCGGACGACTTCCGCCACGACGATCCGCGCTACCAGGGCGCCAACTTCGACGCCAACGTGGCCGCGGCGGCCCAGGTGCGCGCGATCGCCGCGTCCATCGGCGCGACCGCCGGCCAGGTCGCCCTCGCCTGGGTGCTGGCCCAGGGCGAGGACATCGTGCCGATTCCCGGCACCAAGCGGCGCAGGTACCTCGAGGAGAACGTGGCCGCGGCCTCGATCGCGCTGGGCCCGGACGTCCTGGCGGCGCTCGGCGCGGCGCTGGCGCCCGACAAGGTGCACGGCCAGCGCTATTCGGCCGAGCGCATGGCCATGGTCGATCGCTGAGACGAGGACCTAGAGCGCGAAGCGCCAGGTCAGCCCCGCCATCCACTGCCGCACGACGGGCCGCGCATCGACGCTGCGCTGCCAGCCGACGTCCAGGTCCAGCCCCGGACGCGCGGTCCAGATCGCACCGGCCAGCACCGAGCCCGGCCAGGCGTGGCGCGACCGGTCCGCATCCTGGTCCAGCTCGCCATCGACGGTCAGGATCCAGCGCTCGTCGAGTGCGCGCATCAGCGCCGCCGACACGTGCCCGGCGGTCCTGCGCACGCCGGGGGCGCGCGGCACGCGCGCGAGCCCCACGTTGGCATGCACGGTGGTGGGCGCGTCGTCCCAGGTGGCCACCAGCAGCGCGTGCTCGGCGGCCTGGCCGCGCGGCAGGCCCAGGCCGTGCCGGCTGGTGGGCAGTTGCACGCCGGCGCGCACGCCCAGCGACAGCGGGTCGCTGCCCCAGAAGCGCCACTTGGCGTCGACATTGGTGTCGCCCGAGCCCGCGACGGCGGCCTGCCCGGCCAGCTGCTGCCAGGCGAACGACGGTTGCACGATCGCGTCGACGGTGGCGGCCAGGCCCACCGACACCTGGGGCTGGTACGTCGCCAGCGTCGCGCCGCCGGAGCGGGCGCGCGCCAGGCCGTTCTCGATCTCGACGTTGGCGGCGCCCTGGGTGCCGGTGTCCTCGGTCTGGAGCGGGTGGGCGGCGCGCGCGGCCGACGCGGCGAACGCCAGCGCGGCGACGGGGATCAGCGAGGCGACACGAACGGGCAAGAGACGGCTTTCGTCGAGGAGGCGCCGCGCAGTCTGCCGCGCGCCGGTGACAGCGGCGTGTCCGTTGTCACAGGCGCGCCACGCGCCGTCGCGACACTGTCATGCATGAACAGTCCTGCCCGACGCTGGCTGGCGCTGGCGCTGGCCCTCGCGCTCGCCGCGCACGCCCAGGCGGCCGAGCCGCTGCACGGTGCCGGCGCCACCTTTCCCGCCCCCGTCTACGAAGCCTGGGCGGACGCGTTCGCGCGCCGCACCGGCACGGCGGTGCGCTACGACCCGGTCGGCTCGGGGCTGGGCATCGAGCTGGCCACGCAGGGACGGGTCGACTTCGGCGCCACCGATGCGCCGCTGCCCGCCGACCGCCTGGCCGCGGCCGGGTTGCGCCAGTTCCCGGCGCTGATCGGCGCCGTGGTGCCGGTCGTCAACATCGCCGGCGTCGCGCCGGGCCGGCTGGTGCTGGACGCCGCGGTGCTGAGCGCGATCTACCGCGGCCGCATCGTCAACTGGCGCGACCCGGCCATCGCGGCGCTCAACCCCGGGCTCGCGCTGCCCGATGCCCGGATCACGGTCGTCCACCGCGCGGACGCGTCGGGCTCGACGTGGCTGTGGAGCCGCTGGCTGGCGCAGTCCGACGCCGCCTGGCACGACGAGATGGGCAGCGGCACCACGCTGGCCTGGCGCGTCGGCGCCGAAGGCCTGGGCAACGAGGGCGTGGCCTCGCTGGTGCAGCGCACGCGCGCCGCGATCGGCTACGTGGCCTTCGCCTACGCGCGCGAGCACCACCTGAGCGACGTGGCGCTGCCGTCGCACGACGGCCCGGTGGTGCGCGCGGGCCGCCCCGCGTTCGCGGCGGCCGTCGCCGCGGCGACGTGGCGCGGCCTGGACGACCTCGACGCCGGCCTCACCAACGAGCCGGGCGCGGGCAGCTGGCCCATCGTCGGCGCCAGCTACGTGCTGGTGCCCGCCGGGCACGACAACCGGCGGATCGAGGCGTTCTTCGACTGGGCGCTGGTCGACGGCGCCGCGATCGCCGACGACCTCGGCTACGTCGCGCTGCCGCCCGCGGCGGTGGCGCTGGTACGAAGCGAGTGGCTCAGGCCGTAGCCTGGCGGGCGAGGCGGAGCTCCTCGATCATGCGGTCGCGCATGACGAACTTCTGGGCCTTGCCGGTGACGGTCATCGGCAGCTCGTCGACGAAGCGCACGTAGCGCGGCACCTTGTAGTGGGCGATCTGGTCGCGGCAGAAGTCCTTGATCTCGTCCTCGGTGCAGCCCTGGCCCGGCTTGAGGACCACCCAGGCGCAGACCTCCTCGCCGTACTTGGGGTCGGGCACGCCGAACACCTGCACCGACTGCACCTTCGGATGGCGGAACAGGAACTCCTCGATCTCGCGCGGGTAGACGTTCTCGCCGCCGCGGATCAGCATGTCCTTGACGCGGCCGACGATGTTGCAGTAGCCCTCGGCGTCGATCGTGGCCAGGTCGCCGGTGTGCATCCAGCCGTCGACCACCACCTGCCGCGTGCGTTCCGCGTCGCCCCAGTAGCCCAGCATCACCGAGTAGCCGCGCGTGCACAGCTCGCCCTTCTCGCCCACCGGCACGACGGCGCCGAGCGCGTCCACCACCTTGCATTCGAGGTGCGGCTGCACGCGGCCCACGGTGGTGGTGCGGCGATCGAGGGGATCGCCGGTGGAGCTCTGGAACGACACCGGGCTGGTCTCGGTCATGCCGTAGGCGATGGTGACCTCGCGCATGTGCATGCGCGAGACCACCTGCTTCATCGTCTCGATGGGACACGGCGACCCGGCCATGATGCCGGTGCGCAGCGACGACAGGTCGAACTCCTCGAAGCGCGGGTGCGCCAGCTCGGCGATGAACATCGTGGGCACGCCGTGCAGCGCGGTACAGCGCTCCTCGGCGACCGCGCCCAGCGTGGCCACCGGGTCGAAGGCCTCGCCGGGGAACACCATCGCCGCGCCCGTGGACACCGAGGCCAGCACGGCCAGCACCATGCCGAAGCAGTGGTACAGCGGCACCGGGATGCACAGCGAGTCCTTCTCCGAGAAATCCATCGCCATCGCGATGAAGCGGCCGTTGTTGACCACGTTGCGGTGCGTCAGCGTGGCGCCCTTCGGGTTGCCGGTGGTGCCGCTGGTGAACTGGATGTTGATCGCCTCGCCGCTGAGGCAGTCGGCGAACGCCAGCGGCTCGGCACGCCCGCGCTCGAGCACCTCGGCGTAGTTGAGCATGCCCGGCGTGCGCTCGTCGCCCATGCGCACGACGAACTCGAGCGCGGGCAGCCCGGGCCGCACCTTCTGCAGCATCTCCAGGTACATGGAGGTCTTGAGCCGCTCGGCCGACACCACGGCGCGGCAGCCCGACACCTGCAGGGCATAGGTGAGCTCGGACAGCCGGTAGGCCGGATTGATGTTGACCAGCACCAGGCCCATGCGCGCCGTGGCGAACTGCGTCACCAGCCATTCCACGCGATTGGGCGACCAGATGCCCACGCGGTCACCCTTGGCCAGCCCCAGCGCGGCCAGGCCGGCGCCGAAGGCGTCGACCTCGGCCAGGAACTCGTTCCAGTTCCAGCGGATGCCCTGCTCGCGGAACACCACGGCCAGCCGCTGCGGGTAGCACCTGGCCGTGTCGGCGAGCAGGCCGTAGATGGTCGCGTCGGACAGCGGGATGTCGGTCCATCCCGCCACGTGCGACAGGCCATCGATCGGAAGCTGGGGCGTCCCGGCGGTCGTTGCTGCGTTCATCGCTGTCTCCATGTCGTTGCCGTGCACCGTCGGGCTGCGGGGCCCGGCCTTCGAAACGAGGATAGACCAGCTTCGTGAACGAGAACTTACGCGATGGCGCGCGTGTGCAAAGGCCGCACGGCCGTCATGCGGGCAGCATGAACAGCCGGCGGCTGTTGGCGCTGGCCTGGGCGGCGAGCGCGACGACGTCCAGGCCCTTGAGCTCGGCCACCGCGCGGGCGACGAACGGCAGCAGCGCCGGCTCGTTGTAGGGCCGCGTCTTGCCGGCGTTCTTCGGCCGCAGGTAGGGCGCGTCGGTTTCCAGGTGCAGGCGGTCGAGCGGGATGACGCGCAGCGCGTCGCGCAAGGCCGCGCCGCGCGCCGCGTCGGTCACCCAGCCGGTGATGCCGATGTCGAAGCCGAGCGCGAGCAAGGCCTCGGCCTGCGCGGCGCCGTCGGTGAAGCAGTGGACGACGCCGTGCGCGCCCGCGGCCGCGGCGTCGCGCAGCATCGCGCAGAAGTCGTCGAAGGCGTCGCGGCAGTGCAGGAACAGCGGCTTGTCCAGCCGCGCGCCCGCCTCGATCTGGGCCTCGAACGCGCGGCGCTGGTCGGCCATCGGCGAGAACATGCGGTTGTAGTCGAGCCCGCATTCGCCGACCGCCACCACGTGCGCATCCGCCCACAGCGGCGCGAATTGCGCCGCGGACGCCGCCGTCCAGTGCCTGGCGTCGTGCGGGTGCACCCCCGCGGTCGCCCACACCCGCTCGTGCGTGCGCGCGAACGCCAGCGCCCGCTCGCTGGCCCGCAGCGAGGTGCCGGTGGCCAGGACGTGCGTGACGCCGGCCGCGGCAGCGCGCGCCAGCAGCTCGCCGTCCAGGCCCTCGAGCTGCGACGAATGGAAGTTGACGCCGATGTCGATCAGGTTCATCGCCCGATTGTCCCAGCGCCGCTGCGTCGGCGGGCCGCCGCGCTCAGACGCCGAGGATCGAGACCGACTTGGTCACCAGGTAGGCCTCCAGCGCCTCCGGGCCGCCTTCGGAGCCGTAGCCCGAATCCTTGACGCCGCCGAACGGCATCTCGGCGCTGGGCGTGGCCGGCTGGTTGATCCACAGCATGCCCAGCTCGAGGCGCTGGCCCAGCACGTGGGCCGTCTTGATCGACTTCGTGAACGCGTAGCCGGCCAGGCCGAACGGCAGCCGGTTGGCCTCGGCGATCGCCTCGTCCAGCGTGTCGAACGCGCGGATCGCCGCCACCGGGCCGAACGGCTCGTTGTTGAACACGTCGGCGTCCAGCGGCACGTCGGTGAGCACGGTCGGCGCGAAGAAGTTGCCGGCGCCGCCCACGCGCTCGCCGCCGGTGGCGATGCGGGCGCCCTTGGCGCGCGCGTCCTCCATCAGGCGCGTCATCGCGGTGATGCGGCGGCCGTTGGCCAGCGGGCCCAGGTTGGTGCCCGCCTCCAGGCCGTTGCCCAGCTTCAGGCCCTGCGCGTGCTTGACCAGCGCGGCGGCGAACTCGTCGCGCAGGCTGCTGTGGACCAGGAAGCGCGTCGGCGAGATGCACACCTGGCCGGCGTTGCGGAACTTCGCGGCGCCGGCCGCCCTCACGGCCAGCGCGACGTCGGCGTCCTCGGCCACGATCACCGGCGCATGGCCGCCAAGCTCCATCGTCACCCGCTTCATGTGCGCGCCGGCGAGCGCCGCCAGCTGCTTGCCCACCGGCGTCGAGCCGGTGAACGTGACCTTGCGGATGACGGGGCTGGCGATCAGGTAGCTCGAGATCTCGGCCGGGTCGCCGAACACCAGCCCCACCGTGCCGGCCGGCACGCCGGCGTCGACGAAGGCCTGCAGCAGCGCGGCCGGCGCGGCCGGCGTCTCCTCGGGCGCCTTGACCAGGAACGAGCAGCCGGTGGCCAGCGCCGCGCCCAGCTTGCGCACGATCTGGTTGATGGGGAAGTTCCACGGCGTGAACGCGGCGACCGGGCCCACCGGCTCCTTCAGCACGAGCTGCTGGGCCGCCAGGTTGCGCGACGGCACGATGCGGCCGTAGACGCGCCGGCCTTCGTCGGCGAACCACTCGATGATGTCGGCGCCGGCCAGCACCTCGACGCGCGCCTCGGCCAGCGGCTTGCCCTGCTCCTGCGTGAGCAGGCGCGCGATCGCGTCCGCGCGCTCGCGCACCAGGCCGGCGGCCTTGCGCATCGTCGTGGCACGCTCGTTGGCGGGAATGTTGCGCCAGGCCTCGAAGCCGCTGTGCGCGGCGGCGAGCGCGGCGTCGAGGTCGGCGATCGTCGCGTGCGCGACATGGCCGATGGTCTGGCCGGTGGCCGGGTTGACGACGGCGATCTTGCGGCCGCCGGTCGCGTCGCGCCAGGTGCCGGCGATCAGCAGGCGGGTGTCGGGATAGGAGGCGGTGGTGTCGGTCATGGACGAGTTCCGGTTCGTTCGATGCCCGAAGGTTACCTCCCCTTTGAAGTCCCTGCCGCGCCGGGCCCGTTCGGCCCCGCCGCTCAGCGGGGCGGCCGGCCCGGGCCCAGGGTGCCGTCCGCCCGCGCCGCCAGGTAGGCGTACAGGTCGAGGACGTGGGTGCTCACGGCCGGCTCGTCCTGCCAGGCGGGCATCGCGAACGCGGTCTCCCGGCGCTGCAGGATGTCGTCCGCCAGCGCGGTGCGAGCGGCCTCGTCGCGCCGCGCATCGGCGGGCGCGGCACTCCAGTCGTAGCGCTGCAGCACCAGGTTGACGAAGCGGCGCGACCCCATCTCGCGCATGCGATCGAGCAGGTCCGGCGCCTTGGCCGAGCCGGCCGCGTCCGCGCCGTGGCAGCCCGCGCAGCGATCCTGGTAGATGCGCCAACCCAGGTAGGCCGAGCCGGGCGGCTGCGCTGCACGCGCGAGTTCGCGCGCGGGTTCGGTGTTGCGCACGGACACCGCGCAGCCGGCCAGGATCGCCAGGGCCGCGATCGCCGGCACCGCGCGTCGGCGCGCCTTCCCGCTGGGGCTTGTCGTCATCGCCATGTCCTCGGTGCGCGGGCAAGGCGCCCGCCATGCCATTCTGGGCGCCGGGGGCGCCCGGACGTTGCGATGGATCAGCCGGGCGGTGCGGTCGTGGCGCTGTAGGAATTGTTACCGGGCCGCAGGAATCCGCGCCGAAGAGCTTCGGAACGTGCCGACGTCCAACTTGCGCCGCCGCCGATTGAGCGCTGGCGCGCACCCGGCCAAGCTTGAGGCCGGCAGTCGAACCGGCTGCAGGCCCCGCATCGGAGTTCCCCATGAATCCGCCCGTCACCTCGCCCTCCGCCCACTTCGCCTACGGTCAATGGGCGACGACGTGTCGCAGCGGCATCGGCACCGGCGCCGACCGCGGCTGCCTGGCCGACCTGATCGCGCTGCTGGGCGTCGCACCCAACGACGCGCGCAACGTCGGCGTGCCGATCGCGCTGCGCCAGGTGCGCGAGGGCACGACGCTGCTGCTCGAGGGTGCGGCGGCGAACAGCCTCTACATCGTGCGGTCGGGCAGCCTGAAGTCGGTCAAGACGCTGGAGGACGGCTACGAGCAGGTGCTCGCCCTGGCCCAGATCGGCGAGCTGCTGGGCGCGGAGGCGCTGCACGGCGGCGCCCAGCCGGCGAGCGTCGTCGCGCTGGAGAACGCCACGGTCTACGTGCTGCCGGTGCAGGACCTGCCGGCACTGCGCCTGCAGGACTCGCAGCTCGATCTCGCGCTGCAGCTGGCGCTGAGCCGGCAACTGGTGCGGGCCGCCGAGACCACCGCCATGGCGGCCGCCGTCGCCTCCGAGGTGCGGCTGGCGCGCTTCCTGGTCTGGTTGTCGGGCCGGATGGCCGAGACCGGCCATTCGCCGACCCGGCTGCGGCTGCGCATGGGCCGGCGCGACATCGCCAGCCTGCTGTGCGTGGCCCACGAGACGGTCAGCCGGGCGTTCAGCACGCTGTCGGACCAGGGCTACCTGCAGGTGGACCGGCGCGAGGTGCAGCTGCTCGACCTCGAGCGCCTGCGCGCCTTCTCGCGCTTCACGCGGGGCTTGCCGCGCGACCCCGCGGTCGTCCCGGCGAGCCCGGCGGCGCGCCAGCGCTCGGACTGGTTCGCCAGCCTGTCCGCGCCCGTGCCCCTGCCCGCGTGAAGCGGGGTGCGCAGCCGGGCCGGCAGCGCGAAGCCGCGCGGGCTTGATGTCGATCAAGCCGGGGGCGCCGCGCCGGGGCGATCCTGGGCGGATGCCCATCGCGGCGCAGCGCGGCGTCGCGCCGCACGAACCGAAGGAGGACAGACGCGTGCCCGATTCCCCTGCGAGCGTACGATCGCGACCCGACGACAGCGACACGCCCCGTCCGGAAGCGCCCGTGGCAGCGCCGCCGGTCCGCGTCGCGACCCTGGGCATTCTCCTGGTCGACGACCACGCCATCGTGCGCGAGGGACTCAAGCGCATGCTGGAGGTCACCGCGAGCGACTGGCAGGTCTTCGAGGCCGGCGACGGCTTCGGCGCGCTGGAGCGCCTGCGCGCCGGGGGCATCGACATCGCGATCGTCGACGTCTCCATGCCCGGCATGGGCGGACTCGAATTCCTGCGTCGCGCCCGGCTGGAGTTCCCTGCCCTGCGCGTGCTGATGCTGAGCATGCACGCGGAGGAGCAGTACGCGATGCGGGCCTTCAAGGCGGGCGCCAAGGGCTACGTCACCAAGGATTGCGCCCCGCGCGAACTGGTCGCGGCTGTTCGCAAGGTCGCCTCCGGCGGCGCCTACGTGAGCACGGGCCTGGCCGAGCAGATGGTGCAGTCGCTCAGCGGCGGACTGGACGCGCCGCGGCACTCGGCGCTGTCGGACCGCGAGCTCGACATCCTGCGCCGGCTCGCCGCCGGCCGTCGTCCCACCGACATCGCCAACGACCTGCACCTGTCGATCAAGACCGTCAGCACCTACAAGCGGCGCATCCTCGAGCGGTTGCAGCTGCCCAGCACCGCGGCGCTGATCCGCTACGCGATGGAACACGGCATGGTCGACGACTCGGCGTCGACCTGAGACCCCGCCGGCACGCGGGGCACGCCCGTCAGTCGTCGGCGCCGACCGGCCCGTCCAGCGGATAGCCCACCGTCTGCGACAGCAGCACGTGCTCGTTGTGCGCGAGACCCAGCGCCTGCGCGACCGCGTCGCGGTCGATCCACGCGCGCAGCACGCAGCCCAGCCCGTTGGCCGCGCAGAACAGGTACACGTTCTGCGCCATCGCCCCCGCGGACGCGTAGGCATAGGGCGTGCGCTGCAGCACCGAGACCGGCGACAGCGGACGCTCCTGGTGCACGTAGACCAGGTCCAGCGGGGCGTCGTCCACGAAGTCCTGGTAGCCCGTCACCCGGCGCACGTCGGTGCCGGCGACCAGTTGCAGGACGTGCTCGCGGGCGTCGTAGCGATAGGCGCCCCGGGCCAGTGCGGCGTAGACGATCACGTCCTGGGCATCGAGCGCCGAGGGTGCGGTGCGACCGGCGCCGCCGCGGTTCATGCCGTCGGCGGCCCACAGCAGGTCGGACAGGGTCTGCGTGGGCAGCGCGGTGCGCGCGAAGCGCCGCTCGGAGCGCCGCGTCGACAGCGCCGCCGCCAGCGCCATGCCGCCCTCGCGCGACGGCGGCGGCAGCAGGATCTGGCGCGGCGCGTCGCCGAGCGGCGGGGTCGGCCGCGGCGCGCCCATCTTGCCCAGGACGAATTTGGTCAGCGTGTTCATGGCAATCACCTCACGGCAGGTCGATGGACGGACGGCCACCGATGGTGCGCCGCAGCAGGCGCGCGCACTTGAGCGGCATCAAGCCGGCCGCGGGTGCGACCCGCGCCGTTCAGGCGCTGGTCACCGGGCGCGGCGCGAAGGTCGCGCTCCACTGCGCCATCCAGGCATCGAGCGACTGGCGGGCCTGGCTCATCGCCTCCAGCGGGTCGAAGGCGGGCGCCATCGGGGCGGCGCCTTCCGAAGTCGCCGCCGGCCGGAACTGGGCGCGGAGCTGGTCCGCCCGTTCGCGCATCGCCGCCAGCAGGTCGCCGTGCAGCGCGACGGTCGCCCGGATCCAGTGATCCTGGCCGTCGCGGACGGCGGCGACGATGGCCTCGCCGAGGCGCTCGCCGGTGGCCGCGACGCCTTCCCAGCCGGGCGTGCCCTGGCCGGCCGACGTCGCCTCGGCCATGGCGGACGAGCAGCCGATGAGCACCTCGAGCTGGGCGCGCTCGGCCTCCTGGACCCATTCGACGATCCGGCCCAGCACCTTGATGTTGTCGGCGAGCACGTTCGACAGGTCGGGCATGGCGGACGCGCCGGGCTGCTTCGAGCTCGACACCTCGTGCGCGTCTTCGGGCACGTCGTGCGGGACGTTCTTGCGGGCCATGGTGTTCTCCATTGAGGTGGGAAGACCCAATCTACGAGCCCCCGCAGCCGCCGGATTGAGCATGCGCAAGCGGCGGTGACGCGGGCGCGCCGGATGGTCGTCGACCTTCGTTGACGGGCCTCAATCCGTTCGCCGGCGCACGTCCCAAGATGGCGCTTCCGACCACTCCTGAAAGCCCCTCATGAAGACCGACGCCACCTTGCAGCAGGATGTCGAGGCCGAGCTCGCCTGGGATCCGGCCATCGTCTCGCCGCACATCGGCGTCTCGGCGCGCGACGGCGTCGTGATGCTGCAGGGCACCGTCGCCAGCCTGGGCGAGAAAGCGGCCGCCGAGCGGGCGGCCCAGCGCGTCAGCGGCGTGCGCGCGCTGGCGGTGGAGCTGACCGTGGCCCTGCCCGCCGAAGCCCGGCGCGCGGACGCCGCCATCGCCAGCGCCGCCCGCCAGGCGCTCGACTGGTGCAGCCTGGTGCCGCTCGAGCAGGTGCAGGCGACCGTCGAGCGCGGCCACATCACCCTCAACGGCGAGGTCGACTGGGACTACCAGCGCACGGCCGCGGCGCGCGCGGTGCGCGACCTGAAGGGGGTGGTCTCGGTCATCAACCACATCCGCCTCGCCTCGCCGGTGGACGCGCAGGCGGTCACGCGCACCATTGCGGCGGCGCTCGCCCGCCAGGCCCGCGCCGGCGCCGCGCCGATCACGGTGCGCATCGACGGCACGACGGTGCGGCTGGCCGGCCACGTGCATTCGTGGGCCGAGCGCGACGCGGCGGCGCAGGCCGCACGCTCGGCGCCCGGCGTCGATGAAGTCGTCAACGACGTGGTGGTCTCGCCATAGGGCGGTGCCGCGTCGGCCCGCGGCTCCTCAGTCATCGCCCGCGTCGGCCGTCGCCCCCTGCCGGAGCGAGCCCAGCATCGGCGGCAGCCGCGAGACCTGGCTGACCATGTCGAACCGGTCGGCGCAGCCGGTCTTGAACTTCAGCCGCTTGACGTGGCTGCGCACCGTCTCTTCCCCGATCTCCAGCCGCGCCGCGATCTCCTTGACCCGCAGGCCGTCGCACATTCCCGCCAGCACCTGCTGCTCGCGCGGCGACAGGCGCAGCTCGCGCGCCCAGGCGTCCACCGACAGGGTCTGGGCGATGCGGGCGCGCGCCAGGCTGGCCAGCACGGCATGGCCGCCGGGAGCGCCGTCCAGCGACGAAGGCAGCGGCACGATGGAGACATCGCAGGCGCGGCCCGGGGCGGCGGCGTCGTGCCCCTCGAACGTCAGCATCCGGCGCCGCCCGCTGTCGCGCGCCCCGCTGAGCGCGGCGTCGAGCGCGCGCTGGTTCGCGCCAGAGCGGCAGACCAGGCGCTGGTCCGCCAGGCGCATCGCCTGGGTCGCCCCCAGTTGCAGCCGCGCCGCATGGTTGGCGTGCACGACGCGGCCGTCCGCCGCGATCAGGACGAGGCCGTAGTCGACCTCGTCGAGCACGCTGGCCAGCAGTTGCACGAGCGCGCCGCGTTCGTCGTGGCGGCGCTCCGGGCCGTCGTAGGGCGCGCCGGCGGCGGGCTCGTCCTGCGCTGGCGCCCGGCCCGAGGTCGCCGCGCCCGGCTTCGCCTCGCGGCGCGGATGACGGGACGGCGATCGCGCGCGGCCCGCGGGACGCGGGGCCCGTACCGCCGTCGCGACGGGCCGCTCGTCGTCCCTGTCCCCGGCAGCGACCGGCGTCGCCTGGAGCGCCTCGCCAACGTCCACGTCCTCGGGCATGCGCGCGCGCGACGACATTGCAACGGCCAGCCGGTTGTCCATCGAAGTCTCTCCCCGCGCCGGGGTTGGCGCAAGTGCAGCGTCGGGCAACGACCGGGGCGCCCAGTTGAGTGTGCGCAACTCCGGCGCGCCGCGTGGCCGCCGCGCGACGCGCCGGAGTTGCGCACACTCAACGCCAGCCACCGCGGACCGGCCAAGCTGCGCAGGCGCAGGGCCAGAAAGCGGAGGTGCGGATCATGGTGAAGGTTGCGATCGTCGACGATTCGGCGGCGGTGCAGGCGAGCCTGAGCCGGCTGCTGGCGCAGAACCCCGCCATCGAGATCGTCGGCTTCGCCGAGGACGTGGCGGGGGCCAACGCGATGATCGAGCGCAGCAACCCGGACGTCGTCGTGCTGGATGTCGAGCTCAGGAACAACGACACCAGCATGCCGGTGCTGCGCTTCCTGCGCGAGCGGCTGCCCGCGACCCGCGTCATCGTGCTGTCGAACTCGACCTGGGGCTCGCTGCGCGCCGGGTTCCTGGCCGCCGGCGCCGAGGCCTATTTCGACAAGTCGACCGAATTCCTCGAGGCGCGCGACTGGATCGCGGCGCTCGTCGGCCGCTAGCCGCGGTGGCTCAGGGCGCGGGCAGCGCGCCGATCGCGTCGTGCAGCGGCTCGTCGACGGGTCCGAATTGCCGGCCGAGGTCGACATGGTGCACGATGACGATGTCGCCCGTCACCGACGCCGCATGCATGCGGAACCATCCGGCGCCGCACGGCAGCTCGCACGGGTATTCGCAGGTGAACTGGTCGCGGGTGCCGGCCAGCACCTCGCCCAGCCCGGCGGCGACGGCCAGCGCCGAGGGTTCCGTCGCGGCGCTCGCGCGACAGACCTCGAGGTAGCTCGCACCGACCCACCATGCGGCCTCGGGGGTGCCGCCGTGGCGCTCGGAGAACTCGCGCCAGCCGCGGTTGACGAGACGGACGATCCCCGCCGGGTCGAGGACGGCGACGCTGCCCTCGAGCGCGTCCAGCACCGTCTGCAGCGAGTGCCCCAGCTCGACCCGCACGCCGCGCGAGATCGCCTCGAAGTCCAGCGCAGGCGGCATCGGCACGGCCGCGGCCGCGTCGATGCGCAGCTGCCCGCCGACCGCGCGCACCCGCTCGGCCATGCCCAGCAGGCCGAACGAACCCGGGCCGTGGCGCAGGCCCGGCTTCATGCCCACCCCGTCGTCGCTGATGCGCAGGCGGATCAGGCCCGGCCCGACCTGGGCGAGGCGGACCTGGGCGGCCCGCGCGTGCGCGTGCTTGGCGATGTTGTTCAAGGCCTCCTGGGTCACGCGGTAGAGGCAGGTCGTCAGCGCCGGCGCCTCGCCGAGCACCTGTTCGACGTCCTCCAGCGGCTCGAAGACGCAGGCCGTGCCCGAGCGCTCGGCGAACTGGTGGATCATCGTGCGCATGGCCGCGACCAGGCCCAGCTCCTCGAGCATGGCCGGGCGCAGGTCGTTGACGATGCGCCGCGTCGAGGTGATGGCCGCCATCGCCAGCCGGTCGGCTTCGGCGATCAGCGTCGCGATGCCGGCCGTGTCGGTGCCCAGTTGGTCGACGGCCGATCCGAGGTCGATCCGGATCACGGCCAGCGTCTGCTGCAGGTCGTCGTGCAACTCGCGGGCGATGCGCTTGCGCTCCTCCTCCTGGATGCGGTCCTGGGCGTCGATCAGGCGCCGCAGGTCGGCCTGCGAGCGCGCCAGCTCGAGCTGCGCGGCGCGCATCGCGGTCACGTCGCGGCTGGTGGTGACGGCGCCGACGATGCCGCCGTCCTCCGCGCGGATGGGGGCGAAGCTGTAGCTGCCGATCCAGTGCTCGCCGGTGTCCTTGCGGCGCAGGCCGAACTCCAGGTTCGAGGCCGACTCGCCGCGCAGCGCGCGCCGCACCACCCACTGCTCCGGCGGCACGACGGCGCCGTCGGGCAGCGTCACTTCCAGGAACTCCGGATGCTCGGCGAACGCCCGCAGGCAGTCGGCGCGATCGGCAAAGCGATAGAAGGTCGCGAACGCCTGGTTGAGCTCCCAGGAATGGCCCTGGGCGTCGGCGATGAACACGGCCTCGTCCATGCTGGACAACGCGGCCTCGAGCTTCCAGGCCCCGGCCCGCAACGCGGCGTCCGCGCGCCGCCGTTCCGAGACGTCCTGGAGCACGACGGTGAACCACGCCTGCTCGCCCATGCGCAGGCACGACACAGCCGCCTCGATCGGGAACTCCTGGCCGTCGGCACGCAGTGCCAGGACGTCGCGCCCGACGCCCATGATGCGCGCCGCGCGCCCGTCCGCACTGGCCGTGAACCGGCCGTTCATCTGCGCATGGTCGTCACGAAAGCGCGCCGGGATCAGGCGTTCGAGCGTGGAGCCGATCAACTGCTCGCGCGGTACGCCGAACATCAGCGCCGCGGCCTCGTTGGCGATGACGATCGTCTGGGCAGCGTCCACGGTGAGGATGGCCGCCGAAGCGGTGTCGATGATGCCGGCCAGCTGCGCCTCGGTCAGGCGCAGCGCCTGCGACGAGCGCGCCAGGTCGCGCTGCTGTTCGGCCGACTGCCTCGCCAGGGCGTCGCGCTCCGCCGCCGCCGCGCGCGCCTTGCTGCGCTGGGCGGCCCACCCGCCACCGATCAGCGCGATCCCGGCCAGCGGCACGACCGCGAGTGCGCCCAGCAGGGTGGCATCGAGCGGGGTCATCGCTGCCCGGTGGCTCGCAGGTCGGCGGGTTCGCGCCGAGCCCGCCGACGCGGCCGGGGCGAACCCGGGGCGTCCGGTGCGATGTCGGCGTTGGCGGCCGCCAGGCAGGCAGCGGACAGGCGATCGAGTGAGGCCATGGGTGTCCTGGGGCAGGTGGCGAACGGCGCGAGGCCCGCGGCCCTCGGTCGATACGGCACGCCGTATGCCATCCGGGCGCGCGCCAGCGAGGCTAGCAGGCCGTCGCTGGTCGACCGTCCAGTCCGTACCCCGGGCCCGGCCGCAGTGACGCCCCGGTCACCCGAGCGCGAACGCCAGGCGATCGATGGCCGCCGCCACCTGCTCGTCGCGCAGCAGGCCGAACCCGAGGGCGCAGCAGTCGTCGCAGCGGCCGCGCAGCGCGTAGCGCGAACAGCGCTCGAGCGCCAGGCTGGCCTGTGCCGCGCGCGCCAGCGCCCGGCTCCAGTCGAGCCCTGCGCGCACGCGGAACGAGAAATGGAGGCCGGCCGTGGCGGGCAGCAGGTCGACCTGGCCGCCCAGCGCGTCGTGCACGCCGGCCCACAGGCGCGCGCGCCGCTGCGCGTAGCGGCGCTGCATCCGGCGCACGTGCCGCAACAGGTGGCCCTCGTGGATGAATTCGGCCAGCGCCCATTGCGGCGCCGGCGCGCCGAAGCCGTCGGCCACGCCCCGCAGCGCCAGCAGCCGCGTGCGCAGCGGCGCGGGCACGATGGCGAAGCCCAGCCGCAGCGCCGGAAACATCGTCTTCGAGAACGTGCCGACGTAGCACACGCGGCCGGGCGCGAGCGTCTGCAGCGCGTCCAGCGGCCGGTTGTCGTAGCGGTACTCGCAGTCGTAGTCGTCCTCGACGACGATGGCGTCGTTGCGGCGCGCGAACTCGAGCAGCGCGACGCGGCGTCCGGGCGACATCGCGACGCCCAGCGGGAACTGGTGGGACGGCGTCACGCAGACGACCCGCGCGTCCCGCGGGAGGCGCTCGACCACCAGGCCCTGCTCGTCGACCGGGACACCCACGATCCGCGCGCCCGCCGCCGCGAACGCCAGGCGCGCGGGCGGATAGCCCGGATCCTCGACGGCCACGACGGACCCCGGGCCGACCAGGGTGCGCGCCAGCAGGTCGAAGGCCTGCTGGGCGCCGGCGGTGACGACGATGTCGTCCGGCGTGCACGAGACCGCGCGCGCGGCCGATGCGTAGCCGACGATCGCCTCGCGCAAGGCCGCCAGGCCGGCCGGATCGGACGCCTCGTAGCCATGGCCCGCGCTCGAGCGCCACGCCTTCGCGGCCAGGCGCCGCCAGGCGTCGAAGGGGAACGACGAGATGTCCGGCGATCCGAGCCGGAGATCGAAGCGCGGCCCCGCGGCGGTACCCGGCCCCGCAGGCACCGCGCGGGCACGCAGCGGCGCGCCGGCGGGCGAACTGCGGCGCAGGGACTGCACGAAGGTGCCGTCGCCCTGGCGCACGCGCGCATAGCCCTCCGCGACCAGCATCTCGTAGACCGCGACCACCGTCGTGCGCGCCACCCCCAGCGCCTGCGCGAGCTCGCGCGTGGGCGGCAGCCGCAGCCCCGTCGCGAGGCGCCCCTCGAGGATCGCCTCGCGAAGCTGCAGGGCCAGTGCGGTCGACGCGCCCCGGCCGGGCGCGACGTGCAGGTCGATCGGCAGGGCCAGGGGTGCAGTCGCCATGTTTCGCCTCCCTCTGATTGGACTGGCAATTATTCATGAATTGGTGCTTCTTTCCATACCAATGGTGGCGCATCCTGCGGTCGTTCCCACCCTCCGCCACGAAAGGAAGACCCCGAGATGAACACCAATGATTTCGTCTACGTCGACGCATTGCCCTGGGTGCCGCTGCGCGCGGGCATGTGGATGCGGCCGCTGTGCTTCGTCGACGACGGCTACAGCCTGCAGCTGCGCGTGGCGCCGGGCACCCGCACCGGACAGCACCGCCACACCGGCACGGTCGACGCGCTGACGCTGAGCGGGCGCCGGCGCATCTTCACCACGAACCAGGTGCTGGGCCCGGGCACCTTCCTCCACGAGCCGCCGGGCAACGAGGACGAATGGGGCTGCGAGGGCGACCAGGAGTGCGTGGTCATGATCACCCTGAAAGGCCGCGTCGAATACCTGGCGGCCGACGGCACGCTGGACCACTTCACGGACACCCACACCGCCCGGGCGGCCTACCTCGCGCATTGCGCCCGCGCGGGCATCGCCCCCGTCGCCGCGCTGTTCCAGGGCCGCCATCCCGCTCCGCGCGGCTGAACGAAAGGACGCCACGATGAACCCCGAGACCCGCGCCCGGACCGCAACCGGGCCCTTGCCGGCGACCGCATGGATCTGCGCCACCTGCGGCGTCCAGTTCGCCCGCGCACCGGCGGCTCCCGCCGCCTGTCCCGTGTGCCTCGACAGCCGGCAGTACGTGGGCTGGCAGGGCCAGGCGTGGACGTCGCCGGCGGCGCTCGACGCCGACCACCACATCCACTTCGAGGACTGCGCGGGCGTCACGACCCTGGTATCGAGGCCGTCGTTCGCGATCGGCCAGCGCGCCTTCCTGGTGCCCCATGGCGGATCCAACGTGATGTGGGAGTGCCTCAGCCAGGTGACCGACGCGGCGCTGGTCCGCATCGCGGCGCTGGGCGGCGTCGCGGCGATCGCGATCTCGCACCCGCACTTCCACGCCGCGATGGTGGACTGGAGCGACGCGCTCGACGGGGTGCCCATCTACATCCATGCGGGCGACCGCGGCTGGGTGCAACGCCGCTCGCCCGCCCTGCGCTTCTGGGAGGGCGACCGGCACGCGCTGTCGCAGGCGCTGGAACTGGTGCACCTGCCCGGCCACTTCGAAGGCAGCGCCGGCCTGTGGTGGAAGGACGGGCCGCGCCCCGGCGGCAGCCTGTTTCCCGGCGACGCGCTGCAGGTCGCCTCCGATCGCCGCTTCACGACCTTCATGTACTCCTACCCGAACCACATCCCGCTGGGCCCCGCGGCGCTGCGCCGCCTGGAAGCCCGGGTCGCCCCGCTGGCCTTCGACGACCTGTTCGGATTCGCGCCCGGCCGGCAGATCGTCGGCGGTGCCAGCGCGCGGGTCGACGCGTCCTTCGAGCGCTACCGGGCCGCGATATCGGCGTGAGGCGCCACGAAGGCAACCCTGCACCTGCCGTCCGACTTCGTCGCCCCGTGTCGCACGAGTCATCCCACGATCCGCGGCCGGTGTTAGGGGTGTCGTCGCGTTGCCGGAAGGCGGTCGGTGATGTACTTTGCGAATGCCCGGATGTCACGTCCCACAGGAGAGCGAAATGAGAACTTCCTCGTGCACAGCGTTCGCCATCATCGCGTTTCTCGTCGCGGGCGCGGCGCGCGCGGCGCCCACCTGCCCGCTCAGCTACGGCAGCACCGATGCCGCCAAGAGCCACAAGCTCTATCTCTATTTCCCGACCGTCGACGACACGACCTATCCCTTCTCCGGTACCGCACGGCACTTCGACGTGGCCGAACTCGATTCATCCATCGGAACGACCGCGGCGCTGCGCGATCGCATCCAGGACATCGCGGTCGACGACTTCTGCGAGTTCAACGTGCAGGTGCTGCAAAGCACCACCAGTCCCGATGCACTGGCTTCGCCGCCCGCCTTGCGCCACATCGAGGCGATCGGATCGGACAACAGCGGCGGCGGCGCCTGGGGCCTGTCACCGACCTCGAACGCCGACGTGCTGCGCGGGCGGGTCTGGGCGGGCGCCTATGTCGCCTGCGAAGGCGGGGACGGCCTGGGCGGCTGCTCGATGGAGGGTTCGCTGACCGGCGCCAATTCGACCCTGGACCGGTGGGCCCAGGCGATTGGCGGCACGGCCTCGCACGAGAGCGGCCACACCTACGGGTTGAACCACACCGACGACGATCCGGTCACGGGTTGCGATGGCACCGGTATCGGCCCTGCGCCCGGCGAGGACGCCATCACGCGCCACCTGATGCCCGCCGGCTGCAACCTCGACGGCAATTCGCGCACTGGTTATCGACGCCACTTCAGCGACCGCGGCTACGGGATCCTGGCCACCAACGTCGGCCTGTCGGTGCAGACCATGCACAACTGGGACCTGGTCAATCCCAACGCGGGCGCGGGCCGGAGCCTGGCCATCGATTTCCTGAGCAGCCAGTCCTCGATGAACCTGACCTGGTCCTGGACCGGTCCGTCGAGTCCGTGGATCAGCCCCGTCGTGACGGCCACGGGCACCGGCACCTATCACGGCGCGACCCTGAACCGCTTCAGGATCATGTGGTCGACGCCCAATCCGGCATGGAGCGGCGGCCCGGCGGGCACGGTCGGCGGCGGCGGCGAATTTCACGTGGGTGCCACCTTCACCGGCGTCGACTTCAATGCGCCCGACCCGATCATCATCCAGAACGTGACGCTGTTCGATGGGTCGTCGAACCCGCTCGCCCTGCACCCTCGCCTGCCCATCTATGACGCGGGCACGCCCGATGCGCCCGACGGGGCCTTCGCGCTGCACTTCCAGGCGCCTGCCGGTGCGCCCCTGATGCTCCAGCAGGCCGTCGTCTACCAGTTGCCGCGCCTGGCCTCGATCGAGTCGATGAACGGCGACAGGCGGCCCACGACCTTCGATGGACAGCCGATCCGGCCCTGGACGTCGACGAAATGCAAGCCGACGGCCTTGCGGGGGCAGATCCGCTGCGTCTTCGCCAACCTGAAGGATCGGCCCCACGTGTTCGCCTCCCACCAGCTCGGCGAGCCCAACGTGGTCGACTGCAGCAAGGAACTCCCGCCGGCGGTGCTTCACGGGCCCAAGGGCGACTCGCCGCGCATTCCGGACAACGACGGGCCGATCTGCGCCGCCACGGCGCGCGATCCATTCCCATCGGCCACGGTCTACGTGATCGCGACCTTCGTCGATCCCAAGGCCAGGCACTGGGATCGCCGGAAGAAGGCCTACGTGACCGGCCCGGTCACTTCGAAGGTCTACTACCAGTTCGCCGGCGTGCGCGACCTACGCCGGCTGGGCAAGGAGCCGGGCCAGCCCGGGTCTCGTTGACGATCGCGAGTTCCGCCAGAAGTGGCCCGGCAAAGAAAAACAGCCTAGAGACTTGCGCCTCTAAGCTGTTGTTCTAGAACCGAAATTCTGGTGCGGCTGGCAGGAATCGAACCCACGACCCCTTGGTTCGTAGCCAAGTACTCTATCCAGCTGAGCTACAGCCGCGAAGCCTTGCACTATAGCATGGCTTGGCGCGCCGTCCGGTGCGCGGCCCAAAGAAAAACAGCCCGGAAACTTGCGTTTCCGAGCTGTGTTCTAGAACCGAAATTCTGGTGCGGCTGGCAGGAATCGAACCCACGACCCCTTGGTTCGTAGCCAAGTACTCTATCCAGCTGAGCTACAGCCGCGAAGCCTTGCATTATGGCTTGCGGATGGAAGATCGATCAAGAATCTCCGATGATTTTCGAAGGTTAATCGATCGCCGCCGCCTGGCGTTCGTAGTCGCCGCCGCGCCCCTCGTCGCCTTCCAGGCGGGCGATGAAGGCCAGCCGGCGCAACGCGTGGCGACGGACCCGGCCGGGCAGCGTGACGGTCTGCGCCGCCTGTTCGAGCGGCCGGCGGGCCTTGCCCCACAACTGGCGTTCGGCGAACACCATGCCGGCGGCGGCAACGATGGCGGGCTCGTTGCCGTGCATCGAGACGGCGGCCTCGACGCGCGGCAGCCACTCGCTGCCGAGGCCGCCGATGCAGTCGATCAGCGCGATGGCGAGCGCACCGCGTTCGTCGGCGTCCATGCGCGAGAGTTCGCTCCAGTGCGGCTGCAGGTAGTCGCGGCCCAGGTCGGGGCGGCCGAGGTCGCGCGCGCGCACGGCGGCGCGGGCGCCCACGAGCACGTCGCGGCGGTCGGCGCCATCCAGCGATTGCCAGGCCCGCTGCAGCTGTTCCTCGTCGTGCGCCGAAGTCACCACGTCGATGGCCAGCGAGCGCAGAAGCGATTGCGCCGCCACCTGCGAGAAGCCCTGGTGCTTGGCCAGCAGGCGCGCGGTCTGCAGCGCCTCGATCGGCTTTCGCGCCAGCCGCGCGGCCTGCAGGCGCAGGCGCAGGGCCTGGGTGCGGCGGGCCACGCCCGGCGGCAGCGCGCGCAGGGCCTCGAGGCCGCGCTGGGCGTCGCGGTCGTCCAGCGCCCACTCGGCCATCAGCAGGTGTGCGCCGTCGAGCACCACCGAGCCCGAGAGCACGCCGGAGGTGAGTTCGACCACGCGGCGGGCGCGCTCGTCGCGGCCGCGGCGGTCCTGGATGCGATGCAGCGACGCCGCCGCGATCAGGTGCGCCAGGCCCGCGAACTCGCGGTCGTTGCGCAGCACGTCGACATCCTGCTGCAGCTCCAGCGCCTGGCGGGCCGCCCGGCTCGCGCGATTGAAGCGCGCGGCCAGGTACTCGCCGTGCGCCTCGCGCAGCGCCGCGTGGGCGGCGCGCTCGCGCTTGAGTTCGCGCCACTCGTGGGCGCGGCGCGGCATCGCCAGCAGGCCGTTGATCGCCTTCAGCGCCACGTACAGCACGATGACGAACAGCACCAGCGCGATGACGGCCACGTTGAGCGAGGTGTCGACGCGGTAGCCGGCGTAGAAGATCGACACGAGGCCGTCGTTCTGGCTCAGGGCGGCGGCCGCGACGACCGCGGCCACGAAGAGCAGGAGCACCCAGATGACGCTGCGCATGCCCGCCCTCAATGACCGGCGACGGCCGCGGAGATCGCCGCCAGCGTGTCGTCGGGGCGCGGGAAGCTCACCTGCCGGGCCTGGGCGCTCACCTGGCGCAGCAGGTCGGACACCGCGACCACGCGGCGGGAGCTGTGGTCGAAGTAGCGATCGAGCGCCGCCTGCGCCTGCTGCAGGTCCGCCTGCGCCAGGTCGAACTGGCGCGACAGGATGGACAGGCGGGCGTTGAGCAGGCGCAGCTTGACGTTCTCGCGCAGGAAGAACGACTGGTCGGGCGTCATCAGCGCCGCCTCCGGATGCTCGATGGAGGAGACCCGCACGGCCTGGCGCACCTCGGCGAGGAACGGCGCGCTGAAACCGTCCCAGGCACGCTGCAGCGCCAGCACCCAGGCCGGCCCCGCCACCGCCGTCGCGCCCGACGCGGCGCTGCCGGCGCGGGCCGCCGCCGTGCCGCGCGGCGCGGCCGACGCCGCGAGGCCGGTCGCGGCGCGTCCGGCGGCGGTCGCGCGTTCGGGCGTGGACACCAGCGGCAGCTCGTCGACCAGGCGCACGGCCTCGTCCAGGCGGATGGTCAGCGATGGCACGTCGACGGCGGACGCCGTGCGCACGCGATCGAGGTCGCGCGCCACGGCGCGCCGCACGCGCTCCAGGCGCGGGTTGTTGTAGCGCGCCAGCCGCTCGTCGGCCTGCTTGAGCGTGGCGGCGATCGGATCGGTGCTGCCGGTGAGCGCCGCCTGCTGCATCGCCACGCGCAGCGAGGCCTCGACATCGGCCAGCACGTTCTCGTCGCGCGACCGCGAGAGCGACTGGATCAGGTCTTCCACCTGGGTGCGCTGCAGCTGCGACTCGGCCACGCGCTCGTCGAGCACGCCCAGCTTGCCGTTGAGGTCGCGCACGCCGTCGAGCGCCTGCTTGGCGGCCACGCGCGCCTCGGTGGCGTCGTCCTGGCTGGTCTGCTGGCGCTTGACCAGTTCCTGCTCGAGCGACTTGACGCGCTGCTGCGTGTGCCAGGCCGACACGAAGGCGGCCACGGACATGACCCCGAAAGCCACGGCGGCGATCCAGGCCAGCAACTGGCCGTGCCGGGGGGCGGGCGGGAGCTCCTGCGCGACCGCAGGCACGGCGGGCGTCACGGGCGGCAGCACCGCCATTGGCGGCGGCGTGTTCATCGAGGCGTTGGAATCGTCGGTCACGCGATTCATTGTAGCGACGACACCACAGCGGCGATGGCCGACGCCGGTGCGCAACGCGGGGGCCCGATGCGCGCCCGCCACACCGGGCGCGGGCTCAGTCCGCCTGCGCCTGCGCCAGGGCCGCCGCCACCGCCGCCGGCGCCGGCGCGACGACGCGCACCGTGCCGAACCCCAGCGCCCGCGCCCGGTCGGCGATGCGCGGGTGGGAGGCGAGCGCGCGGCCGTCGGTCCAGCGGGCCTGCGGCGCCAGCGCCTGCAGGCGGTCGATCGCCTCGGAGCTGCTGAACATCCACGTCCAGCGCGCGGGTTCGGCCACCGCCGCCGCGAGCAGCGCGTGCTCGGCGTCGGTCAGCACCGGCGCGGCGCGGCCGTAGGACTGCAGCACATGCACGTCGGCCCCGGCCCCGCGCAGTTGCTGTCCGAGCCAGTCGCGCCCGCCGTTGCCGCGCACGATCCACACCGGCCGGCCGGCCCAGGGCCAGCCGCCGATCACGGTCCACAGCGCCTCGGAGTCGAATTGCGCCGCGGTGGGCGCCGGCGCGACGATGCGTCCGGCCGGCACGCCGGCCTCGACCAGCGCCGCGACGGTGCCCGGCCCGGTGGCCGCGGCCCAGGCCTGCGCAGGCCACGCGGGCGCGGGCGCTCCGGCGCCGCGCGCCGCCGCCATGAAGCCCAGCACGGCGTTGGGACTGACGAACACCAGCACCGGCTGCGCGGCGGACGCCTCGACCTGCGCGAAAGCGTCCTCCACCCGGGCGGGCTCCGGCGCGGGCAGGATCTCGATCAGCGGCAGCGCCTGCGCCGCCACGCCGAGCGCGGCGAGGTCGGCCACCCAGGCCAGCCCCTGCGCCCGCGGACGCACCACCAGCACGGTGGCCGTCACGCCGGTCACGCGTTGGGCGGCGGCAGATAGGCGCGGCCGCCGGCGGCCAGCAGGGCCGAAGCCACGCGCGCACCCATCGCCTCGGCGGCGGCGACGTCGGCCAGCGCGGCCGTCTCGGACGCCCGCAGCAGCGGGCGCGCCGCCACGGCGCCGCCCGCGTCTTCCAGCGCCGCACCCACCGCGGCGTCGCCCAGCGCGGCGCGCAGCGTGAAGCGGCCATCGTCGCCACGCGACGCGTACGCGGCCAGCGGCATGCTGCAGCTGCCGCCCAGCACCCGCGCCACGGCGCGCTCGGCGTGCACGGCGAGCCAGGCGTCGGCATCGATCAAGGTCGCCAGGCGGTCGTGCAGCGCGACGTTGTCGCTGCGGATCTCCATGCCCAGCGCGCCCTGCCCCGCCGCCGGGATCATGTCGTCGACCGGGAAGCGCACCCGGATGCGCTCGCCCAGGCCCAGACGCATCAGGCCGGCGGCGGCGAGCACGATGGCGTCGTAGCCGCCGTCGTCGAGCTTGCGCAGCCGCGTGTCGAGGTTGCCGCGCAGCGGTGCCACGCGCAGGTCGGGGCGCAGCGCCAGCAACTGGGCCACCCGGCGCAGGCTGGAGGTGCCCACCAGCGCGCCCTGCGGCAGTTCGGCCAGCGAGCCGAAGCGGTTCGAGACGAAGGCGTCGCGCGGATCTTCCCGATCGAGCACCGCCACCAGTTCGAAGCCGGCCGGCAGTTCCATCGGAACGTCCTTGAGCGAGTGGACGGCCAGGTGCGCCTCGCCGGACTCGAGCGCGGTCTCGAGCTCCTTGACGAACAGGCCCTTCCCGCCGACCTTGGACAGCGTTCGATCGAGGATCTCGTCGCCGCGCGTCGTCATCCCCAGCAACGAGGCGGTGACGCCCAGCCGGTCGCCGAGCAGGGCCTGCACATGTTGCGCCTGCCAGAGGGCGAGGCGGCTTTCGCGGGTGGCGATCACGATGTTGTTCATTCGCGGATTATCGACGAGCCGGGTTCACGCTGGCGAGTCCCCGGGCCCTTCCCGCCCGCCGAGGCCCCTGCTACATTTGCTCATTGGTAATTTGGTTACATCAAAGGGAACCCCACGATGCCCCGCACCACCGTCGCCCGCAAGACCGTGAAAACGCCTCGAAAGAGTGCGTCGGCCAAGCCCGCCGCCCCGGCGATCGACAAGGAACGCCCGCTGGTCGAGGACATCCGCCTGCTCGGTCGACTGCTCGGCGAGGTGATCCGGGAACAGGAAGGACTGGCCGCGTTCGAGCTGATCGAGCGTGTCCGCCAGCTGTCCGTGGCCTACCGCATCCACAAGGACGCCAGCGCCGGGCGGGTGCTGGACCGGCTGCTGAAGAACCTGTCGGCCGACCAGACGGTGAGCGTCATCCGCGCCTTCAGCTACTTCTCGCACCTGGCCAACATCGCCGAGGATCGCCAGCACGTGCGCCGGCGCGCCCACCACGAGCGCGAGGGCCACCTGCAGGACGGCTCGCTGGCGATGGCCTTCGAGCGCCTGCACAACGCCGACCACCGCGCCACCGACATCGCCGCGGCCCTGAACAAGGCCTTCATCTCGCCGGTGCTCACCGCCCATCCGACCGAGGTGCAGCGCAAGAGCATCCTGGACGCCGAGCGCGCGATCGCCGAACTGCTGGCCGAACGCGGCGACCTGCACTCCGAGCGCGCCCTCGACGACAACACCGCGCTGATGCGCGCCCGCATCACGCAGCTGTGGCAGACACGCATGCTGCGCTACACCAAGCTGACGGTGTCCGACGAGATCGAGAACGCGATCTCGTACTACCACGCGACCTTCCTGCGCCAGATCCCGAAGATGTACCGTGCGATCGAGGACGCGCTGCCGGGCCAGGACGTGGCGCCGTTCTTCCGCATGGGCAACTGGATCGGCGGCGACCGCGACGGCAACCCCAACGTCACCGCCGAGACGCTGCGCACCGCGCTGTCGCGCCAGGGCGAGACCGCGCTGCGCCACTACCTGTTCGAGGTGCACGCGCTCGGCAGCGAGCTGTCGATCTCGCAGATGCTGGCGCCCGTCACGCCCGAGATGCAGGCGTTGGCCGACCGCTCGCCCGACCACAACGCCCACCGCGAGGACGAGCCCTACCGGCGCGCACTGGTGGGGGTGTATGCCCGCCTGGCCGCCACGCTGCACGCGCTCACCGGCACCGAAGCGTTGCGCCACGCCGTCGTGCCGCAGGATCCGTACGCCGCGGCCGCCGAATTCGGCGCCGACCTGGCCGTCATCGAACGCTCGCTGCGCTCGCACCACGCCGGGGCCCTGGTGGCGCCGCGCCTGGCGCCGCTGCAGCGCGCGGTGCAGGTGTTCGGCTTCCACCTGGCCACCGTCGACCTGCGCCAGAGCTCCGACCAGCACGAGGCGGTGATCGTCGAACTCCTGCGCGCGGCGCGCCTGGAGGACAACTACAGCGCGCTCGACGAGGCCGCGCGCCGCGAACTGCTGCTGCGGCTGCTCAACGACGCCCGCCCGCTGCGCGTGCACGGCGCGGAGTATTCGGCGCTGGCGCAGGGCGAGCTGGCCATCTTCGAGGCGGCGCTGAAGATGCGCGCCCAGTTCGGCCACGAGGCGATCCGCCACTACATCATCTCGCACACCGAGGACGTCAGCGACCTGCTGGAGGTGCTGCTGCTGCAGAAGGAATGCGGCCTGATGCGCGGCACCCTCGACGGGCAGGCCCGGGCGGACCTGATCGTCTCGCCGCTGTTCGAGACCATCGCCGACCTGCGCAACGGCGCGTCCATCATGGCGCAGTTCTACGCCCTGCCCGGCATCGCCGGGCTCGTCACGCGCAGCGGCGGCGAGCAGGACATCATGCTGGGCTACAGCGACAGCAACAAGGACGGCGGCTTCTTCACCAGCAACTGGGAGCTGTACCGAACCGAGGTGGCGCTGGTGACCCTGTTCGCGCAGCTGGAGCTGGAACACGGCATCCGCCTGCGCCTGTTCCACGGCCGCGGCGGCACCGTGGGCCGCGGCGGCGGCCCGAGCTACCAGGCCATCGTCGCGCAGCCCCCGGGCACGGTGAACGGCCAGATCCGCCTGACCGAGCAGGGCGAGGTCATCGCCTCGAAGTACGCCAACCCCGAGATCGGCCTGCGCAACCTCGAGACGCTCGTGGCCGCCACGCTGGAGGCCACGCTGCTGCACACCACCAAGACGCCGCCGAAGGCGTTCCTGGAGGCCGCCGACGCGCTCAGCGACGCCAGCTTCCAGGCCTTCCGCGCGCTGGTCTACGAGACGCCGGGCTTCACCGACTACTTCTTCTCGGCCACGCCGATCCGCGAGATCGCGGAGCTCAACATCGGTTCGCGCCCGGCGTCGCGCAAGTCCACCCGCCGCATCGAGGACCTGCGCGCCATCCCCTGGGGCTTCTCGTGGGGCCAGTGCCGCGTGGCGCTGCCGGGCTGGGCCGGCTTCGGTTCGGCGGTCCAGTCGTTCCTGGGCCCGGCCGGCGAGGAGCACGAGCGCCGCCTGGAGCTGCTGCGCAAGATGTACAAGCAGTGGCCGTTCTTCCGCACGCTGCTGTCCAACCTCGACATGGTGCTGGCCAAGAGCGACCTGCGCATCGCCTCGCGCTACGTCGACCTGGTCGACGACAAGAAGCTGGGCAAGCGCATCTTCGGCGCGATCAAGGCCGAGTGGGAACGCACGCAGGCGATGCTGGGCGCGATCACCGGCGAGTCGGAACGGCTGCAATCCAACCCGTCGCTCGCGCGCTCGATCGAGCACCGCTTCCCCTACCTCGACCCGCTGAACCACCTGCAGGTCGAGCTGATGCGGCGCTATCGCATGCGGCGCGCGGACGACCCGGCCACCGAGCGCGTGCAGCGCGGCATCCATCTGTCGATCAACGGCATCGCCGCCGGGCTGCGCAACACCGGCTGAGTCGCATCGGCGACACCGGGCGGACTTTTGTCACGCACGCGGGGCCGCGGCCGGGCTTCAATCAGGCCGGCTCCAGGTCGATAAGCCGATGTGGCCCTCTCGACCTCCCACCTGATCGTCATGCCCCGTCGCCGCGTCGCGGTGGCCGGACGCCCGGCCGCGCGCGGCCGCCTCGCGCATGTCGCCCACGCGCTGGCGCTGGCCACCGCCTGCGTCCTCGGCCAGCCGGCCCAGGCCGGGCCGATCGCGCGGCAGGTGGACGACATCGAGGCCCGCCACGGCAACGATCCCGGCGAGGTCATCGGCCTGCTGCGCCCGATCGAGGCCGCGGCACGCGCCAGCGGTGGCGAGGACCTGCGTGCCTTCCTGGCCGCCTGGGGCTACGCCCACGCCGCCACCGACAAGCCCGCGGTCGCCGACGCCGCCGTCGAGGAACTGACCGACATCGGCGAGCGCACGCGCGACCCCGCGGCGCTGGCCTCCGCCTATACGCTCAAGGCCTCGCAACTGTCGTTCGCCGGCCAGGAACGCGCCGCCTTCGGCTGGATCGAGGAGGCGCTGCCGTATTCGCGCCAGGCGCCCAGCCCCGACCTGCACTACTGGGTCGAGATGACGGCCGGCGACCTGGCCATGCAGAACGGCCAGCTCGACGAAGGCATCCGCCTGTTCGAGGCCGCGGCGCGCTCCGGGCGCGCGGTCGGCAACCCGCGGCGCGAGGCGCAGGCGTGGGTGTCGCTGGTGCCGATGCGCATCGTCAAGGGCGACACGACGGGCGCGCTGCGCGATGCCGTGCTCGTGCGCGACCTGGCCGCCCGTTCTACGGATCGCGGGCTGGTGGTGGCCGGCTGGGTCATGGAATCGCTGGCCGCCGCGGCCGCGGGCCAGCCGGCGCGCGCCGCGCACGCGCGCGAGCAGGCCGTGACGGTGCAGCAGGAGATCGGCCGCGCGCTCGGGGCGGCGTCCGGCTCCGCGGCCAATGTCCAGGCCATCAACTCGCTGGCCGGCCAGCCCGAGTGGCTCAGCAGCGAACAGGATGCGCTGATGTCCCTGGCCGGCCTGTACCTGGACGTGCGCGAATGGGCCAAGGCGGCCGACGCCGCGAGCCGCGCCCGGCGCCAGTCCGAGGCGCGCCATGACGACGACACCGCCGCGCACGCGCTGATCAACCTGGGCATGGCCGAGATCGGCCTGGGCCGCGCCCAAGTGGGCAAGGACGAGGTCGATGCCGGCCTGCGCGCCATGGAACGGGTCAAGCGCGATCCCGAGCTGCTGAGCCAGATCAACCGCTACGTCGCCCTGCTCGAGCGCAGCGGCGAGACCCGCGAGGCGCTCGTTCGGCTGCGGCAGTCGCTGCTGCTCGAGAACGAGCTGGCGCGCCGCGACCACAGCAACACCGTGGTCGCGCTGCAGCGCCAGTCCAGCTTCGAGCAGCACCAGCGCCAGGTCGAGCAGCTGGAACACGAGAACGCGCTGCAGTCGGTGGAGCTCGCTCGCCGCGCCACCGAGCGCACGCTGATGATCCTGCTGGCCGCCGCGCTGGGCATCGGCGTGGTCGCCGCCTGGCGGCTTTACCTGCGCGCGCGCCGGTCCAACCGCGAGCTGGCCGTCACCAACGAGAAGCTGGCGCACGCGAGCCTGCACGACAAGGTCACCGGCCTGTTGAACCGGCGCGCGATGGAGGCCGACACCCGCGCGATCGAGCTGGCGGGCCAGGCCAGCTACTGCAACGTGTCGATCTCGGTCAAGCAGTTCGGCCTGATCGTGGGCAGCGTCGGCCACCAGCTGGGCGACGCGCTGCTGTGCCAGATCGCGACCCGGCTGGACGAGGTGACGCGGCGCTTCGCGGGTCGCCTCTACCGCGTCGACGGGGTCACGTTCGGCGCGCTGTTCCACTTCGGCCACGCGCCGCAGCGCCTGAACGCCATCCTGGAGGCGCTCGCCGCCGCCATGGACGCGCCGTTCGAGATCGGCAACCAGGACCTGATCGTGTCGATCGGGGTGGGCGCCTCCGAGTATCCGAAGGACGCCGGCTCGGCCGAGGAAGTGGCCCGGCTGGCCGAGCTCGCCAAGCTGCAGGCGCATGCGGACCCGGGCAACAGCTTCCTGGTCTACGACACCCGCATCGGCGAGAGCCAGCGCGACAAGCTGCGCATGGAAAGCCGCATGCTCAAGGCGCTGGAGCACGGCGACTTCGAGCTGTTCTACCAGGGCCAGCGCGGCCTGCCCGACGGCCGCATCTGCGGCTTCGAGGCACTGCTGCGCTGGCGCGACGGCGACAAGATGATCTCGCCCGCGGACTTCATCCCGCTGGCCGAGGAGACCGGGCTGATCGTGCGCATCGGCGCCTGGGTGCTGGAGCAGGCCTGCCGCCAGGCCAAGGCCTGGGCCGACGCCGGCATCGGCAAGCCGCTGGTGGCCGTCAACATCTCGCCGCGCCAGTTCAACCACCCCGACTTCATGGCCACCGTGCGCGCGACGCTGGCGCGCACCGGCGTCGACCCGCGCCAGATCGAGCTCGAGATCACCGAGGGCAGCGTGATGGACGACGCCGAGAATTCCATCGTGCAGCTGCACGCGCTGCGCGACCTGGGCCTGCACCTGGCCATCGACGACTTCGGCACCGGCTATGCCAGCCTGTCCTACCTGCGCCGCTTCCCGCTGGACCGGCTCAAGATCGACCGCTCGTTCATCAAGCAGCTCAACGCGAGCGAGCAGGACGACACCATCGTGCGCACCGTCATCGAGCTGGCGCACACGCTGGGGCTGTCGGTCACGGCCGAGGGCGTGGAGACGATCGAGCAGGAAACCGTGCTGCAGGGCTGGGGCTGCGACGTCATCCAGGGCTTCCTGCGCTTCCGCCCGGCGCCCGCCGCGGCGGCCACCGGTTTCCTGGAGAAGGACCGGCAGGACGCGCTCGAGCCGGCCTGACCCTCAGGAGGCCCGGTAGCCGGGTGTCGACACGTCGACCGTGTCGTCGGCCGGCGTGGCGGCGAAGGCGGGCAACGCCTCCGCGCGCGCCGACCAGGCCGCCAGCGCCGGGCACGTCGCGTCAGCCACCGGCGTGTCCAGCTTGATCTGCATGAAGCGCCACGCGATGGCGGCGCTCAGGTCGCCCTGTGTCAGCCGGGCCTCGTCGGCGACCGGCATCCGACGCGCGATCTCGGCGTCGAGCGCCGTCAGCGCTGCCAGCAACTGGCGCTGCACGCGATCCAGCCAGGGCGCGTGCAGCTTGTCGGCCGGGCGCAGGTGATGTTCGTAGACGATCTGCATCACCTTCTCGCACCCGGCCAGCGCCAGGCCCGTCACGCGCAATGCGTGCGTGCGCTGCGCGAGGTCGGCCGGCCACAGGCTGCGGCCGGCGAGCGTCTCGAGGTAGTCGACGATCAGGCCCGAGTCCATCAGCACGGTGCCGTCGTCGCACACCAGCGTCGGCGCCTTGACCACCGGGTTGATGCAGCTGAACGGCTCGAAGGTGCTGAAGACCGACAGCGGCGCGTGTTCGAACGGGATGTCCAGCAGCCGAAGCGCGATCGCCACGCGGCGGACGAAGGGGGAGTCGAGCATGCCGATCAGGCGCATCTTCATTTCCTCGGGCAAGTGGCGGCAAGGTGCCGGCATCCGCAAAGATACGCGGTCCAGGCGGCCGACGGAAGGGCCGGATCGGTCAGACGCCGTCTTCGGCCAGCAGTTCGCGCACCTGCGTCAGTTGCCGGCGCGACACCGCCAGCCACTCCTGCGTCGCACCCACCTGCACCGCCCAGCCTTCGGCGTCGCCCTCGCCGTCGGTGGGTGCACGGCGTTCGAGCTTGGTGACCGCGGTGCGCGCCACCAGCGCGTTGCGGTGGATGCGCAGCATCGTGTCGCCCAGGCGCTGCTCGAGGTCGGACAGCGAGTCGTCCAGCACGTAGGCATGGGCCGGCGTGCGCAGCGTGACGTACTTGAGCTCGGCCTTGAGGTACAGGATGTCGGCCACCGGCACGCGCTGCACGCGGCCGCGGTCGCTGACCACCAGCACCGGCTGCTCGGCGGACACGGCCGGCACGGCGGGCGGCGCGGGCGGCACCGGGCGATCCAGGCGCTGCGCCACGCGCACCAGGGCCTCCTGCAGCCGCGCGCGGCGCACCGGCTTGGTCAGGTAGTCGACGGCGTCGATCTCGAAGGCCTTGAGCGCGTGGCTGGCGTGGGCGGTGACGAACACGATCTTCGGCGGCTGCGCCGACGCGCGCAGCCGCTCGGCCAGCTGCAAGCCGTCCAGGCCGGGCATGTTGATGTCCAGCAGCACCAGGTCGGCGCTGTTGCCGGCGAGCCAGTGCAGCGCCTCGGCGGCGCTGCCGGCCTCGCCGGCCACCTCGGCGGCGGGCGCCGTGCAGTCGGCCAGCAGGCTGCGCATGCGCAGGCGGGCCAGGTCCTCGTCGTCGACGATCAGTACCTTCAGGCGCGTCATCGGCGAAGTCTCCGAGTCATAGGGGCACCGCCAGCCGCACGCGGAAGCGTCCGCCGTCGATCGGGCCGGCCTGGAATTCGGATCGGAAGTCGTGCATCAGGCGCAGCCGTTCGCGCGAGCTCACCAGCCCGATGCCATGGCCCGGCAGCGCCGGGTTGCCCACGGTGTTGACCACCTGGATCCAGGCGCGGCCGTTGCGCGCGCGCGCACGGATCTGCACCCGCCCGCCCGCGTCGTTGGGCTCGACGCCGTGGCGCACCGCGTTCTCCACCAGCGGCTGCAGCAGCAGCGGCGGCACGCGCACGCCGGCGATGGCGGGCTCGATGTCCCATTCGACCTCCAGCCGCTTACCGAAGCGCATGCCCTCGATGTCCAGGTACAGGCGCGCCAGGCGGATCTCCTCGCCCAGCGTGGAGTCGCCCTCCAGCGCGCCGAGCGCCGCGCGGAACAGCTCCGACAGGTCTTCCAGCACCTCCTCGGCGCGCGTCGGGTCGACGCGCACCAGCGCGATGGCGGTGTTGAGCGTGTTGAACAGGAAGTGCGGCTGGACGCGCGACTGCAGCTCGATCAGGCCGGCCTCGGTGGCCGCGGGGAGCGTCGCGCGCACCCGCAGTTCGAGCCAGTGGTAGACGGCGGCGCCCAGCAGCGCCCCGGTGCCGACGATCGCCGCGACGTTGGTGGAGTCGCCGGCGTCCAGGCCCATGATGCGCAGCGGCAGGCACGCCGCCCAGGCCGAGCCGGCGCCGACGACCGCGGTGCCGGCCAGGCGGGCGACGGCCGGCCAGCGCGCCAGCAGGCGCGTGGCACCGCAGCAGATCACCAGCCAGGCCAACGTGGCCGGCACCGCCACGGCGGCGCCGACGACGGCGTGGCCGCCCCAGACCGCCAGCGAGCCGCTGCCGAACGCCGCCCCGGCCGTGACGATCACCTGCACGCCCAGCAGCGCCCTCAGGATGGTGCCGGGCTCGCACAGCATCGGCAGGCTGTCGCGGCGCAGGCTGGCCACGGGCGCGTCGCCGAGCAGCGTGGTGGAGGCGGTGACGGTATCCATGTGCCTCCATTGTGGGCGAGCCCGCCGACATCGGACAAGGCGTTCGCCCGGGCAAGCCGACGTGCGGTCTCGCGAAGGCTGCCGGCGGTGCCCCGCCTACAATCAGGGTAGTCCCCAGGAGCGTGAGCAAGTGCGATGAGCGGAAACCAGTTCGACAAGAAATCCAAGGCCTGGTCGGCCCTGTTCTCGGAGCCGATGAGCGAGCTCGTCAAGCGCTACACGGCCAGCGTCGGCTTCGACAAGCGCCTGTGGCAGGCCGACATCGCCGGCAGCCTCGCGCACGCCGAGATGCTGGCCGAGCAGAAGGTGATCTCCCAGCAGGACTACGCCGACATCGAGCGCGGCATGAAGCAGATCCGCGCCGACATCGAAGCGGGCGCCTTCGAGTGGAAGCTCGAGCTGGAGGACGTGCACCTGAACATCGAGGCGCGCCTGACGCAGCTGGTGGGCGACGCGGGCAAGCGCCTGCACACCGGCCGCTCGCGCAACGACCAGGTGGCCACCGACGTGCGCCTGTGGCTGCGCGGCGAGATCGACGAGATCGCGGTGCTGCTGGCGGCGATGCAGAACGCGCTGCTGGCGGTCGCGGAAAAGCATACCGAGACCGTGATGCCCGGCTACACCCACCTGCAGGTGGCCCAGCCGATCAGCTTCGCGCACCACCTGCTGGCGTACGTGGAGATGTTCGCGCGCGACGCCGAGCGCCTGGCCGACGTGCGCAAGCGCGTCAACCGCCTGCCCCTGGGCGCGGCCGCGCTGGCGGGCACCAGCTACCCGCTCGACCGCGAACGCGTGGCCTACGCGCTCGGCTTCGAGGGCGTGTGCCAGAACTCGCTGGACGCCGTCAGCGACCGCGACTTCGCGATCGAGTTCTCCTCGTTCGCCACGATCGTGATGATCCACGTCTCGCGCATGGCCGAGGAGATCGTGCTGTGGATGAACCAGAACTTCGGCTACGTCGACCTGTCCGACCGCTACTGCACCGGCTCGTCGATCATGCCGCAGAAGCGCAACCCCGACGTCGCCGAGCTGGCGCGCGGCAAGAGCGGCCGCGTGGTGGGCCACCTGATGGCGCTTGTCACGCTGATGAAGGGCCAGCCGCTGACCTACAACAAGGACAACCAGGAAGACAAGGAGCCGCTGTTCGACACGGTCGACACCGTCAAGGACACGCTGCGCATCATGGCCGAGATGGTGGGCGGCGAGGTCGACGCCGCGACCGGCGCGCGCTCGGGCGGGCTCACCGCCAAGCCCGAGGCGATGGAGCGCGCGGCGCGGCGCGGCTACGCCACGGCCACCGACCTGGCCGACTACCTCGTGCGCAAGGGCGTGCCCTTCCGCGACGCCCACGAGGTGGTGGCCCACGCGGTCAAGGTCGGCATCGACTCGGGCAAGGACCTGTCCGAGCTGTCGCTGGACGTGCTGCAGGGATTCCACGCCAGCATCGGGCCCGACGTGTACGACGTGCTGACGCTGCAGGGCTCGCTCAACGCGCGCCAGGTGATCGGCGGCACCGCGCCGGTGGAAGCCCGGCGCCAGATCGCGCGCCACCGGGCACGGCTCGCCTGAGCCCCTCCCGGGTTCAGGCCGCGCGCGGCGCCGCCGCCGGGGCCAGCTGCTCCTCGAACGTGAAGTAGAACGTCGCGCCCTCGCCCGGCCGCCCTTCCGCCCACAGCCGGCCGCCGTGGCGTTCGACGATGCGGCGCACGATGGTCAGGCCGATGCCGTGGCCCTCGAAGCGGTCGGCATGCAGGCGGCGGAACGCCTGGAACAGCTCGGCCGCCTGCGCCGGGCTGAAGCCGACGCCGTTGTCGCGCACGTAGAACACGACGCCTTCGAGCGCACGCGTGGCACCCACCTCGACGCGCGGCTGCGCGGCGCTGTTGCTGAACTTGACCGCGTTGGCCAGCAGGTTGGCGAACACCTGGCGCACCAGGGCCGGGTCCGCCTGCACGTCGGGCAGCCCGTCGTCGATGCGCACCTGGGGCGCCGCGGTACCGCCCGCCAGCGACTCGACCACCTCGCGCACCACCGCGGCCGTGCGCACCGGGCGCCGCTCCACCGGGCCCTCGGCCGAACGCGCGAGCTCCAGCAGCGAGGTGACCAGGTCGGTGGAGCTCTCGGACTGGCGCGCGATCGCCGCCAGCAGCCGATCGGCGGCCGTCAGGTCGCCGCGGCCAAGCGCCTCGCGCGCCATGCGCGACACGCCGGTGATGCCGCCCAGCGGCCCGCGCAGGTCGTGCGAGACGCTGCGGTTGAAGCTCTCCAGCCCCTCGATGGTCTCGCGCAGCTGGGCGGTACGCAGCGCCACGCGCAGCTCCAGCGTCTGGTTGGTGCGTTCGAGCTCGGCCTGCACCTGCTGGCGTGCCGCCAGCTCGCGCGCACTGCTGGCCTGGGCGCGCACCAGGCCGGTGGTGAGGATGGTCATGCCCAGCACGGCGTGCGGCACGATCAGCGAGATGCCCGCGCCCACGGCGCTGAACACGCCGGCCAGCGCGGCCACCATCAGGGCGGGATAGACCAGCACCGCCAGCATCACGATGCCGTGGCCGGCGCGCGGCTCGCGCCGCATGGCCCAGCCGAACAGCACCGCCCAGGCGCACATGAAGCTGCCGATCAGGCCCACCGCCGCGCCGCGCGTGAGCACGCCGCAGGCCAGCGCGATCAGCGCCACGCCGAACCCCAGCAGCGTGGCCTGGCGCAGGCGCCGGCCGACGGCCGGCGGCACGTCGACGTAGTCGATCAGGCCCCAGGTGATCAGGCCATGGGCCAGCAGCCCGAAGACGGCGTTGAGCGTGGCGGGCGGATCCGACCAGCGTGCGCCGGTGGTGTAGTGGCCGACCGCGACGCAGCAGTACTGCAGGGTGACGGCGACGAAGCCGGCCGACAGCACGAGTGTCCAGCGCGCCCGCAGCGAGCGCCAGACGACCAGCAGCAGCAGCGCCAGCGTGCCCTGCACGGCGACGCCGACCAGCGCCATGATTTCGGTAAGAGGCATGTGGCGCCATGGTAATGAATCCGCCCTGTCGCGTGGCAGGGCAAATCCCGAACAATTCGCCGTTGTCCGCCGAGCGCCGCCGGCCGGCCGCCGGTTCCGGCGGTGCCGGCCGCCGCCGCGGCCGTTGCGCTCAGTTCGCGGCGGGCGGCGCCAGCGACTCCAGCATCAGCTGGCAGTGGCGTGACAGCAACTCGAGCGAGGTCTTGCGCAACCGCAGCACGTCGGCGTCGGCCAGCTTGGCCATGCCGGCGTCCGCATCGACACCGCCCTTGGCCGCCTGCTCGTGGATGAACCTGCCGCCGTTGGCGATGTGCGTCGCGTTGGCGGCGCGCCAGGCCTCGTAGGACGGCTGGAAGCGCGGCATGTAGTCGGAGATGCGCTCGGCGCAGGCCGCAGCCTGGCGCGGCAGCGTCACCGACTGGCCGTACAGCGAGGCCTCGGCCTCGGGGCTGTCGGACAGCGCGGCCGGCGGGTCGGCCGCCAGTGCCGCGCCGCCCAGCAGGGCGAGCACGACGGGCGCGAAGAAAGGGATTCGGAACGTCATCGCGACATTGTGCCGGGCCCGCGGCGGCAAACTGTGACCGATTCCTTCGGGGTTTCCACAGCGTGGTGACGCCCGCGCCGCCTTCAGATGAGGCTGGCGCCGATATTGATCAGCAGCGCCAGCACCGTCGTGTTGAACAGGTAGGCGAGGATGCAGTGCAGCGAGCCGATGCGCCGCATCGGCTTGGTGACGAACGACACGTCGGCCGTCTGGCCCGAGGTGCCGATCACGGCGGCGAAGTAGAAGAAGTCGCCGTAGTCCGGATCGGGATCGTCCGGGAACGCCAGCCCCGGCTTGCGGCCGTGGCATGCCGCCAGGTAGTAGTCGTGGGCGTAGTGCAGCGTGAACATGATCTGGATGAAGCTCCACGACGACAGCACCGTGAGCCCGGCCAGCGCGACATGGGCGCCGCGCGCCCAGCCGTGCAGGTCCTTGACCACCGACAGCTCCCAGCCGATCGCCGCCAGGCTGGCGATGGCCGACACCACGGTCAGGCCGAGGATCATGTACTTGCCGTCGTCCTGCAGTTGCGCGCGGTGGCGCATGTGGCCCTGCGACGAGCGGATCATCATCACGGCGGCCAGCACCACGTAGAGCCACGCGCCGACGTTCCAGGCGATCAGCCAGCGCGAGATCGGCTGCGACGCGATGCCGTGCGGCAGGAACAGGCCGGTGAGCACGCCCAGCGCGCCGACGATGAACAGGCGCGGGCGAACCCTGAACACGTGCACGAATCGCTTCAACGGAGGGGTCATGGATCGGCCTTGGCAAGTGACGCGCCAGCGCGCGCGTCACCGCATTGTCCGGTGCCGCGCCAGGGCCGCGTCGCCAGGCTGAAGGCGCGCTTGCGCCGGACATGCGACGATGCGCCCCGCGACGGGCAAGCGCCTTGCCGGCGCCCATCCACCCCCGGAGTACGTCCATGACCAAGCTGTTCCTGCCCTGGCTCGCGATCGTCGTCACGATGATGGTGCTGGACGTGATCTGGATCGGCGGCCTCGCCCGCCCGCTCTACAACCGCGGCATCGGCCACCTGATGGCCGAGCAGCCGAACTTCGTCGCCGCGGTGGCGTTCTACCTGCTGTTCGCGGTGGGCGTGCTGGCCTTCGTGGTGCTGCCGCGCGCGCCCGGCGACTGGCGCACGGCCGCCGCCTGGGGCGCCCTGTTCGGCTTCATGACCTACATGACCTACGACCTGACCAACCTGGCCACGCTGCGCGCCTGGCCGCTGGCGCTGTCGTTCATCGACACCGCCTGGGGCTGCGTGGCCACCGGGCTGGCGGCCACGGTGGGCAAGCTGGTCACTGATCGAACTTGACCTGGGTGGCCACCACCTGGCTGCCGTCGGCCGACAGCTTGCCCTTGACCTCGATCGACTTGCCCACGGCCAGGCTGGCCGCCGTGCCGCTGGAGAACGTGGCCGTCGCATAGTTGACGGTCGTCGGGCCGCGCATCGTCAGGGTCATGGCGGTCGTGTCCAGGGTCAGGATCTTGCCGCTGATCTCGAAGCCGTCGTCGCCGCCGGCGCCGCCGTGGTCGTCCTCGCCGTCGCTGCTGGCTTCCACCTGCACCGAGGTGGCGACCAGCACGCCGGCGACCACCGTGCCCTGCACCTCCACGCGGCTCTGCACGCCGATGACGCTGCCCGTGGGCGCGACGGTGGCGGCGCTGGCGTCCACGCTCACGCCGTTGACGACGAAGTGGGTCGCGTCGGCGGCGCTGCTGACGACGCCGCGCAGCCCGCCGCGCCGGCCGTCCGGCAGCGTGCTCTGGCCCTGCCCGAACGCCGTGACCGTCCAGCGGCCGTTGCTGTCCGGAGCCTTCGCGAGCACGGCGCGCAGCACCTGGCCGACCGCGAAGCCGGAGGGCGGCGCGATGCTGCCGTAGCTGAAGGCCGCGGCGCCGATCGTGAACGTCTGGGCGCTGGCATCGACGGCCGTCGGCGCGCCGCGGATCGCGAAGCGCGGCGCGGTGGGCGCCGGGTCGATCCGGGTCGCGACGTAGACCCCGGTGGCCTTGTCGTACAGCGACGAGACCGCGACCACGCTGCCGGGCTGGATGGCCGCGGCACCGCCGCTGAAGCCGTCCAGCGCGGTGAGGGCCAGCACGCGCACCGGCTGCCCCAGCACGCCGAGCCGGCCGGTGGCGCTGTCCCAGGCGGCCGTGACCGGGCCGACGAGGTCGACATGCACATGGATCGTGCTGGCCTGGGTCGCGCCGTTGGTCACGACGCCGCCCTGCACGTCCACCACGGTGCCCAGCCGCAGGCTGGCGGTGTTGGACAGCGCGTTGCCGTCGTCGTCGACCACGCTCGCCCCCGAGTCGTCGAAATGCACGCCGTTGACGACGATCGAGCCGAAGCCCGTGATGGGCCCCTGCGAGAAGCTCAGCGGCGAGCCGGTGCCGCCGGCGCCGACGCCGGAGTCGGTGCCGCCGCCGCAGCCGACGGCCAGCGCGGTGGCGACGAACAGCGCACAGAGGGCGCGCCAGGGGCGCGCGAGGGACGGATGGGCGTGGATCATGGCGACTCTCATCGGTTGCGGGGCGGCTTGGCCGCCCGGGCAGGTGGCCGCGACCGCGGGGCGGTCGCGTCGGCAGGGGTCTTGCGCGGACGCCGGGGCGTGCGCGCCGGGGGAGCCGTCCGCGTCGACGGCGCGGTGGCGCCGCCGGGTTCGACGGGCGGCGCCGCGTCGGGCTCGTGCACGCCGTCGTCGCGCTCGGTGTAGGCGTAGAGCCCGGCACGGAAGCGCTGCTGGCGGCCGCTCGCGGGCTCGTCGGCCTCCGCGGCGATCAGGCGTTCGATGAACGGCACCAGCGCCGCGGCCATGTCGCGCCAGGCGTCGGCCACCCAGGCCTCGGCCGCTGCGATGGCACGGGGCGACAAGCCGTCGGCGAAGACGGCACGCTCGAGGTGGCGCGGCGCCGGCCCCACCACGTTGGCCACCGCCGCCGACAGGTGGTCGCCGACGTTGTGGGCCAGGAATTCGAGCATGCGGACACGGTCGGTGCTGGGCACGAAGGCGTCGAGGAGCAACGCGATCGTGTCGGTCTCGGCGTCGTGGCGGGCCAGGCCCAGGCGCAGCAGTTCGTCGAGCAGGCTGCGCGGGTGCACGTCCTGGGTGACGCCGCGCGCCAGTGATTCGAAGCTGGGCGCCTCGCCCTGGCGGGCCAGCGCCAGTGGCCGGCCTCGCGCGTCGAGGTAGCCGGGGTTCGTGCGCCAGCGCATGAAGGCCTGGGCGGCGGCCGAGCGCTGCGGCTCGGCGGGTTCGCTGTCCAGGCGGGTCAGGCGCGTCACCTCGCGCCGGTTGATTCCGGTCGTCGTGGCGATGCGGCTGACGAGACGGTGCGGCAGGCCGTCCGGATGCGCCTCGCGCGCCGCTTCCACCATGGCCGTCTTCAGCGTCTCGTCAACCTGCCCATAGGGAACGCCCCGCGCGACCAGCAGTCGGGCGAGCGGCAGCATCAACGCCCGGGTGGCGTCGAGCAGGGCCTGGTGTTCGTCGGGCTGGGTCAACGGCGGCCTGCGAGGGACACGAAAGGCGGAAGACGGGACATGGCGATGCGGCAAGGCGGGGCGACAAACCGGAAGTGTCGCCCATCCTCGCCGAAACTGCAGCATGCCAGGGCCTGACGGCATGGCATGCCCATGCTCAGTTGGCCGGCTTCAGCTCGATGCGGGTGGCATCGACGACGGTGCCGTCGCTCGAGAATCCGCCACGCACCTCGACGAACAGGCCGTTGGCCAGCGACGCCGCGGTGCCGTCCGAGAAGGTGACGCTACCCGCGTAGCTGACGGTGACGCCGCGCACGACGAAGGTCAGCGCCGTGGTGTCGAGCGCGCTGATCGTGCCGTGGAGTTCGACGCGCGAGCCGTCGTGCTCGTGCTCGTTCTCGGTGCCGACGACCTTGGCGACCACCACGCCGTTGACCAGTTGGCCCTCGACCTCCACCGTCGCGCCGAGCACGATGCCCGTCTGGCCGTTGGGGAACGCCGCGTTGGTGGCGTCCACCGCGGTGCCGTCGACGCTGAACTGCGTGACCGAGGTGAACGCGCTGATCACGCCGCGCAGGTGCGCCTCGTCATGGTCGTGGGCCAGGCGCTGGCCGTCGGCGATCTTCGTGGCTGTCCAGACGCCGTTGACCGGCGTGGTGGCCAGGCGGACGACGACCAGCTTGCCGACGGCGAGGTCGGTGGGCACATTCGAGGCGGTGCTGAAATCGATCGCCGTGGCGCCGATGGCCAGCGTCTTGGCGGTGGTGTCGAGCGCCGTGAGGGTGCCGCGGATCTTGTAGTGCGTGGCGGCGGCGTCGAGCTCGATGCGGGTGGCGATGTAGCTCTGCGACGCGGTGTCGAACTGGCCGTGCACCTGGACGACCGCACCGGCGGCGACGGTCGACAGCCCGCCGGCGAGGGCGGTGTCGAACGCCGTCTGCGCATTCACCGTCACGGTCTGGCCCAGCACCGTCAGGGTGCCGCCCGTGGTGTCGACGGCACCGACCGGGCCGATCAGCGCGCTATGGACGTGGATCGCATGGGCGATGTCGTGCACGCCGTCGTTGCCCGGGTCCGCCTCCACTTCGGCCTGCTCGCCCAGGTGCAGCTGCGCTTCCGCCACGGTGGCGCCGTCGTCGTCCGTGATCGCGGCGCCGCTGGCGTCGAAGCGCACGCCGTTGATGATCACCGAGCCGAAGCCGGTGATCGGGCCGGCCGCGTAGACCGAGCCGGTCGACGCCGGGGTGGTGGTGGTGCCGGTCGCGGCGTCGCCGCCGCCGCCGCCGCAGGCGACGAGCAAGGCGGCCGACAAGGCGGCGAGCGCACCGGCCAGGGCCGGGCCGGCGGACAGGCGTTGCGGGCGGGTCGGGAGCGGGAAGTTCATGGCTGTCTCCTGGAGACGGTGAGGATTTGACAAAGTATAGATGTGCATTTCGCACATTTTTTGAAACGTTGTGAACACGTGTATCCCCGGTCCGGCCCGAGGCGTTCAATGCGGGACCCCTGTGATTTCATACAGAATGTCGGCATGAGCCACCCCCTGCCCCGCGTGATCGCGCACCTCGACATGGACGCGTTCTATGCGTCCGTGGAGTTGCTGCGCTATCCGACGATCCGCGGCCTGGCCGCGGTGGTGGGCGGCGGGCGCCGCCACACGCCGGCGCTGCAGGACGACGGCACGCTGCGCTTCGCGAAGCTGGAGGACTACGTCGGCCGCGGCGTCGTCACCACCTCCACGTACGAGGCGCGGGCCTTCGGCGTGTTCTCGGGCATGGGCATGATGAAGGCCGCCGCGCTGGCGCCGCACGCGATCCTGCTGCCGATGGATTTCGACAGCTACCGCCTGTACTCGCGCAAGTTCAAGGCGGCGGTCGCCGAACTGGCGCCGGTCATCGAGGACCGCGGCATCGACGAGATCTACATCGACCTGACCGACGTGCCCGGCATCCGCGACACCATCGCCCACGACCCGCTGGGCGGCGTGCGCGCCTTCGCGCAGGAGCTCAAGAACAACGTGCACCGCGCCACCGGCCTGACCTGCTCGGTGGGCGTCACGCCCAACAAGCTGCTGTCCAAGATTGCCTCGGAGCTGGACAAGCCCGACGGCCTGACGGTGCTCACGCACGAGGACATCCCCACGCGCATCTGGCCGCTGCCGGTGCGGCGAATCAACGGCATCGGCCCGAAGGCCGGCGCCCGGCTGGACGCCCTGGGCATCCACACCATCGGCGAACTCGCCGCGCGCGACCTGGGCTGGCTCGCGCAGCACTTCACCGTCAACACCGCGCAGTGGCTGCACGACGTCTCGCGCGGGATCGACGACCGGCCGGTGGTCACCAGCAGCGAGCCGGTGTCGATGAGCCGCGAGACGACCTTCGACCGCGACCTGCACGCCCGGCGCGATCGCGCCGAACTGGGCGCCGTGTTCACGCAGCTGTGCACCCAGGTGGCGGCCGACCTCGCGCGCAAGGGCTACGTCGGCCGCACCATCGGCATCAAGCTGCGCTTCGACGACTTCCGCACGGTCACCCGCGACCAGTCCATCGCCGTGCCCACCGCCGACCCCGCCGAGATCCGCCATGTGGCCGGCCAGTGCCTGAAGCGCGTCGACCTGACGCGGCGGCTGCGGCTGCTGGGCGTGCGCGTGGGCGGGCTCTCGCGTCCCGGCGCGCCCGCCGGCGCGATCGCGCGCGCGACGAAGGGGCGCTCCGCCGGCCAGGCCAGCGTGGCCGCGCCGAAGAAGGTCGAGGACGAGCGCCCGGACGAGCCGATGCTGTTCTAGCCGCTAGGCGAACACGTTTTCGGCCCGCGCCGTGCGCGTGGTGCGCCCTGGGTAGCGCAGCCAGGTCATCGCGATGTTGAGGTCGTCGACGATCCCGCGCGCCGCGATGACGCTGCCGTCGGCGCGCGCGATGTCGGCGGTGGTGTGCGCGTCCTCGACCAGCGTGAGGTCGTAGCCGCGGTCGAGCGCCGCGTAGGCGGTCGCCCGGATGCACCAGTTGCTCATCGCGCCGGCCAGCACGATGTGCGTCGCGCCCAGCGCGGCGAGCTCGCCGTCGAGCGGCGTGTCCTCGAACGACGACGCGTAGCGCTTGAAGACGCGCGCGTCGCCTTCCTTGGGGCCGAGCTCGGGCACCCATTGCCAGCCGTCGCTGTCGCGCGGCATGTCGTCGGCCTCGTGCTGCACCCACAGCACCGGCTGCCCCTGCGCCCGCGCCCGCTCCACCGCGCGCGCCACGTTGGCGATCACGCGCGGCGCGTCCCAGGCGTCGCGCACCACGTCGACCTGCACATCGACGACCAGCAGGATCGCCGTGTCGCCCTTGCGTACCGTTGCCATGCCGGAACTCCCTTGCTCGAAGGAGTCCAGCCTACCCGATCCGGCGCAGGTTCACATGCTGCTCCGCGCTGACGCACGACTGACGCCGCGCAGCGCGCGTGCACGCCCGCGCCGCGCTACCATCGCGGCACGCCGGAGGGGCGGGGAGACAAGCCGACATGACACCGATCACCTGCATCGAAGACCTGCGCCTGCTGGCGCAAAAGCGCGTGCCGCGCATGTTCTACGACTACGCCGACTCCGGCTCGTGGACGGAGTCCACCTACCGCGCCAACGAGAGCGACTTCGGCAGGATCAAGCTGCGCCAGCGCGTGGCGGTCAACATGGAGAACCGCAGCCTGGCGACGACGCTGATCGGCGTGCCGGCGTCCATGCCCGTGGCGCTGGCGCCCACCGGCCTGACCGGCATGCAGCACGCCGACGGCGAGATCCTGGCCGCGCGGGCGGCCGAGAAGTTCGGCGTGCCGTTCACGCTGTCGACCATGAGTATCTGCTCGATCGAGGACATCGCCGCCAACACCACCGCGCCGTTCTGGTTCCAGCTCTACATGATGCGCGACCGCGGCTTCATCGAGCGCCTGATCGAGCGCGCGCGGGCCGCCAGGTGCGGCGCGCTGGTGCTGACGCTGGACCTGCAGATCCTCGGCCAGCGCCACAAGGACATCCGCAACGGCCTGTCGGCGCCGCCCAAGCCGACGCTGGCCAACATGATCAACCTGTGCACGAAGCCGCGCTGGTGCCTGGGCATGCTGGGCACGAAGCGGCGCTTCTTCGGCAACATCGTCGGGCACGTCGAGGGCGTGGGCGACGTCAGCCGCCTGTCCGAATGGACCGCCAGGCAGTTCGACCCGGCGCTGAGCTGGGCCGACGTCGAGTGGGTGAAGAAGCGCTGGGGCGGCAAGCTGATCCTCAAGGGCATCATGGACGTCGAGGACGCGCGGCTGGCCGCCAACTCGGGCGCCGACGCGCTGATCGTGTCCAACCACGGCGGCCGCCAGCTCGACGGCGCGCCCAGTTCGATCGCGGCGCTGCCGGCCATCGTCGACGCGGTCGGCAAGGACATCGAGGTCTGGATGGACGGCGGCATCCGCTCCGGCCAGGACGTCCTCAAGGCGGTCGCGCTCGGCGCCCGCGGCACCATGATCGGCCGCCCGTTCCTCTACGGCCTGGGCGCGCTCGGCGAGCAAGGCGTCACCAGGTGCCTGGAGATCCTGCGCAACGAGATGGACATCACGATGGCGTTCTGCGGCCATCGTGACGTCCAGGACGTGACGCGCGACATCCTGTTGCCTGGCACGTTCCCGACCTGAGCGACCGCGCGCCGCCGGTCAGGCGGCGTGGAAGTCCGCCAGCGCGGGCAGCGTCGCGAAATACCGCTTGAGGTACTCGACGGCGACGCGCACCTTGGCCGCCTCGGCCTCGTCGCGCCGCGGCGTCACGGCCCACACCGGCATCGACGCGAACGTCCACTGCGGCAGCACGTGCACCAGGGCGCCGCGCGCGAGCGCCGGGGCGACGTCCGCGTGGCCCAGGCGCGCGATGCCCAGGCCGTGCTCGCACATCTGCTGCAGCGAGATCTGGTTGTTGCTGGCGATGCGCGCCTGCACCTGCAGTCGATGGGGCTCGCCGGCGGCCGAGTGCATGTCGAGCGCCACCGTGGCCGGCTGCGAGCTGGCCAGCGCGCCCTTGCCCGCGCCCCGGCCGGCAAGCGAGGGGCTGCCCGGCGGGCCGAAGCCGTCCGGGCGGGCGTCCACCGGCGCATCGCGGCCGAACGCGAGCCACTGGTGGGCCCCGAGTTGCTGCGGGGTCGCGGGCGTGCCCATGCGGTCGAGGTACGCGGGCGCGGCGCACAGGATCATCGCGAAGTCGCACAGCCGGCGCGCCACCCAGTTCGAATCGGCCAGCCGGCCCACGCGGATCGCGACGTCGATGCGGGCGTCGATCAGGTCGATCATCGCGTCGTCCACCAGCAGGCGCAGCCGCAGCTGCGGCGCCTCGGCCAGCAACGGCGCCAGCGCGGGCGCGATGTGGGTGGCGAAGCCCACCGGCGCCGACACGCGCAGCTCGCCGGTGGGCGCGTCGCGCGCCTGCTGCAGCGACTGCGCGGCGGCACGCGCGGCGTCCAGCAGGCGCTGGCAGTGCGGGTAGTAGCGCTCGCCCGCCTCGGTCAGCGCCAGCTTGCGCGTGGAGCGGTGCAGCAGCGTCACGCCGCCGTGCTGCTCCAGGGCGCGAATGGTCTGGCTGACGGCCGAGGGGCTCATGCCCAGGCGCCGCGCCGCGCCGCTCATCGAGCCGGCGTCGACCACCTCGGCGAACACGGCCAGCGGTTTCAGGTCATCCATGGATTGTGAAGCTGTACTTCAATGTGATGGCGACTTTAACCCGCTACCGGCTCGATTGTGAAGTCGGTATCGTCCTGGCATCGCATCCCACTGCCTGGAGAACTTCATGAAGATCGCCCTGATCGGCGCCACCGGATTCGTCGGCACCGCCGTCCTCGCCGAACTGCTGCAACGCGGCCACGATGTCACCGCCCTCGTGCGCAACCCGGCCAAGCTGGCGCCGCAACCCCGCCTCGCGCCGCGGGCGCTGGACGCCACCGACGCCGAGGCCATCGCCGCCGCCGTGCGCGGCCACGACGCCGTGATCTCGGCGTTCAACCCGGGCTGGGACGCGCCCGAGCTCTACGCGCAGTTCATGCAGGGCAGCGCGGCCATCGTCGCCGGCGTGGAGCGCTCGGGCGTCAGGCGCCTGCTGGTGGTCGGCGGCGCCGGCAGCCTGTTCGTCGCGCCCGGCGTGCAGATGGTGGACACGCCCGAGTTCGCGTCGCACGTGCCGGCCAACGTGATCCCCGGCGCCAAGGCCGCCCGCGATGCGCTCACCGCGCTGCGCGGCAACGTCGCGCTGGACTGGACCTTCCTCAGCCCGCCGGCCCTGCTCGCGCCGGGCGCGCGCACCGGCAAGTACCGCGTCGGCGGCGAACAGCTGCTGATGGCCGGGGACGCGCCGGCCGGGATCTCGGTGGACGACATGGCCATCGCGATCGTCGACGAGATCGAGGCCCCGCGCCATGTGCGGGCGCGCTTCACGGTCGCGACGGCCTGAAGCCGCCCGGGCGCTCAGGTCGGGTCGGTGGGGGATTGCTGGCGCCGCGCCAGTTCGGCGGCGACCCGCGCCACCTGCTCCACGCGGGCGACGTCGACCGGGCTGCCGCTCGGGAACGCCACCTGGCGCTGGCGCCGGCCGACGCCCTCGAGCGGCCCCAGCGTGGCCTCGACATCGACCCCGTTGAACACCAGCAGGTTGACCTGGTTGCGCGCGGGAGCGATGCCCAGCAGCGGCTCGCCGTTCATCGACAGCAGCAGGTTGCCCTGGCGGACGGTCTCGGTGAGCTCGGACACGGTCGCGCGGATCGTCTTGTGGATCGCCTGCGCCGCGAGCACCTCGGTGGGCGGCAGGAAGTCGAACCACGCCGCCACCAGCGAGCGGGTCTGCTGGGCTTTACGCATGGATCACGGTCACTGGGGCGGAAAGCCCGCCGCCTCGCGCCGGTGGTAGATCTGGAACAGCTCCAGCGCCAGCCGGCGCAGGGCCTCGTCGCCGCTCGCATGGGCGGCGGCGATGCGTTCGTAGGCGTACAGCTTGTCGTAGCACAGCCGGGCCAGGTGCACGGTCTGGCCCTCGAGGGCCATCATCGACTTGAAGCGCAGCAACGCGCCCACGCCCAGCTCTTCGGCCTGCATGTGCGTGGTGCTGAAGCCGGCGATCGACGAGCGGCTGGCGCGCGGCGGGCGCGCGGCGAGCGCGACGTCGAACGGCAGGAAGTCGCCGGGCGTGCGCTGGAGCTCGTTGATTTCAGGAACTGGGACCATGGCATCCACCTCCGGGTTGCGGATCGCCAGGGACTCTGGGATCCACAGCCCGATGGTGCGGGACCACCCCCGCGCCCGATCCCTGGAAAAGCCGCGCGGATGCGGCTTATTCCACGGCGCGCGCGGGCTAGATGTCGCCCGGCGGCGACTCGGCCGCGCCGGGCTGCCGGCTGTCGCGGATGAACTGCTCCAGCCGCGCCGACCAGGTGGGCTGCGCCTGCTCCAGCTCGGCCAGCGCCTGCACCTCGATGCCGGCGTCCTCCAGCATCTTGTTTGCGGCGGCGATGGCGGCCACCTGGTGCGGCTTCTGCTCGAGGTAGACGACCCGCGCGATGCCCACCTGGATGATGGACTGCACGCAGCGCGGGCACGGGAACTGGGTGGCGTAGATCGTGCCGCCGGTCAGCGGCAGCACCACGCAGTTGAGGATCGCGTTGACCTCGGCATGGACGATGTAGCTGTGGCGCGAGTGCAGCGGATCGGCATCGTCGTCGGCCCAGTAGGCGGGATCGTCGTCGTCGCAGCCGCGCGGCAGGCCGTTGTAGCCCACGCCCAGGATCTTGTAGTCGGCGCTGGCGATGCAGGCGCCGTTGCGCTTGCGGGCATCCTTGGAACGCGCCGCCGCCAGCAGCGCCACGCCCATGAACATCGAATGCCAATCCAGCAAAGATCTGTTTTCCATCGCCTCTTGTCGCGGTCGGACCTGCAGTGGGGGCAGTTTAGGGCGAACCCGAGCAGGGGCCGGGGTCGCGCATCGGCGAGAATCCGCGATATGCGGCACGCGCTGTCCTCATTTTGACAGCCGGCATGGCGCGTGCTCCACTACCATTGCAGATACGGTCGAGCAGCCGTGGCTACCCGCCGCCGCCAGCCGAACCGCCCTTTCCAGCAGGAGACTCGAACATGCCCAGTCCATTCCGGCCGGTCAACGACCTGATGGTGCAGTACGCGGCCTACCACCGCGATCGCCGCAACATCGCCACCCACTTCCTGGGCATTCCCCTGATCGTCTTCGCGATCGGCATCTTCCTGGCGCGCGCCCAGTTCGACCTGGCGCAGCTGCACCTGAGCGCCGCCTGGGTGCTGTGGGCCCTGGCGGGCGCCTGGTACCTCACGCGCGGCAACCTGGTGCTGGGGCTGGCCACCACCGTGGCCATGGGCCTGCTCATCTGGGCCGCCCACCCGTTCGCCCTCGGCACGACCGGCGCCTGGCTGGCGTGCGGCCTCGTCACCTTCGTCACCGGCTGGGTGCTGCAGTTCATCGGCCACTATTACGAGGGCCGCAAGCCGGCGTTCGTCGACGACCTGGTCGGCCTGCTGGTCGGGCCGATGTTCATCGTCGGCGAGGCCCTCTTCGCCGCCGGCCTGTGCCGACCGCTGGCCCAGGAAATCGAACGCCGTACCGGCCCCACCCACATCCGTGACCTTGCGCATCCCGTTGCCTGAACGAAACCGATCGCGGCTGACCGCCACGCCCGAGCGACGTGGCTGACCTCATACTCACCGACGTCTCGCCGATCGGCAGCGTGCTCGTCATGGGCGCGGGCTCGATCGGCTGCTACCTCGGGGGGCGCCTTGCGCTCGCCGGGCACGACGTGCATTTCGTCGGGCGTCCGCGCGTCCTGGACCAGCTGCGCGCCCACGGCCTGACCATCACCGAGCCCGACGGCAGCACCGCCACGCTGCCGGCCGACATGCTGAGCCTGCACGAGGACGTGCCGTCCGGCCTGGGCATCTCGCTGGTGCTGATGTGCGTCAAGAGCAGCGCCACGCCGCGCGCCGCGACCGCGCTCGCCCGCGCGCTGCCCGTCGGCACGCTGGTGCTGTGCATGCAGAACGGCCTGCACAACGCCGAGGTGGCGCGCTCGGTGGCGGCGCGGCTGCGCTTCCTGTCGGGGATGGTGCCGTTCAACGTCGCCGAGATCGGCCCCGGCACCTTCCTGCGCGGCAACGGCGGCACGCTGGCACTCGAGGAGGACGACGTCACCAACGCCTGGCTGCCCACGCTGGCCGAGGCTGGCCTGCCGGCGACCACCCACAAGGACATCCGCGCCGTTCAGTGGGGCAAGCTGCTGCTCAACCTGAACAACCCGGTCAACGCGCTGTCGGGCCTGCCGCTGCGCGCGGAACTGCTCGAGCCCGACCTGCGCGCCACCACGGCCGCGCTGATCGAGGAGGCGCTGTCGGTGCTGGCCAGCGCACGCCAGCGCACCAGCAAGGTCGCGCCGGTGCCCACCCGCTGGCTGCCGCGCCTGATGCGCCTGCCCACTCCGGTGTTCAAGGTCGTCGCCGCGCGCATGCTCAAGATCGACCCGCGCGCCCGCTCGAGCATGGCCGACGACCTCGCGCTGGGCCGGCGCACCGAGATCGGCGAACTGTGCGGCGAGGTGGTCAAGCTGGCGAAGTCGGTCGGCCGCCGCGCGCCGCGCAACGAGAAGATGCTGGGGCTGATCCGCTACGTCGAACTGACGGCGCTGGCCGTCGGCTCGACGGAGCGCGGCCCCACCGAGCCGGCCGAGCTGCGCAAGACCATCGAGACGGCGATCTGAGGCCGCCGCCGCGGCGGCCTCGGCTGCTCAGGTCGTCTTCGAGATGGCGATGGTCGGGAACTTCGCGCTGAAGTCCTTGGCCTTGCCCGCCACCACCACCGCCACCTGCCGCGCCACGGCCTTGTAGAGCGCCGCGATCTCGCCGTCCGGCTCGGCCACCACGGTGGGCGTGCCCGAGTCGGTCTGCTGGCGGATGGCCATCGTCAGCGGCAGGGCGCCCAGGTACGCCACCCCGTACTGGGCGGCCATGCGCTTGCCGCCGTCGGCGCCGAAGATGTGCTCCACGTGGCCGCAGTTCGTGCACACGTGGACCGCCATGTTCTCGACGATGCCCAGGATCGGCACGCCGACCTTCTCGAACATGTTGACGCCCTTCTTCGCGTCCAGCAGCGCGATGTCCTGCGGGGTCGTGACGATCACCGCGCCGGTCAGCGGCACGCGCTGGCTCAGGGTCAGCTGGATGTCGCCGGTGCCCGGCGGCATGTCGATGACGAGGTAGTCCAGCTCGCCCCAGGTGGTCTGGCGCAGCAGTTGGTCCAGGGCCTGCGTGGCCATCGGGCCGCGCCAGACGACCGCCTGCTCGGCATCGACCAGGAAGCCGATGGACATCACCTTGACCCCGTGGTTCTCCAGCGGCCGCATCGTCTTGCCGTCGTCCGACTCGGGGCGCCCGGACACGCCCATCATCAGCGGCAGGCTGGGGCCGTAGATGTCGGCGTCGAGCAGCCCCACGCGCGCGCCCTCGGCGGCCAGCGCCAGCGCCAGGTTCACCGCGGTCGTGCTCTTGCCGACGCCGCCCTTGCCCGAGGACACGGCGATCACGTTGGCCACGCCGGGCAGCAGCGGCACGCCGCGCTGCACCTGGTGGGCGACGACGTGGCTGGAGACGTCCACCCGCACCGCGCCGACGCCGGCCACCGAGCGCGCCGCCGCCGCCAGCGCGTCGCGCACGACGGGAAACTGGCTGCGCGCCGGGTAGCCCAGCTCGATGTCGAACGCCACCGCGCCGTCGGCGCCCACGCGCAGGTTCTTCAGTTGCCGGCCGGCCGTGTAGGGCTGGCCGGTGTGCGGGTCGATGACGGTGGCGAGCGCTGCGGTCAGCGCGGCTTCGGAGACGGGCATGGAGGGGGCGACGGGCGCGCGGAAGTGACGGGAAACTCGCGCGGCGGCGCTGCGCGTGCAGGCCGGGCGCACAATGGCGAGGCGTGCCTGGTTGGCACGTGTGGGAAGTCTACCGCGCCGTCCTTGGCAGCACTGCGCGCAGGGCCGGCCGCCCTCGCCGACGCGGCGCACCCTCAAGTCGGGGCCGCCCGACACCGATAAGGACGTCGAGACCCGGTCGCACCGCGCGCGCCATGGCGCGCCGGCGCCGACCGACGAAGCCGCCCGCGTGCGGCCCGTCATTGCCATCCCGGAGGGCCCGATGGAGCTCTGTCCGCTCGCCAAAGTCCAGCACCGCATCAAGTTCGGCAGTCCGCTGCCCTTCAGCATCCACGACGCCTCCAGCAAGCTGTTGCTGGCGAAGAACCAGGTCGTCACCAACGAACACCAGCTCGAGGCGCTGGTGGAGCGCGGCGCGTGCGTCAACATCGACGAGCTGCGCGGCGTGCGCTCAGAGATCTACGCCGCGCCGCCCGAAGTCCTGCCGTCGCTGTGGCGCAAGTTGGCCGGCATGCTCTCGCGCGTGCTCGCGACCATGCCCGCGGCAGGTGCGCCCGAGGCGCTGGACGAGGCCGCGCGCTACCTGGCCGCGATCACCGAACGCGCGCCCGACCTGGCCCTGTTCCTGGTCGTGCGTCCCGACCACGCCGAGCACACGCGCTACGGTGTGGTGCGCAGCCTGCAGGCGGCCACCGCCGCCTACCTGATCGCCCTGCGACTGGGCTGGAAGACCGAGCGCTGCCTGACCCTCGTCAAGGCGGCCTTCACGATGAACCTGGGCATGCTGGACTTGCAGGAGCGGCTGTCCAACCAGGCCCGCCTGCCCGATCCGCACCAGCGCCAGGCGATCACCAGCCATCCCGCGGGCAGCGTCGCGTCCCTGCAGAAGAGCGGCGTCACCGATCCGGAGTGGCTGCTGAGCGTGCTCCAGCACCACGAGCGGCCGGGCGGCGGCGGCTACCCGGCCGGCGTGAGCGAGGTGTGCGAGATGGCCAACGCGCTGCGCACCGTCGATGTCTACACCGCCAAGCTGGCCGGGCGCAGCGGCCGCGACAGCCTGCCGCCGGCGCGCGCGGCGCGCGACCTGCTGGTCATCGAGCGCGGCAACCCTTTCGCGCTCGCGCTGATCACCGAGTTCGGCCTGCACCCGCCGGGCAGCCTCGTGCGCTTGCACGGCGGCGAGGTGGCCGTGGTGGTGCAGCGCACCGCCGACAGCAGCGCCCCGCAGGTGGCCGTGCTGACCGGCCGCCGCGGCGAGCCGCTGGTCGAACCGGTGCACCGCGAGGCCAGCGGCCGCGACCACGGCATCGCCGGCCCGGCCGAACCCAAGGGCCTGCGCGTGCGCATCAGCCCCGAGCAGCTGTACGCCAAGGCGCGGTTCTAGGACCCGGCCGGCCCGGCCGCGTCCACGCGGGCGGCCGGCAGCAGCCGCAGCACGCTCGCCACGCTGCCCGCCAGCGCGAAGGCCGCGCCCAGGGCCAGCGCCAGTCGCGGCGCGTGCGCCTGGCTGACGTGGAAACACAGCGCCACCAGGCCGGCGCCCAGCGTCTGGCCCAGCAGCCGCGCGGTGGCCACGACGCCGCTGGCGCCGCCGCTGCGACGCGACGGCACGCTGGCCATCAACGCCTTCAGGTTCGGCGCCTGGAAGAAGCCGAAGCCGGCGCCGCACAGCGCGGTGCGCCAGGCGATGTCGGCCACCGACGCGTGCAGGGGCAGCAACGCCAGCGCACCCATGCCCGCCGCCAGCGTCACCAGGCCGACGCCGCCCAGCAGGCCCGGTGGGTGGTGATCGGCGAGCCGGCCGGCGACCAGCGCCATGCCCGCGACGACCGCCGGCCAGGGCGTCATCAGCAGCCCGGTGGCCACCGCGCTGTAGCCCAGCGTGGACTGCAACAGGAACGGCAGCGCCACGAAGCCCAGCCCCTGGGCCGAGAACGAGCAGATCGAGGTCGCCGCCGACAGCGCGAAGCTGGGCACGCGGAACAGGTCCACTGCCAGCATCGGCGCCGGATGGTCGGCCTGGCGCCGCCACAGCAGCACGCCGCAGGCCAGCGCGGCCGCCCACTCCGCGGCCACCGGCGCCGCCGTGCCGCCGTGCGACAGCGACTCGAAGCCCAGCACCGCGCCGCCGAACAGGCCCGCGCACAGCAAGGCCGCGACGCGGTCGAACCCGTGCCCCTGGCGCTCGGTGCGCGGCAGCGCGCGCGAGGCGAACAGCACCGCGACGATGCCCACCGGGACGTTGACCAGGAACAGCCAATGCCATGACGCCACCGCCAGGATGCCCGAGGCCACCGTCGGGCCGACCGTGAACGCCAGCGCCACCACCATCGAGTTGAGCCCGACGCCGCGCCCGAGGCGGCGGGCCGGGAACACGAAGCGGATCAACGCGATGTTGACGCTCATGATGGCCGCGCCGCCGATGCCCTGCAGGACGCGCGCGGCCACGAGCTCCGCGAGCGAGCCGGCCAGGCCGCACACCAGCGACGCCGCCGTGAACAGCAGCGTGCCGGCGGCGAACACGCGGCCGTGGCCCACGACCTCGCCCGAGGCCGCCAACGGCAGCAGCACCGCGATCACCGCCAGCTGGTACGCGTTGACGACCCAGATCGACTGCGCCTCGCTCGCGCGCAGGCTGGCGGCGATCGTCGGCAGGGCCGTGTTGGCGATCGCGGTGTCGAGCGTGGCCATCGCCACCGCCAGCAGGATCGCGGCCAGCGCGAGCACGTGCTGGCGTCCGGCCAGGCCGTCGGCGGCGGGCGGGCAAGGGGGCCTGGAGGCCTCGGAAGCAACGGACATCGGCGGCGGACGGCGGGTGAAAGGACGGGGACGCACTCGCATTGCACCACCGCGGCGATGCCGGGACGCAACGCCGGGCCATTCCGGTGCCGGGGTCGCGCATACCCCGGTCAGGGGATGGTCATCCGCCCCGGAAGGGCCACGATCCAGGGCGACGTCGGACGGCCAGTACGCCCGGCGCAATCCGATCATCACCCTCAAGGAAACCCCTCCATGCGCCGACTGCCTGTCCTTGCCCCGCTCGCCCTGATCCTCGCCGCGCCGCTGGCCGCCCAGGCAGTGGAGATCACCGCAGGCACCAGCGAATACGTCACCTTCCGCGACTGCATCCCCGGCGCCGGCGCCTGCGACACCGTCTCGCACATCGTCAGCGGCCGGTACGGCGGCAGTCCGGGCGCGGTCTCGTCGTCGGCCGGCGAAAGTTTCGCCGGCTACGGCAGCGCCGCCGGCAGCGTCAGCCTGTCGGGCGTCATCGGCGCACCGGTCCTGCATGCCAGCGCCACCAGCCTGGCTGGCAAGCGCGTCAACACCAACTCGGTCGCGCTGCAGAGCTATACGTATACCGGTACGACGACGACCACGCGCACCTTCGGCGGCACCCTCACCTACGACCTGCTGGCGACGGGCTACTACCCGGACAACACCGGCATCTACGCCACCATCGACGCCTTCTCCCTGACGGCCGCCGCGATCGACGCCGGCACGACGGCGGAGGACAACTTCAACGCGCTGTTCAACGACGACCTGTCGGCCTGGGGCTATGCCGACATCGCCGCCAGCACCTGGGCCGACAACGCCACCAACCCGGCGGGCGCCGCCACGCTCGGCGTGACCGTGACGCTGACGCCCGGCGAAACCATCTGGCTGCGGGTGCTGCTGCAGACGCCGGCGGCCAACGGCAGCACGGTGGATGCCTCGCACACCCTCGTGACCGGGTGGAGCGACGTCACCGACCTGACGCCCGCGGCGGTCAGCACGCCGGTGGCGGAGCCCGCGTCGCTGGCATTGTTCGGACTCGGCCTGGCCGCGACGGCGCTCGCCCGGCGCCGGCGCGGCGCCTGAGCCTGGGCGGCGCGCTCAGCGCTTGGCGGCCCGCGACGCCCTGTCCGCCGGCGGCGGGGCGCTGCTGGTGCGGTCGCCGGCGTGCGCGGCCCGGTGCTCCAGCACGATGTTGGTGGCCACGCCGGAGTCGACCACCTGCCGGTGGGCGCCCTCGAACAGCTCGTTGATCTCCGAGGTGGACATGACCGCCAGCCGCGACGGCGCGATCGTGGCGGTGACGCCCTTGAGCTCCTGTTCGCGGCAGTTGAAGTACAGCGCGGAGCCCACCTCGTTGGCGGCCGTGCGGCGGTCGTCCAGCCGCGCCGCCTCGCGGCGCAGGCACGCCATCCAGACGTCGCGCGCCGCGGCCACCTCGGCCTGGGCCTGCGCGCCGGGGCGCACCATGCCGGAGGCGGAGTCGTTGGCCTGGATCGAGGCGGACAGCACCGGCAGCGCGGGCAGCGTGGCGGAGAACGCCTTGCTCGCGAACACGCGCTTGACCGAGTCCTCCATCGCCGCCGCCCATTTCGTCATGGCGTCGTCGCTGTCGAAGTAGGGCGCCGTGAAATAGGCGTGCAGGCGGCCGAACGTGGCGTCCTGGTGGCTGGTGTAGACGATCTCGATGGCGCTGCCCAGGCCGACGACGTGCTGGTCGAGCATCCAGCGCGCGGCGTAGGGGCTGGTGTGCTGGAGCGCGCGCAGCAGGTCGGCGTGGCCGAATACCGCCAGGCACTGCTGGCCGCCGAACTTCTGCATCGGGGTGGCGTGCAGGGCGCCGTTGCCGGGCGCGCAGCTGTCGTCGCCCCACGGCAGGATGCCCGGCGCGTCCTGCACCGGCAGCGAGAGGTCGATGGCGACGCGGAACTGGCCCTTGTCGACCAGGACGACCACCCCGCGGAAGATCTCGACGTCGCGGTTGCTCGCGTTGCCGGTCGTGAACGTCTGGCCCTGGACGAGGGTCCATTGGCCGGCCGGCAGCTTGAACACGTGCGAGCCGATGCGCAGTTCGTTGTCCGGCACCGCCGACGGGACGGCCGCGTGGGCGATGTCGGTGGCGCGGCCGCTCGCGGGCGCGAGCGCCAGGGTTCCCAGGGTGGCCAGGAGGCCGATGAGTTTCCCGAGCTGATTCAATGGAAATCCTTGTAACGACGACAGGCCGGCGAGCGGACGTGCGGACTTTACGTCATCGTCCCCCGCGCTCAGCTTCGGGACAGCTCCGCCGGCGCGACTTATGACGCGTTCCGGGCGGTCGCGGGCCGCACCCCCCTAGCCTGCCAATTCCGCGCGGCGCCCTTAGAATCGAGGGCTCCGCGCTGCTGCGGCCCGGGCACGCCATCCCGGCCGCCCGCGACGCCACCACGCCGGCCTGGCGCGCACCGCGCGCGAACCCGGCGGCGACCACTGCCCACCATGACCCGCAAACTCTTCGTCACCACCGCCCTGCCCTACGCCAATGCGCCCTTCCACATCGGGCACATGATGGAGTACATCCAGGCCGACATCTGGGTGCGGTTCCAGCGCATGAATGGCGCGCAGGTGCATTTCGTGGGCGCCGACGACGCGCACGGGGCGCCGATCATGATCGCGGCCGAGAAGCAGGGCAAGACGCCGCAGGCCTTCGTCGCCGAGATCGCCGCCGGCCGCGCGAAGTACCTCGACGGCTTCCACATCGCCTTCGACAACTGGAGTTCCACCGACTCCGAGGAGAACCACGCGCTCGCCAAGGAGATCTACCTGGCGCTGCGCAAGAACGAGCTGATCGACGTCAAGACGATCGACCAGTTCTTCGACCCGGTCAAGTCCATGTTCCTGCCGGACCGCTTCATCAAGGGCGAGTGCCCGAAGTGCGGCACCCCCGACCAGTACGGCGACTCGTGCGAGAACTGCGGCGCCGTCTACAACCCGACCGAGTTGAAGAAGCCGTACTCGGCGCTGAGCGGCGCGACGCCGGTGATGCGCTCGTCCGAGCACTACTTCTTCCGCCTGTCCGACCCGCGCTGCCTCGACTTCCTGCAGAAGTGGACCACCGACACCGGTCGCCTGCAGCCCGAGGTGCTCAACAAGATCAAGGAGTGGTTCACCAAGGACGAGGAAACCGGCGCCGGGGGCCTGGGCGACTGGGACATCAGCCGCGACGCGCCCTACTTCGGCATCGAGATCCCCGACGCGCCGGGCAAGTACTTCTACGTCTGGCTGGACGCTCCGATCGGCTACCTCGCGTCGCTGAAGAACTACTTCGGCAAGGCCGGCATCGACTACGACGCCTTCTTCGCCGACCCCGACGTGCAGCAGGTGCACTTCATCGGCAAGGACATCACCTACTTCCACACGCTGTTCTGGCCGGCGATGCTGCATTTCTCGGGCCGCAAGACGCCGGACCACGTGTTCGTCCACGGCTTCATCACGCTGGGCGGCGACAAGATGAGCAAGAGCCGCGGCACCGGCATCTCGCCGCTGAAGTACCTGGACCTGGGTCTGCATCCCGAGTGGCTGCGCTACTACATCGCGGCCAAGCTCAACTCGCACGTCGAGGACATCGAGTTCAACCCGGAAGACTTCGTCGCCCGCGTCAACTCCGACCTGGTGGGCAAGTACGTCAACATCGCCAGCCGCGCCGCCGGCTTCCTGGCCAAGCGCTTCGGCGGCACGCTGTCGGGCGACCTCGGGGTGGAGGGCTCGTCGCTGCTCGAGACCCTGCGCGCCCAGAAGGCCGCCATCGTCGAGCTCTACGAGGAGCGCGAGTTCGGCAAGGCGCTGCGCGACATCATGGCGCTGGCCGACAAGGTCAACGAGTACGTCGACCAGCACAAGCCCTGGGATCTCGCCAAGAAGGACGGCGCCGACGCCGCGCTGCAGGACGTCTGCAGCACCTGCATCGAGGCGTTCCGCCTGCTCACCATCTACCTCAAGCCGGTGCTGCCGGCGCTGGCCGCCCAGGTGGAGTCCTTCCTGAGGGTGCCGGCGCTCCGCTTCGCCGACGTCGACACCGCGCTGGGCGCCCACGCCATCGGCGCGTATTCGCACCTGATGCAGCGCGTCGACACCAAGCTCCTGGATGCGCTGTTCGAGCCGCCGGCGGCGCCGGTGGTGGTGCCCGGCGGCGAGGAGATCGCCCCCGAGATCAAGATCGACGACTTCGCCAAGGTCGACCTGCGCGTCGCCCGCATCGTCAACGCCGAGAAGGTGGACGGCTCCGACAAACTGCTGCGCCTGACGCTGGACGTCGGCGAGGGCCGCCACCGCAACGTGTTCTCCGGCATCTCGGCCCATTTCGACCCGGCCGCCCTGGTCGGCCGGCTGACGGTGGTGGTCGCCAACCTGGCCCCGCGCAAGATGAAGTTCGGGCTGTCCGAGGGCATGGTGCTGGCCGCCAGCCACAAGGACGCCCAGGTCGACGGCGGGCTCTACCTGCTGGAGCCGGGCGCCGGCGCCCTGCCGGGCATGCGCCTGAACTGAACCCCGGGCGGCCCGGCGGCCGCTTGTCGTCTAAAATCGTCCCATCGCGCCCGTTTCCCGGGCGCCCCTCACCGCGAACCCACCATGCCGTTGTTCTGGAAGCCCTACAAGTCGGAAATCAGCTCGTTCATCGACGACCTGAAGGCGAAGAAGCCGACGCTGGAAGCCGAGCAACGGGCCGGCCGCGCCCTGCTGTGGGACAAGCAGGTCGACCGCGAACTGCAGTCCGAGTACCGGCAGTCCCAGGTCGCCCAGCAGCCCTACGTCTACCAGACCCACGCGAAGTGACCTCCGAGGCGCCGGCCAGCGGCGACGGCGCCGCAGCCGCCGCCGAGCCGATTCCCGTCGCCGCCACGGCGCAGGAAGCGGCCGCGACCGCGCATTCGGCCGCGATGGAGGAACGCCACGCGGCGTTCCGCAACGCCCCCGACGGCGCACCGCCGGTCGACGGCGTGGCGCTGGCCCGCCTGTACGGCGAGCCGCTGTTCCGGATGCCGACGGACCTGTACATCCCGCCGGACGCGCTGGAGGTCTTCCTCGAGACCTTCGAAGGCCCGCTGGACCTGCTGCTGTACCTGATCCGGCGCCAGAACTTCAACATCTTCGACATCCCGCTGGCGCAGGTCACGCGCCAGTACCTCGACTACGTCGAGCAGATCCGCCAGCACAACCTCGAACTCGCCAGCGAGTACCTGCTGATGGCCGCGATGCTCATCGAGATCAAGTCGCGCATGCTGCTGCCGCCCAAGCCGACGGCCGACGGCGCCGAACCCGAGGATCCGCGCGCGGAGCTGGTGCGCCGGCTGCTGGAGTACGAGCAGATGAAGCTGGCCGCCGCGCAGCTGGACGCGCTGCCGGTGATCGGCCGCGACTTCCTGCGCGCGCAGGTGACGATGGAGCAGTCCAACCTCACCGTGTTCCCCGACGTCAGCCTGGCCGACCTGCGCGAGGCCTGGGCCGACATCCTCAAGCGCGCCAAGCTCAACCAGCACCACCACATCTCGCGCGAGCAGCTGTCGGTGCGCGAGTACATGACCAAGATGCTGCGCCGCCTGCAGGGCGTGCGCTACGTCGAGTTCCAGGAGCTGTTCGAGACGGCCACCAGCCCCACGGTGATGGTGGTGACCTTCATCGCGATGCTGGAACTGTCGCGCGAGCGCCTGCTCGAAGTGACGCAGGCCGAGGCCTTCGCGCCGATCTACGTCCGGCTGGCGTACTCGCCGTTGCAATGACGGCCCGCGTTCGCCCCTTGCAGCGCCCCGCGCGAGGCCGCGCTTGACCTCGCCGCGACCGCCGCTCCGCCTGGTCGGCTCACCGGCCCGCGAGGAAGCGGACGACGGGGCCGGGGCCGGTCTCGATCCGATCGAGCGCGCACCGCACGACGTCCATGCGCCGTACCGCGAGCTGACGGTCGTCGCCGACGCCGGGCTCGCGCCGGAGGACGAGGACGCCCCGCGCACGCCGCTGTCGCCGCGCTTCGTGGTCATCGCGCTGATCGTGTTCCAGCTGCTCGCGGCGTCCACCTTCCTGGGCAAGTACGTCGCGCTGGCGCGCGGCGGCGGCCAGTTCGGCTTCGCCGCCGGGGTGAGCGTCCCGGCCAGCCTGTGCCTGTACGCGGGCGCGCTGGCGCTGGCGCTGCGCCCGGGGCGCGGCCGCGCCCTGTTCATCGCCGCGGCCGCCGGCTTCGGGCTGTCCCTGCCCGCCTGGGGCGTGGGCTACGGCTGGAGCTGGCCGATCGCGTTCGGCGCGATCCTGGCGCTGGCCGGCGCCTGGTTCGCGCGCCCCGAGCAGCGTCGCGGCGACGACGACGCCGCCCAGCCCTGATTCTCCCCACCCACCCGAGGATCCCACCATGCGCCTGCCTGCCCTCCCGCTGTCGATGTTCGCGCTGGCGTTGGCCGGCTGCCAGGCGTTCGCGCCGGCGCCCGACCTCGCGACCCAGCCGCAGCCACGCTGGGGAGCTCCCATGCCGACGTCGACGGCGACCGCACCGACGTCTTCCGCGTGCTCGAGGTCGACGGCCGCGAGGTGATCGACCCTACCGACCTGTCCATCAAGAGCGTCGAGGTCGACCACAGCCACCTGGTGGCCGCCGGCCACGGCGCGCGCGTGGCCGTCGATGCCCTGGCGTACTACGGCAACGGCGCGCGCCGCCTCTTCTGGGACTCGATGCGCATCAAGGGCACGATCGAGTTCGTGCCGGTGGCCGGCGCGACCTACGTCGTGCGCGGCGCGCTGACCCCCGAACGGTCGTCGGTGTGGATCGAGAACGGCGCCACCCACGAGGTGGTCGGCAGCAAGGTGAGCGCGCCGGGCCGCGGCGCCGCGGCGGCGGCGGAAGCGGCCGCGGCGGCGTCCGCGGCCGGGCAGTAGCCCACCGCCGGCGCTCATAAGGCAACCTCCGTCCTGCGGACTGCGGTGCGAGCGCCCTTCGGAGCGGCCGGGCGTGCGCTCATGCGGCGGGCATCCAGCCCGCCCCGGCGACGCTGCGCGCCACCTTCGCCAGCGCGGCCTCGCGCGCGTCGGCCGCGGCCCGGCATTCGGTCAGGAACGCCACCACCACCAGCGGCGCCCGGCCGGGCGGCCACAGCACGCCAACGTCGTTGGTCGTGCCGAGCCGGCCGGTGCCCGTCTTGTCGGCCACTCGCCAGGTGGCCGGCAGGCCGGCGCGCAACCGCTGCCCGCCGGTGGTGTTGGCGGCCATCCACTGCACGAGTTGCGCGCGCGCCGGGGCGGACAACGCGTCGCCCAGCAGCAGCGTGCGCAGCGTGGCGGCCATCGCACGCGGCGTGGAGGTGTCGCGCGGGTCGCCGGGCGTGCCCTCGTTGAGCGCCGGCTCGGTGCGATCGAGGCGCGTCACGGCGTCGCCGATGCGGCGCGCGAACGCCGTCACCGCGGCCGGACCGCCGGCGCTGGCCAGCAGCAGGTTGGCCGCCGTGTTGTCGCTGACGGTGATGGCAGCCTCGCACAGCTCGGCCACCGTCATGCCGGCGCCTCCGACGCGCTGGCGCGTGACCGGCGCCCATTCCAGCAGCGACTCGCGGGTGATCGCGATGCGCCGATCCAGCCGTTCCTGCCCCGCATCGACCCGCGCCAGCACCATCGCGGCGGCGAGGAACTTGAACGTGCTGCACATCGGAAAGCGCTCGTCGAGCCGATGCCCACCCTCCCGTCCCGTTGCCGTGTCCAGCACCGCCACGCCCAGCCGCCCGGCCACGGACGCCTCGATCGCCGACCACCGGCGGTCGTCGCCCTGCCCCAGATTTTCATGGGCTCGCTCGTCGTAGCCGAATGCCCGCGCCACCGACCACGCCCCCCCTGCCGCGATCGCCGTCCGGGCGAATTGCCTTCTGTCCATGTACTGTTGCTCCCTTGCTGGATTCGACTGGGCGCACGATAGCGATCGGCGCGCCGCCTTTCAAGCACTCATTTCCGGGCCGACACCCCAGATAATCTGAGGCATGCAACTTCCCCTGAACGCCCTGCGCGCCTTCGAGGCCGCGGCGCGCCACCTGAGCTTCACGCGCGCCGCGCTGGAACTGCACGTCACCCAGAATGCCGTCAGCGCGCAGGTGAAGAACCTGGAATCCCGGCTGGGCACGCCGCTGTTCCGGCGCCTGCCGCGCGGGCTCGCGCTCACCGACGAGGGCCAGGCGCTGCTGCCGCTGCTCAGCGACAGCTTCGAGCGCATGCACGCCGTGCTCGAGCAGTTCGAGGGCGGACTGCACCGCCAGGTCGTGACGGTGGCGGCGGTGGGCACCTTCGCGGTGGGCTGGCTGCTGCCACGCCTGCCCGCCTTCCAGCGCGCGCACCCGGCGATCGACCTGCGGTTGCTGACCAACAACAACCGGGTCGACCTCGCCGCCGAAGGCCTGGACTGGGCGATCCGCTTCGGCGACGGCGCGTGGCACGGCACCGAGGCCCGGTCGCTGTTCGCCGCGCCGCTGTCGCCGGTGTGCGCACCGGCCATCGCGCGCCGCCTGGGCGGGCCTGCCGACCTGGCGCGCGAGACGCTGCTGCGCTCGTACCGGGCCGACGAATGGACGCGCTGGTTCGCCGCCGCCCGGGTCGCGCCGCCGCTGGTGCGCGGCGCGATCTTCGATTCGTCGATCACGATGGCCGAGGCCGCGGCCCAGGGCGCCGGCGTGGCGTTGCTGCCCACCGCGCTGTTCGGCGAGGCGCTGCGCAGCGAACGCCTGGTGCAGCCGTTCGACATCGGCGTGACGTTGGGCGGCTACTGGCTCACGCGCCTGAAGTCGCGCCCGGAGACCGAGGCGATGCGCACGTTCGCAGCCTGGCTGCAGGCCAGCCTGGAAGACGCCGGGGACCCGCGCGACGACTGACGCTCAGCCCGCGTCGCCCAGCGCGTGCGCCAGCATGCGCGCGACCTGCGCACGCGTCTGCTCGTGCACCAGGTAGTGCGTGTGGAACACCGGCGAGGCGTCGAACTGCGCCGGGCAGCGCGCCGCATCGTTCTCGGCCGGGCGCCCGCCCAGCGCGGAGAGGCGGCGCACCAGCCCGTCGCCCTCCTCCTCGGCGCCGATCACGTCCTCGAACAGCCAGTCCCAGGTGCGTTCCTCGAGGCCCGAGCCCGGGCCCCAGTGCGAGCCGACGAGCCACATGCCCTCGGGCAGGTCGGTGGCCGGCCGGCCGCGCATCATGCGGTCGACGCCGGCGGGCTCGACGTCGTGGAAGCCGGGGGGCACCTCGTAGGCCAGGCCGCGCTCGAGGTTGACGAGTTCGGCCAGCGTGTCGCGGCTCATCCAGGGCGCGCCGAGGTGGCGCAGGCCGCCCACCGCGGCGGCCAGGCCGTGCCAGCGATGGCCGACGCGCTCGAACACATGCGTGCCCAGGTGCGGGCTGCCCAGCGTGACGGCGGCGAAGGTCCAGCCCTGGCCGCCGAAGGCCTTGCGCAGCGCCACCAGGCCGAAGCGGGCCACGTTGCCGCCGCGCGAGTGGGCGATCAGCACGATGTGGCGGCTGGCGCCGGGCGGACTGTCGGCGATGCACCGGCGGCGCACCGCGGCGACGAGGTGGGCCACGTTCTGCGCGATACCCAGGAACGTGTCGTGCTCGAAGCGCCAGGTGGCGCGCTCGTCGAGCGTCGGCAGGCCGGGCCAGACATGCTCGGCGCTCGGCGCGGGCGCCGGCGACTGCGACAGCGCCGCGCTGTCGAACGCGGCGGCGGTGGCGGCCAGCGACAGCGCGCGCGCGGCGGCCGGCTGCGCGGGGCCGGCGTTCGCACCGGGCGCGCCGGACGCCGCGGGCTGGGCGGCCTCGACCTCACGCGCGACCGCCCGCGCCCGGGTGTTGAGCGCCGCCTCGAACCCGCTGCGCGCCGAGCTCAGGCCGCCGTGGATGACGATGACCTGCGCCCGCGTGCGCCGCGCCGCCGGCAGCAGCGCGAGGCGGCTGGCCGGCCGCAGCGAGGCGCCGCGCCGGGCCTCCGCCGCCAGCGTGCGGGCCTGCTCGGCCGCCGCCTCGCCGTCCAGCCCGAGCTGTTCCTGCCACCAAGACTCGTCGGCGCGCAGGCGCGATTCGAACGTGGGATCGCGATCGCGCCGCGAGGGCCGGCCGATCGCGGCGAGCGCGCGGCGCCACCACCGGGTGACCTTCTGCTGCAGCCGCTCGCCAGCGCTCAGTTCGCGCTCGAAGCGCAGCACCGGCACGGCCACCAGCCAGCCGACGCCCGGATGCAGCTTCAGCACGACGTCGGGGTCGGGCTGCCGATCCGGCATCGCCGCCTCCAGGGCGCCGCCGACCCGCAGCGTCACCAGCTTCAGCGACGGGTGGCCCGCGTCGCCGCGCTGCGCGCAGGCGTGGCGCGCGGCCGCGTGCGGGTGCACGGCGCCGCGCGCGCCCCAGTACACGCGGGTCTCGATGTCCAGCGCCACGTGCACGGTGTCGTTCCACCAGGCCCCGGGCATGTTGCGGCGGATCAGGGCGCACAGCGCCTCGCGGCTGGCCGACAGCGGCAGCTTGACGCGGCAAGGCTGGCGATCGCGCACCGCCAGCGGCAGCGCCCACCACAGCGGCAGGTGGACGTCGAGCCGCCGGTGCTCGGAGCGGCGGTCGCTCAGCGCGGCCTCGTCGCCCACCGACGGCTGCCAGTGGCGCGGATGGTCGGTGCCCGGCAGGCCGCCCCACGCGGCGCTGAGATCGGCCTCGTGCGCGAGCAACTGCGCGATGCGGCCGGCGGCATCCTCCTGGCCGGCGCCCAGCAGGCCGCGGCCCTTCTCGTTGAAATGGTCGAGCACAGCGCGTGCCGACAACGGACCGTCGATGCGCATCGCGCTCGGGGTCGCTTCGGGCATGGCGCTCATCAGGCAACCTCCGGCCTGCGGCCTGCGGTGCGAGCGCTCTTCGGAGCGGCCGTGCGTGCGCTCATCAGGCAACCTCCGGCCTGCGGCCTGCGGTGCGAGCGCTCTTCGGAGCGGCCGTGCGTGCGCTCATCAGGCAACCTCCGGCCTGCGGCCTGCGGTGCGAGCGCTCTTCGGAGCGGCCGTG